>Ga0222425_100056_pt1 | contig 217117 bp, 202 predicted proteins | sample 2B1ome_2_FD_180089 | JGI IMG/M metagenome (GOLD analysis project Ga0222425, IMG submission 180089) | Enriched microbial communities from leaf-cutter ant dump, University of Wisconsin, Madison, United States - 2B150A (version 2) | ecosystem: Environmental > Terrestrial > Nest > Insects nest >...
GGTAGCCAAATGGTACGAGTATATCAGCGACCCAACGCTGGCCGATGCAATACTTGACAGATTGACAGCTCAAGACATCAGAATCGAACTCAAAGGGCAATCGCTAAGAAGGAAAACAAACAAAATAGATGATTAACCGTAACTTCAATTCTTACTAAAGTTCTTGCTCTTACTAACAAAACCATTCAGGTGGGTCAACATGCCCGGAATAGTGGGTCAACATGCCCGGAATATCTACGCACTTTACGGAAATATCGTAATGCATGCCGAATACCTGATTGTGTTTCTTCAATATTTCCTGCCTGCTGTTTTTGTAATATTTTTACTGTTGGAGCGTAATGAGATACTGAAATACCTGCTGGTTATTGTCAACAGATTTTTTACCTCTTTGAAAAGCATTGCAGCAATAAGTCGCATACATTTAACGCGAACACTTAAGCGACTTACGGAACAGGAGTTTGTCTACTTCACCAAAGGCGACGATATATCAATTCTTAATAAAGTAATGATTTACGTGCAGGAGAATGCGATAACCAAAAAGCTTAAAATTGTTACTGTGTTCAAAGATGGAACTCATATTTCCGACTCTTTTCTGAGCGATCTTGAGGTCCTGGACAGAGCCTATCCGGAAATTAAAATTGAATACATCCAGGTAGAGGGTGACTTTGGTCCGGAAATAATTCAGAAACTAAGCTCTGAATGGAACATCCCTATCAACTTTATGTTCATTAGTTCCCCGAGTGATAGATTCTCTCATAGAGTTTCTGATTTGGGAGGCGTAAGACTCATTATATAACACCTGTCAATCCCCCAAAAAGGCAACTTAGCTATCTATTCACCCAGATAAATTAAACATCCCGCACCTTGCTGCCGGTAAAAGTTTAGCCCAAACTTACAGTGTCAGATACTACGGGATTTCCTTCATAGAACAATTCATAATTAGTCAAGCCTCAAAAGTCGGAATCAATATTTTTTTATCGTCTTTTGCCTTGATGCAAACGGACCAAAAATCAAGGCTGCGCGTATTTAAACTAAAAATGGTTTTCGTTTCGCTAAAATGTATAAACTCTCCGCCGCGACGGATCAAACACTGTGCATTTATTCGCTTATTTTTTATTTGCTTTTTGTGCTCATGAGGGCTTCGCCATTTCTAACGCTGCAATACAACCATCTTCTTAACGCAAAATACGCGAAGGCAGTCAGAGCGAGAACGAGATGCACATTCAAATTGCAGACATTTTATTCAAAAGTCATAAAAGCTGATAGTTTTAAAAAAACTATTTGTATTTGAAACCCAATAGGGAAAAGAAGCATTTCAGATTTTTAGATGGCGACTAACTATATAATCCTTTTCTTTTTCGCTAGTCCTATTGCTTCAATTTTAGAGTGTACCTGCAATTTTTGGTAAATATTTTCTATGTGCCTGCGGACGGTGGAGGGAGAAACAAACAGATTTTCTGCAATAGCAGTATAAGGAAGCCCTGTGGAGAGCTGTTCCAATACTTCAACTTCACGGCTTGTCAGCTTTATGGTTTCTTCCGCTTCATCGGCATCGGCTTCTTCCGTCAAAGGCGAGCGCAGAAGATTAAGGGCTTTCATTGCAATGGACGGCGTCATAACTGCACCGCCTTCCAACGTTTGGGTAATGGCAATATAAAGAGCCTGTGGTTCGATATCTTTCAGTAGATAGCCGTCTGCACCGGCTTGTATGGCTTTAAATATATTTTCATCATCGTCAAAAACCGTCAGCATAATGATTTTTATCTGCGGGTACAGCTGTTTGACCAAAGCGGTGGCGTCAATGCCGTTTTGTTTGGGCATTTCGATATCCATAAGGATAAGGTCTGTCTGGCGGTTTTCATTGAGCTTGTCCATACATTCCAGACCGTTGTTGGCGGTAAAGGAAATGCTTATATCTTCAAAAAACGAAAGTTTTTCTTTTACGCTTTTTATCAGGAAATTATTATCGTCTATGACAGCTGTACGTATTTTCATTGCTTTGATGATTTATTTGTTGTCGTTGTCACCATTTCCATACCATAGTTTTACTCCTGCTTGCCCAATGTCCAAACTATTGCCTTTTCTTTCGTAGCTCTGAAAATTGTTGTATGTTCTTCTTTGGGTTCGTCCGAATAGTTCCATTTCAGCATTGGGATATTTTGGGTTTCAAAAATGTTGGCTAATTCTTTAGTGTAAGGCGAAACATCTGTTGCCTTTGAGCCTGCAAACCACAGCCGTTTTTCATCTGTCGGAAATTTAGCCAAATGCTCCTTTGCCGTTCTTACCAAATAATGATTGTTCCACCACAGCGATGGGTCGAATGCGATATAATTATCAAACATTTCGGGCGTAAGGAAAAACGTTTCCATTACAAAAAGCCCCGATGCGGACTCGCCGATAATGCTTCTTTTATCGGTTGTCCGGTATCTTTTATTGATTTCGGGAATGAGTTCATCTTTTATAAATGCCCTGAATTTTTCCGAACCGCCTACAACAGGAGCAATTTCTTTATCTTTTGCCACTTCGGTAAACCCTGTCAAATCTCTTCTGCGTTGTGTATTTTCAATTCCGACTAAAATAATTGGCGGAATTTGTTTAGCTTTTATAAGTTCCGAAAGTGTATTTGCTATGTGTGGAAAGTCTTCTTTTATGCCACCGTCTGCCATATACATTACAGGCAAAGTGTCCATAGCTGTTTTATAATCTTCGGGTGTCCACACGTTAATCACTCTGCCTTCTCCAACTTGCTTGGATTGGATGGTAAAGGTTTCGTGTTCGGGAATAGGGTCGGTTGGTTGAGAAACATTGGAACAACTTGTAAATGTTACAAGTATAAAAAATACGATTGGGTAGATAATTTTCATAATTTCTGATTTATGCTGAATATAATTGTTAGTTATTCTTTACGCCAAACGACACACTCGTTCCACGACCTGCTGTGGAATTTAACGCTAATTCATCGCCCAGCTCCGAAGCCCGTTTCCGCATATTCAACAGTCCGTTGCCTGCCTCCACGTCTTTTTCTACGAAGCCTTTACCGTTGTCTGTTATCTGGAAATGGATATTGTCATCTTCTTTGCTTATCCGTATTTCTATCTGTTCGGCTTGGGCATATTTCAGGGCATTGTTGGTGGCTTCCTGAACGATGCGGAAAATATTCAAACCCTGTAATCCTGTGAATGATTTGTCATCAGAAATATTTTTGTCCGTGATGATCGAAATGCGGATATTGTTGTGCGACTGCTTTGCTTTTTCAATAAAGTTGGTAATGCGTGCCTGTAAATCTGTGATGGTAATGCCCGATTTGTTCATTGCCCAAACCGTGTCCCGAAGCTCCTGAATGGTTTCTTTGGCAAAAACACCGACATTGCTTAACCTGCCTGTCAGTTGCTCGTTTTTATCTTCAACATAATATTTGATGGTGTCGATAGCGGAAACGATAAACGATAACTGTGCACCGATGTTGTCGTGTAAATCCCTTGAGATAGATAGCCGTTGCTCCTGTAATTTGTTTTGGCTTTCGATTTTTTCCAATGCCAATTTCAGCTCGTTGTCTTTCTGCTGTTTTATGTTTTTAAGTATCTGCTGTTTGTAGAGCAAGAAACCAATCAGCCCGATGATAACCGCCAACGCTACCAATCCGAAAATCCATTGGTTGCGGATTTTGAGGGCAAGCTCCTTTTCTGCAATTTGTTTTTCTTTTTCGGCAGTTTCGTACTTGGTGCTGATTTCTTCTACATCTTTCAACCTTTTGGTGTTGTACAGACTGTCGTTCAACACGTTAAACGCTTTTAGGTTTTGGTAAGCCTTTTCATAATCGCCCAAAATCTCATAATTGTGCATTATGTTTTCGTAGTTGTATTTCTGAATATCGGGGTACTTTATTTTTTCGGCTAAAGCATTGCTTTTCTCAAAGTATGCGTTGGATTTTAGGGGTTGCATTGTCTGGTTGTAATATTCTCCCAATGCCGTATAATTCAGCATCGTGGCAAAATCATCTTTCAATTTTTCACGAATAGCCAAGGCTTCCATCAGATAACTTTCCGATTTTTTATAGTCTTTGATGAGCAGTTGGTTATAGCCTAAAAATTCCAACGCATAGCCAATCCCCACGCTATCATTCCGTTGCCGTTGGATACGCAGTGATTTTTCAAAGCGTTCGTTGGCGGTTTTGTAATCGGCTAAATCGTCCCTAAAAACGGCACCGCTTTCATTATTGATACGTGCAATACCTTCGAGATTGTTTTCTGCTTCATATAATTTTAAGGCTTTATCGTAAAACTCTAATGACCTATTTGTCTGCTTTAGTTTGCGGTACATCCTTGCCATATCATCATATAGCAAGCCTAATTTTTCGGCATTTTTGGTTGGCTCTAATTCCTTCAGGGCTTTGTAATAGTAAGCAGATGCACTATCCACATTACCTTGCTTCATCAGTGAAAGTCCGATTAATCGTAAAAAGTTACCTTTATTTACGTTATCGCCTTTTTGATTGGCAAGGTTATAACCAAATCGTGCAAGGGTTAGCGTTTCGTCAGATTTTGTATTGTAAATTTCTTTGATGCTCTTTTGGAGTATCGCTATCTGTTGGTTGTAATTCTTTTCTTGCTGTACGGATTTTACAATGCTGTCCGCCAATGGTGTGGTTTGTGCAAATGAGCTTACCGAAAATAGTCCGATACACAGTATATATATAATTGTTTTAAATCTTGTCATATTCGTTGTTAAACAGTTGAACGTAGTGGTTGAAAACTGTTGTAAAATTGAATGATATTGCCCCAATACATTCAGAAAAAATATGCAGAAAATTTATAAAATTAATTTAAGGCTATGCCTCATACCGCTCTGTTTTCAATAAGTTTAATGTGGAGTGAAGCACTTTCTTAAAGTTTATTATGAGCATTTCCAATTGTTCTTCCTGCGGTTGCTCCGTTGGAAATTTCTCTTCCATTTCTGCCAATCGCTCGTCAATGACGATGTCAATTTCTCTATTTATTTTAAGAAAAGTGACTTTGTTTTTCTGTAACTCCCTGAATTTTTTCGCTTTGAGGTCTTCATTGCTTTGGGGTGTATGCAGACTGCTGTACATCTCAAAATATTTTTGCAACAACCACACAATGACCGACAGCAGACCGATAATCACAATAAATAATAAGGCTAAAGCTAGCATACTACATTCTTTTGTTTTTTCTCTTAATTTTTCTCCATTTGACGATTGCCCAAATGATAATGATTACCACAATAAACCCGATGATGAACGGTGCGAAGACCACAAAAAGCGTGAGCAGTCCGGGAAATGCTCCCCAAAAGGTGCTTTCTACTTCGTAAGGGTCGCCTGTTTTGGTGTCGGTATAGGTTAGCGTTTCCAATGGCAATTGGCTCATTTCGTCTATTTTTGAAAAGAGGTTTTCGGTCTGGACGAGGGCTTTGTCAAATACAAAATGTTCGTTGTGTTCGTGATAGGTTACTACGAGATTGTCTTTGGGTGTGGGCGAAAAATTGGCTTTTGCTCCGGCATAGAGTTGATAAGTTTCATTGTATCGGAAACTAAAACCCTGCGAAATTCCGTTGATATTTTCGGGGGTTAATCCGTCCATCAGCTGTACATAAAAACTGCCTTTTTCAATCGGGTTTTTCCACACGCTTCCGCTTTCCAACAGGTAGATAAAGGCGTTTTTGCGTTCTCTGTTATAGCCTTTGCTTACTGTTCCGTTGTTGGTATTGACGATGAAATATACCTGTACGGTTTTTGTTTCGTCGGGCAGAAAATCCATTTGCCATACTTTCCAATTATCGCCAAAGTTGTTTATATTGCCGTATTCTCCGTTTTCCTGTTCTACCAATGGCAACCAAAGTTCATTGGCTTTAATTTTAAAACTGCTCACGCTGTCGATTTGCACCTGATTCAAATCCACATCGCCTCCCGAATAAATTCCGTTTACAGGATAGCCCATTTTGAAATTTAGTTTTTCGGAAGTGGTGTTTTTGAAAAGATAATTTCCTTTGACAACTGCATAACCTTTGTACAATTGAATGTAGATTTTTTCTTCTACCATCTGCACTTTTTTGAACGTAAGACTATCTTCGGGATAGAGCATTGTAAATACCGTACCACCTGCGTTCCATATACCGGGCTGTGCGGCATTGGCAAACACTTTTTGAGATGTGGCAACAACAATCAGAAAAAGTGCCGTTACTAAAAATTTATGTATTATCGTTTTCATACCGTTATGTGTTTTAAGGCAATTTGGTTTGCTCCAACATCGCTTCAAAAATATGTAGCCGTTTATGTCTAAAATCGATTGTTCCGGTAGTTGTTCCGTCGGCAAATTCTGTTTTGAAAAAACCGATACCGGTAATTTTTCTGGCTTTCAAATCTACTTCAGCTTCGGCGTAGATGTTGTTGTTTTCGTCACGTAAATACAGCACCATTCGGCAAGGCTTTAGTTCGTCTTTGTTTTTCTCATAAGCCTGCAAAGTTTGGTCGGAATAGGCTTCTAAATCAAAAGGCAAATTGTCATTTGGTGCTTCTTTGTCGAAACGCAAAATGCCTTTCAGTAGTTTGTTTTGGGCGGTGCTGTCTTCGATGAGCTTGAATTTTATTTCGCCGGAATGATGACCCTTCACATCTTTGAGGTAAGCCGTAGCATAGTAATAGCTTTTTGGCTCTACGTAAGACAGTATTTCTTTGTCTTCGAGGTAAAAATAATTGGTTACGATGTCGGCTTCGTTGGGTACTTTTTGCCGATGGATTTCTTTGTACAGTTTTCCTTTGGCAGAATAATAACGCTCGGTAACGGATTGTGTGCCGTCTATATCGGCTTCTATTTCGGTCAATAAACTGTCTTTATAGCGGAATTTGATATGGCTTTTGCTTCCGTCTTTGAAACGGATTTTTTCTTCGGTAATCCTGCCTTGCTTGTCGTAAACGTAGGTATAAGTCCTGTTCAGGTACGGATTGCTGTGTGTCCACACTTGTTTATGCAAACGCCCCTGTTTGTACGCACTTTGGGATTTTGCCCAGCTTTCATCCAAAAAACTTTGGTTTTCGTAGCTTTCGATTTTGCCGTCCGTATTGAATGTTTGGGTTACTTTTTCTACTTCTTCTACATTTTTTACGCTACCGTCATTTGCATAATCAATGCTGTAATATAGTTGCGTTACTTTCTTAATGGGTTTGGTATAACCGTAATCTTGATACGTGATGTCTGGCAACGATTGGGCATAAGCTCCTGAAGTGAGGAGAACAACCGCAATAGCGAAAAAAATGTTTAATCTTATTTTCATTTCTGTTGTTTTGAACCACATACCTGCCGGCAGGCAGGGGGACATCGCTTTTCATTATTTAATCCGTTCTGTTTTGGTTACTTCCAGTAGCAGGGTTATGTTTGATTTGGGTGCTTTTTCCAAAATAACATCATTGCCCACTTTTACTTTTCCGTAATATTGTTGCTCTATCGAATATTGAACATCGTCTATATACACATAATAATGTCGTGAGGTACTGCTATGGCTACTGCTACTGCCTGTTTTTCCGTTGGACGAATGAGTGGTAGATGTGCGAACGTCTAATTTTTTGTCGGTTATTTTGCCTGTAATCCTGTGTTTAAAACCCCGCCTTAAATCTATTACACTTGTCGAAATCATATAAGCGATGATACCAAAGAAAAACACGCTAAAGCCCAACAGCATATATTGCCCGGTTTTGTCTTGCAGGAATTGGCTGTCGCTCCAAAAAACGGAATAGAAGCCATAAAACATTCCTACCACCAGAAACGGAAATACCAATATGGGGATTAAGTGGTTTCTAATCTTTTTGATGTCCTGCTCATTGAGCGGTAGCTTTTCTTTCATCGGATTGATATTGTTTTCATATTATTTCATATCCCGCACTTTACTTTCAAAAATAAAATCCATATCGGTGCTGCCGCTTGTTGTTCCGTCTGCGTAAACATATTTGCTAAATATCAATCTTCGTTTGGTGTTTTTATACAGTTTATCTAATTCTAATTGCCGTATCACATCTTCATTTTCGTTTTTCGTTTCGGCAGGAATATCATACACTATTTTTCCTTTTTTGTCTTCCAATAATTTTCCTAAATATTGTTCGTCTTGTTGGTACAATTTTCGTTTATCAAAAGCATATTGCAAGGCATTTTTTGCTACTTCAATTTCAAAATTGTATCGATGGAATTTGTCGTAAAACCGAACGATAGAAATGCTTTTACCCGAAATCATTGCAAACAAATCATCGCTTTCATACACAAAATACCGGGTCTTTTTTTCTCCGTTTTTCAAAGCATCTACTTCGGTGACATAATTTTTTTGATGGTCGAAAGTAGCGGTCAATGTACTTTGCTCATCGGCATATTTCCGTTGAATGGTTTGTACCATACCGTTATGGTCGTAAGTGAAATGGTCGGTGTGCTGGGCGTATGTTCCGTTGGAAATAATTTTACTCAACTTTCCGTTTGCATCATAATGCAGCTTTTGTGTGCTGTTAAAATTTTTGTTGGTCGTTACGGTATTTATGCTATCTAAAACACCGTTTTTATACACATAATTATGTACCGTTTTACTGGCAAAATCACCTAATACCTCTATATAATCCTGAATGATAAATCCTTCTTTATTAAAAGATTTTATCAGAATAGTTGTCGGCTCATAACCTAAGCTATCGCTTTTGTAGTGTACGGTTTGTACGTAATTGGGCTGTTTTTTATAACCGAACGATTGCCAATAAGTTTTAGGTGGTGTAAGGTGTTGTGCTAAAGCTGAAAGCCCCAAAGCAAGAAATAGAAATGATAGAGTAGTTTTCATCTTGTTGCTGTTTTAAAATAGTTAGTTTCTGTACTCGATTTCCCGTCTTTTGATGTCTGTAAGTTCCCATCTGGCGAATTTTATTTTGTAGATTTTGCATACAATCCAGTTGCCTTGGGCATCGTATTCATATTCGTAGCGTTCGGTGTCTTTTCCGTCTTTTACGATGCGTTCCAATTGCTGATAATCCTGTTCATCTCCAAAAACTTCTACCTTCCGGGGCTTGTAGGTATAGTAGGTTTTGGTGGTTTTGCCGTTATTGATGACAAAATGTGCCAGCTTCTTTTGGTTTTCGCTCAATACCAAGCTGTCGGTTTGGTTGGGAGTCTGCTGTTTGCCGAAATATATTTTTTTGACAGATTGATAGCTACTGTTGTCGTTATGTTTGTACCAGCGTTTGGTTTGGCGGTCAATCGTTTTTTGCGGTGTGTAAACGGTTTCCTGAATATAATCATCATCGTTGCCCTCATATTTTACCTCCAATACTTCGGGTTGGGCAACGTTGGTCAGATAGCGTTTTATGCTAATCTTCTCTACATCAAAAGAGCCGTTAGTGTATTCACGTTCTTCCAATGTTTTAGCTGTTTTGGGGTTGATGATTTCGACTGATTTCAAAGCGTTGCCGTTGGGGTTTGTGTAATTTATCTCTACGGCAAAGTCGGCATCGCTGTTATTGTTATCGACAAATTGCAAAAATACAAGCTGATAGGTTTTGTTCCATTGCAGATTGGTTTCGTAAACGGGAAGTTCCTTGTTTCCGTCAAGGGTCAAGTGTCGTGTCGTTACGCCTGTTACCTGCGAAAAGTCTACTAAATCAGCATTGTTTTTAAATTCCCAATCCGCAGGGTGGTACGGAATGTAGTTTTGGGAAAAGGCGAGGTTGGCAACCACGCAACCTAAAATTGTCAGTATGTATTTTGCTGTTTTACGCACCTTTGTTTTTATATTGCCATTGGTGTGCGTGAATACTTTGTATTTCATTTGTTTATTTTTTCGGAGTTTATATAATTTTGATAGGCTTGCTTACAAAAATCCAATACGGCTTTTTCGTCTTTTGCCCTGCTTATTGTTCTCATAGATAATATCCGACACGAGCTTATTGCCTTTAAACTTCTTGGTGCGGTGTGCTTTTGTTCCGTCGTATTCGATTTGCTTTTCCCGCTCTCCCTTTGCATTGTAGCAGCTCTTGCCCCGCAGTTCGTCCGCTTCGTTAAAAAAAAGCGATGGTTCGCAACATATCGCCATTTTGGTCTTTGCGTATGTAAGCGGTTTTGTAGGTTTCTTTTTCGATGGTGTGGATTGATGAGCCGGACATTAGTTTTACCAATTCTCCTTTTTCATCGTAGCGATAGGTGTCTTGGCTACCAATTTTGGCGGTAAACATTTCTTTTAATTGAGTAAGCTGTCCGTTGCTGTTGAAGCGGTACTCCTTTGCATTGGTTTGGGTAAAGGTGTGCTTTTCCGCATCGTAAGTGCCTTTGATTTCCAATGCCATTTCGGTGTTTTCGGCAAATTGAAATCTTTGGCTGCGGTGCTTTCCTGTCCGGTGGCTGTGAAGCCGAGGGCAAGAAGCAATACTATTGCGGAATGTTTGATTGTTGTCTTCATTTTACCTAGAATTTCGTTTATCAATCTTATTTTCAGAAGCCGTCAGGTACTGCATTCCCATTTTCAGTAACAGAAAGGGCAAAGCGATAAGTGCCGAGCCCCAACGGTTTTCGGGCGTGAAAATGTTCGGATATTCTTTGACGACAAAGAACATCAGCACCGCACCCACAATGATAGAAATGTGCAGTACAATGGTATTGGGATTGAAAGCTCCAAAGTAAATTTGTAGCGGTTGCCGTGTTTTGTGCAAATAGATACGTTCGAGCAATACGAATATCAGGTTAATGTTGAAAAACCAGTTATGAAAAACCAAAACCCGCATATTGGTGATGATAATCTCTGTACTGTCTGAACCCGCAATAAAACCGAAGATGACCACAATAAACACCCAATAAATCCCCATCAGAAACAAACTGCCTACAAAATCTGTAGCGTGTCCGTCTTCATATACCGCATTTGGATTTCGTTTGTAGCAAAACCTATCCACGAACAAGCGTACAAGCTCATTCCACCAAAAGAAATAGATGAGATAAAAAACGGTGGTCTGTCCGCTCAATACCGACAATAAGGTCAGCACCGTAAAAGTGATAAAATCCCATTGACGGTAATGCTGTGCCTGTTGTTCGATAATGGAAAGGAATGGTTTCATTTCGATTATATATTAACCACAGAGACACAGAGTTCACAGAGAGAAAAGTCTTTGTGTTCTTTGTGTCTTTGTGGTTTTAGAACTTTTTTACTTTTTGATTATTTTTTGAACGGAAGTTTTACCTGACTCATTTTCAGCTTGCAGAAAATAAGTTCCCGAACTTAAAGAGCTGACATTTACTTGCTGTGCGTTATATACGGAAAACAGCTTTTGACCGCTTATAGAATAGACAGTTACGGTTTTCATTTGTTCCGATAAATGAACGACATCGGTTGCAGGATTGGGGTAAACTGAATACAATGCACTGGACAAGTCTTCTATGCCCATAGTGCTACCTCCTATCTTAAATATCCATAAATCACTATTTTCATCACCATTACCCGTAATAACAATTCCGCCATCTGTTGATTCTATACCATAGAAACCTTTTTGATTTCCATCTTCTGCACCATAACATTGATTAGTCAGAATATCCCCATTAAAATCCATTTTTACGAGCCAAACTTTTTTTCCACCGGGATTAGTAGTAATGTGTCCGTCTGTAGATTGAGTAGTTCCTACAATGAAAAAAGCACTTCCGTCAGATAGAGCTTCCATTGACCTTACTTCATCTCTTTCAGAACCACCTAATGTTTTTTCCCATACAATAGTTCCAGTGTCATCTAATCTCACTACCCACCAATCTTTTTCTCCAAAATTTTCAGTAACATCTCCATTGTTTGATTCTGCATTTCCTGCCACAATATAGCCACCACCATTGATAGGAATTATACATTGTGCCTCATCTTTACTTGTTCCACCTATTACCGATTGCCATTCAATTTCTGCATTCTCATCCAACTTTACAATCCAATATTTTGCGAGTTCCATCCATCCACCAGGATTCAATCCAGCTAAATCTCCACCGTTTGACAATGTACTACCGGTAAGAATGTAGCCACCATCTTCAGTATGTCTAATATTTCTAAAACCATCAGTCCAAGTACCTCCTATCGTTTTCTCCCAAATAATATTACCATCAGCACTTAGTTTGACCAACCAGCCGTCTATCATACCTTTATTTTCGGATACATCACCATCGCTCGACGAAGTGTAACCAGCAATCATAAAGCTTCCATCATCGTTAAGAATTACTGAGGTAGCCCCGTCGTGTAGAGAACCACCAAGGGATTTTTGCCATTCTATATCCCCATCATTGTCTATTTTAAAAACCCATAAATCGAAATTTCCTTTATTTTCAGTCAAGTCACCATCATTAGAAAGTGATTCGCCCATTACAAAATAACCTCCATCCGTAGTAGGAATAATGTGTGAATAACCTTCTGTCCAGGGCTCACTAGCATAGCCACCATAAGCACTTTGCCATTCCAGATTACCCATATTATCTGTTTTCACAACCCAGATATCTCGTCCACCCTTATAGCCAGTTACGTCTCCATTATTATCAGAATCGGTGGAACCACTAATAATATATCCGCCATCTGCTGTTTGCTTAATACAGTGCCCCTCGTCAAAACTATTTCCTCCGTAGGCTTTCGACCAAGTTACCGGTGTTTGTGCCAATGTCGCTCCTCCCAGAAATAAAAGAAAGGATAAAATCGTTACTTTTTGTGTTGCTTTTTTCATCATTTTTATTTATTTTAAAATGTTGAGTGATTAATTCAATTTTGTCCTACAAATGGTTGTATAGTTCCTACCTATTACATAAATATTGTTGTCGGCATCAAACTCCATATCGTCCATTTTTCGGCCGTTAGGGTCATTGCCTGTTGCTCCCTCATATTTCAAACCGTTTAAAAATACCAATCCGTCCATAGCATTCGTTTCGCCTTGCCAAGTATAAACCGTCCACGTATTGCCTTTTAGCTTTTGGATTTCATTTCTAAAACCTGCGATAAGGTTATTTTCTTTATCCACCGCCTGCGGACGGTAAGTAAGATTGGAAGCCTGCCAGCTTGTACCGCCATTTTCGGAATGAAAGAGTTCGGATGTGCCTACGCCTGTCCACGCTTCGCTTATGGCAAACAAACGGTTTCCCTGCTGTGCAGAAATATAGGAATGGTCGGTAGTTCTACGGTTCCAGGTTGCACCGCCATCGGTAGAAATGGCAATCAATTTATTGTCTTCCAGATAGGTGGCATTATTTGCCTTATCTATTATATGTGGAAGTACCAAATCGCCATTAGGCATCACAAACAGGCGGTTTACTATCAGGTTCATAAAAGTACCGTCATACCAGCCTGCGGCAAAGTTGGTATATGTTCCAACGTGGTATTCTGTTCTTGTTGCTCCAAAATCATCTGAAACTGCGAAATAGCTTTTATAGTCTTTCACAGCATAGAGGTATAGCTTCCCATTTTCAAATTGCATTGGGTGGGCATACAACAGGCTCTTTTCTCTGGTAGTTTTATTGATACGGTAAGCCGTTCCCATACCATTGGTATAAAACAGCCATTTGGCATCGTCTGAAATTTCAAATTGCTTAACTGTTTCTCCCGGTTCAAACTGATGGAACACCTCCCACTCAATAGTCTTTGTCCGTCATGTCTGCTGTCCACCTGGGTTTTCATCATCTTTGCTACACGAGGTAAGCGATAGCCCGACAAATAATGCCGGAACTATCCATTTTGTTATGCTGGTTATTTTCATAATTTCAAGTGGGGCTTATTTGAAAAATTTGTTTTTGAATTCGCTGACGTGGTGCGATAAAAAGGTGTTAATGGCTAATACCACTCCTTTTTCGTATTTATCGGTATCGGCAGGAACAATTGCTGCTTTGGATGTGGCTTTGTTTTTTGCAGAGTATACGGTTCCAAATGCGGTACTTGTCCCCCAATTGTCATAATCGGAATCTACATAATTGGTTATTTTTTCTTCTTTGATAACGCCATCAATGTCCAAATCTTTGTTCAGAACCCCTTGATATTCGCCCAAAGGCGAACCGCCAATTTTGTTTCGTCCCACTATAAAATGTGCAATCGTATTATTGTCTGACAAAACCAAATTGGTTTTGGCTACTACATTTGCTCCGATACCGCTTTTGTTAGACCCTTTTGTTTTAACAAATTCCACATACAAGTCAATGCGGGCAACAGCCGCATCGTTAAGCTCTTTAGAAAGTTTTGTGGTATTAGTACTTGAACCTTTTTCGTTATAAAAAAATCCGACGTTTTGCGGATGAACAGTAACAGCACCTTCCATTGTGCTTGATGGGGTCATACTCAGATTTGTACTGTATTTATACCCTTTATAAAAATCGGTGTTTTTTGCTTCATCGCCCTGCATTACATTAAATCCGTTTGCTTTTAAATCTGCTATAAATTTAGCATACGCTTCATCTGTAATTTTTTGAAGGGTTTCCTGCGAAATATCCAAGCCAACTGCGAGTGAGGCTTTTGCCGCACCCATCACTTTCCCATATATTCCCGAGCCTCCTTTTTTAGAAGCAGATTTTTCGCTATACACCTGATAGTGCACTGCAAAATCAGCGATATAGACGTTTTTGTTATCGAATTTTGGTCTTTCCAAACTTTTAGGACCGGCTTTTCCTGGTTTAAAATCTCCTAAACTTTGAGCATTTACTGTTGATATTCCCATCAAAAGTGCCATTGTAATGATTAGTCTTGTTTTCATAACTTTCTTATTTGAATTGTTGATACTGCAATATTACCCATAAGGGCTATGCCGGAAAATAGGGCAGATGCACCATTTTACTTTCTAAGCACAGCTTTCCTTGTGAGCAAAACATAGCAGGACGGTTCGACTATGCAAGAATAATACTGGCGATTATTAATTGTGAGCTCCACATTTTTGAAACCGGTTAAAAGTTGTTTTTTTCATTGTCGCAGCCTTGCCATATTTGGTCACACTAAAATGAAACAGACTCTAATCCTGGGATTTTCAATATGCCCTTCCGTTAAACAAAAGGGATATTATAGTGTTAGCCATGATAGCATGAGGTTCCCTTAATTTAAAAAGCACTGTTATGAACTACCACACATTCCAAAAATGCATTGAAGCCTGCCTGAATTGTGCAGCAATCTGTAACCATTGTGCTTCGTCCTGCACTCAGGAGAATGACGTGGCCATGATGGCCCATTGCATACAGCTTGACATGGAATGTTCAGCGGTATGTTATGCGGCTGCGCAACTTATGAGTCTGGGTAGTTCTAAAGCTAAGGCGCTCTGTATGCTTTGCGCAGAATTGTGTGATGCCTGTGCGGCTGAATGCAGCAAACATGATACCGAACATTGCCGCGACTGTGCCAGTACCTGCAGGGCATGCGCGGACATATGCAGACAAATGGCAGCCTGAGCAACATGATAAAGTGACGCTGACTAAATTTGAATTAGTTAGTTGATATTATGAACTTTGCTATTGTTATCTTAAAGTAAAATTGTTGATTAACGGCTTTCAGGGGAAAATCCCCCTATTTTCGCTTTTTTAATCAAATATTCTACTTCGCAATATCACATTGTGTAAATTTGGATAAGAAACAGGTTAGTAATACTTGTTTCTATTTGGTATTGCAGTGCATATGCAATATTCGACCATAAACCGACTAGCACCTGAATTAAGATCTTGAGACCGGCATAGACGCACCGTAACACCTTCGGACTGGAAATTTTTAACCCTTAAATATTCCAAAATGAAGAAAGGAACATTTGCCGGCAAAATACTGGCCACTGTGGCGCTAAGCGCTATCACCATTTGTGCGAATGCACAGTTCTTTTTGCCAGCTTCCACACAGGAAGACGTATTTCCTGCCCTACAGGCAGACGTTCCCTGGAAATCGAGCTACACATCAGCATACTGTTACGGAAATGTGGTCGTTAATTCAAACCCTTATGATCTGTATGTACACACCTGGGACGGAGGTGATAACTTGCTAGGCGGTGCCGGCTTCGCAGTAAGGCAGTATTCGCCAAACACAGTAATTGAAATGGGTGGAACTGCTCCTGTGGCATATGATTCGACGCCATCGACCTTTCCCATCGATGATGTCGCCAGTCTAGAGGCGGCAATTCTGCAGGACGGTACAGATGTATTTATTGCCTTGACCTATTACCGGATATCCACTGGAAGATTTTACTATGACCTTTACCAGTGGGACCCTTCTGCTACTAACTACCTTACACAAGTAGGAACTCCGAGAGATTTGTTCGAAGATGTGGTGCCGCTAGGCACACCTCTACCATTTTCATGGATACGCATGGACGCCATTAATTTAACGGAATATGCTATAGCCTATGAGCACAACGGAAGGATCATTATGCATGCTAGTGACGATCCTTCTAACCCTAATTATCCAATAGCCATGGATCACAGCTTTATGCCGGCGCCTTCAATAATGCCGGACATTGCACTCAGCAAGATAAATTACGGTAGCAGTTATGTGACGAAAGTATTTGTTACCTGCCTCGATAGGGTACTTAGGCAGCAGCTATTTGTCTTGGAGATGAATTTCACCGACATAGTTCAAACATCTCCTCCCACACCTTTGCTTCTGATCACACCTACAGTTTTGGTGAACAGGTATGCGGACTTGTGGGGTATGCCGCGAATTGATGCACCAGATAATAGTCCACTATCTGATATGTCCTGGAGTTATGTGGCAACAGATTTTGATCTCACAAACCAGACGGAAATAATCCACGCTGGAGTAAACGTCGCTGGCACCTTGATGGATTATAGGTTAAATGATGGTTCGTTAGGTTCATTGCTGGATATATCCGACGCAACAACTGGCGTGAACAGGAATCCGGTTGTGGCTTATGATGAAAACTTTGGTTACATCAACTATTGCTGGTATTACAACAATTCGAGTACCCCTCCCAGTCCCTATTCAAGTCATGCGTATTTAGGGTTAAAGATGCGTACAAATGGAAGTCTCTGGAGCTCTTCAAATGATTATTGGTTAGCCAATTATGCACCTGATTCAACGTCTGGGTATCCATCTATTTCTTTGTCAACTCAAAACGATGCGAGCCCGTATTTGTTTACTGCTTTTACTCAAAATGATCCTGTAAATGGTTATTATTATATGGGTCTGAAAACTGTTGATTGGAATAACGTTGGTTATAAGCCTGGCGCGACAGAAGTTGTTTCTGTATCTAAAGATGTATCCTTCAGCTTGCATCCGAACCCGGCCAGGGAGACATTCTTTGTCAAAATAAATGATTCTAAAGGCCTGACTTATACACTTAACATTACAGACATAACGGGTCGGAATGTAATGGATATAAGTGGAACCATAGATCAAATTAATGAGGACCTTTCAATGCGAGCACCAGCTCTGATTTCAGGTACCTGTCTCGTAACTGTTGGTGGTCAATTTCAGGGAACTATAGGCGCACGTAAAATCCTGAAGATGTAGTTACATGAGCAGCCCAAACGACTGCGGTAATAAAAGCAGAATCAAAGTCAGATGTGATAATCGTCATCACACTTGAAGAAAGTAAAACGCGAATAGTAATTTTCGTGGACGTTTGGGCCGCTTATTTTTATACTAAATTTATTTCTATGATACTTCTGCGACATCTGTTTTTTAATTGTCTTACACTAGTTTGGTCACTTAGTTTAAACGCCCAAACGAACCTGTTATTAACTCTTTCTAATACGACTACCCCCGGACCACCATTTGCCGGCACTCCTTTACAGACTTCTGCATTATTTGAAATGTTAGCACAGAACAGTGACGTGGAGGTTTTCAACCGATCCTTTATCGCATTTGGTCGTGTGTCGTCGGATACTGGTGGCACCTATGGGATACAACCTACGTCAAACCTATATGGAAAATTTCGTTTCAACGGACCAAGCGACATCGGAATAGATTCCGGAATTGTAATTGCTACAGGTAGGCCAGCAACCTTTTCGTCAACAGGGCTTTACCCTGGCATTGCCCGACCAGCCTCTTTCACAAGCTCCGGTTACAACCCTGGAGCACCATCTGCAATCCAATGGTGGGCTACTAATGATAATTACCAGCGCCGTACACAATATCCACAGCTGGTAGCACTCAACAACGGGGATAGTATCATTGATCCTGTAATCATGGATTTCTTTTTTGTGCCCAAAGGCAACAGTATCCGTCTTGAATATGTTTTCGCCTCCGAAGAATATCCCGAAAATGCGTGTAATCCATTTAATGACGTCATGGGTATATTCCTGAGTAAACCCGGTCAACCCGGGTATCAAAATATTGCCATTGTTCCGGGAACAAGTTCGCCCGTAGGCATCAATACGATTAACAATGGCGGAGGTGACTGCCAGGAACCGCAGAACCAGCAATACTATGTAGATAACTTAGGTAACAATGGACAGAACGTAGTGTATGATGGCTTTACAACGGTATTGACAGCATCAGCTGAGGTTGTGCCCTGTGACACTTACCACTTACGCATCGCCATAGCGGATGGCGCACGGCATAATAACTGCTTATTTGAACCCGATACCATCCAAGGTTATGACAATGCATCATGGCATCCTTGCAGAAGCTTTTTCGATTCAGGACTCTTTATAAAAGCGGGAAGTCTTCGCTCAACCGACAACTTATGGATTGAAGCTTTAGGCGGCTCTACAGAATCCCCAGCTACGCCTTATGCAATACGGGGTGGCTGTATGCAAAGTAAATTCCGGCTTTACCGGCAACATTCCGTGAATGCTCCGCTCACTGTAAACTATGTATTAGGAGGCACCGCACAGGCAGGCATAGACTTTCAACCCCTATCGGGCTCTGCAACCATTGCCCCCTGGCAGAGCTACGTTGATATTCCGCTGCAAGCGATCGGTAGCGGAGCTGAAAGAGAACTTAGCCTTTACCTGTTATCCCCCTATAACAATTGCGGAACAACCGCGGTTGACACATTGAGTTCTGCGCAAATGACTATTTACCCGTCACTACCGGTGCATATTTTAACTAATGATACGACCATATGTGCTGGCTGCAGTGTCCAGATCATGACTGCTACTCCCGACCCTGGCTTGCAATATCAATGGGCACCTGCGACCGGACTTGATAATGCCGCAAGCCAAACCCCGTGGGCTACGCCAGCCTTGAGTACCCTATACAAATTAATGGCTACCGCTGAAGGAACCAATTGCACGGCTACAGATTCCGTATGGATCAAAATCGAAACTTCTTCCATAGAAGGAACCGGTACCGCTAACAACATACAATTACTGCCAAATCCTTTTAATACCTTTTTGCAACTTGTATCAGATAAGCGGGAAGATCATCACAGACTTCAATTGTTCGACATATTGGGCCGATGCATATTACAATCCGAAGGGACGGTGCAGAAGTTAAATGATCAACTTATGAAAGTAGTTTCCGGCTTGCCAACAGGAGGGTATGTCGCAAGAATAGTTTCTGACAAAAAACATAAGGTCATCAACCTGGTAAAGGAGAGTGATCGGTAGCGTGTGTACATTGTTGATTTATAGCAATAATGGATTTGCCAGTCAAACCTTTGCATGCGAAAAGCTAGAAGGCATTAAGTAACCAATAATATGCTGACGGATTAAATATAATTTTCTAACCCGATAACAACAATTTTATGAATCACAAATCACTATCCCCTTTTAAGAAAGCAAAGTACAAGCGCCCTAAAAAGAACATTCTTGTGCTCAGCTGTATCGACCTGCGACTGACCGATAACCTTGTGGCCTTTCTTCATAAAGAAAACCTGGTGAACAGATACGATCATCTAGCGATAGCGGGCGCCTCGTTATGTTCAAAGGGCAAGAATGGTCTAGCAGACACGGAGCATAAATACACAGATGATTTCGCGATACATGCGGAAAGCTGGAAAGAGATGGTCTTAAAGCACGTGGAAATCGCCGTAAGCCTCCATCAGATCGAAGATGTTTATATCGTTGAGCACGAAGACTGTGGAGCTTACAAAAGCTTCCTCGTGGACGAAGGGTTAACTGGTAAGCCAGGTGAGTTGGATTGCCATTTTCACTTTGCAGAGCATTTGGCAAAAGAAATTGAAAGTAACGAGTGGTCCTTTATGAGCACTTCCTTCGTTGCTATTCCTAAAGATCAGGAGCAAGAGAAAAACGACGAGCTAAAAATGGGTAGTTCTTTCTACAAGTCAAAGAAGCTAAATGTTGAAATTTTTATGATGGATGTCAAAGGAGATATCTTTCATTATAAAAAGAAACGACCCAAGGTCAACTAATACCTAGTTGGCCAACTTCGTTTCAGAAGTCGAAAGCTCATTTTTCAGTAGTGATCTCTTATTTGAGGATTTAGGCTTCGTCAAAGTCAGGTAAGGTATCGAGGTTTATTATGGCGGAAGAATAGTTTAATACTAGGATAATTTCAACTGAGTTTCGAATGAACTGGCTATCTGGAGTATTATTAAAAAATCCCGTGCGAGATCTCGGTAATAGAATGGAAGGTTCTATCAGATAACAATAGCTATTAAAGGGAAAGCCCCAGGAGTTATTATGACTGAGATTCAAGGTCGCCGGGTATGCTGCAATTTCTTTAAAAGGTTTGTGCCAATAGCCGAGCAAAATTTTTCTATTACGCTTATAAACTCTCTGTCCAAGGGGAAACATTGTGACTCAAAAACATTATAGTCCGGGGAAAAAAGGGATAAAATCGCTGTATTCCTTGCTGTTTAAGGGTTACAGCTAAAAAATCTTTATTCCAATTTCAGGGGAGTTCCCCCTCATTTTTCTATGTGGTAAAAGCGAATGACGCGTTGTGTGTTTTTCTCCATGCCTTGTAGGTATCTTTAATGAACTCCAGCAGATCAACATAGCTCATTAAATGCAGTCTGATAACCGTTATCATATTAGCAAAGGACTTTTTAGTCTTTGCTTTTTTTCTGATTACGACCATTAATAGCTGAGCAATCAACACACAATACACCTGCATCTTTATTGAATTTACGCTGTTGCCCCAAAAGTAACGCAACGGGAAATTCTGCTTAATTTGCTTAAATAATAACTCTATCATCCACCTGTTCTTATATATGATGGCAATCTGACTGGCCGGCAAGGTGAGGTTGTTGGTAATGAACACATACACTTTACCCTCCTTTGCCTTAAATGTGATTCTGCGCAGTTTCATTCGTCCTGTTTCCACACCATTTTGCTTAACTCCTACCGTAATATATTGCTCTTTCAATATCCCATAAGCGTTGGCCTTCTTCGTTTTGTCTACCAGTACTTTAGTTACATGAAACACAACGTTATCCTTCATTCGGGTAACAAACCATATTTTTTGATCCGTCCATTTAGCAAACTGACTGTAGACGTTATAGGCTTTGTCAAATACCAGCCAACTGTTAGACGGTAATTCTAATTCGTACAGAAACCTGCGGTCATGCTCGCGTGCCGCTGTCATGCGAACAAATTCTGCTACCCCGCTAAAGGCGTCCATCATGGTGTGCACCTTAAATCCACCTTTCTTGCGGGAACCATCCTTAGGGTTGCGTCCCACCCCCTGAAGCAGCTCGCTAAATAATTGAATGGTGCTGCTATCTATTATCTTCAGGTTTCTGATACTCAATCCTTTTAGCCGGCTGTCCGAGATAAAACTGTGGTATCGCTTCAATAGCTCAGTGTAGATCGACTCAAATACCAGAAAACTCCTTTTGTTGTTGGCATCGGAAAGTGTGCTGCGTGCCGGCGCTTTATCAAACCCCAGATGAACTAATTTGCCTTCGCAGGCCAACAAGCCCTCACACAGCTCCCGCAGGCCATAGCTAAATACACCATATAGAAGACTTACAAGATGGACGCGTAGCGGTAGCCGCTTGTAGTAACGGTTCGCCTTGTGTTGCCTGCTTACTTTACTGATCAAAGAACTATCTACCAAATTCAATATCTGAGATAACACCGGCTGTCCGGTAAACTTTTTATCTTTGTCCATATTACTAAGATTAAGTGTCGTAACTCAAACTTAGCTAATTAGGGCGGTTCTCAAGAACCGCTCTTTTTTTTGGCATGTTTTAAATATTTTAGTCGGACAATAGTGATTACCAATGATGACCTGGGCAAACTCATCACGGCCATCGCTGCCGGCCGCCGGATATACAGCAATATCAAGAAAGCCATCCAGTACATTATCTCTATCCATATACCCATTATTCTTACGGTGTCGCTGCCCTTGTTTTTAGGCTGGGTATTTCCCCATATCCTGACACCGGTACATGTTATTTTTCTGGAGCTGATTATGGGGCCGACCTGCTCCCTTGTTTACGAAAACGAACCCTTGGAAAAGAATAGCATGAAGCAATTACCCCGGAAAATGACTGATACGTTCCTGAACTGGAAAGAGCTTTTCATCAGCATTGTACAAGGTCTGGTGATTACCGCTGGCATATTATTCATCTATCAATGGAGTGTTATCAATGATGCAGATGAGGAAAAAACCAGGGCAATGGTGTTTGCAACACTGATATTTGCCAATATTTTGTTGAGCTTCACCAACCGTTCGTTTTACTACAGTATCCTGGAAAGTTTTAAGAATAAAAACAGGCTGTTTCCACTTATCAGCGGATTGACACTGGTATTGCTTTTTGCCATTCTTTACATCCCGGCCTTATCAGGTTTCTTTAAGGTTACGGCTATAAGCTTTAACGAACTACTCCTATCGGTATGGGTAGCCTCCGTTTCGGTATTATGGTTTGAAGGATTGAAATGGGTGAAAAGAAGAAAGAAGTAAAGGCAGGAAACATCCGTTTGTTAATACTTAATTAAATAGCCACTGCTGGTTAAAAAATATTGTATCCTGTACCTGCAATTGAACTCAAAATTGCTTCAAGGCTATTATCAATTTACATGCCTTCCGAACAACAGTCACAACCAGCTACGCATTTTCCTACCTGCAGTATTTTCCCCTGGATCAATAATTCGGCAGGTGAATAGTCATATTGCTTTTTAAGGGCGAAAAAAAAATGCGATAGGCTTTCGAAACCGGTTTCGTCGCAAACATCAATGAGGTTCTTTTTCTTTTCTACAACATCCTTTCTCTTATCAGCAGTTATGTAACAATAGCAACAGTACTTGGTAATTGCACCATTCCGGTTTCTTTAATCTACTTTGTTACATGATTAACTAAACTGGCACAGATATAAATATTAAGATTACGTTTTCTCCGTTATAGTATGCTGTATTCGAAATTCCCTTTTTTTCGCCCGGAAAAAAGCGACGAAATCAGCAGGCGTTTAATTATGAGGAGCCGCATATTAAAGTTGCAACTATGATCAGGTTCATTTGTGGCTAGCTCCCTTGTGTTTGCGCTTCAACTGTATGACTCTGAATTTAATATTATCATATACCAATCCCATTAACAGCAAAACACTTGCTATTACGAGGATTTGAAGATTTATTCTGGAATAAAGGATGCCTCCAATTAACCCTCCGAGGAAGAAAAAACAGATGATGGTCAGCCGCAATCTGATTGAGGAGGTCAGCTTCTTTTTATGCTCATTTGATTTGTAAAAAAACAATTGAGACAGCTCAATCCCCAAATCAGTAAATAAACCAGTCAGATGCGTAGTTCTAACCGCTGCATTCGATATGGTAGTTACCAGGGAGTTTTGTAAGCCCATTGCAAATAATAGGCTGAAGGCTACAACATCGGGACTTTTTCTAACAAGTTCCAGTGAAAACACGCCAATAGAAAAGAGTAGGATACTCTCAATAATAACAGGTGCAACGTAAATAAGCCGTTCATTTTTCCGCGCAGTCAGCTCCGTGAGTATACCCGATGTAAACGATCCAAAAAAGAAAAAGAAAATGTATAGAAAGTAGATGCCTCCCTGCCAGAAATTCAATTTAAACACTTCGTCTACGAAGAAAGCAAAGTGGCCGGTTACATTAGTTGTTAACCGCTGGATGGAAAGAAAGCCACAGACATTTACAATTCCTGCAACAAAAGACAGCAACGATGCAATTTTCAAATTGTGACTAAGCGTCCGTGTCTTTCCCTGATGTCTAAACAATGTGTAAAATTAAATAGAGAATCTATAAAAACGAGCCTAATTCCCAATCAATCTCTACGCCGTTATATGGGCGAGCAATAACTACACCCGAATGGCATCCGGATACATGGAGATACCGTTAAAAAGATTTACAACAGCGCTAAGTTTCAAAGTATAAGAACTTAGAAAACACGAATCGGCAGATTGCGTGAGAGGCTGATGTTGATTGCAGTATGGATAAATCTGGAGCAATAACCTTTCTGCCGTAATCCATAAGAAAACTTTGACCAATCCGGGGGTATGAGGTTCCTGGTGTCAGGGGTAATTTACATCCGCAGTCTTTTCATCAAACATGATGACCAGATACAGGAACAGGACGCGTGAAAATCTCATAATCCAGGGTTGCAGCACCAGGGTCATGAAACAGATATTGCCAGGTAATAATAGATACTGTTATCCATAAGCGAGATTCCTATTGCCGGCCAAAACCACAAAAGGTTGAAAAGGAAAATGAGGAATATAAATACGAAGTTCATCCCCTGTCCATAGTTGTTTTCAATCCTGATTTTTTGCTTGCACACAGAACAGTATTCTTTTACATCAAGGCAAGTTGATAAAGGAAAAATTCTGCTGTTTTGAAATACATCACCTTTTCTGCAAGCCGGACACTTCGAACGTAACAAACTTGGCAGTAGTAAAGGAGGCTTTGCAGAAGAATTCATGGTTGAAATTTTAGCAAAATTACCTTCCAGATAAGACCGTAAAATTGATTGTTATCACCTTTTGTCCTTTTATCGGGGTCATTGGTAATTGGATACTGCAATCATTTTTTTGATATCCATAATCCAGATTTTTCGTCCTTGTGTGCGGATCAACTGATCATCCTTAAACTCTCTCAGTAAACGGACCACATTTTCCCGGGTAGTTCCGGCCATATTGGCGATATCTTCCCTGCTCATATTTATTGCTACCGATGCCCCTTCTTCAAGATTACCCTGCTTGAATTTTTCCCTTAGCACGATCAGGGTAATGGCCAACCTTTCCCGCACAGGCCTCTGCGCAAAAATAGTGATGCTGTTCGTCAGTACGGTGAATTCATGGCTCAACATTTTCAGAAGCCTGCCTGACAAAAGGCTGGATTGTTCCAGTACGCTGAGAAAATCCTCCTTGGGAATGAATAAGGCTTTGCAATCTTCCAATGCTGATGCTGAATCAGGATAACGCTCCGCGGAAAGCACTGCATGGTATCCGATCAGTTCCCCGGCATTAGCCACATAAATGATCTGCTCTTTATCAAAAGTATCAACTTTGTATTTCTTGATCTTCCCTTCGAGTATATAATATATTCCGGAAGGCATCGCTCCTTCCCGGAAAATTATCTGCCCTTTCTTATACCGCTCCTCCCTTGCATTCTTTGTCATTTCATCATACTCTTCTTCCGGAAAATTGGTGAACACAGAATCAGAATTAAAATCCCATTTATCGATCGGAAATATTCCCCGTAAGCTCATTCTTACATAAATTTTAAACTCAAAAAATTGATTCTTATCACATTCTAAAGTGACGAAATATAAAAAAACAACTCCTTACCGGAAGTAATTTTGCCTCCGCAACTTACGATAAGTAAGCGGACTATCCATGTAAATCGAGCTTTAATACGGGAGCCGTAGCTTCATCTGGATTTCAGAAAATAATTTAAATATGGCACGACCCTGTACAGATAATATGATGCAACAGGTAATTAATTTCCCTGCAACAGACCATTCTTTCGACAGTATATATCCTGATTCCGTGCAGTTACTGGCACGTCAGCATTGGACACCTCTTCACGTGGTTCGCCTGGCAACTGATTTTCTCACCTCGGGTCTCCATGCGTCACGCATATTGGATATTGGCAGCGGATCCGGTAAGTTTTGCCTGGCCGGTGCTCACTTTGCACCCCAGCATAATTTTTATGGGGTGGAACAAAGAGGCTATATACTGGATGAAGCACGAAGGGTACAATTGCACCTCGGCATATCCAACGTTAATTTTATTCACGCCAATTTTACCCGGATAGACCTGCGCGACTATGATCACTTTTATTTTTTCAATTCCTTTTACGAAAACCTTAGTCAACAAGGGCGTATAGACGAGGATATTGAATATTCCGAATCTCTGTACGACTATTACGTACAGTATTTACACAATGGATTAAAGAGAATGCCCCTCGGCACCAAAATAGCCACCTATCATTCCCTGTACCGTGAAATACCACTTAACTACGATTTGGTAGACAGCCTTGAAGCAGGAAACCTTAATTTCTGGATTAAGAACAAACCATAGCATGTACGATACAACAGTATATATCCAATTTTAAACTTTAAATACAACGAATGGATTTCCCCAATTACCTACTATACACGAAAGACCACGAATGGATCTTGTTCGAGGGCGACTATGCTCTTATCGGAATCTCTGATTTTGCCCAACGGGAACTTGGTGATATCGTCTTCCTGGACGTTCCTTCACTAAACCAGGTTATTGAAAAGGACGCGGTTTTCGGAACAGTAGAAGCAGTCAAAACAGTATCCGATCTGTATATGCCCGTAACTGGCAAGATAATAGAAATCAACAGCCAGTTGGAGAACAGGCCGGAACTCGTTAATCAGTCACCTTATGAAAGCTGGATAATTAGGGCACAATTGGACGCTCCGGGAGACCGTTCCGGTTTGCTTACTGCAGAACAATACCGCAGCCTGGTTCTGTAGGTAGTTCCTGCTTATTAGTAATTAAATATCGTGAATCTTTAACTGAACGAATGTCGCAAAAAAATTATATTCTTTACACCCCGGATCATGAATGGATTGCTTATTTAAGCAACGGAACCTATATGGGGATTTCAGGTTTTAAATTAACCGGCATACGGAAAATTGATGATGTCCGGTTGTTTAGTGCTACCCCCAATAATACAGTAGTCAAAGGAACGCCTTTATTACACCTGTTTTATAAAGACTATTTAATCGCTGTCCAGGCGCCGGTCGATTGTAAAGTTCTCGCAGTTAATAAGGTTATAACGCTTGGTTTGTGGGAAAGAATAATACAGGATCCGGAAGGACTGGGCTGGCTGTTTAAAATCGAACCGGTGAGTGATGATCGAGGACATCTTATTACTAAAGATGCTTATCAAACCCGCTTCCAGTCACCTGCTACAAAAGAAACCATATATTAACGATACATGCCAGCATATTTACATGAACCCATACATCCTGAAACCTTTACCAGGGATGATTGTTTTGACAAATTTTATTCCCCCGGCATACAACAGCTTTCAGAAAGACACTGGACACCTTCAAACATCAGTAAGCGCGCAGCAGCTTATCTTGCGGAAGATGATGGCGCGCAAATATTGGATATAGGAGCCGGTGTCGGGAAATTCTGCCTTATCGCTGCGCAGCAGCAACCGTCGTGCCATTTTTACGGTATAGAACAGCGCAAAAACCTGGTACATTTCGCTGAAAAAGCAGGAAAGAAATTGGCACTTGGTAATGTAACATTTTTACACGGCAACTTTACCAACATAGACCTCAGTCAGTTTGATCATTTTTATTTCTATAATTCCTTTTACGAGAATTTGGTTGATGAAGAATGTCGGATTGATGAACATGTTACCCACTCGGTAGCTTTGTATGATTATTATACCCAGTTCCTGCGTAGTGTTTTTACACAAAGGCCATCCGGTACAAAAATCGCTACTTATTACAGTTACAAAGAAGTTGTACCGGATGACTACCGTCTGGTTAACAACAACGAAAATACATTCTTAAGATTTTGGATAAAAGAATAACGCGCCACTTAAAAGGATATAAATGACTATCGGATCACGCATCAAAAGATTCAGGCTCCAAAAGAATTATACACAAAAATATTTAGCCCAGTCTTTGGCCACGAGCCTTGCTAATTACAGTAAAATGGAAAATGGCATCATTAGCGTCAGCAATGAGCGGCTGGAGAAAATTGCTACTATACTTGAAGTAACGTTGACGGACCTCACATTGCCGCATGGTAATGTAATTTAGAACAAAACATATAATCGCTATGCTCACGTAATAACTATGTATTTACGTATAAACCAGAAACTGCCACCATATTTTTTAACTTTGCTCACCATTAATACAAGTACCATGTCTGAATTCCCTCCCTGTCCCCAATGCAAATCAACCTATACCTACGAGATCGATGCCTTACTGGCATGTCCGGAATGCGGATATGAATGGAATCCCCAGGAAAGGAATGCGGCTGAAGATTCTTTTGTAGTAAAAGACTGCAATGGCAATATCCTTCAGAATGGGGATACGGTTGTCACGATCAAAAACCTGCCCGTAAAAGGAACGCCACAAAGCATTAAGGCCGGCACAAAAGTGCGCAACATCCGCCTGGTCGACAGCGATCACAACATCGACTGTAAGATAGACGGCTTCGGTGCTATGGCGCTGAAATCTGAATTTGTAAAGAAAGCTTAAGCTACTTTTTATGGAACACACCACTGAAACAGAAGCCTTACCCTTATCGCCCGACCTGATCAGGGAGCTTTATAAATACAGCATAGAGAAAACGTACGAAGCGGGTAGTGTTATTCTGAATGAAGATGCACACATACGATCCATTCCCATTGTTATACAAGGCTCGTTAAGGGTTATGCGTACGGAAGATGATGGTAGGGAGATCCTGCTCTATTACATCAAGGCAGGGGAAAGTTGCATTATGTCCTTTCTTGGTGGAATGCATAATGAAACCAGCAAAGTGAAAGCCGAGGTTGAAGAGGATGCAACCATACTTTTTCTGCCGGTAAGCAAAGTGGCTTTATTTATAAAAGAGTATCCGCAATGGCTGGATTATATTTTCCGGCTGTACCACAAACGCTTTGAAGAGCTGCTGGAGATAGTGAATGCGATTGCTTTCAAAAAGGTTGATGAACGTCTATTGGATCTGCTTCATAAGAAGGCTAAACTGACGCAATCCAAAATGATCACCATTACACACGAGCAGTTGGCAAACGAGCTGGGTACCGCTCGTGTAGTGGTTTCGCGCCTGTTAAAGCAGTTGGAAGACAGCGGCGCCGTGCAGCTAGGCCGCAATAAAATTACCCTTGTATAACCATTTGTTACGATAAACTATTTTCGTTGCGTAAGATAAAATTGTGATTTCTATTTTAATTGATGTCAACTTCTGTTCGGCCAGCAAACAAAGTTATACTTAAACGCAAAAGCTGAAGTACAAACTTCAGCTTCTGCTTTGCCATACAGATATTGCAGGCAGTTTTTATTGTGGTATTTTTTCAATCAAAATTTTGTTCCCAGGTTTGTCAAAGTAGGTACAGGTCATTTTATCCATACAGATTTCCCATTTTTCAATTCCTGTCTCTGCACACATTTTTATGAATGTCAAAAAATCTGTTTTTCCTTGTTGATGAGCTAATAATTCCACTTTAAATACGTCCATATTTGCACTTTCAGCTATGGCCATAACTTCGTATTTTGCAGGGACTTTTGCCATGTGATTTTTAGTTCCGTAATAATTAATATGACCATCGTTTACAAACGTTTCATAATGGGTTACACCCATTGTTTTAATCTCTCTGATGTAAGCAGGAAAATCTGCACCTGATTTTACTTTGCTGTGAGCTATCTGTAATTGTTCCGTAGTAAAGGTTGGGGTTTGAATAGAAACATCAGGAATCTGCTCCACCCAAACTTTATTTCCGGCCTTGTCAACATAAGTGCATGTCATAGTGCTTAAACAGACAGCCCACTTTTCAATTCCACTGCCGGCGCACTGACGGCTTATTTCGAAATAGTCCGATTTTCCTTGTTGGTGATTGGCAATGTGAATTTTCAGTTGCTCCAGGTTTACGCTGTCGGCAACTGTCATCGGCTCATAATTGGGTCCAGTCAAAAGTTCGTAACCATTTTCTCCGTGGAAAATACTGCTACCATCATCTATTTTGGTCTCATAATAAGTTACCCCAAGTTGTTTAAGGTTCATAGCATGAACAGGAAAGTCGGCTCCTGTTTTTACTTGCACCATTTTTTCTTCGATTTGTTCCGCTGTAAACATTTTCTCTTGATTTTTAGTTCTTAAACGATTTGTAGAATTACAAGCAACCATAATGCTCAAGCTTGCGAAAATGACGGTTGATTTTAAGGGTATTTTCTTCACTGCTATTGCTATATGATTACGATGCAAAGGTGCAATGGCTAAAATATCTGTAATTGTAAAAAATCCTTTTCCTACAAAAAGCGTTCAAAATTTTCGGGTGTGTCGCCGGTGAATTGTTTAAAGTCTTTTATAAAGTGTGCTTGATCAAAGAAATCATTTTCGTAGCAGATTTGCGTTAAAGATTTTGTTTCGCTCAGATTGTCAAGAATGGCATTAAAGCGAACAATGGAGGCGAATTTTTTAGCAGTTGTACCCACCACTTTCCTGAAGCGTTTTTCAAGCGGGCTCTGGCTGATAAATAGCTTTTTATTTAGCTCCTTTACTTGGATAGTTCCATTAGTTTGATAGATGCGTCTTACCGCTTCACTAACCAACTTGTCCGTTTAAAGGTCTTTCAATTGTGATAGCAAAAACTGCTCAACAGCTTTAATCCTATTTTTATCGGAAGTTGTCATTATCAATTTTTCCTCAAGCTCTACTATATCGTTTTTGTTGAAAATATCGTCAAGTGAAAGGCTTAAATTAAAAAGTTCGTTTGCAGGCTGAGGCGCAAAATGTGTAAACCCGATTTCAGTAAAATAGACTAAAATAGTTCCAATGTCAGCCGAATTTCTAAAGATTTTGTAACTGTCTGAAATGCCTGTAATGCCTGCAGTTGCCAGTTTACTTTCCCTATCGTTTTTCAGGAATGAAAGTTTTCCTTTGTATTGAAAGCCGATAACTAAGCCAGAAGAAGGAAAAATTTTGTATTCATTTTCCAATTCATTCTCAGACACTAAATACTTAATGTAGGGTTTGAGTCTTTCTGTCGGAAAATATTTGTCGAATTTCATGGGGCTGTTTGTTAGTATGGGCTCGTAAAATTATCTACAAATCAGAATAAACCTAAAAAAGACTTCTGATAGTATTTTTCATTTAAAATATAATGGGTTATGTAACCTAAGTAGCGGTATAGTAGGTTGAGTTGATGCAGCTTTGCAAGAGTCAACTCAGCATATATGAACATAGCAGGTTACATAGCATCTGTATTAATCGGAATATCTTTAGGCCTTATTGGTGGAGGCGGAAGTATCCTCACGGTTCCCGTCTTGGTTTATTTATTTGGAATAGACGCTGTACTTGCAACTGTATATTCGCTTTTTATAGTAGGTGTTACTAGTAGCGTTGGCACACTGTCCTATTTCAAAAAGAGGCTGGTTGACATCCGCACAGCACTTGTCTTCGGTATTCCGTCCGTTGCCGCTGTTTTCCTGACCAGAAATTACATTGTCCCTGCTATACCACAGCAAATATTTAGTATCGGAGGTTTTACCGTTACCAAAAGCAACCTGCTCATGCTACTCTTTGCCGTCCTGATGATCGCGGCGGCTTATAGTATGGTCCGTAAAAGATCGGCTACAACGGATGATAGTCCCCGACCCCAATCCAACTACCCTTTAATGTTTCTGCAAGGCGTTCTGGTCGGCATAGCTACGGGGTTTATCGGTGCAGGAGGAGGATTCCTGATTATACCGGCATTGGTCAACTTACTGAAAATGCCGATGAAAAATGCCATCGGTACCTCGCTGATGATCATCGCTATCAACTCCCTGACGGGCTTTACCTTTTCCTTATCGCACACCGGTATTCAATGGTCACTCCTTATCAGCATTACTGCGATTGCTATATCGGGCATATTAATCGGCAGTTACCTGGCTACCAAAATAGATGGTAAAAAGCTGAAGCCAGCCTTCGGCTGGTTCGTACTTATAATGGGAATCTATATCATTCTAAAAGAAACTGTTTTTAAATAAGCTAATACAAATACCATGTCACAAGAACACTTTTATGAAGTAAAGGTCGACTGGAAAGAAGGTCGCATAGGCGAATTGTCATCGCCGGTACTGAACCAATCCATTGAATGTGCCACTCCCCCCGAATTTCCAGGTGGCGTTCCGGGGATCTGGTCGCCGGAACATCTTTTCGCCGCCTCTGTCAATAGCTGCTTTATGGCTACGTTTCTGGCTATTGCCTATAATTTCAAACTGGAGATAGCGAAATTTACCTGTCAGACGGTAGCGAAAGTGGAGATATTGGAGGGTAAATATCTGGTTACCCAAATAAAGTTGCTGCCTGAAGTGACGCTGCAACAAGGAATAACAGACCGGGAGAAAGCAACTCGCGTATTGGAGAAAGCCAAAGCTGGTTGCCTGGTCACCAATTCGATAAAATCGGAAGTGTTCATGGAAAGTGTTATTGTGTAACCAAAGTAACCGTACAGGAAAAAGCAATACCGGAAATTTGCATTATAAAACAAACAACAGCGTGTTCCGGTACTTTAAAACCATTTTCAGCCAAAAATGCCCACGTTGCCATAAGGGCAATATGTTTACCCACAAGTGGTACCAGCTAAAACACATTTCGGACATGCCGGAGCAGTGTTCGGTTTGTGGCCAGAAAACAGAAGTGGAACCCGGATTTTATTATGGAACAGGATATGTAAGCTACGCGCTTTCCCTGGCATTTACAGGTTTTTCCTTTATAGTCTGGTGGTTTGCGATTGGATTTTCGATAAGTGATAACCGGCTATTCTGGTGGTTGGGCGCGAATGCCATTTTACTGATATTAATGCAACCATGGCTGATGCGTACATCAAGGATGTTATGGTTGTCCTGGTTTTTCCATAAGGATGATGAACGGCTTTCCCGTCAGGGGCAGATAAAACAATAAACAAAGTAATTAAAAACAAAGCATAATGACAGTAGAACAAATTTATACCGGATGCCTGGCGCAGGGTGCCTATTACATCACCAGCAATGGCGAAGCCGCTATTATTGATCCACTTCGGGAGGTACAGCCCTACCTGTCGCGTCTGGTGAAAGACGGGGTAGCGCTCAAATACATTTTTGAAACCCATTTCCACGCCGATTTTGTAAGCGGGCATATTGACCTGAGCAAAAAAACAAATGCACCTATCGTGTATGGACCTACCGCCCGGCCCGAGTTTGAAGCCATTGTGGCAGAAGACAACCAGGTTTTTGCATTAGGAAATGGAAAGATCAAAGTGCTGCATACACCCGGCCATACGATGGAAAGTTCCTGTTTTCTGCTGATAGATGAAAACGGCAAGGAGACAGCGCTATTCAGTGGCGACACCCTGTTTCTGGGTGATGTAGGCAGACCCGACCTGGCGCAGAAAGCAGCGAACCTTACCCAGGAGGAACTGGCAGGGCTATTGTATGATAGCCTATACGGCAAGATACTGCCATTGCCCGATGATATTACTGTATATCCGGCACACGGTGCAGGTTCTGCCTGCGGCAAAAATATGATGAAAGAAACGGTGGATACACTAGGCAATCAAAAGCAAATGAATTACGCCCTGAATCAGCCGGACAAGGCTTCCTTTATCAAAGCAGTTACTGATGGGCTACTACCACCGCCTGCTTATTTCGGTATGAATGTGGCGATGAATAAAAAAGGTTATGATAGTTTTGAAGAAGTATTGAAGCACGGGCTAAAAGCTTTGAATGCAGATGAATTTGAAGCCGCAGCAGAGGCAACCGGGGCGTTGATCCTTGATACCAGAAACAATGAAAACTTTGCAAAAAGTTTTATTCCGCAATCCGTCAATATCGGGCTTGCAGGTGATTTTGCACCATGGGTGGGTGCCATGATCGTGGACGTAAAACAGCCCCTACTTTTAGTTACAGATGAAGGAAAAGAGGAAGAGGCTGTAACCCGATTAAGCCGCGTAGGATTTGATAACGTACTGGGGCATCTGAAAGGAGGCTTTGAAACCTGGAAAGCAGCAGGCAAAGCGGTGGATATTATAGACCGCATCACAGCAAAGCAATTTGCTACTGCATTCAAAAGCGGTACGAGCAAAATCATTGATGTCCGCAAAGAAAGCGAATATGCCGCCGAACACATTGAAGACGCATACAGCAAGCCTTTGGCTTACATCAATGAATGGGTTAAAGACATTGATCCGAAAGAACATTTTTACCTGCATTGCGCAGGTGGTTATCGCAGCATGATAGCTGCCAGCATTCTTCAGGCGAGGGGTTACAGGAACTTTACGGAAGTAGCAGGTGGTTTTAACGCCATCAGCAAAACGGATGTACCGAGGACAGATTTTGTCTGTCAAAGTAAAGTGTTGAGGTAAAATAAGCAGATTTAAAAGCGAGACACCGGGTACATTTTGTACCAGGTGTTTTTATTATTAGCAAGTAAATTTTAAAAATCAAGCTTTTTTTCTTGTGTAACCTAAGTAGCGGTACTTCTGTTTTAGGCTCCTGAACTTTGTACTATTAAAACAGTAATTATGGGATTCTTTTCAGCTTTATTCAGCAAAACAGACAATAGTCAATTAAAAGCAGCTATAGATGGCGGTGCTTTTTTAGTCGATGTACGTTCACCCGGCGAGTTTGCAGCTGGCAGCGTAAAAGGTGCAGTGAATATACCATTGAGCGAGTTGCCCAATCAATTATCAAAATTCAAAAACAAGAAAGGCATCGTGGTCTTTTGCAGGAGCGGCAACCGCAGCAGCCAGGCTAAAAGCATACTGGAACAAAAAGGGTTTCAAAATGTGATCAATGGCAGAACCTGGGAAAATGTAAACACAGCAATATATGAGTAAAGAAGAAAAAGACTTGCAATGTTGCACAGCGCAATGCCAAAACCCACTTGGCCAAAACTATTGGAACGAGCGTTGGGAAAAAGGTGAAACAAGTTGGGATATGCGTCAGTCTTCGCCTGCTATTACGGCGTATATGGCACAATACACAAATAAAAACGCGGCTATTCTTATTCCGGGTTGTGGCAATGCTTACGAAGCAGAATTTTTGATTGCAAACGGTTTTACAAACATCACATTGATAGACATAGCACCGAAAGCTATTGAAACAGTAAAGGAAAAGTTTGCTGATAAACCACAGGTAAACGTTTTATGCGAAGATTTTTTCAATCATCAGGGCAATTATGATCTAATCATTGAGCAAACATTTTTTTGTGCTATTCCACCCAACAGGCGAAAAGAGTATGCAGAAAAAACAGCTTCCCTGCTCAGCCAAAACGGTAAAATAATTGGGGTTTTGTTTGACAAACAATTTAACCACCCGTTTCCACCGTTTGGCGGTTGTCTTTGCGAATACAAACCAATCTTTGGACCACACTTTACCATTAAAACGATGAACGAATGTTACAACAGTATTCCGCCAAGAGCCAAATCCGAAGTATTTATTAACCTAATCAAAAAGTAAAAGCAATGAAAAAGAATATGGGAACAATAGACAAAGCAATTCGGATGCTTATTGCGGTTGCAATTGGTATTTTGTATTTCACAAGTACTATTTGGGGCGCATTAGCAATCATATTATGCATTTTAGCGGTGGTGTTTGTGCTTACTTCATTCATTAGTCTTTGCCCATTGTATTTGCTTTTTGGTATCGACACCTCAAACAGGAAAAGATGATGAAAAACTATCTAAAACGTTGGGGTTTTATGCGTGTGCTTCGATTGATATTGAGCATTTTTGTTATAGTGCAAGGTATTCAAACAAAAGAATGGTTGTTTGTTGCATTAGGCGCATTATTTTCTCTAACGTCATTGCTTAATATTGGTTGTTGCGGTGCTTCTGATTGTAACATACCTGTTTCAAAATGCAATAAGAAATTGGAAGATATAACCTATGAAGAAGTTCGCTAAAAAACATTTGCTTACCATAATTGGCGTTGTTGTCGGAGCAATAGCTGGATATTTTTATTGGCGACAAGTGGGTTGCAGTTCGGGAAGTTGTGCCATTACCTCAAAGCCCTTTAACAGCACTATTTATGGTGCAATTATGGGGGGGCTTTTATTTTCAATGTTTAAAAAGCAACAGCCATAAAAGAAAATTTACAGATAATATTCAAGAATAGATAAAATGATAGAATTTATAAAACAACCCTGGCCGTGGTATGTTGCAGGACCATTAATCGGTTTAACCGTTCCCGTACTTTTGATTATTGGCAACAAATCATTTGGTATCAGCTCATCGTTGCGTCACCTTTGTGCTTCTTGTTTACCGGCCAACATTCCATTCTTTAAATACGATTGGAAAAAAGAAGTGTGGAACTTGTTTTTTGTGTTTGGAATTTTCCTGGGTGGGGCAATTGCCATTAACCTTTTATCAAACCCCAATCCTATTAAGGTCAATCCAAAATTGGCCATAGAATTGGCTGGTTACGGCATTACCAATTTCAACAATTTAGTACCGGAAGATATCATGAATTGGCAAACACTATTTACGCTAAAAGGATTTTTAGTGATGGTTGTCGGGGGCTTTTTAGTAGGCTTCGGCACACGTTATGCAGGTGGTTGCACCAGCGGACACGCCATTATGGGATTGTCTAATTTACAATGGCCTTCGTTAATAGCAACTATAAGTTTTATGATTGGCGGTTTTATTATGGCGAATTTGATTTTACCTTTTATTCTTTCACTTTAAACAAAAACAGCAGTGCAGCAAAATACAGATACAGAAAAAGATTTACAACTTCGTGAATTAGACGCCATGTGTGTAAACGAAAGCCAATTACAGCATAAATGGTATCATAATTTGAAATACTTAATTGTGGGGGTTTTATTCGGCATCGTGTTCGTAAAGGCCGAAGTAATAAGCTGGTTTCGTATACAGGAGATGTTTCGCTTACAGTCGTTTCACATGTATGGCGTAATAGGAAGTGCTGTTGTTGTGGGTATGCTCTCCGTTTTGCTGATTAAAAAATTCAACATCAAAACAATTTATGGCGAACCGATTAAAATTTCGCCCAAAACATTCAACAAAGGACAAATCTATGGCGGTTTGATTTTTGGCATCGGCTGGGCAATTACAGGAGCTTGCCCTGGCCCGCTTTTTGCGCAGATTGGCACAGGTGCCACCGTTGTTACGATTACCCTTTTGAGTGCCGTGGCTGGAACCTGGATATACGGATATTTCAGAGAGAAATTGCCCCACTAAATACGTTTATGTATTGGCTAAAAAATTGCTAACAGCCGCAATATGGATTGCTATTGCCCAAACTTTGCAGGCGCACCAACATTACAATGTTTGGTTCCGTGGCACTTTTGGTGTTTCTGCCGGCGAGAAGTTCAAAATAGATAACGAGTTTCAGCATAGGCGACAAAACGGATTTGACAATGCAAATTTGTTTGACCGAAATTTGATGTTCACTTATAGAAACTGGGTGCATTACCAGCATAATTCAACTATAAAGTTTTCAGTTTCGCCATTCGCTTATTTTTCCAATTACAAAATTATTCAGAAACAAGCAGAAGAAAACACAACACCACCCAGCAGCGAAATTCGTCTTTCCGCAGCGACGGAAATGCAGCAGCTCATTTTAAAAAAAATATTTGTAGTGAGCCGAACCGCCGTTGAGTACCGAATTTTCGACGATTCCCAATCAGACATCCTCCGATTAAGAGGCAGGCTTGGCTTTCGTTACGACTTTACGGAAAACATTAAACTATCTGTGTTTGACGAGCTTTTATTGAATATAAATAGCCCTAAGAAAGACCATGTTTTTGATCACATGCGATTAATCTGCTTCTATAGTTGCCAAGTCTTTTCTATATTTTTCTAAAAGAACTTCATTCAACCTTGAAAACCTTTCTAGCTCTTCAATTCTCTTCTTCAATTTTTCGCTTTGGTACTTCTTTTGGACATTATCGTCTTTGTAGTTTTCAAAACTGATAGCGGGGTCACTATCTAAAACTATTCTTATAATTCTTGCATCATCATTGTCGTGGATGTTTATTGAATTATTAAGGAAGGAGTCTGCTTTTTCATTTTTAGCTTTCAAAGCAGCTTGATTCAAAACGAACTCTATCCAGATTCGGGCTGCTTTGTCAATTTGCAAAGCCATGTTTGTATAATCTGTTATCGCTTTAAGATCGGGGTTATTTTTCTCCAGTTCAGCCAATTCATGATCTAACGAATGATAAAAGTATGGCTCCTGCCCCTCGGGATTAAGCCGCTCCAGCGTTTTTAGAATAGGTTCAAATTCTTCCAATGGTCGTTTACGGGAAGGCAGTAACCATCTGTGCTTCCACAATGTCAGAATAGTTTCGAAGCATTCTTTTTCTGCTTCTTTCTTATCCTCATCGGACATAGCCTGTTCCGCCATTTTCATCTTTTCTGCTATATAATGAGCCATCCACTTAGAAAAAGTGTCACTGCCTGGATCTAGTTTGAGCTCCTGCACAAAGAGTTTACCCAAGTTGATAATTTGCTCCTGTAGTTCTAAGTTTTCCATCCGCTGATAATATAAATATTTTGTGTAGTGGTTTTGCATATTCCCGTTTCTCCAGATCATACCGATAGCTTATATCTCTTTTAACGCCAACGTCAAATATTAAGTCGCAGCCAAGCGTCGAACAGAGTTCTTTTAAAAATGAAAGCGTAGCTTTCAATCGCATTCCTGATTGATCGGGTTCTTCATCACGTCCTTCTCGATGGCTGCTCCATGTTTCACAAGACAGTACAACTTCAGAGCTATGACTGATTTTCCAAGTTTTCCCATCCGGATCTGGTGACAAGCCTAATTTTTCAGCTATTCTGCCACCCAATGAGTATGGGGGATAGTCTATTTCATCCGCGTAAGGATCAAATTGATCCAATTCCTTTGAATTGTGTCGTTCATTAATCCAGCCTTTAAGTTGAAATGAGCCGGACTCAACTTCCATATCATCTTCACCGAAATAAGGTAGCTTGTAATCGTATGGATCGCTACAAGTCGCTAATGCCCGTAAAAGAGCATGTGACGTTTTAGGCGAAACAAATGCTGTGGAAATAGAAACAGTTTCTGTTCTTTCGTTCTTTTTTTCATGCCAGCCTCCTTTTACATTGACCCACAATTCCCCGTTTATTTCTGCCTGCATGTAATTCAAAAAATCGCCTTCAGTGATTTCAGTTTGCCAGGTATCTGTTTTTTCTTCTGAAACCCACAAGGGCCTGTTTAGTGGCAACGTGTCTCTACAATCTGCCAACCATTTTCCATCGGTACGTGTCAGTAAATGCCTCGATAGCCAGTAAGACCATGGTTCATCGTCTGAGCCATCTCTTGTTATGATTACCTGCATCTTTTGAATTAGCCTCGCAGCAACAACAAGCATCGAATGGTAAGACAAGTAAAAATCTAAATTGTCTGTTCTAGGGTAGCTTCCATGATCATGCCATGTCTCTCTATCATTGTTGGAACGGTTCCAAAGGATAACTCTTGGATCGTTATTATATCCATTCTTTTCTCCCAAATTCCATTCTTTGACAATAAGGTTGGCAGCCAAATCTTCTATTTGTTTACTGGAAACCCCAAATACATCGCCAAGCGGTTCATACCAGTATCTATCGAAATCCCATCCAAAATGGAAATCAATGCCTTGTTCAACTTCTCCTTGCTTATGCCAATAACTGTCTGTCGAATATTGATAATTTTCCACATGAACTGGCAGGTTACTTTTTCCCAGATTCTTTACTGCCTCTAAAACCTCTGCTTTATAAGTCCCTGGGAATGTACATTCAATCGCTACAATGATGTCTGAAGCGAATTTTTGAATAATGACGTGATCCTGGGATAATGCATAATGCAAAAACAAATCGCTATGCTTATGTAGTATAGAAGGCTTTTCAATAGCTATCCTGGCAAATGCAATCAAAAGGTACTGCCTTGCATGAAGGTTATAGAATGGAAACTTATGGTGCCCAAACGCACCTACTTTATCTTGTTTCAACCAATAGACTAAAGCATCAATGATATCGATACAGTTAAAGTCTGCCAGTTTTCTGACACAATGCGCCGCATTCCATCTTACTGCTGCTCTTGGCGAACCGAGGGCTGACCAAATAAATCCTGCAATGTTTGAGCTGGCATCACTTGTAACATGTAAATCCTTACGCCATGTACCATCACTAAAATCTTCTTCGATGTGCAATTCAAAACGGGACAATGAATAATCAGTTAACTCAGCGGCATCTTGTTCGCTGATGTAGGATGACACCAGAAATACAAAACCGAAAAACTGTTGCGCATCAGAGATCTCATCGCCATTCGCTAAACCGGATGTGATTCCTGCAATCAACTTTTCGGTTAAAGCTTCATCAAGATTTAATTCTTTTTTGAAAGAGTTAAAAGAGTATTCATTTGTCAATTCGTTTGCATAATATTCTCCAAACTTATAAACAACACCAGGAAACTTAGTTTGGTAACTCACTTTTCCTTTCCACGTATCAGGCATTGAAGAAAGAATATCCTGAACATCATAATGGTTAATGTCTTCAGAAAGAAAGATAATATCTATGAAGGACCAAATTGATTTTTCTTCCAATCTGGTTAAGGCTTCCTTTAATAAGTCTTTCAAGCGCCATCTGAAATCGTCTTTTCCCTGCTTCGATTTAAATCTCTCTATTAATGCGGCAAAGCCTTCGGGTGTAACAAGGTTTAGATCCTTGAAAAGATCGTCCCAGTCCTGTTTAGATTCCTGCTTTTGCTGATTGCCGGATATATTTTCAGGGCTTTTAGCTTCTGTCTTTTGCTGTGCATAGAAGCTCGTAATAGACTTTAGTACTTCATTGGTTATGTTATTCTTAACTGCAATTTCTTCCAGTTTATCCCAATATGCATTGCCGGTGCCTTCTATTTGGAGCAAGTAAATAGCATCAGCAAATAAGCTTTGCCGGATACTTTCAGATGGCTCATTTTCCAAACAAGTTGTTAGTAGTTCGTTCAACTGATGATAAGAAAAAAAACGGCTTAATGCCCAGCCTGTACTGGCTGAGATTGTTTTGGAACTGACTAATTCCATCAACATTGCTTCAAGCTGATATTCAAAGCGACCTATATCCCTATCCCGCCACCTGCTGAGGGCTGATATGGCTATGCCTGGCGACATCATGACGCAAACACGCATTGCTTCGCTTCTGCTCCAATGCTTTTCCCTGGAAACATTTTCTCCCACTAACTCAGCACATCTGATGAAACGATACCCCAATTCATCAGGTACTGTTTGCTTCACACAAGCTCTTTGAGCCAGGGCTACAATTGCTTCCCATCGAGGCACAAGCTCTTCTCCAAATTTAGAAGCGATCTCTATAGCTTTATCAAAGTATACACTGGCATCATCATACGAAATGACTAAAACCGCACGTGCAATAGCAATGTATCTACTAGCAATTTCATCAGGTCCATCGTCATGATTAGTTTTCGTTAATTCGTAGGTAGCCTGTTCTAATGGCTGCCTTATATTTAGTAAATGATGAGCCCTGCAGGCTGCACGAAGCAGTTGGGATTTATCCTGCAATCTGAAGGCTTTGTCATTATGTAGAAACCTCTGATAAAATTCAATTATATCTTCGTTGCTGCCTTGTTGATAGAAGATCAATATACCGGCACAGATTTCAGCCATTTCGTAAGGAAGCATATCATAGCTTCTGTATCTACTGGTTCGGGCCTTTATTGAAGTTTCATTGACTGAACCAACAACATCAAGAAGTTTTATTTGTTTGTCAAATAGAATCTGAATCCTTAACAAATACCAGGGAAATAAGCCATAGATTACTTCTTTAAATTCTTTAAAGTCATTATCCAACTCATGGTTTTTCTTCTTGTTGAAAAATTCATCTGGTGAAATTGCTTCTATATCTACTTCTAGCTTGTTCAATAATACTGCACGTATGGCAAGCGCCTTAAGATAGATGGACCTTTCACTTGACGAATGAGCGCTATAAACCATTCGGTTAGCCTTGAGTGGCACGTAATGATTTAAAGCCATCAATATCTTTAACCTGGGCAGCCCCCGATACACGCTTGTTTCCAAAAAAGAAATAATAGCCGGAGTTATACTGTCATTGAAAAATTCTTTCGATTTTCTAATTCTACTTTTCCGGAAGCAGAGTAGATTTAGACATGTTTCTATTTCATTCGCTTGAGGAAATCTCCCAATTTCTACTAGCCTACTAACCGTGGCAACCAGACAATAGGGTTCTTGAACAAACCGACTTATCAGATCATTTATCTCATCAAATCGCCCTAGGTCAACAAGTCTTCCTGCTAAATCCTGCACAGTCCTGAATAGGGCTTCATTGGGTTTTAAACTAAAAAGAAAATCAGTACAACCGCTTACACCATGAATGTTTAGATGTGCATAGGCAAGTTCCAAAATGTCATCATCCTGAACAACATCTTGGTGATAACGGTCATCATTTTTTCTCTGCTCCTCAAATTGAATGTGCAGCCAATTCATAGCAGCCCGCAGGTAGCCTCTTCCTTCTCCTTTATAATCTGATATTCCCGAAAGCAATGAAGCCGAATAAACATTTTCAGATCCATCCCACCTGCTGCTTAAAAATCTTTTAAAAGCAATTTCCTGAACTTTTTCCTTGCTTTGGAGCGTTGCAAGTAAGTCGATATTTGACCTGAAAAGCCCTATTTGCCGTTGATTTCCTGCAACCTCTTCACCGGCTCTCATTGCCAGCTTAATGGCATCTTTAAAATTTTTGAGTTTAAGCGCTGCTTTAAAAGCAAATTGTAAACGATATACGCGGATATTGCGGGCATCAATAGGGTTGTTTTCAGGCAAAAAGTCGTCTGAAAGTGCAATGGCAATTAATTTATTGTATTGCCCCGCTTGCAGATATAGCTGCGGCAAGACCTCTGCCACATACGGCAACTGATGAGCAAATGGTTCTAAAGCTGCTATAAATTCTTCGTAGTTCTTTTTAGTAGCAAGGAATGTATTTCTAAACCAGGTTTCTGTTGGCTCATCTCTGAACTGTATAGAAGTATCATACAACCTCAAAGAACGACCAATGTCGAAAACAAAACTTTTCACATGATCGACACTGACGTTGGCCACGTTTGACAAAACATCAATGGGAATATGAGGAGGCAAGCTGGCTAAGCCCAGGCATATTGAATTAATTTGATGATGATGCTCCTGAGGAATCAGGTCTTTTATTTTAGATATAGCAGCATTTAACTGAAACTCTATTTGCTTTTCAACAGAGGTTCCTGACGGTCCAAATGAGGCTAATAACTCATGGATTGAGGCATATTTTACATCCAAGGCATTTGCCTGAACCCGTGGATTGCCAAACGTTAAACGATGGAATTCAATCCCATCATTTTCATTCGCATCGGGAAACCACATTTTTAAATTTTCCAAAGTTTCCTCCTCTGAAAATGGCTCAAGCTCTAGTTGGGTAATAAAGCTTTGCGGTTGTAATAAATGAATGCGCTCGGTTCTGCATAACAGCACCAGCTTGCATCCGTCCGGCATTGTCTCACGTAATAGCTCATGAGCGAAACAGGATTGCGTGTATTCGATGGCGGCCATCTCTGCATTGTCGGCAGCATCAATTAAAATGAATAATTGGGCTTCATCAGTTGCTTTTTTTAAAGACTTAACAGAGGCTTCAATTCGTTGAAGGAATTTCCGCATGATATCTTCATCCAGTGTTGTATTTTGTACGATCAACGGATCACATAAGCCTCTGGAAGCAAGTTCATTTACAATTTGCACTAATGCATCCCTATGTTTATGCCGGGATTCACTTCGATTTCTGTAGCTTCCTGCACCAAAACAATCGTAAGCAACGCCTAAAGATCCTTCGGACAAAGAACTGATTAGCTGGCGACAGAAAACGGATTTCCCTACGCCACCTGCAGCATGCACGATAACAGGATGTGACAAGCCAGTAACAGTATCTTTAAGAATTGCATTTTGCCTGCGTTCGATTATGTTAGTAAGTTCATCCCATTTAGCTGGTGCTGGATATAGCTCTTTTTCAGAAGTTATACCAAAGCGTTTTAAAACATCTTCTCGATTGATCCTACCATCAGTACCGGGCAGCACTTTCTCTTGTACTAAAGCAACAAGATTTTCAATTTGTGCATTTTCAATAGAACCCGCAATCAATTGAGCTAATTCTATTCTTAATTCATCTTTTTGAATGTTGTAATTGCCTTCGCCGTCTTCTAAATGTAGCATACGGGAGAATAACACCAGGTCATCTCCAGAGAGATTAGTATAGCCTTCGATTGTTCTCTTAAAAACGGTGTCGACCGTTTCTCTTTTTATGATAGCTGATAGATTTTCCTTGAACGAATCCGCAAATTTTCTGTTTGTAATTATAGTAAAGGAAATGGCAGAAACATCTGGATTATTCTCTTTTTTATGCTGGATATATCTTGCAGCAAAACCAATAAAAGTATCTTTTAAGTCGCTTATAGTAAATGGCTCATCTTCTTGAACAGTTGTATGCTTCAACTGATAGTAGTCTATTTTCCTTTTTCCTGCGTCTGCAGCACTATATTCCGAAACGTCTATTACATATTCTCCGGCTTTTTCTGTTTCGGGCGAACCTTCAATATATACTTCCGTAAGACAAGAGTTGGGATATATTAGTCTTAGGCAGCGCCTGGCAGCCCATCTGTAATGAAAAACATCTCCGGCTCTTGAGTATGCTACTAAATCGTTTGACATCTATTCTCGTTATTATTTTAATCTCATCAATTCTGCTACGAGCTTATGCACCATCGTACACGGATTATGATTAGCATAATCCTGTCTTTCTCCGTAAGTTTCCGCAAGCCGTTGTGCATTACGGATGGCGTTCTCAATGCTGCCATGCTCTTTCAGCAGTCCATACATTTCCTTGCTGTTCTTTTCATAGCGATAATTTTCACCTGTGAAAGGTCGAAGGTTATCTTCAATCAAGCCTTGATATTGTTGACGGTTCATTGCATTTTGGTAATAATGGAAATGCAGTAGATACCATAATTCAAATGCCTCATTGCTCCAGGCACAACCAACAACAGGACTATTTTGAGCACATCGTACAATAGCGTCGTTAAAGTCGTTTGCAGCAAAACTATCACGGTCAAATACTACCCAAAGCTTATCAACAGGTCTTGTCGTATTTTTCTCATAAGCTGTTTTTAGCCGTAAAGCCTCATCTACCAGAGATTGCGTGTTACGGCCAGTTCCCTCGATGTCTATCTGATAAGCCGTCAAAACGCCTTTAGGTAAATCCTGTTTTAGTCCTTCAAAATAATTCGGCTCTGTTGCCGCACCTTCACATACTATGAGATAATATACACGTATATTGCGCACATCCTTTTTCCGCTTCTGTTCTTCTCTCGCAAATCGTTTCCGTTGTTCATTGGGGATCTTTATTTTCCTTGCCATTTCGTTACAACATTTGACAGGTTTCCAATAAACGGAATGGCCCCATAGCGCCCTTCGATATAATCTTTCTCAAATGAACGATCCTTACGGATTGTCTTTCCTTGTTCTTTATATTCTACGAGAGAGTACATATCAGACACCCCGTATTGATCCTTCTCCACAAAGTAAATCTGATCTCTGCGATAGTTCCCATAGTATAAAAGGTTCGTATCGTGTGTGGCAAAAATCAGTTGAGCATTATTCCGGTTGAAGTCTTTTGAATTAAACAGCTTTGTTACGGCAAGCGTTAATAAAGGGTGCAGGCTGGCATCTAATTCGTCCACAACTAATACGCCACCATCATTCAAAACATCAAACACGGGTCCGGAAATATTGAAAAGCTTATTGGTGCCTGAAGACTCCTGGCTTCTCATATCAAACTCGACCTGTCCAATAGCTTTGCCTTTAGCATCGTATTTTTTATGAATTGTCTTGATGTCAATTTTAAATGCTCCTTCTAAATCTGTTACCAGTTGTTTTACTAAACTTTCAGGCATGTCCTTTGGTAACTCTTTTCCATCAAAAGGTTTTTTGCTGATCGATATGTCATCAAAACCTAAATCCAATTTCTTGTAGAAATCAAGTAAAGCAGTACTGGTTTGCTTATTCTCAAGCATATCAAATGTTACTCCCTTATAACCCTCATGGCTCAATCCGGAAATAGTAATGAAGTTGTTAAACCACTGCATAATCTTCTTGGCAGTCTTACCATTGAATTGATCTACCACTGCCAGAAAGAGTGCATTATCTCTTGTCCGCTCTTCCAGATCCTTTCCTTCTGAAAAGGCTTTCATTACTTCAATGCCATCTTCTTCCCGTAAGAACAATGGTTTTTCGACATTTTTCTGAGCTTCAAACAGCCACTCAGCCCGAAACTGTTTATCATCCGCTTCAAAACCATATCTATAACGTGTGCTATCAATAATAAAAATTGCTTCGAAGAAAGAAGGTAAATGTTCGGTTTCCGTATTGAGTAAGAAGGGGGTAATGTCTAACTCTTCTCTGGAAGATTGTTCAAATGATTGCAAGACTAACCGTCTCATCGTGGACATGGCACGGATAAAATTGCTTTTACCGCTTGCATTCGCCCCATAAATAACAGCGCCCTTCAGCAAATCACTGCGTTCTGTAGAGAAAATATTAGAATCTACATGCTCCTTAATAGAGGTTGCAGCAAGACTGAGCGTTGTTTTTGTTTTGAAAGAGAGAAAATTACCTACTGAAAATTCAACTAGCATATCCTATTTTGAGAGATTTTCTCAAAAATACAAAAAATACCTCATTTTTGAGAAAATTCCTCATTTTTAACCTTATTGGATTTAAAGTCTGCTAACTGTATCTTGGGGCGATTCAATAGAATTGATTTTTTGGGAGTTAAGACGGGTAGGGCACCATGTATCGACAAAGATCATAGAAGTGATTCTGAAAGGATTTCTTCCTTCTCCTAATAGTCCTGATAACAGGAACCCAATTCAGAAAAAAATTATCACATTTTGGGTAACAGTAATTGCATTTTTCCTACTTTTACACCGACAGGTAATAAGCGTGAAGGAACCTGAGATAGGCACAAAAAATATGCGTATTTCATTGCACGACACAAATTTGACACTTTCAAATTACAGATATTTAGTTACCAGAAACTTGGTTTTCCTGTTCTGACGGCAAAAGTTAAATTCAAAACATTGAATATCAATTAGATAGGATGTTTTAACTTGCTTTGATTCCTGGTAAAAATTATCTTCTAAATGAAAAAGTCAGCTAAACTCTAGCTAAGTTTTGGCATGGCTTAACTTAAGCAGTTTTTTGCCGAAATCCTATTCTTTTTAGCACTTAGTTGCACGGTGAAAAATCAGGAATAACCTTTTGCAATCAAAGGGATCAATTGACTTAGGTAATTCGGCAAATTTCCTTTTATCGTTGCGACTCCTTTCTCTAAGGACAATACATGTTTGGGTTCTGCTGCATAAGCAGAAGTGTCAAAGATGTCAACAATATCAAAGTATGTAAAGCTGGAATCTAGATTTGCAAAACCATCAAAGTATCTGGTTTTAATTTCGTCTTCCGAGACATAATGTCCGCCGTTCTCTACTCGAATAGCAACTCTCCTATTTGCTTCCTCTATTGACTCAAGGCACAAATAAAATTAAATGAAGTTTATACCCCTTTCGCTTGAAATACTCTGGCCAATGAAGAGGAGAAGAATTAAAATTTGTTTCATAGCAAAAATTCTCCTTGTTGCCTATGGCAAGATCAATTTGCCTTGTAAATTCAGTGAAAGCTTGGTTATGGGCCATCTCTTCCCTTATATCTATATCTAACAGATTTTTATAGAAATTTAAGAACTGAATATCGTAATCAAACGGTAGGAAACCAGGGGCCAATAATTTAGAAAACGAAGATTTTCCTGAGCCGTTGCAACCAGCAACTACTAAAAGGGTAGGCTCAGACATTCCTAGAGTGAACTTTGACTTTAGGCGATTTAATGAGATTGCCGGATTGAATATTTCTCTCGTAGACTTTAACTTGACGCTTAATTTCAGGTAAAGCCTTTCGCATTTCTTCTAAAATATGCGCAATACGTCGTTCCGTTGAAGATTTCTACATAGAGCAAAGTTACTAAAAATGATTCGTTTGAGATAGCCATTAACTTCAATTCAACCGTTAAACGAATATTGGGCAAATATAAAGCGTACACAATAACAGAACTTTTAATAGACAAGAGAAGAATTAGACGGCAAATTAGCTTTTCTGTGACTGTCATCTAACCCGACTTAAAAATTGCATTTGCATATAACGGGTATCCGAATACCTTCGCCTGAAAATGTTAACCCGCGCCTGACAGAAAAATTGCTCAACCATTGAAACAATCAGTTGTCTTCGTTAGCGTCAAAAATTATTATTTATGGAGCTGATACAAATTTTTCTTCCGCTTAATGATCCTCATGGTGAGCCCTTTTCAGGAACAATATTTAAAGAACTGAGTATATCCTACACCGAAAAATTTGGCGGTGCAACCTTGTATAAAAGATCACCAGCGGATGGATTTTGGGAAAAGGACAGTGAGGAAATAACAAAGGATCTCATGATCATTTTTGAAATTATGGCGGAAGTTGTGGACCCTGACTACTGGACTTCACAGAAGGCACTGCTCAAAAATATATTCAGGCAGGAAGAAATACTCATCCGCTCCATACCAACAACTGTCATATGACCATCCAGTAGCCATGCTTAAGGCAAAGGAAATGGCTTTGCTGTAACAGCTGCAAAAGGTTGAAAATTAACTTTGCTACCTAAATTCAGGCAAGCAATCCTTCTTCTGATTCACCAATAGCAAATTTTCAAAACGCGCCAAACTTTACACACACGGTTTTGTCTTTAAAACGATTCTATGACCGAACTAAATGAAGAGCCAAATAATGTTGGGAGCGCTAAGCAACTCGCCGCACTTTCAGCTAAAACCAGTGGTCCCCCAACACCATTTCCAGTGGCAGGGAGCAAGGCAGAAGTGCTGCATAAGGAGTTTATAATCTCACAAGATAACTGTCGTTCTTCTTTATAGGGCCAGATAATTTGAGGCCAGGAATTTAAAATTGAAAATATGCCCGAAGGCCCATCAATTGTAATACTTAAGGAGGAGGTAATGAACCATAAGATAGTCGGTCAGCGTCTGGAGGAAATTACCGGTAATACCAAAACAGACTTATCAGTCCTGCAGGGACTAAAACTTACCGACATAAGGTCGTGGGGTAAACACTTTTTGCTTTGTTTCGGGAAATATACCCTGCGTATTCATTTTATGTTGTTCGGGACTTATCGCATCAATGAACGAAAAGACACACAAGCCAGGGTTAGCCTGAAATTTAAAGCGGCGGAACTCAACTTCTACAGCTGCTCCGTTAAGCTAATAGAAAAGCCCCTTTCCGAAGTGTACGATTGGAGTGCTGACGTGATGGCCGATGAATGGGATGCCGCAGCAGCAAAGAGAAAATTAAGGCAAAAATCCGAAATGATGGTCTGTGATGCCATCCTAAATCAGGAAATCTTTTCCGGAGCAGGTAATATTATCAAAAATGAAGTATTGTTCCGTGTTAAAATTAACCCTTCAACCAAAATAGGCAAGCTGAGTGCCTACAAACTAAACCAGGTAGTTGATGCTGTCCGGTCATACAGTTTTGACTTCCTTAAATGGAAAAAAGAATTTGTGCTAAAAAAGCATTGGCTCGTACACACCAAAAAAAATTGCCCGAAGTGCGGCCTGAAGTTGAATAAAGAATACCTGGGAGCCACAAAGCGAAGGACGTTCTATTGCAGCCATTGTCAAGTATCATATACTTAGAAAAACGCATCATCTATGGGATACTGGCAAGAAGGCACTACATACAGCCATCAAGCGCCTTACAGCAAGAACGAGGTCTTCTGTACCAATTAGCAGAACATCTTGCACCCCTGCCAAAGGTGGTGCTGCTGTTGCAGACAAGTCTCCTGTCAAAAGTCCAAATACTAAATTTTCGCGTAGAAAACCCTCCAGCCCATGCCTGGCTCGCAGACTTTATAAAACTAATCGACCCGATACCTAAGGTAAAATTCCATTGTCCCCGCAGGCAACTTGGGGCTCCAACACAACATCAATTCAAAAGTATAAACAAATTTGCTTACATTTGTGTATGTTTGAGCAGTTCTAAAAATACAAGGGGATACATCCCGGAGCAATATTAGAACGAGCGTTAAGTAAGCGACAACTGAGCCAGAGACGCTTTGCACGTTCAATTCACGAGCATCCACAATCCTTAAACGCAATTACCAAAGGAAAAAGGGGAATGAATACTTCCCTGGCGCTTAAGATTGAAAAAGAACTTGGATGGGAAGAGGATGTATTAATGATGCTTCAGGTTTTCTATGACATTAAAATGGAAAAAGAACGCCAGCATAGTTCCGTTCAACATCCGAACCTCTCCATAATCCGAAATGCATTATTCTGGGACACCAACATAAATCACATTGACTGGAACATACACTATAAATACGTAATTACCCGCGTTTTCGAGCGGGGTAATCTGGAAGAGAAAAAGGAAATCCGGAGATTCTATGGCCTTGAAAAAATAAAAGAGGTTTTGGGAAGTTCGAGTATCCCTTCAGTCAATATTCCCATCATGCGTAATTTAAAATCTAACTAATGCTTTATTGGAATACGGTCAGTGATTTACTGAAGAATTGCCTCCTAACACTAATGTAGGCAGAAGAGTTAGAGAGTTTCCGCTTAGTCGGTGGTACGGCCTTAAGCCTGCATTTAGGACATAGGATGTCGGTCGATATCGATCTTTTTAGCAACGCGGACTATGGATCTGTTGATTTCATAGCAATAGAACAAATGCTGCAACGTTCCTTTAATTATGTTTCCGGAGACTTTGGGGGCAATCCCGGAATGGGGAAGTCCTATTTGATCGGTGACAATGAAAATGACGTAATAAAGCTGGATACCTATTATTCCATGGATCCATTCTTTCAGGCAATAGTGCATGAAGACAACATAAGACTGGCTTCCATAGAAGAAATCATAGCAATGAAAACAGACATCATCCAACGTACAGGTCGGAAGAAGGATTTTTGGGATCTTCATGAGCTGTCGGCGAAGTACAGTATGGACGAAATGATAAAATTTCATGAACATCGTTTTGAATGGACTTATGAAGCACAGGTAATCCGAAACAATTTCACCCAATTTGAAGAAGCCGACCACGAGCCTGATCCTATATGTCTAAAGGGAAAACAATGGGTGTTTATCAAGGAAGACTTAGAAGAATGGGCTGCTATGAAGCGCGAATGAGGCCTGTGTCGAAGGCAATCAGATAATAGCATCGCCCCTTCACTGTTTTTCTTGCTCACGTTTCTTGAACGCGACTCTTGGGACATGCATTAATGGATCGATACACTTTGGCTGATATGGTCAGGTTTCATGAAGAACGATACCCTTACTCGCATGATGGTAATCTACTGAATACCAATCTTACCAACTTTGCAACAGCAGACGAAGATTTCGATCCGGTATGTTTATTAGGTAAGCATTGGGAAATTATAAAGCTGGACATTGTCGATACGATGTACGGTGTTCAAGGCTGACCATATCAAGCCATCATCGCATATTGAATTATTGAATCGTTCATCATGCATCGTCGATATCGACACGGGCAAAGCTTAACAATTCAAAACCTCGAAGTGAAAAATCCAACGATGGATACCTGGTTGTAAGTATTACAGCACTTCGGGTGTGTACCGCTTTGAGGCATATATTGCGTCGGAAATGGATCGTAACCACCAACAGTCCCTTTTATGAAGCATTTAAAAAAAAGAAACGTATCACCCTTGTTTGTTTTGAGCCGGAAATAGAGCGGCCGGAATTTGATCCGGACAGAGGCGCTTCGCCGTTCAATACCATGCAGATTTCCCTGCGCAGAAAAATATGAACATCTCTTCCATTAGTGTTCCGGAGGATCTGGCAAACTCAGGTATTTAAATTTGGTTCGTTGATGTAGTCGTATTGTTGGAAAATGACCCTTTGCAGCATGGCTCTCCTCCTACAGGCTTTAAAGCCAGTTCACCGGCCATCAACCTTTTCTTTTTTAAACATGCGAGAAGCCTTATTTTTCTTCTCTGTTGCAAAAATTGGTGGCTCAGTTTGCCGGAATATTCCGCAGCGCGGCTGCCTGCGATATCGTACCTTTGCGCAGCAAAATTGGATTGTTATATGCTTAAAATCGGACTAATCCGCGAGGGAAAAACCCCGCCGGATACACGCGTTGCCCTGAGCCCTGAGCAATGCGCAGACGTACTCAAACTGTTTCCTCAAATCGAACTGGTGGTAGAACCATCGCCCAACCGTTGCTTCAGCGATCAGGAATATGTCGACAAAGGAATTACATTGCAAGCATCGCTCGAAGACTGCGATATATTGCTGGGTATTAAAGAAGTGCCGATAGACCAACTGATTCCAGGGAAAACCTATTTCTTTTTCTCCCATACCAAAAAGAAACAACCGTATAACCAAAAACTGATGCATGCGCTGATTGAAAAGAAAATACGCATGATCGACTACGAAGCGCTTACCTACGAAGATGGTGCCCGCATCCTGGGCTTCGGCTTCTTTGCAGGTGTAGTGGGTGCTCATAACGGCCTGATGACCTATGGAAAGAAAACCAAAAAGTTTTCGCTCATACCGGCACATGCCTGTAAAGACATGCAGGAAATGCTGCACCAGTACCGCTATGTAAAACTGCCGCCGGTAAAAATTGCCGTAACCGGCTCGGGCAGGGTTACTGCCGGACTATTGGAAATAATGCACCACTGGGATATTGAAAGCGTAGAACCCGAAGACTTTCTGCAAAAAGAATACGACTACCCCGTATATACCCTGCTGAAAGGAGCCAACCTGTACGCACACAAAGAAACCGGCGCGTATAGCCGCAACGAATTTCACCACCATCCCGAAGACTACGTATGCAAATTCCTGCCCTTTACCAGGGCGGCCGATATTTTAATGAACGGTATTTACTGGGATAAAACTGTACCCCGCCTCTTTGAAAAATCAGATATCCAGGATCCGGAATTCCGCATGAATGTCATATCGGATGTTACCTGTGACGAAGACGGATCTGTTCCCATCAACCAGGGAGCTTCCACCATTGCCGATCCGGTATACGGTATTCAAAAATCGGATCTGCAAAAAGTTGCGCCCTACCAGACCAGCAATGATATAATAGATGTAATGGCGGTTGACAACCTGCCCAATGAACTGCCCCGCGATGCCTCCACGCATTTTGGCGAGCATATTATCAAATATATATTGCCGGAACTGCTGGCTGAAGAAAGCAGCATTCTGGACCGCGCCACCATTTGCGCCGAAGGCCGCCTTAGCAGTTATTTCGAATACCTGAGCGATTATGCATATTCCTCAACACTGCAATCATAACATGTTTTATGGCTTGAAAAGAGGCCGGCTTCTTTTCAAGCCATAACTTTGATACAGCACGCAGGAGATGGAGGATTGCTCAAACTGAACTTAACGTGTCAGCTGACAGTTGCAGCCCCTACACTTTACTACGATCATGACCAAAGAAACCTTCCAATCGACCATAGCGCCTACACTGCCTCATGCCCCGGGTATTTATAAATACTATAACCGGGAAAAGAAGATACTGTATGTGGGCAAGGCAAAAGATTTACGGAAGCGGGTAAGTTCTTATTTTGTAAAGCAGCACGACAATCGCAAAACCGCCAAACTGGTGGCGCTCATCGACTCTATAGAATGGACAATTACCAATAACGAACATGATGCCTTTCTGCTCGAAAATTCCCTGATCAAGCACTTTAAGCCGATGTATAACATCAGCCTTAAAGACGACAAAACCTATCCTTATGTGGTCATTCGGCGGGAACCCTTTCCACGCGTGTACCTTACCCGCAATATAGTGCGCGATGGCTCGGAGTATATTGGTCCCTTTACAAGTGTAGCTGCTGTACGCGAGCTTTTAGATATCATCAGAGAAACGATTCCGCTGCGTACCTGTAGCCTTAACCTCAACGCTGCCAATATCAGTAAAGGCAAGTTTAAAGTTTGCCTCGAATACCACCTCGGCAATTGTAATGGCCCCTGCGAAGGCTACCAGAGTGAAGAAAGCTATAAAGCCAATATTGACTATATACGCCAATTGGTAAAAGGCAACCTGGGTCCGGTATTACAGGCGCTGAAGGAGGATATGAACCGGCATGTGAGCAATCTGGATTTTGAACAGGCACAACAATTAAAAATGCGGATACAGGCCTTGCAGCGCTACCAGAGCCGTTCAACCGTGGTAAGCAGTCATTTGATCAATACCGATGTACTCAGTATCATTGACGAAACAGATGGGGCTTATGTGAATTATATGGTGGTTACCGAAGGAAAAATTATTCATAGCAAAAGTATTTATGTAGAAAAAAAACTGGACGAGTCCCCAGCCGAAATATTGAGTTATGCGCTGGCATTCCTGCGGCCCAAATTTCAATCGGCCTCCAAAGAAGTTATTGCGCCGCTCGAACTGGAAACAGAAGAGCCTTTGGAAGTAAGCATTCCGCTGGCCGGCGACCGGAAAAAACTGTTGGATCTTAGCTTTAAAAACGCAGAATACTTCAAACAGGAACAGGGACAAAAAGCCAGACTGATGCTCCGCGACAAAACCGATGAAGACCGGCAGGAGCTGTTGCAACAGCTTCAGGACGATCTGCAGCTAACCGAGCTGCCGGTGCATATCGAGTGTTTCGATAACTCCAATTTTCAGGGAAGTTTTCCGGTGGCTGCTATGGTATGCTTTAAGAACGGCGTGCCTTCAAAAAAGGACTACCGGCATTTTCATATCAAGACGGTAGAAGGTATTAATGACTTTGCTTCGATGGCCGAAATTGTTAAACGCCGTTACGCCCGGCTGATGGAAGAGCAACAGCCCCTACCCCAGCTGGTTATCATAGACGGCGGAAAAGGACAACTGGGAGCTGCCATGCAAAGCATAGAGGCCCTGGGCCTGACCGGCCGCATGACGGTAGTAGGACTGGCCAAGCGCGAAGAAAGTATTTTTTTCCCCGGCGATAAAGACCCCTTGCAACTGCCTTATAACGGCAGGAGCCTGCTGTTTGTACGTCGCATACGTGACGAGGTACACCGCTTCGGCATTACCTTTCACCGCGACACCCGTAGTAAAGGAACCATCAAGAATGAATTGGAAGACATACCGGGTATAGGTGGCAAAACGGCCCAAACCTTATTGCAAACCTACCGATCGGTAGCCAGGGTAAAGCAAATGACCCTACGCGAACTCACCATGACCATTGGTGCTTCCAAAGCCCGGGTAGTGTACAATTATTTCCATCCGGACGATCCGCAGTAGCTTTCAATCTGCAACCCCACAGGGTACCGACCACTGCGCAGCAGCAGCTGAATTTCGGTTAAGCCCCCTTCCCTTACTTATCCCGTCAAACAAATCTTATAACAATACCCCCTTTTGGGTTGAATCTGACCCGAAACGCAGTATCTACCTGACATCAGCAATCGCCGTTTTCAATATCTGCAATACAATCCATCAATAACCTTCTCACCTTTTTTAGCTGAGCAATTTTACCGTCAATCTCCCTGCCAAAGATTTCCAAAGGGTTTAAACATCACGGTAAAGTCCATTCTGGTAGACGGCGAATACGCCGCAGTACAAATTCACAATCATGCTGTTCGGGTTGACGGAAAAATTTATGACAACGATGTTCTGGTTCAGCTCCGGGTACAAGAGGGCGTAATTACAGAACAACGGGAATATCTGGATACAATTATGGCTAACGACTTATTCTGCGGCGAGCTGCAAACAAACCATAACAAAAACAGCAGGAGTCCGGCTGAGTAATATGCAATGATTAACAAGCGATCAAAACTAATTAAGAAGATAATGGTAACAAGCACCGTGATCATCGTAACGATAATCATCAGCCTTCTATTGTACCTGCGGCAGGATAAATTCGGGAAACCTCCTCTGGGCGCCAGGCTTGAGCGGATGAAGCTATCCCCAAACTTCAAGAACGGAAAATTTCATAACCTGAGTCCCACGCCTACACTTGCCGAAGGACACAACTGGTGGGACGTGCTTTCCCAAACTTACTTTAGAAAAAACAATAGAAAGCACCCCACAGCCCGCCTTCCATCCATAAAATCGGACTTGCTGCACCAGGATACGGACGACAACATTTTGGTTTGGTTTGGACATTCGTCCTATTTTATGCAAATCGACGGTAAGCGAATTTTAGTAGATCCTGTATTTAGCGGCAATGCATCGCCCCTTCCCGGAACTATGAAATCGTTTGACGGTACAGACATATACAATGTTGCCGATTTGCCCGAGATAGACTACTTGTTTATTTCCCATGATCACTACGACCATCTGGACTATACCACAATAGTTGCGTTGAAGGACAAAGTAGGCAAAGTGATCTGCGGCTTAGGTGTAGGTGCACATTTTGAACACAGGGGATACAATGCCGTCAAAATATATGAAGGAGATTGGCTTGAGGAAGTACCGCTGGACAACGGATTCACCGTATATATAGAAACTGCAAGACACTTTTCGGGCAGGTCGTACTCAAAAAACAATACGCTGTGGGCATCCTTTCTGCTACAAACTCCAAGTACGAAGGTATATATCGGCGGCGATAGTGGCTATGATACCCACTATACGGAGATAGGTCGGAAACACGGCCCCATTGATATAGCAATTTTAGACAACGGACAGTATAATGAGGCCTGGAAATACATACATAACCTTCCATCCGACGTTCTGAAAGCCGCGCAAGATCTTAGGGCCAGAAGAATATTTCCTGTTCACTCATCAAAGTTTGCCTTAGCCAACCATGACTGGGACGAACCATTGCGTAAAATTGTTGAACGCAACAAATCGTTTCATATCCCGCTGATAACGCCGATGATCGGGGAGATTGTACTCCTGAACGACACGACGCAAAGATTCGAACATTGGTGGAAGGGCTGCAATAAATTAATTGTAGGGGTTGACCCAGCCTAAATGTAGGACAAAATCTTAGCAACAATACTATCACCGTCTACGATTGCGAAAAGTCCTGTAGCCATACGAACTGGTAGAATACTTCGGTTGAGGCCAATCGACAGATGGGGGTATAGAATACCGATGTCTATCGGCTTGTGGTTCATGTAAATAAAAGCTGCAGGCGTCCTTGCAAGCCGCTGCCAACAAAACCACTCCTGTACACCACCCATGCGCCCGATTAAAAATGACCTGCGGCCATCCAACCGGCGAAAGCCAACTGCACCACTACCCGGAATTTGATGCAGGATGGCCGCCTGTATTGGCTATTGTACATCCGTCGCATCCCACAACGTCGTATAATAAATGATTATTTGAGGTGCCATAGTCGGAGCATCGCCAGGATCCAACAATGAAAATTCGTCTCTTTCGCTATTGTAGGAGTAGTAGTATCCTTGTACCGACTTCGTAGTGTACACATAGAACGGATACACTTCTTTTAAATCAAACCAAAAGGCCACATAACTTTCGCCGGGCGGTATTTCCAGGTTCTCCAGAGGTTGAAAGGTAGAAACTTTACCCTTCCGATGGATATCCCCGACAGGACTTAACTTAAGTAACTTTCCTTCCTGAAACAAGGCCAGATGCAGCCGCACATAAGCAGTATCCAGTTCGGTGGACTTAACTGAAACCGAATCTACCCGCACGCTGTGCCGGCCTCTGGGATTAATAAATTTTACGGCTACAGGCGATAGAAAGTAACCGCTTTTAGAGCGCACAAATTGATGAGTTCCTGCACCAAAAAGGCGCCTATTGAAAGTAGAGAACCTCTTTACCGGCTTACTCCCCTTAGCTGTAATTTCTACGGTGGAAACGGTATCGATTAAAAACTGTGCATGGCTTACCGGGCCGCAACACAAAAAGAACACTAGTGGCAGAAATTTCATAGGCGGATTTTTGGGTTTAAAACTAAGGGGTCACCGTCGGCGACCCCTTGAAATTACATGCGCCCTCATTCGGGAAACTCAAACCATACTTCTGAACTCGACCAGATACGGATGCCAAACAACCAGAATTCGTTGCAGCATATCCAGTAGTCAACAACGCCGTCGCCGTCCACATCTTTAGGCAGGCGACCTATCCTGTGTCCCTGCGGTTCCAGCTCTTTACCTTCATAAGTAGTAGTGCCGGTCTGTTCGTAATACTCCTGAATTGCTTGATCAAAAGTTTGCGCAGTGCTGTCTGTAGCAGCAAACATGGCGAAGGTTAAGGCTGCGCCCATGAGCATTTTTTTCATTGTCATTCCTTTTTGGCTCCGTTTAATATTAGGTGGAGCGGCACCTATGTTTGGTTTACATATGCTGAAGATAAAGAATTAATATGTTACTCTTGTTGAAGGAAATCAGATAAGTGCAGTATCGAATTATTGAAAACCGCGAATACCAGGGACTGCGAGCCATATTCAGAATATGCATCAGATGAGCATGCCGTTGGCAGGGCTGCGCTAAACAAACTACTGCTGAGCACAACGCTGTTGCAACATATAACAACTGCTTACAGGGATGTTGTAGCAGCCGTCGGGCTTTAATCCCTGACCCAAAATTTAAGTAAACCGCGCGCCTTTGTATCGACCAGTGTATAATTGCAGGGCACTACTTCGTTACTGCTGTGGTAAGTAACCAGGCGTGTGCCGGAGGGCCGTCCTGCAAATACACCATGCAGGTAATGCGTGTAATAATCGTACAATACTTCCGAATGCGCCACACTGCCGTCGATGCGAAAATCTTCGTCTACGAGGTTTTCGTAAAAGGAATTATAAAAATAGAAGTGATCAAACTTATTCAGGTTGATTTTGGTAAAGTCGGCGTGCAGGAAAGTAACATTTTTCAAATCCAGCCGCCTCGCGGTTTTCTCAGCAAAATGCACAAGATTTCTGCGTTGCTCCACACCATAAAAATGGCAATCAGGATGTTGTTGTGCAGCTGCAATGCAAAATTTTCCAACGCCAGCACCTATATCCAATATTTGCGCTTCGCTGTTTTCGGCCAGGAAGGCTGCTGCCAGCCTGCTGATGTTTAAAGGCGTCCAATGTTTCTCTGAAAGTTGTTGTATCCGGGGAGCATACAATCTATCAAAGTTTTCGTCAGTAGTAAGTAATTCAGGATGTAGGGGTTCATTCAAAAATGCCGGCATACTGAGCGTTCCAATTTTGTTTTAATATACTTATCAGATAAGCGTCCGCTTTAATGATTCCAAAAGATGGAACATCTGACTGAAAACCGTATCTGGCAAGGTCTTAATTTTCGGAATCTATGGATCCGTATCTCCAGCCATAGACAATTAAGCTTACTATCCGCATCAAATTAATATACAACGCAAAGCTGTACTCCGCTATATCCGCTATACTTTCACAATAGATCCGAACTGCAAAGATACCAATTTTCAGCGGGAGCTCAGGTAAGCGCTGAAGACCGGCGGTCAAAACGGTACATAAAACAAAGCAGTTAATAAAAGACCCTGTGTATACAAATAATACGGGTACGACCTCTGCCAGCCATAACCCGTATATAAGTTGCGCGGCCAACAAGCCGTTTGCCGCGCAACTTAAAGGAAATGTTACACCGTAGGCAAAGCCCCTCCATCGACCGGATAATTAACACCCGTAATGTACTTTGCTTCATCCGATGCCAGGAACATGACAAGCCCTGCCACTTCTTCGGGCTCTGCCAAACGACCCAGTTGTACACCCAACCGGCTCAATACAGATTGATGCAGATCTGAAACGGCCATATTGCCGGAAGTCGCCAGATTGTCCAAATAATCGAGTAATAAAGGAGTCTTCACCAGGCCAGGCGAAACCACATTTACCCGAATTCCCTTGCTTCCCAGCTCATTGGCCAAAGCTTTGCTATACACATTAAGTGCCGCTTTTGAAGCCGAATAAGACATGGTCATTTCCCAAACAGGAACCTTTGCTGCGCCCGTGGAAATATGGATAATTACGCCGCCTCCCTGCCTGATCATTGCTGGCAGTAAAGCCTTATTGATACGAACTGCCGACATAAAATTGAGTTGCCAGTCATTGCTCCAGTCTTCGTCCGACAAGGTGCTGAATCCACCGCCCGGACTCAAATTGGCGCCGGCATTGTTTATGATAATGTCGATCCTGCCGTACTTGCTCAGTACCTCCTGCGCAATAAAGCTACCGCTACCAGGCTCGCTTACGTCGGCCTGTATAAAATACTGATCCTGATCCATAGATACCGGCGCCGTACGTGCTACTACTATCACCTTTGCACCGGCATCGCTCAGCTGTTCGGCAATCGCCCTTCCTATACCCTTGGTTCCGCCCGTTACAAGGGCTACTTTTCCTTTAATCGACATGATTTTTATGTTTTTTAATTGATTTGAAAAGCAAATTAACCGGCAATACTTTACTTTTGAAAGTGGTTACACCTATGTACAGTAATACCAAAAAGTAAAGCTTAGCCTGAAATCAATCCTTTATGGCCAGAAAAAAATTACAGCGTCCCGAAATAAAATGTACCCTCCAGGAAATTCTGGGGGTAATAGGCGGCAAATGGTCCATGTCGATCATTTACGCACTGTTTGACGGCAGCAAACGCTTCAGCGAACTGGAACGCATGATACCCAATATCAATACCCGCATGCTGGTTAAAGAACTAAAGAATATGGAACAAAATGATATAGTAACCCGGACTGTATATGCTACCGTTCCACCCACTGTAGAATATACCTTAACAACCAAGGGAGAGAAGTTACAGCCCATCATAATTGAGCTGCTTAAATGGGGTGTTGAATTTGTAGATTAGAGTACCCATTAGCCCAAAGCGATGTGCACAGGAGCCCTGGCAAATAAGACGAATGTGGAAGTATACTTTTAGAACTGCAAACTTAGCGACAGGAACATCCAAACGTAGCCGGAGCATATTAAACAAGGTTATTTTACCAAATGGCAAGAAATCGCCCAAGCTATATAATTAATTTTACCCCATGGATTCATTTATTAATTACCTGCAGCAATTTGCGCATTTAAACCAGCAACAGATTGACCTGATAAACAGTAAAGCTTCCGAACGTATGCTGCAAAAGGACGAGTTGTATTGGGAAGCAGGCAAAAGCGTGCGGCAAATAGGTTTTCTGACCGAGGGTATCCTTAGGGTTTTCTACTATAATCATAAAGCCGAAGAAATAACCCGCTACTTTATCGACAGGCATCACCTGATCCTTTCAGGTTATACGGTAGATGATATATACATTCCTTCAGAATACATTTCGGCTGTCAACGACTGCAGGCTTACGGTCTTCAGCAGGCAGGACTGGAAAGAACTCAGCAATACCATCATTGGCTGGGATACCATTGTTCAAAAAATTACCAATAAGTATCACCAGGAAAAAATGGAGCGCCGCAGTATTCTGGTAGCGCAGGATGCCAGTACCCGGTATCTCGAATTTATAGAACAATTTCCCGGTCTCGCCAACCAGGTACCTCTTTCCTATATAGCATCGTACCTCGGTATTACCGCTTCTTCACTCAGCAGGATCAGAAGAAATATCCGCTAATGCGTTTTTTTGCCAAATGGCAAGTGCATTCATGTGTACAAGTACAACCTTTGTACCAAATTAAAACACATGCATACACGAACATTGGGCGCTGACCTTCAGGTATCCGCCATCGGATTTGGTGCCATGGGATTAAGTTTTCCGAATGCACCTGCAAAACAAGACGCCATACGGTTAATACAGGCAGCCGTTGACCGAGGTGTCAATTTTTTCGACACTGCGCAGGGCTACGGCGACAACGAACTACTCTTGGGCGAAGCGCTGCAACCGGTACGCCAACAGGTAGTGGTGGCTACTAAATTTGGATTAAAAAATGGCGACGCACGCCAGGGCTTAGATAGCCGGCCCGCTACCATCAAAGCAGTGGCCGAGTCATCTTTAAAACGGTTAAGGACCGACGTCATCGACCTTTTCTATCAGCACCGCGTCGACCCTGATATTCCTATTGAAGAGGTGGCAGGAGCGGTAGCAGATTTAATAGCACAAGGCAAGGTAAGGCACTTCGGCCTTTCGGAAGCCGGTGCTGATACCCTTCGCAAGGCGCATGCTGTACTAGCAGTAACGGCATTGCAAAGCGAATACTCTATGTTTTATCGTGAACCCGAACAGGAAATTCTTTCGGTAGCAGAAGAACTGGGTATAGGCTTCGTGGCTTTCAGTCCGCTGGGAAAGGGCTTTCTGACCGGAACGATCAATGCTGATGTTAACTTGCCAGATAATGATCCCCGAAACATGCTGCCGCGATTCAGTAAAGAAAATCGCAGGGCTAACCATGCATTGGTCACACTGCTCAGCCAGATAGCAAATACCAAATCGGCTGCAGCAGCGCAGATTGCACTGGCCTGGCTTTTAGCACAAAAACCCTTTATAGTCCCCATTCCTGGCACATCCAAACTGAACCGGCTCGAGGAGAATATGGCCGCCACTCACATAAGCCTCAGTGAAGATGAACTGGCGGGTATTCGTACCGCACTCGATAATATAAAGATAGCAGGCGACCGGTATCCGGCATCCCTGCAGGCAACAGCAAATAAGCGCTGAGCACGGGCTCGCCATCCTGGTCTTTCCTTTTTTTAAAAGGGCGTGCCCCCGGCAGGGGATGTAGTATTTGCAAACAGGGTGCACAGCAATCCGGTTGGAGCATTCGCTACGACCGGATTATCCTCCTGCCGGGGTCGGGCCAAGCAGGGTTTCGTACGCGCGCCTGCAGCGCGCGCACCGGCTCCCTGCGGTCGCCGCCTGCTTTACCCCTCACGCGTTTGCCTGTCGCCTAAGCAAATGGTGATACTACTGCAGGCTAACGCCATATGTATGCTACTGTAATATCCCCTTACCCACCAGCGAACCATATTCCAGCATTTCCAAAGTCAGGCTGCCATCGGCTTGCCGCGTAAACCGAAGCAGGCCATCTGCCCCACCCTGCCGTATAGCGCGGAACACTTTGGCGGCCACAGGAAAGAACCGCATATCCCACTGTACCTTGTTTGTATTGTACACAAGATGTCCGTCAAGGAAACTAATGATATGCTCGGTAGCCGGATGATCGGGATCTTTGTACACTCCTGCAAATTTTTCGATAGCGGAAACCGGTAAATGTACCTTACGCGGAATAGGGTTGACAGCAACAGTATCGTCCAGAATAGCTTTAATTTCCTCGTAGGGACATATGCCTTTGTCAAAGTTATTAAGTACAATTATGGTACGATCTTTTTGCGCATCATGAAACAACAAGGTGGTATAGCCATCCCAGCTGCCGGTATGGCCATAGCTAAGAAGTTTCCCCTCTTTTTTACGCAGCTCAAAGCCGAAACCATAAGAGACCTTCTTACCGTCGCGGGTAGTACTTAAGGCCAACACCTCTTCCCACTCCCCGGGCTTCAATAAAGCATGTTCCTGTACCGCCTTCATCCACTTATACAAATCTTCAACGGTAGAATTCACCTTGGCGGCTCCTACTATACCATCCATATAGTAGGTCATGCGTTCGGATCCGTTGCGCTCGTCATCTTCTGTCACTTTTTCAAACGAGTTTTTAAGCCATACATAGCCATAGGCATAGTTCTGCACAAGGCGGGGCTGCAGGCGGCGGTTATATACAAAGGTCCGATCCATTTTCAATGGTTTAAAAATCCGAGCTGATAAAAATTCACCCAGTTCCCTTCCCGACACCCTTTCAATAATGGTGGCCAGCAATGCGTAATTGGTATTGCAATACTGATAGCGGCTGTTCGGTTCAAAGTCCAGCGGCTGCTGCCCTGCAGCGTAGTAGGCAATTAAGTCCGCATTGGTAGCAATATGCTTATTATGCCATTCTTTTCGAAAGTCGGCCAGAAACTCCGGCAGGCCGCTGGTATGGTGCAGCAGGTTATATATAGTTACCCCTTTAAAGCTGCTGAGCTCGGGCAGGTAACGGGTAATATCATCATTGTATTGCAGGACGCCATCCCGGTGCAGCAATGCAATGCCTACGCCAATGAACTGTTTACTACAGGAGGCCAGCTCAAATATGGTTTGCACATTGTTGAGCGTCTTGCTCTGCTCATCGGCAATGCCCCTCGCCCCTTTATACACTACCTTTCCCTTTTCCGCTATAAGCACACTGCCGCTAAACTGATGTTGCACTGCCAGGGTCGAAAACAGCGAGTCGAGCCGCCCGCTTACAGAGACTTTTTGAGCAAAACTTCGCCCGCAGATAAAGGGCAATAAGAGGCACAGGATGAGATTTTTACAATTCATCGTAAGAAAAATTTTGAGATTAATAAAAAGGCGATATGCAGCGCCGGATGGATTATCCGGTACCGTTAACTGATAGTTGAGTAATAATGCCTTGTTTGAAAATTACAGGCAGCTGTGCAGGATGGCTCCCTACAGGACACCGTTGCTAACGCGCATCCCGGGCCAGGCGTGCCGCTTCCTGCGCCTGCAGCGACATCTGCTTCGCCTGCGCTGCCGCTGCTCTCGCAATAGCAGCCGCCTCATGCGCCTGCCGGATTGCATCCGTGTCTGCTATCTGGCTATTGCCGGAAGCGGACAACTTATTCGCAATATCTGATGTCACAACATGCGTAGACGAAGACTTTTGCACCGGATTGTATGATGTTGTACGAAATAAGTCCTTCTCTTGCTTTGCCGGCTGCGTAACTGGCTGCTGAGCTGTGGATGCGCCGGCCGCCTGCCTATGCTTAGCGCTGGGCCTCTGCCCGGTTATATAAGCGGCAGGTACCTGCCGCGCCTCATCCCGCCTGCTGGCAAAGCCTTCACTTGTCGGCAACTGCCCGGCGTACACAGGTTGCGCCGCGGGCAATACACTCTGCTGTGCATGTATCAAAAAAGCGGAGATAATGATCAGTATTAGCGGCAGCACCAATGCTTTGCGCAGGTATTCATATCTTGTTTTACCAGCCCTGAGCATGGTCAATCGCTTGCGTACCGAGGCGTTGCGCAATGGATTGATAGCCGGCATGGCATTTGCAGAAAACTGGCTCCCGAGCAGCATGCGGGCAAATTGCCTGGTATCAGTATGTCCTGCGAGCTTTTGATCGGCCAGGTACTCATGTACCAAATGTAATTCTCTTTTAATAAAGTAAAAGAAAGGATTGAACCAGAATACAGCTTTAACGATCTCCAACAAAACCTTATCGTACGTATGATACTGCCGTATATGAACCATCTCATGCTCCAGAATCTGAGCACCTAATTCAGACCCGATTGCAATATTGCTTCTCCAAAACAGGCTATTGAAAAAGGAAAAGGGAGCCTGTTCAAGATCGGTCATATATAGGCGTACATCCTGCAAATTGTGCTGGGGATAGCGCTTCCGCAACTGTTGCATCCTGTACATACCGAACAGAAAGCGTACCAGCAACAACCCAGCCACCACGGCTGCCGGTATGGCTACAACCCAGGTGCCTGCGGTGTATTGACTAACCACTGCTGTATTGTACTGCACCTGCTCCAGCAGGTCATACTGCAGTGCACTGATCGACACCGGCAATATGTTGAACCGCAACAATGGCAGTACGATAGCCAGCAATACCGAGCTTATTAAATAAAAGCGATTGAAACGGTGAAAGGTTTTGTCTCTTAAGAAAAGATGATAGTACAGGAACAGTATTCCTGAAGTAAGTATCATCTTTGCTATATAACCCAGTATTGCGCTCATCAATCTTTATTTTTCAATTCGTTCAATAACATTTCTAAATCCTCTACACTCATTTCCTTCTTTTCCACGAGAAAGGAAAGCGCAGTTTTATAAGATCCGGAGAAATAGTTTTTAACCAGGCTATTTATAGACTTCTGACTATACTGGTCCTGGCTCACCAGGGGAAAGTACTCGTGCTGTCTGCCATGCACACGGTAATCTACAAAACCTTTATCCTTCAAAACCTTAAGGATAGTAGATACGGTATTGGTATGCGGCCGGGGTTCCGGAAACAGCTCCAGAATATCCTTGAGGAAACCCTGTTGAATACTCCAGAGGTATTGCATGACTTGCTCCTCAGCCCTGGTTAACGATTGAATTTTCATCACCATACAGAATTAAATCAGTATAACTAAATACTTAGTGATACAAATGTAGGGAATCATTTTTATTCTACAACTATTTTTTTAGTGATAAGCCAAATTCTTTTGGGTTTATGTGCGACCACTGTTAGGGACGTTTCACGGCAGCGTCCCTAATATTTAACCGACGGGAAGCAATTACGAAAAGCCTGCATGTGCCGCGCCCCGGATTGCAGCGGTTAGCCCACAGGCGACCGTACGCAGTAGGGCGCCGAGGACTAATAGCGGAAAGCCGGACAGGCGCCCAAAAAAATGACTAGTCAATAAAAAGTCTGTACCGCAGGCTCAACAACAAATTCCCAATAGAGGGCCTGTGATTGCCATAGTGAAGCAGGAAGTCTTGCCCCGCAGTTGCAACCAAAACTGGGCGCTGTACAAAGGGCTGGTAAAAAAGTCTTCAAGGTTTATCAATCCGCTGCACATCTATATGGAGAACACAAAGCTCAGCGATTTAAGCTGCAGCACTTGGCCGGCTTCAACCACAAAATAATTACATTTGTCTGCAAACAGCAATACAGATTTCAACATGAACAAAAGAGCCATTGCCGTCGCCTTTTCTAAGGGGCAGTTTGACAAGTGCATGGATTATATTACTACGGAAACAATTTGGGATACGCCTGGAGAACAATGTTTACACGGCAGAAAGGAGATTGAACCTTTTTGCACGCGTACAGCGGCATATTTTCAAAGTGTAGAAACTATATTCACCCAGATAAATGTAATAGAAGATGAACATGGTGTAGCTATCAACGGTACCCAATCGCACCGCAACGTCCCTATTCCACCCCACCACCCAATCCCGTACGGACGTTGCACCGCAACGTCCCAATCGCACCGCAACGTCCCAATTGCACCGCAACGTCCCAATCGCACCGCAACGTCCCCCTTCCACCGCAAGTCCCCCATCAATTACCAATCTAAGGATCTATATACGGCGGTGATGTAACCCTCAACCATAGCTCTGTACCCAGCTCCGGTGTCGAGCTCAGGGTTATCGTACCTTTGATAATCCTGCTGCGTTCATACATACTCTGCAAACCCACACCTGCCCAGGGCGGCGACGAATTAATCCGAAAGCCACAACCATCATCCTTTATTTTCATGCTGAACTCCTGCTTCTGATAATCGAGCAGTATATGTATATGCTTTGCCTTCGCATGTTTCAGGATGTTTTGAACGGCTTCCTGTGCTATTCTGATTATCATCAGTTCCATGTCTTGGGCAAAGGATTGTACCTGACCCTCAACCTCCAGCACACAACTGATATTCCTGCTGTCGTTCACCGATTTTGCCATATCAGCCAGCGACTCATACAATCCGCGCGCAGTAAGATAAGTAGCATTCAGCGAGTGGCTAATGGTCCGCAAATCGTTCATGGCATCGTCCAGCATCTTCCTCGTTTGGGTTATATATTTTTCCTGCTCGGGAACCGCCAGCCTTTGTACCATTTTCAAACCCATGGTGGCCAGACTCAGCATCTGATTAATATTATCGTGTATCTCCACCGATATAGTGTACATCGTACGTTCCCGTTCCTCTACAAGTGCACGCATCAGCTGGTGCTCCTTTTTTATCTGACGGTTTTTGAGGCGTACAAAAGACACGATCATAAAAAAAATGAAGATTACCGTGAGCAGGGTTGCCGTCAGAAAGAACGGAATCAACTTTTCCTCGATATTAAACATAGGTCCGGTGCATCTTAGGGTAAAAGAAAAGCAAAATTGAAAGCGAAAAATAAGCGAGCAGGTTGACCAGCAAAATCCCTGTATTCAAATACATCACCTTATCGACGTGCCGCTCGGTAAAAAAATCGTAAAAGCCCCAATTCCACAAAGCGGTGCACTTATAAAACAACAAAATGCTGGCACCCCAGTAATGCGTTTCCAGCGACAAACGCAGGTCCGTAGCCATAAGCCGTTTGTACATTGAATACAAGGCCATACACACAATCACCAGACATTCGTAAAACAAAAAGCTGGAATTAATCACATGAAGCGGCTGATATTTAAGTATAATCCAAACCCCCAGACACAGGCCGGCAAGGGCTATCCAAATTCCCAGAGCATACCGTTTGAAACCAGGCAGAATACTATTGAAGTACATACAGATTACAGTGTACGTCACCAAACTGGAGATAGCATACACAGGCATATTGTTCCTGTACTTCAGCGCTACCACCCAACCCACTGTTTCAGCCACAGCACCCAGCCATATAAACAAACACAAATACCTCGTTCCCGTATCTACCTGCTTAAACCGGTACACAGCACAAAACACTGCCAGCAGTAGCGCAAAATTGTACGCTTCCGAAACAAAATCAAACAGGAGCCGGCCCGACCACATCTATGGATTCGTTGGGAAAAGAGGTGAAGCAGCCGATCCTTCGCCGGGACAATTCGTAGGACAGGGTCTTGCATGGTCGGGCACCTTCACACCGGCTGCAGTTACATAGTTACCTGCCGCATTGTAGCCGCCCAATACCACCGTAAGTGCATTGGCTGCGTAACCCGCATGCTGCCCTTCGTTCCCGGCATTGATATATGAAAGCGTATGCGCCAGCATGATCTTCAACTCTTTAATACTGGTATCGCTCAGGTAAGCACGTAATGTCTTGGCATCGACAATAAGCGATTGCAGATTTATAAGTCCGGGCGTATCTACCAGGCTCATCAAATAACTTTGAATCATCCTGTTGGCCGAATCTACCGGTATGTAGTCCAGGTCCGATGCAGTAGTAGTCGTTGTTGCAGCCTCGCCTCCGGCCGGGCTTTCTTCGCCGCAGGAGGCCATACAAGAGCCGGCAAGCAGGCCCAAGACAATAGTCCATTCTTTCATTGCTACTGTTTTAGTGTTGGTTTGGTACCGGCCCTAGCGAACCGGACAGGTTTCGGTTGGTACTATTCCGGCTTTTACGGCAAATAATGCAAGACTAACCCTGCTGGTGACATTCAGCTTCTTAAACAGGCTGTCCCTGTATCCTTCCACACTTTTAGGCGTACTCTTCATCAATTGGGCAATAGCCGTATAAGTCAGGTCGCTGCAACAATGCTTTAAAAAACACAGTTCCCGCTCTGTAAAATTCGGAATCTTAAACTTATGGTCCTGTATGGCCACAGCAATCTTTTCCACAAAAAGATCGGAGTAGTAATTTCCCTTTTCATGTATCGAAATCAGGGCCTCCTTTATCTCCAGCGGATCGCAGGCTTTTGACAAGTAGCCGTTCACCCCTGCACGTATCATACGCACCACATACAATTCCTCTACAAAAGTGCTCAGGATAAGGGTTTTCATATCCGGCCATTTACTGCGCAACACATCTATCGTTTCAAATCCGTTCATAGCCGGCATATTAATGTCCAGGATACATACATCGGGCATCTGCGAACTGCCGGCTATTTTTTCAATCAGTTCCCTACCGTTGTCGGCCTCTATTATGACCTCCACCCCGCCCAGGTCGTGTATATAGGAAATAATGCCCTTTCGTACGGCAATATGATCTTCGGCGTAGGCTACGCGCACAATTCCAGATGGGGAGCTCTTATTCATTGGAACATGGGTGATTGGTTACGGGTATAAAAATAGTCGCTTTCTTTTTAAAATGAAAGCCTGCTTTGCCTGTGGGCGTTATATCATTGACTTGGCAGGCAACAGGGACCTTTCGTTCGGTGCATTTTTAAGGCAACGCGTTTATGCCCCATCCGGCAGCATTATTCGCGTACAATCGTAAAAGCCACTACGACACTTGCTTTCAGGCGATTCAATACAATCTGTAAATACCTATGCACATGCTCCTGCTCAACGAGGCGCAATGGATACCTACAGACAAAAACCTGAAAAAATACTGGCTTTTACCTGAATCGCCTCAACCTTTCCGTGCGTTCATATGGCTTTTATATTTATCAGGGCGCCTTTCCGGCTTTCCGCTATTAGTCCTCGGCGCCCTACTGCGTACGGTCGCCTGCGGGCTAACCGCTGCAATCCGGGGCGCGGCTCTTGCAAGGCAGGGTACTGCAGCAGCCCCCATAACTGCAGCACCGGCCAGGTCCCCGTTCTTTAAAACGCCTCACAGCCCGTCCGGTATCAGTAACTAACCGGGCAAGGCTGTCAGGTGGCGGAATGTGGTAGCAGCATTATTCAATCAATCCCAGCTGAATACCTTTTTTGATCATACCCGCCAGATTCCGAACGCCTAGTTTCTGCATCAGTATCAATCTGTAGTTCTCGATAGTTCGCAAACTAAGTTGAAGCCGGTCGGCTATTTGCTGGTTCGTGAGCTCGTCGGCTGCCAGCTTCAGCACTTCTACCTCTCTGTTGGTCAGCCCCTCGGCCGTAAGCAGTTCGCCTTTGGCCTGCTTAGCCATACGCAGCAGCCGCTGCTTTAGTTCGGGCGACACAAAAATATTACCGCCATATACTTCCTCAATAGCGTTAATCAGCAAATGATCTTCTGCATTTTTCACCAGGTATCCGCTCACGCCCATATCCAGCAACATTTTGGCATTGAAGGCACTATTGTTGCCGGTGAGTATAATAATCTTCATCACCGGATATTGCTTTATTAAGCTCGACACAGCTTCGTCGCCACGCATGCCTGGCATGTGCAGGTCCAGCAGCAGTATATCAGGCTGCTGTTGTATTAAGGCCTGCATCAAATGTGCAACTGATCCAAATTCGCCTATTACTTCCATTCCGGCATGTAAGCTAAGCGTACCCATCAACCCCTTCCGCAGCATAGGATGATCATCGGTTAGCATGAGCGTGATTTTCCTGTCCGTATTCATCTAAAGTTTCATTTATGACGTTTGTATTGAAGCGTTACCATGGGTTGCTGTCCACAGCAGGGGAAAAGCAATATGTACAGCAGTTCCGGCGGCGCCGGTTTCAATATGTATGCTGCCTTTAAAAGCCTTCACCCTTGCCCGCACATTCTCCAGGCCAATTCCGTTACCAAGTTCATCCTGCTCCTGCATACCCAGGCCATTATCTTCCACTGTGAGTCTTAGCTCATGTTCGAGATGCACCAGTTGTACGATGACTTCGGTTGCATGGGCATGCTTATAAACATTGTGTAAAAGTTCCTGGGCAATACGGTACAGTACTAATTGCAGATTCGCGGGTAGTACCGATTCGTCGCCCAACACCTGTATTTCCACCGATACCGAAGGGGGAAATAAATTATGGCAGTAATCGTCCAGCGCCTGTTTCAATCCTCCTTTCATCAGGGCCTGCGATGCCAGGTTATGTGCAACCGTGCGCACTTCGTTCGATGTAGACTGTAATAGCTGTTTTACTTTCTGAAAAGGAACAGAGTCCTGCATCGCCGGATACTGCTGTTCTACTATACGTACGTAGGAGGCTGTGGCGGCCAGAGAGCTGTTTACACCATCGTGCAGTTCGCGCGACAAGCGTGTGCGCTCCCGCTCTTCACCTTCCATTATCAACTGCAAACGATTAATTTCCTGCCGGTCCTGCAAAGCCTGGTTCCTGCGTTTTTGGAAACTGTACCGTAGCCAGGCCAGCAATAACAACACAACCAGAATAGTGACCATAGCAGCCGTAATGGTCCAGTTGCGCTGTACAATCCGGTCGTTTTCGAGCAGGCGAACACGTTGTTTCGCCAGTAATTTATCTTTTTGCGCTGTTCTGTACCTCGTTTCCTGCTCACTTACTTTCACCTGTATTTCTCTCGACCGGATACTGTCCTCCATCTCATGATATTCGGCGTGCAGGTCGTAGGCCTTTTTATAATTGCCGGTTGTATAATAGTAATCTACCAGTTTATGTTGCAGCACTCTTTTGTCTGAATTAAGCAATGAACCCGACAAGGCCTGGGCCCTCTGCAAATACATACCAGCCGTGTGATAGTCGCCCAGGAGCACATAGGCACTACTTGCTGCCATATTTATTTTGGCCCTGTTCTGCATCGAAATCTCATTTCCCGCCAAGTAAGGTTCCAGGGCCGTAAGCTCTGCAAGCGCCTCTTTCCCAGCCTTCAAAGTATTAAAAAAGAACATTCGCCTGCAATGAACATCTGCTATTTCATTGGGCGATCCCGCATAAACCAGGGCACTGTCGAAGTACATCAACGCCTTGCCGTAATCCTGAAGTCCCTTATATACCGAAGCCTTATTGGTGTACAGCATTTTCTTTAGCTTCCCGTTAGGGTTTTCGCTTAATCCCTGATCAATAAAACCTAATGCCTTTTCATACTGCTTCACATTTTGCATCAGTACAGACATGTTGTTGCAGATCATAGCTCTGTACACGCCATCTACCGCGTATTTCAAAGCATTGGTATAATGATCGAAAGCTTGTTTAAAATCTTCTATCGCATCATACGACAAACCCATTACGTTATAGGCCGACTGCAGGTCCTGCTGGTCGCTGGTCGTGTCGCATAAGCGAATGAGCGCTTGTGCATAGCGAATCGCCTCGTCAAACTCACTCTTGTTATAGGCAATCAACATCAGGTTAGCGGTAGCACCACGCATGCCGGCTTTATAATTCAGCTGTCGGCTTTTGATGATGGCCTTTTGCAAAATATACCGGGCACTATCCCACTCTGCCCGCTTATTGTATTCTTTTGACTGGCCTAAGAGCTGATGTACATCAGCGCTGTCGGTAACATACGTCTTCAGCCAAAAAAACCTATCCTGTGACCATAAGGTCGGGGGCATTCCTGCACAGATAAGTAGTACAGAAAATAAGATCTTTTGAATTGTACGATGGGGAGTTATATAGCGGGTGTAATTCATGTTGTACGGCCATCGGGTTCGGTACGGCTACGGTTTAAAGGTAGTAATTCTGTCAAAAAAAGAAAGGCGGCCCGGGAGGCCTGCCCTGATTTCTTTCCTGATACCGCCAGCCATCCATTGTCTTCAATACTGCCAGCCGCTTCTTGCTCTTATTATAGTCTAATATACAAAATACAGGCAACCACAGCCATAGCTTTTCATCAGATTAAAAGGGGCAGCATTATTGGAAAAAAAATGCACCTTGCGGGAACTACTCTATTTCTTCTATAACAGGGCTTCTATTTTTGTCTAAGTCAATTTCCAACAAACTTCCGGATGCTTTCCGGACACTATTCACATTAATACAATCAGACATGAACAGTAGATTTTTACGCAAAGCCTTGTACCGCTGCACGAAACGCGGCTTACAAACATCGGCACTCCTGTTGCTGGGAAGTATGGCCTCGCAGGCTCAAAGCCTGGATTGGACTAACCATTTAGTGTCTGCCACGGGTAACGTATCTATTGGCGGCAAGACTATTGCCCGGTCCTCAACCGGTAAAGTCTTCGTAGCCGGGGCTTTCAGAGGTGCTACCGATTTTGATCCGGGATCGGCTGTCGTTTCCGTAAGTCCGCTGGCTGCCAATAGCTATAATAGTTTTCTGGCTCAGTACAACGATAGCGGCAGCTATGCCTGGGTTCGACGCATTATGGGTAGCAATTCAAACAGTGTAGCCTATTCCGTGGCGATAGATAATAACGAGAATATTTACGTAGCGGGGCAAAACCAGGGCACTTCTTACTTTGAAACAGCTGTTGGAACCGACTCCATAGTAGGTGTGGCAGCTTACCTTCAAAAATTTGACAACAGCGGCGGTTTACTCTGGTCCAAAGGGTACACAGGCACGGGTGTTGGTATCAACACCTGTATTACCAGTACCGACGCGGTATATGTCACAGGTATATACTCAGGTACCAAAGACTTCAATCCGGGCGGAACCGGTGGAACACTGAGCGCACAGGGAACTAACTCTAATACCTTCATAGTTAAATATAGCCTGGATGGATCTTTCATCTGGGCAAAAAGCATAGGCGGCAAAGGGGTTGCCTTCGCAGAGGCCATAACCCTGGACACTACGGGAACCGATGACCGGCTTTTGCTTACCGGGCACTTTAACGATACCATTGATTTTGATCCGGGTCCGGGCACCGCAGCCATTATTGGCGATGCAGCAGCTGCACGCTGGAGTACTTTTATTGCCAGCTACGACACAGCGGGAACATACAATTGGGCCAAGGCGATTCACCCGGGCAATGCCGGCGCAACCAACCGTTCTAACGGCGACGTAATTGCGGTAGACACACAAGGCAATATACTCATAACCGGGTACCTGATGGGCGCTGCCGATTTTGACCCCGGACCTGCAACCAATACCCTGACCGGCATAGGCCTGCAGGATATGTATCTGGCTAAGTACACCCCCACAGGCGATCTCATTTGGGCTCAAAACATAGGCGGCAGCGGTGGTGTGGCGGCCGGATATGCGCTTGCACTCGACGCGCTGGGAAATGCTTACGTTACCGGTATTTTTGGATACTCGACCATTGATTTTGATCCGGGTGCAGGCACTTCGGCTATTACGCCCGGTGGAAGTTCAGATGTATTCATCGCCAAATACGGCACCTGCGGCTCCTTGATCAAAGCCACCAGTTTACCCGGCTCAGGAACCAGTGCAACGTATAGCTATGGTATAGTTTTGGATGAAGAAGATGCTTTGTATATAACTGGAAGTTTTAAGGGTACCGTCGATTTTGATCCGGGCCCGGGAAGCAATACATTGACTGCTGCCCAGGATAATATCTATATTTCAAAATTGCGTTTCCCGGCCGATGATATGCCACGTAACGATATTGAAATACTGGCCTGCGGCGAAAGCAGCTATGTATTCAATGGCGTAACCTATAGCCAAAGTGGCACCTACAACCAGCTATTCCCAGCTGCTAACTACTGCGACAGCCTGGTAGTATTGCACCTGACACTTAGTCCAATGAGCACCCCCCAGATTACAGAAAACAATCTGGAACTCAGTGTTCCCGGCACTTACGCCACTTATCAATGGCTGCAGGATGGCGTTTCCATACCGGGCGCTGTCAACAACAGTTATACTGCTACCCAGAACGGCGATTATGCAGTGGCCGTAACCAATGCAGATGGCTGTAGCGATACATCCGAAGTATATACGGTTACCGGTCTGGCCATTAGTTCATCTGATTTGCTTTCAAAAGCGATCAGTATCTATCCCAACCCTACTTCTAACCACCTGCGTATCCATGCACCCGCTTCGGTAGTCGCTACGCTGTACAGCCTGGAAGGAAAAAAAATACTGGAAGCAGGCCCATCGCAAAGCCTGTCGCTGGAGCCATATGCCGATGGCATCTATATACTGCAGTTCCGCAATAATGAAGGAAAAATTATAAAGCATGAAAAGGTTATCAAGCATAGCACCCGGCAGTAAGCGGCTGTGCATTGCCACACTTCGCTACAAGGTTATATAGTGGTATTCCGGAATGGTTCAGGGCCCATTCCGGCTTACCATTTTTTACTCACATAGAAACCCAATTTGCATTCATCTAACATCTGTTACAGACCATGCGCATAAAATGGCTTCCGGCTTTATACTGTATCACGCAAATATGCATACTCCTGGGTTTTAGCGTTTCGGCACAAAACCAGGAAAACATCTGGGTATTTGGGCACCATGCCGGACTGGACTTCAGTAGCGGCGCCCCGGTGCCTGTCGTTACTGCCATCGAAGGTTTGGGTGAAGCCAATGCCTCGGTATGTGATGTTAACGGCCAGTTGCTGTTCTACACCAATGGTACCACAGTATGGGACCGGAACCACAATACAATGCCGGATGGCGCTGCCCTTATAGCGCTTTTCCAGCCCAATAATGTGGCGCCTACCAGCAGTACCTGTCAGGGAGCGGTCATTGTTCCGGTGCCCCATAACAGCAACCGACATTATATTTTCTCCCTCACCTCTATTGAAACTACGGGAGGCTATTTGTACTACAGCCTGGTCGACATGTCACTCAACAATGGCCTCGGCGACATTGTACCAGGGCAGAAAGGAATACAGGTAGACAGCAATCTTTCGGAGCGAATGACCACCATTACCGGCGAGGCTTGTAATGTATGGCTTCTGGTACGTGCTAAAATGACCAACCACTTCAAGTCCTACCGAATTGATGCTGGCGGCATAGAACCTACGCCCCAGCTATCGCCCGTTGGCAGCATATTCGGCGGACTGTTTACCGGCGAAATAAGTGTTGCACCTAACCGTCGCAAGATTGCATTGGCCAATGGCGGCTTTCCTACAGGACTAGCCGGCGGTCTGGAGCTTTTTGATTTTGATCCGGCCACGGGCATATTATCCAACGCGGTCGTACTGGATGGAACAACCGGCTTTTATGGCGCCGAGTTCTCGGCCGATAATTCAAAATTATATGCCAGCAGTCCTGCTACGCTGAAGCAGTTTGATTTGTCCGCTGCGGGGGCAACACAAACTGTCATCGGATCTTCAGCCCTAAGCCACCTGAAACGTGCAGCCAACGGAAAAATTTACTGCAAAGGCAGCTCGGCTTCCGGCCACCTGTCTGTAATTAATGCTCCGGAACAGGCAGGATTGGGCTGTGATTATGAAATAAATGCAATTGCCTTACCACAAGGCAGCCGGATAAACGCCGGCCTCCCCAATGTAGTTTCGGTAGTTCCTATTGACACCGTGTATGGATATACAGATATATCGGCCGCCTGCTTCGCTTCAGAAGTGCAATTAGAGGCAGCCAACGGTAATGAAGGCTGGAATTTTGAATGGGACAACGGAATGAATACCGCTCAAATAATGGTTTCGGCGCCGGGCAAATATGCTGTACGGTATTATTTGCCTCCCTGCAGCTACCATATCGACACTTTTGAAGTGCGTTTCCCATGGGGCGTTTTACCCAACATTCAGATCGACACTGCCTGCGCGGGGGCTAACAATGGCGGAGCCCGCGCCAGCACCTATCAGGGCGATACTGTAACCTATACTTACTTCTGGATAAAAAACAACGACACCCTCTCCGGCACTGCGCATCTAACCAATGCAACATCCGGCTATTACAACTTAAGCATTCACACGGCCACCTGTGATACTGTAATTAGCCTGCACATACCGGAAGTCAATTATAAAGTTGGCTTCACCATGCCCGACAGCATCATTTGCCAGCAAACATCGGTACAATACAATAATACTTCGGATGGGCACTTCACTGATTTCAACTGGGACTTCGGCAATGGCAACACCAGCAACAGCACCCAGCCCGGCTCCGTTCTGTATCAATACGCAGGCAGTTATGAGGTAAGGCTTATAGGTAAGGGGGCATTTTGTACCGACACTGCAAGCGTACTTCTTAAGGTCGATTCGTTGTGGCCGGTGCATTTCAGCGTAAGTTCCGATGCTATTTGTATGGGTGATCAGGTTAGCGTAAGAACGGATATCCCTGCTGAATACATACAGGGAATTACCTGGAACTGGGGCGATGAAACCAGGGCTTACACCAGCTATGAGGAGGAAATAAAACACTCTTACGATCGCTCAGGTGCTATGTCTTTGCAATTCACCGTAGACTTCAGGGCTTGTCCCGACGAAGTGGTACAAGATACCGTAGTGGTACACGAACTACCAAAAGTTGATCTAGGATCGGACACCAGTATGTGTTTACACGCCCCTGCATTGATATTGAAGAACTTGGCCGACAACCCCGCCGTGGCATACAACTATCAGTGGAGCACGGGCGACACGGGCGCTGCACTCCAGGCGGTACACTATGGTGTATACCAGCTCCGTGTAACGGATCGTATCACAGGTTGTGCCAATACGGAAGAAATAACGATTTCCAAAGATTGCTACCTCGATATACCCAATGCTTTTACCCCGAATGGCGACGGCGTTAATGATTACTTCTTTCCGCGACCTGTTAGCGGGCGCAGCATACAAAGCTTCCACATGCGGATCATCGACCGCTGGGGCCTTATTGTATTTGAAACGCAGAACCCGGCCGGCAGGGGCTGGGATGGACGACTGAACGGGAAAGAGCAGGTGCAGGGCGCCTACGTATATACAATTGAGGTGCAGTTTACCAATGGTCAGCAGGAACAGTACACTGGCAATGTGACACTGATACGATAATTGATCATTTACTAATGAAGATTCAAACCATAGTTATATGTATGTGTTGCTCAGTCCTGGCGGCTTGCCTGGCATGTAATGATAACAGCACCAATCTGGAACAAGTACCCATGAAGGCTGGGCAAAGAAACGATACCGGACAATGGAACTATACGGTGCCTGCCGGCAGCAGCGATAGTATTCGCGATATACATCCCTATCCCGGCCATAACAGCAAGGACGTGTACCCTGTTCTACCCACTGCCACCGGCAGCGATTTATATCGATAAATTAAGTGTTAGTACGCCCTGGCCGTGGCCACGTCGGCCTCTGGTATAACCAGTTTCCCCTTATCTTCTTTCCAACAATTAAGTACAACGCAAGCATGACCCTCTATAAAAATACCGGGCGGTAGTTTTATACATTTGCTATTAAATAGTAGTTGTACTATGCTATCCAATTCCATTAACGTATAGATCATACCGCAGGCTTGCCTTCTCCCTGCGTGAAGGATACGCAGGGCGGCGACCGCAGGGAGCAGGTGCCGGCAATGCAAATGCCGGCACGAAACCCCGGAGTAGCCTGACCCCGCTGCCGAACCAGCCATATCAGCTTATTATCGGCAATACCCGACCATTAACCCAGGCGGCACGCTATAACTGCAGCGGAGGCACGCCCTTATCAGCATAAATAAACAATCATTCATTTTGCAATGCGGAAGCAAGATTTCCGCCCTCGCTCCTACTGGCAATAACTCCGCACACATAACCGGCTACACTCTTTATCCAACGAAGCTCTACAGGATTTTAACGATAGAAAATGCCTGTTGAACGATGCTCGAATTTTGAAAAATCAGGAATTTACCTTTTCCAGACAGCAGATGGAATGCTCATATTACCATGCTTAACTGAGGTGCTTGAGCATTCCGTCTTCCACTTCAGCGAATCAAGGTTATATCTCCTTTTAGCTCTTTAGCTTCTGTAGCATGCTGCAACAGATATTTGATCTGAAAAAAGTAAGTACCCGCATCACAGTCTTTCCCTTTATAACGACCATCCCAGCCCGACAGAGGCGCAGCCGATGTATATATCAGTTCTCCGAATCGATTGAATATCTGTAGCTGGTAGGCAGATATTGCGCATTGAGGAGTAGCCAGAAACAGATCATTCACGCCGTCGTCGTTGGGCGAAAATGCATTGGGCACAAATATGCAGGCACACTGCTCATCAAGGCGAACATTTATTTCGCCGACCGCCGTTGCACAGGAAGATGATAAAGTAACCTGGTAGGTGCCCGGTACAGCCACTTCTATTTGCGGTGTGGTGGCACCCGTGTTCCATACATAAGTATCAAACCGCTGATCATAGGCATCCAGTGTTACACTTCTGGTTTGGCACAGGTCAATATCCTGCCCCAGCCGGAACGGCACAAGGGCGCCGGATCCTGTTACTATAAAGGTGTCCGAAATAAATGTGCAGTTATTGAGGTTAACAGAATTGACCCAGTACACGCCCGGAGTACTAATCACAATAGTGCTGTCTTCGGAACCATTACTCCAGTAATAATTATCCCTGCCCGGTCTGCCGCTCAGGGTTATATTGTCCACATTACATAAACTGTACTCTGTAACGCTGAACTGATCCGGTGTTCCATCGAGATCGAGCATACACACATCATCACAAAAGTAGTACCACATGCCTACACCAAAGCCCATGTCCTGCATAAACCGCATAGTATCCTGATCATTTAACGATCGGAAATTACCAATAGTGAGCCAGCGCTCATTCCCGGGAGAGGTATAGACGCCGGCCACCTTTTGCCAGCCAATACTATCGGCGTATATCGTACCTGCAGGACTTTCGACCTGTGGAACAAACATGTCGAGGAGCGACACCATTTCAAGCTCCAGAGAGTCGGTCGACACGTAGGCCCCGAAACTACTGCAGGCCCCAAAGCTGAGATCCGCAACACTAAGCCAGTAACCTATAAAATACCGGTGGTTGGCGATAGTGGGCGTAATTAAAGGCGTTTCGACATACTCGCTGCCGAGCGTGCCGACGAAGAATCCTGCATAAGCTGATCCGGTTTTGGGTTCCTGGTAACCAAAAGAACTTAATGGCACCGAAACCCAAAGGCTCCCGGGTATGGGCGGATTGGGAGCGCAGGCGTTGTAATAATCGGCAGTGCCGGCTGAAGGCATATACCAGGAACTGGCAAATAAAGGACCGTTGGAAATAAAGGAAAATCCTTCGTGCCAACCATCTGGACAGGAATCGCGCAATTCGAAGGAAGGATTCGGTAAAAGATTCTGAGCAGCAGCGTTTCTGCTGGAAAGACCTGCTATCAATAAACAGGCGATACATGCATACAGGAATGCCGCGGGAGTCGGAAGGAAGCGCTTATTGGTAGTCATATCGTACGGTGCGGTTATAAGTTCCGTCAACTTTAATTTGTTGTTTCAAAATTAAAATGGACGTTGCGCAACGCAGGTATGAAAACAGCGGTATTACTAATGAATTTTACGAACTGCCTGCAACAGTTCCGATGGGGCCAGGCCGGTTTTTTGTTTTACAAAAGCGCTGAAATTCTGCTGTGCATCGAAGTTCAGTTCAAAAGCAATTTCCTTTAACGACAAACCGCCCAATGCCATGAGACGGCGAATCTCGAGCATCACTTCTTCGTGAATGATTTCCAATGCAGTTTTACCCAGGCTTTCCCTGCAGGCTTTGTTCAGCTTTTCGGCATTGCAACCGAGAAGACTGCAATAGTCTCCCACTTTCTTTTTAGTATGGATATGTGTGGTTACCAGAGAAAGATACTGAGCCACCAGATTGTGTTGCAAATAGTCGGAACGGTAACTACAGTGTTCGACCAGCGTTATCAGCATAACCTGTAAATAACTGTAGACCTTAAAAATGGAAAGCGATGTCAACTGCTCATTGTTTAAGGAAGATTGCATTCGGGTAGCCAGTTCGTACAAATGCTGAAAGGTAACATCGCAGGTAAGCACAGCAGCATTATTGAAATAGAAAAAGTAATGCTTCAACGGCGGAATCAATTCAAAAATCTCCTTTCTGAACTGAATCAGCAAACCGTTAGCAGTACCCCTTTCCATCAGGTGCAACTGCCCGGGGTATACCGTATACACCGACCCTTTTTTCATTTCGTACAAAGAGAAATCGATGCGCTGCTGACCGGTACCTTCCCGCACCAAAATAATCTCAAAATATTCGTGGCGATGCATGCGCTGAAAGTCGTATGGATTTGTATAATCCAAAGCTTCAATCATCAGCATCTTGCGCGGATGCGGCAGGGAAACAGGCGTTCCGGCTACAGGATCTTTTACAGACATCCAGGTTCTTTTACAATATTCAAATTACCACTATGATTAACCAAAGCCTGTTACCAATAGTAACGGTATCAATAGTTAAACTAATAATATTACCGAGTACAAAAAAGCGGCAATTACCTTTTGCACTGTATCATTCATTAAAATACAATGATAACTCATAATGTTAAATATCAAACCTGCACAAAGATGCCTGTCAGCTGCAGGTAACTAACAGGCATCGCAATTATACAGGCATCGCTTATTCAGCAACTGCAGCAGCAGGCAAAGTTTTTTTGATCTTTATTTTTAAAGCAATAAAGGAAGCAATAAAAGAAACAACACCAATAATGACCATATAAAAAACATAGTGATATGTAAGATGCACAGGTCCGTTTTCTATCATCAGAATGCGAAAGGCAGGGAGAAAATGCGTCAGTGGAATGATGTTGGCGATGTATTGTATAAGTACGGGCATCTGACTCAATGGCCAGGTAAAGCCGGACAAAATAAAACTGGGCGTAGCGATTACCATCAATACCTCGGTGGCCTTTAACTGGTTGGGCAGCAAAATACTGAACAATATCCCCAGAAAACTCACCGATGTTACAAATACGCCGGCAATGAGCGTGAGTGCTGTTAAATTCTGTGTAAAGGGCACTTTAAACCAAATGGTAAACAGGCCATACAGGAGCCATATACCAAAACTCATAATGAGGTAAGGTAGTACCTTCACCATTATTAATGTAAAAGTATTCCGGCTTTGAGCAATCAGTTCAGGAAAAGTACCCCGCTCAAATTCGGAAGCAAAAGAGAGTGCCAATCCCAATAGCAGCACCTGTTGCAACACGGTAGCCAATATGCCCGGCCAGAGAAAGTACATATAATTCGTTGCCCGGTTGTTTTGCTTGATAAAGGTAGTTCGAAAGGGTTCGTATTGCGACATCAACAGCGACTCCGGTACACCCTGCTTGCGAAGAGCTTCGAGTTGCGTGCCCGCCTTCAGGCTGCCAAGCACAAGCTGCAACGCAGATGAAGCATAATTAGCGGTGAGAACATTGGCGGTATTGACAATGGTTGTTACTTCGGGATAGCGCCTGGTGAGTACATCTTTTTCAAAATCCTTAGGTATAATGACCGTACACGCCACTTCCTCTTTAATGCTGAGTTCTGCAAGCCCGTTCTGATCTTGCTTCAACGCAATAATATGCAATACTTCATTATCGCCTATCATCTCTATAATCCGCTGACTCAGCGAGGACCTGTCTTCGTCAATCACAACAATGGGCAGATTTGTTACCTTACCTTTTCCATATACAAAACCAAGGAGGATACCATACAGCAGCGGCGCACCAATAAAAAGCAGCCGAAGCACTTTATTGGCCCAAAACATTTTGAACTCGCGACCAAGTAATCGAAAAAATTTTTTCATGGCCTATTTTTTAAGAATTACAGTTGCCTTTAAGAGAAGATCGTTGGCTGCGGCCGGATCTTTAGGATATACAGTTATCTCGTACAGGGGTTCCTGCATATTGTAGTCGGGGTATGCGGTAGCAATATTGGCATAGGCCCCGATTTGTTTGATATTACGCACGTAACAGGGAACAATCCTGTTGTTTTTATAAGGTACCTGCACATCAACAGCGGCGCCACGGGAATAGGCATTTAAAGCTGATTCAGGCAGGGTGAAGCGAAAGTAAGTTGCATTTTGAATTGTGCCGTTAAACAAGGTATAACCGGGTAAGGCCAGCTCGCCAACCTTAAGGGTGATGGTTTCGATGGTCATGTCCTGCGGGGCGATGATATATCGTTCGCGGTCGGCAACTGCCACCTCATGCAGGGCACCCGCTGCTCTGTCTTGTTGACCCAATGCCATCAACTGCTGCTCCATACGCACCCCGTTCTGTACGTCAGCGATTTCAGCTTCAACCGCCGTCAACTGTGCCTGTGCTCCCTGATATCGGGCAAACACTTCATCATACTGCTGTTGCGGGATGAGAGAATCGCGTACCATTGCATCGAGCCGTTGCATAGATTTTTGAGCAAAAGCATACTGTTCTTCCAGCGCCTTTCGCTTGGCCTGCAATTGTTTTAACTGATTGACAGTTGCCCCGGCCTGGGCCATCTGGTATTGTGCTTTGGCCGAAGTGAAGGCCCCTTCGGCCTGTTCTTTTTTGGCAGCCACTTCAGGAATATCCAGCACGGCCAGCGTATCGCCCTGCTGTACAAAATCGCCCGGATGCACCCGGATTTGTTGCAGACGACCGGCTATTTTGCCTACGACTGCTATTTGTTCCTTTTCTGTTTTACCCTGAATCAGATCCCGGGTAGTTTCTTTATTGCTGCAGGCAGTTAATAAAACGCAGCCTGAAATGATAAGCAGATACTTTTTCATTTTGTTATGTTGGGCTCTTTATTGAATTTGAATAAATGATTGGAGCGGGGCTGCACCTGCGTACGCCTGCAATGCGGCCTGACGCTGATTGACCAGTGCCTGCACCTGCTCCAGTTTTGCCTCGTACCAATCAGATTCAGCAGTCAGACGTTCCGTTACGTTGATTAAACCAAGCTTATACTGCTTATCGGCCGAGCTAAGGTTATGATCAGCAATTGTCACTTTTTGGGAAGCTATCGCCACCTGATTCATTTGTTGCTGGTAGTTTATCCTGTTATTCTGTATCTGCAGGTTAAGCATTCGGGCAGCATCCTGTTTGCGGTTATTCAATATTTCACGATCGGTTTTCACTTCGTGTATTTTATGCCTGCGTTCGAAACCACCAAACAGCTCCCAGCGGAATACAGCGGCTACCAGCCAGTTGGGCGATACTGTGGCCTCGTTCAGGCGCAGCCGGCCCTGTATATCCCCTGCAGCAGTAAGCGGGAAAGAACTGCTGGCCTGAAACAATGAACCATAACCGTAGCTGGCGAACGCGCCCAACGTAGGTAACAAACTGCCACGCTCCTTTTTCAGCTTATAATCCAGGGCCTTTTCGTAGGCCGACAAAGCCTTCCATTCGTTGCGATCTGCAACACCCGGATTTAAGTCGAAGGTTACCGGTATCAATTCATATTGCACGGCTTGAATTTGCGCAGTATCGTAACCGGTAAGTACGCCTATTTTAAGATACAGCAATTCCTTTTTGCCCTCGAGCTCTGATTTCCTGGAAGCCAGGTTAAGGCTGGCCAGTTTTAATTTATCCCGGTCATAAGGTACCGCCAATCCCTGAGCTATGGCTTTTTCAACCCGTTCGGTTTCTTTCTGAAAACGAATCTCCATTTCATCCATTAACTGCTTGGCCTGCTTCAACAAGCGCAACTGATCAAAAGACTGAATAACATCACGGATGACTTCATCTTTGTGTGTTTCGGACATTAGCCGGTCGCCTTCATTTTTCGCCTCCATTGCTTTGGCTCCGTACAATATCTGTCCGCCGCTAAAAAGCACCTGTTTGGCAGTAAGTCCTGCCAGGAATACATTGCCCTTATTATGTAAAGTAGTACTGCCCTCAAACAACTGTGCGCCACTTAGAGGCAACTGTACCGTAGGAACGTCAATTTTAAGGTCATGATTCAGGTAGGCATAGGCAGCTGTAGCCGAAAGTTGGGGCAGGTATTTATTCCACACCGCCCTGGCTGCTTCTGTTGACTTTCGTTGCTCCAGTGTCTGGTTCTTAATTTGCGTATTATACGCCAGGGCAGCCTCAATAGCAGCATTCAGCGAGGGAGCAACCGGAAATTGCGCTATAGCCGGAACAATGCCGATCAGTACGCATATCGAAGTGAATATTAGTCTCCTTTTCATATCAGGCGCTTTTTTCAATATTGCTGTAAATGGTGCGAAAGGTTCTTCTTACAGCTTCACTATCTCTTGCGCTGATACCTTCCATTAATTTTGCAAAAGCGGTTTCAACCGTCGCTTTTACTTTAGACTCTGCATTTCTCCCTTTGCGTGTAAGGCAAATCAGGTTGCTTCGGCGGTCGTTAGGGTCAGCCTTGCGCTCGAGATAACCCAGACGTTGCAGATTATCCAGCAAACGCGTAATACTTGGTTTATCACGACCGGTTGCATCGGCCAATACCTGCTGGGAAACACCGTCCTGGTGCCACAAAATAGCCAGCACCGTCCATTGTTCACGGGTTATATCAATTCCTGCGCTTTTAAAGTGTTGGTTCAGAAATCGGGTTACGTACATAAATATCCTGCCCGTCAACAAATTATATTGTTCTTCAGAAGAAACATTAGTTGGCATTACAATAGTTGTTTAAACAACCACAAAGATAAATCAGTTTGGTTAGCACAACAACTATCATTGTTAAAATAATCAAAAATCTTTCGCAGCGATTTTCAATCTGGTGGACGAGGCCAGGTATTCATTAAGGTGTTCTCCGCAGGAAGAATTTTCTTCGTTGTCCGGTATGGTACAAACTACGGCGTGTCGTTCCTGCCCGTATAGTTCGGCCGTTCATTTACTGAGCAGTAATTTACGACTGCTATCAATGATACGCATTACGCAAAACGTTTTCAATGCCACATCAATAATAAGTCGATCAAGTTTACGGCTTTTGGCGAACATACAGGCCTCATTTATGTTCATAGCTGCGACAAGTGAAGCATGCATAAGGAAGAACGTACAGTTGCATTGGAACAAACCGTAAAAAGACCATTTAATCCTGTTTTCGTACCTTTGCATCTTTACCGGATAATCGCCTGAGGTTTATGAGCTGAATGCTCTTTCAGAAAAACCGATGATTGTCTACACACTACAGCAGGGTCTGTTGACCCGGAATTTAGCTGATCAATAATTTAATTGCCTGAGACGGACCACAGTGGGTTTACCCCCTGTAAGCCAATCTTACGGCTTCTCAATTTTCTACTATGATTCAATACCAAATGTATACGCCCCAACAGTTGCCTGATGCGGGAAAAATAAACAACATCAGCGCCTTCCTATTTCAGCATCTCGACGAGTACGGGGATCCGGAACAGGATATACGGAAAGCTATCAATTATGCGCTGGGCACCACGCCGGGCGTTCCGGGAGGTGTGGTATTAACGGCAGACGAAAATGGCCAGCTCTGTGGGGCAGTGGTCATCAACCACACCGGTATGGGTGGATATATTCCCGAACATATACTGGTGTACATCGCAACACACAAATCGTACAGGGGAAAAGGCATCGGCAGGCAATTGATGCAAAAAGCAATTGAAGTCTGTGAGGGCGCTGTGGCGCTCCATGTGGAAGCCGATAATCCGGCTCGCCGATTATACGAACAACTGGGCTTTACCAATAAGTACCTCGAGATGCGCTTAACCAAATAAAATAAAACATGGCTTATATAACACTTAACCGGAACAAACTCCGGGACAACTATACTTTTCTGAACAACATCTTTAAACCACAGGACATAAGCTGGGCGGTGGTTGCCAAGGTACTTTGCGGTAACAAACTATACCTTAATGAACTCATTAAAATGGGCGCTAAGCAAATTTGCGACAGCCGTATCAGCCATCTTGAAGAAGTCAAAAAACTAAATCCTGAGGTAGAGACAATCTTTATTAAACCCGCTGCCAAGCGCAATGCCGCGCGTGTGGTAGCTTTCGCTGATATCAGTTTTAATACGGAGTACGACACTATCCGCTTGCTGTCAGAGGAAGCAGGGAAACAGGGAAAGGTACACCGCATCGTAATCATGATGGAGCTGGGTGAACTGAGAGAGGGCGTTATGCGTGACCAATTCGTCGAATTTTACAGCAGGGTATTTAAACTCCCCAATATTAAAGTAATCGGCATTGGCACCAACCTTACCTGCATGTATGGCGTATTGCCTAACCACGACAAGCTGATCCAGCTTTCGCTGTATAAGCAATTGATCGAAGCAAAGTTTAATCAAAAAATCCCGTACCTGTCAGGGGGCGCTTCCGTCACAATTCCACTTATTGAACAAGGATTGCTTCCCCCTGATATCAATCACTTCAGGGTTGGCGAAACATTATTCCTGGGAACGGACGTGTACCACAATGAAAGGGTAAGCGATATGCACCAGGATGTATTTAAACTATATGCGGAAGTTATAGAGTTGAATGAAAAGCCAGCGATTCCTATGGGCGAGCTGGGCCAGAACCTGACCGGGCATACCCTTAACTTTGACCAAAGCAGTCCTGCACGTTCCTCTGTAAGGGCCATTGTTGATATAGGTCTGCTTGATGTAGAAGAAGGGCATATAAAGCCTGCAGATCCGGACATGCATATTGTAGGTGCCAGTTCTGACATGATTGTAGTAGACCTCGGTGAAAATGAACGCAACCTCAAAGTGGGAAGTGTAATTGAATTTAAGATGGATTACATGGGCCTGCTCAGAGTAATGAGTTCGGCATATGTAGACAAACGGTTTGAATTCGATCCGGTAGCAGGCTACGCTGCAACCTCCGCACACAAAAGGGTCCAGTTAAATTAACTGCAAAAAAATCTATCATTCGCTGGCATCACTGTACCATTAAAAATGGAATTTTGCCATTAAATACTGATTGCAACAAATAATAGTCTCTTGAAATATTTAGAACATCAAACCGAGTTGTTACTCCGCAATTTAGGCGTGCATGCATCCTGGATCAGCACCTACCGCTTATTGATTTTCCTGGTCATACTGGGCTTAGTACTAACCCTGATTTTCCAAATCACGAAAAAGTTGATAGTACCGACCCTTTACAGGTTCGTACGTAAAACGCGTTTTACCTGGGACGATGCTTTTGCAGACGTAGGTGCGCTCAGGAAACTTCCGCATTTCATAACAGCTATAGGCGCTTACTATTTGGCGCCCGCTATATTCTCGGATTTCGCACAAATTTTACCTGCTGTCATACGGCTCACAGAAGTGTGTCTCGCAGTAGCAGGCATGTCGCTCTTACTGGGTTTTTTAAAAGTAGCTGAAACCGGACTGTCCAAACATCCGGTATTCAAAAACAAACCGCTAACCAGTTACTTTCAGTTGATGCGGATATTGCTGTATATAGTAACGGTCATTTTGGTATTGTCATTGATATTAGGCAAATCACCTGTCTATTTTCTCAGTGCCTTTGGTGCGATGACGGCAATACTCTTACTCGTTTTCAAAGATACCATATTAGGCCTTGTTGCCAGTGTACAGATGTCGGCCAATGATATGGTACGTGTAGGCGACTGGGTGGAAATGCCGAAATTTAACGCTGATGGTGATGTACTTGACATCAACTTAAATACGGTAAAAGTTCAGAACTGGGATAAGACTATAACTACCATTCCTACTTATTACTTTATTACCGACAGTTTCAAAAACTGGCGCGGAATGCAGCAAAGCGGGGGCCGGCGAATCAAACGGGCCATCTATATTGACATTAGTTCGGTAAAATTTGTAGATCCCGCTATGCGGGAACGATTAAAAGGTTATGAACTTATTAAGGATTATATAGTAGAACGGGGGAAGGAAATTGATGCTTATAACAGGGAGAAGAATGTGGACACCAGCCATCTGATCAATGGCAGGCGGATGACCAATCTGGGCGTGTTCCGAAAATACATTGAGTATTATTTACGCAGGCACCCTGGTATCAAGCAGGACATGACCATACTCGTACGTCAACTCAGCAATGAGCACAAAGGCATTCCGATCGAAATCTACTGCTTTACGGCAACCGTGGTATGGGCGGAGTATGAAGCCATTCAATCCGATATATTCGATCACCTGTACGCCACCGCCGGGTTCTTCGATCTGGAGTTTTTCCAGGAACCCAGCGGCAAAAATTTCTCTACAGCATTGCAGTTACAAACATCAACATCGGCCAATTAACTTTCGCCGGATTGTTCCTTCCGGGGCTCCTGCTGCTTGCGCATGGTTTCGGCGGCCAGGCTGTCGGGCAACACATTGGACATGGCCACCAGAAGTTTGTTTTGCATTCCGGATACAACCATATCTTTCCCCTGCATCAGCGCTTCATAACCGTCTTTTGCTACCTGTGCAGGGTCTGCCAGTTTATCGTCCTGTGCTATTTTGGACGCCTCCATATCGGCTTTGTGAAAGAAATCGGTATCGGTAGCGCCAGGCAGCAACGAAGTTAGCGTGACACCCGTATCTTTCAGCTCGTTGCGAACAGCTTCCGTGAAAGAATGTACAAAAGCCTTGGTACCGTGGTAAACAGACTGATAAGGACCGGGCACCTTACCGGCAATGGACGAGACATTCAAAATTTTACCTGACCCGCGTTGCAGCATATCCTTTACAAATAATTTGGTGAGGGTTACAAGTGAACAGATATTGAGCTGAACAATAGCCATTTCCTCCTCCAGATCTGTTTCTATAAATTTACCAAACAGTCCCTGTCCGGCATTATTTACCAGTACGTCAATATTAATCTGCCGTGCCTGCACCTCGTCGTACAGGGCCCGGGCATTGGCCGTATCAAACAGGTCTTTCGCAATAACTGTCACGCCTGCACCCAGCTTACGCAGTTCTTGTGCAGCCTGGTCCAGTTGTTCCTGCCGGCGGGCCACCAGCACCAGATCAAAATCATTAGCAGCAAAAATGCGGGCCAGCTCCAATCCAATTCCCTGGCTACCTCCGGTAATTAAAACGGTTTGTTTCATAAACATATTTTTTTAGATAAATCCTCAGCCGAGAAGCCTCGCCTGTGTCATTAAAAAGAGTAACAAATTGGATGCCCGGATCTATGCTGCGCCCGGAAATGCCGGGCAACCTTCTTTTATGCTGATTGTCATTGCAAACGAACGCTGCATTATATCAAATCGTGGCTCTTCAAAATATTTAGCGCATTATGGGTGCAGTACCTGCCCCTTTATGTGCAGGAGTTTGCACAGCCGGGTATTGTACCCGATATTTGAACATGCGTACGCACTCTTCACTAATTAATACCTTTGTACGTTTTAGCACCCGACATGAAGCATAATTATTTGAAGAAATACCATAGCTTTTTAAAGTTCCGGCGGGATTTTGCGCGGTACAGTATTCAAAAAGTGAGGAGCTATGAAATACTGTTGCATTGGCTAAAAAGCCATATGAACCGCAATCAGTTTCTCATTCTTTCCGGCATACTGGTGGGTACTACTGCCGGACTGGCGGGGGTATTGCTCAAGTCGCTCGTACATGCGATCCACCACTTTATCACAACCCGCATCCATTTTGAATACCAGATATTATTTTATTTGATTTTTCCTTTCCTGGGGATAGTACTTACTACAGCTATTGTAATCACCTTTTTCAAAGGACAATCCCGAAAAGGAATAGCGGCCATTTTATATGAAATAGCGCGTAACTCGAGTAATGTACCCCGGGTAAAAATGTACTCCCAGATATTACAAAGTGCCGTAACCGTCGGCCTTGGTGGATCAGCAGGGCTGGAAAGTCCGATTGCCGTTACCGGCTCTGCAATTGGTTCCAATTTTGCCCGGCGCTACCAACTGAGTTACAAGGACCGCACACTATTGCTGGCAGCAGGTGCCACGGCCGGCATAGCGGCGGCTTTTAACGCACCGATTGCAGGCATCATGTTTGCATTTGAGATATTGCTTACAGGCGTAGTGTTCACAGACTTCATACCGTTAGTAGTGGCTGCGGTATGTGGCAGCCTCGTTTCCAAAATCATTCTTCAGGAAGGAGCATTGTTTCAGTTTCATGCCCGGGAATCGTTCAATTATATCAACACGCCTTACTACCTGGTGCTTGGATTACTTGCGGCAATGTACGCCCGGTATTTTTTGTTTGTGTCACAAAAAACAGAGCACTTCTTTTCCTGGATGAAGCTGTCAATGATTAAAAGAGCATTGGTAGGTGGTGTACTGCTTTCCATCCTCTGTGTACTACTTCCTCCGTTGTTTGGCGAAGGGTACGAAGCGGTAAAAGCCCTTACCGATGGTCATATGAATACCCTTGTAGAAAACAGTTTCTTTCGCTATTTCCCTTATGAGCAGGTTACCGTCATCATATTTCTGGCATTGGTTTGTTTGCTGAAAGCGTTTGCCACACCCATTACGCTATTTGGCGGCGGCAACGGCGGCAATTTTGCACCATCTCTCTTTGCCGGCGGAACATTAGGATATTTGTTTGCGCAGCTGTGTATACTTGCCGGCTTTGAACAGGTACCCGAAACAAATCTCGTTCTTGCCGGCATGGCAGGTGTCATGAGTGGCGTTATGTATGCTCCGCTTACAGCCATTTTTCTGATTGCAGAGTCCAGCCTGGGCTATGATTTGTTTATCCCTTTGATGATGGTCGCTGTCATTTCCTACTTAATTGCAAAGCGCTTCTCGGCGGTTTCACCGGAACTGCAGAAGCTGGCCGAAGAAGGCAAAATATTCACCACAGAACATGATAAAAATCTGATGTCAATGCTGCAGGTATCAGAGCTTGTTGACCAGCAATCCGTAGCCATAAAAGTACAGGCAAGCTTTACAGCATTAAAAGAACAGGTGAAATCCACATCCAAGAATATTTTTGCAGTGGTTGATGATCAGGCAAAGTTGTGCGGTGTCATTACCCTCGACGATATACGCTCCATAATGTTTGCAACTGCACAGGCTGATGTTCCTGTCGAGCAACTTATGAAACCCCCTCCGGCGGTGGTCAGATCAGGGGATGAAATGGTATATGTGGTGCGTATTTTTGATGAAACAGGTGTATGGCAATTACCCGTGGTGGATGCAGATGAACGCTTTATTGGTTTTATTTCCAAATCCGCCGTGCTGGCCCGGTACCGTGAAATTATGCGCGACTATTCAGCATAAGCCGCTCTTACGCCCTGTTTTCTCTCCGTACACCAGGCCTGGCAGCTTTAATATATTTGCTTTCAGCTAAAAACAATGTACTATGCCACAGTTGACGTGTCCCGTAGGTCATGTATTTTTCAAAAGCAGCACCTGTACTACGTGTCCGGTATGTGCTGCCGCAGCAAAGCCCGACGATGGATTTATGGCAGTTATAAGTGCACCGGCGCGGCGCGCCCTTGAGAACCATCAGATACGCAGCCTGGATGAACTTTGTGTATTTTCCGAAAAGGAACTATTACAGCTGCATGGTATAGGGAAATCGGCCATTACCGCGTTAAAAACAATATTGGAAAAAGAAGGCAGGTGCTTCAAAGCCTGACCCCCCATGTTTCAAACCGATTTTGCAGGAAAATTATTGCCACGTTTCAAAAAAATTTATCTTGTGGTAAATCAATCTGTTATTCTGTATGAAAGGAATGTTTCCGCCCAGCATGTTTGGCGCCCGTTGCGACTTATTAATGGACATCGTTGTAATTTCCATGGCCATCCATCCTTCCCTTATTATGGTACTCGTTAAGGAAAGTAAAACACGAGCGAAGGTATAAGCTGCATAAAAATATACAGTTAACCATGTTCATCATCCTGCTCTTTGTCGTCATTCTGTTTGAATACGATATGCAGGCACATGGCGGCATTTTCGAAATGGTAAAAGGATCGGCTTATGAGGGTACTACCTTTCTCAACTTCATGATTTATTTCCATACACTGCTTTCAATTTCAACCTCGCTCATCTGGATTATTCTTATTCCGGTGTCCCTGAAGAAATTTGGCGCCAGCAATCCTAAGCCCGGCAGGTTTAGCAGGACGCACAAACGTTGGGGCAGGTTAGGTATGTGGGATATGGCGCTGACCTGTATTACCGGACTAATTTTGTACATCTTTGGCTTTGTACTTTAGAGAGCAAGCCATTAAATAGGATACCCACAGGTACATTCAAGGGCTGCAACCGGACGGGTGGTAGCCCTTGCTGCATCTGTAAAGTTGCAAAAAGACCTGATGCAGCGACGCGTTCTGTCATAATAAAACCTGCGTTTCCAATTTATCTGACTTATTATTGAAACCTGTAAGCTTGTTTTTACAAAAACTGACGGTAGTTTAGCAAAACAAAAATATAGAAGATGAATGCACAAACCCTGAAAACGACCTGGAAAAAGAGCTTTCCGTATTTGTATACATTCCTGGCACTCATGTGCTGCCTGGGCATATTTACAGGTAATGCGCAACGTACACAAGCGGATACTACTGTTAATAAGCAGTCTGCAGTCAACCCCCAGGTATCGGTTATTATATTACTTCGACATGCAGAAAAAGGAGATGATGGAACGGCCGACCCTCCGCTTTCCGAAAAGGGAATAGCCCGCGCCGAGACTCTTGCAGACCTTTTAGCCGAAGTATCCTGCGACCTGCTTTATACCACTCCGTACAAACGTACTGCGGGAACTATTGAGCCTTTGGCCCGGAAACACAATATTCAGGTGCGACAGTACCACCCCACAAACCCTGGCAGTATAGAGGGCATGCTACAAAGTGGTAAGGGAAAATGTATGGTAGTGGTAGGCCATTCCAACACCATTCCTGCTCTGGCCAACCGACTGGTGGGTAGTAATAAATTTTCAGCAACAGACGAATCGGATTATGGTAAAATATGGTACTTCGTTTTTGAATCCGACCGTTTGGTACATTATAGTATTCTCAATTATTAATCAAGTTCCACCAGGCTGTTTTCCTTTCAACGGCTAAAACAAGCTGCCTTGTGTTCCATCAAATCCCAGGGCCGGCAAATTTTCCCATTCATACGGTTCCTGCGCTTCCCTGCCATCGGGACGCTCGCCACGCAGGGTAAAAACGGTATGAGATTGCAAGCCGTCATCAGGGAGTTCATACGAGAAGATATCCCGCATATCCGACGCTGTACAGCCTGGCTGAATCCACAGGTGCTCCAGTTCAGGTTCAAGAAACAAGGGCATCCGGTGTTTATTGGGCCCATCGTTATGAATGGATTGCATCAGGCTGTTAGCTGCCCGGGTTATTAAAGTGAATGTATGGCTTTGAACCGGACCTTCGGGACGCATTACGGTTTGCTCCTGGTATAAGCCGGGTATAAAAAACAAGGACCTGTCGGATGTAGTTACGAAATAGGGAACTTTCTTCTTCCAACCGGCGATTTTCCGATGTTCAAATATGCCTGTAAGCGGAATGAGGCAGCGATGGTTGCGCAGTCGGTACCAATAGGAATTTTTATCGTTCAGTATTCTCTCACTTTGTGCATTGATCATTTGTAAACGACGCCGGCTGCGCTCGGCCGGATCGTTAACGAACAGGGGCATGATGCCCCACTCCATCGACGCTACTTCGATTTTATCATTTTTGACCACCAATACCGGCAATTCGGGATGGGTAAAAGCTAAGGCAGCCGGAATGTTATAGTCCAGCTCCAGAGGGCCGGGTTGCAAATCTGCAAAAAAAGTCTTCGTTACTTTAGTCTTGAGGTTAACGGTCGAACACATGATGCCTCCATTTTGTAAAGCTTTTGGAATAACAACTGCTGTGCTTTTCCGTTCATACTTGTTTAGGGCATAATGCGGTACCGTTCGAAAAATGCACGCTCCAACATTTCGCGATGCTGGGGAGCAGCTAATCCGATCAATGCTTTGCTGCGCTGTTTCAGATTTTTCCCGAACAAATCAACCGAACCATGCTCTGTTACCACCCAGTGAATATGTCCTCTTGTAGTAACAACGCCTGCTCCTTCTTTCAAATATGGAACTATTCTTGATTCACCCTTCGATGTGGTAGAAGGCAGGGCAATAATGGGCTTTCCTCCTTCTGAAAGCGACGCGCCGCGAATAAAATCCATTTGACCGCCAATACCGGAAAACTGGTAGGTACCTATTGAGTCGGCACAAACCTGGCCGGTAAGATCCAGTTCTATGGCACTATTGATCGCAGTTACTTTGTCGTTCTGACGAATTACGCTGGTATCATTGACATAGGCTATGTCCATTACCAGGATTTTCGGATTATCGTTTACGAAATCGTAGAGCCGCTTTGTACCTGCCATAAAACCCGTAACGGTACTGCCACGTTGTATTTTCTTCCGGCTATTGTCGATTACGCCACTGTTTAATAAGGGAATTACACCATCAGACAACATCTCTGTATGAATGCCCAGATGCTTGTGTCCGACCAGGTTTTGCAATACCTGATCGGGAATACTTCCGATACCCATTTGTAAGGTGGCACCGTCTTCTACAAGGGATGCCACATTTCGACCAATTGCTTTAATAGCATCGTTGGACTTCTGAGCATAGTCTATTTCGGGCAATGCAGCCTCCTGATAAACAAAATGATCAATTTCGTTGATCGATAAAAAACCATCTCCATGGGTACGCGGCATCAGGGGATTAACCATTGCTATCACCGTACGGGCACACGCTACAGCTGAGCGGGCAATATCTACCGAGGTACCCAGAGAGCAATAGCCATTGCTGTCGGGCGGCGACACCTGGATGAGGGCTACATCCAAAGGCAAAATATTCTGCTCAAACAACTGTGGTATCTGGCTCAGAAACACCGGCACATAATCACCACCATTGTCGTGTACCAGGGAGCGAACACTTTCGGAAACAAAAAGGGAATTGAAGTAAAAACTCTTCTTAAATTCAGGTGTATTGAAACTTGGTACCCCTATATTGGTGATGCTTACCAGCTCAACATGACGCAATTCGTCGTGCCGGGCCAGCAATGCTTCTACCAGGGCAACCGGCGTAGCCGCACTGCCATGGATAAATACGCGCTGTCCCGATTGTACTACAGAAAGCGCCTGTTCAGCGCTGATATATTTCACAATCATATATTGCCTTTATTAACTTCCCCGAAAGGATTGCCAAAGGTAGTATGCCCGGTTGAATGTAAAAAAGAATCATCCCAATTTGCCAGGGAAGCTGACATATATCAATTCAACGCATGCTGTATGCATCACACATTGTCTTGATTCCCACCGTAGACTACCTTCCGGATGTTTGAGTTCTTGTCCTGATTACCGCCCAGTCAGTCGCCCTCAGCGCATTTCAATATGCATGCCACGGTTAATTCAGGAAAGTCGAAAATAAATAAGCGGCAGCCGGAAATTTCTACAAAAACAAATTACATTTATTCATCACTATCCTACAAACCAAATACTTACCCTCCCATGAAACAAAAACTACACTTAAGCGGTTTGGATCACTTACGCGCATTGGCCATTACCTTGGTGTTTCTCTTTCATTACCGGTTGTTTGCGCATCCGGGCTGGATCGAAACCTTCGACAGTTTCGGCTGGACGGGTGTAGATCTGTTTTTTGTTCTGAGTGGCTACCTGATTGCCAGGCAGATTTTTGAAGCTTTGAAAGGCGGAGGGTTTTCACTTGCTGATTTCTATATAAAGCGGTCGTTTCGCATACTGCCTGCTTACTGGACGGTGCTGGCCCGTTATATTTGTCTGCCCGCCTTCAGGGAATGGGAAGCCCTGGCTCCCTTGTGGAAAACCTGACCTTCACACAAAATATCCATCTCGACAGGGGCACACAACGAACTTTTTCCCATGCATGGTCACTGTGTATTGAAGAGCAGTTCTATCTGTTGCTTCCGTTCTTAAGTATACTCATTGCAAAAACCCAAAATCGCTATGCAGGTCCATTGCTAATGGTAATATTGGTGCTATTTGGCTGGGCAATACGTGTATATAGCTGGGATACACATGTGGCGCCGGTCCAGGCATCCGGAAACTATGGCACGCCCTGGTTCAAATTTATATATTATCCAACCTACAACCGACTCGATCCTTTATTGGCCGGCGTTGCCATTACGGGCATTTTCAGTTACTTTCCGCGCATCGCTTATTCCCTTCAGCATAAGCACCGGATGACCCTGACGGGCGGTCTTCTACTATTATCTGCTGCGTATTTTCTTTGTCGCGATTTTATGAGTTACCATGCCTCCATTTACGCGTACCCCATCATTGCAGGGGGCTATGGTTTATTAGTACTTCACGCCATTAGTACGGGCAGCCTACTGTACCGCTATCCCTTGCGTCTGACGGCAGTTGTGGCCAAGCTTTCGTATGCACTTTATCTGGTACACAAAGCTACAATACATCTGAGCCAGGAAAGGTTCAGCGCCTGGGGAGTTGCCAGGGAAAGCAATCTGATGTTCTTTCTCAGCCTGGCTACATCTCTTGCCGCCGCAGCATTATTGCACTTTATCATAGAAAAACCCTTTCATAACATCAGAGAACAAATATTGCACCGCCGGGCTGCAAAGCAGGCGCGCCTTGAACCTGCTCAAAAGGACCTTGTACAAGCCGGAGCCTGAGCGGGCTATAAGCAGCATGCACTATATATTACCGAAGATAAATCAGGAGGGTAAAACTACATTTGTATGCCACCCTGGTTATACGCCTGATGGATATAATATTAGCATATATACCAACGTTCATAAGCGGCTTTCGTAAATTGCAGGCGAATACATGCGGCGAGAGCGCAGCAGAATACTTACGAATTGAAAAACAAAACAGCATTTTTTTGCCAGCAATGTGGCAACGAAAGCCCTAAATGGGCAGGAAAGTGTCCGGCATGCGGAGCCTGGAATTCATTTGTGGAAGAACCCGTTGAAAAAAAAACGGGTAAGAGTCAGGTTACAGAGCTTTGGACCGGCGAACAAAAAGCACCACAAAAAGCAACCAGCCTGAGTGAAATCGGGATAGAAGAAGAACGCCGCCTGCTGAGCCCGGATAATGAGCTCAACAGAACGCTGGGTTCGGGTCTGGTGCCCGGCTCGGTAACCCTGATAGCCGGCGAACCGGGCATAGGTAAGTCTACACTCTTCCTTCAGTGCGCACTGCAATGGAAGGGCCTGCGTACACTTTATATTTCAGGAGAAGAAAGCGCCCATCAGATTAAAATGCGCGCAGAGCGGCTGGGAACTGCAAATGATACACTCTTTTTACTTACTACTACCAATACAGCCACCATATTTCAGGAGATCAAACGCATCAGGCCACAATGGGTCATTGTAGACTCCATACAAACCCTGGAATCGCCCTATATCGAAAGCGCTCCGGGTAGTGTGTCGCAGGTAAGAGAGTGCACCGCCGAGCTGCAGCGTTTTGCCAAACAAACCAACACGCCCGTATCTATTATCGGGCATATCACCAAAGACGGTAGTATAGCCGGCCCTAAAATACTGGAACATATGGTAGATACTGTATTGCAATTTGAGGGAGACCGACATTATGCGTACCGGATTTTGCGTACCCTTAAAAATCGCTTTGGCTCTACTTCTGAACTGGGGATTTACGAAATGACAACCGGCGGCATGCGTGGGGTTTCCAATCCCTCGGAAATATTGCTGACACAGCACGAAGAAGCGCTAAGTGGTATTGCTATTGCTGCCGCCATAGAGGGCTCACGCCCAATGATGATAGAGGTGCAGGCACTCGCCACACAGGCAGTTTATGGCACCCCCCAGCGCACTACCAATGGCTTTGATTTGCGGCGCTTGCAGCTGCTGCTGGCTGTGCTCGAGAAGCGGGGTGGCTTTCAGTTCGGAATGAAAGATGTGTTCCTGAATATTGCGGGCGGTTTAAAAATAGAAGATCCCTCCATAGACTTACCCATAGTGATGGCATTGCTTTCAACTTACGAAGACACTGCGTTACCCTCTAACATCTGTCTGGTGGGGGAAGTAGGGCTCAGTGGCGAAATAAGGGCCGTGAATCGTATAGAACAACGCATTGCAGAAGCAGCCAAAATGGGAATGGACGCCATCATCATACCAAAAGCCAATGCAAAAGGTTTAGATAAAGCTAATTTCAACATACAAATCAAGCTCGCCAACAAGGTAAGCGATGTATATCAATCTATATTTCAATAGGGCCCTGTACTCCGGTATTAGCGATCCGCAATTGTAACTAACGAAATAAATATAACAATTATGTCCCGTCGCATCAATTTCGACGCCGGCCCCGCAGCACTACCGGATGCGGTATTGCAAGAGGCAGCAAAAGCAGTGATAGAATATAAACATTCGGGCAGCTCCATTTTGGAAATTGCACATCGCGGGCCTCTGTTCAAGGAAATACTGGAAGAAGCCAATGAACTGGTTCGTTCCCTTTTGCAGCTGGACGATTCCTATGAAGTAATCTGGATGCAGGGAGGTGGCCGCCTGCAATTTGCAATGGTACCCATGAATTTTCTGGATGGCGCGCAGACAGCAGGCTATATCGATAGCGGACACTGGGCTGCCGAAGCACTGGATCAGGCAGGCCTGTATGGAAATACACTAATATTGGGCTCCTCACGAGCGGACAAGTACCGTTATATTCCCGGCTATGAAAGCGTTCCTGAACACCTCAGTTATCTGCATTTTACAACCAACAATACCATATACGGTACACAATGGAAAGAGTTGCCGGAAACCAATGTTCCACTCATTGCCGATATGAGTTCGGAGCTGTTCAGCCGCCGGCTCGACTACAACAAATTCAGCATGCTGTATGCAGTTGCACAGAAAAATATAGGTCCCGCCGGTGTAACGCTGGTAGTTATCCGGAAGGAAATGCTTGAAAAGCAGGTACGGCCCTTACCCGGCATACTTTCGTACCGTGATATGGCGGAGGCAGGTTCGGTATTGAATACCCCCCCGGTGTTTGCTATATATTGTTCTTTACTTACCCTCCGCTGGATTCAGCAAAAAGGGCTGGATGCTATCGAGGAAGAAAACAGAGCAAAAGCAGCATTATTATACGATACCATTGATAACAGCGATTTGTTTTATGGAGTGGCCGACAAAGAAAGCCGGAGTTTGATGAATGTATGTTTCCGGCTGAAAGACGAAAGTTTACAAGACCTGATGCTCCAGTTTGCGGCCGCCAGAAACATAACGGGTATCAAAGGTCATCGAAGTGTAGGAGGATTCAGGGCTTCGCTATACAATGCTATCAGTTACGAACAAACGGCCGTGCTGGCAAACGCGCTCCGCGCCTTCGAATTAGCTCATAAATAGTCGTAAATGGACATATTATCTGTATCTGTCTTAACGCAGGTACAGATAAGCTGCCAATTGTACCAGCACTCCTGCAATATAACCCAGCCATATTTCAGCAGGCCTGTGGGCATGCAAAACCATGCGCGCCGTACCTATTATGCCTGCCACTAATAATGTCAGCAATAAAGGAAGAAACAAGTTAGTCTGGCTGTACATCATCAATACCAGTATCAGGCCAATGGCACCACCGGCTGCGGCCGTGTGCATACTGATCTTCATAAATATATTGATGATAAATACTACCACTATTCCCCAGAAGGAGCCCAACGTAAGTACTTTTAAAATCAGCGGCGCCTGCAGATTCTTAATGATAAGATAAGACCAGAAATAGAAAATCATAGTAGCAATGAGCGGAATAATCCGGTCTTTGCTTTTGTGCATGTGAATGCTGTCAATAAAGCCAAGCGCCTTTAGCAACAAAACCGATAACACGGGGAAAAATATGGTATTGAGCCCAATATTGCCCCATAACTGATATCGCTGAGCAGCAGAAACTGCTACAAAGCCCGAACGGTTCAGATAGCTGACCAATATAGCCATAACCGTAGGCATGTACACGGGGTGAAAAAGGTAGGAAACTATTTTGGCAGGTACACGCAACCCTTTGTGGCTGTGCATATCCAGTTGAGGTAGTTTTGCTTGCATCGCGGCAAAGTTAAGATAAATAATTCAGGCACTGGAACCAAAGCCCGGTGCTGTGCAGTGCAGACAATCCAAATTTAATACTTACAAAGACCGGTAAGAAAAGGAACTACACTTATCTTTGAACCGATAAAACTAATTGAGCATGAACCTCGCGACATTAAAAATCGAATGGCTTAAAGTTAAAAACTACCCTACGTTTTGGGTCATGAGTTTACTGTTCAGCGTATTGCTGACCGTTTTTTATATCCTTACCGGATTGGGCGTAATCAATGCGGGTGCCGGCGGCCTGACCATTTTCGGCAAGGCCGATAGTTTTGCTGTCGTTTGGGATGATCTCTGTTTTTTTGCGAGTTATTTTGTGATTGCGCTGGCAATTTTAATGGCCATAGTTACTACCAACGAATTTCAATACCGCACCAACCGCCAAAATATAATCGATGGTTGGACCCGAATGCAGTTTTACCATGGGAAGTGGCAATTACTACTTGCAATTTGCCTGGCTACCACCATTTTTGTATTTGTATTGGGTCTGGTAGCAGGTATGCTAAGTGGCCTCTCAATCAGCGGATTTACAGATAATATTATAAAACTATTGTGGCTGTTTCTGTTATGTGTCAACTATCTCGGATTTGCATTACTGCTATCCCTGATTTTTAAGCGCAGTGGCCTTACCATAGGTATTCTGATGTTTTACAGTATGATAATAGAAGCTATTTTGCATACTATATTTCTATTCAAATTGAAGTTTCCTGTGGGAGATCTGTTCCTGCCCCTGCAGGCGAGCGACGAACTGCTGCCTTTGGGCGCCAGCAAAATGCTACGGATGGCTGTGCCATCCGATTTTAATCCCGAAGCCTGGCATTATGCAACGGCAACCATGGGCTGGATCATTCTGTATTACATCGCAGGCCGTATCAAACTGGTGAAAAGCGACTGGTAGATGAGGCAATGCTAAAAATTGAAGAATTATTGTTAAACTGAATACATGCGACCTGTAATATTAGTAACCAATGATGATGGCGTTACCGCGCCGGGAATTAGAAGTTTGATTGAAGCTGTAGCTGATCTGGGTGAAGTAATAGTGGTAGCACCCGACAGTCCGCAATCCGGCATGGGACATGCCATTACTATAGGAAAACCCTTACGCCTCGATGCCGTCGATATTTTTCAGGATATGGGCGTAAAAGCCTGGCAAAGCAGTGGCACACCGGTCGACTGCGTCAAACTGGCTCATGATGTAATTTTGCACCGCAAACCTGATATCTGCATCAGCGGTATCAACCACGGTTCCAACGCTGCTATTAATGTAATATACTCCGGAACCATGAGTGCAGCCATGGAAGCTGCCGTAGAAGGCATTCCTTCTGCCGGCTTTTCCCTTCAGGATTTCAACTTTGATGCCGACTTCAGTGTAGCCAAAAAAGTGGCTACGGAAATAGTGTCCAATATGCTGGCTGAGCCTATGCCCGAGCAGTTTTTATTGAATGTCAATATTCCAAAAGTGAAAACCAGCGGATTCAAAGGCATCAGAATTTGCCGGCAGGCCGATGCGAAATGGGCCGAAAATTTCGACCGGCGTAAAGATCCCAGGGGCAGAGATTATTATTGGATGACCGGGAAATTCATTAACCGGGATCGCGGCCTCGATACCGATATAGAGGCCTTAAACCAGGGATATGCTTCCGTTGTTCCGGTACGCATCGATTTCACCGACGAAAAACTCAAAACCTGGCTGGGACGCAAGTATCCACAGTACCAATAATGCGTAATGCATTTTGATATTTATAAAAAAAGTTTTCCGGCATCTATTGCCCTTAGCGATGTACGGGCGCAGATGCCGGAAACTTTTTGGGGCTGCAGAGCTCGTGCCGCTACAGCCAGAAGCATAATTATCGAATTGCTGCCTGAATTTCTTCACTCATCGGCTCTGTTTTCGGTGGAAATACGGCAATCAATTTACCGTTTTCATCAATCAAAAATTTCTGGAAATTCCAACTCACAGATTTACTTTCAAAACCATTGTAATCTTTATTCGTCAGCCAGCGATAAATAGGTGCCATATCTTTTCCTTTAACTGAAATTTTGGCCGCCATAGGAAAACTCACTCCATAGTTTTTCTCGCAGAATTCCGCGATTTCCTTATTCCCTTTAGGTTCCTGAAACATGAAATTATTGGCCGGAAAACCAATTACTACCAATTTATCTTGATATTTTTTATACAACGCTTCCAAACCTGCATATTGCGGTGTAAAGCCGCATTTGGATGCTGTATTCACGATCAGGATTTTCTTTCCTTTAAATTCCGAAAAATCGATGGTTCCGCCTGAGAGGCCTGCCACTTTAAAGTCGTAAATAGAAGCAGGAATGTCGACCTGTTCCTGCTTAGGGCTGATGAGGAAAAAAGACATTAACAAAGAAAGCCATTTCATAGGTTCAATTTTTTAAGCGGTGCAAAGTACAACATTGGTATCAGGTATTGGTTCAACCATAGGTTAATTTGGACGGGTATTTTTACACCAGGATGTACGCCAGCCGAAGTTCTGGTACTTTATCAGCTTGCCTCCTTCGTTAAAAAAGGCTCCGAAATGCCCTTTTCGCTGCAAAAATCGCAGTTATTATCCATGATCTACATATGTTTTATTACACACACAAGCTGCAAAAAACCAGGGCCCCGATCCGGGTATTTAGCCCTTATTTTCGTACATTTGCGTTCCTTTTCTAAACATTGGTAATGGACGAAAACACAAACAACCTCAGCACCAACGAAGGTGCTGAGCAATCAAATAACAGGATTGTACAGGTAAATATTGAAGAGCAGATGAAAACGGCCTATATCGACTATTCCATGTCGGTAATTGTAGGCCGTGCACTGCCTGATGTGCGCGATGGTTTAAAACCTGTTCACCGCCGCGTATTGTTCGCAATGAATGAATTGGGCATGACCTTCAACAAGCCGCACAAGAAATCGGCTCGTGTGGTTGGGGAAGTACTGGGTAAGTATCACCCGCATGGCGACTCGTCGGTGTACGATGCCATGGTACGGATGGCTCAGCCCTGGAGTATGCGCTATATGATGGTCGACGGCCAGGGTAACTTCGGATCGCAGGATGGCGACGGCCCGGCTGCTATGCGTTATACTGAAGCCAGATTGCAGAAGTATGCCGAAAGTATGCTGGACGACATCGACAAGGAAACGGTTGATTTTCAGTTGAACTTCGACGACTCACTGCAGGAGCCCACCGTATTGCCCACACGCGTACCCCAGTTGCTGGTAAACGGCTCGAGCGGTATTGCTGTTGGTATGGCTACCAATATGCTGCCCCATAACCTCAGCGAAGTAGTGGACGGTTGTATAGCTTATGTTGACAACCACGACATTACCATCGACGAGCTGATGAAATATGTAAAAGCGCCCGACTTCCCGACAGGAGGCGTCATTTACGGTATCGACGGCGTAAAAGCAGGTATGCATACCGGACGGGGTCGCGTGGTATTGAGAGGAAAAGTAAATGTAGAAACGACCCGCAACGGACGGGAGCAAATAGTTATTACCGAAGTACCCTATCAGGTTAGCCGCGACGCACTGACAGAAAAAATAGGCAGCCTGGTAAACAACAAAGTAATTGACGGCATTACCAATGTCGCTAACGAATCCAATAAGGAGGGGACGCGGATAGTAGTGGAATTGCGCCGCGATGCCGTAGCGCAGGTAGTAATTAACCAGCTGTACAAATACAGTGAGCTGCAAACTTCATATGGTATCAATAATGTAGCACTTGTAAAGGGCAGACCCCGTACACTTAACCTGAAAGATCTCATTTCCGAGTTTATCAATTTCCGGCATGAAGTAGTGGTTCGCCGTACAGAATATGAACTGCGGGAAGCCGAGAAACGCGCACACATTCTGGAAGGATATATGAAAGTGATTGGCACCAGAGATGATCTCGATCGTGCCATCCGCATTATCCGTGAAAGCAAAACACCCGATGAAGCAAGAGAAGAACTGATTGCCGCTTTTGAACTAAGCGAAATTCAGGCCCGCGCCATCCTGGAACTGCGTTTGCGTACACTGACCGGGCTCGAAATTGACAAAATAAAATCGGAGTACGAAGATTTGATGAAAACCATTGCACATTTGAAAGCCATCTTGGCCAACGAACCCATGCGTATGGAGATCATCAAAGAAGAGCTGGCAGAAGTAAAAAAGAAATTCGGCGATGAACGGAAATCAGAAATTCAATACCTGGCCAATGAAATGCGGATTGAAGATTTGATTGAAGAAGAAGATGTGGTAATTACCGTATCGCACCTGGGTTATATTAAACGTACTTCGGTAGCCGACTTCCGCGCTCAAAAACGCGGTGGACGTGGCGCTATGGGCGGACGCACCCGCGATGAAGACTATCTCGAACATCTCTTTGTGGCGTCAACACACCATACCCTTTTATTCTTTACCGAAAAAGGACGTTGTTACTGGCTTAAAGTGTACGAAATTCCTGAAACGGAGAAGAATGCCAAAGGACGTGCCATTCAAAACCTGATACAAATCCCATCTGACGATAAAATCCGTACTATAATTGACGTTCCACGCCTCGACAATGAGGAATTTGTGGAAAGTCACAGTATCGTATTATGTACACAGCAGGGTATTATTAAAAAAACCAGACTTAAAGACTTCAGCCGGCCCCGCCAGAGTGGTGTGAATGCCATCACAATTCAGGAAGGAGACCGCCTTTTGGACGTATCCCTTACGGACGGTCAAAGCTATATAATGATGGCCGTTAAATCGGGCCGTGCCATCAGCTTCCCGGAAGATAAAGTACGTGAAACCGGCCGTGGCGCTATTGGCGTTTACGGTATTGAACTGGAAAATGAGTCAGATGAAGTGATCGGCATGATCTGCCTGCCAAAAGAAGATATCAGTAAACAAATCCTGGTAGTATCGCAAAAAGGTCTGGGTAAACGTACGCCATTCCTGGAGCCATTGCCGGAAGACGCCCATGAAGAGGAACGTGCGAAAGCATCCCTGATAAAAGACGAATCGGGTGTCGAACAATTATATACTTTATCATACCGCATTACCAACCGGGGCGGTAAAGGTGTAAAAACCATCAACATTACCGAAAAAACCGGCGGATTGGTTGGCTTACTCGCGGTGGAGGAAAAAGACGACCTGATGATCACCTGTAAGTCGGGTATAACCATCCGCATGAAAGTTGCCCATATCAGGGAAGCAGGTCGCGCCACCCAGGGCGTAAAACTGATTAACCTCGACGAAGGTGACGAAATAGCAGCCATTGCCCGCATCCAGGATCAGGAAGAAGATCTGCCTGAACAAGCCGATGGGGAAGAAGGGAATGCAGCACAGACAGAAGGCGGCCCTACGCCACCGGATGCAACGGATGCTTCAAATGAAGCGGAATCAAGTGAAGACGAACCTGCTGAAGCATAGCAGCAATAGCCGAATTTTAAAAAGCCCGCCTCCTTCGGCGGGCTTTTTACTGCCCTTTGCCATAAGCCGTTGCATTTTGACTTATTTTTTCTATTTTGCAATCAAAGCAAGATCCTTATAGCTTATAGATGAGGCGCAAGAATATATATGACGAATTTTTTGCCTATATTTCCACTGGACAATATTATATACCCGGACGAAACGATTCACCTGACAATAACCGAAGAGCGTTATCATCAGCTTATCAATGATTGTATGGCCGAAGAAAAACCCTTTGGTGCGCCGGTGGTCATTGAAGGAAAAGCACTGGAGTTTGGAACCCAGGTCGCGGTTATCAGTATCAGGCGTAACGGGGACGGCTCTATAGATATGGTCGGCAAGGGACTGAAAGTATTTCGGATACTGGAATTCGTAAAGGATTTGCCCGAAAAAAAATATTCAGGGGCTATAGTGCATTATCCGGAAAACGACACCATGAAGGTGCATCCCAATCTTTCCAGACTAATTGTAAGCGAAGTAAAACGCCTGTACACCTTGTTGAATATTGAAACCATGCTACCCGAAGAGGATCAGGTATTTTCTTCGTACGAAATAGCACATAAACTGGGACTAACGCGGGAACAGGAATACGAGTTATTGGGAATTTTCAACGAAGTTCAACGCATGGAATACCTGCGCAGATATTTCAACTCAATAATGCCGGACATTGATAATATTGACCGTATCAAATCAAATTTTAATTTAAACTAAGCGATCAAAAAACGCAGGATTATAAAACAAATTATACAGAAGCTATGCAATTATGTATCGACTGGGGAAATACCCGTGTAAAATCAGCAATATTCAACGGAACAGCTTTAGTTCAGGAATTTAATTTTTCAGAAGCCGAAGCACTCACAGGGATAATGGGTCTGGTTAATGAACACAATCCCCAGTCTGCCATTTTATGCTCCGTAGCTGCTGTACCACCCGAGCTGAAAGCCTTGTTGCAGGACCAGACCCGGTTGCACATTTTAAACGGCAATACAGCATTGCCCATACTCAACGCCTATCACAGCCCCGATACACTTGGTATGGATCGTATTGCACTGGCAGTGGGCGCTCACCAGCTGATGCCAGGTAAAAACGTATTAGCTATCAGTGCGGGTACAGCCATCACTTATAACCTTTTGCTCAGCAATAGAATATTCAGGGGCGGGAATATTACACCGGGCCTGGATATGCGCTTCAGGGCTTTGCATGAATATACAGACCAGCTGCCCATGATATCTGATCAAGGCGAATTATTACTCCTGGGTTACGATACCGAAACCAGTATTCGGTCCGGAGTCGTGTTTGGCATTGCTGCCGAAATAGATGGCATGTTAAATAAGTACCGTGAACAATATTCCGATGTAGAAGCCGTTTTAACCGGAGGTAACGCCGGCCTGTTTGCCGACAAACTAAAAAATCGGATATTTGCAGTCCCCCAGCTATTGTTACAGGGACTTAACACAATTTTACTGCATAATGCGCGCTAGACAGAAGACGCAACTTTTTATACTTACAGCTCTATTGACCAGCGGCTTTGCGGCCAGCGCTCAAAACCTGAACGACCAAGTCGGACCTAAATCTACTAAAGAAAATTCGCCCTATTCCAGGTTTGGCATCGGCGATATTAGTAATCCATACAATTCCATAGTACGTGGAATGGGAGGAACGGCTACCGCGTATAACGATGATTTCAATGTAAATACCTATAATCCGGCAACCTACAGTTATCTGAAGGTAACCACCCTGGATTTTGCATTTGAAGCGCGCCGCCGTAGTATTTTCATGAATAATGTGAGTACCTCCTCAGGTACAGCCACACTATCCTACCTTACCCTTGGCATTCCGTTTGCTAAAGGTAATCACGCAGGTATGGCTGTAGGCTTTATGCCCCTGTCGTCCATGTATTACAATGCAAACGACACCGTTAATAATGATATTGGCAATATTGGGAAAGGTATCGTTAATTACAACGGATCGGGCAGTCTTAACTATGCTTATGCTGGATTTTCCGGACGCATCAAGGGCTTTAGTATTGGCTTCAACGCCGGGTATGCCTTCGGAAGTAGCCGTTATTCGAGCACACTCGAAAGTATAGATACTACCTCTGTGCGCAATTCGGAATTTACGCAGATCAATTCCATCGGCGGCCTTTACTGGAAAGGAGGTGCCATGTACCAGGCCCGCTTCAAAAAGGAACATTACCTCAATCTGGGAGCAGCAGTCACGCTGGCGCAACAATTGAATGTTACCCGTGAAGCTTACGATATCGGTTATCGTTATTTTTCCGGAAGTACAGGCCTCAGAGTAATCAGAGATACAGTAGCACAAACCCGCCTTACGGGCGCCAAAGGTAAACTGGAACTTCCGGCCGACTATAGCTTCGGAGCACATTTCGGAAAGGACTATCACTGGGATATTGGTGCTGACTTTGTGTACTCCGACTGGAGCAAATTCAGCAACTTCGGCGACAGGACCAATGTCGGCACTTCGGCCATGCGTATATCCCTGGGCGGTGAGGTAACACCTGACCCCTCAGCGAAGGATAAACTTGCATCGGTAATTACCTATCGCCTCGGGGTGTATTATGCTCAGGACTATCTTGAATTTGGCGGCACGAAGCTTAATGATATTGGAGGAACCATAGGCGCATCTATTCCATTGAAAAGAAACTTTTCCCAATTTGGCCGTCTAAATACGTCCTTGAACCTCGGTCAGCGTGGTACGATTGTCAACAACCTGGCACGTGAATTCTATGTAAGGTTTACCATTGGCGTATCGCTCAATGAGATATGGTTCCGCAGACCCCAATATGATTAATGCAGGTAACATGTCCCTGAAAAAAAGTATTCATATATCAAACCTGATACAGCCACAAAGTATACGCTTTGTGGCTTACTTTATATGCCTCTGTTTCGTTTCGGCCTGCAGCAACGATCTGAGCAAGCTGCCGGGAAGTACTGATTTAAAAGAACTCGAATACGACAGGGCCGAAGAGGTTACCTACCTTTTTAGCGAAAAAGGAAAAATGAAAGCCCGGCTCTATACGCGCGAGTTTGTTGGTAACGACCAGGGCAAGCCGCCCTATATGGATTTCCGGAATGGCGTAAAGCTCGAAATGTTTGATGACAGCCTGAACATTGAAAGCACCGTTACTGCACGCAGCGCACGCTACTATACACGAGATCAAAACGTGATTGCACGTGATAGCGTGGTACTGGTAAACAATAAGGGTGAAAAGCTACAAACCGAAGAATTGATCTGGAATTCGAAGCTGGAACGTTTCTATAGCGATAAATTTGTCAGAATCACCAAAGGTGATCAGATAAGTTATGGCGAAGGACTGGAAGCTACTCAGGATTTTAAATGGTCGCGTATCAAGAAATTAAAAGGCAGTATCCCGGTCGACAACAGCGAATTTCCGCTGGATGAGTAAATTCAATAAATACAGGTCTATAGCAGCCAGCGCTACAAATGCCCGCTATCACTATGCCAGGCATCGAAGAGCAATTGCAGATAATGATTTTCTTCCACGGTAATTACCTCATCGGCCTTCGTTAGATCCAGGGCAAATTGCAAAAGGTTATTGCGTTCTTCCGGAGTGGCATCATCGTAAAAATCATCCATGTACTTGATAAAATGCGACTCCCATTCTTCCGGCTTCAGGTTACTGATTTTCTCCATTTCATTGTCCAGATTTACATGAAAAGGGAATTCCTGATCAAGGTATTCCTTAATCACCATATCTTCTGAGGCTTTAAACCGGAAGTCGGCAGCAGCCAGGATCATAAGTAAATGGTATCCGGCAATAGTTTTATTTGTTCTGTTGTTAGGCATAGCGGGGTGTTGTTTTCAGGTTATAGCAATGGTGAACGGGTTGGGGTTATTACAGCGGGTTAGCCATCAACAGGTTGAGGTCTGTGTACTTAATATCGAACCGCCGTGCAATAGGCGCGTTGGTGACGCAGCCTTTATACAGGTAGACGCCATTTCGGATGCCGGCCTTTGCCTTCAGCAAATGTTCTACCCCACCCATATCGGCACATTCAAGCACTATGGGCATCAATACATTACTGATGGCGCGGGACGCGGTTCGTGATACACCCGAAGCTATATTGGGTACGCAGTAATGCAAAACATCGTACTTCTTAAAAATCGGGTGCTCATGGGATGTGGCGCGGGACGTCTCAAAGCATCCGCCCCGGTCGATACTAACATCTACAATGATAGAACCCGACTTCATATTACTGACCATCTCTTCCGATACTACCACAGGCGTTACACCATTCACCGGCTTCAGGGCACCTACCGCCACGTCAGCATTTCTAAGTTCTTCGCCCAATTCCCGCGGATCAATTACCGATGTAAACAGTCGACGGCCAATATTATTTTGCAGCCGCATGAGGCGATAAATAGAATTATCGAACACCTTTACGGAAGCACCCAGCCCCAGCGCAGTACGGCTCGCAAATTCACCTACTACGCCAGCGCCTATAATTACCACTTTAGCCGGTGGCACCCCCGAGATACCACCCAGCAATATGCCTTTCCCATTGTGTACATTGCCCAGATATTTAGCCGCAGTAAGAATTGCAGAACTGCCGGCAATTTCACTCATCGAACGGACAACAGGATAAATGCCTGAATCATCTTTGATAGAATCGAATGTAATGCCGATTATTTTCTTCTTCATCAGCGCTTCCACCATACCAGCTTTTAAAAATGGCAGGTGAATAGGCGAAATGACGACATGATTGGGCTGCAGCAATTCGATTTCCTCTTCCGACACTGGCGCCGATTTAATAATCATATGGGCTTTGTACACTTCTGCCTTATCGTACACAATACGCGCTCCCGCTTCGCTGAAGTCGGTATCAAAATAAAAAGAATGCTCGCCTGCATTATGTTCCACCACCACATCATGCCCGTTTTGCACCAGGATAGAGACCGCCTCCGGTGTAAGTGGAACCCTGTTTTCCTGAAAGGAAGTTTCTTTGGGAATACCTATAAATAACTGCTTTTTCTTAGGTATAATTTCCAGCGTTTCTTCCAGCGGAATGTACGAGAACGAGGGCGAGATATGAGGTTTTGTTGCCATATAAATTTGGAGGGTAAGATAATGCGATTTTTCTCAATTTTAAAAGAAAGCCGCCATAAAAAAATTAAAAAATAGCCTTTACCCGATCGCATATCTTCTGCATTAATTTGTATAATTTGCCTCCCACAATTCAGCCAATGACCTTCAAATATTTTATAAAAAAGATATTGTACGGACTATCCGTGCTCTGGGGCATCATTAGTCTGGTGTTTCTGCTTTTCAATGTATTGCCCGATGACCCGGCCAGGCTTACCCTGGGCCAACGCAGCGATCTGGCATCCGTCGAAAACGTGCGTCGTGAACTAAATCTCGACAAGCCGGTACTTACCCGGTATTTTCTATATCTGAACGACATAAGTCCCATAGGCATTATTCCTGCCGACACGGCTGCACTGCTCAAATATGACCCTTATGCCCATATTTCCCTGGGGGAAAACGCCCTGGCGCTGAAAAATCCCTACCTCGGTCGTTCCTACCAGAGCAAACGCCTGGTATGGGAAGTATTGACCGATGCGCTACCGGGCACTGTATTACTTGCGTTCTCGGCATTATTAATTGCTACTGTTTTGGGCATAGCGCTGGGTGTGCTGGCTGCCCTGCGAAAAAACACCTGGCTCGACACTTCAGCCATATTGGCAAGTGTGGCAGGCATATCAGCACCCTCGTTTTTTGCCGGACTTATAATGGCTTATGTATTTGGTTACTGGCTAAGCGATTATACAGGATTAAGTATGGTGGGCAGCTTATGGGCCTACGACCCTTTTGGCGGACGGCACCTGGCCATTGGTAATCTGATCCTTCCCGCCATAACACTGGGTATACGACCTATGGCGATTATTACACAACTTACCCGTAGCTCATTGCTCGACGTGCTGTCACAGGATTATATTCGGACAGCCTATGCCAAAGGACTTACCAAAGCTAAAGTAGTTTGGCGCCATGCTTTACCCAATGCGCTCAATCCCGTGGTGACGGCCATATCAGGCTGGCTGGCCGAATTACTGGCAGGGTCCTTTTTTGTTGAATTCATTTTTAGTTGGAAAGGCCTGGGAAAACTAACGGTTGATTCGCTCGACAAGTTTGACTTTCCCGTAGTAATGGGAGCTATCCTGATCACTGCCACTATTTTTGTGCTCGTCAATATGCTTACGGACATTCTGTATTCCAAAATAGATCCCAGGGTAAAACTGCGTTGACCGGGCCGGTAAATTCAGTGTTTTCTCCTGAATTTTGCCCACTATAACTGGCAGCTCCCTGCTCAAATTTATCTTACCTTTGCAAGCTTACATGCCTATATGGCAGGCGGCAAATCAATTGCATGAAATTTGATTTGCTTTAACACAAATGCCTGATCAGTCCAAATGAATGTAAAACGGACCTCTTACTTTACTTTCCTCGTTGCCATTACCACTTTGGCAACGGTGACTAATTGCAGTAAGGTGAAGGGGCAGACCTACAATTCATGCGTGGCAGACACACATGGTCAGGTTTGTACCGAAGGCTTGCAGCTATTCGACATTTCCCTCGACGATTTGGAGCGACTCGACAATGGAGGCACCATTGACCGATTGCTGAAAAGCCGCGGGTTGAAAACAGGCAAGCTTAAACTGGCGGTGGACCAGTCGGGCGACTTAAGCATTTACCTCGTTATTGATAAGGACTACAAAGGTCCGGTATCCAAACTTATATTTGATCACACCTGCGGTTCTACGCCGCAATACCCGCCTGCATTTGCTCATCGGGCAGCCGGGCCATATGCTGCAGCGCCACGCTACGACAAGCGGGAAGGAATTGCTGCACGCAATCAGATTTTACTGGAATAGAAATGCGGTATTTTTTCGCATAAGGGCATCTTCCACAACGGAACCTGTCCCGCTGTTTTTATTTCACTATTATTTTTAAGATTATCATGTTAGGTTTTATATCCAAAATATTCGGAGGCAATAAGTCGGAAAAAGACGTAAAGAAAATCCTCCCGGTCATCAAAGAAATCAACGCTCATTTTGAAAGTTATGCGTCGCTTTCCAATGATGAACTGCGTAACAAAACAAATGAATTCCGCCAGCGCATAGCAGAACACCTTGCCGATATTGATGCGCAGATAGCTGCTAAAAAAGCTGAAGCAGAAGAAGATCCGGAAATGGAACTGCAACAGCGGGAAGCCATCTACGACGAGGCTGACAAATTGCTCAAAAAGCGTAACGAAGTATTGGAAGAAGTACTGGAACAAATACTTCCTGAAGCCTTCGCAGTTATTAAAGAAACAGCCCGCCGCTTTAAAGAAAACAAAGAAGTAGTATCCACAGCGACCGATCTGGACAGGGAGCTGGCCGCTACCCGCAGCAACCTGCGGATCGAAGGCGACAAAGCAATATATAATAACACCTGGACGGCTGCCGGAGTAGAAGTTACCTGGAATATGGTGCACTACGATGTACAGCTTATAGGTGGTACGGTATTGCACCAGGGTAAGATTTCAGAAATGGCAACAGGTGAGGGTAAAACACTGGTATCAACCCTGCCCTCTTATCTGAATGCACTTGCCGGACAAGGCGTACACGTGGTAACCGTGAACGATTATCTGGCAAAACGTGACCAGGAATGGAACGGCCCTATATTTGAATGGCTGGGTCTTACAGTAGACTGTATCGACAAACACCAACCCAATTCACCACAGCGCCGTAAAGCCTATATGGCCGATATTACCTACGGCACCAATAATGAATTCGGCTTCGACTACCTGCGCGATAACATGGTGCACAGTCCGGAAGAAATGGTACAACGCCGCCACCATTTTGCTATGGTGGATGAGGTCGATAGCGTATTGATCGATGATGCACGTACACCACTAATCATTTCCGGTCCCGTTCCCAAAGGTGACGAGCAACAATTTCATATTCTTAAACCCAGAATTGAAAAACTGGTTGAAGCGCAAAAACGCATCGTAAACCAGGCACTCACTGAAGCTAAGAAGCTCATTGCTGAAGGCAAAACCGACAAGGAAAGCGGCGGCCTGCAATTGTACCGTGCTTACCGCGGTTTACCTAAAAACTCAGCTATTATTAAGTACCTGAGCGAAGAAGGTAATAAGCAAATCCTACAGAAAGCAGAAAACTATTACATAGGCGAGCAACAGCGACATATGCCTAAAGTAAATGAAGAACTGTATTTCTATATCGATGAAAAACAAAACAGCGTAGACCTTACGGAAAAAGGTATTGCTTTGATTACCGGCGCGGGTGAAGATCCCAACTTCTTCATTCTTCCCGATATTGGTACCGAACTGGCTGAAATTGAACGCCGCGATGCGCCTGCAGAAGAAAAACTGCAACGCCGCGATGCACTGCTTCAGGAGTACGCAGCCAAAGCCGATCGTATTCACTCCGTACAACAATTGCTGAAAGCATATACCCTGTTTGAAAAAGATGTGGAATATGTAGTAATGGATGAAAAGGTGAAAATTGTAGACGAGCAGACCGGACGTATTATGGAAGGCCGTCGGTACAGCGACGGATTACACCAGGCAATTGAAGCAAAAGAAAACGTAACCGTAGAAGCCGCTACCCAAACCTTTGCCACTATTACGCTGCAAAACTACTTCCGGATGTACCACAAACTATGTGGTATGACCGGTACGGCAGAAACAGAAGCAGGCGAGTTCTGGTCTATTTACAAACTCGACGTAGTCACTATTCCAACCAACAAACCTATTTCCCGTAACGATCGCCAGGATCTCGTTTATAAAACTAAAAGAGAAAAGTACAAGGCTGTAATCGACGAAATCGAAGCATTGCGCGGCGTAGGTCGTCCGGTGCTGGTAGGTACTACTTCGGTGGAAGTATCGGAATTGCTGGGCAGGATGCTGCAGCAAAAGAAAATTCCGCACAATGTATTGAACGCGAAACAACACTCACGCGAAGCGCAGGTAGTAGCAGAAGCGGGCCTTTCAGGAGCCGTTACTATTGCAACCAATATGGCAGGACGTGGTACGGATATTAAACTGGGTGAGGGTGTGAAGGAAGCCGGCGGTTTGGCCATTATCGGTACCGAGCGCCACGAAAGCCGTCGTGTAGACCGGCAGTTACGCGGTCGTTCCGGACGTCAGGGCGACCCGGGTACATCGCAGTTCTTTGTATCGCTTGAAGACGACCTGATGCGGTTGTTTGGATCAGAGCGTATAGCTGCTATGATGGATCGTATGGGCCATAAGGAAGGTGAGGTACTGCAGCACAGTATGATTACCAAATCTATCGAACGCGCCCAGAAAAAAGTAGAAGAAAACAACTTTGGTATACGTAAACGTCTGCTGGAATACGACGACGTTATGAATGCCCAAAGAGATGTAATCTACAAACGTCGTCGCCACGCCCTTTTCGGAGAGCGCCTCAGCATCGATATCGACAATGCCCTGTTCGATGTATGTATGCACCTGGCAACAGAATTCGAAGGCAATCCCGAAGCCTTTAAGCTGGAGGTAGTGAAACAAATGGCACTGGAACCTGAGCTGACCGAAGAAGACCTGAAAAATCCGGAAACTGCAGGCAACAAATTGTATCATCAGGCCAAAGAGTTCTACCAGCGTAAAATGGACAGCCTGCGCGAACATATCCATCCGCAGTTTGTACAAATCAGGGAACAACAGGGTGACCGCGTAGAAAATATTGTTATTCCGTTTACCGATGGTGTGAAAGGAATGCAGATCTATGTTAACCTGCAGGAGGCTATTGAAAGAGAAGCCAAGCCTGTAGTGGAAACGCTCGAAAGAAATATTACACTGGCCATGATCGACGAGTCCTGGAAAGATCATTTACGTAAAATGGACGATCTGCGACACTCCGTACAAATGGCATCGTACGAGCAAAAGGATCCTTTGCTGATTTATAAATTCGAAGCATTTAATCTGTTCAAGAATGTACTGCTCGAAACCAACCAGCATATTATCTCCTTCCTGTACCGTGCAGGTATCCCGATTCAGGAAGCGCCACCACAACCTGCGCAAATGCCACCACAGCGTACGGACATGAGTGAGATGTGGGATAACAAGGAGCAAATAGATGCCGCCGGCCAGGACTATGCAGCTGATGAAAACGACTACTATACCGAACCGGAGGAATATCAGACTCCCCCTGCTCCCCGCAGGCAGCAACCGGTACAGGTAGAGCCTAAAATTGGCCGCAATGATCCCTGCCCCTGTGGAAGTGGTAAAAAATACAAATCCTGTCATGGCCAGCATCTGTAATGATTGATGTCCTGATCCATAAAAGGCCCGTCTCCCTTCAAGGAAACGGGCCTTTCTATCCTTTAGCAGCAAACACTTTCCAAAAATTATTTCTGATGAAAGACTACAAAAAGTATTTTATTGTTCCGGCAAGTCCCGAGGAAATTTATATCGCCCTCACTAACCCCTTCACCATCCAACTCTGGTCGGGCGAAGTAGCTGTTATGAGTACGGAACCGGGAAGCGAGTTCTCGATCTTCGACGATAGTATAGCGGGCAAAAACCTGGAATTTGAAACCAACCATAAAATAGTGCAGGAGTGGTACTTTGGAGATGAAGCGGAAGCTCCCTCTATAGTGACCATTAAACTGCATCCGCATAAAGACGGTTGTTCGGTAGAACTCCGGCATACCAATATCCCCGACGAAGCTTACGAAGATATAGTAGAAGGCTGGAACGACGTGTACTTTGCAGCCCTGACCGATTTTTTCGAAGATGATGAAATATAGTTTCCTCAAGGCTTTGCTGCGTCGAAGCCATCCGCTTTTCTAAATTTTAATTTCGGTATAAAATAAAATGATAGTGCAGGCTGTAGGCCTGCATTTCATTTCTGTGCACCTTTGCGTCCGCTGTAGACAAAAATCAACTATTTGCGAAACGGACACAACAGCTCGTTAATTTTAGTTAAACAAACGTTTGATTAATTACCCGCAACCTATATTTGCAGGCTCTGTCTACCGCTTCAGGTACCCCTTACATCACAAAATCCCTGGTTATTTCCAATGAGGAAGTTATTACTGATTAGTTTATTATTCCTAAAGACAAGCATTGCTTCCCTGTCGGCACAAACTGCCGACAGCAGCTTTAGTCTGGAACAATGTCTGGACTATGCTTTCCGGCACAGTCCGGCACTACAGCAGTCTGTACTCGATAGCCGTATTGCCGAACATGGTATCAGGAGCCGCCTGGCCGACTGGTATCCTCAACTGCGCTTTGATTACAACCTGCAACATGCTTTTCAATTACAGGTTTCGAACATCAACGGACAACTCATACCACTGGGCCTCCGCAACACTTCGTCCGGACAATTTGGATTGACCCAAAACCTCTTCAGTACCGACGCCCTGCTGGCCAGCAGTACTGCAAAGGACGTACGAAAACAGGCCGCCCAAATCATCGTAAGCAATAAAATAGACCTGACCGTAAACGTGGGAAAGGCATATTACGATGTATTGCTTACTCGCGAGCAGGTCAAAGTTCTTGACGAAAATATTGTCCGGCTCGAACGAAGCCTGCAGGATGCCTTCAACCAATACGAAGGGGGCATTGTAGATCAGGTCGACTACAAACGCGCAACCATTGCTCTGAATAACACCAAAGCCCAGCGCAAAACAGCCGACGAAATTCTGAAAGCCAAATATGCTTACCTAAAAATGCAAATGGGATTCCCCGAGGAAGCCGGATTGCAACTGGTATACGATAGCAGCAAGCTGGAATCGCTGGCATTGGTAGATACCGTTAGCAGCAATTCGGTGGAAAACCGGATCGAATATCAATTACTGCAAACACAGAAAAACCTGCAAACTGCCAACAAGAATTATTATAAATGGCAATTCCTGCCCACGGTGCAGGCTTATGGCAATTACAACCTCAACTATCTCAACAATGATTTTTCAAAACTGTACCAGGATAATTATCCCAATTCCTTTGCGGGATTACGTGTAGGACTCCCCTTATTCCAGGGCTTCCGTCGTATTCAGAATCAAAAACGCGCTCAGCTGGAACTCGAAAGGGTAGATTTGGATATCGCACAGTTGAAAAACAATGTACATGCTGAGGTGAGTCAAACCTGGGCAGTGTACAAAAGCTATTTGAATGATTATTATGCGCTGCGCGAAAATGTAAGTATAGCCCGCGATGTGTTCAATACTATCGAACTGCAATATAAAGCCGGTATCAAAACCTATCTGGAAGTGGTGACTGCCCAGACGGATTTACGCACAGCAGAGCTTAATTATACCAATGCATTATATCAGTTGCTCGGCAGTAAACTCGAACTGCAACGCGCATTGGGTCAGTTTCAATTTTAATTCCACTATATCATGAAAACCTTACTTTATAAAGATAAAAATACTTCGATGACACGTATTGCCTTTGCGCTGGCCTTGTTTACCGGTTCTACCCTTTTGTTGGCATCCTGCGGCGGAAAAAACTCCGCACCGCCTCCGCCACCACCTGCAGTTGTAGGTGTGGAACAGGTAGGCTATGGTGACGTTTCTTATCATGAATCGTACCCGGCAACCATAACTGCAGCAGAAGAAGTGGAGTTAAGACCCCAGGTATCCGGATATATTACCGGTATTCATTTCAGGGATGGGCAACGGGTGCAAAAAGGCCAGCTTTTATACAGCATAGACCAACAGGCCTACCAGGCCGGAGTAAGCGAAGCGCAGGCAAGACTGGCAGTAGCAAAAGCCAATCTTACCCGGGCGCAGAAGGATGCTGACCGCTATATTGAATTAGATAAGAAAAACGCCATTGCAAAGCAAATGCTGGACCATGCTATGGCCGACCTGGAAAGTGCGCGCATGCAGGTAAAAGCTGCGGAGGCCGGCGTCCAGAGTGTACAAACCAATCTTAAGTATGCCAATATCTACGCACCGTTCAGTGGTACTATTGGTATATCATTGGTGAAACTCGGAGCCTCCGTCAGTCCGGGTGCAACATTGTTGAATACCATCTCTACCGACGACCCTATAAATGTTGACTTCTTCCTCGACCAGAAAGACCTGGGCCGTTTTCTGGCACTGCAACAATCAGGCAATATCGTTAAAGATTCGACTTTTACCATTGTACTGCCCGACAACAGCGAATATCAGTTTGCCGGCCGTGTCGCTTCCATTGACCGCGCAGTAGATGCGCGTACAGGAACGATCAGGGTTCGCCTGGCATTCGACAACAGGGAAAATCAACTCCGTCCCGGCATGAGTGCTACGGTAAAAGTGTTCCACAAAGGTTCCGACCAGTCGATGGTTATACCACATAAGGCGGTAACCGAACAAATGGGAGAATACTTTGTGTACACGGTGACCGATAGCAGTACGGTAACACAAACCAAAGTTAAGCTTGGTATGCAGCTGAAAGACAAAGTAGCTGTTCTGGAAGGCCTGGAGCAGGGACAAAAAATTGTGGTGGACGGTCTGCAACGGGTTCGGGAAGGCGCAAAAATACAGGAAGCGCCGCAGGAAGCCGGCCCAGGCAATGCAGCACCTGGTCAGGCAGCCACAAAATAACATGCCGGTAGCACGGACAGTTGTACAAGCCCGATACCCTCAACCGCAGAGGCGGATTAACCACAATGGAATAACAGAGCAATGATCGCAGAAACTTTTATAAAAAGGCCGGTTACGGCCATCGTTATATCGCTGGTAATTTCTATAGTTGGTATACTGGCCATCATGAACCTGCCTGTAGGGCAATATCCCGAAATTACCCCGCCCACGGTACAGGTAACAGGCTCGTTTACCGGAGCCGATGCGCAGACAGTAGAGCAAACCGTAACTACGCCGATAGAAACGCAAATCAACGGAACGCCGGGCATGACTTATATGTCCAGCACCAGTACCAGTGATGGCCGTAGCGCTATCACCGTCAATTTTGAACTGGGTACCGACATCAATGTAGCTACGCTGGATGTACAGAACCGCGTGAGTATAGCCGAACCTATGTTGCCGGAACAGGTAAAACGGCTGGGCCTTACTACCCGCAAGCGGAACCCCACCATTCTGATGCTGGTGGCCATGTACTCGCCCGGCGGAACGCACGATGTACCATTCGTAGACAATTATGCCAACATATTTGTAAAGGACGCACTGCTGCGCGTAAAAGGTGTCGGGGATATCTTCTCCCGTGCCGACGACTTCAGTATGCGTATCTGGCTCGATCCGGTTAAAATGGGTCAGATGGGGATCAGTGCTTCAGAAGTCACAGCCGCGCTTCAGGAACAAAACCTTCAAATGGCCGCAGGATCTATAGGAGCCCCGCCGCAGCATACCACCCAGACTTTCGAATACACCGTATTCACCAATAGCCGGATTAATAGTATAGAGCAGTTTGAGAATATCGTTATTAGAAATAACCCGGGAAGTGGCGACCTTTTGTACCTGAAAGACATAGCCAGGGTTCAACTGGGCAAGTTTTCCTATGCCAGCAACTCCTTTGTAGACGGCAAGCGCGCCGCTTACCTGCTGGTGTACCAGGCACCCGGAAGCAATGCTATAGAAACAGCAAAAGGTATCGTGGCCAAAATGGAAGAACTTAAAAAATCCTTTCCTAAAGACATTGACTATATCGTGCCTTTTGAATCCGTAACAGTAGTAGAAACATCTATTACCGAAGTGGTGCATACCCTGGTAGAAGCATTGATTCTGGTTACACTCGTAGTATTCCTCTTCCTGCAAAGCTGGAGGGCTACGCTCATTCCGATTCTGGCTATACCGGTTTCTATACTGGGTACCTTCATCTTCTTCCTGCCGCTTGGATTCACCATCAACACTTTAACCATGTTTGGTTTCGTGCTGGCTATTGGTATCGTAGTGGACGATGCCATCGTAGTAGTGGAAGCGGTGCAGCATTATATCGACCATGAAGGACTGAGTGCACGCGAAGCTACCCGCAAAGCCATGAAAGACATATCGGCTCCGGTTATTGCCATTGCCCTTATTTTGGCTGCGGTATTTGTACCGGTAGGTTTTATTCCGGGTCTTGTAGGTCGCTTGTATCAGCAGTTTGCAATTACCATTGCAGTATCCGTTTTGATTTCAGCCTTTGTAGCCCTTACCCTGACCCCTGCCCTTTGTTCCCTGTTGCTGAAACCAAGCAATATTTCTGAAAAATCGAAAGGCCTCAATCGCTTTTTCTACAAGTTCAACGAATGGTTCCGCAAGCTCAGTTTACAATACACTATTGGGGTGCGGAAGACGATCAAAGCTTCCCGGTATGCCATCATTCTACTGATTTGCCTCTTTGTAGGAACCGTATTCCTGTTTAAAGCCAAACCCACAGGATTTATTCCTACCGAGGACGAAGGCCGGCTCTTTGTAACCTACGAGCTACCTGACGCCTCCAGTACTACCCGCAGCATTGCCGTATTGGATACCATCATGCACATGCTGCAGGAAACCAAAGGTGTGAAGCACTTCTCCGGCCTGGGCGGCTTGAACGTCATTAACTTCTCGATGAAGCCCAATGCTGGTACAGTCTTCACTTCGCTCGATCATTGGGATGAACGGAAGGACAAGTCGCTGCAATTGCAGGGAATCATTGATACACTCAATAAGAAGTTCTCTGCTATTAAAGGTGCGCGTATATTAGTGATTTCACCACCTGCCATTCCCGGCCTTGGTCAAACGGGTGGCTTTACTTTTGAGTTACAGCAAAGATCCAGCACCGATGATATCAAACAGTTTGAGGCTGTGGTAAACAACTTTGTGGCACAAGCCAATCAACGGCCGGAGCTTCAGGGCGTCTTTTCCTTTTTTACTGCAAAAACCCCTGCCTACCATTTGGAAGTAAACCGGGAAATGGCCAAGCAACTTGGTGTTAATATTGCCGACATCTATCAAACGCTGCAGACCTTTTTGGGTAGTTCGTATGTAAATGATTTTACGGCCTACGGAAGAAACTTCCGGGTGGTAGCACAGGCCGAAGACATCTATCGCGGCGACATCAAAGACCTTTCGAAATACTATGTAAAAAACAGCGCCGGAAACATGGTGCCCCTTAGCGCCCTGGCCGATTATAAAGTGATTGAAAATGCACCGGTGATTTCGCACTTCAATATATTCCGTAATGCAGAAATCAATGGCAACGCAGCTCCGGGTTATAGTAGCGGGCAGGCTATAAAAGCACTGGAAGAAGTAGCGGCGCAACACCTGCCCGAAGGCTATGGATATGAATTTGCAGGCATGAGCCGTGAAGAGCTTATTTCGGGCAATAGTACGGCGATTATTTTCAGCTTATCCATTGCTTTTGTGTTCCTGTTTCTGGCTGCTCTTTACGAAAGCTGGTCTATACCCTTCTCGGTATTGTTCGCCGTGCCTATCGGCGCCTTTGGAGCCATACTAACACTTATATTTTTGCCCAAACTTACCAACAATGTGTATGCACAAATTGGGTTAATCACCCTGATCGGTCTGGCAGCAAAGAATGCCATTCTGATTGTTGAATACGCCAAGGAAAGAGTAGACAAAGGAATTGCGGTAGTGCCGGCTACGCTCGATGCTGTAAAACTGAGGCTTCGCCCGATTATTATGACCTCGCTGGCCTTTATTCTGGGAATTCTGCCATTGGTATTTGCCTCCGGCGCCGGTGCCATATCCCGCCAAACTATCGGATGGACGGTTCTTGGTGGTATGTTGGCAGCTACCCTGCTTGCTATCTTCTTTGTCCCCGTATTATTTGTGGTTATTACTAAGTTTACCTACGGTAAAAAGCTTGCAAAACAGAACGCAGCTCAACTGTTTTACGATAGTGACGACGATTAATCGAATGGTTTGAACTATCGGGTTAATATGGATTTACGATAGAAATTCATACAGAGGACGGGCGATGAACTGATATACAGCACTCATCGCCCGTCTTTCATATGCCTGATTTCATCGATATTTTGCTTACCCGGAAAATTGCAAGAGCAATGCTATGCAACACCGCACACACCATCTACACTTCCTTAACATCCGACCAGCATTTCCCCAGTCAGCACAGATCGGGATGCCGGAGCACCGTTTTGCCCATTACATCCGTAACAACCAGTTTGGAGTCTGCCTCATCTGCCCAAATAAAAAACAATTTTAATAAACCATACATAACACCTTTGGCTATATAATAAAACTTCGTATCTTTTTAACTCATCCTTCCTACAACATCCCTTTAATCGTTTTACCCAGTAGCTTTAACGTGTCGTCCAGCTGCCCGGTCCATTGAAGGCCATAACTCAGTCGCATACAATTGTCGAATTGTTCGCGGAGGGTAAACATACGCCCTGGTGCAATGCTTATTTTCCTGCGAATAGCACGCTCATACAACTCCATGGTGTCAATGCGCTTATCCAACTCCACCCACAATACAAAGCCACCCTGCGGACGGCTTACGCGTGTGCCATCGGGAAAATAATCGGCAATAGCACGTATATATTGCAGGCAGTTGGTATGCAGGGTATGGCGCAACTTACGCAAATGACTTTCGTACCGGCCGGTTTCCAGGAAACCGGCAATTACTTCCTGCGTAATGGTAGTGGTGGAGATGGAATGCACCTGTTTCATCCTTATCACTTCATTTTTAAATCTGCCCGGCGCCACCCACCCTACCCTGTAACCCGGCGCCAGGGTCTTGGATACGGAACCACACCAAAGAACCAACCCACTTTCGTCAAAGGATTTACAACATTTAGGACGGCTGTCGCCAAAATAAACATCGCCATACAGGTCATCTTCGATCAGGGGTACATTATGATGCTCCAGTAATTTTACGATCTCTTTCTTATGCTCCTCGGGCATGCAGCTGCCTAATGGATTGTTGAAATTACTTACGAGCAAACACAGCTTTATTTTATGCTGCTCCAAAGCCTTCTTCAGTGCATCGGGATCGATGCCGGTACGAGCATGCGTAGGGAGTTCCAGAACTTTCAGCCCCAGACTGTCGGCCAGGCGCATAATTCCAAAATACACCGGACTCTCCACCGCAATCGTATCGCCGCGACTGGTGAGCGACATCATACAAAACGATATCGCATTCATACAACCGGCAGTGGTTACAATATCGTCGTCCGACAAACTGCCGCCCCAGTTGAACGACCATCGGGCAACCTGCCGGCGCAATTTTGGATTGCCCTGTATGGGTTCATAACCCGTACCACTGTCAGACAGGTTGCGGCTGGCCTGTACCAGTCCCTTGTTTAACTTGGCAATGGGCAGCAACTCATTGGCAGGCACGCTGAGGCTGAACAGCGTCATATCTTTATTGCCGATATTCCTGAATACTTTATCGACAATGATACGGGGATCGTGCTCGGCTACTTCATCGCCGGGCATACTGGTAACAGGTACTTCCGGCTGCCTGCGCGGACAATAGGCTACATAATAACCCGACTGCGGCCTTGCTTCAATCAAGGCTTTTTTTTCCAGCTCCAGATAAGCTTGTGCTGCCGTACTCATACTCACACCATGCTCTCTGCATACCATACGTATGGATGGCAGTTTATCGCCCACTTTCCATACCTGGCTGTGTATTTGCTGTTGAATGTTTCTGGCGATACGCAAATACAGTAAATCTTTATCGTTGGCTATTAATGATTTCAAAGCAGGTATATTTTATTATAAAATATCAAAAAATATAACAGAGATGTAAAGCTAAAAAATTTTCTAAAACTGTATCGTTCAAAATTTACAGAATTGTATCTGTTCTACGATGTAGATTTTCTTGACATTTGTAATCTAAAATCCGGCGGGCAATTAATTTAACGATGAAGAATACTAAAGCGTACCTGGCTCTTTTTACTGTTTGTATTGTTTGGGGAACGACCTATCTGGCCATGTTAATTGGTGTATCGGGTTTTCCGGCTTTTTTATTCTCGGGCATCCGGCATTTTACGGCGGGCCTTATAATCTGGCTTGTTATTTTTTTAACCAAAAGAAAATTCCGGCTAAATTCAAAAGATATACTGCGTCAGGTAATACCCGGGGTGCTGATGCTGGCTATTGGCAACGGCACTATAGGTTGGGCAGAGAAATACATACCGAGTGGATTGGCCGCCCTGATCGTATCGGTAATGCCGGTGTACGTTGTGCTTATTCAACTATTGGGTGGAAAAGGAAAAAGTACCCTTAACCTGAGTATATTGCTGGGGCTGGGTCTGGGCTGCACCGGTATTTTACTTATTTTCCGAGACAATTTAAAAGACCTTACCAATACCCAATATCTATTGGGCGTACTGGCCACTTTTGCCGCATCGCTTAGCTGGGCGGCAGGAACGGTGTATATGAAACGCAACGCCGCCAAAACCGATTACCTGGTCAATACTGCTATACAATTGAGCAGCGGCGGAATAGCATTATTACTTTCTTCACCCTTTCTCGACGATCTTTCGCAGGTAAGCCAAATTACTGCCAACAGCATATGGGCGCTTGTATATCTCATTGCCTTCGGCTCCCTGTTGTCATACCTGTGTTATATGTATGCCGTAAAAAATCTTCCTGTTGGGCTCGTTTCCATTTATGCTTATATCAATCCCTTTATCGCAGTTAGCCTGGGCTTCCTTTTAAATGGCGAAAGGGTTACCTGGCTTACCGCCGTGGCTTTCATGACCACTGTAACCGGGGTGTACTTTATCAATAAGGGCTATAAGGTTCCGCGCAAACGCAGCCGTGGGGTAAAGTCATCACAGCCCGGCCGGCTGGCAGCGGCTAAACCCTGAGATTCCGGTACCGCCATCAACCTTTTAGTCGGGCGGCTGTTGATGCGGGTAAACCGCCAATTATGCTGGAGCAATTTCTGTTGGGCAGCGAAACCTGGTCATTTCTGCCAGAAGTTATTTTGCGATCCCTGATCGGCTTCGTAACAGTGATTCTTGCTATTAAAATAACAGGAAAAAGGGGCGTACGTCAGCTATCTCTCTTCGAGATAGTGATTATTCTGACCCTGGGATCGGCCGCCGGCGATATCGCATTCTACAAAGACGTTGGTATCCTGCCAGCTATACTCACTATTATTTGTATCGTTGTATTTTACAGAACCATTACCTATATCCTGCTGAAGTCGCGGGCCGTGGGTAAAATGGTGGAAGGTGAAGCCATAACCATCATTGAAAATGGCCGGTTTACTGCCTCTGTTATTAAGGATGAAAACATTTCCTTCGACGAATTTTATATGGAATTGCGTCAATGTGGTATTGAACACCTGGGACAGGTGCGTATAGCAGTACTGGAAGTAAACGGCAACCTGAGCCTGTACCGTAACGAGGGCGAAGAAATAAAACCAGGATTGCACATCATCCCCGATATTATACGGCAATTATATACCGACATTCCGGCATCGGGAATATACTCCTGCGTACATTGCGGCTACACCGCATATTTCGAACCACAGCTGCATCCCTGTTGCCCCGACTGTTTGCACGACAAATGGGGTAAGGCGTCGGCGCGTGGCGTATTGACCAACCGCTCCCCCTTATAGTACTTATAATAATTTCACACAACTATATACCCCGGCTTATTGTTAGCTATAACAGTCCTCACAAATCAATTGCTATGAATATAGAAGCGCTTAAAGAAGACATAAAAGACAATGAGCTACGCCTGAGTCAACTGCGTAGTATCGACACACACCAATTGTCGGCAGAAGATGCAGCACTTATAAAATCGCTGGAGCAGAAGATAGCTGCACTTAAAGAAGAACTAAATGAAGAATAACCACTTTTCCAATAACCCATTAAAACTAGAACAATGACCACGCAGCCAAATGACCGCGAACAGGCATATGAGCCAACGCCTGAAGAACGCAACAGAGAAGATATTAATGGCCGTAAACCAGCAGGAGGTGACAAGTCGCCCGGGGCTCCTGAAAATGAGCAGGACCCGCACCGTGGTATTACCGATACACCCAGCCAGCACGAAGAACTGAGTACCGGACCCGGAGAAGCGGAGGAGGACGACATGGATGAGGATGACACGGCCCTGGATGAAGAACTGGAAGACCTGGACGAAGAAGAAGATTTTGAAGATGAAGACGACGAAGAAAACGAAGAATAATCACTAAAATCAACATGGATCCCGGCGGTACAACGCCGGGAATCCTTCATTTATGGAATACTAACCCAGGTAACCATATGGCTAAATATTCAAAAAAAACACAGGAGCTCGTTGAAGACCGCATGAAAGAGCGGAAAGAGGGCAAGCTTTACAGCAGTAGCGGAGACAAAGTAACCAATCCAAAACAGGCTATTGCCATTGCCCTTTCAGAAGCCAGGGAAAAAGGCCTGAAAGCGCCGGCAAAAAAGAAATCGGCTGCCACCAAAACCGCAGCTAAGAAGGCAGCCCCTAAGAAAGCAGCAAAAAAGTCGGCAGCAAAAAAGGCTGCTCCCAAAAAAGCAGCTAAAAAGGCGGCTCCCAAAAAAACCGCAGCTAAAAAAGCAAGCCCTACGAAAGCAGCAAAAAAGGCGGCAGCAAAAAAAGCCGCTCCGAAGAAAGCGGCTAAAAAGGCAGCTCCGAAAAAGACTGCAGCTAAAAAAGCAGCCCCAAAAAAGGCAGCAAAGAAAGCTGCCCCAAAGAAGAGCAAAACGCATAAAACCGCAGCAAAACGGAAATCCTGACTACCCCAAACATGCTGGATTTAAGTGAACAATACAATCAGATACGTATTCCTGAAGCTAAAGGCATTCAGGAAGCATTGCGACAGAAGATAAGTTTGCAGCCACTAAAGCGTTTACCCGAAATAATAGCTGGCCTGGACATTTCACACAATCGCTTTAGCCGCACCGTATATGCAGGCGCAGTATTGATGCACCTCAGCGACCTGGAGCCGTTTGCGTATGCCCTGGCAGTAGACGAAACCAGATTTCCTTATATACCCGGATACCTTGCGTTCAGAGAGGTGCCGGCATTGGTAAAAGCCTTACAGTTGCTGCCCCAAATGCCCGACCTGCTCTTTGTCGATGGCCATGGCATAGCGCATCCGAGGCGCATGGGAATTGCTGCGCATATCGGTAGCCTCTTGTCCTGCCCAAGCATAGGCTGCGCCAAAAAACTGCTTTTTGGCAGTTATGATCTTCCGCCCGATGAAGCATTGAGCGCTACTAGAATAATGGATAAGGAAGTGCAACTGGGTTTTGCACTACGAACAAAATACAAAGTAAAACCTGTATTTATTTCACCGGGGAATATGTTGAGTATGCAGCAGGCATTATCTATTGCCAGGTCTTGCGTGCGCAAACATCGTATTCCCGAGCCGACACGCCGTGCACACGAATTCGTCAACCTTTTCAGACGAGGCGAACTACAACAGGGATTTCATCAACCGTAAATGCGGAAATGACATCCGGGCACTAAACTCATACAGATTTAAGCCAATATGAACCTTCAAGAAATTTCACCTGCAGCACTCGCACGAGCGGTAAAATTGCGTTATGTATCCTGCGGAAAAGACGGATATAAACGTATAAAAAAGGGCAACAGCTTTGTGTATCTTGATCAGAACGGTGAGCTGCTGCAGGATGAAGAAACATTACAGCGTATCAAAGGATTGGTACTACCGCCGGCCTGGACCGATGTATGGATCTGTCCTTATCCCAATGGACATTTACAGGCTACCGGTATCGACGCCAGCGGCCGCAAACAATATCGCTACCACTCCAAATGGTCGCAGGTACGCAACGAACGTAAGTACGACCGCCTGTACGCTTTTGGCAAACTACTTCCTAACTTACGCCGTCAAATGCAGAAAGATCTGCGACTGCGCAGCCTTTGCCGCGAAAAGGTGAGTGCTATAGCACTCAGCATTATGTACGAAACCTGTATAAGATCCGGCAATGCCAGCTACGAACGCAAATACGGCTCTTATGGATTGACCACGCTGAAGAACAAACATATAAGTATTAATGGTAGCCGCGCATTTTTCCGCTTCCGGGGCAAAAAGGGCGTTCAACATAAAATAGAACTAAGCAACGCAGCCCTGGTACGCCTCCTGAAGCACATCAAAGACTTACCGGGGCAGGAACTGTTTCAATATATCGACGATACGGGCACTACACGCCGGCTAGAATCCGGCGATATCAACGAATACCTGCAACAGCACACAGCCGAGCATTTTACCTGCAAAGATTTCAGGACCTGGGCGGGTACACTTGCCGCCCTTGAACTTATGGTGCGTAAACAGGAAATCAAGGCGCAGGAGCAGGTCAAAATCAGTCTGCCCGAAATCATAGACGGCGTAGCCGAGCGTCTGGGTAACACCCGTACTGTATGCCGCAAGTACTATATACATCCCGAGCTGTTACGCCTGTACGAACAGGGCCGCCTCGAACGACAGCTGAATTCGCTACAACGGAAACTCGAAGAAAAAGACTGGAACCAACAGATTGAAAAAACCCTGCTGCAAATCCTGAAACCCTTTGCAGCCTGATATGAGCGCCAGCAAAGGGTAGCAATTCAGACGGCCGGGATAAAAGGAAGGTTTCCGTCATAGGATATGTAGGGCTATCAGAAGCGGGAGTCAAATAACCTACACAGCTGCGTTAAATTGCCACTGCGTTTTCAACCCGGAACACATTCGTATCAGCTCAGCACCAAGGGGATTCCATTCCGGAAAATATCGAAGCCTATCCGGAAGGGCCATTTAATCTGCACCCTGACGGTGTACTGCACCATGCTTCCTTTTTCCCTGACTTCAAAAATATGTGTATTGCCCCAGAATGATGGCTTGGAAGAAACCAGCTCGCCGTTGTAATACACCTTCTCCACCCCCAGCCAGGTGTTGTTGATATCTATACGGCCATCACCTGGTGTATAGCAAGTCAGATAACGCATCGCTTCTTGGTTTTAAACTTTCATGGGTGATCGCCCAGTTGCTTCATAAGTGCGAAGCATAGCTCATCTATTTTTTTCATTTCCTTATTGTGCAATGCCGATACATTGGACAAAATCACTACCGCGTTGCGTTGTGTAGGTTCTACAGCCATCGACGAGGTATAACCTGCGGTACCACCGTTATGCCAATACCAGTAGGGGCCCTCATCGCGCTTAAGTATATGCCAGCCAAGACCTATGGCCATGCGCTCACTAATATCAAAAGTGGATTTTCTGGTCATTGCCAGTACGACATTGGAGGTATCCATCTGAGCCTGCAAAAAGCGCGCAAGGTCTGTTACAGAGCTCAGCAAGGCACCGCCACCTTCGAGGGCAGCCAGATTCCAGTTAGGTACCACGCCACCGTCACCGTCCCGTCCGGGTACCAACCGGTCTTTGGGCACCTGATCCACATGCACGGTACTACTGTACATCCCGTATGGTTCAAAAATTTTTTGTTGCAGCATTTCTTCAAACGAGCGCCCCGTTTGCTGTCGCATGGTGTATGCCAGCAGGCCTGCGCCCAGGTTGGAATAAGCATAGGTGGTTCCCGGAGTCTTATCGGCCTTTAATTTACGCATCAGATATTCCTTCAACCGTTCATCTGTATAATACCGGTAAGGGTCATCCGGATTACTGATCATCGCCCGCAACATACCCGATGGCAGCCTGGGCAGTCCGGAAGTATGGTTGGCCAGTTGCAGATAAGTTAGCTGCAGATCCTTATTCAGGGTAAAAGGCAATGCATTATTGATCGGGTCGTGCAGGTTAATTTTCCCTTCCTGCACAAAAGCGGCCAGTAAGGTAGCGGTAAAAACCTTAGTGATGGAACCTGCTTCAAAGATCTGATCATTGTTGATTACTACCACAAAGGAATCAGCCACTCTTCGTAACCCGTAATATTGAACACTGGTATCGTGTACCAAAGCAATAGCCAGTTCGGTATGCTCGGGGAATCGTTGTACGTGTTCAAATACCAGGCCCGCAAGGTCAAAGCCGCCAATGCCCGATGCGCTGTCCAGATTATTGACGGCTGCGGTGACTGGCCGCTCGCTGCAGGCCGATACAAAAGCCATGCTGAGCAATAAGGCGGCGCGAATTAACTTACTCATGGGAGGTCATTTTTGTTAAATGAAAAAGCTTTACAGCACGATGAATTGTTGCAACGTATAACTATCAATATAAAATTGAAAGGTCCCGTCAGGAATTTTTGCCGTTTCGATATAAATCATTCCTCCGGGCTTTATTTTTCCTTCACAAATTATGCGCCCTTTAGCGTCGGTGACTTTGTAATTACGCCCCACTGCATTGGAAGCTGCTATCTCTATTTTGCGGTTCAGGCTGCGCTCGTACACCAGCGGCCCGGCGCCGTGTGCGGCCGGTGACGGAGTCGTAACCACAACGGCAGCATGTGTGTTACCGGCGCCCGCAAATACTGACATGCAGCACATGGCTGACACAAACAGAACTTTACGACGCTTACGCAGGAACCGATTAACTTTTTGAGTCATAGCAAATAGATGCTTGTACATAAATATTCGGGTTGAATGGTACAAACCTATATAGACATAGGCTCCCTCACATAAGAAATTAGACAAATGAGTACAAAAATTCGACCAAAGTATAAATACGGCGTCGTCGACGATAAACCTTTATTGGTCGAATATTAGCCATAGAGGCCGAAAAACAGCTAAATACAGGATGGGAGCTCTTAGATTTGTATTCAATTAGTACATTGCTCAACAATCAGTATATCCTTTGAGAATTTTTCGGATCAGCACTGCTTTACTACAGGAATTGCGACAGCAACGAAAAGCCATATTTGGCCATAAACGCTACTGGTTTCACCTGACGATCTGGACCTGTGTAGCAATAATCGCTATTGTGCAGGCCTCGCAAATCAGTTCCGGCCTGAGGCACGGCTTTGACGTTACAGAGGAGCAGTCAGACAAAACGGAAACAAAAGTTACGGACAGCGGTTCCACGGTGGAGGTATCGTCCCCTGATAGCCTAGGGCGAAAGGGTAAAAGTACGGGCAGGGTGAATATTATTTTTGGCACGCCAAAGGATACTGCTCTGTCCAGAGCGGGTGAAGCCACATTAGTGCTCGGCGAAGACGGACCTATACTCAACGACGAATTGCTCTACAAGAATTTCATTATCGGCTGCATGGTGGCCGCCATAATGGTGTATTTCTTCCTTTTGTTTGTTATTCCCTATGCCCGGCATCGAAAGCGCAAAAGGGTACTGATAATAGGGCTGCTCATCAACCTGGTCATTTTTATCATTGCACTCAGTCTGGTAGGACTGGCAGGCTATCTGGCGCGGCAAAGCAATGATGCACAAACGATCGTAAAAACAGTAGCCGTATATGTATTGCTCACGGCCAGTATTTCCATGGTGGTAACCAGCTATTTTTTTGCCATCTATTATTTTATCGATTTGTACGATCAACAAAAAAACCTGAACCGTTTTCAAAAAGTATTTACAGAAAAAATTCACGCGGAAACCGCCTTTCTGAAAACCCAGATCAATCCGCATTTCCTCTTCAATACACTCAATAATATTTATTCGCTTACACTCAGCAAGCCGGCAGACGCTGCGCTGGTTTCGCGCAAACTAAAGAACCTGCTGCATTATATGCTCGACGACTGCAGCCGGGATATGGTACCCCTGGAAGGTGAAATTGACTTCCTGCGCAACTATATTACGCTCGAACAATTGCGCAATAAGCGGGAGAATGTAGACATAAATCTTCAGGTGACCGGAAATCCGGAGGGTAAGCAAATTGCGCCCCTCCTGCTCATTAACTTTATTGAAAATGCGTTCAAACATGGTGTCAAATCAGGCATCGATCATTCCTATGTACACATTAACCTGTACATCATGGACAATATACTTTCGGTGGAAATTCGCAATAGCAAACCATCACAAAATACCAATGCCGGGTTACAGATAAGGGAAGATGGCGGTATAGGTATCCGCAACGTAAGACGGCGCCTGGAAATGCTGTATCCAAACAGACATAAACTAAGTATTGGCGATAGTACCAGTACCTACCATGTACACCTCAACATTACGCTGTCATGAATATGTTGCACCAGTATATAGAGCGGGAACTGCTGCGCAAAAACAAGGGAGTTTATTTCAAGAAAGGCAAATGGGTATTCCATGTCCTTTTCCTGCTGGGTATATGGTTGCCGGCAGCCAACGAAATAAGCGGAAACAGCAAGGCTGCGCTGCAACTACATCAGTCGTTGCTGGCAGCGCTCCTGTTAATGCTACCCTTCCTGGTATTCTTTTATTACTATTGTTTATACCTGATTCCAAACTGTTTCAAACGCAACAGGTACCGTAGTTTCTGGACCATGCTGGCAGCTTCCTTACTGGTATTTCCATTGATACATGCAGGACTCGAAACACTGCTGGATCATGCATTCCCTCAGCTGGCCATACGGAAACCCGGCATTCCCCTGTTCAAATACCTGCTGCAGACCTATATGAATTTTGTGGCCAACTTTATGGGCTTCACCTCAATGCTGTTCATCATGGAATTGCTGGAAGAGGTTCGCACATCAAAGGAAATCGCCAGCAACAAACACCAGCTGGAGGCTACCGAACTACATCTGGTAAAAACCCGGATGAACCCCGAATTTATGATGGGCGCACTCGAAGGTATTATTCAGCTGAGCGAGCGGGAACAGGAAGAAGCACCCAATGCTGTTATCCAGTTTTCCGATGTATTGCGCTACAGGCTTTACAGAAGTACCCATTCGGAAGTGCCTTTGGAACAGGAACTGCAACAGCTCACCAACCTGTTTTCGCTCTACGACAGCATGCCCGGGCACCAGGGACTTTTTACACTGGAAACCGAAGGTACAGTGGAGAAGAAAAAAATAAGGCCGCTCTCTTTAATCCATATAGCAGAACAATTATTTACCACCTACCGGCAAAACGAACAGTGGTCTATTCTGATGTATATATTGATAGAAGCTTCCGAATTACAAATAGCAATTGAACTCAGTTGCAGCGACCAGACAGCTGTGTCTGAAAAAATACAAATGATTGAAAATAATCTATCCAAGTTATCCGTTGCAGCGCCTATCTTTACGGTAGAAAGTGAATTAGAAAACCATAGCATCCGCATATGCATTCCGATCGTAGCACATTAAACTGCCTGATAGTAGACGATGAGCCACTGGCACAGCAGGTATTGGTAGCACATATTGCAAAAATACCGGCCCTGAACCTGGTACAAACAGCTTCCAACGCCATGGAGGCTTTTGAAGCGCTTCACAAAAATCAGATCGACCTCTTATTTCTGGACATTAATATGCCGGTAGTAAGCGGACTCAATTTTCTGCGCTCACTGAAGGACCCGCCGCTGGTTATTCTCACTACTGCATATACCGAGTATGCCATGGAAGGCTACGAACTTGACGTGATCGACTACCTGCTCAAACCCATTCCCTTCGACCGCTTTCAGAAAGCAGTGAAAAAGGCCATGTTGCATAATGGCAACGGACGTAGTATGAGCCCGGCGGAAGAACCCGCGGCCCTGGCTGCCGCACCAGCTCAGGTCAATACCAGCGAGAAAAACTACTTCTTTGTAAAAGCTAATGGCAAGCTGGTTAAGATCAATTATACCGACATCAAGTATATAGAAGGTATGAAAGACTACCTTAAAATTCATACCGCCAGCTCCGTAATCGTTACCCACCATACCATGAAGGCTATGGAAGAGCAATTGCCCTCCACAAAGTTTATGAGGGTACACAAATCCTATATTATTTCACTCAGCGCTATCAAATCAATCGAAGGCAATATTATACACCTCGATCTCGATAAGGCCGAAATACCTTTGGGTAGCAGCTATAGAGATGCCCTGCTTAAAGTTGTAGCCACGCACTAAGAAGTAACCTTTTAACAGGCATTACACTTATCCATTAGCCATTACAACTACGTCAAAGGCAGCCACGGCGTTTACCCCCGCTGGCTATGGCAGGCCAGGCACTTGTTCCGACTACTACTGTCAGCAGGTGCCATTTGCTGCAACAGACAATATGCTGCATTGATTGATTGCAGCATTTCACAACCTTACATCTGCCGCCTCTGCTGCTATCTCAGCTAAAGGAAAAATTCCTATTTTCGTCTTCCTCAATCATCCTGAACTACATGCGCGAAGGCGAATTCATTAATCGTAACAAGGCCCGTTGGGATGCCTGCCAGACACCTACCAACGACCCCGACGAATTGGCTAAACGTTTCGCGCAATTGGTCGATGACCTGAGCTACGCACGTACCCACTACCCTTATAGTAAAATCGTAAAATATATTAATGCCTTAGCCGCGGGTATCTATCTTTCAATTTATAAGAACAAGAAAGAAAAAAAGAACCGCCTCGCGCATTTTTTCCGCATCGAACTACCACTGATACTGTATCGTCAACGCGGTAAATTACGTACAGCGCTGCTGTTTTTCCTGGCTTTTATGGCCCTGGGTATTTTCTCCTCCTGGCAGGAACCCGGTTTTGTACGGGGTGTATTGGGCGACGAGTACGTCAATATGACGGAGGCCAATATAGCCCGGGGCGACCCTTTCAATGTGTACAAGGACCAGAACGAGCTCATAATGTTTTTGAGGATTGCCTGGAACAATATAAAAGTTTCGCTATTCTGCTTTGCCTCAGGCTTGTTTTTTTCCATAGGCACCATCTGGATATTATTTCAGAACGGGCTTATGCTCGGTACATTTGAGCAAATGTTCTTTGCTCATAACCTGGGAGTAAAATCTATTCTGGTGGTGTTCATACACGGAACTCTTGAAATTTCGGCCATCGTTATATCCGGAGGCGCAGGTCTGGTCATGGGACATTCCATCCTTTTTCCGAAAACCTACAGCCGGCTTACTTCCCTGCGCATGGGAGCAAAAGACGGCATCAAAATCACCATATCACTGATACCCATATTTGTTGTGGCTGCTTTCTTTGAAGGTTATGTCACCCGGCATACCGAAATGGCTGTATGGCTTAGCACCAGTATCTTACTAAGCTCATTGGCTTTTATAATCTGGTATTTTATCTGGTACCCGGCACGTGTTGCACGGCGCGTAGTACCTGCCGCCGGACATCAAAGTACCCCGGGTTTAAAGGTTGACGGCGTTTAATTACCTTTGCCGCCTGAATTCCGGCGGCTATATCCCGATTGGAAATTAAACAGGTTACATGAGCGCAACAATCAATTACCCCTATCCCGTCCGTTACCAGAAATTAATGCACGATGCCGTAAACGTGGCATATATCGACGAAGGAACAGGAGATCAGACATTGTTGTTTGTACATGGCCTGGGTCACTCGCTCGTAGGCTGGAGCAAAAATATTGCCTACCTCAAAAAATTTTTTCGCTGCGTGGCCATCGACCTGCCCGGCAATGGATTATCACAGGCCGGCGACTACCCTTATGGCATGCGTTTTTATGCCGAGGTTGTCAACGCATTTATTGCCGAGCGCCAACTAACCAATGTATTGCTTGCCGGCCACTCTATGGGCGGGCAAATCAGCATGACCTTGGCATTGCTGTACCCCCGGCAAATCAAAGGGCTGATTCTATGTGCACCTGCAGGCTTCGAAACCTTCAACGAATGGGAAACCAGCCTTTACCGCAATACTATGTTTTTCGTAGACCTGGTAAGTTCTGAAGAAGAAAGCCTGAAGAAAGGCATCAGGAACAGCTTTTATATCATGCCCGACAATGTGCGTGCATTTACCGACCAGTTGGTACAGCTCATTAAATTGCAGGACAGAAAACAGTACCGCAATATGATTGAGCGCTGCATCAGTGGTATGCTTGACGAGCCCGTATTTGACCGGCTGGAAAAAATAGATGTCCCCGTCCTCATACTCTTTGGCGAGCGCGACAACCTTATTCCCAACCGCTTTATACACCCGGTATCGACCCGCAAGATTGCCGAAACCGCTGCAGCCCGCTTCCGGCAGGCCGAAGTACATATATTGTCTCAATGCGGGCATTTTCTGCAATGGGAAAAAGCAGATGAAGTAAATTCCTATATCAGAAACTTTGCCGTTTAATAACAAAAGCAACAACAACCTGTTTTTATGCGACTCTTTCTTACAGCCATACTTGCCTCCTGCATGTTCGCCTCCTGCAACAACAGCGCCGAACATGCCGTACAGCATAACCCGCAAACCGACGATTCTTTCAATATGGCCTTTGCACAACTTTCGGCCAGTTTTATCGAATCGTTGTGGGCCATCGAACCCGAATGGGCCACAACTGCAGGCTATCACAAATATGATGCGGTGCTTCCTATACCCGATAGTAACCGGATGCAGGCCCAAATAAACTTCGCTGATGCTTTTCTGGATTCACTCGCCCGCTACGACAACCAACAGCTGACCGCTTCCCACCATATCGATCTGTTGATGATGCGCAATCAGCTCGCATCCAAAAAATGGAGCCTTACCACACTCAAATCCTATGAGTGGGATCCCTCCATGTATAACCCATCAGGGCTTATAGCCTTTATGCTGTCGGAACAATACGACTCGCTGCCTGCCAGACTGCGCAATGCACACCAACGCATAAAAAGCATACCTGCCTATTACGACGCTGCCCGCAAAATGATTCAACAACCAGTGGCCGAACTCACGCAGTTGGCTATTGATCAGAATACCGGCGGCTTAAGCGTGTTTACCACCGATTTTATTGATTCAGTGAAAGCATCCGCGCTCGGTTCCGGAGAACAAGCCGAAATGATCGCCAGCGCACACGCTGCAGCAGACGCCGTAAAGGATTTTGTACGCTTTCTGAAAACCCGGCTGAATAGCAATGGCCGAAGCTTCCGCCTGGGCAGGGAATTATACGAGCAAAAATTTGCCTACGATATACAATCGACCAGCAGCGCAGCGCAAACCTATGAAGCTGCACTTGCACGCAAACAATACCTGCATGCACAAATGGCCGGCATCAGCCATCAACTATGGTCGCGGTATTTTGGCAATACAGCTCCACCGCCCGACACCCTCCGGCTTATTGCCCGCATGATCGATACCTTATCGAGTCTGCATGTCAGCGCCGACTCCTTCCAGCTTGCCATCGAGCGTCAAATACCCGAACTCGAACAGTTTATCAACGACAAGAAACTACTTTACCTCGATCCCTCCAAGCCTTTGGTAGTACGCAAAGAGCCTGCTTATATGGCGGGCGTCGCCGGTGTGTCGATCAGTGCTCCCGGCCCTTACGACAAAGAAGGTAATACCTACTATAATGTGGGCAGCCTTGAAGGATGGCCCGCTGCACGCGCCGAGAGTTACCTCCGCGAGTACAACCATTATATTCTGCAAATCCTCAATATTCATGAAGCTATTCCAGGGCATTACACGCAACTGGTATACGCCAACCGCAGCCCTAGTCTTGTGAAGTCTGTACTGGGCAACGGCGCAATGATTGAAGGCTGGGCTGTGTACACCGAACAGATGATGCTCGAAAATGGTTACGGCGACAACGAACCGGAGATGTGGCTAATGTGGTACAAATGGCATTTACGCACCGTATGCAATACCCTGCTCGATTACGCAGTACATGTCCATAATATGAGCCGCGACGAGGCCATGCATCTACTCATCAACGAAGCTTTTCAGCAGAAAGCAGAGGCCGAAGGCAAATGGAAGCGCGTAAGCGTGAGCAGCGTACAGCTTACCAGTTACTATGCCGGGTACAAAGCTATATACGATTTGCGGGAGGAGTTAAAGCGGAAGGAAGGAAAGAAGTTTGACCTGCGCATTTTCCATGAGAAGTTTTTGAGTTATGGCAGTGCGCCGGTAGAGTATATCCGCGAGTTGATGCTACAGTAATGGAGGCAATGCGCTAAAAAAAGTTTTTACAAAAGCCTCCCTGTTGCTGGCCCTAGTCTTCACCAGCTGCTTTTATACCAACTGGTATCAGGCGGTGTAAAAGTGCCCAATCATTTTTATCCCCTTCCTTCATCCGAAAAGGGAGCTGGACATTAAAATCCCAAAGCCCACAATTTCAGACGACATTTCGCATTCCTGAAGCACATAAAGAAAGCGGGCCTGGGCCCGCTTTCTTTATGCCAATAATTACAATTAACGACTATAATTAGGCGCCTCTTTTGTAATCACAATATCGTGCGGATGGCTCTCAGCCATGCTTGCCGCAGTTATTCTGATAAACTGTGCCTGATCCTGCAATGTTTTGATGTCTTTAGCACCGCAATAGCCCATACCTGCACGCAACCCGCCTACAAACTGCTGTACCACTTCTTTCAAAGTTCCTTTATACGGTACGCGGCCCACAATACCTTCGGGTACCAGCTTCTTAATGTCATCTTCCGCGTCCTGAAAGTAGCGGTCCTTCGATCCTTCCTGCATAGCGTCTATACTGCCCATACCACGATACGATTTGAATTTACGTCCTTCGTAAATGATAGTATCGCCCGGACTTTCTTCGGTACCTGCAAATACAGATCCGGCCATTACTGTATTAGCGCCGGCAACCAGGGCTTTCACCATATCGCCGGTATAGCGTATACCGCCATCGGCTATTACAGGTATGCCACTTTTCTTCAATGCCGCCGAAGCTTCCATAATAGCTGTAAGTTGCGGTGCGCCTGCTCCTGTTACTACGCGTGTAGTACAGATAGAACCGGGTCCTACACCCACTTTTACAGCGTCGGCACCTGCTGCAGCCAATGCCTTCGCTCCCTCAGCTGTGGCTATATTGCCTGCTATGATTGGTAATGTCTTAAAGCTTTTACGAACCAGCTTCACTGTTTCAATTACTCCTTTCGAGTGGCCATGTGCACTGTCCATGGTTATAACGTCTACACCCGAAGCTACCAGCGCTTCCACGCGTTGCAGCACGTCGGCCGTAATGCCTACGGCTGCTCCTACCAGCAGGCGGCCAAAATTGTCTTTACCTGCGTTCGGATGACTTTTATATTGCAGTATATCGCGGAAGGTAATCAGGCCTATGAGTTTGCCTGAGCGGTTCACCACCGGTAATTTTTCGATCTTATGTTGTTGCAGAATTTTTTCTGCTTTTTGCAGATTGGTGCCTTCCGGTGCGGTCACCAGGTTTTGAGAGGTCATTACTTCCGATACTTTGCGTTTTACATTTTTTTCGAAACGCAAATCACGGTTAGTCAGTATACCCTGAATTTTATGCTGTGCGTCTACTATCGGAATACCACCTATTTTATGATCTTTCATCAGCCGCAAAGCCTCACCCACCGTAGCTTCCGGGCTAAGCGTCAGCGGATCCAGAATCAGGCCGCTTTCCGACCGCTTTACGCGGCGCACCTGGTCGGCTTGTTGTTGAATGGTCATGTTTTTATGCAACATGCCAATACCGCCTTCTCTCGCCAGGGCAATAGCCAGCTCCACTTCCGTAACAGTGTCCATAGCGGCCGACAGTAGCGGAATATTGAGTTTTATGTCCTTAGTAAGTTGGGTGGAAATATTTACTTCGCGCGGAAGAACCTCTGAATAAGCAGGAGCAAGCAGTACATCATCAAATGTTAATCCCTCTCCGTAGAACTTAGATTTTACAGCCATGTGCAAAGGTATGGCAACAATTATAAAATTTCAAAATGGCGCGCAATATTTTTTTGCACTGCGCCTGTATTAATTTCAGATCAGTCTTCTTAGGGCGTGCCCCTGCGGGTCGGGCTATCGCTGCATACCCCGGCGCTACGCTGGCCGGGTTATTTCGCTCTATCCCTCACGCTTACCGCGCTCCAAGGTTTCGATGCGGGCAAGCGTACCGTGGCGCGGAGCTATTCCGGCAGCGTTTAATGAATAAGAGCTATATAGTGTGTCCGGATGTGCAGTGTGATGTGCCTGACTAATACAAACAACCAGATGCTGCCCATACTGCCCATAGAATATGTCCAATTGCCACAGGATTGCCGGACATAGTTTACTGCCCAGCACCATGCATAACGTTCACCCTTGATGGATACATTCCTGCATTTTTCATACTGTCCAGCATACAATAACAGCAGCCCCGCTAGGCCTGCTTATTACGCTCATCAGCCAGAAACAACGTACGTCCTTACATCAAAGTGGTAATGGCCATCGCGATTATTACTACACACAACAGGGGCCATTTGAGCGAGCTGTAGAAAAACGACGATCCTGCAAAGCCACCGGTATAGCTGGCAAAAAATAGGGATGATTATAACCTTGTCAGCTGCCGCACCCTGGAATACGACCATCCTCACTCGGCGTACACAATCCGAAAAGCAGTATTGCCGGACTTCACACAAGCGGAAATTGTCACCATGTTGTATTGCATATTACTTTTCACCAACTGTAATTTTTCGCGTAATTTATGTACTCCTTCTGCAAATAAACTCTATCTTGCGCGGCATTAGCCAAACAACCATTTTGCTCAGAATATGATATTAACCGGAGTCTGCCACTGCCCTTCTTCTATGCCAGTATTGGGAGCAACTACATTATTCAGCACAGAAGTGATTGCCCATGACAATACCCTTACCTGCACTGCGCTACCTGTACTTAAGCCTGCGGCTGGCGTGCACCTTATGAACACAGCACTTAAAACGGACGGGGTTTACGCTCCCGCAACAGGTATAGCTCGCTTTGCAGGCCACTCTTTTACCCAACCTGCTGCCGGCCCAATCCCTGAATGGCCTATTGCGAATGCCCACACCTTCATCACCACCGGGGCAACGAATGCAAAGAACTGCTGCAGGATATAGTACCACAACCCAGGCAGAACCTGATTTTTAAAGGCTTACAACTACAAACCTTCCCACCTCGTAACCTATTTAAGTTAGTCTCTCCGGGGAGTACTACCCTATCATTCCCTGTTTCCTGCACCCGCATTATAGCCTGAGCGTGTTATGCAGTGTACGGAAGGCTCCGGCAAACAACATCTGTGTGCGGAACATGGCGTCCCCTGTTTTGGTCAACAAAAAGCTGAAAGCCTGTAGGCAGTGATGAACCAATACTTTCTTGGCAAATGGTGCAGGTACCTGTTTTGCATCATACGCCTGGCAAAACACGAAGACAAGGATGCCTTAAAAAACAGGCAGGTATAAGAAAACATTAAATCACAATAAAAAATCACAACGGTAAATTATTAAGAATGAGAAAATTTAGATTTTGTGTCACGCTATTGTCTATGCTTGCTGCGGCGCCTGCTATCGCACAAACTGTAGGCGTGAACGACGATGGTTCTGCCCCGGACAACAGTGCCATGCTGGACGTAAAAAGCAGCTCTAAGGGAATGCTCGTACCACGGTTGTTGGCATCCCAGCGACTTAATATTGCAAACCCGGCCACAGGCTTACTGGTGTACCAGATGGATGCGGAATCCGGCTTTTATTATAATAGCGGCACACCCGGCAGTCCGGTGTGGAGCTATTTGGGAGCTACCGGCGCAACAGGCGCAACAGGAGCTACCGGCCCAACAGGGGCGGAAGGCCCTATGGGCCCTACCGGTGCCATCGGTGCTACGGGTAACACGGGCCCTGCAGGAGCTACGGGCCCCACCGGATGGACGGGTGCTACAGGCGCCACAGGTGCCACAGGTGCTACAGGCGCGACAGGAGCGACGGGAGCTACCGGCCCAGTAGGCGCGACCGGCGCAAAGGGCGCGACTGGAGCTACCGGAAGTACAGGTGCTACAGGCGCTACAGGCCTCACGGGTCCTGTTGGCTTAACCGGTGCTACCGGACCAACCGGAGCAACCGGTGCTACCGGAGCCACTGGAGCTACAGGCCTCACGGGTCCTGTTGGCTTAACCGGTGCTACCGGACCAACCGGAGCAACCGGTGCTACCGGAGCCACTGGAGCAACCGGACCAACCGGCCCCGTTGGAGATACAGGTGCTACAGGAGCTACAGGTGCTACCGGTCCAACCGGCCCCGTCGGAGATACGGGCGCTACCGGAGCAACGGGTGCTACGGGACCAACCGGCCTGATCAGCCTCCCATTTTCACAGGCTCATTCGCATACCGGAACTTTATTTAATCTTACGCAAACAGGATCGGGAGCGGTTGCCGCGCTGAACATTGGAAACAATACCAGTACAAGCAACGTTTTGGTAATTAACAACAGCGGTAATGGAACCGGTACAACAATAGCTCAGAATAACGCTGCACACGCTCTTTCTGTAAGCCAGACCGGCACCGGACCCGGTGTTTTCAGCTCATCAACCGGCGGAAGCGGACTCTGGGGTATAACGTCATCCATATCAGCGGCGGGCGTCATTGGTGACAATACGCATGGAGAAGCTGTAGTGGGCCGCAACCGCGGAGCTAACGGAGTAGGCGCCGTAGTAGGCCGTAACGATTCTTCAGGGTACGGTATACGCGGCTTTAATACCAAAACAGGCTATGGCGTACTGGGACAGGCGGGCATGTCTGGAGGAACCGGCATAGCGGGCCGCTTTGAAAATGTGAACGCAAGCAATACATCAGACGTACTGCAGGTAGCTACCAACAGTTCAGGAAATGCAGCCCGCTTTACCGGGAATGTGGTGGTAACCGGAAATCTTACCGTTAGCGGAACGGTAGCCAAAGGCGGAGGTACATTTAAAATAGACCATCCCCTGGATCCGGAAAACAAAGTGCTGTATCACTCCTTTGTAGAGTCACCCGAAATGAAAAACATCTACGACGGCATTGCAGCACTGGACGCAGGCGGTGAAGCCATTGTAACCCTTCCAGACTGGTTTCAGGCCTTAAACGGACAGTGCCGCTATCAGCTCACCGCTATCGGAGCCCCTGCCCCCGGCTTGTATATTGCTGAAGAAGTGACCAACAACCAATTTAAAATTGCCGGAGGGAAACCCGGAATGAAAGTCTCATGGCAGGTAACAGGTAACAGGCACGATCCCTATGCCCGCAAAAACCCCGTAGTTACAGAAGTTTGGAAATCCGAAAAGGAAAGAGGAACTTATATTCATCCTGAAGTCTACGGCGTTCAACCCGAAGTAGACGCTCATTTGTTGCAAAGCATACAGGCAGACAATTTACAGAATCTGCCCAGTTCATCAGAGTCACCCGGTCAATAAAGATCGACCATAGCAAAAAATTAGAGCCCTTGCATGCAAAAAATCAGAGCCCTTGCATGCAAAAAAATTAGAGCCCTTGCATGCAAGGGCTCTAATTTTTCCCGGAATCCAACCTCAGACACGCAACCATGTAAAGCAGCGGATGCAGGCCACGGCCGCAAATGCAAGCTTTTGTCGGAACGGGCTTGGTCTGGCGGGCTACTTTGTATTCAGTATTAAACATTCAGGAATTCTCCACAATGCTTACATTTATTTGCTTCAATCTTTATATTTTCAGCACAATGTGGGCAAATTTTTAATTGAATATCATTCGGTGAATAAAGTGAATTTCTATTTTTAGAATTATTGGATGGCTTGTATACCGACCAAATTAATGCCCCAACCCAACCCAGGAGCGTCCAACCTAGAAAAAAATTTAGAAGCACGATAGCTGTTACGTTTTTATGTTTTTTATAAAAACTGATAATAGCTGGGATAAAATAAAGGGCCAATAGAATCACAATCCAAATCCATTCAAACCCACTTGGCATCGATAAAAGTAAAATTCCTTTCATGGCATTAAATTATATTGTTTGTTATTCCAAACAAGTACTTCTTGATTTACGCAAGTGTCAAGCTGAATAATTGTACACGTTGTTTCGGGCTTCGGGCTCGCGCAGATTTCATTTGCTTCGTTTACAACTGAAAACGAACTAGCTCTACAAGGTTAGTTTGGTGTACGATATCCTGCCAGTAATCCTCAAATATATACAACTCCATCACCACAAAGTGTAATATATTATGCATTGAAAACGCTCTCCTTCAGTTCGTTGTATTAAAAAATCACGTTGCGCATCATGCGCTTTAAATTCTCGGCCACATGCACATTACCCTCTAGGATTCATTTTTCCCTGCTAGTTGTTTAAGTTTGTAAAAAGCGGTTACTGATACAATATGATGTATGGCCGCTAACGGATGGTCGGAAAACCGGCCTTGCTGATAAATCGGATGTCAAGAGTAATAATTAGGGGTATGAAATAGACGGAGCTGTGCCCTGTGCTGATGCCGCTAAAAAATTGCTGATGCGCCTGAATAATCTCGCCTTCTTCCTTGAACTCGTGCGTAGTTTAGGGTTTTAAAAGTGGAAGAACAAGAAGTTCCTGCTACCATTCTATCACAAAAACAGATAATACTGGTAGAAGAAGAACGTAAAAAAATAAAGAACAACCCCGACTACCTTTTGGATTGGAAAGAAGCCCGTAAATCGCTTAAACCTGATTAAGGTACAAGAAAATTTCGATTAGCCCAACAACTTTGAATGATTTAGGGGAGGCTATAGACTATTATAATGAACAGTTACAAGACTTAGGTAAGAGGTTCGAAAATAACGTAGACATCACCTTCAATAAAATACAGAAAATGCCGTAGGCCGCTTCTTTCGGTTATGATAACGTAAGGTACAAAGTAGTAGAAGATTTTACTTTCATCATCACTAATGAAGAACTTGACAATCTCATGGCAACACTACGCATATTCAACACCTACAAGGATGATGCGAGCATATTCAAAAAGTAATAGCTATAACAAAACAACGCCTGATTAGTGAAGTACGCGACCATTTGATTCAACACCGCAGCAAGGTACATTATTCAAGCCCTGACTGAACCGATTGCTTGAAACCGGCATATATCCTTGATTTATTAAATAAACACCACTTACACCCCTGCACCCTACCCCCCAGGCTGAACTGCAGCGCGTGAGGGACCGAACGGAAAGCCCGCAACGAAGCGCAGCGGAGTGAGGACTTGCAGGGAGGGCCCGGCCCGCAGGGACACGCCCTAAAAAAACTAAACCCGCCAAACAGCCGCTCTGTAGCAGAAAAAATCTGAAAATGCAAAAATTGGCTATTCAGGTTTTTGAACTATTTTTACCCGATTTTTATAAGGAGATAAATGGCCCAGCTGCAACTACAACGCCCTATTGCTTTTTTTGATTTGGAAACCACCGGTGTCGATTCTGCCAAAGATCGCATCGTGGAAATTGCCGTAGTAAAGCTGATGCCCGATGGCAGCCGCCAGTCCTGGGTGCGCCGGCTGAACCCCGAAATGCCCATCTCGGCCGAATCATCGGCCATACACGGCATATACGATGCCGACGTAGCCCACGAACCTACCTTCAAAGCCATTGCGCACGAACTGAAACAGTTTTTGCACCAATGCGACCTGGGTGGATATAACTCTAACAAATTCGACATCCCGGTGCTGGTTGAAGAGTTTTTGCGCTGTGGAATCAATATCGACTTCAAGTCCAGAAAGTTTGTAGACGTACAACAGGTGTTCTTTAAAAAAGAAGCACGTACCCTGAGCGCGGCCTACGCCTTTTACTGCAACCGGCAGCTCGAAAATGCCCATAGCGCAGAAGCCGATGTACTGGCCACGGTAGATGTACTGGAAGCACAACTGGATAGGTACAGCGATCTGGACCAGACAGTAGAAGGACTGCATACCTATACCGGCGGCGACGAATTTGTAGATTATGCACGGCGCATGGTGTTGAAAAACGGTGTTCCTGTATTTAATTTTGGAAAATATAAAGGTCAGCCGGTAGAAGATGTATTCCGGAAAGAGCCCCAATACTACGACTGGATGATGAATGCAGATTTTGCCCTGCATACGAAGCAAATGATTTCGGAGATATTGAACAATATGCTGCTGAAAAAAAATAAATAAACCGGAGAGTCGGCAACAGTAAACGAAATATGCTATCAGCCTTGGATAAGTTAGTCATTATACCCACCTACAACGAAAAAGAGAACATTGAAAAAATAATCCGGAAAGTAATGTCGCTTCCCGGACAATTTCATGTACTGGTGGTGGACGATGGCTCACCTGATGGGACTGCGGGCATAGTAAAAAACCTGCAAATCGAGTTTCCGGAACAGGTACACCTGGCCGAACGAAGCGGCAAACAGGGATTGGGTACTGCCTATATATTCGGCTTTAAATGGGCCTTACAGAAAGGCTATGCGTACATATTTGAAATGGACGCCGACTTCAGCCATAACCCCGACGACCTGCTGCGCCTGCATGAAGCCTGTGTACACAAAGCCGATGTCGCGGTAGGCTCGCGCTACACCTCGGGGGGCAAAGTGAAAAACTGGCCCTTTGACCGCATTTTTATTTCTTATGGCGCTTCGGTATATGTACGCCTGATTACCTGGATGCCGGTGAAAGACTGCACAGCAGGATTTGTATGCTATCGCCGCGAAGTACTGGAACAGATTCCGCTGGATGAAGTGAAGTTTATTGGCTATGCCTTCCAGATAGAGATGAAATACCGGGCCTGGAAACTGGGTTTCAAAATAAAAGAAGTTCCTATTACCTTTATCGACCGCAAAGAAGGTACATCCAAAATGTCGAAAGGTATTGTGAAAGAAGCCATTTTTGGTGTTTGGAAAATGCGCCGTTTTATTAAAGGGAGGAAAAGATAGAGGTACCTGAAGAGCATATCCGAGATGAAACAGTAAGCTGGTGGGCGCGATGAAATTGCGACTGAACCGGCGATAGAAGTATCATTGATGACGCCCCGGGTTACAGGCACCGGATACTGTGTAAGGAGATGGGCGGTGGCGCTGGCGACAACATAAAATTCCTATCTATAACAAATCCCCGCTCCATATGACAATAGCCACCCACCGGCTGCACATCAGGCCCATGACAACTTTGGATAATGAATTTGTATGGAACCTGCTAAACTCCGATGCCTGGATACAATACATAGGCAACAGAAACATTAACTCCCTGGCCGACGCCGATGCTTATATTGATAAGATACGCAACAACTCCAATGTTTGCTACTGGACGGTAGGCACCAAAGGTGAGGGCGAGCGTGCCGGCCTGGTTACCCTGATTCAACGCGATTACCTCGATGCTTTTGATATAGGCTTTGCCTTCCTGCCCGAGTACTGGGGCTGTGGCTATGCTTTCGAAGCCGTAACAGCCGTACTACAGCACCTGTCGCTGGTACGCCCCCAGGAAAAAATATATGCCGTAACGCTGCCCGAAAATGCTGCGTCTATAAAACTTTTGGGTAAGCTTGGCTTTGAGCTGGACCGGAAGCTGGACCAGCCCGAAGCACTGCTGCTGTATAAACTGCAAAGTCTGTAAAATGCTTCCGCTGCAGACTTCGCATACCGCACTGTAAACAGTCTGGTAACAGGTGTAGGGACATGACTGCGGCACTATCGCAGGAGGGTTACATTTCCGGTATAGGTTTCTTCAAATCCATTGGCGAGCGTAGCCCTGATCAGAAAAACATATACACCCTGGGGCTGATCCTGCCCGTTGAAGCGACCATCCCAACCCCGACCATCGGTACGCCGGGTTTGAAACAGTACCTGTCCCCAGCGGTTAATTATCTGCATACTGAATTGCTGCAATCCGTGACTTAACAATTGCCGAGGCAAGAAGTAATCGTTTTCGCCATCGCCATTGGGCGTAAAGGCATTGGGAATATCGACATAACAATCTTTGGCCACGGTAATGCTTTCGGTATTGCTGCAGGGCAATAGTCCGGCCGATACACGTAAGCTGTATTCGCCGGGTGCTGTTACAGAAAGTATTGGCGTTGTATCGCCGGTACTCCACAGGTACTGAAGCTGTGACAAATTATTGGTAGCTGCATTTTGGAGTAGCAGCGCTCTGCCGTTTAAACACAGGCTGGTATCGGGTCCAAGATTGACCAGAGGGAGCGGAAACACATCCACCCTACGGGTATAAGTTGTAGCCGGGCAAGCCCTATAATGGGTAGTGAGGGTAATCGTGTACTGTCCTTCCTGGTCGAAACTATGTGTCAATTGCTGGCCGGGCTCTGTAGGCATTCCATTGCCATTGCCAAAGTCCCAGTCCAGGCCCCTGATGCTGGGATCATCGGCCACGATGAAGGTAACGCGATCGCCCGTACATACACTATCTCCTTTCGACAGAAAATCGCCCATCAATAAGAGATCCACGGTAATGCTTCTGTTAAAGGTTTCGGTACAAATAGGGCCCTGCGCAATGAGCTGCACTATATAAGTACCCGTATCGGCGTAGAGGTGTATTGGAGCTTAAATTGCTATAAAGTTGCCAAGGGCTGTTATTGGCATTAGTAGCAAGCCTAGATTTCAAGTTAAGAAGCAGGCCTTTGTATTGCCGAATGTTTTTCGCAGAAGCGGCCTCATTTTATTCCAAAGAAATAAGCCCGTAATAGACATTACGGGCGTTCTTTTTGCTGACAGCGGCTCAATTTGGGGAAAATCTATCTTTGTGCGATTCGAGTGAAGCGTTTGGTAACAGATCCATTACCATTCTTATCGGTGAAGCGCAACATATACACACCGGCCGGGAGATGTACAATATTTATAGCGTCTGTTCTTGATTGTTCCAACAGTACTTTACCATCGATGCCGCACATCTGGACATTTACGTCCCTGGCGGTACGGATATGAATTACATCAGTAGCCGGATTAGGATAAATTCCGATAGCATCGTCTGTAAGGGTCAGGTCTTTAACGCTAATTATTCCTGATACAATATATACTTCTGAAGTATCGGCGCAATCGCCTGCGTTGGTAACCGCTACGCTGTATTCACCATTTTCGGTAGCGACAAATGTATCGGCGGTGGCGCCTGGTATAGCTACACCTTCAAACATCCACTGGTAAGTTTCGTGCGTGTTTACCGTGCTGAGTACGAAGTTATTTTCAACGATTTGGGCAGGAAGATAAGGATGCGCATAAACTTCTTTTTGCAATACAACACTGCTATCGCAGCGAACAACCTGTACCGAAATAATACCACCGGTACCATTGGTTGTAACGGTAATCGTAGATGTATCACTGGTTCCCTGCCATCCTGCTGGAAGCGTCCAGATGTAATCGGTAGCTCCTGGCACCCAAGGCACATCATATACGACGGTACTGTTGGCACAAATCGAATCGGGTCCTGTAATAGTACCGGGCACATTGGCGGTACAGAATTTTGCCAGGAATATTCCGATGCCTCCGTAATAAGTTGTTTCGAATGCACCGGGTGTTGCGATATTGGTGGCGCTGGTAGTACCTCCGGAAATGTAAGCATTTCCGATATAGTCGAAGCCTATAGCTATACCTTCATCATAACTATCACCACCAAAATAGGTACCATATTCCTGCACGCCATCGGGCAAAAAGCGAACGAAGTACACATCTGTTCCCCCGTTGTTAGTCGACTGATAGGCCCCTGGTGTTGCAATACCGGCAGCACTTGTAGAATAACCTGTCCACACTATTCTGTTATTATAATCGCAGGCGATACCACCACCACTTTCGTCGTCAACGCCACCAAGATAAGTAGCCCACTGGCGCTGCCCCTGCGCATTGAATTTGACCAGGAATCCATCGGCTCCGCCAGCAAGTGCAGGCTGGTGACTACCTGCGGTAGCAATACCGGAAGCACTATTTGTATTTCCTACAAGGAAGGGGTTACCCAATTGATCGACCGCAACGCATTTGAACGTACCGTTTGCTTCTTCGCCCGGGCCTCCGTAGTAGGTTCCCCACTGACGTACTCCGGACACATTAAACTTCACTAAGAAATTGTCAGCTTCACCAGCAAGAGCGATTTGATGAGATCCAATGGTTGCTATGCCTCCGGTACTGCGGGTTTGGCCTCCGAGGAATACACTTCCTGAATTATCGCAGGCAATACCGTCGCCGGACTCGTCGTCAACACCTCCATAGTAAGTAGCCCACTGACGTACACCCGCGGTATCAAACTGAACCAGGTAAGCATCGAAGCCACCTGCACGATTACTAGAAAAACCATTGTATGCAATATTACTTGTGCTGTTTGTCTGACCTGACAGGTACACGTGTCCAAAATTATCAGTAGCGCATATACCCCCTAGCTCGTTGCCTGGTCCGCCGTAAAATGTTGACCAAATTCGGTTACCATCAGTATCAAACCGCGCCAGAAAGTTATCTCCTGCACCGGAACTTGCCGGTTGATGACAGCCGGCAGTTGCTATTCCCAAATAACTGCCGGTATAGCCCGAAATATACACTCTGTTGCTGGCGTCACAAGCCAGACCACTGCCATTTTCTGAATTGCTGCCACCGAAATAGGTACCCCAAAGCCTGTTACCAGATTCATCAAATTTGGCCAAAAAGGCGTCAAAATCACCCGCGTTATCATATTGGTAGCTACCTACTGTAGTAATATTAAAACCGAACCAGGACGACCCTGTAAGGTAAACATTGCCTATGTTATCGCAGGCTACCACAGTTCCCAGGTCAAAGCCATAACCACCGTAATAGGTCGACCATTCCAACTCAGGGTCAATTACCAAAGTACCTTTGTAGTCATCGGTCTGAAAACTAAGCACATTACCATTCAAAACGAATCTGGAAGCGACTTTCACTTTTTCGCTGTTGTTTCTATCAGCCATCACATACGAGTAGGGTGCATCTTCTTTAATAGTTCCCATTGGCGTGGTAGCCACCAATGCCCCCTGCCCGTCGAGGGAAAGGCTGGTTGCTCCGCTATAACTTAATTTAATATCTGAAACACGGCCTCCGGGACGTACCACAAAATCGTATTTCATGGTCTCGTTGCCCGTGGTACTTTTGGCCAGGTACACTACCCAATCCACACCGGGATACACGTCGTGGTAAGTAACTTTTCGGAACGACTCGGCCTTGGTACCATTCAGGCCAAGATGCTCGAGGTAATATTTTTCATAGTATTGCTGAGGCTCTTCTGTGGTCATGATGGCGGCTTTATTAGCACCCAGCAATTCTACGTCCATGCGGTAAGTAGTCACTTTGGGGGTCTTACGTTCTTTTAACGCTACGCGCAAGTCTTCTTCCGGCTTATGCCATTGGTAGTGAATGCTGGCATCGCCCACCATAATTGAAACGTCGGCGCTTTGAAGCCTGAAATCGATATCTGTGCGCAGGTTGCCGTATTGATCACGGATTTGGCCCTTATTTTCCACAAAAGAGTACTTCTCCTTTTGCTGCCAGCCTTCTGGCACGGTTTGGCTGTAGCTGAACAGCGATAAACAACAACTCAATGAAAGTAGAACAATTTTCTTCATGAATATTTTTTAGAAAGATGAATGTAACCAGGTAAGTATGCGCTGTACTTAGTGTAACATGTTAGGGTAAAGATAGGGAGCACAAGCTATCGGAGCCCTCAGGAGAAATACGCTATTTTTGAAAATCCGTATTTTCCCGTACCTCTAATTGCCTGAATCTAAGTAGTTTTATTTCATGATCCCGCGCGGCCTGCTACTTCCTTTCTTATTGCTTTGCTTGCTGTTCCGTTTACATGCACAACCCAACGTTGGAACTGTAGCCGGCGACAGTATGCATGCCGAAATCCGAGCAACGGAACAACCATCCATCATTCCTACTAAAGATTCGAATAGCATAGCAAAGTCGGTCAATGCCGCAATTCGCATTATACCCCATGATCCCGACAGTGCAGAGCGCCTGTTTACCAATGCCCTGGAGCAGAGTCGCCGGTTGAACTACAATACCGGAATTGCAGCATGCCTCACCAACCTGGGTTGGCTTAAGAACATAAGCGGCAACCATGAAGCCGCTATTGCTTACTACCGGGCCGCAGAGCCCTATGCATTGAAAGGATTCGGCAACCGTACCTCCCTGGCCATGTTCTACAATAGTATGGCTGCACCCTATTTCAGCCGTTCCCTTTTTGACTCCATGTATATTTACATATCGCAGGCCGAGCAAATTGTATCGGGCATTCAATGCAGGACGGCGGGCGAAGTAAAAGATGTGAGTTCGGTATATAATAGTATAGGCTTGTTATGGGGAGGTATGGGCGACTATAAAAGAGGAATGAACTACCTGCACCGGTCCCGCGCAGTATTCGACGAATTTAAAGGCAATAAAAGTTCGCTGGCTACGGAAGAAGCATTTATCAACGCCAATATTGGCATGGCGCATTTGGAACTTGATCATCCTGACTCAGCAAAATACTATTTTTTAACTGCCTACGCTACAGACCCCACCAACACCGTAACCTTATTGGGACTCGGTGAACTGAGTGTAAGGGACAGGGATAAAGCCGGAGCCCTGATGTTCTTTTCCGAAGCACTTAAACGCGCTGAACAAGCCAACGACTACATCCAGATCATCAGCGCCAACGCCGCTTTGGGCACGCTCCATTTCAAAGAGGGCGACTATGGCAAGGCAAAACCATTCCTGCAGCAAGTATTGCAATTTTCTGGCAATAAGGGTAACCTCGATGTAGAGCATACCTATAAAGCGTATGAGCAACTGGCCGCCATAGCAGCGAAAGAAGGCAACTTCAAAGCAGCTTACGAACTGGAACAAAACAGTCTGAAACTACTCGACAGTATCAAGGTAAAAGAAAAATTATTTTCAGCGTACACACTGGAGTCGCAACTAAGGCAGGCTACATGGGAAAAACATAAAGCAAAACAGGAAATGCTGTTGCAGCAAACCCGGAACCGATACACCCTGTGGCTGGTGGGTGGTGCCGCCGTCATGCTGCTGTTAGCCGCCTGGTTCATTATTTGGTACCGCAACTCCAGCATCAAGCAACGTATGCAGCAAAAGGAGCTGGACGCAGTAACTCAGGAGCAGGAAATTAAAACTCTGCAATCCATGATTAAAGGAGAAGAAAAAGAACGTACCCGCATGGCAAGGGAGATTCACGATGGCATAATGGTACAGTTTTCAACCATTAAAATGAAACTGAAAAGTGTGCCCGACAGCTACCGTGATCTGAGATGCGCCGAATACCTCGATACCGAGTACTATCGCCAGTTGGTAGACCAAATGGAGGATGCCACACGCGACCTGCGCAGTACGGCACATAACCTGATGCCCGACATGCTGCTTCAGGACGGGTTGGAAGATGCCGTACTATATTTCTGCAACAACCTAAAGAAGAATACCAATATCGATATCGAGTTCCAGAAACATGGGCAAATTCCACCACTCAACAAAGAATTTGAACTAGCCGTGTACCGCATTATTCAGGAACTATTGCAAAACGCCATGAAGCATGCACAAGCCAGCCATATACTGGTACAGCTCGCAATGCTGAGCGACGATTTATTAACCTTAACGATCGAAGACAATGGTAAAGGTTTCGACGTTGATAAAGACATAAAAGGACTGGGACTGGCCAGCATCCGCAACCGGCTTAAGGTAATGAATGGTTATATCGACATTCATAGCCGGCAGGGACAGGGAACCTCGGTCCATATTGAATTTGAAAACTTGATTTACTCACCAGTTATAAACGACGAACATTGATTAGCGTAGCCATTACTGACGACCACCCGATTGCAATTAACGGCATTCAAATGATGCTGTCTGAACAAAAAGACATTCAAATAACCGCCACATATACGTCGGGTAAAGCGCTGCTCCAAGGCCTGAGTGAACAACAACCCGATGTGCTGCTGCTGGATATACTCCTACCCGATTACTCGGGCAATGAACTTGCCGCTATCATCAGCAAACAATACCCTGGCGTACGCATGGTCGTACTTACAAGCCTGGACGCACCCACGATGGTAAAAAGCATGCTGCACCATGGCTGCCTTGCCTACCTGTTGAAAGGCGCCGACCAGCCAACTTTGATCAAGGCTATTCAATACGCATCGCGGGGACTCGAATATATAGAACCATCGCTTAAAGAACATTTGATGCAGAGCCTGATAAAACCCCAGAAAAGTGCCAACAGTGTACCCTACACGCTTACCAAGCGGGAAGACGAAGTACTGCAGCTTATCGTAAAAGGAGATACCACACAGGAAATAGCTGACAAATTATCGATAAGCGCGCGTACCGCCGAAACCCACCGCTTAGCGCTGCTAAAAAAATTATATGCCCGCAACTCAGCCGAATTGGTAGGCATAGCTCTGCGTCTGGGGCTCGCAAAATAATACCTGCAACTTAGCTCGCCGGATACTCACCAAAATAGGTATCCGGCCTTCTGAATGCTGCATCAACAGCGGCAGTAAACTACTGCCGGGACCGGAGGCAGAATAACCAGCTTTTTCACATGTTAAGCTGCGGATATTTTGTTACACTTTGAGAAATAATTTTGCCCATTGTGCTGGTGTACTGTTCTAAAAGCCTGTTCAGCAATATCCTCATTAAAGGTATACTCCTTGTTAGGTTTAAATAGTCATCTTATATCAAACCAAACAGAATGTTGGCTTATGAAAAAGTACATATGGATAGTAGCGATGCTCTTTGCTGCAGGTATCACATCCTGTGGCAACAATGGTTCGGGAAATATTGAACGGTCGGCAGAAGATGGACGTCCTCCTGAATCGCCCGATTATCAACCCTACACCGGCGATATGGACAGCAACAGAAACAATTCGGGCACCGGCAACAACCAGGGTAGCATTTCTGACATGGGAACACCTAACGGAACCGAATACGATACCGCAAATACCCGGTAATCAGATATATGTATACAGACGTTGCAATGCAACGTCTCCACTTATTGGGATACAGACGTTGCATTGCAACGCCTCCACTGATTGATATACAGACGTTGCACTGCAACGTCTCCCCTGATTGCATTGCAACGTTTATAATCAAAAAAAAGACCGCTTGGTTTATTATTTTTGCTACATTTGCTATTCAATGTAGTGATATATATATGTCGAAATCGGAACAGACACGTCAATATATAATCGAAAAAACGGCACCGGTTTTTAATGCAAAGGGTTATGCGGGGACCTCTATGAATGATATAATGGAGGTAACCGGCCTTTCCAAAGGATGTATTTACGGAATATTCCAGAACAAAGATGAGGTTGCTGTTGCAGCGTTTGAATTTAACCATCAGCGAGTAAACGACCACATGAAACAACGGATAATGGCCACCGAAAATGCGGTTGAACGTTTGCTGGTGTATCCCAAGACTTATAGGAACTATTTCCGTTATGCTTACCTGCAGGCTGGTTGCCCTATATTGAATACCGCTACCGAAGCCGACGACACACATCCATTGCTAAGAAGCAGGGCCGCTAAGGCATTAACATTTTGGATTACATCCATTGAAAAGCAAATTAAACGGGGGATCGAGCGCAAGGAAATAAAACAAGACACATCGGCACAGGAACTGGCTGTGGTTATGGTATCGCTAATAGAAGGAGCATTTATGCAGGCAAAACTGAGCGGTAAAATTAACGCGCTTCAAATCGCCATGGATTATTTAGAAAACATAATTAAGGAACGGGCAGTTTAAATTTTTTTTAAAACAAAATAGACCAATCGGTCTATTTTGTAACATTTCGATTATGAATAACCCAAAAGATAGTTGGAATATTATCCCCTATCAGGACAAGTTCAAACATGATTTCATCCGGCTCAATACGAGCTGGATTACCGAACATTTTGAATTAGAGCCGGGAGATCTCAGGCTTTTTGAAGACCCGGCGCGCATACTTGAGCAGGGCGGTGCTATTTTCTTCCTGCAGCAAGAAAGCACTATCATTGGCACTGCATCGATATTTACCACGCAGCACCGCCATATCCTGGAACTGGCCCGAATGGCTGTGGATGTCCGCTATCGCGGACTGGGAGCGGGCAAAGTGCTCCTTCGCCATCTGATCGATTATGCAAAAGAAAGACAAGCAGAAAAATTGGAATTGTATACCAATGTTTGCCTGAAACCGGCCTTAGGTCTTTATCGTGCTGCCGGTTTCAAAGAAGTAAGCCTCGACACAAGCTCCTACAAAAGAGCGAATATAAAGATGGAACTTTCACTAATCTCAAACGGGCCTGTCCGCTGGTTTGACCGAACCTTTCCTACAAATCTGCCGCCAAACTATTTTCCTGACTTGCGGTCCAGGTTGCAACAATTCCCGGAAGTACTGAGCCGGCATTTTGCCCGAATAACTTCGGTACCCACCACTGCTACTAATCCTACAAACTGGAGCATCCAACAGCATATCGGACATCTTTTGCTGCTCGAAAGTTTATGGTTGCAGCGTTTCCGGGAAATTGCCGCGGGGAAAACCATCATGAAGGAAGCCGACCTAAGCAATAATGCAACGCAAACAGGTAATTTTGACGGGCAAAGTCCTTGTTATTGGGTTACTCAATTCAGCAGGGCAAGGGGCAAAACCCTGGGCTACCTGGATAGCCTTACCAGCGAAGCATATAACCGCAGGAGTGTACATCCCAGATTACAACAGTCAATGAGCCTCATTGATTTTATGTATTTTGTATCGGAGCACGACGAACACCATCTGATGGCCATAAAAGCACTAAACCCTGGGGTCAGTGGGTGATAACCGGAAACAATGGCGGACGGGACAGGCCCTCTTCAGCCCCGGACCTAAAGCAATTAACATACATTTCTAAGACAACAATCATGAATCAGGAACAGGAAAACCGCATCAGGCAAAGCTTTGGCAGATCCGCTATGATGCAACTTTTTAAAGCAACACTACAAACTGTACAAAGCGGCTATGTTGAAATAGGCCTGGAGGCACAACCCTTCATGCTAAGACCTGCAGGTATGTTTAATGGAAGTACTATTGCAAGCCTGGTCGACGTATCGTCGGGATATGCAGCAGTATCGGCACGCAGTAGCGATAGTTATCTGACTACGGTAGAATTAAAAATCAATTACCTCGCGGCAGCTGTTGGCGACCGGCTATTGGCAAAAGCCCAGGTAGTAAAAGCAGGGCGGCGCATTTGCGTAGTACGCTCTGATATTTACGCAGTAAAAAACAATGAAGATGTACTGGCTGCCACCTCGCTGGTAACCTTAATGTACCTGCAACAACCCAAGCCAGTTTCACCCATCGACTAAACTCTTTGACATGCCTCCCAATCATCGCGTTGCCTTCTTCCTCGACAGGTATAAAAAAATAAGAAAACGCAGCATGCGGCTTGTATCCGTCATCAGTGCCGACCTGATCGACTGGCGTTACAAACCAGGAAAATTCAGTATTGCGGATCACCTCAGGCATATTGCCGCCATCGAACGTTTTATGTTTGCTGAAGTACTGCAGGACAAGCCATCAGCGTACGAGGGATGCGGGAGCGAACTGGCCGAAGACTTGGCATCTATTCTGGTTTTTCTGGAAAAATGCCATCTGGAAACCTTATCGATAGTAGCCCGCCTGAATGACAAGGATATGGACAGCTATTGCCGGAGCCCTGGCGGCATGCCGGTACAAAAAGAGCAATGGTTATGGATGCTGGCAGAGCATGAAATTCATCACCGCGCAGAACTTTACATTTACCTGAATATATTAGGAAAGACTACGCCACCCATGTATGGCCTTTCGTCAGAGGCCCTTATCCGATCTGGCAAAAACAATTAAACCAATTAAATATGGACAATCCTACAGAAGCCATTATCAAGCAATTCCGGTACTATAAAACACTTGGCGACAAGGCTATGGCGCAACTCGACAATGCTCAACTGTTTTGGCAATACAACGAAGAAAGCAATAGTATTGCCATTATTGTAAACCACTTAGCCGGCAATATGTGCTCTCGTTTCAGCGATTTTCTGTGCAGCGACGGAGAAAAGCCATGGCGCAACCGGGATCAGGAATTTGTAAATCCATTTCGAAACCGCGATGAGCTGCTGCAACGTTGGGAAGAAGGCTGGAATTGCCTGCTGAACACCCTTGCATCATTAAGGCAGGACGACATGGAACGTATCGTGTACATCCGTAATGAAGGGCATACGGCCTGGGAAGCATTACTCCGACAACTGGCACATTATCCCTACCATGTTGGACAAATGGTATTCCTTGCCAAAATGCTAAAAAACCGGGACTGGCAAACCTTGTCGATAGCCCGAAATAGATCGGCCGAGTATAACGCGCAAAAATTTGCGCAGGAGAAACAACGCCGGCATTTTACCGATGCCAGCGATCAATAAATACTGCTTAAATACTAAACGTGAAATACACGGATGCCGTACTTAAAATGCCCAACTTTTACAGCTGATAAACAAATGGATTTGATGGCTTGCCGTACAGGCCATCAAATCCATCAATATCGAAGCTGTCAATAGCCTATAAAGGATCAAGAGCCTGAAGGATATCCTGCAGGATATCTTCTTTATGCTCAAGCCCAACTGATATGCGAATCAATCCGGGTGTAATATGTACAGCAGCGCGTTCGGCCTCTGATAACCGCGCATGTGTAGTACTGGCCGGATGGGAAGCAATGCTTCGGGTATCGCCCAGATTAGCCGTGAGTGACAACATCTTTAAACCATCCAGGAAGCGCTGTCCTGCCAACAATCCGCCTTTCAGTTCAAAACAGACAATTCCTCCTCCGTTTTCCATCTGCTTCCGCGCTATTGCATGTTGTGGATGCGATGCCAGAAACGGATAGCGAAGTTGCGCTATTTGTGGGTGATGTTCCAGCTGCTGCGCCAGATACAAGGCATTGCCCGCATGGCGTTCCATACGTACGTCGAGAGTTTCAAGACTCTTGCTCAGTATCCAGGCATTGAATGGCGACAAAGACGGCCCCATACTTCTACAGAACTGATATATTTGATCCACCAGCTGTTTACTTCCTGCAACCACGCCCGCCAATACCCTTCCTTGTCCGTCGAGCCATTTAGTTCCGGAATGTACTATAAGATCAGCTCCGAAACGGGCTGGCCGTTGGGCAATAGGCGTTGCAAAACAATTGTCGACTACGAACAATAAACCATATTGCCTGGCCAGCTTACCCAGCAATTCCAGATCCAAAATGTCGAGACCGGGATTGGTGGGCGTTTCTACAAAAATCATTTTTGTATTGGGCTGTATGGCTGCTTCCAGGTCAGCAGTGGAAGCTGCGGGAAAGTAGGAATGGCTAATACCGTATTTGGGAAGGTATTTGTTAAGTACGGTATGGGTACTACCAAAAATAGCGTTACAACATAATATATGATCGCCTTGCTGCAGCAGGGCAAGAAAAACCGAAGAGATTGCACTCATGCCCGAAGCGGTGGCATAGGCTGCTTCTACTTCTTCCAGGGCAGCTATCTTGTCGGTAAATTCTATAACATTGGGATTTATAAAGCGGCTATAAATATTAGCCTGCCGTTCGTCGGCAAAGGTAGCCCGCATAGCTTCAGCATCATCAAAGCAAAAACTACTGGTCAGAAATAAGGGTACAGAATGCTCGCCCTGTTCGGTGCGGGGCATCTGCATGCGGATGGCTTTAGTAATCGGATGCATGGGTTAATGTTGTTGAGACAGTTTTAAGAATTTAATTAAGATAAACATTTGATATAACCAGTATCAAAAGGATATTCAACTTAGGGTGCTCGCCTATCGGGCAAAGTTATTGCGCCGTGTTTCTTTCAATATGTACCGAATAGGTAATAACACATCCTGCACGACGCAGGGTTTCCGCTACCGAGCAGTATTTATTAATGGAAAGGGAGGCTGCGCGCTCTGCCTTGTCAGCATCTATATTACCCCTGAGTAAGAACTCGACGTGAGCCTTCACCCATAAGGAAGGGACAACACCGGGCTCCCGCTCTGCAGTGATCTTCATTTCAAAGTTTTCGAACGACTGACGCTGCTTTTCCAAAATAGCTACAATGTCTATACCACTACAGGTTCCCAGGGCCATTATCAGGCCCTGCATAGGCCGTACACTATAGCTTAACGCCGGGGGCGGAGCCGGAGCGGGCGATTCCGGAATGGATTGAAAATTTACATAATTGCCACCTTCATCTTCCACGGTGAAGGTGCGATGTTCCTTGCTGTACTTAATTTGTATCAGGGCCATAAAATATTTTGCTGTAAAATTAAGGTTATGGCAAGTACATTTGCACACCTGATATGAAACACAAGCAAATAAATAAGGCGCAGATCTATATACACCCTGCTGCATTCGTACTGGAATCCGGTAGTAGCCTTGATGGACTCCAAATTGCCTATCATACCTACGGGCAACTGAATCCGGAAAAAAACAATGTAATATGGATTTGCCATGCCCTAACCGCCAACTCAGACGCAGCGGACTGGTGGCCGGGCATGATAGGTGCGGGTTGTGTATTCGATCCGGAGCAATACTTCATTGTTTGCGCCAATATACTAGGAAGCTGTTATGGTAGTACGGGCCCCCTAAGTATCAATCCGGCTACGGGCATGCCCCGGTATCAGCATTTTCCGGCTATAACCATTAAAGATATGGTACAGGCGCACATATTACTACGCCAGCACCTGGGTATCGACGACATTTATCTGATGATTGGTGGCAGTATGGGGGGCTATCAGGCACTCGAATGGACGCTTATGGAACCAGCCAGGATTCATCGTTTGTTCCTGCTGGCCACTTCGGCGGCCGAAAGCGCCTGGGGCATTGCGATTCATACGGCGCAACGTATGGCCATCGAAGCCGATGGAAGCTACGGAAAACCCGAACCAACCGCCGGAGCAATGGGTATGAAAGCTGCACGCGCCATGGGTATGGTAACTTACAGAAACTACGAACTCATGAACCTGCAACAAACCGATACCGACAAAAACAAAACCGATCATTTTCGTGCCAGCAGCTACTTGCAGCATCAGGGAAATAAACTGGCTGAACGCTTTAACGCCTACAGCTATTATACCATCAGCAAGGCACTAGACACGCACAATATTAGTCGCGGCCGGGAAGGGACGGTAGCCGATGTACTGCAAACCATAATGCAACCAGTACTACTAATAGGCATCTCCAGCGATTTGTTATGCCCGGTAGCGGAACAAAAAGAAATGGCCAGGCATATTCCCGATTGTCGTTACGAAGAGATAGATTCAATGTACGGACATGATGGTTTCCTGATTGAGCATGAAGCCATCTCGGCTATCGTTCGCGACTGGTTGAACTAGCAATTATATAGAGTTTCGGGAAGTAAAAAAGACCGCCTGTTGAGGCGGTCTTTTTATGTGTTATAAAGGGCTTACTTTACTTCTTCGAAGTCAGCATCGGCTACGTCGCCCTGCTCGCCTGTGGCAGCACCCTGTTGCTGGGTATCCGCACCGGCTTCCTGATTTGCTTTGTATATTTCTTCACTGGCTGCAGACCAGGCAGTATTCAGATCTTCCATGGCTTTGTCAATACCATCGTGATCCTGGTTCTTGTGTGCCTCTTTCAATTTTTCGAGCGCAGATTCAATCGGAGCCTTTTTATCAGCCGGGATTTTATCGCCAAACTCTTTCAATTGTTTTTCAGTATTGAAGATAAGGCCATCAGCCATATTCATTTTCTCTACCTGGGCACGAAGTTTCTTATCGTTCTCCTCATTGGCTTTCGCTTCATTCTTCATCTTTTCGATTTCGTCTTTGCTAAGACCGCTACCGGCTTCGATACGGATATTTTGTTGTTTTCCGGTTCCTTTGTCTTTTGCAGTAACGTTCAGGATACCGTTGGCATCGATATCGAAGGTAACTTCAACCTGAGGAACGCCGCGTGGCGCAGGAGGAATACCGTCCAGGATAAAGCGACCCAGCGACTTGTTCTGGTTAGCCATCGGGCGTTCACCTTGCAGTACATTGATTTCCACACTTGGCTGGTTATCGCTTGCAGTAGAGAAGGTTTCGCTCTTCTTTGTAGGAATGGTAGTATTCGACTCAATCAATTTGGTCATCACACCGCCATAGGTTTCAATACCCAGCGACAAAGGTGTAACGTCGAGCAAGAGTACGTCTTTTACATCACCGGTAAGTACCCCACCCTGGATAGCGGCACCGATAGCTACCACTTCGTCCGGGTTTACACTACGGTTAGGTTTTTTACCGAAGAATTTTTCTACTACTTCCTGAATTTTAGGAATACGGGTAGAACCACCTACCAGAATTACCTCGTCAATTTCGTTAGTACCCATACCAGCATCTTTTAAAGCTTTGCGGCATGGTTCCAGCGTACGCTCAACCAGGCTATCCGACAGTTGTTCGAATTTAGCACGGCTCAGTTTGCGCACAAGGTGTTGCGGTACACCATCGATAGCGGTAATATAAGGCAGGTTAATTTCAGTTTCCTGAGAAGAAGAAAGCTCGATTTTTGCTTTTTCTGCGGCTTCTTTTAAACGTTGCCATGCCATTGGATCTTTGTGCAAATCAACGGTAGGCATATCTTTACGGAACTCTTCCGCCAGCCAGTCCATAATCACTTTGTCGAAGTCGTCACCACCCAGGTGGGTATCACCATTGGTCGACTTTACTTCAAAAACGCCGTCGCCCAGTTCCAGAATAGATACGTCGAAGGTACCGCCACCCAGGTCAAATACGGCTACTTTACTTTCTTTATGTTGTTTATCCAAACCATAAGCCAGTGCTGCTGCAGTAGGTTCGTTAATAATACGGCGCACGTTCAGGCCAGCGATTTCACCGGCTTCTTTAGTAGCCTGACGCTGAGCATCGTTAAAGTAAGCCGGTACAGTAATAACTGCTTCTTTTACTTCCTGACCCAGAAAATCTTCAGCGGTTTTCTTCATTTTCTGAAGCACCATTGCCGATATTTCCTGAGGTGTATACATACGGCCATCGATATCTACACGAGGTGTATTGTTATCTCCTTTTACAATCTTATAAGCATTGTGCTCCATTTCGTTCGCAACCTCGTCGAAGCGGCGACCCATGTAGCGCTTAATAGACATGATAGTTTTGGTAGGATTGGTAATAGCCTGACGTTTTGCAGGATCGCCCACTTTACGTTCACCGTTAGCCAGAAATGCGACGATGGACGGCGTGGTGCGACGACCTTCGTCGTTTGCAATAACTACCGGCTCATTACCTTCCATTACAGAAACACAGGAGTTGGTAGTACCTAAGTCAATTCCGATTATTTTACTCATAGTATGTTGTTTTTTTGACCCCCTTCGAAGTCCCTTTTTTATTTTTTGTTTTAGTAATGAATGTCAACTAATATGCCACAATTACCCCCTATGAAAGATTGTCAGTTTAAATGACAAAGTATTTTTCCCCGGAATAAAATCTGTAAAAATGCCCCAAACCTTTTCGGCGATGCGCTAAAAATGCATACACAGCGCGCCAATACATGATTTAACTGCCAATCATGTCATTATTTCTATATAAAAAAAAGGACAGCTACGCTTTATGCGGCTACCTTTGCGGGCTAATTCCCTACCTGGTTTTATGAAGTTCAGGCATTTATGGCTCTTACTTATGTGCTGGCTGCTGTGCAATGCGCCCTGCGTTGCGCAAACAGCTACATTCGCTCCGGGACATGCCTATATTTATAAAGAACAGAAATTGTATGGACTATGCCGTAAGGACCGAAGCCCCATCAGTCAGGCCAAATATCTGGGCATACGCCAATCGCATCAGTTTTTACTGGGTAAAAAAGAAAAACATGCCGGATGGGACATATACAATGCGCAGGGAATGTACCTGGCAAAGGCCAGTTTTGTTTCGGCCCTGAACGACAGTGTTTTATTAAGCATTCAATGTGATCAGGAAATCCCTGCCGCGGCAGCCTGGCGCGAAATGGGAATCCTTACCGGCCCCTTTGATCTGGAACCGGTTGTAACAGCGTCTAAAAACCGCAACAGGCGATCACTTCGCATGCAAATGATATATGCCGATGGCGTTGTAGTTGACCTTCCTTATATTATAATTCAAAAGCCTGCAGGCGAGCCGGTATTCATCGTCGAACAAGATGGTATGATGGGTGCAATCAGCTTGCCGGAGGAAATAACCCTATTGCCCCTGGAATTCACTTCCATCCGCTATTTACCCGAACATTTTTTATTGGGATGGAACTCTGAAAAGGACTATCTGTTGGCCGATCTTAAAGGAAAATACTATAGCTTTTCACCGCGCATTCAGCATGCTGTTTGCCTGAACCCGGGTGGAACGCTGGCCTGTATTTCGAGCGACAGCCTTGCGAAGGAGAAACAAAAAGCAGCGGAGTATATTATAAATAAAGAAGGAAAAATAATTGCCCGGGATAGCCGTTCATCCATTCCCTGGCCTAATTATTATTTCCTGGAAAGGAAACGGAAGCCTATTAAAATGTCCGGTTCCAGACTGCCTCAGCCTGCGGACACCATGGAATACGCGCTATTGAACGAGAAAGGGAAGGAATTATATATAGCTCCGAAAAACACAACAGCCCTGATACGGCCCGTGATGGAAGACCTGTATGCCATTTACGAAAAAGATATCCATAGCGATTCCAGCTATCTGGTTCAGGCGATACATGCCACCCGGGCAAAGCCGGTTTTAAAAGTAGCGCAAGCTGGAAAACTGCGATGGGAAGATGGTCTCTTATACGCTCAGGATGCAGGACAACGTATCTATTACAAAGAAAACGCCGAAATATTAACCGTTGTGCCGGATGGCGACAGCAGGGCAGGCAAAAAGGGTCAGGAACATGTTCGCTGGCTAAGCGCGCGGACCGGGCTACTATGGCGCAAAAACTTATCGGAACCCTGGAACCTTTATACCGCAGACGATGCACCAATACAATTTTCCAACATAAAAACAGGCATAGCACCGGGAACCTTCCTGGGACAACAAGATAAGAAATGGGGGCTTTTCCGCTTCGAACCGGCGCAAAAACCCCAAAACGGTTATTGTTGGAAAGTTCGGGTTACCACCATCATTCCCCCTCAATATGAAGCGATAGATGCCTACAACTTTGGCCAGCTGTATAAAGTCAGGGAACAATTGCGCTCCTATTGGATAGGCCCCGATGGGAAAATACTTGCCGGCGGAAAGGATTTCGGTTTCCTGGGGGCACAGGCTTTACCCAATGGGCTGCGCCTGGCATTTGAAGCAGAAGAGCGGAAGGCCGAAAATCGCCAGGGCTCCGACAACTGGTATAGTGGCCTGTTTGCTACCAAAATGAGTATCGTAGATTCTCTGGGAAATGAATTGTACAGTATGAAAATTCCCAAACATGATCAGGTACTGGTTTACGCTCCGCATCCCGATGTGGTTAGAACTGCATTGATTGATAGCTGCCGTGTGCTTGCCGGCAATGTTATGTATAATCTGAAAGAAGGCAGTGCCACTATCTTACTAAAAAATTATGAGTACTATAATATGCGCGTAATCAATGGACGGGCAGTGGCACTCAGCGGTTATAAAGGAGAAAAAAGTTATAAAAGCCGTGGCCGATGGATTCCAGCCCGTTTCCAGCCATGGTTTGAACGGGAGTGGTCGAATGTAAAACATATCAGCCTTTTGGGCGAACAACGCAATACCCAGCTGAGCGGCAACAGCCTGCCGTTTTTTCACGACGCCACGGGCTACTATCATCCAAAAACCAAAATGCTGCAGGGGGTTATTGCGCATGACGACGCTGTTTTGTACGACTAAGCTGACAGGCTGCTGCCTGCGTTAGCATTTAAATAAAACAAATAATACAGGTCGGCTTTCAAAAAATGCAGTATACCGCCGCTTCTGGATGGAAGCTTTTATTTCCTTTACTATGCAGAAAATACCTGTTTAGCCATCCCCGGATGCCCTCGAAATCAAATACAGCAAAAAGTAATTCTTATCTTAAATTTGCTGCTTAAAAAATACGCCCTTTTGTTTCTACGGCTCTACACTACTATTATTTGCCTGCTGATTACCGGATACCTGCTACCCCATAACATGCAGGCGCAGGTGATCAATAATAACCTGGATCCTAACCAGCAGCAAAACAATATGTTTAATCCAAATGGCGACTCTACGATCATGAAGTCGAAGCTGGATTGGAAGGACGAGCAGGCCCGCATATACTTTAACCGGCTGCACTCGGCAGTAGCCCAATATCCCGACACAACCATCCATCGTTTCCACCGTTTCGAACCAGTTCAGCCATGGTGGTATAAAGATTTAGGCATTTACGGCACGGCTCTGCGTAATCAGTTTTTTAGTCCGGTTAATGCGCCGGGGCTTAGTTTGGGCTACCATATATTTGACCCCTATAAGTACACGCTCGACAGTCTGGCTTTCTACAATACTACCCGGCCTTACTCGGCTTTCTCTTTTATGTTGGGCAGCAAAAGCGAGCAACATGTTTCTATTCTGCACACACAGAATATAAGTCCCGGTTGGAATTTCGCCGGAGCTATACGGTATATAACTTCCGAAGGCTTCTTCAGACAATTAAAACCAAGCGCACTTTCGGGTAGTTTCAGTACCAATTATCAAAGCGACAACCAGCGATACTATGTGGCAGCAGGATTCGTTTACAACAGGTTCAAACAAAATGAAAGTGGCGGCATCGTTGCTGATTCGCTGCTCAAAAACCCTATATTCAGCGACCGCCAACTGATTGATGTACGGCTGCCTGCGACTGCCAACCGTGCTGCAGCAGTACAGAATGTGCTGCGCGACTGGGATTTCTACCTACAAAACAATTATTCGTTCGGAAGGACTGACACAATATATAATGAAGATTCTACGGCGGTACAATATCCATTTACACCCCGCTTTCGCCTGAAGCATCAGTTGCGCCTGCATTCCGAGCGCCATTACTACCTTGACCGGATGGCCGATTCAACCAGGTATTTGTTTGCAGGCAATTTGCTTATCAGTCCGCGCGATTCCCTCTTTGGTTACCAGAACTGGTTTTATGCCGACAATAAATTTAGTTTGAATGGCTTTATCGGCAAGCGCAGCGAACTGGTAGCGATAGAAGCCGGACTGGGCAACAGAATAGACCGCTTCAACAGTACTACCCACCAGAGTAACAGCAATTCGGTAGTTAGTAATTATGTATTTGGTGAAATAAAGAAAGAGGCCTTTGCCGCCGGGCAATGGAGCTACAATGCAATGGCTCAGTTCTTCTTTACCGGAGAAGCCGTGGGCAATTTCCAGTTGAAAGGCTCGGTACTCAAAGATCTGGGAAAATGGGGTATGCTGTCGGCTGGATTCCAGCAGTCACTTGCCAATGCTCCCTATGCCTGGAATCAATTTGCTACCAATTATTTTGAACGTACCTATGATTTCAATAAAACCAGTGCCACGCAGGTCTGGGGCCAGGTAGCTATCGAAAAACTTCGCCTGCAGGTAGGTATATCCAACCATATTCTGGCCAACTATTTATACTACGATGAAAGGCTGACTCCGCGGCAACAATCGGAAGCATTTTCGGTTTTGCAGTTATTTGGGAGAAAGGAATTCAGGGTAGGTGCATTTTCGCTCGACAACGAAATAGCCTGGCAGCAACCCACTGCTAATGCACCCGTAAATCTTCCCGCATTATTACTACGGCACAAGCTGGGCGTGGAAACATTTATGTTCAATAAAGCACTGCTGATTGCAACCGGCCTTGAGCTCCGGTACCATACGGCTTATTATCTGGATGGTTACACGCCTTATTTCAACCAGTTTTATTATCAGCGAAGCACGAAGTACAGCAATGCGCCGGAATGTAACGCCTATTTTAATTTCAAAATCAGAAACTTCAGGGCTTTCGTGCTGGCAGGGCAATTGCAGCGGCTGGTCAGCGAAAACGTAATGAATGCGCCCGGCTATCCGGCGCAGGACTTAATGTTCCGGTTTGGATTTAACTGGATACTTATCAATTAGTGGACACATGGAAATGAATACAGAAGTGCAAAACGACTGGGAAGAGGAAGCCTGGACCGACGAAGATGGCGATGCGGAAGAAGTAGAGGACGCAGCGAAGGGTCCGGTGGAGCGCCTCCGTATAAAACTCACCGCTCGGCAGGAACCTATCCGTATCGACAAATACATTCTGAACAGGATTGAGGGTGCCACGCGCAACAAAATCCAGCAGGCCATTGAAGAGGGTCTGATCCTGGTTAATGGCGAACGTGTAAAATCCAACCATAAAGTACGGCCGCATGAAGAAATCGTAGTGTACGACAGCAGGGAAACCATTCCAACCGATATTATCCCGGAAGAAATGCCCCTGAACATAATTTATGAGGACGAACACCTGCTGGTGGTAGATAAACCCGCAGGTGTGGTAGTACATCCCGGCAGTGGCAACTATACAGGAACACTGGTTAACGGTTTGGCCTGGCATCTTAATCCGGCCGATGACAAAAACCGCATCATCGACTTGCCGCGGGTAGGGCTCGTCCACCGCATCGATAAAGACACCACCGGATTACTACTTGTGGCAAAAAGCGAACTTGCGATGCAGCATCTTGCTGCACAGTTCAAAAAGCACACCGTACACCGCCGTTATGTAGCGCTGGCCTGGGGTAATTTTGAAAACGACGAAGGAACCATCGACGCACACATCGGCCGCAACCTGCGCTTCCGTAAAAAAATGGACGCTTTTCCCGACGGGGATCACGGGAAACATGCCATCACCCATTATAGGGTATTGGAGCGCTTCCATTATGTCAGCCTGCTGGAGTTTCGACTCGAAACAGGCCGTACCCACCAGATCAGGGTACATACCCGCCTCATTGGCCATCCGCTTTTCAACGATAGCACCTATGGCGGCGACCGGATCGTAAAAGGTACCGTACATGCCAAATACAAGCAGTTTGTCGAAAACTGTTTTAAAATATTACCCCGTCAGGCCTTACATGCCCGGGAACTGGGCTTCTTACATCCGGCTACGCAGGAACGTATGCTGTTCGAATCGCCTATACCTGATGATATGCAACAGGTGATAGACCGTTGGCGGAAATATAGTTCGGGCAGCCTCTGATACGATTTGAAACAACAATGCAGTTCCATGATCAACACCGGTCAACATACCCGCTATATCAAACAACTCAGCAGCAGGCTGGGTTTTTCGTACTGTGGTATTGCCAAAGCCGTAGCACTCGACGATGATGCCCGTCGCCTGGAACAATGGCTCGCTAAGGGATATCAGGGCAAGATGTCGTATATGGAACGCAATTTCGATCTACGCGTCGATCCGGCCAGGCTGGTACCCGGAGCCCGTTCGGTGATTACGCTGCTGCAGAATTATTATCCTGAACAGCAACAGCATGCCGACAGCCCCAGAATTAGCAAATATGCCTACGGTACCGATTATCACGATGTGATCAGGAGCAAAATGAACGAGTTCCTCAGTGAACTTAGAAATGAAATCGGTGAGATCAACGGGCGGGGCTTCGTAGACAGCGCACCGGTACTGGAACGCAGTTGGGCCAGCCGCAGCGGACTGGGCTGGGTTGGCAAAAACGGCAACCTGATCAACAAACAATCAGGCTCATTCTTCTTTATTGCAACCCTCATTACTGATCTGAAACTTGAATATGACGATCCCTTCGCTAAAGATTATTGCGGCAGTTGTACCCGCTGCCTCGATGCCTGCCCCACAGGTGCCCTGGTCGAACCTGCGCTGGTCGATGGCAGCCGCTGCATTTCCTATCTTACCATCGAACTTAAAGACGAGTTGATAGCGCCCGAATTTAAAGGCCGGATGGAGGGCTGGATGTTTGGCTGCGATATATGCCAGGACGTATGTCCCTGGAACCGGTTTTCGACGCCCCACCAGGAGCCCGGACTACAGCCGCTGCCGCAACTGCTCGATTTAAGCACCGCCGACTGGAAGGATATGGATGAGGATTTCTTCCGGATCCTCGCCAAAAACTCCCCGCTCAAACGCAGTAAATGGAAGGGTATTCAGCGCAATCTGAATTTTATAAGCGAATAAGCACATACATTTTCATGTAGTGATCTTTTTAGCCTTATTTAACAGATATTTGCTATTAATCATATCCGCCTAAGGCACGCGGTTTTACCCTTAAATATTATACGAATGAGAAAACTCTATGCAACCTTACTGGTATTGGCCGGATGGTGCACGGCGAGCTATGCCGGCCCGGGCGATACCACCATTATTACTGCTCATACCGACATGCGTATGGATGTAGGACAACCCTGGAACTACGATAGCCTGGTAAGCCTGCCTGATGGTAGCGTAAAATACCGCAAAATCCTGCTGGAATTTTCCATAGGTAAGTACGACTGTGGTGGCAATTACAATCCTAACAATCCTGGCGAAGGAGCCGGCCAGACCGGCTGGTGCGCCGACTGGGATTATGATATGATGGTATACGCCAAAACGCCTACGGATACCGTGGAGCTTGGAAGGGTAATTACACCCTATGGCAATAGTACCATGACCCGTACGCCGGCCGACTGGAAACATCCCTACTATTTCGATGTGACGGACCTGTACCCTATTCTCAAAAATGACGTAACACTCACCATTCGCTATAATGCCTGGTGGAGTGGCTGGACCGGTTCTGTTCGCTTATTGTTCATCGAAGGCATGCCTCCCCGCGATGTAGAAGCAGTAACGCCCCTTTGGGTAGGTTCCTATGCTTACGGCAATGCGGCCAACCCTATCGACAATGAAGTAACAGAGAAAACGATTCATTTCCCCGCAGCGGCTACCGCTGCTGAAATGCGGGTGCTGATTACAGGCCATGGTATGGATGCTCCGGGCAACTGCGCAGAGTTCTGCAAGAAATGGTACCGGTTTAAAGTAGATGGTAACCAGGTAGCGCAGCAAGACATCTGGCGCGATGATTGCGGCTCCAATTTCCTGTATCCGCAGTCAGGCACCTGGATTTACAACCGGTCCAACTGGTGCCCCGGTGATCTGGTACGCCTTATTTCACACAAGGTACCGTCAAGTGTCGCCCCCGGCCAGAATTTCACGGTGGATATGGACTTCCAGCCGTACAACAATACCTCTGGATCGGCTTCCTACAAACTGGGAACTGCCATGGTATTCTACAAAGGATTCAATAAGACGCTGGATGCCGGTATAGAGGACATTATCAGTCCTACCAATAACGAAACCTACTTCCGTCAAAATCCAATTTGCGGCTCACCTGAAATCAAAATTCAAAATTTTGGCAGCAGCACCATTACCGAAGTAATGTTTGAATATGGCATCGAAGGTGGTACGCTCAGTACCTACACCCATACCACTTCGCTGGCTCCACTGGCTACACAGCAGGTATTACTCCCCGCTATTGACGCAATCAACCTGGCCAGCGGCAACGATAATAAATTTTTGGTACGTATTCTTACGGTCAACGGCAGCGAGGACGATGATGTGTACAACAATGAAATGCGCAGTACTTTTAAAGCAGCGCCCGTATGGAATGGGGGTAACTTCGCCATTACTTTACGCACCTCTTCAGCAGTTTCGAACAATGTAAACCGCGCCAACTGGAAGATTGTAGACTATGACGGAAACATTGTAGCCCAGCGCTCCGGCACGGCCAACAGCACCACCTATAACGATACCATAGCCCTGGGCAATGGCTGTTACAAACTCGAACTGGACTGCAGCTATTTAGGTCTTGGTCTGCGCAACCCTTATCATATTAGTTCCGGTAGTGCAGGTTACCTGCGCATGTACGATATTATTACCGGCAGCAGACTACCGCTGGCCCATCACGATATCGGACCCAACTCGGCCTATCAGGGCCCTCAGGAAGGATGGGTAGGTAATGGTTTCACAGATTATTTCCGCGTCGACAACGCAGTGAGTGTCGACGAACTCAGTGCGCAGCAATTTATGCTGAACGTTTATCCCAATCCTGCCAAAGATTTAATACAGGTTGAGGTATATGGGCAAAAACCCGCCAACGGGAAAGCGACTATTCGCCTGGTGAACCTGCTAGGACAAACCCTGTTAAGCATGCAAACCAGCGATCGTACCGTAAGCATTCCTTTGTCTGAATTTGCATCCGGCATGTATACCCTCGAGTACGAATGGAACGGAACCAAAAAGACGGAGAAGGTGGTTATTGCCCGATAAATATCAAATCCATTTACAATTGAAGAAGCCCGTATTTGCGGGCTTCTTTTTTGAAGCCTGCCAGCACAGCAACCTAATGCAAAGCTTCAGCAGCAGCCCTTTTATATACGGACAAAAACATTGCGCCGGAAACAGATAATACCTGGTTTGATTGCAGTTTTGACAATTTTGCCTTAGGTTTGGCGATTAAAACCAATTATATATTTTCTCCTATGAGTTTATTTACACGTAAGCCCCTTGCGCACCTGCTGGCGGAAGCTTCGGAGTCGGAACATGGACTTAAAAAGACGCTCAGCGCCCGTTCACTGGTAGCGCTTGGTATCGGAGCCATTATCGGAGCCGGACTCTTTTCTATCACCGGAATGGCAGCAGCCAATTATGCCGGACCGGCCATCACAATTTCCTTTATTGTGGCTGCGCTGGGTTGTGCATTCGCCGGCCTTTGCTATGCTGAATTTGCTTCGATGATTCCGGTGGCTGGTAGTGCTTACACTTATTCCTATGCGACCATGGGCGAGTTTATAGCATGGATTATAGGATGGGATCTGGTACTTGAGTATGCGGTAGGCGCTGCTACTGTCGGTATCAGCTGGAGCAGGTATTTTACCAAATTCATGGAAGGCTTCGGTGTAGAGTTACCGACAGCACTTACCGTCGGGCCCTGGGATGGTGGCATTATCAATTTACCCGCAGTATTTATAGTCGTGTTAATGAGCCTTTTACTCATCAAGGGTACAAAGGAAAGTGCGAAAGTAAACGGTATCATAGTAGCCGTGAAAGTGGCTGTAGTACTCATTTTCATTGTACTGGGATGGCAATACATCAATACCGACAATTACACGCCCTACCTTATTCCGTCGGATGCGCCCGGACATGAAGACTTCTTCAACAATGGCTGGGGAGGTATTATACGCGCAGCAGCAGTCGTGTTCTTTGCCTATATTGGTTTTGACGCCGTAAGTACCGCCGCACAGGAAGCTAAAAATCCGCGCAAGGACATGCCGATAGGTATCCTGGGTTCCTTAGCCATCTGCACCATTTTATACATTCTGTTTGCGCACGTAATGACGGGCGTAACCCATTACAGCAGCTTTGCAGGTAAAGACGGTATCGCACCCGTAGCGGTGGCCGTTGAACATATGGGTAGTGTAGATGCATCGGGCGCACTGGTACCCGATTATCCCTGGCTCAACCGCGCTATTGTGGTCGCTATCCTGGGTGGTTATGCATCGGTTATTCTGGTAATGCTCATGGGCCAGAGTCGTGTATTTTACAGTATGAGTAAAGATGGCCTGTTACCTAAAATCTTTTCGGAAGTACATCCTAAGTTCCGTACCCCTTTCAAGAACAACTTCCTGTTCATGATTTTTGTAAGCCTCTTTGCAGCCTTCGTACCTGCCCGGGTAGTTGGTGAAATGACCAGTATCGGTACGCTGTTTGCGTTTATACTGGTGTGTGTCGGGGTATGGATTATGCGCGTAAAAATGCCCGAGGCACCCCGAGCCTTCAAAACTCCGATGGTGCCGCTCATTCCTATCTTAGGTATAGCTACCTGTTTGTTTATGATGGTATTTTTACCGCTCGATACCTGGATCCGCCTGATAGCCTGGATGATTGTAGGCCTGGACGTGTACCTCCTGTATGGCATGAAAAACAGCTTCCTGAACAAGGCCACTATGAACGCGCGCAGTGTGCGGGTAGTTTGTAATTCGGGTATCGGTATGAGCTTATTGCTGTTGGGCATTGCCATAGCTCATCATTACAATTCAGATGGCAGCGATACCGGCTTGTACTATTTCTCCCTCGGTTTCTCTATTCTGCACCTCGCTCTATTTGGTTTGCGATCCTTGGGAGCACGCAAGGCCTAAATAACAGATGAACATACAATAGCCCGCACCGGATTGGAGCGGGCTATTTTATTTTCATATCTGCCCGATTTAGCTCAGGAAAAATTTAGGATCGCAGGTAAATCACCATTATAGTGCTGCTATGCATTGCACACTATTGATAGCATTGGTGTCCCACGGCGAAAGCCTCATAAATGCCCTGCGAGCGTACGCGACAATACAGAACCTGCTGCAGCGCCCGAAATACGGTCGACTACCTCACCATTCTTCATGTACAATACCAACGGCAGGCTGGTTACACCGAAGCGTACCGACAGCTCCGGGTTCTTATCCACATTGATTTTGCCGACCACAGCTTTTCCATCGTACTGCTGCGCTATATCGTCCACCGCCTTTCCCATCATTAGGCAGGGTCCGCACCAGGCGGCCCAAAAGTCAATGAGTACAGGCTTGTCTGTTTGCAGTACAAGCTGCTCAAAATTTTCATCTGTTATTTCTAACGCGTTCATATAATCTGTTTTTGAAACACGAAGGTAGGGTAAAAAATAATTCTAGTTGCATTTTGCAACCAGAATTATTTATAGTTCTTACTGCTCTATAGAGCAGCTGGGATCAGATTCCTAACAAATGATCTCGCCTGCCTTTCAATTCCTGAGCGTATTTATGGATCGCAGATAGCCTTCCGTCCTTTAAATGCTGATATACCGGATTGGGATAGTGAAAGCCTTCGTTGTGTTTTTCCGCCCAGGCAAACAGGGTCACAAAAGTGGGCAAAAGATCAATGGCTTTGTCTGTAAGGGAATATTGATATTTTACTTTATTGGCGGTCGAAGAAGTTTTAATAACAAATCCTGCAGCATCAAGCTTCGCCAACCGGGCAGTCAGGATATTCGATGCTATTCCTTCCTTCGATTGCCTGAATTCGGTAAAGGTCGATTTACTTTCAAACAGCATATCCCGCAAGATAAGCAGGGTCCATTTGTCGCCTAACAAATCCAGTTCCGAAGAAAAGAAATCCGATGTGTTTGTTGCTGCAATCATAAACGTACCAATATCGTATGGTGCAGTACGCTTTAAAGGCGACCGCTAAAAATTATGGATGAACAGATGAACTTGTTTGTATCGCATGGCCACAATGGCCTGGGCGAAGGCACAAAGTTACGAGTTAGGAAACGCTGGCCCACTTGTAAAAGGCCCGAAAATTTCGCCCCGCTCCCGGGTGTTCATCCAACGAGAAATATATACAGCAGACAGCCGGATATTCCTGCGAATATCCGGCTGCTCCTGCGGAAAAACAATTCCTATTCTACCGTTACCGACTTGGCCAAATTGCGGGGCTGGTCAACATCAGCTCCGCGCATCAGCGCAATATGGTAGGATAGCAGTTGTAAGGGAACCACCGACAGTAATGGCGTCAGCAGTTCATCGGTTTGCGGTAGTGCAATGGTATAGTCTGCCATTCCCGCAATTACGGTATCGCCTTCATTTACGATGGCAATTACCTGGCCTTTGCGGGCCTTCACTTCCTGTATGTTGGAAACTATTTTATCGTAAGCACTCTGATTGGTAGCAATTACTACCACAGGCATATGCTCATCTATCAATGCAATAGGACCATGCTTCATTTCTGCAGCAGGATAACCTTCGGCATGTATGTACGAAATCTCTTTCAGCTTCAGGGCTCCTTCCAGGGCAACGGGGAAGTTGACACCGCGGCCCAGATACAGGAAGTTTCTTGCTTCATAGAAGCGGCCTGCGATCTCGCGTATATACGCGTCAAGTTCCAGGATCTGTTCAATCTTAGCCGGTATTCTATCCAGCTCGGCCAGTATGCCGGCTGCATATTCCCTGCTTACACGCTCCCTTTCGAGTGCCACCTGCAGCGACATCAATGTAAGCAATACCACCTGCGTAGAAAAGGCTTTGGTAGAAGCCACACCTATTTCGGGACCAGCATGGGTATAAGAACCGGCATGTGCAGCCCTAGCAATAGAGGAGCCTACAACATTACATATACCATATACCAAAGCTTTGTGCTGCTTTGCCAGCATAATCGCAGCCAATGTATCAGCTGTTTCACCCGATTGTGAAATGGCGAGTACCACATCGTCTTCGGTAATAATGGGATTGCGGTAACGGAACTCCGAAGCATATTCTACTTCAACGGGCACGCGGGCCAGGCTTTCCATCAAATATTCTCCCAGCAGTCCGGCATGGTAAGAGGTACCACAGGCTATAATCAGAAAGCGTTCGGCACGTGTAATACGGTTTCTGTATTCGGCCACACCACCCAACCGGATCCACTGGTCCGCGGCACTCATACGACCACGTACGGCATCGCGCAGGGCTTTGGGTTGTTCGTATATTTCTTTCAGCATGAAGTGATCGAAGCCGCCGCGTTCGATGGCTTCCAGATCCATCGCCAGGGACTCGATAAAAGGGCTGTGCACTTCGTTACTGAGTGATTTTACCACCATATCGCCGGAGCGTGTAAGCACTACATGTTCTTTATCTTCGAGGTACACTACCCTATTGGTATATTCGATGATGGGCGTAGCATCAGAAGCTACAAAAAACTCGTTTTCGCCAACACCTACTACCAGGGGACTGCCATTGCGCGCAGCAATCAGCTTATTATTGTCGCGCTTGTCCATTACCACGATGGCATAGGCTCCGGTCACATGATTAAGTGCCATACGCACCGCGTCTTCCAGCGATACGCCTTCACGGGCCACTATGGCATCCATCAGGTTAATCAGTACTTCGGTATCGGTATCCGATTCAAAAGTATAGCCCAGGTTAGTTAGCTCCTCTTTCAGCGACTGGTAGTTTTCGATAATACCATTGTGTACAATGGCAAAGCGGCCCGAGCGTGCCACATGCGGATGGGCGTTTACATCGTTGGGTGCGCCATGTGTGGCCCAGCGCGTATGTCCCATACCGATATTGGCCAGTACAGGCTTGTTCAATGCAAAGTCCTGCAGTTGCTTTACCTTACCTGATTTTTTATAGAGATAGAAGTTGTCGCCTTCCTGCATCAACACACCGGCACTGTCGTAACCGCGATATTCAAGACGTTGTAAACCTTTAATAAGTACCGGGAAGGCCTGACGGTCGCCGATGTATGCTACAATACCACACATAGAAATGAGAATTTATACTGCTGGCTTTAATGGTGATAAAAGCAAGCATTATTAAAAGGGGGAAAAATAAAGGCCTTTACCTGCTGGTATCAGGCACTGCGCTTTTTCTTGAAGACTATATTGCCAATGGCGTTGAAGAAGTAGCGAACATCAGTAGTATACGGATCGCGCAATTTTTCCATGAGGTATTCGCGTTCGGCGTCCTGCACACTATATATATCGCTTTTACGGTCCAGGGCCACATAGGGAGGTATGCAGCCAGGCTTTTGTGTAATGCGCATGGCCTGGAGGTCGGCAGTAATATCGGAGAAATAGCGTTTTCCTACAGGGCGTATACCCACAAGTTTCATTTCACCTTTCAGCACATTAATAAGCTGCGGTACTTCATCGATCCAGTAGCGGCGGAATACGCGACCCCAGGGTGTAAGCCGGAAATCGTCGGCAGGCTTGCCCGAGTCGGCATAGCCATTCTGCTTCAGCACATAGTCGTGGAGGTATTCGGCATAGGGGTGCATAGTACGGAACTTATATACTCCGATCATTTTACCATGCTTTCCGATTCTCTGCATTTTGAACAAGGGACCATAGCTGGGGTTCATATCATAGGCCGGGGCCTTTACTTTCTCTACAGCGAAATACAGGAGTCCATTGATGGTTTCCACAGCCTTGATTTCAAAACCGCAGCATACCAGACGGCCCAATACTTCTGCTTTTGACAGCAGGCGGTTACGGCCTTTGGTCACCATAAAGTAGAGTTTTTTCAAACCCCAGACTTTAGGAAATACGCGCAGGAAAATAAATTCCAGGATAAAATACAGGTCACGAAGGACAGGAATTCTACTCACCCTTTTACGTGACTTCCTGGCCTGGATGGTTTCAGCGCAGCCAATATAGGTCGCTCCCATGGGCAGCTGTTCGTTCACCGCTTCAAAAAATTTGTTGATACGGCGAATGTTATTGGTCTTGCTCAGGTTAACGATCGCCTGTTTATTGTCGATCGTTCTGATGTTAAAGTCGTTGGTAGTGGAGATAACCAGGGTATTGTTATCATCGGGATCGAGATGCTGGGTAACAAAACGGCAAACTTCAGCACCCGCTAGCTGGGTAATGTGTTCTCTCATTTTGGTTGGTTTTTTGGTTGGTTCATTTTCAGAGAAATTGGTCAGGCTCCTCTATATTTCTTTGCGATGCGATACTAATTACCTTAAAACATAGTTTTTAATATGCGCGGCGATTCAGTAAATGCTGTCGGTATATCGGCAGCCAATTTCCTTACCGCATGATGGGGTTCGGACGTTGCTGAAGCAGCTGGTTTAGCTGTCAGTGAGGGAAATAGTTCCCCACTTTGGTTATATACTGGTTCGCCGCAGGCTGGTCAGGCCTTTGGTACTAAAAATATATGCGGTATACGCGTGTTCTTACAATGCTCTCTTTTTTTAAAAAAGCAGGAAGGCTACAGGTAAATGTACCATCGCCGTTTCATGGCAGCGAATGCCCGTAATGCGGTTGTTCATTTAGGGTAAAACGGCGGTAGTGTATGCTATTTACGATGTATGCCTACCTGCCGGTGTTGGTTGCTCCATTTTTAGTTTGTGTTTGGCTTGTTGATTGGTTCATAAAAGGCTGGTTAGGCCTTTTCGGTTGTATGTTCCACAAAACTTTACAGCTTTGCTTTAATCTTCCGTATTTGGTTACAAAAGTAATTATTCTGGTGAAAAAAACAATATTAAATAGTCCTGCACATACATAAATAATATTGGGACGTAGATCTTAATTTGAGGTCATATATACCTCAGAATAATGTCCGTTATCTGTTCCGCAGCATTCCCTTCTCCGTACAACCCGGGTTTATAATTGCCAGGACGTAGCGCGAGGGCGGACTTTAAATCATCCAGTTCATCAAACAACAAGGTGTTCCATCCATTGTCTAACGTTTCTATCCATTCCGTTTCGCTACGCATGGTGATACATTTCTTTTTAAGAATGTATGCCTCTTTCTGCATCCCACCACTATCAGTTATAATCCCTTCAGCGAAGGTTTGATAGGAAACACAGTCAAGATACCCCACTGGATCCACAAACAGAATATTTTTATATCCGGCCGGCGACAACCCCATGGTCTGCATCCTACTCAGGGTACGGGGGTGTAATGGAAAAACCACCTGATGTTCCAGGCTGTCAAATTTTTCTAAAATCTTCGCCAATCGGTTTTCATCATCCGTATTATACGGGCGGTGGAGGGTTGCAAAATAGTAGGGAGCATCAAATAATCGTTTTGCCTTTCCTTCTACTAATTTTAAAGTGTCGCACATAACGTCGCCACTTAAAAAAATCCTGTCGTGATTAATTCCTTCCTGGTTCAAATTAGCTATAGCTGAAGCGGTAGGACAAAATAAAAGATATGCAAATTCGTCGGCAATTATTCTATTGACTTCTTCCGGCATCGTTCGGTTATAACTTCGTAACCCTGCCTCCACATGAATCTGCGGTATCTGCATCTTAGCTGCCACCAAGGCGCCTGCTAATGTACTATTGGTATCACCGTAAAGGAGCATAGCATCTGGCTTTTCCGATTGACAAACCTTTTCTATCTCCGTCATCATTATTCCAGTTTGTTCACCCTGTGGTCTACTCCCACCAATATCGAACAAATAGTCAGGCTTTGCCATATTGAGCTGAGTAAAGAAAATATCACTCATATTCGCATCATAGTGTTGTCCTGTATGGATGGTAAGTGCGTTAAAGCGTTTTTGCAGCTCCAATTGCATCGGTGCGTGTTTGATAAACTGTGGGCGCGCACCAATAATGGATATTATCTTTTTCATACAGTCTGTAATGATTTTCGTAAATGCTGTTCTACTTTAAGAGGATAACTCTCAAAAAAATCAATAAAGAAAGCCGTTACATCTATTTTTTCTGATAGCATTTTCTCTCTCCGATTTTGAAATGTAGCAGAGATATTATCAGATTTTAGTAGTCTTGAAATAAGCTCTAAGAGTTTTTGTGGATGGTCAGCAGGTACGCCAAAAGTGAGTTGGTATTTATGCTCCAACTCCTCTAAAACATTGATTCTTCCGGAAAAATTACTGAAACGAATCGATGGTACACCTAACATCGCCGCTTCCACCGCCATACTTTGGCTATCGCCCAAATACAAATCGGCATAGTACATAACATGGTGAATATCCATGGGATCAATCTTTAGTCTATATCTTTCAAATTGTGGTTCAAGCTCACGTTCCGACGTTATATAAACATTTCCTTTGGAATTAAGTAAATCAATAACCTTTTGTGCCACGTCCGTACTGAAACCTTTTGCGTCTCCATCATGATGCGCACTCAGTTTCGCAAATCGAATTAAATAGTACGGTTTCTCGGGCGAAAAGTATTTTTCAACTACTTTTATATCCGGCCTAAAGCGCTTTGGGTGCAGGTAAGCCAACTTGTGGTAGCCTAAATATTCGATAGTCTTAGCGTCCCAATTACCATTATTGCACCCAACTGGACTCATTACGTAATTACTATAAGGATACGCATATTTCGCTAATAATGGTACGATAGCTGCATCGTCTTCTGAAAAATTAATAGACGGGATCCGCAGCAAAGTACCTATATGTGCGATTTCTACCGATGTGCCCAACATAAGATCAGGCCTATCTTTTAGACAGAGTTGAAATAAATACCAATTCTTTTTAAGAACACTACTAACGATTCCCCATTTGCCGTCTTTGCGACCTTTAGGGAGAATATTAATGTAATCCATACCTGAAGCGCGAAGCAAATCTTCCAATATATCTTTAGTCTTAATCACAATTGAAATCCTATGTCCTTTCTCTTTAAGAGTAAGAATGGTATTTTTAAATAGATGGAAATGTGCTGGGTGACCTAAAAAGAATAGGAAATGCTTCTTCCGATTTTTCATTCGTATCTCAGATAAACTCAAAATATATTTTCTCTTTTTTTATTGACAATTTATTTAAAAGTGTTTAATCCCAAACATTCTCTTCAAATGAAAGGAGTTAATAAACTTCGCCAATTCAGGTGTGACGTTTCTTTGTTCTCCACTTCTCATTCCAGCTACATACCCTCGCATAAAAGCCAAACTCACTCTGCCGTAAGGCTTCTTCTTTAATGACTTTACTGACCTTACAATTGCAAGAAAGAAGTTCCGACCATTTTTCCAATTCGCAAATCCAAGTTCAAAGTTCAGTTTGACGAGGTCATAATCTTGAGATGCCGGCCGGAAATGGTTCACGCCTTCGTTTATAACCTTAGTTTTCCATCCCAAATAAATGGCAGTCATTTCGTCTAAACCATCCCAACCTAAAACTGCTTGGATACCTCCAATTTCCTTGAAACAAGAAACTCGGTAAGATTTAAGGGCGCCCCTAACATGATAATAGGCCTGAGGAATACGAACCCATTTACCAGTCGCGTCTCTCTCACAGATTACTCCTCCTGCTATTCCCACTTTTGGGTCGGAAAAAGTTTTGCTTATCTCTGAAAAATAATTATCTGGTAATTCTAAATCCGAATCGAGTTTTGATATATAATCTACCGAAGAAATATCTACATATTCTAGTCCAAAATTGAAGGCGTTAATAACCTTTTTCCCCTGAGACTTACGTTTTTCTGACGCATGAAAAACATATTGAATCCAGTCGTTCTCCGTACAAAACTGTTTGATAATTCTAGCACTATCGTCGGTAGAATTATCGTCTACTAATATCAGTTTCTGAGGCCTATTCGTTTGTCTTTTAATAGATTCAATAAAAGCCCCTAAATATTTTGCCTCATTAAAGACTGGGGTAATAACGATATGATTCATAATTTTAGATTAACTGTATCTGGCGTTCCAAAGCAGGATCACAAGAACCATCGAAAGAAGATATAAATAGTTTAATCTGCTGATAATTGCACGAGTTTTCACTTTAAGAATGACACTATCAAACCTAAAGAGAGCCCAAAAAGCTATGATGTATATGAATGGGAAATGCGGCAGCGATTTCCTCAATTCAAGGGCTTCAAGAATCCACACTAATACAAATATTTCGAGCACTGTATAAGCTGCAATTGGGATGGCTTTCTTCACACGAAATTTGAAAATCCAAATAACACCAATCCAAAACAGAAAGCCAGTAATAATTCGAAAAATCAGACCAGGTGAGTATAATGATACAAGTGGTTTGGTCGGTAATATTGAAGGAATTGGTCCAAACATACCGGCAAGAGTATTCACCGTATATGTCAAAGCTAGCCCGCCGCGAATCATGTCCTGACGAACTTCCTCCACATCGTCAGTCAACCTATACCTTGTCGTTTGACTTTCTATAAATGCACCAAACGCAAATATCCCAATAATAAGAGCTAGAATGACAAACAGTTGTTTTGCACTAATTCGTTTAGCAAGAATACGTGGTAGAAAAAATGAAAGTAAGATGAATATAATTAATGCCGGGCGAAAAAAAATCAGTAACACACAACTAATTCCCACCCCAATAACTGGCCAAAAACTCTTAGACTCAATAGTTTTATAATACCGTTCGTAACAGTATACTATCAAGAAAATCATCAAACTTTCTTTCAAATACGTCGACTGAAATACTAAAGTAAACGAACTAATTGAAAATGACAAAGCAGCTAGAAAGGCATACTTCGGCGGCATCATCTGTTTTCCAATTCTGTATATGCAAACAGTTGTAAATGCGCCGATGAATAAATAAAAAACGGCAAAGTTAAAGGGGGAATCCCAGATCGTATATAATAAACTAGACAATAAAAAAGCGCCGAAGTCATCGTATCCCCAATTTGTTTCTAGGTACCTTAATTGGAGATTTATTGGCTCGTTAGAAAGTAACCTTCCCATTCTTTGATAAAGGGCAGCATCAACATTACTGAACACATAATAGTCCTCGTTATAATGGAAGGAAATAAATTTGTATAAAATAATAAAGATGGCACCATAAAAAACTGAGAAGATAAAAAGTGTTCGTTCGTAGTTGGCTAACGTGCTTTTTCGCATGTAGTATATTAAGCTAATACTAAATGCAACCAGTGAAAGGCAATTCACAAGAAAAAGCAAATGTAGCTGACCATCCAACCACCCATAAATTAACAAGGACAGGAGGAGACTTACAATGAATAATCCTGGCTTTAGAAATATGCGCATTGATGTTAATTGATCGTTCATGTTGTTCGCTCAGGCAAACCTTTCTTGCCTTTCTTATTTCCTGCTATTGAGTCTAAGGTAGCCAAGAATTTTAAGTTATTATTCAAAGTGGTAAGCTTTTCATAAGCTTCAAGGTTCAGGTCTATTTCTGATTGCATCAAGCTAAGGTTACCGCTTCGAAGATCATTCTCAAGATCTGTTTCGATTGAATAAACTCTAAAATCATTGTTTGAGAGCCAGGCTAAAAGTGGATTTTTAGTACTCAAATAAATTTTCAACCCGCAAACAATACAAATCATAATATTGCCTAGCGCCAGCTGTCTGTGAGAATTATAAATGGCAGCACAGTGGCTGTTGATCACTTTTATATACTCAGGGTACGCCATAAACTGCTCTAAAAATACTACGTTCACGTTCATATTTCCGGCCCGTTTTTTGAGCGCAGCAGCATAATTTTTACCGGAACCATAGTTGAAGGGAACCGTAACCTGATTGTTAAACTGGCATTTTTCTAATAACTGCAGCATATCCAAATGGTTATTAAAAGGGCTGCGGGAGTTACCTAGCAATATGTTTGCGCTCTTGTTACATTCAGGCCTCACATCTCTGAGTATGTTGTTAACCGATAAATGAAGATATGCCGGCAACTTGAAATTGATCAGGGATTGTAGATAGTTATACTCTTCAATACTATACCAGGCGAAGTGATTAACCCGTTTCACTGCGCGCAGGAAAAGACCATGCTGTGAAGGTCTGATTCGCAATGCCGAAAGGATGTTCTTTACCAGCAACTTAAAGCGAAAATTTATGTCCCCTTTCAATAGTTTGATGGTGGGACCACTAAGAAACTTTCTTCTTAGTCCGGGCAGGCTATAAATTTCCGTGCCGAAAAAATTCCAAACAATAGTAAGTCGATCAGAGGAAATTTGAGATATCAGATAGGACTTAATTGAACATAAATTATAAACAATTAAAATGTCGTAGTCTGCTTCAATTCGTCGGGGTAAATCATTATACTCGGCAGAATCTATGGCAATGAATTCGGCTAACCGATCCAATCCCCCTTTATATTTTCCGGCCTTTCCAAGGAAAACAAATTTATTTTGAAAGTCGCTGTTCGCATATTTTTTAGCGAACTTGTCGACAAATTTCTCGTCAGTAAAGAGGTGTATCACCCGCTTGCTCATCGAATTCCGTTTAAAATTATATAACCGAAAACTTCATTTGGACCCTGCCATCCTTATGCCCGTCTTTCAAAAAACCAAAACGGGTATAAAAATTGAGTGCGTGCTCATTTGTCGGACTTACTTCAAGCAGTAAACTTTTATACTGGATTTTTTTAGTTTGCTCAATAAGTAAATTGAAAAGTTGATGCGCAATGCCTTGCGAGGCATATTTTTCATCCAGCACCACCAAAGTAATAAAGCCCTGCTTCGATTCATCGTCGTTCAGATATGCGGCAACGAAACCGATGAAAATTTTTCCATCCCAGGCTTCAAACGTAGTAGCATTGTTATATATCTTCTGCGCATATTGTTTTAAATCCACATAGGTTTCCAAAGCTGGAGAAAACCTATCTGAAGTGCGTCGCAACAGTTCCAATATCTCAAATTCATGGGCGGCACTTATTTTGTATTGTATTTCCATAAGCTACACCAACTCATAATTTGCGAGATACTCCCTCACACGCTGCGGCTCATTGAACATGAGCACGTCAATAATACTAAGCGAAGGAACGAATTCAGATTTGAACTGACTATATTCAACCAGACCGGTCTGAAGAAATTTCAAACTTAAATTACGTTCATCAAATTCTGCGGGCGTGTACAAACTTTGTCCGCCTATCGCATTAATATACTCGGACGCCTGCTCTTCCATACAAATACTTATAATTCGCTCCTGCCCGCTTAGATGCTGATTATTATACCTTGTCGAACTAGCAACAAAATCGGGAGCCAAACCTATAAACGCGCAAACGGATTGTATGCTTTGCTTCGCACACTCAGCGATATTCCCAGGCTTTTGTCCCAGGGCGTCGGAAACCATTTCAAAGACAGGTTTGAAAAAAGGGGCATTTTTATAATTCAGTTCCAGCGTTTTCAAAAATTTGGAACGCCAAAACTCGAACTGCGCGGGATCAATCTGAACATCGCGGATTTTGGAGAACTGACTCGCATTCTCCAATGGTATAGTAAATGTTAGGGCTGCGCCATTGTTCAGGATTCTGTTCCGGTTTATCCAACCTCGCTTTATAAAGTTGACATCATCATAGAATACAAACCTGTCGGTTGCCGCAATCAGTTGAAAATAGCCGATGTATGGAAATACATACGGCTGCATTATTGCAAGTCTCATAAATAATTTTAACGCTTAATATCTCTAAGTATCTTCCCGGGATGGCCAACAATCACTTTGTTCACTTCGGAAATGTCTTTTATTATTGTGGTCCCGAGTCCTAACAGGTTGTTCGCACCGATTTTTACGCCAGCGGTAATTGTCACGTTTTGTCCAATGAACAGATTTTCGCCCATTTGAACCGAACTACCAATGCAGACATGAGTAGCTGTAAAAACGTGATTTCCGACTACTGTGTCGTGCCCAATGGTTGTAAGTGCACTGAAAGTGCAGTGATTGCCAATGCGGGCATTTGAATGAATAGCGCAGCCAGCAAAAACCACGGTTCCGTACCCGATTTCAACACTCCTTGCCACATACGCTGTAGGATGAATAAATGTAAACCAGCGACTCGGAGGAATGCCGTATTCCTCAATTAGTTGCGCCCGTTCTACCATTTTCTCCTGATGATTCATTTGAAAAATAAACTTCACGTCAGGCTGGTTCTCATATAATTTCCAGGCCTCCTTAGTACCACATAAGCGGGGAAAACCATTTATGGAATCACCGGATTTTTCATCGTCAAACGCAAACCCGATAAACTCGACCGGAGCATTGTGTTTGTGTTGTGCATCGTACAATCCTTCGGCAATATTTATGGCGGTCCCAAGACCGCCCAAAATAATTACTTTAGTCCTTTCCATATTATTTCTTCTTTACTGCCGGAATACCTATATAAGTACTTTCAGGCTCACAATCCTTGTTTACAAAGCTCATCGATCCCACCACAACCTTGTCTCCAATTGTGATACCATGTTGCAGTACAGCGTTTGTGCCGATGAAGCAGCCCTTACCAATTTTGGCACCGCCGATTTGTTGTTTACCTGTGTCCAGATTATTTGTCATCACTCTGGGGCAGACATAAGTGTCATCTCCTATTTCAACCCCTCTCGCCAAAATTGCATTATATCGGAGCGTAACGCGATCTCCAACTTTGCAATTGCCCGACGATGAAACACGTGAATCGACATAGCAGTTTTCTCCTATAACAGTACCCATTCTCAGTTCTACATAATCCATTATTACCGTGTTAGCGCCAATGGTTACTCCCGAATGTATGACGCAAAAATTACCAATTTTTACGTTCTCTCCGATAACTACATCAGATTCAATAATTGAATATTCTCCGATTGTTACTGAACTCGGATAGGTCGCTTTTTTAGTTGCAGTTGCTTCCATTTCTATAATTTTGGTTTTAATTGGTTATAAATTAGTTGTTCTGAGTACGTAGTAATAATCTGCAGATAAGATCAACTTCCTCGATCGACAAATCATAATAAAGTGGTAAGCACAATACTCGCTGGCAAATGCTATCCGTGACTGCGAAGGGCTTGGTATCTACATAAGGCAGTGAAGCAGCAAGAGAAGGGTAAAAGTATCGTCTTGTAAATATCTCTCTGAGTTTAAGTTGTTCAATGCACTTTAACATCAGATCCTGACGCTCAAATACCAAGGGATAATAAGCATAGTTCTGAGTAGCCTGAGGATGCCAGGTCGGCTTCCGGGCCTGAAAATTTCGCAGACGATAATCGTAGGCTTCGCTTAAAAGTTTGCGTTTTTCATGTATCTCCGATATGTAGTTGAGATTCAACAAACCTAACGCAGCATGAAATTCAGAGTTCTTCCCATTAATACCTAACATGGCAAACGCTTCCGGCCCGTCAAAGCCAAAATTTCGCATATAGGCAATATTCTTCAGCACCTCCGGCTCGCGGGTGATTACCAATCCGCCCTCGCCCGAGTGAAATAATTTTGTCGCGTGCAAACTGCATGTAGAAATATCTCCAAAATCAAATACTGACTGTCCTTTAAGCTTTACTCCAAAAGCATGCGCAGCGTCAAAAATCACTTTTAGATTATGCTTCCTGGCAATTTCAGAAATTCGCTCTACATCGCAGGGATTGCCATACACGTGCGTAGCCAATATTGCCGTTGTTTCTGGTGTGATAGCAGCCTCAATCTTCGTCGCATCAATATTCAAGGTGTTTTCATCAATATCTACAAACACCGGCTTGCAACCTTCCCAAACAATGCTGCTCGTCGTAGCAACAAAAGAAAATGGCGTTGTGATTATCTCACCTTTCAGTTCAAGTGCCTTAATCGCAATTTGTAAAGCAACCGTTCCATTGGTAACGAACAGAAGGTGTTTAATATCCAAGTATTTTTTCAACTTCATCTCCAGGTCACTCGCGAGCGGTCCCATATTGGTTAACCACTGACGCTGCCAGATACCTTGCAGATATTTTTCATATTCACCGAGCGGTGGGAGAAACGGTTTCGTAACTGGAATCATTTCTTGGGCTAAGCCTGTTTTAGTATGATGCGTTTGAAATCACCTATCGCCGCCATTTTACCGAAAAACGAATAGCAGAAAAACAACGCGTAATAAATTGATATAGAAAATAGCAGGGAAATTATTTCCGACTTAATAATGGGATCAAACAAAAAGTAGTTCAGGAGTGCAACGATAACGCCTGTAACACCTGCAGCGATAATTGTGGGCGATATTTCCCTGATCTGGTCCCAACCCGAATACTTGATGAATCGCCCACTATACCATGAATTAACGATAAAAGAAAAGACAGATGCTATCACCTGAAAAACCAGCAGACCCTTAATACCCCAAAAAACAGAAATGGCAATACCAACCGTGATAAAAATCTTTTTAACTATTTCTAATCTTAAGAATAAATCCGAGCGTCCTTTAACCTTCAGGATATTAAGGTTGTACGAATGCAAAGGGTACAATATTCCCGTGATACATAGCAATTGAAAGTACGGTACAGCTGCCGACCATTTAGCCGTAAACAGAAGCAGGAATAAAGGTTTGGCAATAATGATAAGCAGTACCATCAATGGGGCAATCCAGAATATAACCTGCCGCATTACTACTTTATATGCCTGCCTCAGTTTGTCGTCATCCGTCAGTGCAGAAAACATAGGATAGGTAACTTTCTGAAGCGCCCGCGACATATTATTTACCGGTAGCATCTGCAGCGTTTTTGCTCTCGTATAATAACCTAACTGCGCAGCGGGAAACAACTTTCCAATAATCACATTGTAAATATTGCTGTAAATAGTATCGATCAAACCTGAAATAGTAAGTTTATAGCCGAAGTTGATGTGGTACCTGAATCTCGATCTGTCAATATATAAACCTGGAGTCCAACCGGCAAAAATCCAATGCTGGACAGCAAATAGAAATGATTGCACAATGGACATCCAGACCAGACTCCATACACCGTAATTAAGATTAGCAAGTACTATACCTACAATACCACCTATGATGACCGAAGGGATTTGCATATACATTTGAACTTTGAAGCGCATTTCTTTAGTCAACTTCGTTGTTTGTACACCTACGAACGCAGTAATGATAAATGTGAGGGTATACACCCGCATAATTGAAACCAGAATAGGCTGATCGAAAAAAGCTGCCACGAATGGTGCACATAAAAACAGTACGATGTACACCAGAACGCTAAAAATCAGATTCATTGTAAATACGGTAGAGTAATCTCTCTGATCCGCATTGGCTTTCCTGATCAGCGACGATGTCATTCCGCTATCGAGCAAACTGTTACCAATGGCCATAAAAACGCTGAGCATTCCTATTAACCCGAACTCCGCCGGCATTAAAATCCTGGCAAGTATGATTCCAATTACAACATTAATACCCTGAACGCTGAACTCCTGTGTAAACGTCCACAGAAGTCCAGACACCGCTTTCTTTTTAATACTCATTTTTCATCTTGCGCGAGAGACTCACTTCAAAGAATAGATACGCTCAATTATGTCCACCACTTTCAAACCTTCCAGGGCATTGGTTGTAATGGTACCCTTACCTCTCAGTACATGTGCCACATTGTCGATTACATAGTGGTGATTGGCAGCTGAACCCTTATAAGCACCATAGTCATTGCCTGGGTTAGTGGGTGCCAGTACGGGCATTTCATAGTCCTTCACATGGCAGTACTCCACCTTATCCATATATTGCCCGCCGATTTTCACCGATCCGTTTTGTGCTACTATGGTCATAGAGCTTTCCAGGTTCTGGTTCCAGATAGCCGTAGAATAATTGATACTACCCATACCACCTTCCATAAAATCAAAACTTACAAAGCCGCTGTCTTCAAAATCGGTCAGGTCTTTATGATTGAAATCATTGAACTTGGCCTGAATGTTCTTAATATCACCAAACAACCAGTACATGATATCTATAAAGTGCGAAAACTGGGTAAACAATGTACCTCCGTCCAGCTCTTTTTTACCATGCCAGCTGTCGGCTTTATAATAACGATCATCGCGATTCCAGTAGCAATTCAATTGCACCATATAAATATCGCCCAGCTTCCCCGATTCAATCAATTCCTTGATCCATACAGAAGGAGGAGAATAGCGGTTTTGCATCACCGCAAATACCTGGCGACCGCGCTGCAGGGCTTTGTGTATAACCTTTTCCGCATCAAGGCGGTTGAGCGCCATTGGTTTTTCAACCACTATATGCATACCTGCATCCAGGGCCATCAGGGCTTGCTGGGCATGGTATCCGTTAGGTGATGCTATATTAACTACGTCGGCCTGTATGCCGGAGGCCAGAAAAGCTTCGAGCGAATTAAAGAAGGGAACTTTATACTGTTCAATACCCAGGTCCCCGGCCGGCTTCACGTCGATAAGGGCTACCAGTTCGCTCTCCTCGTTACGACAAATCATTTCGGCATGGCGTTTGCCAATATGCCCGCATCCAATAACAGCGTAACGGATTTTGGGGGAAGCATGAGACAGCGACCAACCAGATTCGCTCAGGCTGCTGTCAGCTACTTTTGTTTCTACTTGTGTTTGCATGATTTGGTTCTTTTAATTGGTTCAACAATACAAGCCTGGTCAGGGCCCGTGACTTATGCAATTCTGGTTACACGGCCTTTGGTCAGTTGGTAAGTCTGGCCGCTTTCAGGGCAGGTAGCTTTGTTATCTATATCAAATGTCAAACGGTGACCATATTCGCTCATCCAGCCAATCTGACGCGCGGGGTTGCCTACCACAAGGGCATAATCGGGCACCTCTTTGGTAACGACGGCGCCCGCACCTATAAAGGCAAAACGTCCGATGTTGTGACCACATACAATGGTGGCATTGGCTCCAATGGAAGCGCCCTGTCCCACGTGTGTACGGCTGTACTGGCCGCGCCTGTTCACCGCACTACGGGGATTAATAACATTGGTAAATACCATCGAAGGCCCCAGGAACACATCATCATCGCAGGTCACACCTTCGTAAATAGATACATTGTTCTGGACCTTTACATTTTTGCCCAGTACCACGTTAGGAAAGATGACGCAGTTCTGTCCGATATTGCAATTTTCACCAATCGTACAATTGGGCATAATATGGGAGAAGTGCCAGATTTTGGCGCCCGCAGCAATCTGGCAACCTTCGTCCAACACTGCAGTTTCGTGTACAAAGTAATTAGCGGGTTCCACTTATTTAAATGATTTTACGGCTTCCACAATAAAGTTTAGTTGCTCCTCATCCATTTCAGTATGAATGGGCAGTGATAGTACCTGGCTGCAGAGTTGCTCAGCTACAGGGAAGGCGCCTTCGTGCAAACCGGGCTGACGAAATGCTTCCTGCAAATGCAGCGGCACCGGGTAATATACCATAGACGGTATGCCACGCTGTTGCAAATGATTTTTCAAGGCATCCCGGTCGGCAGCCTGGTTCAGCCTGAGTGTATATTGATGAAACACATGACTGGATTGAGGCAGCCTCTGCGGTATTTGTAACCAATCGAGTGATTGCAATGCCGCATCATAAAAGCGCGCCGCCTGATTGCGCGAACTTTCGTACCGGTCGAGCTGCGTCAGTTTAATATCGAGAATGGCCGCCTGCAAGGTGTCGAGCCTGCTGTTAACACCCACTACTTCATGGTAGTATTTGACACGCTGGCCGTGGTTGGCAATTTTGCGGATGTTTTCGGCTAAACCTGCATCACGGGTAAACAAGGCACCGCCATCACCATAGCATCCCAGGTTTTTTGAAGGGAAAAAAGAAGTGCATCCTATATGCCCCATGGTGCCTGCCCGCATGCGGCGACCGTCGGGGAAGGTATATACCGCTCCCAATGCCTGTGCCGTATCTTCAACTACAAATAGGTTATGCTTAGTTGCAACAGCAAGTATAGCATCCATGGGTGCGCACTGACCAAATAAGTGAACAGGAACTATAGCGCGGGTACGCGGCGTGATCGCCTGCTCAACAGCTTCGGCGGTCAGCATATAGGAGTCCGGATCCACATCGATCATAACCGGCTTCAGCCTGAGCAAAGCAATGACCTCAGCAGTAGCTACGTAGGTGAAGGCAGGCACTATTACTTCATCGCCCGGCTGCAAACCCAGGGCCATTAATGCGATTTGCAAAGCATCGGTACCATTGGCACAGGGAATGGCAAATGGCACATCGAGGTACCCTTGTAAATGCGCAGCAAAATTGGCTACCTGAGGCCCGTTAATAAAAGCTGTGCTGGTTAATACTTCCTGAATAGCTGCATCAATTTCCGGCTTAATGGCTTCGTATTGGGCCTTCAGATCGACCATCTGAATCTGCACCATTGTATTAGAGTCTTGCATCGATCAGTTCCCGCTCCAGGCAGGCTTTAGTGTCAAAAATGATGGTTTGATGTCCGTTGCGTATTTTCTTGAAATCCAGTGAAAGGAATTCGTCGTGTGCAACTGCCAGGATGATGGCATCATATTGCTTGTCGAAGTTTTCGGCCAGGGTGATACCATACTCTTCTTTCACTTCGTGGTGGTCGGCATGGGGATCATACACGTCGACCTGCAAACCAAACTGTACCAGTTCCCGGTATATATCTACCACGCGGGAATTGCGTATATCGGGGCAATTCTCCTTGAAGGTAACGCCCAGAATAAGCGCTTTTGCTCCGGCCACTTTGTGTTCTTTGGCAATCATGAGCTTAATGACCTTATTTGCCACGAACATGCCCATATTATCGTTGACCCTGCGGCCGGAAAGAATCACCTGGGGATGGTAACCCAGGGACTCTGCCTTATGAGCGAGATAGTAAGGATCTACCCCTATGCAATGCCCGCCCACCAGGCCTGGCTTATATTTCAGAAAATTCCATTTGGTAGCAGCTGCTTCTATCACATCATTCGTATCGATGCCTACCCTGTCGAAGATCAGTGCCAGCTCGTTGACAAAGGAAATATTGATATCTCTCTGAGCGTTTTCAATAGCCTTGCTGGCCTCCGCCACTTTAAGGCTGGGTGCCATGTGGGTACCTGCAGCAATAATAGATGCGTAAAGGTCATTTACCACGCGGGCAATTTCAGGCGTGGAACCCGAGGTTACTTTTTTGATTTTGGTGAGCGTATTGACCTTATCACCCGGATTGATACGCTCGGGCGAATAGCCGCAGAAGAAGTCCTGGTTAAATACCAGACCACTGGCCTTTTCCAGTACGGGAACACAATCGTCTTCGGTACAGCCGGGATACACGGTGCTTTCATAAATCACGATATCACCTTTGGAAAGTACTCCACCTATCATACGAGAAGCAGCCAGCAAGGGCGCCAGATCGGGACACTTGAACTCATTGATAGGTGTAGGAACGGTAACAATATAAATATTACACTCCTTCAGATCGGGCACATTGCAGGAGAAACGCAGTCCTTTTCCGTCAGCAATTTCCAATACTTTCTTTAGTTCGGCTTCGTCCGCTTCCTGGGTACGGTCGTAACCGGAACTCAATTCAGTAATTCGTTTTTCGTTGATGTCGAAACCAAGTACCGGGTATTTTTTGGCAAATTCCAACGCCAAAGGCAGGCCTACGTATCCGAGGCCGATAATGGCAATTTTGTGTTCAGGCATTTTAATTCAATTGTCTGGTTAAGTATTCTGGTTCTATTTGTTATCGGGTGAACAAATCCTGGTTATCTGGTTGGTTCAATCTATATAGCACCGCTGGTTAGACGGTGCTTTTTCTTTTCTTCTTTTTGGGTTCCTCTTCGCCATAGGTATAACCATAGCCATATCCATAAGCATAGCCATATCCATAGTATCCACCGCCATACTTCTTCTGGGTGATATCGTTTACCACCAAATTCAGTTTAGGCATTTTATTACCCAGGTACAAGCTGTTGGGAACGCGCATTTGCTCTTTCCGCGTAACCTTCATCCGCACCACATATAGCGTCGCATTTGCAAAGGAACTGAGAATCTGCGCATCGGATACCAGGGTAGGCGTGGTATCTACAATTACATAATCGAAAATCTCCTGCAAGCGCTCGAAGAGCAGTTTTGTCCGATCGTTGAGTAAAAGCTCGGCAGGATTGGGCGGCAGGGGGCCTGCCCGTACTACAAAAAGGTTATCGTTGACGCCGGAAGGTGCCAGAATATCATCCAGTCCTGCCTGTCCTATGGCATAGTGGCTGTAGCCTTTGGCGGTCTTCAGGTTCAGGTTTTTCGCAATCATGGGTTTGCGCAAATCCATTTCCATCAGCACTACCTTTTTACCGGTAAGGCTCAGTACTATAGCAAGGTTGGTAGATATAAAGGATTTTCCTTCTCCACTGATACCCGAAGTGACCATAATAACTTTATCCTCGGGCCGCGGCAATATATATGCCAAATTGGTTCGCAGGGCACGAAACTGTTCCGCTACTATAGACCGAACGTCCTGACTTAATAGGACGGATTCTGTTCCTTCTTTATGACCAATTTCCCCAACAATTGGAATTGATGAAAGCGTTTCAATGTCACGCTTGGTACTTAAGCGTGTATTGAGCATATCTCTGGAATAGGCAATGCCTAAAGGTAGAAGTAAGCCTGCAAAAACAGAAAGCGCCATGATTATCTTCTTCTTTGGTCTGACAGGACCGGACCCGGCGCGCGCAGAGTCTATTATCCGGGAATTTGCAATAGTAGACGAGCGGGAAATGGCTGTCTCCTCTCGCTTTTGCAGTAAAAACAGATACAGTTCCTGGCGAATATTCTGTTGACGACTATATTCTAAGCCTACCCTTTCTTTCTCCGGCACTTTACGCATCTGAGCCTCCAGTTCATTAGAGTTTGAACGAAGGCCGCGTAGCGCGACCTGAGCGCTTCGTTTTACCGATTGAATACCGGTCAACAAATCCTGGCGAAGATCTTTTAACTGAGCATCTATATTAACTACAACCGGGTTGTCTTCAGTAGAGCCCAATAACAAGCGGGAACGCTGCATCAATAAATTGTTGTACTGGTTCACAACGCCCGACAAGGTTGGATCCTGAACTACCAGCGATGCAGGCACGATACGGGGATTACCTGCGTTATCCAGTATATAGCGTTCCAACGACTCAATTACATTCAATTGTACTTCCTGTTGGGCTACTTCCTTGGCGTAGGAAGTAGTACTGCTAATCAAAGCACGGGCCTGTTCGCTAAGATCCGAAATCTCATTTTTTTGTTTAAAGCTCTGAATCTCCTTTTCAATATCGGTCAGTTGATCACCCACGACCACCAGACGCGAATCTATAAAGGCCATACTACTGTCGGCAATGCGGTTATTGTCGTCCACATTTGACTGTCTATATACCTGTATCAGCTTGTCAATTACTTGAACACCCTTTGCAGGAGTTTCATGCACCATTGAAATGGTTATAGCACTTGATTGTTTGCTCGACAACTCGGCACTTAATAAATTAAGGTACTCTGAAGTCACTCCCTCAGGATGGGCAATCTCGACTTGGTAACTTTTCTCCTTTTCATAGGAGAGATACGGATTCTGACTTACCGTCGCAATCCCTACGGGCAGTTTAACTGTAGCTCCCCATTTACCCGTGAATACCTTTCCATTTCCATCTACCAGTTTAAAACCTTTATTCACCGGCAAAATTTCATATGTGGCCGGGCCATCTGCCAATCCTTTATAAAAAAATGTATCGAAGCGCAGGTTGAAAGGGGCCGTCGCTCCATATAGTTCCCGCTTTTTAATGTTCTTCCGAGTGAAGTAACGGACGTTTAGTTGCAGGTCCGCGACGACCGTCCGCATAAGCGAATAACTTCTCAAAATCTCCAACTCATTGTCGACATTATTACCGCCTGAAAGCAGACCTATATTCTCCAGCATGGAGGCTTCGGGCGGCGCGTTTCTTTTATCGCGATCTTTAATCAGAATTTTCGCATTGACTTTGTACTGTGGGGTAGCAAAATATAAATACACGAACGCAAGTGCACCTGTCAAAAGGCCACCGACAAGCATCCATGGCCACAAGTGCCGCAGTTTGTCAACTATTTTCCTTAAATCGTCACCTTCATTCTTTTCCTGGCCTAAGTTATCGCCCAGAATTCGTCCTTCCATTTTGCTCAGTTATGAAACACCGTAAAAACCAAAAATTATATCTTAACGCAATCTAGTAAACACAATTACTGCCAGGGAGAGTGTCGATGCGATGATGGTATATGTCCGCGCCAAAGCTGCATCATTAGCAGCGGCCTTCCCTCTGTTAGGTTGTACATACAGCATATCGCCCTGGCGTAAATAGAAATAGGGTGATTCAAACATATCGGTGGCATTGAGGTCGAAGCGGATCATCTTCTTCCTGCCGTTTTCTTCCCTTGCCAGCAATACATTGCTACGTTTGCCAAATATGGTCATATCGCCGGCCTGACTCAATGCGTCCAGCACTGTAGCTTTCTCGCCATTGATAAGGTACATGCCCGGGCGGGAAACCTCGCCCAGGACGGTAACCTTAAAGTTGATTATACGTACGTTCACCACCGGCTCTTTATAGTATTTCAGGGCTTTTTGACGCACCTGTTCTTTAGCTTCAGCAGTAGTCAGACCGCCCACTTTAATTTTACCGGCAATGGGCAATTCAATATTTCCGTCTGCATCTACCAGGTAACCGGTAGCCGCTGCAGCCATTTCTGTATTCACCGATTTTTCGGCTGTAACCAGGGTGCTGCCCAGCGCGGTATTCACCTCCGGATCAATGGTACGTATATCCACGCTCAATATATCGTTGGGCTGGATGCGCACATCTTTATACGCTGCAGTTTGTACAATAGCACCATCCTTATAAATATAGGTGCTGTCGGACAGGTTGCGGAAATAGGCTACATTTTTATAACTGGTGCAGGACGACATCAGCGCTGCCGTCAGCACCAGCAATACCAGGGAAACTAAAGAAGACTTTTTCAAGCAGGTAAAAAAATTGAGTAATGATATATGATTGCTTTGGTATGCGCTTATTACTGACAGAAATGCTGCTGGTAAGCCGCTGGCACAACAATTTCGCGCTGATAACTCAGGCTGTCAATGGTTTTGCTGCGCAGGAAGGTGGTGTTACCATTCCAAATAACCTTGAAATCATACGACGACATATAGTTAAGGTTGGTAGTCGCAAAATACCCGTTCTGTACCTGACCCAGCAGACTGTAGATACTGTTCGAATTTTTGAGGCGGTACCAAACATCAACGGTAGGACGTACAATGGCGTTAGGCGCATTGCTATTGGTACAGCGGCCCTGAATATCAAAAGTGATAGGCGTAGCCGCAGGAACATTCAGGTTAACTGTTATAGGACTACCAGGACAGAACTGACCGGTGTAAGTACCAACAGGGGTGCTACGAACGCTCCAATCGGTCTGGCTGTTCTCAGCAGTATTGCGGTACACATTGATGGTACCGGATTCCTGTGTCAATTCAGGAATTTGTATCTGAGCACCATTGCCTACCTGAACCATTCTGGTTATCGGGAAGGTTCCTGTTTCTGTAATAATATCGATCAGGAAACTTTCAGTATTGCTTAATCCTGTATTAAAGACAATACTGCCCGAAGTACATAATTGGGTTACTTCTGCGCCCGAAAATCCGGTAAGGTGATTGGCAGCAAAAGGTATGCTCAATTGACCACCATTTTCGGTAACCGTCGCATTTTGTTCAAATGCCCAGGCTCCATTGTCGTGATTGTAGCTCCATACCGGAATTTGGTTGCCAGCCGCAAATGCAGCTCCGGTTACCGGGTTTATCTGACCATTGGCCAGGCCGATGCTCATGTTAACGGGCTGCGAAAACTGCCGCACTTCCACACCACCAATGCTCATTTCTACATCCATAAAGCCGGCTGTTGTAAACAGACCTCTAATTTTATTCCCGTTTTCATCGGTAATATCATCGGAGGCGTAACCACCCGGGAAGGCATTGGTAGAACCAGCATGCAGGGTGTTGAAACCTACCATGGTTATTTCCAGGCTGCCGCCATTGATGGGGTTACCATTCACGTCGCGGAAACTGGTTCCCTGTGGTATCGCCAGGCTGACAGCGGGTTCGCCGGGAGCAGGTGTAGTTGCAATATTTACATCTGTAGTAGTAGAACCACCCGTCAGCGGTACATTCTCTGTAACAACCGTTACGCCGGCAGGCGGATTGTCGATATTGATCATGCTGATCACCATCATTTGCACTGCTGCTCCCTTGGTTACTTTAATAGGTTGCCTTACGCTCATATAGCCGGGAGCGGAGGCCCTCAGTACAAATTCTACGGGTTTATCTTCGGTAGGCACCAGCGAAGGGTGTATACCCAGCGAGATGATACCATCTACTACCGTAAATACCTTGCGGCCACTGATTTCATATACGCCACCTGCATCGGGTCCTTCGATGGTAAGTGTTATGTTCTGTGGCGGAACAGCGGGGTTCTTCGGATCGTAGAACTGCACACCTACGGTTTGGTCAAATACTTTCGCATTGATGCTGAATTCGAAATCTTTCGTAGGCTTGGTACACCTTGTCAGCATAATGCCGCCACCCAGGGCGAGTAATAAACAGGCTGCTATATTGAATTTTTTCATAAAAATCTGAGTTGTATAGTTTGGATGTTTGGTTTAATACTTGATTATAGTGCGTAATGAATACCAATCTGTACATTGGGCAACCAGCGGTAGCCTTTCAGGTTTGTTTTCAATTGTTCCTGATTACGTTCATTGCCTTTCAGATAACCGGTTGCGGTCATTTCTACATCCGGTTTGGAGAACAGGTAATAGGTTCCCAAATCTGCTGATATACTAAGGTTGCCAGCTTTTATAAGTCGCGCAAAACCCGTACCCAGGTAAAGGGCCGCACCACCGCGGGTGACCTTGGTTTTTACTTCACCCATCCGATCGTCGTTCAGCGGTATTTCGCCATGGTAATATTCACCTACAGGTACCGAAGTCACATCGGCTTTGGCAGTAAGGAATGCCGAAAGTCCGCCGGTAAAGCGAAATCCGAGTTTCGAGAGGAAGGGGGTATAATAATCGGCGAGGGCATGAATATTAAAGGTGTTGATTTTATATTTATGCTCCACGTCTACCTTGCCTATACGGTCGTCCTGATTAATTTTTGCCCCTGGCAAAAACTGAAAGCCCGCACGTATGCCCCAGGATCCCGACAAGCCGATATTAGCCTGTAAACCCAATCCTGCGGTGCCTACAATGGCGCCAACAGTAAACCTGGAAGTCCCGGTACTATCGCTGCCCGCATCAGTACCCGCTTCGTCCTGCGCAAATGCGCCGCCTGCAAAGAAGCAACCCATAATGGTTGCCAATGTTACTTTCGATAAATGTCCCATGTTGTGTTGGTTTTACAATTTTGGAAAATCCCTTGGCATTTACAAGCTGCATCCGGTGCGGAATGGCTCTACTATGCTGAACTAAAACAAGGAAATACAATTGCGCCGCCGCAGTATGAATGCAGACATCCGGGCCCCGTTTCTGGTGTTCCCGATTAAGACATGCTATGCACATCTATATTTCAGCGGTAACAATTGAATATTTCTTGAATCAGCGGCCAGCATTGGTTAAGTGCTGTTAGGTTATGCGCTGTTTGGTTAAAAATTTTGGTTACTAAGTATCAATTATTTGGCTATCCTATATTGGTTCCTGATGATATAGAACGCAAAGATAGAAGTTATCGTGAAACAAGCAACACCCCTTTTAAAAACATTATGCGTCGAAAATGCCGGAAAACCAGGTAAAAATCTGATTAACTTCTCATAAAAAATGCTTCCGATCCTGCTTTTCGTTTCCAAAATAGAAGCGGGCTAGTCTATTTCATTGGTATTCAGCAAAGGATTAATTGAGTTCGAACAGGCCGAAAAAAGATGCTTTATGCAGTATGCATACAAAATAACTCCATAGGAATGGCTCGTGGAAGCAAAAAATCTTTAAGTAATTTTTTTTGAGAAACATTAGGTAACATCCTATATCTAAACGCTAAGCTGGTATTACCCGTTTTCCGGCTATGACGAAAATGATCCGGCAGGGGGAATTGGATTATAAAGTAGCGTTCATCAGATTGGCCGATTGCAACAAGCCTAGCTGATTGCTGCGCAGTACCGATCCGAGCGCCTGCAGGTGGCGGCGATGATGCACATCAGAGCCGGCAAAGGTATAGAGTCCTGCCTGTAGCCACCCGGCTGCAAAGTGAGCGGCAGGTTTACCATAATAACCACTGAGTGCTATGGTATTTAACTGAAAATGACAACCCTGCTGGCGCAGTTGAAAAAGGCGGTCGGTACCACCGGCTTCATAGTAATAAGGGTAACGCTCCGGATGTGCCAGCACAGGAATATAGCCACGGGCCTGTATTTCAAACACTATTTGACTGAGTCTCGGATCTTCCTGAACAAAGCCCATTTCGAAAAGGAGATAATTGTCGCCAAAACCCAGTAATGGCTCCGTACCGGCCAGGAGCTTCAGCAGACCATCGTCGAGCATATATTCAGCGGCTAGTTTGATTTCGATGTTCACCTGCCTTTCCATCAGTGCAGCCTGAAAGGTGTCCATCTGCCGCAGTAAGTTGTCCCTGGTATTCGGATAAAAGTCCAGACTAATGTGCGGTGTGGTTATCAGTTTTGAAAAACCCTGTACCTGTAACGCTGATATCAAACCTAGACCTGTTTCTAAATCGGGCGCCCCGTCATCTACTCCCGGCAGCAGATGCGCATGTACATCAGTTCCCAGAAATTTGTAAGTACCCTGAGTATCACCACTATCTGTCTTCTTTCTTTTAAATAAGCGAAGCATGAATTTCACATTTAAATTTTGTAGTTGTACTACTACAAGCCGGCAAAAATACCAGTAAAATTGATAAACTAAACTTTTATACGCTAGATTACCAGATATTCATATTAACATATCCGGACATGTCTTGTACTTTTGGTGCACCAAACCAATCAAAAAAATTCGGGAACATATTTTTTACCAATTAGTATTCCGTTATGGCCAACACTACAATATTCCAGCATTTTGTTCAAAATAGTTCTTTGCAGGCGTACAAGGTTTACGGCGCAGCTTCCAGAACGCATATCCGTTTTAGTTTAAGGGATGTGTTGTTCAATCAGGATCAGATAGTTGCCTTGTGCAGATCACTCAGCCGCAATCAGGTACGACCTTTAACGAAAACAATATTTGGCCTGGTTATTGCCGTATCATTTTTGCCGGAATAAACGTTATTATTGGTAAGTGACTTATCACTTTTTGTGTTTAAGTACCTATTGATCTTTTAAAATATAAGTGGACAAGCTTGTTATAATGGCAACAGCGTAATATTTTTGTCCTTTCTTAAAGATATCAATGTCTGGTTAACATTGATCATTTCTAAAGATTATCGCCCTGATACATCTTAGAATTTTGGTTCTCCAGTTTGGTTATGGAGATTGGTTCAAAGGCAGCTTCCAGTTCATGGAAGCTGCTTTATTTTTATACCTACCCCTGGCAACATATTCGTATTCAAACGCTACCGCGAATTTTTTAAAAGACCTTCAGTTTTGGCACAGTATTTGTAATTACCCCATTATCTTTTCGTAGTGCGGTTTATTGGTTTAATGCGTCCCTTAGTCTTAGGGGACGCTATTTTTTTAAGCCTATTTATTTTTTGCGCAGCAGTCGCTCTGCCTCGTCTATCTTCTTCTGAATAGCTGTACGCTCCTGCTCGGTAGCAATTTCGTGACGCAAAGCATCTTCATATGCATTCCTTGCCTTGCTATACTGCCGACGCTGCATCCAAAAATCACCTGTAAGCCGGTAGGCATCATAATATGAAGGGTTATTTTCTATAAAATCCCCTACCCTTACCGGCTCCTTGTCCATCCAGCGCATTTTGGCCTGCCGGAATTTGAGGAACCGCTGAAAATCGCTACTTAACAGTAAAGTGTCGGCGGCAATATTATACTGCGTATCGGCTATTTCCGAACCTGCCGCTGGCCGAAAACCTGGTTGAAACACCTTGCGTAAATCGTAACAGATATATGCACCCAGCTGCCAGGGATCGGTACTCACCCACATCCGTAAACTGTCGGGCATGAATATTACAGAGTGGTGCGCAATAAACTGGTTGAGCGCTTTTTCATTCCCCATGCCAATATCGGCTCCGCCTTTTCCTTTATAGTCGCGGAGTACACGCGCGGCACCCGCCGGACTTAAGGGATACTGCTGCAGCAGCAGCTCCTGCAGACGGGCATACCTGTATACCGAAGCACTGGAAGCCATTTGCTCCTGGTTCAGGTCCTGATTTTTCAATAAGGTACTTTGGTAGTGATTGGCACATTGAACGGCGTCCGCAGCCGGATCGTACACAGCCAGGGTATCAGGCGTTTTTTCCAACACCACGGTCTTGTGATCCCTTGCAGAACCAATTAAAAAGCTTTCACTCACAAACATCTTACGCTTGTGAGCGATGGCCACGGCCTCGTCGATATTTCCAGCGTATTGCAGTATTTCGCGGGCCAGCAACGATACCGGTGTAGCTGCTCCTTTGGGAATAGATGATTTGGCAGCGTTTATGGTGACCGTTAGTCCTTTTTCGTTCATGCCCGACACCACCCCTATAAATCCGCCCCAGGTGACAAATGCGAACTTATGGCCCTTTTCCGGCGCCACAAAAGCTACAATTTTATTACGGGCAAATTCATCACCCACCCAAAAATCGAAATTACGTCCGATGAGCATTGCTCCGTTTTCCGTCTTACCATCCCAGGCCGCGAAGGAGGTACAACCAACCAGCATCAGGTTCTGCAGGGCATGACCTATATCGTGCGCAGCATGATAGTTTAACTGCCGGCTGTACTTGTCGCCAATCCAGTTAAAGGAATCAGACGCTGAGCGCGAAATACCATAAATTTCCTGTTTGTATTCGTCGGTCACATGTTCGGGTAAATCCCGGTTCATAAAACCTACTACATATTTAAGAAAACGAAGATAACCTTCGCCGGGTATCATTTTTTTGATCTGATGGGTGAATGCCTGCTCCTGCGACACAACCAGCTCCTGCGACAATTTACCGTTCACCACCCCACGTTCAAAGGCCGGGCCGCTGGTGTACATTTCAAACAGTCCGCTACTGCTTTTATGTAACCAGTTAGGTCCAATAGTATACAGATTACTGTCGACCTGCAAACGCTGCATTTGCAGAGCACCGCTGTCAGCAATCGGAGGAGGTGGCACTTCGGCCACACTTCGCACGTAAAAAATAAAAATGATCACTGCTACCAAAATGACCAACAGGAGCCACAGCAGGAAGCGAAGAATTTTTTTCAGAAGCCACATGAACGGCAAAGATACTATGTTCTGCAGGCAGAGTACTGCTTCCGGTTTAATTTGAGGAAAGGAAAGGCTAAAACGGGTATATATTTAATGCTAATAAATTCCGGAACCCGCTGCCCGCAGGCAGGTCAGATGCCCAAGCTGCGGGCAGGTTTGCTGCGTTATTTCAAATACAAAAAAACCGGAAGGAAACTCCTAGATCCTGAAACCAAAACATAGATCAGATATTACCGGCTTCTATCATACCGCTTTTTTTCCCCAGCCGAATATAAGGCAGTCAGCCGCTGCAGCATTGGGATATAATAGAAAACAAAAAGCTGCCCTTCGGGACAGCTTTTCCATATTTGAAACTGACAAATTATATGGTCATGATTTCTTTCTCTTTGTCTTTACAGACCTGGTCTACCAATGCAATATGCTTATCGGTAATTCCCTGAATGCGGTTTTCAGCTTCTTTAGCTTCATCTTCGCTCAAACCGTCTTTCTGTAATTTCTTGATCTGCTCAATCATGTCGCGCCGGATACTGCGCACTGCAATTTTTCCGTTTTCGCCTTCAGCATTTACTTTTTTCACTAATTCTTTTCTGCGCTCTTCTGTTAAAGGCGGCAGGAACAGGCGAATTACAACACCATCATTTTGAGGAGTTACACCCAGGTTAGCCTGCATCAGGGCCCTCTCAATTACAGCAATCATTGATTTTTCCCAGGGCTGAAGCGTCAGCGTACGCGCATCGGTCACCGTAACATTGGCTACCTGATTCACCGGCGTAGGTGCGCCATAGTAATCAACCATAACACCATCTACCATTTGTGGGTTAGCCTTTCCGGCCCGTACCTTCAGCAGTTCGCTTTCCAGGTGATTCAACGCCTTACGCATAAGGTCACCGGTATTGCTGATAATGTTTCCTACTTGTTCTGACATGTTTAGATGCTTTTTTCAAAGGAAGGCAAATGTAGCAAACCACCGCCCAAATGCCAAATTTGGTGCCTGGCCGGCACTAAAAAAACTTATACGCAGCAGGCGCGCAACATGCGGGCATTGCCCGCCATATCCAACCGCAGGTCGGTAGTCCAACCCTGATCAATATAGTATTGCTGCGTATCCGGGGCATAATCCCGGTGCAGTTCCAGGTAAACATTACCGCCACGACGTAAATGTTGGCGGGCAAAAAGTTCGATAGCCTTATAAAACTGCTGCGGATCCCGATTGGTTACAAACAGAGCATTATGCGGCTCGTATTGCAACACATTGGGCGACATTCCGCTTTTTTCTTCTACCGCAATGTAGGGAGGGTTACTTACAATAAGATCGAAAACCTGATTACCGAGCAAATGGGCACCCTGCAAAATATCGGCCTTTTGCCATTCAACCTGCAGTCCTAAATCTGCGCCGTTTTCCGCGGCCAGCTCCAGGGCAGGTTCGGAAATATCCACCGCCACTATCCGCGCGGCAGGCATATTTTTCTTTAATGCAAGTGCTATACATCCACTGCCTGTGCCTATATCCAGTATGGTGGACACGTTAGCATCCGCACCATGCTGCCGTATAATCCAGTCCACCAACTCCTCTGTTTCGGGTCGGGGAATCAGAACGCGTTCGTCTACATGCAGCTTCAGGTTGTAGAAATAACTTTCTCCCAATACATACTGCAAAGGTCTGTACCGCAGCAGTTCACCGGCAAGGTACTCCAGGCGCCGACCTTGTTCTTCGGTCATTAAGCGGTGTTGCTGCAGTAAATAGTCGGGGCGCCCGAGGCCGCTGATCGATTCCAAAACCAAGCGTGCCATGCTACCTGCCTCTCCTTCGTCGTATAATGCCATTAATTGCTGTCGTAATATTGCCTCTGCCTCAGCCAGACTGATTGCATCCATGCTATTGTTCCTTCATCTTTTTTAGGGTCAATTCCAAATCTTCCACCGCTTCCGGATTCATCTGCTTTGCCTGAGCAATGGCACGTTCCTGCATGCTGATAGCCGCCGGTTTATCACCTTTCAACCACATGAGCTGCGCATAGGTGTCAGCAATGGTGGCCCACTGCGGCGATCCTTCTGTAAGGGTCATGGAACGCTCTGACCATTTCAGTGCCCTGCTGAGTGTACTATGGTCGTTAACCTTGCGCTCAACCGGCTGCCAGGCGGCGCTGTTCAGCGCATTGGCCACATTATAAGAAACAGATTTTTGAATCGAAGGGTTCTTTTCAATGGTAGCAGCAATTGAACTTTCATGCTTGTCTTCAGGCACATTCATCCGTATCAATTGCATCCTGAGCGACTCTCTGATTTGCTCCATGGCGGCTTCATCTTTATGCAACAAATCTTCGTCGCTCAAAGCCATCAAATAGTCCGCTTCGGTAATAGTAGCCTGCCATGCCTGTTCGGGTTCTCCGGCCTTTTGATAAAATTCACGATAATAATACAAGATACCCGAAGGACCATCCATTACAATATTATATCGGCGGCTAAAACTATCCATTTGGGCAAGGAGCTGAATTTCTTTTTTTTCAACTGCCCGGGTCAGGGTAGTATAAGGAAGCCGTTGCAACCAATAGTCAAACCGCTCCGGATTGTCGGGGTAAACTTTCATGGCCTGCTCGCGGTTTTTCAACAATACTTCGGTGGCCCGGGTATTATAGGTATTGGCATTTTCCAGCAAAAGGCGCAGTTGATCCAGGCTGGGTGGCTGACTTACATGATGTGCCACATAAATGTCCAGTGCAGCATCGTTCGGTTTATCCAGCCTCTTGGCTTTGATCAGGTAGGCTTTCAAAAATGCGGTATCTTTTTTACCCCTGGCAAGTTGGGCTTCATAATCCTGCCAGCTCATAGGGTCTTTACTTTCGGCTATGGCAATGTCGGCGCGCTCCAGAAATGTGCTCACATTGGTACTGCCCATAACCCGATACACCACCTCTTCGGTACGCGGGTTGATGTACAGATTGGTAGGATAACCATCTACCTTATACTTCTTCGCCAGATCGATGCCGAATCCTTTTTCGGCGTCTATTTTATAATTGACAAAAAGGTCGTTGTACTTATCCCCCACTTCTTTTACGGGAAAAATCGTAGACGCCATTATTTTACACGGGCCACACCAGGTAGTATATACATCTACATACACCAGCTTATTTTGCTTTTTGGCTTTACTCAGTACCTGGCTCCATTCCGTATTTTCAAATTGTATGCCCTGTGCAAAAGTTGTGCCTGCAGTGAGCAAGAGCAGCAGGCTCAGAAAGAGTGGGTTGTTTTTCATAGGAGCGATATTTGAAACGCCGAAAAATATAATACCCAGAGATTATCGGCGCTATTTTACCGCTAAGGTAATCAACATGGAGAGAGATCAGAAATATATAAATGGCCGCCAAAACGGTATATGCCTTGCAAACATTAAATTTGCGATCTGTATTCGTTATGCTTCAGAAACTTTACATCCGCAACTACGCCATTATCGACGAGCTGAATATTGATTTCGACCCTCAGTTGAATGTTATCACGGGCGAAACCGGTGCCGGAAAATCTATTATTCTTGGCGCGCTATCCCTTATCCTGGGCGAACGCGCCGAAACATCGGTACTGATAAACCGGGCGGAAAAATGCGTTGTAGAAGCTTATTTCAATACGAAAGACAATAAGATTTTTCAAAAATTGCTGGAGCGCGAAGAACTGGATGCTGAGGATAATACCATCATCCGCAGAGAACTGAGCAGTACCGGGAAAAGCAGGGCATTTATCAATGATACCCCTGTAACCCTGGCCGTGCTGAATGAACTTACCTCCGCATTGGTAGATTTGCACCGGCAATTTGATAATCGTTCCCTGCACGAAAACAGATTCCTGTACGAAGTAACCGATGCCATTGCCGACAATCAATTGCTAGTACCCGAATATCAGGAAAAGTTTCGCGAATGCAGGCGTATGCAACAGGAACTGCAGCAATTATTGGCAAAACAGGAAGCCTGGCGAAAAGAATCCGATTATAAGCAGTTTCTGTTTGAAGAACTGGAGCAGGCAGCGCTGCAGGAGAACGAGCTGGAAGAAGCCGCGCAATCCTTGCGTCAGGTTTCCGGAGCAGAACAAATCAAGCAGACATTACAAACCGTCTACGGCGTACTCGAAGAAGGCGACCGGCCGCTTAACCATGATCTGAAAAAGCTGGTGCAACAGTTACAATCCATCGTAGTCCTGCAACCAGCCGCTGCTGCCCTGGCCGAGCGGCTGGAGAGTGCGCTGATCGAATTACGCGATATTGCCCAGGAAAGCGAACGATTACAACAGCAAACCGATGTTGATCCGGCCCAACTGGAGCGATTGCAACAGCGCCTGGATATAGGCTATAAATTACTGAAGAAACACGGCCTGCAACAAACGCACGAACTGATTGCATTACAACAACAGCTGGCTTCGGAACTTGCCGAACAATCGCATCTGGACAGTGATTGCAATCAGTTGCAACAATCAATTGCTACCAGGCAAAAAGAGCTGCAGGTACTGGCTCATACCATTAGCGAACGTCGGAAAGCAGCGCTGCCTTCCTTCACCAAAAAAGTAAATGAACTACTGACATTGGTGGGCATGCCCAATGCAACTTTTCAAATTGCAATAGAAGACAGTTCAGAATTGCACCTTTTTGGTGCTGACGAGCTACAGTTTCTCTTTGATGGAAATAAAAGCGGAAAATTTGTACCCGTACATAAAGCAGCGAGCGGAGGTGAAATAAGCCGCATTATGCTCTGCATCAAAACCATTACAGCAAAAGCCCTGGAGTTGCCCAGCATCATATTTGATGAAGTAGATGCCGGCATATCGGGAGAGGCTGCCCGGCAGGTAGGCAGGCTGTTGCGCTCCTTAAGCGAATACCATCAGGTGCTGTGTATTACCCATCAGCCACAGGTTGCTGCCAAGGGCTCCCGTCATTATTTTGTATTTAAAAAGCCCAGCGAAACCGGGCAGATTAAGACGTCGGTTAAACTGTTAAATACTGACGAACGAATCAAAGCAATTGCCGAAATGATTGGCGGCGAGCAACCCTCCGTGGCAGCTATCGAAAATGCCCGTGAACTGGTTACCGAAGCATAAGCTTCAAATTTCAAACACACAAAGAAATCCGGGATCAGCTGATATCCGGGCCCGACACAGTTATCAGCTTTTTTTTAAAAGGCAACCCGGGCGAAACGAAGCGAGTTCTTTTTCAGTACAGGAACCAACAGTTCTTTTATATCGGTCTGACTGCCCGAGCGGGGCATCCAGTCACCCGCCAAAGTAAGCGACTGGCTCAGTTTTTTCATTTGCATATCGCCCGAAGCACTGATGGCAGTCACATTCAGTACCGAACGACTGGTACTGAAATCGTTGTAAAGAAACACCAGGGTCGATCCTGAATTGAGTAATCCAAACGAAGAGAAGAGGCCACCATCTTCCTGCGAGTACTGCTCTTTCCTTATAAAATTATGCCAGATCCTGTTTCCCCCGGCATCATAACTTAACACCATTATATCACCAAACCGGTATTCTCTTATTGCTGTACCGCCGCCGTAGGGTCCATTGTTGTACCAGGAATAATAGCCAACGCCTCCTCCATATCCGGTTGTTCTGGTAGTTACCACATAGTTTTCACTGATCAGAATAAAGCCACCGTCATTCTTCACCACCATATTGCGCACTACAAAATCATTAAATGCCTTTCTCTTATTGCGTTCATCGGTAGAGGCCCTGATTTGTTCGTCAAATGCTATCGTTTTAAAATATTCAAGGGTATTACTTTCGGGTAAATACCGGCCATATACCACACCTTCCAGGTTTCCATTACGTTTTTGGGCATAAAAACCTCCCAGATACAAGGCGTTATTTTTATCGTCCATTTTCAAATAAGATCCCGATAAATGCAGGTTCTGTAAAGGAAGCTCCACGCTTTCCAGCACTTTTCCATCGGCAGTCAGTTTAAATAACCAGCCATCATCGCCGGGGCTACGCAGGGTACCACCAAAACCGCTAAAATAGAAGCTTCCATCATTGCCTAATAAAGACTGGCCCATACCAAATTCACCGTCGATTTCTATATAAGGATTGCTGCGGGCCAACACCTGTAACTGATTGTCCAGCAAAATGGTCTCCATATTAACGCGCCCGGCTCTTTTGGTGCCGGTACGAAAAATCATAATTCTGGATCTGTCATTGCTTACAGCATAGGAATAATACTTGCGATCCGCAGCCATCCAGGCCATTTTAACGGAGTCGAGTACCAGCGGCTTACGTAATAGCAATGCTCTTTCGTCAAGTAAGGCGGCATATTGCACCACCTGATTTCCCTGCACCGCCTGGTACAGCACTACAATATTTGTTCCGGTCGCTATAAACCGTGTTTCATATATTTTTCTGGGAAAAAAATCAAGTGCTACCGTAGCCATTAACCGCATCGAATCATTAAAAGCATCCAGAAAATAACCTTCTCTTGAGGCCCGATACGCGTATAAACGATCGCCGCTCCAGCCAACTACCGAAAAGTCGCTGTTCTGAAAGGTGAAATTCTGCTCTTTTGAATAAAATACATCCTGTGCCGCACTGCGCAGGTCTGCAAAAATCAGCATGCTAAACAGGAGCATTCCAACAATCAATCTCATTTTGCTTTTTTTATCTTGATGTATCAAAATTAGAACCATTCCCCCAAACGATACCATGTAAATGGTACCAAACAGTATTATCGGGGCGGCAAAGATCAGTACTGAAAATTACAAATAGTACTTCTGCCGTTCAAGTTAACGATAAATCCAAATAGATTTGTACGGCAATACCTTGTTTTCCTTTGTTATACAAAAACTAATAGACGATTTTTTTGTTACACTTTGTTTATTACGGGTTTTCAATATTCCTATAAGAAATACAGGAGCCTGCCTGGCACTATTTAGCCTTACCTTTACAAAAACACAATATGTCGCCTAAAAAAATCGTCATACTGGGTGCCGGATTTGCGGGATTGCAACTGGCCCGTAAGCTGAGCAATACCGCTTACGACATCACCCTTATCGACCGTTATAATTTTCACCAGTTCCAACCTTTATTTTATCAGGTAGCCACCGCCCGGCTCGAACCCAGTAGCATTTCCTTTCCCCTGCGCAAGATTTTTCAAAAAAAGAAAAATGTACATGTTCGCCTGGCCGAAGTGCTTCGTATCGACGCGGCCCACAGCAGGGTTCGTACCAGCGATGGTGATTTCAACTATGATTATCTCATTGTAGCCACCGGCTGTACTACCAATTTTTTTGGCAACGAACAATTGGCCACCCATGCTTATCCTATGAAAAGCACCACGGAAGCCATGACCCTGCGCAACCGTATTTTGCTCAATTTTGAAGATGCCCTGCACGCCAGTCCTGCCGAACTCAAAAGCATTATGAATATCGTGGTGGTCGGCGGCGGTCCCACAGGCGTAGAACTGGCAGGCGCACTTTCCGAAATGAAGCGCAATGTTTTGCCCAAAGACTATCCTGATATGGATTTTAGCCAGCTCAGGGTATACCTGCTCGAAGGCAGTCCGGTGCTGCTGGGCCCCATGTCCGAGGCATCGCATCAGAAATCACGTCAATACCTCGAAGAACTTGGCGTTGAAGTCTGGACCGAAGCTGCGGTGGAACAGTATGCCGATAATGTGGTACGGCTCAAAGATGGCCGCAGTATCGAAACACGCAATCTGATATGGGCTGCAGGCGTAACCGGTAACCTGCCTGCGGGTTTTGCTCCCGACCTTATTCAGCGGGGCAACAGGGTAAAAGTAGACCGGTACAACCGCGTACAGGGCTTCGACAATATTTTTGCCGTAGGCGATATAGCCTATATGGAAACACCTAAGTATCCGCGGGCGCATCCGCAAGTGGCCAATGTTGCCATCAACCAGGCAAAAACGCTGGCGCGTAACCTGAAAGCAAATCTGCAGCAAAAACAATGGCAGGAATTCGAATACAAAGATCCCGGCTCCATGGCTACCGTCGGCAAAAGGAAAGCCGTGGTGGACCTGCCCAAATTCAGCTTCCAGGGACGCCTCGCCTGGTTTACCTGGATGTTTTTACACCTTATGCTCATCCTCAGCGTTCGCAATAAGTTGTTTATCTTTATCAACTGGGCCATAAGTTATTTTACCAACGATACTACGCTGCGCCTTATATTGTTGCCTACAAGGAAACATATACAACTGGCTGCACAACGCCACAATCATAACGCAGTGGAACAGGAACAGGAGAGAAAAGAATAACACCTATTGCCACTGAACAATCTATATTGTGTACCCTACCAGATACGTAGCCTTATGCTCATACCCTTGCATCCCGACAATCCGCAACCGCGTAACCTGAAAACGGTGGTCGACTGCTTACGTGCAGGTGGGGTTATTATATATCCTACCGATACCATTTACGGACTCGGTTGCGATATTTATAACCAGCAGGCTATCGAACGCATCTGTAAGATCAAAGGAATCAACCCCAAACACGCACATTTTTCCTTTATTTGCCGCGATTTGAGTCATTTGAGCGACTTCGCCCGTAATATTGGCAACCCTACTTTTCGCTTACTGAAAAAAGCCTTGCCAGGGCCTTATACATTTATACTGGAAGCCACCCGGCAGGTTCCCAAAATGCTCAAAACCAAACGGGATACCGTTGGTATAAGGGTGCCTGACCATATCATCTGTCAGCAAATAATTGAATTATTGGGCAATCCCATCATGAGTGCCTCACTACCTATGGAAGAAGATGTGGAGTACTATACCGACCCCGAACTCATTCACGATGTATTTCAACATCAGGTCGATATCGTAATTGACAGCGGCATCGGTAATATGCAGGCATCTACCGTAATCGATTGTACAGGCGATGCCCCCGAACTTGTGCGCGAAGGCGCTGGCGAATGGGAACATTTGTTATAGCCGCGCAGTAGCGGCATTAAGCCCGCCTTTATCCAGTTTCCACCAGAAAAAAATATTTCAGCCTGCGGTTCAGGTAGTACCTTTTGAATTCGCCCCGAAACAGGGTACCGGAAAAGTTGGATGCAGCCATGCTGCTCTAGCTCATCTGGCAATGCTGCGCGCCACCTCTTTTTGTCGTTTGGGAACAAAGGGCTATTTCGCATATAAAAAAGCCACCAACATTTAGCACATAAATGTTGTTTTCCCTGCTCAACTCAGCCCATACACGGCCCTTGCCTCTATTACAGTGTGCCGGGACGGACAAAAATAACATTCAATGAAAAAGGTACAATTGTTTCACGATCATAGCGTAGGCGCATTACAGGAGCAGATCAATGCCTGGTTAAAAGCCAATGAATACGCCGTCATACTCCATACTAATTTGAGCAGCCACGTTGCAGCACAACATCCGGCTTACACTTTCTATATTCTTTATGAGCTGGTACTACCTGCCGGCCTCGAAACCGATGTGGCACGCGAAGAACTCGACGTACGTACTGCTTTGGAGAACGATATGGGCATGCCCTAGTTGTATATTACCATTCCGCTGTGTAGTTCCTGACCCGGTAACCGTTACCGCAAAATTTTATACATCCATAAAGCGCGTGCACCCATCCGGGTTTAGCGCATCCCTCGCGCTGCCTGTGCGTGTACAGAAGGTTTGTACTGGTAAGGCATGTTTTCATACTTCTGGGCTTTTATTATTTGGGCGCGCCCTGCGGGCCGGGTTATTCGCTCCAATACCTGGCTGCCGGTATGGTGGCATAGTCCGCACTGATGACTGAAATTACCGATATATGCAATTAATCGTACAGAATGCGCTGCAGCCAGGTGATTTCCGCTGCTACCCCTCGCGCAAAGGACCTTGCACACTGGCAAATGTTTTGCACCGGTTGCTGGACGGGGAATCCGGATCTGAATTTTTTTAAGGCTTGTCAACAATTTCTTCAATTATCGTCGTATAAGCTCCCCTAATAATCGCAAGGTTTAAACGTAGCGTTTTTGGCTTTTATCCGCACACCTTGCAGCCTTCTTCGTAAAGCATGTGTGCAAAGCTTTCCTGATCAGCAGGGCTTGGCGCTTTTGCCATCATATGCTTCCATGCCCGATGGTCAAAGCTAGGCTCGGCATACATCTTCTTGTATAGTAACAACCCTGCTTCAAGCTGTTTAACGCGCTTAACCTCGCTTATCGCCCTACCGTCCTACCGCCCCAATTGCTTTTCCTTTGTAATATGCTGCTTCTGATATGCCAAGTTCCCGGCCTGTGTCTTTACCGTTGGCGGGCCGCCTGTTGTTCGATCGCAGCTACCACTTGGCGCTCTGTAAATTGGGATGGCTTCGTTATTTCGTAATTGACTTTTAACGTTCGCAATATGCTCTAACGCTGACTCGGTGAATTGGGGGGAAGCTTACAGATTGGCATTGTGCAAAATTGAAAGTTTTGGCTTTCTAATCCGCCACTATCCCAAAGCCGCGGCCCGTTAGCAGTAATTTTTCTGATGAAAGCAACTTAAGTTTTTGACATATTCAAAATTTGCAAAAATGATTATTTTGTAATTACTTTGTAATAACAAAATACACAACATGGAATTATCAGTAATAAATATCGGAAACTCAAAAGGTATTAGATTATCTAAGACAATTTTAGAGAAATATAATATTAGCGACAAAGTTGAACTCATACTTGAAAAAAATCATATTATTTTAAAACCTAAAGCCGAACCGAGAAAAAATTGGGAAAAAGCATTTAAGAAAATGCATGAAAATGGCGATGATCAACTTTTAATGAATGATGTTTTTGAAGATGAAAATTTTGAAGAATGGAGCAAGTAAATCAGTATGATATCGTATTGGTTAACCTTGACCCAACGATTGGCAGCGAGATGAAAAAAACAAGACCTTGTGTAGTGTTGTCACCAAACGAAATGAATAAATATTTGCAAACAATTGTACTTGCGCCAATGACGAGTAGTTCAAAACCTTACCCTACCAGAATTGAAGTCAAGCACAAAGGGACAAAAGGTTGGATCGCGATTGATCAAATTCGTACAGTTGACCGATTGAGAATTGTAAAAAGATTTGAATCTTTGACTGGAAAAGAAATAGAAAAAGTAAAAAACGTAATTCAAGAAACATTTGTTGACTAACAACAAACCTACCGCTAATAACTAAGCTTTCGTTTTGCCCAAGGGGCAAGAAACGAAAGCGCTGTTGAACGAAAGCTTTGGTAGTCCTGGAGACTGTTGTAATCGGCAACAATGAGTACATAGTATTCGGCAACAATAGTGCAGATAAATCGGCAACAAAGAGTGCAGAGCTTTGCGAGCTAAAATAGCTTGTTGATGACACTGACACCGTATTTATCGAAACTTATAACTTACCACGAAGCACACAAGCGCTCCAGGGAGGGTTTTTCGGTCAGCTATATCAGTACTCACCTCGGCCTTAACTGGCGAACCACAAAGCGTCTTTTGAGCATACCGGATGACCGCCAGTATGAAACAATGCCTTCAGCAGCACACGATCAAAGAATGTTTGTTGGACCGGTATGAAGGCTTTGTGAAATCGAAGCTGGAAGCGTATCCCGATACTTCCTATGCCCAGATGCACGACTGGCTCAAAGAGCATTACACCGACCTGCCTTCCGTATCTGTAAAGACTGTATTCAAGTATGTATCTCGTGTACGCGCAAGTACGACCTACCCAAAACGTCAGCGGTACGCGACTTCGCAAAGGAGATATCCAGAAGAGGATGAAGATGGCAAACCTGCCTAAATACTGCGATTTGGCAGCCTATGACCATAGCTTCAGCAATGGTCTTACCATCACACGACTGCACCAGTTGCAGGAACTCAACTGGATGGACCAGATCTTTAACATCATACTCATGGGGCATTCAGGAACAGGAAAAACATTCCTGTCCGCAGGCCTTTGCCATGAGGCTGTAAAAAAAGGATACAAAGCCTACTTCCGCAACATCGATACCCTGATCAGCATCCTTAAAATGAAAGACGTAACCAGTACCGCTAAAGCCGAATACAGGAGGCTGATAAATGCACATCTCATCGTTATTGATGACATCATGATCTTCCCGATAGAGAAAAAAGAAGCAGTAATGCTGTTTAATTTTATCAACCAGGTGTACGAAAAAACTTCATTTATCATCACAACTAATAAAAAACCAGCTGAATGGGCACAAATGCTTAACGATGAGGTACTCGCTACAGCATTGCTCGACAGACTACTATACCAATGCGAAGTTATTAACCTCGCCGGAAAAAGGTACAGGCTAAAAAACAGAAAAACAATCTTTCAACAATAAACAACAAATCCTATTATTGAACGCTGCATTATTGTTGCATTTTTCTCTGCAACTGTGTTGCCGAAAACTCTGCACTACTGATTGCCATTTTCTCTGCACTTTGGGTTACCGACTACACGGGGAAGTAGACGATGCAAACCGTACCCAGATGGCGAATACCATAGCTGCACTTGCAACTACACCAGCCCAAAATTACGAAGGCGAACCAGGCTATAAAAATAATCCGCAAGTCCTTTTAGACGGTATCAAAACCGTACAGCTTAAAACCAATGTCCTTACAAGAGTCTCATTGTATAGTTCAGGAAATATAAAAATCACGGGGAAAAATTCATGGGCAGCAAGGGCAAGATGTAGATTCCGGACCATGTTGACCCACCGTTCCGATTTATGTTGACCCACCGTTCCGGGCATGTTGACCCACCCCCTGCGTTAGATCGCAGACGCGGTTTTACTGCTTTATTCCGGGATGTTGACCC
>Ga0222425_100067_pt1 | contig 183171 bp, 170 predicted proteins | sample 2B1ome_2_FD_180089 | JGI IMG/M metagenome (GOLD analysis project Ga0222425, IMG submission 180089) | Enriched microbial communities from leaf-cutter ant dump, University of Wisconsin, Madison, United States - 2B150A (version 2) | ecosystem: Environmental > Terrestrial > Nest > Insects nest >...
CCACTGCTCCTCGAACACCCCTACGCTCCCCGCCCACGGACCTTTCAGTCCACCCTGACCTGCATCAGCTGGCACTAGCCTTTTACCTTCTTAGCCCGACCTGCATCAGGTGGCACCTGCCCCATTATATGACAAATGGATTGGTGAAACGCAGGTCATGGTTTCGGGTCATGGCGGGGCATGACCATGACCCTGACCTCAGCCTGATGCCCGAAGAAGGGCATGCTTGGTAATGTAGGCGCATGGGTTTCATCGCCGACGAATTCAACAGCGCCATTCGCCACCTCCGCCGCGCCCCGGGGTTCACGATCCTCGCGGTGAGCATGCTCGCCCTGGGCATCGGCGCCAACGTCGCGATCTTTTCCCTCTTCCGCTCGATCATCCTGAGCCCCCTGCCCTATCCCGAGTCCGAACGCCTCGTCGGATTCGGGTCGGCCAACACGGCAAAGGCGCTGACCATGCCCTCCCTCTCGGCGAGCGATTTTCGCGACTTCAAGGAACGCGCCACCTCCTGCGCCCGGCTCGCCGCCTACCGGCCCAACTTCGCCGCCTACCGGCCGGAAGGCGGCGACGCGGTCCAGCTCGTCAGTGCGCTCGTGACCGAGGAATTCTTTCCGCTCTTCGGAATCGCACCGCTGCGCGGTCGCGCGTTCACCGAGGAGGAGTTCAGCGCCGCGGCGAACCGCACCGCCCTGATCTCCGAAGGCGCCTGGCAACGACTCTTCGGCGGGCGTCCGGATCTGGTGGGCTCGACCATCCTGCTCGACGACCAGGCGGTGACCGTCGTCGGCATCATGCCCGCGGGCTTCCGTGAACCCGAGTTCGTGGACCTCTGGCTGCCGTTCCCCGCCGAGGCGCCGGAGAACCTGGCCCGCGATTCGCGCTACTGGACCGTCGTGGGCCGGCTCTCGCGCGGAGTCACCCCGGCCGCCGCACAGGCCGAGGCCTCCCTTCTCGCGGAGGCCCTTGCCCGAGAATACCCCGCCACCAACCGCGGCTGGGGCGTGACGGTGCGACCGCTGCTCGAATTGCGCACCGGCGGCCTTCGCAGCTCGCTTCTCCTGCTCGGCGGCGCCGTCGGGCTGGTCCTGCTCATCGCCTGCGTGAACCTCGCCAACCTCATGCTGGCGCGCGGCACCCGCCGGCTCGGCGAACTCGCGCTGCGGCTTGCGCTTGGCGCCACGCCGCGTGCACTGGCCCGGGCCGTGTTCATCGAGAGCCTGCTCCTGGCGGTGGCCGGTGGCTCCCTTGGCGCGGGACTGGTTGCCACCGGATTGCCGCTCCTGGCCCGGCATCTGCCCGCCGGCCTCATCCCGCGCTCCCACGCCCTGACGACCGACGGCTGGGTTCTGGGCTTTGCGCTCAGTGTGTCGGTGCTGACCGGACTCGTGTTCGGCTTGCTGCCGGCCTGGCAGGTGGTGCGCGCCAACATCAACGACGTGCTCAAATCCGGCGGTGCGCGCAGCGGCGGCAGCCGGTTCGCGACGCGCGCCCAGGCCGCGTTGATCGCCGGACAGGTGGCGATCACGCTGGTAGTGCTGGCCGGAGCCGGGCTGCTCGCCCGCAGCCTGCTCAACCTCCAACGCACCCCCGCCGGCTTCGAACCGCGCGACGTGCTCACGCTGCGTGTCGCGCCGCCGGAAAGCCGCTGGTCGGACTTCGACGGACTCAACCGCTACTACGACAGCCTCCTCGAGGCGGCACGCCGCGTGCCAGGGGTCGAGGAAGCCGCCTTCGACTCCAGCGCCCCGCTCTGCGGCATCTCGCTGCGGTTTCCCTTCTGGGTGCGCGGACGGCCTCGCGACGAGGGCAACGCCGACGATGCGGTCTTCAACGCCGTCACGCCCGGTTTCCTGCGCACGCTGAAACTGCCGCTGTTTCGCGGGCGGTTCATCGAACCCGGCGACGAACGCGCCACGCGCAAGATCTGCGTCATCAACCGGGCGCTCGCAGAGCGGGTTTTTCCGGGCGAGGATCCGATCGGACGGCATATCCAGACGGTCCCGTTCCTGTTGTCCGAACACCGGGAGATCGTCGGCATCGTGGGCGATGTGCGTCAGGACAACCTCGCCGATCCGCCACCGCCGCAAATCTACGTGCCGCAGAAACAGTCGCCCTGGTTCTTCGGCACGCTGCTGGTGCGTGTATCCGGCGGCGCCGCGCGCACGGGAGAACTCCAGGCGGCGTTACGCCAGGCCGATCCCGCGCTACCGCTGCAACTGGTCCCGCTCGAGCAGAACATCGCGCGCACGGCGCTGCAGCCCGGCCTGCGCACGGCGTTGTTCGGCCTCTTCGCCGCCGTCGCGCTCGGGCTCTCCGCCTTCGGCATCTATGCGAGCATGGCGTTCACCGCCGGCCAGCGCGTGCGCGAGATCGGCGTGCGTATGGCCCTGGGTGCGACGCCCGGAAGCATTCTCGGCTGGATGCTCGGCCACGCCAGCCGGCTCTGCGCCGCCGGCATCGGGTTCGGTCTGCTCGGCGCCATCGTCTTCAGCCGGGTGCTGCGCGGCCTCCTTCATGGCGTGGCGCCGACCGATCCGCTCGTGCTGACCGCGGTCGCCCTGTTCCTGCCGGTGGTGGTGCTACTCGCCGCCGCCGTGCCCGCCTGGCGCGCAGCCCGCCTCAACCCGATCCGCGCACTCCAACACGACTGACTTTTCCCCCATGAACAACACCGCCCTCCTCCGACTCACCCTCGGCCTGCTCCTCGCCGGATCGCTGCCGGCCCAATCTCCGGTCGAACAGGCCGCCGCCGCGCTGAAAGCCGACGATCTCGTCACCGCCGAAACCCTCCTCGCCCCGCTCGCCGCCGTCGAAAATCCCGAGCCGGCGGCCCTGCACCAGCTGAGCCTGGTGCGCCTCCGCCAGCAAAGAACCGCGGAGGGCGTCGAGCTCGCCGAAAAAGCCGCGAAACTGGCGCCGGACCTCGCCGACTACCACGCCGCGCTCGGTCAGGCGCTGGCGCAACGCATCGGCGAGGTGGGCTTCATGCAACAGGCGATGATCGCCGGCCGCATGCGCAAGGCCTTCGAGAAGGCCTTGGAACTCGATCCGAACCACATCGGCGCACTCATCGGCTTGAGCCGCTACCACACGAACGCGCCCAAGATCGCCGGTGGCAGCACCACGAAGGCCAGGGAATACGCGCGGCGCGTCCGCGAACTCGCCCCCGTCCCCGGCGAGACCGAACTCGGCCACATCGCCGAGAAGGAGGAGGACTTCGCCGCGGCGCTCACCCATTATGAAGCGCTGTCGGCACTCCAACCGGACCAAGGCCGTCCGCACTACCTCTGCGCCCGCATGCTGGCCAAGCTCGGACGCAAGGACGAGGCGCGCGCCCGCTTTGAAAACGCCGCCCGCCTAGACCCGAAGATGAACGAGCCTGTCACCAAGGCCCTCGCCGAGCTGGACCAGCCTGCCGGCTGAGAACGCCGGGGGCATGCGATCTTGTGCGGCCAAGGCACCTGGTTCGCCGTGGAATTCCTTGCCGATCGTTGTGTCCCTGGCGCGAGGTGGATGCGGATGCCCAAGGCGAACGGCAAGTGATGGGTGCGCGTGGCGCGAGCAAGCTCGCCGCCCACACATTTCCCTCACCAAGGAGGTCCATCCCACCCGTCAACGCACCCGCAAAGGCAGGTAGCGGCCACCTGACTTTAGGTGGGCGGCGAGCTTGCTCGCGCCACGACCGCCATGGAACGCTCGCGGCATGAAAGCTGAACGGGGTGACGAGGCTTTGCGTCGGTTCCGGATTTCTTCTCCCGGAGCCGAGTATTTTCTGACGATGAACCTGGCCGACAAAACCGGCCCTCATCTCACCTCTGACGCCAGGCAGGCCATCCGCACCGAAATCGACGCCCTTGAACGCTCCGGCCATTGGACCATCCGGGGAGCGGTGATCATGCCGGATCATCTGCACCTGTTGGCCAACCTGGGTCCGTCCCTCACCCTCAGCCGTTGCATAGCTCGCTTGAAGAGCAAGACCAAGGAGGCGCTGGCGACGTCGGGGACCCGTTGGCAGGACAACTATTATGAACACCGGCTGCGCCGACACGAAAGCGCGAGCAACGTGCTCCAATATATCTTTCTAAATCCCTTTCGGGCCGGGCTGCTTCAGTCGAAGGAAAAGTATCCTTGGTTTTGGTTGGGAAACGAGGAGCGAGCGTGGTTCGAACCGAGATTGGATGACGGGCAACCGTGGGCCGAATGGTTGCGCTGAGTGCGCGTGGCGCGAGCAAGCTCGCCGCCCACAATCCAACCCGCTTCCGATGCTGCGTGATTGCGCCGGTCAAGGCGGTGGCGTAGGGCTGGTCTCATGCAATTTGACTTCCCTGCCCGGCGCGAGCGCATTGCCCGCGCCCTCGGCCTGACCCACGAGGTGCTGCTCATCGGTGCCGGCCAGCCGATCCCCAAACCCGAGATCAGCGACGCACTGCTGCCCTTCATTGCGCACCAGGAATACTATTACCTGACCGGCCATGCCGAGGCCATCGGCGGCATCCTCGCCTACGATGCACGAGAAGGAAAATGGACTTCGTTTGTCCCCGAGGTCACCGAACTCGACCGGGTGTGGGAGGGACGTGACCAACTGCCCGGCACGCTGCTGTCCGCCTTTCCCGACTGGCTCGCCGCCCGCGCCGGGCGCCCCGTCGTGAACCTGGGCGCCCCGGTCGCCGGCATCGCCGCCGATCCCGCGCGCACCGCGACCGTGCGCGAGGCCTACAAGCATGCCCGCCGGCCCAAGGAAGCCGCCGAAATCGAGCTGATGAAACGCGGCGCCGCGGCCACCGCCGCCGGTTACGCGAAGATCCAGCCTCTGATCCGGCCCGGCGTGAGCGAACGGACGCTGCAGATCGAACTCGAGGCGGAGTATTTCCGTCACGGCGCGCAGACGACCGGCTACGACACCATCATCGGCGCCGGCGCGCAGAGCGCGGTGTTCCATGGCTCGCCCTCACCCGAACGCGTGGCGAAGGAAGGCGACTTCATCCTCATCGATTCCGGCGCCCAGGCGGACCGTTACGTGACCGATGTCACCCGCACCTACGTGGCGGGCCGGGCGTCGGCCTTCCAGCGCGACCTTTACCAGGTGGTGCTCGGCGCCCAGCGGCGCGCGATCGCGCAATGCCGTCCCGGCGCCGAATGGAAGGACCTCCATTTCAGCACGGCCGTCGACATGATGGCCGGCCTGGCCGCGATGGGCGTCGTCCGCGGCGATCCGCAAACCCTCGTCGAGCGCGAGGTTCACACCCTGTTCTACCCGCATGGCCTCGGACACATGGTCGGCCTCGGCGTGCGCGACGCCAGCGGACTCGAACCCGGCCGCACCAAGGACCCGCGGCCGAGCCTGCGCAGCCTCCGCATGGACCTGATCCTGCGCGAGGGCTACCTCGTCACGGTCGAGCCGGGGCTCTACCTGATCCCGGCCCTGCTGCAGGACCAGGGGAGACGCACCCGCTTCGCGGATGCCGTCAACTGGCCGCTCGTGGACCGGCACCTGCACCTCGGCGGCGTGCGCATCGAGGACAACATCCTCGTGACCGCCGGAGAGCCGCTGAACCTCACCGCCGCGATCCCGAAGGAACTGGCCTGAGCGGCCGGCGTTTCAACGGCGATCCGGCCGCGGGTTGATCACCACCAGCAGCAGGATGGCGATCAGGACGGTCATCACGAGCACGCCGATCGCAATCGCCACGATCGGCACGCTGGCGAAGGCCAGCGAAACGCCGCCGAAGAAACGGGAATCCCGGGCGTAACGATCCCGCAGATCCCGCCCCTGGTCCTCGATGTGGTCCGCGGCGGCATCCAGCACCTGCTGGAAACGATCATGACAAGGGCGCAGCTGGGACAGGTTGAACTCCGAGGCTTCGTTCAGACGGCCCGCCCGGGCGATTTCCTGAAAACGCCGGGATTGCTCCGCATACTCGGAACTGACGGCGGCGATGGCCGCAGGATGTTCGGTGCCCCGCAAAACGGCCAGCGTATCCGCCCGGCGGGTCAGGTCCTCCAGATCCCGGGTGGCGTTCGCCATCTCCGGCAGCAGGGCCGCCCACTCCGGCTCGTGATCGGGCGTCACCACCCGCCGGGCCAGCCGCTGCACGCCGGTGACCTCGCGGGTCAGCGTCCGCAAGCTGTAGATCGCGGGGGCGCCATCTTCGAACAGCGCGGCATAGCGCTGGTTGACCGAACGCACAAAATAGAGGCTCAAAACGCCAACGACGAGGTTGGCGGCCAGCAGTCCGGCTAGGACCCAAAATCTAACGGAAGAGCGTGGCATGGGGATGCGGCCAGCACCCTTAGCCAGAATAAGGACATTTGCACCTCCAGAATCGACTCACTCATTAGACCAGCCAGCGCCGCATGCCCGCACCCACCAAGGCCAGGGAGAGCAACGAACTGAACGGCATCAAAACGGCCGCGAGCAACGGGCTCATGTGACCGCTGACCGCCAGACCGACCGCCAGGGCATTGTAGGAGACGGAAAACACCAGCAGCCAGAGCTGCGTCCGCCGGCGGGCGGCGTTAACCGCAAACAACCGGCGCAAACCGCCCACGCCCTGCCCGAGGTAATAGAAGTCCGCCTTCCCCTCCAGCACGCCGCGATGAATCACGGGCGTGCCGCGCGCAAACGCCGCATCGAAGGCGAGGCTGTCGTTGGCCCCATCGCCCAGCATCAGGGTATCCCGGTCGTCGAGCATCCGCACCCACGAGGCCTTCTGCTCGGGTGTGACGCCGGCCACCGCATGATTGGCCGGCAAACCGAGGGCCGCGGCCATGGCGGCGACCTTTGGAGCCCGGTCGCCGCTCAGGATGAACACGTCAAAACCGTCACGCTTCAACGCGGCCACCTCCGCCACGGCATCCTGGCGGATCGAATCGGCGAAATGGAAGCGGCCCAGCACGACGCCATCGCAGGCGAATTCGGTGTCATGAGTATCCTGCAGGGCGGGGTCGCCGAACCCCGCCTTAAGCATGCCGCCGTCGCTGGCGGGGTTCGGCGACCCCGCCCTGCACCCCGCCCTGCCTGGCCGGCCGAGTGTCCAGCGTCCATTCGGCGTGGTCAGGCTCACGCCGCGCCCCACTTCCTCGCCGAACGCACCGGCTGGCGGCTCCAATCCCGCGGTATCGGGACGTGCCAGCAGGTTTTCGAGCAGGCTCTGGCTCACCGGATGGGGATTGTCCCGCACCAGCGCGAGCAAGGCCGCCCGGGCCGCGGGGGTAAGCGCGTCGAGCGCCTCGGGGTTGAGCCATTGCGGCGTCTCGAGCGTGAGCGTGCCGGTCTTGTCGAACAGGAATTTTTTGATGCGCCCCAGGCGCGGCCAGAGATCCGCCTCGCGCACGAAAACGCCGTGCCGGCGCAGCGCCACGGTCGCCATCTCGTCGGCCAGCGGAACCGCCAGCCCGATCGCGCAGGGACAGGAAACCACGAGCACCGCCGTCACGACGGCGAACGTGCGCACCGGATCATGCGTGCCGAGCCACCAGAAAACGCCCGACAGGATCGCCGCGGCAAAGATCGCGATGAGGTAGCCACCCACGACGCGCTCCAGCAAACGGTGTCGGAACGAATCGCGTCCCGCCGGCTGCAGCAGTTTCGCCAGCAGCGATTCGCTCCACCCCTGGGCGGCGCGCAGCTGGACTTCGCCGCGCGCGAGCGAAACCGCGCCGGCGGGCACGCGCCCCCCCTGCCGGTATTCGCGCGGATCGGCCTCACCGGTGATCCAGGCCGTGCCGAACGAGGCGGCGCTCGACTCCAGTTGGGCCTCGACGGGCACCACCTGGCCGGAACGCACGCGGAAGACATCGCCCGGGCGGAGATTCTCCACCGGCTGCTCCACGGCCGCGCCGGAAGGACCGAGCACGCGGACCTTGTGCGGACGCGCCTGCACGCTGAGCAGACGGCGGCGGTTGCGTTCCACCGCGGCGACCTGCGCCCAGCGGCCGACCAGCATCAGCAGGATGAAGGTGCCGACAAAATCGAAATACACGTACTCCTCGCGTCCCGCCGCCCAGCCGTAGAACGAGCCCGCATAGGAGCCGACGATGCCGAGGGCGATCGGCAGGTCGATGTGCAGCACGCCGCTGCGCAGCGCCTGCCAGGCCCGGCCGAGAAAGTAGCTGCCGCCGGTCAGCAGGCTCAGGGTGGCAAAGGCCATCGCCAGCGTGCCGAAGAGGTGCGCGTAGCGGAAGCTCGCCTCCATGCCGAAATACGCCGGCAGGGCGAAGAGCATGATGTTCATCGCGAACGCCGCGCAGAGGCCCACGCGCCGCACCAGCAGCCGGCTCTCGGGCACGGCGGGTTCCTCGCCGGGCGGGCCGACGAGGTAGTTGAAGGACTGCAAGGCGCGCGCAAAGCCGGGCGCGTCGAACTCCCCGCGCGTCCAGCGCAGGCGCAGGCGGCCCAGCTGCGCATCGGTCTCGATGCCGAGCGCCCCCTTCTGCTGGTGAAACACCTTTTCGATGAGCCAGACGCAGCCCGCGCAGGAGATGCCCTGGATTTCGAGCATCAGCGCCGGCGTGCCGGGCTCCTTCTCGGCCCCGGCCTGCATCTCCGCCAGCCAGGCGTAGTCGCGCGGCTGGAAAACGACCTGGTCCACGGGAGCGACAACCGTGTCGCGGATCTTGTAGTAGCCCGCGAGTCCGTGCTCATGCACCAGCCGGAAAACATAGGCGCAGCCCGTGCAGCAGAAGCCGCTCTCGCGCGTGCGTTCCGTCGCCAGCGGCGTGCCGCAGTGCCGGCAAAGGTGGGCGGGGGCGGCTTGCGGGGCGCGCAGTCCACGCACTCGCACCATCGGGCTCGCACCCCCGTCCACCAAGTCTTGCCGGAAAGTCTTCCCCTGCTGCTGCAGGGCGGGGTCGCCGAACCCCGCCTCGGACGCGGCGCCGGCTTCGCTGGCGGGGTTCGGCGACCCCGCCCTGCAATCACCGCCGGTGCTGCGCGCCTGGTTCATCTCAGAAACACACGAAATCGTTCACCCCCGGGCCGCCGAGGCCCAGGGTGCCGCGCAGCCGCCAGACGAGGATGGCCGCGACCGCAAGCGCCAGCACCGTCTGGATGCGTCCGAGCCAGACCGGCCCGAGCCGCACGCGGATGAGGTGGTAGTTGGCCTGCGCAAACCACAGCAGCGGCACCGTGCCGAGGCCGAAGGCCAGCAGCGTCTCCGCTCCGCGCACGGCGGAACCGGAAAGCAGGGCGAGCGACAGGAGGAAATACAGCGGGCCGCAGGGCAGCAGCGGGGTGGCGAAGCCGAGCACGGCGGCCGCCTTCAACCGCGAACCGCCGCGCAGGCGCGCGGTGACCGCCGCATAGGCCCGGCCGACGAGGGGCAGTTTCGGCAGGCGCTGGTCGAAGCGCACGGCCACGGCGACGAAGAACGCCACGAGCAGCCACGGCAGGTAGCGCATCGCCCCCTCGCCGACGAACGAGAGCGGCACGCGGCCGATCCCGCCGGCGAGCGCCCCGAGCAGCGCATAGCCGGCCAGCCGGCTGACATGGTAGACCGTGGCCACGGAGTGCGGATCGGCCTCGTCGCGCCGGGCGGGCATGAGCGAGCACGCCAGCGGACCGCACATGCCGGCGCAATGCAGGCTGGTGACCAGGCCGGCGAGCAACGCCGAGACCGGACCGGTGATGCCGGCGAGCTCGTGCGTCATGGTTTCGTCCCCTTGGTCGCGAGCGGCACGGTGCGCGTGTCCGCCATGCGCGACGCGACGAACATGCCGGTCCACAACACCGCCAGGAACAGGAAGCCGGCGGCGACCCAGAGCCAGAGCGACAGCGACGAGGACTCAGCGCTGGATGCCTTTTTCATGGTCCTCCTCCTGGAGCAGCTTCGGATCCGGCCCCATGAACTCCACGTCGCGGGACAGCTGGTAGGTTTTGCCGGCGTCCTCGACGCGGACGGTGAAATGAAACGGCCCGGCATAGTGCTTGCGGTCCACGATGAGCACGAGCGGGCTGACCGACTCCGCCAGCGGGCCGAGCGTGACAGGCTCGGCGAAACCGGTCTGCTTCACCCCGGCCGGGACGCCCTCGGTCGAAACGACAAAGGTCGCCGGTTCCGTGCGCTTGTTGAGCAACCGGACCATGAACTGGTTGCGGACATCGTCGCGATCCACGAAGTAGGCCGCGCCGCTCATGCGGTAGACCAGGAAGTTCGCCGGCTTGACGCCCGAGAAGGCGAACGCGGCCACCGCCACGCCGACGAGCAGCAGGATGAAATAAACGACCGTGCGCGAACGGACCCAGCGTGTGCGGCCACCCTCGAGACCGATGAACGAGTCGTAGCGCACGAGGCCCGTGGGGCGGTGGACCCGGGTCATCACCTCGTCGCAGGCGTCGATGCAGGCCGCGCAGCCGATGCACTCGAGCTGCAGGCCGTGGCGGATGTCGATGCCGGTCGGGCAGACCTGGACGCAGCGGTTGCAGGCCACGCAGGCGCCCGCATCGGGCGTGCCGAGCTTGCCGCGCGGCTCGCCGCGCTTGCTGTCGTAACCGATGACCATGGTGTTGTCGTCGGTGAGCGCCGACTGCAGGCGGCCGTACGGACAGATCACGATGCACAGCTGCTCGCGGAACCAGGCGAAATTGAAATAGAGCATGCCCGCGGCCACGAACACGAACAGGAAGGCCGCCCAGTGCTCGCGCGGCTCGGAACGCATCATGTTCCAGACCTCGGGCAGGCTCACGAAGTAGCTGAGGAAGATGTGCGTGATGACGAGCGACACCACGATGTAGAGCGCGTGCTTCAGCACGCGTTTGCCGATTTTGGCGGCGTCGACCGGCGCCGCCTGGAGCGCGCGGCGGGCGTTGCCGTCGCCGTCGATCCAGCGCTCGATCACCCGGTAGACGTGCTCGAGGTAGACCGTTTGCGGACAGGCCCAGCCGCACCACAGGCGGCCGAAGAGGGCCGTGAGGAAGAACAGCGCGAAACCGAGGCCCGTGACGCCGAAGAACAGCAGCCAGGTGTCCTGCGCCGCGAGCGTGAAGCCGAAGAAGTGAAACCGGCGCTCCGCGAGGTCGAGGAACACGGCCGGGTAGCCGTTGACCGGGATCCAGGGCAGGGCGACATAGAACGCGATCAGCGCCCAGCCGCTCCAGCGGCGCATGCGCGTGAAGCGGCCGTGCACGTCGGCGGGATGGATGTCGCGGCGCGACCCGTCGCTCGCGATCGTCGTGACCGAGTCGACGCTCGGCCGGTAGGACGAGGCGGGACGCGGCTTTGGATTGTCGGGATTCGTAGGGACTTTGGGATCGGCGCTCATGCGTGGTTTGAGCGGGTGTCGCCCGGCGCTGCGCGCGGGCTGAACCTGCGCGGGGCGCAGGTTCCACCTGGGCTATTTGGGTTGTTCGACGGTGACGGGCTCGCCCTTCTGATGGTGGGAAAGCAGGAAGGCCACGACCTCGGCGGTCTTCTTCTGGCCGAGCACGGGCTCCCAGGACGGCATGCCCTTGGCGAGGACGCCGGCCGAGACCGTGTGGTAGATCTCCTTCGGCGTGCCGCCGTGGATCCAGGCGGTGTCGGTGAGGTCGGGACCGACCGCGGCGGGGTTCTCGCCCTTGCCCTTGAGGCTGGCGAGGTGGCAGGCGGCGCAGAGGGAGGCGTAGGTCTGCTTGCCGGCGTCGACGAACACCGGATTGCGGCTCATCTCCCAGAACACGTCGTCGTTGGTGACGTCGATGGAGTTGGCCATCTTGACGGCGGCGATGCGCGCCATCTCGTTGTCGATCTGCTTGCCGTCGGCGGGCACGACTCCAGCCACCATGTGGACGAACCAGTAGACGATCGAGAAGGCGATCGCCCCGTAGAGCGTGTACAGCCACCAGTTGGGCAGGCGCTGGTCGAACTCCTGGATGCCGTCGTAGACGTGGTCGCGGAGCTTCGGGCCGTTGTCGCCGGCGGGAGGCGTCGGATGGGAATTCATGGCGGCGGGTTATTCGTGGTCGAAGGGCATGCGCGCGAGGCGCTCGCTCTGGGCAGGCTTCATGCGCGAGGCGCGCCAGGCGGCGGCCAGGTAGACGAGCGACGCCACGGCGAGGGCGACGACGGGAAAAATGAGCTGCCAGTCTTCGTAGATGATGCGGCGGAACATGGGAGGATTCTCCTATTTTCGATTTTGGATTCTCGATTTTCGATTGTTTGGAGCCTGGAATCCGGCGTTTGGATTCTTACCGCGCAGCGGTTTCGGTCGCCGTCGGCTCCCACTTCCTGCCCAGCGACTGAAGGTAGGCGATGAGGGCGACGATCTCCTTGTCGGGCTCGGTGTAGCGGCCCTGGTCGCGGAGCTCGGAGGCGATCTGCCTGGCCTGGGCCCGGGCGAGGGCGTCGATCTCGGCGGGCGACCAGTTCGGGAACGGCACGCCCAGCGTGCGCTGCACGCGGATCTTGGCGCTGAGCGCGGCGTAGTCGGTGGCCTTCTCGTGCAGCCAGGCGTAGGACGGCATGTTCGAGCCCGTCGAGATGGCGCGCGGGTCGCGCATGTGGTCGTAGTGCCAGGCGTTGTTGTATTTGCCGCCGACGCGGGCGAGGTCGGGGCCCGTGCGCTTGGAACCCCACTGGTACGGATGATCCCAGATGGATTCGCCGAGGCGCGAGTAGTCGCCGTAGCGCATGACGTCGGGCACGAGCGTGCGGATCATCTGCGAATGGCACAGGTAGCAGCCCTCGCTGACATAGATGTCTCGGCCGGCCAGCTCGAGCGGCGTGTAGACCTGCGCCACGCGGTCCTCGGTCTGGAGGCGGCGCTCGATGGTGAGCATCGGGATGATCTGGATGAGGCCGCCGACGGCGACCGACAGGAAGGTGAGGACGGTGAACGGCAGGGCGTTCAGCAGGAGCTTGTCGTACCAGTCGCCCCAGCTCTTGCCGCGCGACTGGAAATGACCGATGGCCAGCAGCACGCAGAACGAGGTGGCGACGAGGCCGAGGATGTTGACCCAGCCGGTCGTGAACATCCAGACGAAGGCGGCGACCATGCCGAGGGTGGTGAACACCACTGGGGCGTTGAAGAAGGTGCCGGTGGCGCCGAGCTTTTCGTCCGCGGTGTGCGGTTCGGCGAAGACCTCCATCCGGCCGTCGACGGCCTGGGCGCCGGCGATCGAGCGCCAGATGTTGTACCCCATGATCACGAAGCCCGTGAGGTAGAGCGCGCCGCCGACCACGCGCAGGAGCATGAGCGGGCGGATGGCATTGAGCGTCTCGATGAAGTTCGGGTACTTGAGGATGGTGCCGCCCTCGGCCGTGGCGTTGAGCATGAGGCCCTGGCCGATGCCCGAGGCCCACATCGCGGCGACGTAGAGCAGGATGCCGAACATCCCGAGCCAGAAGTGGAGGTTCGCCAGCGACTCGGAGTGGAGCTTCGTCTTCCACAGGCGCGGCACGAGCCAGTAGAACATGCCGGCGGCCATGAAGCCGTTCCAGCCGAGCGCGCCGGCGTGGACGTGGCCGATGATCCAGTCGGTGTAATGGCCGAGCGCATTGACGGCCTTGATCGACAGCAGCGGTCCCTCGAAGGTCGCCATGCCGTAGTAGGTGACGCCGGCGGCGAAGAACTTGATGACGGGGTCGGTGCGGAGCTTGCCCCAGGCGCCGCGCAGCGTGAGCAGGCCGTTGAGCATGCCGCCCCAAGAGGGGGCCCAGAGCATGAGCGAGAAGGTCATGCCGAGCAGCTGGAGCCAGTTCGGCAGCGCGGTGTTGAGCAGGTGGTGGGGGCCGGCCCAGATGTAGATGAACACGAGCGACCAGAAATGGATCACCGACAGCCGGTACGAATAGACCGGCCGCTCCGCCGCCTTCGGCAGGAAGTAATACATGATGCCGAGGATCGGCGTGGTGAGGAAGAACGCCACGGCGTTGTGGCCGTACCACCACTGGACGAGGCCGTCCTGCACGCCGCCGAAGACCGGGTAGCTGTGGATGAGCGAGGTCGGCAGCGACAGGTGGTTGACGATGTAGAGCATCGCCACGGTGATGATCGTCGCGATGTAGAACCAGATGGCGACGTAGAGCGACTTCTCGTGGCGGCGCGCGAGCGTCCAGAAGAAATTCACGGCGAAGACGACCCAGATGACGGCGACGGCGATGTTGATGGGCCAGATCAGCTCGGCGTACTCCTTGCCGCGCGTGAGCCCGAGGGGCAGCGTGATGGCGGCGGCCACGATGATCAGCTGCCAGCCCCAGAAATGGAGGTTGGACAGGAAATCGCTCGCGAGCCGGGCCTTCACCAGGCGCTGCGTCGAGTAGTAGATGCCCGCGAACATCATGTTGCCCACGAACGCGAAGATGACCGCGTTGGTGTGCAGCGGGCGCAGGCGGCCGAAGGTCAGCCACTGCTGGCCGAAGTTCGCCTGCCAGAAGTTGAGCTGGGTGGCGATGAGCACGCCGACCAGCATGCCGACGATGCCCCAGATGATGGCCGCGAGCATGAACTGCCGCACGACCTTGTCGTTGAACTCGATGGTGATTTTTTGACCTGTCGTCATGGGATGGTGCGTGGAAAAGGCTTAGAAATACGCGGGCTCGCGGTCGTCGCGGTAACGGAGGCACTCCGCACACGGCTCGCGGCCGGACCGGCAGGTGCAACGGCCGGGCGCATGGGTGCGGACGGCGACCGCCTGCGGGAGCTCATCGGCCAGGGGGAGAAGCGAGTCGCGCTCGGGGCTGGTGAGGTGGCGGCGGCGCTGCTCGCGCACGAACAGCAACACAAAGGTGCCGGCCAGCAGGAGACTGAAGAAAACGGTCAGGGGGATGACGGACATGGCGTGGAGGGGTTAACGGCGCAATTTAGATGAGCAGATGCGCATATAGTCAGCCGCATTTTGCCGCCGACCCGCAGCCAGCAGGCCGGCACCGGACCCCATAAGGCCGCGGCATGACGCCTCCGCGGCGGAAATCCGCGAAGCAACCGTCAACTGGTACAAAGCGTGGTGAGACATGGCGTGGAAATGTCTGCACCACTCTATCGGATCGGATCGGCCATCGGCTGCGCATTCCTTGCGCTAGACACGGCGAAGTTTGGCAAAAGGTGACGTGAGCCGGGCACCGGCCGGAGGCCTCCAACGGTGGAAATCTGAAAACAAAAAATAGTTTATAATAATAAAATACAACATCTTGCGAATCTGCGATCATCCCGCGTCCTGATTGTCCAAGATATGCGCAATGGCCGCCAACCCCTGCGGCGCGGCGGAACCGCAATTCTGGCACCATGCGGTCGTGACTCCCACCTCCGTCCAGTTACTGGCCGGGCTGTGTCCCGCCATCAAGAAGGAGTGGGCCGACCTGCTTCATGGCGAGCCGACCATCACTCCGCTCGGCCGTCCCGACACGCTGGTTTACCTCATGGATGCCACCCTGGCGCAGCTGTTCGCCGGGTTGGAAGCCAAGGCAAACCATCAGCAATGGCTGAAACGTTGCCCTCCCGTGGTCGGGCCGGTGCATAACTACTGCGCCTGCGGGCTCAACCCGTTGCTCAAATACTTCACCACCGGCGAACTCGCCCTGCGCGCCGCCGCCGGGGGCAGGCTCGGGGCCGAAATCGAGGAAGCCTTGGAACGCTTCCGCGCCCTGGCCCAGCGCGAAATCGAAACGCTTTGCTCCGTCTGCCAGCACAAGGGCGTGCCCGGTTGCTGCGAGATGGCCGCCAAGGCGCCTCACCCCACCGGCCATCATCACAACCACCACCCGAACTCAGCCCGTCGCTGACTGGCGCTGGAGTTTTTCCCGCCAGATCGTCGGCGCCTCGCCGGCGATCTTGCGGAACACGCGGTTGAACTGGGACAGCGACTGAAACCCGGCCTCGTAGGCGGCCTCGCTGATGCGCTTGTGCGGATTGAGCAGGAGGTTTTTCACCTTCTCGACGCGCACGCGCGCGAGGTAGTCGGTGAACGTCAGGCCGGTGGCCTGCTTGAACATCTTGCAGAAATAGAACGCGCTCATGTTCACGGCGCCGGCCACCTGCCGCAGCGACATCTCCTCGTGCTGGTGCTCGGAGATGTAGACCTTGGCCCGCGTGATCATGGGCGACTCGGCCTGCTTGGCCGCCACCATGAGCTGGTTGCTCAGCGAGGCGAGGTGCTGGGCGAAGATGGTGAGCAGGCGCAGGACGGCCTCGTACTGCTTCTTCTCGAGCACCCGCGTCTGGAACCAGGCCTCCTCAAGCTTCTTCAGGTCGGCGTCGACGCCGAAGTTGATCAGTTCCCGGGTCACCTTCTTGAAATCGCGGCTCGAGGGCCGGTGCAGGAGGATCTGGCCGGTCTGGAGGAAAGCGACGAGGTTCTCGCCCACGCGGACGGGCACGGCGGAATCGCACAGGCCGGCGAAGCACTTGAGCGTCTTCGGCTCCATGCGCGCCTCCTCCTCGACCCGGCGCTGCAGCTGCAGGCAGGCCGCGCAGGTCTGGTTGGTCTTGGCCATGATGGCGCAGAACGGCGCCTCCTTGGGGTCGTTGTGATGAGGCAGATCGAAGGCTTCGATCGGTCTCAAGGTGATGGGCAGCCCGGTGGTCTCGCGGAAGGCTTTCTCGTAGTCTTTGAAAATGTCAGACTCACGGAGCTGGCGGACCAGATCCCGGCTGTGGCGGGCGTTGTCTGATGGCGTAACCACGCAGCCATTCAAGTGCAACGGTCCACCGGTGCAATTACGATGTTACCGCGCCGCACCGTCACCAGTGCGGCTTAGCAGGCTTAGCAGCGGGCTTTCTAGCTTCGACGGCCGGGGCGGCGGCCAGCCGGGGGCACCACGACCACCGGACAGGGTGCGTTTTTCAGCACGCCGTGGGCCGTGCTGCCGACCAGCAGGTCGTAGATCGCCCCGTGGCCGTGCGAACCCATGACGATGTACCCGGCGCGGGTCGAGGCGGCCTTGGCGAGAATCGCCTCCACCGGCGCGCCGGTGCGCTGCACGGCGGTGGTGAGCACGCCTCGTTTTTCACACCGGCGCTCGAGCGCCTGCAGCTTGCGCGCGGCGATTTCCTTGGCGGCGCCGATGAGTTCCGTCAGCTGCCCTTGGTCGAAGGCGTAAACCTCGCTCATCATCACCGGGGGCGGTTGGACGATGTGCAGGAGGATCAGCCTGGAGCCCGTGAGCCTGGCGAGCTCGCAGGCCGCATCGCACACCCGCACCGTCGCCGGCGAGAGGTCGAGGGGAACCAGGATCGTTTTCATAACCCCGCCACTATACCCACCCGGCCCGGGATTGGTAATGCGGATATTGCCGGGCTGCGGGCGGGAATTGGCGGATGTTGGGGCGGCGCGCCAGGGCCGCCGCGAGGAAGGGCCTGCCCGCGCGAGGCGACGGACAGGCCGGGAGGCGTCCGGCGACCTCAGACGCCGGAGGCCGCGGCCAGGGCGCGGGGAAACATCACGTTGTTCTCCTTGTGCACGTGGCGGTGCAGGTCGGCCTCGAAGCGCGCCAGTCCATGCAGCAGGGCCCGGTGCGTGTTGCACGCCTCTGCATCGGGTATGAAGCCGTCGGTCAGCCGGTGCAACCGTTCGGTGGCCCGGCCGGCATCGTCATGCTCGGCCTCCATCTGGCGGATGGGATCCGCAATCGAGGCGGCGAATCCGCCGATCCGGCCGGCGTCGATCTGTCGCACGAGCGGAAACAGGATCCGCTCCTCCTTTTCCATGTGACCGAACATCTCCTGCGCGAGTTCGCCGACCGTGGTCGCGATCTCGCGCAAACGCGGATCGCGCGAGCCGTGCTTGTAAGCCACGCGATCCGCCATCTCGACCAGGCGCGGCAGCTCGTCCTTTAGGTACGCATGGTGCGTCCGCTCGATGTGATCGGCCAGGTCCGTCAGCGTCATGCCGGCGGCATCCACGTCGACCGGGACGGCGGACAACGCGGCGGACGCCGCTTCGAGCATCGTGATGACGGTGCTCACGGAGAAGCCGCGGCTTTCGCTGGCGGCGGCGAGGCTTTGCTTGCCGCCGCAACAGTAATCGATGCGCAGCTCTTCAAACAAGCGGGCGAGGCCAGGGCGGGCGGCGACAAGGTCGCCGATGCGGGTTTCGGGGGTGATCGTGGACAGGGTGGCGGTGGTCATAACACCCCCACCCTAGCCCGGCGGCGGACGGGCCGCCTTGATGCACGTCAAGAGGCCGGAAACTTTCCGCCGCCCTGCTGTTCGATGATCTGACGGAGGCGCCGGCCGATGCCCCCGGCCAGGGCGATCATCTCCGCCGCTTCGGCCGCTGGCAGGTGCGCCTGACAATGACGCGTCCACAGGCCGAGCCAGGCCTCGAAATGCCGTTCCTCCAGCCCCAACGGGACGTGCTTGAACGGCATGGGCCCGGCGTAGCGCGCCGGGCCGCCGGTCGCACCCGACCAGAAATCGGCAATGGTTTCCAGATGCGCCGGCCAGTCGCGGATGTGTGCGGCGAAGATCGGGGCGATTTCCCGATGCTGGCGCACGTCGGCGTAAAAATGCCGCAACAGGTGCATCAGCCGCGGACGTCCACCCAGGCGGTCAAACAGGGAAGAGGAACGTGAATTTTCGGTCATGACACGGGCGGAGGCATTCCGGCTCACCTTGGCGGCGCTCAAATCCCGGGCCGGCTCAGGCCTCGCCCAGGTTGCGGCGCAGCATGGCCTCGAGGCGCGCCGCGTCGTGCACGGCGATGCTCTTCGCCGCCACGGTGATGAGCCGGTCATCGCGCAGGCGGGCCAGCGTGCGCGAGAGCGTCTCGCTGCTGGTGCCGAGTTCGGCGGCCAGCACACGCTTGGTGCCGGGCAGCTGGATCAGGCCCGTCTTCGTACCGCGTCCGTGTTTCACCAGCCAGTTGAGCAGGCGTGTCTCGACGTCCTTCAGCGTGAGATCGTCGAGCGCCCCCACGAGCACGCGCAGATGGGCGCTCATGGAGCCGAGCATGCGCAAGGCAAGGTCGGGACGGCGGCCGATGAGCTCGAGGATCGGGGCCTTGGGGATGAGCAGCACCGCCGACGGCTCGACCGCGCGGGCGTTGGCCGGATATCCGGTGGCCGAGGCCAGCGCGGCCTCGGCGAACGACTCGCCGGCGCGGAAGACGTAGATGACCTGCTCCTTGCCGGCGGCGCTGACGCGATGCACGTTGATCGCGCCGGCCTGCACGACGTAGAAACCGCGCGACGGCTCGCCCTCATGGAAGAGCGTGTCGTCCTTCGCCAGCCGCAGCAGCTGCGTGAAACCCGCAATGGCGGCCAGATCCTCCGGCGAAAGACCGGTGAAGAGCTGGCAGCAGCGCAGCGAACTGACGAGTCCGGTGAGCTTGAGATCGGCGGCGCGGGGGGCGGTCGGCATCGCGTGAAATTTGCACGGATTTTCCCGACGAGTCCCGCCTTATTTCTTCGTCGTCGCGGCCGGGGGTGTGGCCTGCGTGATCAGGATCGTCAGATCCTCGAGCGCGCGCACGGCGTGCGGCAGCTTCGGCGGCATGTGCAGCAGATCGCCGGCCTGCATCCGCTGCGTGCGGTCCGGGAAGACGAATTCGCACGCACCGGCCAGCACCTGCACGAGGGCGCGGGCCGGCGTCGTGTGCTCGGACAGTTCCTGTCCGGCGGCAAACTGGAACAAGGTCACCCGCAGACCGGGCGCGGTGAGCACGGCCTGGCTCACGATGCCGTGGGCGACATTCTGGGCGGGCGCCGTCAGCGGGCAAACGGCGGCCTGGTCATTGGAGAGGAGGGCGGGCATGGCGGGAGCGGATTCAGGGTTGGAAGAAAGGGAAGCCGCCGAGGCGCGCGCTGGCGCCGGCGAGCACGAAAAGCACGGAGAACACGGTGACGCCCGCGATGTGCCGGGCCATCACCGGCAGGTTGTTGTCGTTCAGGCGCGGGATGACGCGCGTCTTCGCATGAACCGCCAGCGCGGCGGTGCCGGCGAGGCAGAGGAGCTTCACCTGCACGACATGCGCGAGCGGCGCGGCGGAAAACCAGTTCGCCGGCGCACCGAGCAACCGGTGCGCCAGCCACAGGCCCGTCACGATCTGGACCGCCAGCGCGGGCATGCCCACGCGCTCATAACCCTGCTCGAAATCCGTCAGGATCGCCGCCCGCTTCGCCCGCAGCGCGCGAGGCAGCACGGTCACGGCCAGCACGACGTGGCCGCCGGTCCAGATGGTCGCGCCGAGGATGTGGAGGGTCAGCAGGATGTAATAGAGGGTGGTGCTCATGGCATGGAGAACGCCCCACCCTACCCCAAGGCCGCGCCGCCCGCCTTGACGCAGGTCATGCTGTCGGCGAATCCGGCACGCGCGGCCAGAGCAGCACCACGCCCGCCACCAGGAGCAGGGAGGCCACGAGGAGCGGCAGCGGCAACGGCCAGGACCAGGTCAGCCCGCCCGCCAGCGTGGCGAGAGTCGGCCCCACGAGGAAAAACTCGGAAGCCGCCGTGCCTGCGAGCAACAGCGCCACCCCCACCCGCAACCGCGTGCCCGTCGCCAGCCAGCCCCGGCCGTGCGCCCAGACGAGCAGCCCGGGCGTGACGAGACCGAGGAAAACAAGGTGCAGGAACGCGATGGCCACGAAGCGCTGCTGGGTGAGCTCCGCAAGCACGGGCCAGGGGCCGACGAGGTGCAACCCGTGCTTGAGCAGCCACGAGCCCGCCGCCACGACGGCCAGCGCGCGGACAACCCCGCCCCCGGGCCAGGACACGGCGCGCAGGGCCCGGCCAAGCTGCACCGCCCCGGCAAACTGCACGAAGCCGCCCGCGAGCGCGACCCACCAAACCCAATCCGGCGGATGGCACCAGAGCGTGGACAGCGCGTAGGACGCCAGGCCGCCGGCGCCGAGCCACCACGCGGCCCGGACCGCGGCCGGGGCGTCCACGCGCCAGCCCCGCTCCTCCGCGCGTTGCAGCAGCAGCGCCTGCAGGAAGAACGGGAACCAGCCGTTGTACTGGCAATGCAGGTAGAAATAGATCGCGAGCGTGTAGGCGGGCGACTCGCGCAGGCCCATTGCGGGGAGCGCGCCGAGCGCGAGCGGGCCGGCGCCCGACAGCAGCATGAACGCGAGCGCCAGCCGCAGGTGCAACCGCGCCGCGGGCGTCGCGCGGTTGCGCCGCCAGAGCTTCACCGCGAACACGAAGGCGGCGGCCATGTGCAGCGTGGAAAAGGCGATGCTGGCCGCGGCGTAGCCCTGGAACGGGAAGGTCGCCAGCATGCCGACGACCGCGAGCTGCATCGCCCACCAGATCCGGTCGTAGCCCCGCGCCTCCGCCGGCGGCACGAAATGCCGCAGCGTCGCGACGAAGAACGCGTTGAACACCCAGCCGAGGAACGCGACGTGCGAGTGCGCATGCAGCAGGTCGTTGTAACCGAGCGTGGTCCAGGGCCGCACCCACTGGAGCCGCAACCCGAACCCGATCAGGACGGACACGAGCAGAAAGCCCCACGCGACGCGGAAGCGGCACGCCAGCCACGCGTCGGGCGGCGTTGCAGGGATGCCGGTGGCCGTGCCGCAGGTCATTTGTTGATTGGACGGGTCGGAGCCAGAATCGTGAAACCGGGCAACTGACCATCGGAAACCTGAAATTTCAGATTCCTGATGCCCGATGACTGGTTTCAAGATTCAAGATCGGGGTCCGGTCCGAGACCGGACTTAATTCAGAGCCCCCGCCGCCCCTCCGCCGCCGGTCGCGGGCTTCGTGTCCTTCGCCACGGCAAGCTCGCCCTGACGGGCGTAGTCGATGGCCTCGGCGAGGATGCGGGCGGCCTCCTGCGGAGCGTGGAAACCCATGGAGTTCTCGGCATAGACGAAGTCGAGCCGCCATTGCGCCTTGCGGTGCAGGTCGCGGGCGGTCTTGAGCTGTTCGTCGGTGGCGCCGGCCTTTTGCGCGACCACGATGGCGTCCAGCAGGCCGAGCACCGCTTTTTCGCCGCGGGTGAGCAGGGCGGCGTTGCGATCCTGCACGAGGAGCGCCCGGGCCTTGATCTCCTGCTCGGGGATGCGGTGGCAGACCTGGCAGGCCTGGGCGACATTGAGCAGCGGCGAGCGCACGTGATGGTTGCTGACCTTGATGGCGCCCTCCCGCACATAGGGCATGTGGCAGTCCGCGCAGGCCACACCGCTGCGGGCGTGGATGCCCTGGCTCCACATCTCGAATTCCGGGTGCTGGGCCTTGAGGATCGGCGCGCCGCTCTCGGTGTTCTTGAAATCGGTGTGCCCGACCTCGTCGTAATAGGCCTCGATCTGCTCGACCTTGAGCCCCTTGTCCCACGGGTAGGTCACGAGCTTCTTGTCGCCCTTGAAATAGTATTCGACGTGACACTGGGCGCAAACCATGGACCGCATCTCCTGGCGCGTGGCGTCGATGTTGGGTTCGTAGCGGCCCTTGCGGCCCTCCTTGCGCCAGCGCTCGATGCTGGGCAGGTGCGGCGTCGGGTAGTCGGAATTGGCCAGTGCGCGGATGCCGTTGAGAAAGCCCGGGCGGTTGACGCGCAGGTTCATCGTGTCGGCATCATGGCAGTCGATGCAGGAGACGGGATGCTCGACGAGCTTCGTCGCCTCGCTGTAGGGCATGGCGCAGACGACCTCGAAGCCTTTTTGGATCTGCTCCTCCCAATGCTCCTTGCCTGCGGGGACGCCGGCCTTGATGCCCTCCTGGATGTAGGTGTTCAGCGTGGAGGCGTGGCACTGGAGGCAGGAGCCGGGCTGTTTGAACTGCTTCACCCGCTCGGTTTCCCGCTGGTCGATGAGCATGTAGGCGTGGCCCCGCTCCTCGCGGTAATCCACGGCGAAGGCATAACCGGCGAAGAGCCGGCGCCACACCGGATCCGCGTCGAGGTGCTGGAAGGCCTCGCTGCCCCCGTGGTTGGTGCGCTCGGTGTCCACCGTGCGTTTGTAGCTGTCGTATTGGCGCGGGTAGTTCTTCCCCCAGACCGCCGGGTCCTCGGTTTCGTCACTCACCTCGACGACCCGGAACACGTCCTTGGTGGCCTCGGCCTTCCGCGCAACGATGTTCTGGTAAAGCATCAGGGTCAGGAATGTCGCGCCGGCCGTGGCGGCGAGGATCGCAATGAGCGCCCAGGTGGCGAGACCGTGCTGGCGGGAGTCGGGAGTGGTTTTCATGGCGGGAAGGGAGAGAGAACGATCGAGAGAAAGGGAACGGTGCTCACTTCAGCGGGCCGTGGCCGACCTCGCGGTGACAATGGAGGCAATCGAGCATCTTCTGCGGATCGCCGGGATGGGTGTTGATGCCGTCGACGATCTGCCGGTGGCAGGCGACGCAGTTCTCCTGCAGGACGGCGATGTTCTTTTTTCGGATGATGATGGGCTCGTGGAAATCCTGCAGCGTGAAACCCTTCGAGTGCCAGTAGCCGTTCTCGGCCTTCGTGAGGTATTTGCCGACGAAATCATGCGGCGTGTGGCAGTCGTTGCAGGTGGCCACGGCGTGATGGGGCCCCTTCAGCCAGCCGTCGAACTGCTCGCGCATGATGTGACAGTTCACACAGGCCGTCGGGTCGTTGGAAAAATACGACAACCCGTGCGCATAGATGAACGTGTATCCGCCCAGGCCCGCGAAAAGGCCCAGCGTGGCCGCGATGGCCACGAGCAACAAGGTGCGTGGGCGTGGGGTCGGCACCGTCATGATCCTGCTTGGCACCCCCACGGTGAGCGGTCCGGCGCCGTGCGCCAAGCCTGCATTGATAAAAAGCCGGTGACGTTCCGCGCGCTCATTCCCTCCAGAAATTCACCGCCCAGGCGCCGTCGGCCCGGCGCTCCATCGAGGACGAGTAGCCCTCGCTCTTGAGCAGCTCGATCAGCGGCGCGGGCATGAAGGGCGCCAGGATCGTGACGCCCTGTCCTGCCGCCAGTCCGTCCACCCGGCTGCGGATGGCGGAAAACGGTTCCTCTCCGCCCGCGAGCAGCGGGCGCACATCGAAGGTTTTGAAACGGGTTGGTTTCATCGGTTGTCGTTGGGATGATCGCACTGTACTCTCGTGGAGCCTCCGGCGCCTTGATTCAAGTCATGCTTCGGACTCGCTACGGAACCCAGACAAAGCCCGCTTCCGGCTCGTAGGCGAGCACATGCCGCCGCCGCGCCACCGCCGTCAACTCCCCGCGCCAGTGCCGCGCCGGCTCACCTTCGATCACCCCGCCGGTCCACAAGCCGACCTCGACCTCGTGCCGGCCCGGGGCCAGCCCCATGATGATTTCACCGACCGCCATGCCGTCCGAGGAAACACCCTTGGGCCGGACGACATGCTCCACGGAGCGGCCATCGACCGATATCCGCACCACGACCGGCTGGCGGCGACGCTGCGCCGGCAACGCCGCGCGCATGTGCACCGGACGCTCGTCCTCGACGGCCGGCAGCGGGTTGGATACGCGGCCCTCAACCCAGTCTCCGTAGGCGCGGAACGTCACGATCAGTTCCGGCTCCGCCGGCGCGGGGTTGCGAAACGGCGCGTTGCCGGCCGCCAGCAGCAACGCCAGGCCGGCTCCGACGAGCCCCAGCCCGGCCATCCAGCCAACGCGCCTTGCGGCACGGGCGGGCGGCAGTCCCCCGCCGGCGCGCAACGCCGCCGCCACGGCCGCAAGCCGGTCCGGCCGCAGCGGGTCGAAATCAACGTGGGCGACCCGGCGCGGATCGGCGCGGTTGGGCCGGAGCGCGGGCTCGCGTGTGCCGGCAAGACGCGCCGGCATCCAGCGATTGCCTTCGCGGCCGAAGGCCTCGCTCGAGCCGCAGCCCACGGTGAGCACGGCGCCGGCCCCCTTGGTCACGAGCCGCTCGATGAGCTTCGGCTCGACCCACCCGGCGCAGGGCACGGGCCGGACCGTGTAGCCGGGCAACCGCCGCGCCCAGCCGACGTGATCGAACAGTTCCCAGCCGCCGTCGCCCTGCGCGCAGACAAAGGCAAGCGCCGGCCGCGCGCCGCGCGCGTGCTCCACGGCGACGAACTCCTCGAGTTCGCGGCGGACGCGGCGGGCGTCGAACCACGCCAGTCCGATGCCCTGCGTATCGCAGGCGCCGGCGCAGATGCCGCAGCCGATGCAGCGGTCGGGGTCCACCTGCGCCTGCGAGGGGAACGGCTTGCCATCGGTGCGCGGCACCATGGTGATGGCGCCGAAGGGACAGTCGTGCGAACAGAGCGTGCACGCGAAGCAGCGCGAGACATCCACCGTCGCCTGGAACACCGGGCGCGGCCGGCGGCGGGCGAGCCACCAGGGCACGGTCGCGAGCACGAGGCCGGTCAGCCCGGCCGAGAGCCACAGGCCCGGGCCGCTGAGCCGGGCCGTGAGTTGCAGCGGCCACAGGAACCACCAGTCCATCGTGAACACGGCCGGCTTCGCGCCGAGCCGGGCCGGATCGGCATTCGTGGCCGGCAGGATGAGTGCGGCGGCGATCACCGCGAGCGTGAGACCGATGATGAGCCGCCGGTCCGGCAGCAGGGTCGCCCGGCTCAGCCGGGCAAGATGGAGTGCCAATCCGCCGGTGATCGCCAGCGGCAGCACCATGTGCAGGAAGAATACGACGAAAAACAGCAGCGAAGGCACGGTCTCGTCGCGGTTGAAGAGCGGCAGCATCGGCTCGCCGAACACCGGCAGCACGTCCACGGCCTTCATCGTGCCCGTGGCGACGAGTTGGGCGCGCTCGTCCCAGACAAGCCAATAGCCGGTCCAGCCGATGAACCAGATGAGCCCGAGCATGGCCAGGCCGCTGACCCAGGCCAGCCAGCGCGCGCCGGCAAACTTCCGGGCCAACAGCACGCGCGCCGCATGCAGCACCACGAACAGCATCGTGAGATCCGAGGAATATCGATGCACGCTGCGCACGATGCCGCCGGGCGAACGCGGACTGAGCTCCGCCAGCGAGGACCACGCGGACTGCACGCTGGCCGAATACCAGAAAAGCATCAGCACGCCCGAGAGCGTGGCAAGGAGCAGCATGGCGTTGGCCGCCGGCCCGAGCTGCGCCAGCGGATTCAGCGCCCGCGGCCACGCCCGCTCGATCAGCGTGTCGAGCCGCGTGAAGACCGCCTCGCCGGCGGACAACACCCGCGCCGCGCGCACGGGCGGCGACGGCGGCTCCATCCCTGGGGCCGGCCCCGCTCCGAGCGAATCCGCCAGCGCCTCGCAATCGGGTTCGGGATGCGAATGTTCGCTCATACCCGGCCTCCCGCCGTCCGCCCCATGCACAAGTAAACTAATGGTTTACTTGTGCATGGGACCGGCCGGGCCTTTCGTCTGCCGGACTGGAGCGGATGGCAGGGGCCTTCCGATCCATGAGACAGGGACTCACGGGTCGGGAGACCCGTGCCACGAGTTTGGGCCCGCGCGCTCATTCGCGGAGCAGGTGTAACAGGCCCTCGCGCAGCCAGGCGCGGTGACGCGGGTCGAGCGTGAAGCGGAAAGCGATGTGGCCTTCGCGATCGATCAGGAGGAAGAGGTTCGCGTGATTGAGGATGCCCGTCTCGGGATCGCGCGTGACAGAAAACTGCAGGCTCGTGAGCAGGTGGCGCATCTCGTCAGGGCGCTCGCCGTTGACGTAGCGGAACCCGGGATACTCCAGCCCCTGCGCTCCGGCCATGGCGTCCATGATCTCGGCCGTCTCGTATTCGGGGTTGAGCGACAGCGCGACCACGCGCAGGCCGGCGCGGTCGGCGACGGGCAGTTCGCCGAGCACGGCGCGCAGCTCCCTGAAAATCTCCGGGCAGGCGGTCGAACACGCGGCATAGACGCCGGTCACCAGCACCACCTGCCCGCGCAGGTCGGCGAGACGGAAGGGCGCGCCCTTCTGATCCACGAGCGGTTTGTCCGGCACGGCAAGCCGGACCCGGATGCGCTCGCCGGGAAACGGCGGCAGCGCATCCGCCGCGGCGCGGTCGGCCTGCGCATAGACGACCAGTCCGGCCACCGCGACCGCAACAACGCCGAGCCCGGCCGCGGCGGCGCGGAGATGACGGAGCCAGATGGACGGTGACCGGAGCTGCACGATGGCATCGCGCCAGAGCACGACGGCCACGAGCACGACGAAGAGGGGTTCCAACAGCATGACGCTGACCGCCGCCCACGACACGCCGCCGGTGCGCGGGTCGCCTTGATAACACCACTGCTGGAAATCGCGCACGAAGCCGCCCAGCGCGCCTTCGCCCGTCGGACCGAAGATGGTGAGCAGCAGGAATGCCTCGTAGCCAAGCAGCGCGGCGCCGAGAAAAACCAGCAGGCCCGGTCCGGTGAAGAAGCGGGTGCCGGCGGAGACCGCAGCCGGCGGGACATCAGGTGCGTGGGCGGGAATGAGCATGAAGCGAGATTGTTGTAGGGCGGGGTCTCCGAACCCCGCCTCGATGAGTTGCCGCGTCCGTCGCAAGGCGGGGTTCGGAGACCCCGCCCGACAGTTTCGGCATCAGCGCACGGGCCAGACGTCGGCGAGGGCCTTCCAGTTGGCGAAGTAGTAGACCGCGAAGCAGGCCAGGAACACGAAGGTGAGGACGATCGTGCCCTTGGTCGCGGAGTGGTTGTCGGCCAGCGAGCCCTCCTTCGCGCCGGCGAGCGCGGGCGGCGTGCCCCAGTCGGCCATCGGCCGGCCGTGGTTTTTCGCGCCGAAAAACAGCGTGCCGACGCAGAGCAGCACGAAGGCGAGCAGACCGAGGAAGGCCAGCACGCCGCCGAGGCCGAGGACGCCGAGCCAGAGGTGGGCGGCGGGGCCATAGACGCCCTGCGCGTCGATGTCCCAGCTGCGGCGGGAAACACCCATCGAGCCGGCGAACGACATGCCGAAGGACAGCAGCACGATGCCGCCGCCGAAGAGCCACGGCTGGATACGCGCGAGGCCGCGCCAGATGAAGTCGCGCTGGAAGATCAGCGGAATCACGTAGTAGGCCAGCGCCATGAACGCCAGGGTCGTGCCGCCGACCACGGTGACATGGAAGTGGCCGGGGATGCGCAGCGTGTTGTGCGCGATGATGTTGATCTGCTGCGTGCCGAGCGTGACCCCGGTGATGCCGCCGAGGAAGCCGAAGATGATCACCGAGAGCACGGTGCCCGACAACGCCGGGTTGCGCCACGGGAGGGCGACGACCCAACCGAAGAGGCCGCGCGTGTAGCCCTTCTCGCGCATGGCGACCTCGACGCCGGCCGGCACGGTGAAGCCGTGGACCATGGAGGCGAGCACCGCGAGATACATCGCATAGGAGGTGTTCCAGATCTTCCAGGCCGAGCCGACGGCCGGGTCCACGAGCAGGTGGTGGGCCGAGGCGATGTTGATGAACAAAATGTAGAGCGCGAAGGCCGTGCGGCACACCGCCTCGTTGACCGGGCGCGCGCCGAGGATGACGTGCGAGAGCAGATACCAGACGGCGACCATGGCGCAAACGTTGACCTGCTGCGACTGGTGGCCGAGGCCCCACCAGATGATGCGATACCAGATCGGGTCGGGCTGGCCGGTCCAGCCCATCGAGTAGGCGAAGGTCGGGATCATCACGATCGCGCCGTGCAGGAGCGTGACGACGGCGATGATGGCGGCGGCCAGCGCGCCGAAGGTCACGATGGGCATGGAGCCTTCGTAGGCGCGGTCGCGCTTCGCGACGTAGAGCGTGGCGAAGAAGTTGAACACGCCGACCAGCGTGCCCACGGCGACGAGGATGATGCCGAGGTAGAAGGCGGGATGCGCGAGCAGCGGCAGGTAGGAGGTCATCAGGACGTCCGCCTTGCCGGCGAGGATGACCCAATCGACCATCACGGCGCCGACGGCCATGAGGCCGAAGCCCGCCCAGGCGACCTTGCGCGAGTAGAGCCGGGCGTTGAGCGGCGTGGTGCAGGCGAAGTAGAGGATCGCGACCTCGAAGAAGAGGATCCAGAAGATGAGCATGTTGATGCCGTGGAAGGTCAGGACGCGGTAGAACCAGTCCACGGGCAGCAGGTGCACGGTCTGCCAGCGCGTGAGCGCGAGCAGCAGCGCGGCGATGCCGCCGAGCAGGAGGAAGACGATGCCGACGACGGCGTGGAGCTTGATGAAGCGCTGGGCGTCGAGGCAAACGCCGAGGCCGGTGGTGGCGCAGACGCGCTTCGGCGTGTCGGGCGCGGCCAGCGAGTGCGGGCCGACGGGCAAGGTGGCGGAGACGGGGGTCATGGGAGACGGTGGGATCGCGGGGTTATTCGACGAAGATCCTGCCGGTCATGGCGTGGTGCCCGATGCCGCAGAATTCGTTGCAGACGATGGTGAACTCGCCCTTCGAGGTCGGCGTGATGGTCAGGACGTGGTCGTAGCCGGGGACGGCCTGGAAGTTCATGTTGAGCGGCTGGAGGGAGAAGCCGTGCTGGAGGTCGAGCGCGGAGAGGTGGATGCGGTAGGTCTCGCCGAGGCGCAGGCGCAGGGCGGGATACCACTGCCACATGCGGCCGACGAGGTAGGCGTCGCCGCCGGGAGGCGGCTCCACGATGGGCAGCTCGGCCGCGAAGGCGTTGGGCGCGGGGTTGACGAAGGTGCCGACGCGATTGGCGGCGACGAACTGCTCGGTGCGCGCCAGAAAGGCGGCGGGTTCGACCGCGTAGGCCTCGCCGGAGCTGTTCTGTTTCCCGCGGAAATGCCAGTAGGGCATCATCAGCGACATCACGAAGCACCAGAGCAGGGCGACACCGAGCCAGATTTTTTCATGGCCGGCGGGGGCGTGGAACCAGGGGGATGTGAGGGGGCGGAGACTCATGACGGCGGCGCTTCAGGGGAGTTGCGCGGGCTTGATGAGCAGAAGCTCGATCCAGCCCCACGCGGTGTAGGACAGGAAGGGCACGAGGACGCCGAGGGCCAGGAGCAGCCACGGGTTGTCGAGGACCTTCTGCCAGGGGTGTTTTTCGGATTCGTTTTTCATGGTGCGGAGGAAACAGGGCGTGCGCGCCACGCCGCGAGGCGGCGGAGCATGACGGCGAGGAAGAGGAGGCCGCCGGCCACGGCCACGAGGCCGCCGAGGCCCATGACGCCGAGGCCGAGGTATTCGCCGAGCGAACGCACATGCTGCTCGGCGCCGTATTGCTTGCGTCCGAGGCCGAAGGCGCCGGCCAGCGCGAAGCCCAGACCGAACACCGCCTGCCCGCCGCCGAAAAGCGCGAGCTGCCAGCGGATGAGCCGTGCCGACGGGGCCGGCGCGCGCGGCGCGGCCTCCCGGCTGAAATCGTAGGCCGCGGTCATGAGCGCGAGCGTGACCGCGCCGATGGCGCAGTGGTAGTGGCCCGGCACGAGCGTGCTGGAACCGCGGATGAAGGCGCCGAGCACAAAGCCGAGCACGGTGAGCAACGCGCTGCCCGCGAGGCCGACGAGACGCCAGCCGCCGCCGGAGACGCGGCGCACCCAATGCAGCGCGACGTGGCGCATGCCCAGGCCGAGCACGATCAGCACGACCGGAAAAATCGTCCAGCGCATGAGTTGCGTCGCGATCTCGGAATACGCCGGTCGCGATGTGCCGCCCCAGGCGAGGAAGGGCATGACCGCCTGCGGCAGCACCAGCGCGGCGAGCAGCCAGCGGGCGGCGGCGGGCGACAGCACGCTTTGCCCGGACCAGCGGCGCAACAGCCACAGCCAGAGCCCGAGCATGAGGGCGACGTTGCCGGCCTGCATGACGTGTCCCCCGCCCCACGCCACCAGTTCGTAGTAGCCGACGGCCGGCAGGCCCGTCAGCGTCGAGCGCCACGCCGCGACGAAGGTCATCAGCGCGATCACGTGCGCGGCGGCCGAGGCGCGCAGCGCGACGAGCGCGTCATCGGGCAGCGCCCCCGAGGGCTCCGCCGACACCGCGAGCGCGCCCGCAAAATACAGTCCGCTGCCCGCGAACCACGCGACCAGACCGGCGATGAACACCGGATGATCCACCACCGGCACGTAGTTGGCGAGGACCGGCTCCGCGCCGGGCATCACGGCGCCCGCGAGGAGCCCGAGGATGCCGAGTCCGGCCAGCACGACCGCCGCGAGGGTGAGCCTGCGCGGCACGCGCGGGCCGACGGCCCAGGCCAGATAGGCCAGCGTGCCCGCCTGGAACCACACGACGATCGCCAGATCCACATGCACGACCAGGGCGCGCCTGAAAAACAGCGGATCGGTGAACAGCCAGCCGAGGAACGGCAGGCGGCCCACGACGAGCAGCAGCGAGAGCAGCCCCGCGAGCACGAGGCTGCCGATGCCGAAGGCAAACCAGCCGCGGGCGGCGGCGGGAAAACGCGCGCCCACCGCCGCCACGGCCGGAGGCGGAGCGAAGGTCGGGGATGCAAGGGGAACGGCAGCCGGAGCGGACATCGCGAAGGTTGTAGCAGGCCGCGCGTCGCGCGGCCTTGACGCGCATCAAGGTTACGGGGTGACGATCAATTTGCCCTTCATGAGGGCCGCATGGCCGGGAAAGGTGCAGACGAAGGGATAGTCGCCGGCCGCGGCGGGCGCGGTGAATTCGACGGTGTCGCTCTCGTTGGGCCCGAGCAGCTTCGTATGGGCGATGATCTTCGCGGTGTCGGCCGGCAGGTATTCCGGAGCGCGGGCGGCGGCGGCCTGCGCGAGGGCGAGCACCTCGCCGTCGGCCATCGGCACGAGCAGCATCCAGTTGTGCCCCATCGCCTGCTTGGGCATGCGGCCGACGTTCTTGAAGGTGACGCGCACCTTCTCGCCCGCCTGCGCGCGGATCTCGGTGAGACTGAACTTCATGGTGTCGTCAGCCGTGATGCTGACGGTCTTGACGCCGCCGGCAGCGGGGGCCGCGGCCGGCGCGGCGGCGGCGGGCGCTTCAGATTTGCCGCAGGCGGAGAGCAGAAGCGCGGCGGCGGCGAAGAACGGGAGGAACAGGGTGGATTGGGCTTTCATCGCGCCCACCCTAGCAGGCCGGGCACACCGCCGCCTTGATGCGGATCAAGTCGCGGGCGTTTCCTCGCAAACACACTGGCAGACGCTGTCGAGAAGAAGCATCTCGCGATGGGCGACGCGACGCAGGCGGGCGCAGAGTTCGCCAACCTGGGCAACCCGCTGTTCCGCGCCGAGGGAAGGATCGCCCGCCTGCGCCCAGATGAGCGCCTCGAGCAGGGCCTGCTCGAGCGTGGCGAAATACGGGCGCAGCGGATTGCAGTTGCACCGGCCCGCCCGTGGGTCGGCGAAAGCGGGCTCCCGGCGGGCCGGGCGCTTCGGCGCCAGCACGTCATCGAGCGTGTGGTCGAAGAGGTGGACCAGGATGTCGGGACTGGCCAGCGCCGTGGCGGGCTTTTCCAGGCGCAGCAGCGCCTCCCAGCGCGCCCGGATCTCGGGCCGGCGTTGATCAAGAATCTGCGGGAGGTCCGTGGTCATGAGCGATGACAAGGGTGGCGCGGGCCTCCCAACCCAAGGGGAACGGAGTCACGGGTCGGGAGACCCGTGCCACTCGAAGCAGGATGCTCGGCGGACACCCGCATGCGTCAGTCAGGACCGAGGGCCGGTTCAGCGCGAGGCGGCCAGGATCGCCTGCGCGGTCTCGTCGAGGCCGCCGCGGAGGCCGTTGCGCTGGTGGACGATTTCGCCCGCGGAGTTGAGGATGGTGATGAGATTGGAGTGGGCGAACTGGCCGTCGGCCTCCTGCTTGTACTTCACCCCGAGCAGCGCCGCCAGCTCGCGCACCGCGTCGTTGTCGCCGTGGAGCAACGTCCACTGCGCGTCGAGGTGACGATCGTCGCGATATTTCTTCAAGGCCTCCGGTGTGTCGCGCGCCACGTCGAAGGACACGAGCACAAGCGCGGCCTGGTCGCGGACTCCGGCCGGAAGTTTTTCACGGAGGGCCTGCATGTCGGTCAGGAGCAGCGGACACGCGTAGCCACAGGTGGCAAAGAACATGGTGAGCACGACCGGCCGGCCACGAAGCGAGCCGAGCGTGAAGGGCCGGCCACTGTCATCGGTGAAGGCGACGTCGAGCTGATAGAGGGATTCAGCGCTGAAGTTTTCGATTTCCGATTTCGGATTTTCGATTTCGGCACAGCAGGCATCCGGCTTGGAGGCGACGGGCTCCCCGACGGCGCAACACGTGGCGGGCTTGGGCGCGTTTTCCTGGGCGCAGCATGCAGCAGCGGACCTGGCTTTCTCGGCGCAGCAACCGGCCTGGCCGGCGGACTTCTCCACGCAGCAGGCGGTCTTGTCCGCGCCGCCGTCGGCGCAGCAGGCGGCCGGTTTCGGCTCCTCTTTGGCCGCGCAGCAGGAAGCCGCCTGCGCCGGCTGCCCCGCCAGCAGCAGCCCGGCCGCCACAAACACGCCCAACCGCCGCCCGATCCGTTTGTCATACATTATATGACAAACTTCCGCCCGGCCGGGGGTGATCGCGGGGCGTTTGTAATATGATCCGTTACAAGTTTCCGGGTGGGACGGAGGCGTGGTCTTCATGGCGAAAGGGAGGTGGCAAGGGTGACGGGAACGTCGGCGGCGCAGCGGAAGCCGAGCGAGGTGGTGGTATTGTTGGCCTTGAGGGAGGAGCGAAGAGCGGAGCGCATGAAGGCGGCGTAGTCGCTGGTCTCCTTGGCGCCGGCGGCGCCGGCGCCGCAGAAGAGATCGCGGTCGAGGCCGCCGTCGGCCCGCGATTCGCCGGTGACCATGGCGGTGTTGAAGTCGTCCACCCACTCCCACACCAAGCCGTGGAGGCCGCGCACGCCGTGCAGTGTGGTCCGGGCGGTGGTGACGGCCGGCAGCACCTCGGGAACGGGGCGGGCGAGCCAGGCGTAGAGATCGCGGTTGAAGTCGGGTTCGTTTTTGCCTGTCGCGGTGGTGTAGCCCGCGGCGGCGGCGAGTTCCCACTCGGCGGTGGTGGGCAGACGCTTGCCGGCCCAGCGGGCGTAGGCGCGCGCGGCGAACCACGACACGCGCACGACCGGCGCATCGAGCGGCGCGCGCGGGCCGGGCTCGAGATCCCCGGTCCAGTGCCCGAGGTAGGACGCGTCGGCAAAGAGCCGGCTCGCGGCGGAGCGGCGCCACTTCGGATTGGCGGTCACGAACGCGAGAAAATCGGCGTTGGTCACCGGAACGGTGTCGAGTTGGAAGGATTCCACCGCGACCTGCTCCGGGTCGCGCGTGGAGCGTTGCAAGGGCACGTAGGCCCCCGCCGGGATGATTTGCATCCCGGCGGAAGGCGCTACGGCTTCGCACCTGCCCGCCATCGCGCTGGCGAGAGCCAGGACGAGGAGAGAGCAGCGGACGATGGAAGTCATGGAAGGGGGGTTGTAGGGCGGCATCCCCAAATGCCGCCTTCGGCGGCGGGGTTCGGAGTCCCCGCCCTACAGCCTAGTGGGTTTCGTTTTTGACGCGGCGGACGTCGTCCACCGTGGTGGCGGAGGCTTCGTTGCCCCAGCTGTTGGTGACGTAGGTCATGACGTCGGCGACCTGCTCGTCGGTGAGCGGTTGCGGCGGCATCGCGCTGTTGTAGGTCACGCCATTGACGGTGACCGGGCCGGTGAGCCCCTTGAGCACGATGCGGATCGCGCGGTCGCGGTCGGCCTTGAGGAAGTCGGAGCCGGCGAGCGGCGGGAAGACGTTGGCCATGCCCTTGCCGTCGGGCAGGTGGCAGGCGAAGCAACTCTGCATGTAGACCTGTTTGCCGCGCTCGAGCTGCACCTCCTTGGTGAGGCTGGCGATGGCGGGGTTGGCCTTGATCTCGGCCTCGATCTTCGCCTTCAGCTCGGCCTCGCGCTTGGCGGAAGCGGAGCCTTCGTCGGCCGCCGAGCCGAAATAGACGGCGTCGATTTCCTTGCCGGAATAGATCACGCGGTCCTCGGGGCCGGAGGCCTTGAGCATGCCGAGGGCCCCCTTGTTGAAGGCGCGGCTGAGCGAGTGGTCCACGAGCACGTAGGTGCCGGGAACGTCGACCTTGAACTCGACGATCGTCGCGCCGCCGGAGGGAACCATCGTGGTCTGCACGTTTTCCTGCGCGTATTTCATGCCGCCCTCGGTCCAGACCCTGTCGAAGATCTCGCCGATGACGTGAAACGACGACGTGAGATTCGGCCCGCCGACGCCGAAGTAGAGGCGCACGTGGTCGCCGACCTTGGTATCGAGAGCCTTGTCGCCCACGAGCGCGCCGACGGAACCGTTGAACAACACGTAGGTCGGGTGTTCGTCGATCGACTTGGCCATGTCGAAGGTCTGCAGGCCGGTGGCGCCGTAGCCGCCCTGGGTGTAGAACTCGCCCTGCATGACGTAGAACTCCTTGTCCACCGGCGGCAGGCCGTCCTTGGGCTCGACGAGGATGAGGCCGTACATGCCGTTGCCGATGTGCATGGGCACGGGCGCGGTGGCGCAGTGGTAGACGTAGAGGCCGGGATTGAGGGCCTTGAAGGTGAACTTCGAACCGTGGCCCGGCGCGGTGAACGTCGAGGCCGCGCCGCCACCGGGACCGGTGACGGCGTGCAGGTCGATGTTGTGCGGCAGCTTCGAGGAAGGATGGTTGTTGAGCGTGAACTCGACCACATCGCCTTCGCGGATGCGGATGAACGACCCCGGCACGGTGCCGCCATAGGTCCAGAACGTGTAGTCGGCGCCGTCGGCGATGCGCATGACGACCTCGCGCACCTCGAGGTTCACGACGACGCGCGCGGCGTGCCGGCGCTTGATGGGCGGCGGCACGTGCGGAGGCGCGGTGAGAATGGCCTGCTCGACCGGCATGCCCTGCACCTCGGGCGGCAGCACGACCGGCCCCTTGGCCTCGGTGGGCCCTTCGGAGGCGAGGACCGGCGCGGCCAGCAGCAAGGACAGAAGGGCGGTGGGGAGTACGTGGTTCGTTTTCATGACGGTGGTTTTACGGGGTTAAGTTAGCCGATCGGACGACTGCGGGCCTTGATGCAGATCAAGGATTGGCGTCTCACGCGGGCGGCCAGGTCGCGGCCAGCACGGCCACGTAAAGGAGCCCGAGCGCGGCCTCCATCATGCCGACGCGTTTCGCCGGCCAGGCCGGACGCCAGGGTCCGAGCAGCCAGAGGACGCGGACGAACAACAACGCCGCGAGCACGACGGCGCTCAACGGAGCGAGGCCGGTCGCGGTCAGCACACAGGCGACGCCGAGCGCGCATGCCGCCACCATCCCAGTCAGCACGCGCCGCGCAGCCCCGCCCTTGGCCAGGCGCAGGTAACCGCGAACCGCCAGCACGGCCGGCACGCTGCGCGCAAGGGCCAAGAGCGCGAGCGCCAGCGCCGTCTCCGCCGGAAAATCCGCCAAGGCGGCCAGGGCCGCCGGCATAAACGCGAAAGCCGCGCTGCCCGCCACCTCGGCGGCCGCGGCCCGCGATTCGCCTTGGGCATCAAACCAGGCAAAGACCAACCCGAGCATTGCCGCGGGCACCAGCGGCCAGAGGGCCGTCCATGGCGCGAGCACGAACACCTCGACCATGCCCGCCAGCGCCAGCACGCCCCACACCCCAAGGGCTTCGCGCGCCGCGATCCGGTGCGGCGAGCGAACAGGGTCGCATGCAGCCTTCAAAGGCCGGCGGGAAAGGAAACCGGCCAGCGCCACGCCGGCCAGTGCTCCGCCCGCCCACGATGGCGCGATCAACAACCCCAACGCGACCGGCTCCAAGGCCAGCGACCAGGAACCGTGCTCCTTCGGCAGGAAGACCGTGGCGCCGGCGCGGGCCGGCGTACCCGGAGGCCGGGCCGAAGGAAGACGGACAGGAAGCGAAAGTTCGGCGGTGGCGGACATGCCCCAGTATCGGCGAAAACCACGTGGAAGACCTTGATGCGTATCAAGCCAGCCAAGCTTAAGGCCATTTGGCCGCGAAACACCCGAAAAGGGCCGGAGGCCTGCCCACCGGAGGGGCTGCTTCGTCCCCTCACCTTTAGTGTTTCTCGTGTGCTTCGTGGTTACCCGCCGGATGACCGCCCGGCCAAGTTTCGGTTGGACAAAGCCCGGACGGCTCCTTGAGTTGCCGGCATGTCATCGTCCGAGAAAAAGCCTTTCAACGTTGTCGGTCTGGTCGTCGACCTGGTGCTCACCGCGGTCGCCTTCGTGATCTTTTACTCGCTCGTGCACTCGCATGTGCCGTCCAGCGATCCGGCGATGATCAAGCTCTGGGGCGGCCTCACCGCCGGCTGCATGGCGGGCGTCTTCTGGATCGCCCTGAACATGTTCAAGGTCGTCCTGAAATTCCAGCGCGACTCGCGGAAGTAAGATCCGCCTCAGCCCCACCCCTCCCAGGCCCGGTTTTCACCGGGCCTTTTTGTTGAAATGAACTCGCGCAGTGGAGCGCGGGCTCCGCCTCAAGGCCGCCTTACGCCCGCTCCTGCCCCGTGCGGCGGCCGACGAAGGCCGAGACCCAGATCGCCAGTTCGTAGAGCACGATCAACGGCAGCGCGAAGAGACACTGGTTAAATGGATCGGGCGTCGGGGTCACGAAGGCCGCGATCACGAACATCACCACAATCGCGTGACGGCGGTACTTCTTGAGCGTGGCCACCTCGATCAGGCCCATGTAGACCGCGAGCACGATCAGCAGCGGAAACTCGAAGGCGCCCCCCATGCCGAGCGTCATCCACATCAGCAGGCTGTAATACTTGTCCGCGGTCCAGAGCACGGTGTAGCCGAGCATTTCATTCAGTTCGAAGGCCACGCGGATGGTGCTGGGCGTGAGCAGAAAATAGCCGAAGGCCGAGCCGCCCACGAAGAGTCCGTTGGCCGCGAGGCCGGTCGGCACGATCACGCGCATCTCACGCTTCGTAAGCGCCGGGGCCACGAACTGACCGAGAAAAAACAGCCAGAACGGAAGCGACAGGAGCACGCCGCCCATCAGACAGATGTTGATGATGACCGTGAAGATCCCCATCGGGGTGTTGGTCACCAGGTCGGTCTTGAGCTTCGGGTATTCGGCCTGCACCTGGTGCAGCGGCCGGTTGAGGATCTCGGTGGCGGTGTCGAGGTTGTAGGCGATCACCGCCACGAAGATCGCAAACACAACCGCGCACTTGATCAGCGTCATGCGCAGCTCCTCAAGGTGGCCGAGGAAGCCCATGGGCTTGCCGGCCCCCACGGCCGGGGCCGCGTCGTCATTCGGTAGTTCTGGGTATTGTTCGCTCAAGTCCCGACCTGAAAGCAACTTTGCCCCCGCCGGGCAAGGCCGGTCTTGAACTTCCGCAAACAACCTGGCGCCGGCCGCCCCCCCTGCCCGGCCGTTCCCGCCGGGAGTCCGCCCGGTCTATCGTTCCAGCGAAACCTTGAGCGTCGCGCCGTTGAATGGGTTGACACCCCCCGCGCGGCCCGCTCGCATGACCGTTCCCCATTCTTTTTCACCACCATGGCTAAAAAATCCACCGCCAAGAAGAAACCCGCCAAAAAAGCGGCTTCCCCCGTCAAGAAAACCGCCGCCAAGGCGCCCAAGTACGTCTACACGTGGGGCGCCGGCAAAGCCGACGGCAACGGCTCCATGAAGGCCCTCCTCGGCGGCAAGGGCGCCAATCTCGCCGAGATGACGCGCATCGGCCTGCCCGTGCCTCCGGGCTTCACGATCACCACCGAGGTCTGCACCTACTACTACGCCAACAAGCGGACCTACCCGGCCTCGCTCCAGGCCCAGATGGAGGCCGGCGTCGCCAACATGGAGAAGATCATGGGCACGAAGTTCGGCGCCACCCACGGCATGCCGCTCCTCGTCGCCGTCCGCTCCGGCGCCCGCGACTCGATGCCGGGCATGATGGACACCATCCTCAACCTCGGCCTGAACGACGAGAGCGTCATCGCCCTCGAGAACTCCACCAACAACCCGCGCTTCGCCTGGGACTGCTACCGCCGCTTCATCCAGATGTACGGCGACGTCGTGCTCGGCGTGCAGAAGCGCGCCGGCGAGGACCACGAGCCGTTCGAGACCGTCATCCACAATTTCAAGCACGAGCGCTACCACGCCGACGTCGAGGACTCCAAGCTCACCGCCGAGGACCAGAAGGAGCTCGTGAAGCGCTTCAAGGCCCTCGTGCTCGAGCGCACCGGCAAGGCCTTCCCGAACAATCCCTGGGACCAGCTCCGCGGCGCCGCCGGCGCCGTGTTCGGTTCCTGGATGAACGACCGCGCCATCGTCTACCGCCGCAAGTACAACATCCCCTCCGAGTGGGGCACCGCCGTCAACGTGCAGGCCATGGTGTTCGGCAACACCGGTGAAACCTCCGGCTCCGGCGTCGCGTTCACCCGAAACCCCGCCAACGGCACCAACGAATTCTACGGCGAGTTCCTCGTCAACGCCCAGGGCGAGGACGTCGTCGCCGGCGTCCGCACCCCCGAGCCCGTGATCAAGCTCAAGGACGTCATGCCCAAGAGCTATGCCGAGCTGCTCAAGGTCCGCGCCATCCTCGAGAAGCACTTCAAGGACGTCCAGGACATCGAGTTCACCATTCAGGACGGCAAGCTGTTCATGCTGCAGACCCGCAACGGCAAGCGCACCGCCGCCGCCGCGCTCAAGTTCGCCGCCGACATGGTCAGGGAGAAGCTCATCGACTGGAAGACCGCCGTGCTCCGCAACCCGGCCGACCAGCTCGAGCAGCTCCTCGCCCCGATCTTCGACCTGAACGAGGTCAAGAAGGCGCAGGTCATCGCCACCGGCCTCCCCGCCGGCCCCGGCGCCGCCACCGGCAAGATCTACTTCAACGCCGACCGCGCCGTCGTCGCCGCCGAGAAGGGTGAAAAGGTCCTCCTCGTCCGCGTCGAGACCTCCCCCGAGGATCTCCGCGGCATGATCGCCGCCGAGGGCATCCTCACCGCCCGCGGCGGTGTGTCCTCCCACGCCGCCCTCGTCGCCCGCCAGATGGGCAAGGTCTGCGTGTGCGGCGCCGCCGCCCTCGCCATCGATTACGACCGGAAGACCGTCTCCGTCTCCGGCCAGACCTTCGGCGAAGGCGACTACCTCTCGATCGACGGCACCTCCGGCACCGTCTACGCCGGCCAGATCAAGACCGCCCCCTCCGAGATCATCGCGGGCCTGGTCAACAACGACGAGGCCGCCAAGCAGACCGAGAAGTTCAAGAACTACACCCAGCTGATGAAGTGGTGCGCCCAGGCCACCAAGCTCAGCGTCCGCACCAACGCCGACACCCCCGAGCAGACCCGCATCGCGGTCGCGTTCGGCGCCACCGGCATCGGCCTCACCCGCACCGAGCACATGTTCTTCGAGGGCGACCGCATCGACGCCATGCGCGAGATGATCCTCGCCGACACGCTCGAGGGCCGCGAGGCCGCGCTCGCCAAGCTCCTCCCCTACCAGCGCGACGACTTCTACGGAATCTTCAAGGCCCTCAAGGGCTTCCCGGCGACGATCCGCTTCCTCGATCCCCCGCTGCACGAGTTCCTGCCCCACACCAAGGAGCAGCAGATGGACCTCGCCCGCAAGCTGGGCATCCCGGTCGAGAAGATCATGGCCCGCGTGCATGAGCTGCATGAGTTCAACCCGATGCTCGGCTTCCGCGGCTGCCGCCTCGGCATCAAGTATCCCGAGATCACCGCCATGCAGGCCCGCGCCGTCATCGAGGCGGCCGTGCAGGCCAAGAAGGACGGCATCAAGGCCAAGCCCGAGATCATGATCCCGCTCGTCGGCTTCAAGAAGGAGCTCGACCAGCAGGTTGCCATCGTCCGCGAAGTCGCCGCCAAGGTCTTCGCCGAGAAGAAGACCAAGGTCGACTTCTCCGTCGGCACGATGATCGAGGTCCCGCGCGGCGCGCTCACCGCCGACGAGATCGCGGCCACCGCCGAGTTCTTCAGCTTCGGCACGAACGACCTCACGCAGACCTGCCTCGGCATGTCGCGCGACGACTCCGGCTCGTTCCTCGGCGCCTACCAGGAAGCCGAGGTCTTCAAGAAGAACCCCTTCGCCTCGGTCGACCAGACCGGCGTCGGCCAGCTCATGAAGATCGCCATCGAGAAGGGCTCGAAGACCCGCCCCGGCATCAAGCTCGGCATCTGCGGCGAGCACGGCGGCGATCCGGACTCGGTCAAGTTCTGCCACAAGGTCGGCCTGACCTACGTGTCCTGCTCGCCCTACCGTGTGCCGGTCGCCCGCCTCGCCGCCGCCCAGGCGGCGATCGCGGACGCCAAGTAAGCGATCAGCGACCTGCCCAAAACTTCAGAACCCGCCGGAAACGGCGGGTTCTTTTTTTGCGGACCACCGGACCAAGGCCGAATCCCTTGGTTGTAGGGCGGGGTCGCCGAACCCCGCCTTGGTTCGAAGCCCATGTCGCGTTCGAGGCGGGGTTCGGCGACCCCGCCCTACACGACCACACCTTCACACCGGCGGCGGATTCCGTTCCGCAAAACCGGCTTGGTGCCAGTACGGATAGGCCTTCGGCCGCACGCTGGCCGCGTCGAGTTTCGCGACCTGTTCCTTCGTAAGATTCCAACCGACGGCGGCGAGGTTCTGCCGCAATTGCTCCTCGTTGCGCGCTCCGATGACGAGCGTGGCGACGCTCGGGCGCTGCAACAGCCAGTTCAACGCGACCTGCGGCACCGTCTTGCCGGTCTCCGCCGCGACGGCCTCCAAGGCGTCCACGACCTGGAACAAATACTCCTCGGACACCTGCGGCCCCAGATCGCGCGAGGCCTGCCCCTGCAACCGGCTTTCCTTCGGCAGGGGCTGCCCGCGCCGGATCTTTCCGGTGAGACGCCCCCAGCCCAGCGGGCTCCACACGACCGCGCCGACATCCTGATCGAGCGCGAGCGGCATCAGCTCCCATTCATAATCGCGACCGACGAGCGAGTAATAGGCCTGGTGCGCCACGTAGCGGCTGAGGCCGTATTTCTCGGAGGTCGCGAGCGACTTCATCAGGTGCCAGCCGGAGAAATTTGAACAACCGAGGTAGCGGATTTTTCCGGCGCGCACGAAACCGTCGAGCGTCTGCAACACCTCCTCGACCGGCGTCTGGGCGTCGAAGCCGTGCAACTGAAAGAGATCGATATAGTCCGTGCCAAGCCGACGCAGGCTGCCGTGGATGGCCTCGGTCAGGTGCTGGCGCGACGAGCCGACGTCGTTCGGGCCGTCGCCGCTGCGAAACGTGGCCTTGGTGGAAATGAGCACCTTGTCGCGCCGGCCCTTGATCGCGGCGCCGAGCACGGACTCGGCCTCGCCGCCGGAGTAGACGTCAGCCGAATCGAACATCGTCAGGCCGTTTTCGAGGCAGATGTCCACGAGGTGTCCGGCGCCGGTGGCATCGGTGTCGCCCCAGGTGCTGAAGAGCGGGCCCTTGCCGGCAAACGTGCCGGTGCCGAGCGTGAGAACAGGAACCTTGAAGCCGGAGCGGCCGAGAAGTCGGTATTCCATGGTGAAAAGGGAGCGGGTGAGCGAGGCAGCTTAGGCCGCTCCGGCCAAAAAACAAATCCCCATCCCGGTCCCCATGAAAGCCGCTCGACGCCGGACCGGCCGGAGGCATTCTCGCCTTCCATGAATCTTCGTCGTTTCCTCGCCGGCCTTGTCGCCGGCCTCGCCCTGCTCTCGTCCGTCTTCGCCCAGGAGCCGGAGCCCGCCGCCGATCCCGTGACCGCCGAACTCGGCGCGCTGGTGAACCAGATCACGGAAAAGCTCCGCGCGGGCTCGCGCACGCCCGAGGCCCTGGCCACGGAAATCGCGGCCTTCGACGCGCTGCTTGCCAAACACGCGGACCAGAAGACCGACGCCGTCGCCGAGATCGCGATGATGAAGGCGTTGCTCTACGTGCAGGTGTTCGAAAACCTCGAACAGGGCCGCGCGCAACTGGTCGCCATCAAGGAAAACTTTCCCGGCACGAAGCCCGCCGAGGCCGTCGACCGCTTCCTCTCGCAGATCGACCGGCTCAAGCAGGCCGAGGCCGCGCAGGCCGCGTTGATCGGCAAACCGGCGCCGGAACTGAATTTCACGTGGGCCTCCCGCGAGGGCCTCACGACGCTCTCCGCCCTCAAGGGCCAGGTCGTCGTGCTCGACTTCTGGGCCACGTGGTGCGGCCCGTGCATCGCTTCGTTCCCTGAGATCCGCGAACATGTCGCGCATTTCAAGGGCTCGCCGGTGGCCTTCCTCGGCGTGACGAGCCTCCAGGGCTTCGTCGCCAACATGGGCCCGCGCATCGACACCAAGGATGACCCCGCGCGCGAGATGGAGCTCATGAAGGATTTCATCAAGGCGAAGGAGATGACCTGGGATGTCGTCTTCAGCGAACAGCCTGTCTTCAACCCCGAGTATGGCATCCAGGGCATTCCCTTCGTCGCCGTCATCGCACCGGACGGCACGCTGCGCCACCTCGGCCTCCATCCCGCCGATCCTTCCGCGGACCTCACCGGCAAGATCGAGGCCCTGCTCAAGGAATTCAAACTGCCCGTGCCGGCGAAAAGCTGAGCCGGAACCGGAAGCGGCGGGATCCCGCGGGTCGCGCGGTCCCGCCTTTCACGGACGCCGTCCGGCCGGCGCCGGCAGCAAATCCGACGGGATCGCTTCAGGCGGAAACGTGTGCGGCCGGTTGTGCGTGATCCAGCGGATCAGCACCGGGGCGCAAGCGGCCAGCAACACCAGTTTGACGACGATGAGCCAGGCGAAGCCGCTCAGGTAGAGCCAGCCGGCGGCCAGGATGAGCCCTGCACCCAACACACCGGCCACGAGCAGATTCGCGACATACACGCCATCGGTCGTGCCGGCCAGGAACTGACACGAGGGCGAATGCCCGGGCAAAGCAGCAACCAAGGCCCGCACGAAGGCCGTATAGTCGGCACTCGTGTCATGAAAATCGTAGACGCCCGCATACCGCCGGTTGAAGAACTCCAACCTCTCCCCCGAGGTAAGTTCCAGCCGGCAGCGGAAACGGTTCTGCTCGGGCCGGGTCGGGGCAAACTCCAGCCGCACCGCCCGGACCGCCGCGAGAGGCACCGTGCGCGTCGGGCCCTTGTCGCTTTCCAACGTCAGACCGGCGCCGTCCAGCACCCAGGTGATCATGGGCGTGAAGGCATTGTTGCGCGTCAGGTAGCGCATGGGACGGTCTCACTGGCAAAACGCGTGGTTCGGATGGGCATCTGTCGAAGTTAACCGATCCGCCGGTCAGCGACCATGCGTAAATATGCGTAACCGACCGGGACCGCCATCGCAGCCAACCGGTACAGTTCTTCCCAAATCCGCACGGACGCGGTCCGGCGGATGGACAGGGCGCCGGCATCTGTTTCCTTCACGCCTCACGCCATGAACCTCCTCGCCATTACGACCAACATTCCGACCGGCCTCTCCAGCCTGTCGTCCGTTGTCGTGTCCGCCGTCAACGGCGCGCCGCGAGGGTTCTGAAACGTCCAGCCGACTTTTCGCCCCTCCGGTGCCGCACCGGAGGGGCTTTTTGTTGGCCCCGCCACCGGCATCCGGAGGGAAAGGTCGCCACTCCTTTCCCATCATGAAAACCAAGACACGTCCCCCGGCGCAGCCACGCCGCCTGCAACCCGCGCCGCGCCTCCAACCGGCGACCGATCCGCTTCAACGCGAGGCCACCGAACGCCGGCTCTACACCGACTTCCTCGCGCTGGCCTTCTACCCGGGCATGCGCCCGGCCCCGTCGCACCACGGCCACAACGCCGCCTGACACATGCGGCCAGTCGAACCACCAAGCGCTTGGACGCCATGCCCCGAGCGCCCGCTCCCCATGCACAATGTAAACCAATAGATGACATTGTGCATGCCCCCGGGGAGATCGGAAAAGGCTTCGTCTCCGACGACAGTCTTCCCTCCGCTCGGGAGGCCCGGCGGGGCGTGCGCGTTTACTGGCCCTGGCCCAGGACCAGCCGGGCCAGGATCACGCCGTTGTCCCCGACCAGCTGCAGCCAGGCCGATTCGATGCGCCAGCTTTTCACCTTGGGCAGCACGGCCAGAAATTCGTCCTCGATCTTCATCAGTTCGGGCGGGCCGGCCATCTTCGTCGACGCCGCCGGGCCGAAGGACAGGGCCGTGCCATTCTGCGTGTAGCCGCCGTTATAGCGGTTCACGCCCGCGTGACCGGAAAAACGGCCCGCGGCTGCGTCGAACAGCATCGTGGGTTGCTGCGACAGGTTCACCACCGTGACCGGCCTGGCATTGAGTTCCACGAGCGCCCAGGGACCGGCGGGCAGCGACGGCGGCGCTTTGCGCGCCGCGCGCGAAGCACAACCGGTAAACAGCATCGTGGCGGCCAGCAGGAAGGGGATCAGGATTCTCATGACACAAGAGTGCGGGGAAAGATCGCCGTCCCGTCAACGGCAAGGATTGGCCGGAGCCGGCCGCCCGCGCCAGGCCATGGCCCGGGCTCCGGACGTATGCGATTCAGCCCTTCCCGGACATCCGGGAGGCCGGGCGGGTTGCGGAGAACGCGCCCGGCGTTTTTTCAATCGGCGCCGCAAACATCACTTCGCCGTGTCGCGAAACATCCAGCGCAGGATGTCGGGCAGGAGCGCGCCGCCGTGTGTGTCGGAGTGATTGCCGTCGCCCCACTCATGCTTCACGTCGTAGCGCGGTCCTTCGAGCTGGCGTCGGTCGGCGCTGGCGTTGGCGAACTGGAAGGCGGTCAGCATCTGCTGGTTCGCGAGGAACCAGTTGCCGTGCGGATTATCGAGGTCGTTGGAACCGTCCTGCAGGAAGATCCGGATGTTCTTCGGCGGACTCTTGCGGATAAGCGTCGGATAGAGGTCGCCACCGGGGATCATGGGTTGGTTGCCGCGCGCGGGCTGCCAGCCGATCGAGACGTAGCTGCCGATCATGCTGATGACCTTGCGAAACGCCTCGGGACGCTCCCAAGCCGTGGTGAACGCGCAGATGGCGCCGCTGCTCGTGCCGCCGATCACGCGCTTCTCGACGTCGTCGCTGATGGCGTAGGTTTTCTTCAATTCAGGAATGAGCTCCTCGACGATCATGCGGGCATAGGCGTCGCTGAGGACATCGTATTCCTGCGCGCGGTTGTTGGGGTTCCCCATGCCGAGATTGTCCGGGTAATGATGGCTCAGGTTGCCGGGCGTGATGAAGAGCCCGATCATGACGGGAATCTCCTTCTTGTGGATGAGGTTTTCCATCACCTGGTCCACGCGCAGCGGACCGCCCGGGTTGAGCGCGCGCTGGCCGTCGTGGAAGACCAGCAGGCCGGCCGGCTCCTCCGCCTTGTACTGAGCCGGCACATAGACCCAGTAGAGTCGCACGGTGCCGCGGATGATCGAGCTGCGCCATTCGAAGGGCCCGAGCAGCTGCCCCTTCGGCACGCCGGGCCGGGGTAATGAATCGGCGGTGAGCGGATACTCACCCGGCTTGCGGGTCGCGGCGTCCTGGGCGAAGACGGCGAGGGACATGACGGAGGACAACAACAGGGCGTGGAGGAGCTTCATGGGGGGGTTTAGGGGTGGGCGGACAATTCACCGCAGAGGTACGGAGGCACAAAGGAGCGGGAGCCCTGGCGCCTCAGTGCCTTTGTGGTTCCAACTATAGAAAGGAGGCCATGAATGGCTGGCGTTTCAACCACGACGTCAGCTCGTCCGCCAGAATCCGGTGGTCGCTCACGCGCGGGTGATGGCTGGTCCAGTGCTTGAAAACAAAATGAGCGATGCGCGGATCGCCGGCCTCAAGTTCGGCCACCGCCGCCGCCCAAGCCGCCCGCAGCTCCGGACTCCGGGCCCCACCCCACATGCCGCCGCGCAACAGGACAATCTGCGCCGCGGGGTAAGCCGTCCGCACGGCCTGCACCAGCGCGACATAGGCCGCCGTGAATCCGGACGGAAACGCGCGTCCGTTGGCCCGCGGAAACGCGTCGTCGTTCTCGCCAAAATTGATGCACACGAGATCGGGTTGCCACGCGGCGGGATCCATGCGGGCGGGGTTGTCGCGCGGATAGACCTTGTCCCATGTTTCGCCGGCGCGCATCTCGACGTAGCCCTCGCACAGGCCCATGCCGCTGACGGCCATCGCGCGATGTCCGGCGCCGAGCGCCTGTGACGTGAGGTAGCCGTAGCTCAACGTATGGTTGTGTGTGCGCCGGTCCTCCCACTGGTCTTCGGCACCGTCCTCATTGTTGGCGCCGACCGTGATCGAGTCGCCGAGAAATTCGGTTTTCAACCGGTACGCCGGCGGGGCCGGCGCATGAGCCTGCGCGCCGTCCGCAACCTCGATGCCGCGAAAGGCCGCGTGGCCCGCGTCGGCTTCGCTGCGCTTGACGATCTCCAGCCGGTGCCGGCCCGGTGCAAGCGCATGCGGCCACACCCAACGCTGCCCCGCCCCGGCCGGGACGCCGGCGATTTCGGCGGTTCCATCCACGGTGATGTTGAAAAAATTCTGCCCGGTCGCCGCCCCGAACACGACTGCAAGCGCCGAGCCGTCAAAGTCCACCGCGATGCGGCTGCCCGCCCAGATCACGACCGGTTGTGCGGGGTCGGCGCGGTCGAAACGACCTTCATAGCAGAGGGCTGGGTTGGAAGCGGGGACCATGGCTACGGCGGCCAAAACAGCGGACGGCACGAAAATCGCGAGCCCGGTGACGATCACAGGAATACGAAGGGGCATGACACCAGTGTCGACCGCGCCGACACAGGCCGCAAGCCTCGGTCGACCCGGGTTATCCTGCTCAAGCCGAGCGCAATCCGGCCGATTACAGGGTGCCCCTTTCCTTTCGAGCATGGTCACTGCCGCCCAACCTATCTCCGACTCCCTGGTTCAGGACTCGATCATCCGCGCCGTCCGCAACGTCTGTGTGACGCTGCTCAAACAGGAGGCCAGCTTCGTTGAAAAGAGCGCGGGCACGGCCTACGAGGGGTTCAAGGAAAAGCCCCATGTCTTCGGCAGCGTGGGTTTCGCCGGCGTGATCGACGGCATCGTCTATCTGTGCATCCCCGACGATTTTGCCCAGGAAGCGGCCGCGCGCGTGCTCGACATGAGCCTCGCCGAGGTCGAGATGAGCGGCGACGAAGCGGTGCGTGATGTGATCGGCGAGATCACCAACATGACCGTCGGCGGCTTCAAGAACGCGCTCTGCAACATCGGCTTTCCCTGCAAGCTCACGCTTCCGACCATCGTGCGCGGCGATCACCTCGCCGTCGCCAGCCTCAAGGGTTCCGCCCGCCACGTCTTCCATTTCGACTGCGCCGGCCACCGGCTGGTCGCGGACATCCAGCTCAAGCAGGACTGAGCGGGCGCGCACGCTGTAAGGCAGGATCGACGAATCCCGCCTGCTTCCCTTGGTGGAGGGCACATCTCCCGATGTGCCGCGCCCGCAAGACGACCCGGCGGGCGCTCGGCCCTCCAAAGGCGGAGTTCGGCGGCCCCGCCCTACGATCACTTCATCTTCTCCAGTTCCTCCCAGCGCGCGAACGCCGTGGCGTAGTCGCGCTCGACGGTTTCCAGCCGCGCCTTCACCTCGGCGAACTTCGCCGCCTGCGTCTTGTAGAAGGTCGGATCGGAGAGCTTCGTGGTCAGCTCGGCCTGCTCCTTTTCCAAGGCTTCGATCTTCGCGGGCAGCGTTTCCAGCTCGGCGCGCTCCTTGTTGGAAAGTTTCTTCGCAGCTGAAACCTGGCCTCCGGGCAGGTTTTTCCCTGCAGCGGAAAGCGCCTCCGGAGGCCGCGCTCCCCCCTTGGCGGCCCTCGCCGCCAGCTTCGCCTTCTCGCGCTGCCAGTCGGAATAGCCGCCCACATAGTCACCGAGCACGCCGTCGCCCTCGAACACCAGCGTGCTCGTGACGACTTCGTCGAGGAAGGCGCGGTCGTGCGACACGAGCAGGAGCGTGCCCTGAAATTCCACGAGCAGGTCCTCCAGCAGGTCGAGCGTCTCGGCGTCGAGGTCGTTCGTCGGCTCGTCGAGCACGAGCACGTTGGCAGGCTTCGTGAAAAGGCGTGCCAGCAGCAGGCGGTTGCGCTCGCCGCCGGAGAGCACGCGCGCCGGGGTGCGGGCGCGGGTGGGCTCGAACAGGAAATCCTGCAGGTAGGAGATGACGTTCTTCGTGCGCCCGTCGATCGTGACGGTCGGGTTGCCGTCGGCGATGTTGTCGGCCACGGTCTTGTTGTCGTCGATCTGCGCGCGGAGCTGGTCGAAATAGACGACCTCGAGGTTCGTGCCGTGGTTGATCGTGCCGCCGGTGGGCGCGATCTGGCCGAGCAGCAGCTTGATGAGCGTGGTCTTGCCCGCGCCGTTGGGCCCGAGGATGCCGATCTTGTCACCGCGGGTGATCAGGGTGCTGAAATCCCGCACCAGCAGGCGGCCGTCGGGCCACGCAAACGACAGGTTCTCGGCCTCGATCACCTTCACGCCGCTCGGCACGGCCTCGCTGACGCGCATGGCGACGTTGCCCGTGCGGTCGCGGCGGGCCAGGCGCTCGGCGCGGAGGGCGGCGAGCTGGGTCAGGCGCGCGCCGGCGCGTTTGCGCTGGGCGGAGGGCTTGCGCCGCGCCCATTCCTCTTCCTGCGCCAGCTTCTTGTCGGCCGCCTCGCGGCGCCGCTCCTCGGCCTCGAGCACCTCCTGCTTGCGCACGAGGTAGGTGTCGTAGTCGCAGGCCCAGCCGGCCAGCCGGCCGCGGTCGAGTTCGACGATGCGCGTGGAGATCTTCCGCAGGAAGGCCCGGTCGTGCGTCACGAAGAACAGCGTGGGCTTCTTCTCGAGCAGGAATTCCTCGAGCCAGAGGATGGATTCGAGGTCGAGGTGGTTGGTCGGCTCGTCGAGCAGCAGCAAATCGGGCTGGCCGGCCAGCGCCTGCGCCAGCAGGGCGCGGCGCTTGAGTCCGCCGGACAGACGGGAGAACTCCTGATCGGGTTCCAGGCCCGTCGCCGCGATGAGATCCTCCACGCGCACATCGCGTTCCCAGTCCTCCTCGTGGTGATCGTCGTTGGGCCGCAGACCGGCCGTGACAATGTCGAGCACGCTGCCGGTCAGATCGGTGGGAACATCCTGCGTGAGCCGGCGGTAAACGGCGTTCGCCGGGCGGAACACGTCGCCGGTGTCGGGCTTCATCTCGCCGGTGATGACCTTCATCAGCGTGGATTTGCCCGCGCCGTTGCGTCCGACCAGGCACACGCGCTCGCCCGGATCCACCTGGAAGTTGACCTTCTCAAGGATGGCGGGACCGCCAAAGTGCAGCGTGACGTCGAGCAAAGTGAGGAGCGCGGGCATGGAAACGGGCCACCGTAGGCCCTGGAGCCCAACGTTCAACTTCCAACTCTCACGGCGCGGCCCCGGCCCTGGCGGAGCGGACGAGCCCTTCGCAACGCCGCCGTTGCCCCGGGATCACCCGTTGGCCGGTGGCGTGCGGGGGCCAAGCATCTCCTGCACCAGCTTGAGCAGCGTATACGGCGTGTAGGGTTTCGGCAGCACGCGATCGGCGCCGAGTTGCTGGGCCGACTTGAGGAAATCGAGGCCGATTTTCGAGGGATTGCCCGACATCGCCACAATGCGCGGCCGGTGCGGCGCCTGCCGGAGCTTCATGATCAGCTCGTAGCCATCCACTTCCGGCATGAGGATATCGGTCACCACGAGCGCCACGGGCCGGCGTTGGAGCTGCTTCAGGGCGGCGTGGCCGTCGGCGGCCGCCTCGGCGCTGTAGCCTGATCGGTGCAGAAACTCGACCATGACCTCGGCGATCTCGCGGTCGTCATCCACAAACAGCACATCCAGCGCGGTCGACGCGGTGGGCTGCAGAAGGATCGGATTCGTATCCATGAGTGCGGTTGACATCGGGAAGCCTGAAATACGTCTCCTTTTTAACGAGGCTTAAACCCTGACGCCGGATTTTTTGCGTTTTTTTCAACAAGCCCCAACCTGACGACATGTCCTCTCCGCGTCCCCTCTCCGCCGGTGTGCGCATCGGCCATGTGCACCTGAAAGTCGCCGACCTGCAGCGCGCGCTCGACTTTTACTGCAACGTGCTGGGTTTCGAACTCACGCAACGCTACGGCACGCAGGCGGCCTTCGTTTCGGCCGGCGGCTACCATCATCACCTCGGCTTGAACACGTGGGAAAGTCTCGGCGGACGCCCGCCGCCGCGCGGCAGCACCGGCCTTTTCCATGCCGCGATCCTCTACCCCACCCGCGCGAACCTCGCCGATGCCCTGCGGCGGCTGATCGCCGCCGGCATCCCGCTCGACGGCGCGAGCGACCATGGGGTGAGCGAGGCCCTGTACCTCCGCGATCCCGACGAGAACGGCATCGAACTCTACTGGGACCGGCCCGCCGACCGGTGGCCCCGCACCGCGGACGGCACGCTCGCCATGGTGACGCTGCCGCTGGATCTCCAGGATCTGCTGGCGACCCGGTGATGGTTCAGCAAGGCCTCATGCAGTTGGAGGTGGAACGACCTGCACCTCCCTGGAGGCTATTCCCGGAGCGGACGTCCGTTGATGCTGAGGATCAACGCGACCACCCTGGGGACCCAGCCGGCTTGCTCGCAGGACCAGGCAGCCCGCGACGAAGCGCCAGCCTCACCCGATCAACGGCCGGCAGAGGCTGAATTCAGACCGGTTGTTGATTCCGGCGCGACGCTGCGACGCATCGAGAAAAACGCATACAGCCCGCCGTCAAAACAAGGCCGCCGGCCTGCTAAGCGGGCCGGCGGCCGGGCACTTTGCACACTAAGACGGCGGGAGCTACCTGCCTCCGGCGCCAAAGTCGAATTCCTGCACGGCGGCGACGAGCACCGGGTTGCCGCGGCTGGTCGGCGGCTGGAACCGCCACTGCCGCACCGCCAGCACGGCCTGCTCGAGCAGGTACGGATGCGCACCGGGCTCGGCGCTGGCGAAGCGAACCTCGCCGCTTTCATCGATGTAGAAGTGAACCTTCACGCGGCCGGCCACGCCTTCCTTGTTCGCCGCCTCGGCATAACGCGGGGCCTCGCCGCTCACGCGCTGCGGCGGACGATCGAGGCGGTTGGCGGGACAGAGATGCTGTTTCACCGCCGTCTCGCCGGCACCCTCGATGCGGTCGAAGAAGAAATGATCGATGGCGTTGGTGGTGATGACCGCGCCCTCGAGCGTGTAATCGACCTTCAGCTCGGTCTGCACCGGCACCGGCGTGCCGTTGAGCCGCGCGGGGATGAAGCGCCACCGGTGCAGCGCCGTCAGCGTGGCCTCGGCCAGCCGCGGATGCGTCTGGGCCAGGACCATGGCGTCCTGCACCTTGCCTTCGGCATCGATGCTGGCAACGACCACGGCGTGGCCGCGCGTGATGCCATCCATGATGAGCGCCGGCGGAAAGGTCGGCATGGTGTTGTCGGGCTGAAACCGGACGGACTCGAACTGGGCCAGGCCCGGAACCGCGGGGACAAGCAGCGCGGCGATGAGAAGCGAACGGAGGACTTTCATGGGATTCGGGGTTCGCGGGGCATAACCCCGCCTTCATCCGCATCCCTTCATCTCTGAAAAAAGAATGCGCGCGGATGGAAATCGTCCGCGCGCCTGAAGTCCTGAGCCGGTTCAGTTCGCCGATTTTCCAAACTCGAAAACCTGCACGGCGGACACCGTCACGGGACGTCCGGCGCGGGTGGGCGGAGGGAACGTCCACTCACGCATGGCCTTCACCGCAATGCCCGACAGGTACGGGTGCGTCTCCGCCGGCACCGCCGGCAGCCTCACCCGGCCCTGCTCGTCCACGAAGAAGTACACGTTGACGCGACCGCCCACGCCCAGCTGCTCGGCATCGCGCCCGTACGCCGGACTCACCTTCGTCAACGCCGCCAACGGACGGTCGAGTTCGTCCGCGCGGCAGATCCGGTAGTCCAGCGGCCGGCCCGCGAGGCGCTCGACGAAATCGCTCAGGGTGTCCAGCGTGGTGCGGCTGATGACCGCGCCGCTCTGGCTGATGTTCAGTGTGAACTGCGCGCGGGCCGGCACACGCGCGCCATCGTAGTGCGCCGGCGTGTAGCGCCAGCGCTGGATCGCCTCGCTGCACGGCTTGATCAGATCCGCATGCGAGGCCTCGACGACGATCCAGTCGAGGAGCTTCCCCTCGGCATCCACATCCACCGCAAACGTGATCCGTGCGTCGTTCAGGCCTTCCATGCGCAAGCGGGCGGAGAGCTGGGGCTCGAGGGTCACGACGACACCGACAGGCTCGAAAGCGGCCGGCAACTGCACGGCCGCACACAGGGCGACAATGGCCAGGATGGTTTTCGCATTCATATCAGGAGGGGTAACAAGGGGAGCATACTCCGCGAATTCCGCTTTTCCAGCCGGTGCCAGCCAAATCATGCGCATCGGCGGCAGGACAAAAAATGCGAGGTAAACGCCCGTCTCTCCCGACACGGCGGCGCGAGAACCAACCCGAAAGCCACCGCGCTGGCGCACTTCGAAAGCCGGCCAAGGCGGACGACCAACCACCCGAGCAACCAGCTCACCGCCCGTATAAAGAGGAACGTGAGGACGACCCGCCCCACGCGCATGGGGCTATCGCGCGGCCGCTCCGCTGGGACCGCCGGACTGGTTGCGCCGCTGCAACTCGTCCTCGACCAACCGGAGAACCGCCGGTGACATTTTGCGACAGGCGCAATGGCGGCTGTGATCGATATGCCAGGCCGCGCGTTGCGCCGGCGTCGGGTTATTCGGCATCCTGTTCGCCAGATGCCAGGCTCGGTTAAGCTTGGAAAGCGCACTCATGCCGGTTGTCAGGCCGCAATCCTTGACGGCACGTCCACTTCCAGCCGAGTGCAAATCCTACCTACATATTGCGATAAACAATCGCAGCATGATTCAAAATCCTCGATCGATCCCAAAGGGACGGGATTGCCTACAGGTTATCGCATCGACTGCTCATGCCGAGCCATGGAGGCAAGACGCGCGCGCAGACGAACGTTGGGAATGGCAGTGGCTGTTTCCTGCTCGTGAGGCCAGTCGCGATCCGACCTCCGGCATCATCCGCCGCCATCACACGCTCGACGGCGCGTTTCAAAACGCCGTCCGCAAGGCCGCCACGGCAGCGGGAATCAACAAGCGGGTGGCACCGCATGTTTTACGACACACGTTTGCCACCCGTCTCCTCGACCGAGGCACCGACTTCCGAACGGCTCAGGGTCTTCCCGGACATGCCGACATTCGCGCCACGCAAATCTGTCTGCGTCGCACCAAGCGCCTCCGGATTCCGGTCCGTTGAGTTACAAATAACTGCACGACAACAACCAGCATGAGAAATCCGGCCGAAGCTCTCCGCCGATGGGCCAACTCACTTCCTCCATCGTAAATTCGGCCTTGGTCTGACTCCTGCTCTCCCGTCGGCCTCCCCATGGCCATCCACGTCGCGCTGCACCACAAGACGAGCTACCGCTACGACCGCCCCGTCGGTCTCGGTCCCCAGGTCATCCGGCTGCGCCCGGCCCCGCATTGCCGCACGCCCATCCTCAGCTACTCGCTCCGCCTCACGCCGGCCCAGGGCCACTTCCTCAACTGGCAGCAGGACCCCTTCTCCAACCACCTCGCGCGCGTCGTCTACCCGGACAAGGTCAACGAGTTCGCCGTCGAGGTGGATCTCGTGGCGGAGATGTCCGTCTACAACCCCTTCGACTTCTTTCTCGAGCCCTACGCGGAGAAATTTCCCTTCACCTATGAACCCGGCCTCGCCGCCGAGCTGGCGCCTTATCTCAACAAGTGCGCCCTCACGCCGAAGTTCGCGGCCCTGCTGAAGACCATCGATCTCAAGGAGCGCCGCACGATCGACTTCCTAGTCGAGCTCAACCAACGGCTCTGGCACGACCTCAAGTACGTGATCCGCCTGGAGCCGGGCGTGCAGACGCCCGAGGAAACCCTCGAAAAGGCCTCCGGCTCCTGCCGCGACTCGGGCTGGCTCCTCGTCAACCTCCTGCGCCACTGCGGTCTCGCGGCCCGCTTCGTGTCCGGCTACCTCATCCAGCTCAAGGCCGACCAGAAGTCCCTCGACGGCCCGAGCGGCGCGGAACAGGACTTCACCGACCTGCACGCGTGGTGCGAGGTCTTCCTGCCTGGCGCGGGCTGGATCGGACTCGACCCGACTTCCGGCCTCCTCGCAGGAGAAGGCCACATCTCCCTCGCCTGCTCGCCCGAGCCCTCCAGCGCCGCAGCCATCAGCGGCGGCGTGGACGAGGCCAAGGTGGAGTTCGACTTCGCGATGTCCATCTCGCGCGTGCACGAGTCGCCGCGCGTCACCCTGCCCTACACCGAAGACCAGTGGGCGAAAATCGAAGCCCTCGGCCATCAGATCGACGCCGACCTGCAGAAACACGACGTGCGTCTCACCATGGGCGGCGAGCCGACCTTCGTCTCGCTCGACGATCCCGACGGCCCCGAATGGAACCATGCCGCCGTGTCGCCGCAGAAGCGCATCCTCTCCGGCGAGCTCATCAAGCGCCTTCGTCGCAGGTTCGCGCCCGGCGCCCTCCTCCATCACGGTCAGGGCAAGTGGTATCCCGGCGAACAGCTCCCCCGCTGGGCCTTGTCGGCCTACTGGCGCAAGGATGGCGTCCCGATCTGGCGCGACGATTCCCTCATCGCCGACGAGTCGAAGAACTACGGCCACGGCGCGAAGGAGGCGAAGGAACTCGCCACGCGCCTCGCCGGCGTGATCGGCGTCAACCCGCAGCACCTCATCCCCGGCTACGAGGACATTTTCTACTATACCTGGAGGGAGCGCCGCCTGCCGTCGAACGTCACGCCCGAGAAAAACAACCTCAAGGACAGACTCGAGCGCGACCGCATCGCCCGCATTTTCCAGGAAGGCCTCGGCGAGACCGTCGGCTGGGCCCTGCCGATCAAGCGCGCCTGGTACGGCAGCCAGGCCGGCTGGATGTCCGGCGCGTGGTTCCTGCGCGACGACGAAACGCTGTGGCTGATCCCCGGCGACTCGCCAATGGGCCTCCGCCTGCCGCTCGACTCAATCCCGTGGGTGGCGCCGAAGGAATACCCCTGGGGGGCGCGCCAGGATCCGTCGGCCCGCCTCGCCGACCTGCCGAAGGACTGGCCTTACGAGCAGCGCCGTCTCGCCGCGCTCAGGGCCGGCCAGCGCATGCTCACCGGCGGCGGCGCGCCGTGGCCGGCCGGTTACGGTCCGGGCCAGCGGGCGCAGGCAGCCGCGGAAAAGCTCCCGCCGCTGCCCCCGCCCGAGTCCGACCCGACGCGCCGTCCGCAGCAGGGCGAAAGCGCGCCGTGGGTGATTCGCACCGCGCTCTGCGTACAGCCGCGCGAAGGCCGGCTCCATGTGTTCATGCCGCCGGTCGACACAACCGAGGATTACCTCGACCTCGTCGCCGGCATCGAGACGACCGTCACCGAGATGGGCGTGCCCGTGATCATCGAGGGCGAGGCCCCGCCGAAGGACCCGCGCCTCAACAAGCTCGCCGTCACGCCCGATCCCGGCGTCATCGAGGTCAACCTGCACCCGAGCAGGACCTGGAATGAACTCGTCGAGCGCACCACCGTGCTCTACGCCGAGGCGCGGCAGACGCGCCTTGGCACGGAAAAGTTCATGCTCGACGGCCGGCACTCCGGCACGGGCGGCGGCAATCACATCATCCTCGGTGGCGAGACCCCCGGCGACTCGCCGATCCTGCGCCGGCCCGACCTGCTGCGCTCCCTCCTCGCCTACTGGCAGAACCATCCGTCGCTGAGCTGGCTGTTCTCCGGCCTCTTCATCGGCCCGACCTCGCAGGCCCCGCGTCTCGACGAGGCCCGCAACGACTCGCTCTACGAGCTCGAGATCGCGTTCAAGGAGATGGACCGCCAGCTCGGCGCGGGCAACAGCGTCCCCCCGTGGCTGGTGGACCGGCTGTTCCGCAACCTGCTCGTCGACGCCACCGGCAACACGCACCGCAGCGAGTTCAGCATCGACAAGCTTTTCTCGCCCGACGGTCCCGGCGGGCGCCTCGGCCTGGTCGAGCTCCGCGCCTTCGAGATGCCGCCGCACGCGCGCATGAGCCTCGCCCAGCACCTGCTGCTGCGCGGCCTCGTGGCGAAGTTCTGGAAGCAGCCCTACACCAACGGGCTCGTCCGCTGGGGCACCGACATCCACGACCGCTGGATGCTGCCGCACTTCAACCGCACCGACTTCAACGAGGTCATCCGCGACCTGCGGCTCGACGGCCAGCCCTTCGAGGCGGACTGGTTCAACCCCCACTTCGAATTCCGTTTCCCGCGCATCGGCGACTTCGCCGTGCGCGACATCCATGTCGAGCTGCGCAACGCCCTCGAGCCGTGGCACGTGCTCGGCGAGGAACCGGGCGCGGGCGGCACGGTGCGCTATGTGGACAGCTCGCTCGAGCGCCTGCAGGTCAAGGCCCGCGGCCTCGTCGGCGACCGCTTCGCGCTCACGTGCAACGGCCACCGCGTGCCGCTGCACCCGACCGGCGCCAACGGCGAGGCCGTGGCCGGCGTGCGCTACCGCGCTTGGCAGCCGCCCGAGTGCCTTCAGCCCACGATCGGCGTGCACACGCCGCTGGTCTTCGACCTCGTCGACACCTGGAACAAGCGTTCGCTCGGCGGCTGCACCTACCACGTCGCCCACCCGGGCGGGCGCAACTACGTGACCTTCCCCGTCAACGCCTACGAGGCGGAGAGCCGCCGCCTCGCGCGTTTCCACGCCATCGGCCACACCCCCGGCGGCATGCGCGCCCAGCTCCCTCCCGCCGGCCAACCCGAACTGCCCTTCACGCTGGACCTGCGGAATCTGTAGGCCGGTCTTCATAGGCCCTGCAGGGCGCCGCTCCCGCCACCCACCGCGCTCTTGCCTCACCCCGCCGCTTTCGAAAGCTTCCCCCATGTCCGCGCCGTCCACCAGCGCCCGTTCCGTCCTGCACGGTTACGCCCCCAAGGGCAGCCGTTACGACGAGTGCGTTGACCCCGCCGGGCAGCTGCGGCCCGCGTGGGCGCAGTTTTTCGGTCACCTCCATGGCCACGCGTCCGCCGCCCTCGCCGCCGCCAACGAGGCGGCGCACCGCGCGATCGTCGAGCAGGACGTGAGCATGAACGTGTACCGCGGCGAGCGCGCCGGCGCCCAGTTGTGGCCGCTCGACGTGCTGCCGCTGCTCATCAGCGCCGGCGAATGGGCGCAGCTCACGCATGGCCTGAAACAGCGCGCCCACCTCTTCAACGAGCTGCTGCGCGACCTCTACGGCGAACAGCGTTTCCTGCGCGGCGGCCTCCTGCCCGCCGCCGTTGCGATGCAGAACCCGCATTTCCTGCGGCCCGTCGCCGGGCTGGCCCGCCGTGCGCCGGTGTTCCTGCACACGCTGGCCGTCGACATCGCGCGCTCGCACGACGGCCGCTGGTGGGTGATCGAAGACCGTCTCGATGCGCCCTCCGGCCTGGGCTACTCGCTGCAGAACCGCATCATCACGCGCCAAGCCCTCGCCGATGTTTTTCACCGCGCGCCGGTGCAACGCCTGTACCGGTTCTTCCACGACTACCGCGAATCGCTCGAGAGCCTCGCGCCATGCAGCGACGACCCGCGCATCGTGCTGCTCTCGCCCGGCCCGGCCAACGAGACCTATTTCGAACAGGCCTACCTCGCCAACTACCTTGGCTACACCCTCGTCGAGGGCGAAGATCTCACGACCCGCGGCCGCAAGGTCTTCCTGCGCACGGTCGGCGGCCTCCAGCAGGTGGACGTCGTGCTGCGGCGCGTCGACTCCGAGTATTGCGATCCGCTCGAACTCGACGCGCAGTCGCTGCTCGGCGTGCCCGGCCTGCTGAACGCGGCCCACCACGGCAACGTCGCGCTCGCCAACGCGCCCGGCTGCCGCGCGCTCGAGACGCCGGCGCTGCTCGCCTTCCTCCAGCCGCTCTGCCGGCAGGTGCTGGGCGAAGACCTGTCCCTGCCCCACGCCGCCACCTGGTGGTGCGGACAGGAAGGCCCTTGCGACTACGTGCTCGACAACCTCGCCGGCCTGGTCGTGAAACCCACCTTCCGCTCGCGCGAGTCCGCGGCGCCCCGTTACGGCGCGTGGATGGGCAAGGCCGCGCGCCACGCCCTCGCCGACGAGATCCGGGCCAACCCGGCGGCCTGGTGCGCGCAGGAGCGCGTCTTCCACAGCACGACGCCCGGCTGGCACGAAGGCGCCCTGCGTCCGATGCCGTTCATCACCCGGCTCTACGTCGCGTGGCACGACGGCGATTACATCGTGATGCCCGGCGGCCTCACCCGCTGCAACCCGCGCGGCGAGGACATGATCGTCTCGCTCCAACAAGGCAGCGTGAGCAAGGACACCTGGGTGTTGCCCGACGCGGCGCCCAGCGACCCGCCGGTGCGGCTCACCGCGCGCCCGGCCGAGACGCTCCGCCACCCCGCCGCGACGCCGAGCCGCACGGCCAACAACTTCTTCTGGCTCGGCCGCTACCTCGAGCGGGCCGGCGCCCTCGCCCGCCGCCTCGAGAAGCTCGAGGCCCTGCTGCACGACGAGATCGCGCAACTCGACCCGGCCGTCAGCCAGGACACGCTCGCCCTGCTGCAGCGCATGCAGGATCTGCCGGCCGAGGCGTCCGCCTCGCTCGAACAGCGCGCCGCCGAGGTCCGCTGCGCCGCGGACGATCCGCTGCGTCCCTCGAGCCTCACCGCCACCGTGGCCAACCTGGTCCGCCTGCTCGAGGCGCTGAAGGTGCGGCTGCCGTACGAGGCGTGGCAGATGACCCGGCACCTGCGCCAGCGCCGCAAGGCGGGCGACACCGTGGCCTGCGCCTGGCTGCGCCAGCACCTCACCGCCCTCGAGGGCGTCACGCTCGAGAGCATGCCGCACGACACCGGCTGGCACTTCCTGCAGCTCGGCCGCCGGCTGGAGCGTGCGCAGCAACTGCTCTCGCTGCTGCAGGCCCTGCTGCCCGCCGCGGCCAACGGCGACCAGCCCACCGAGTTCCGCCTGCAAACCCTGCTTCATCTCGCCGACGCCCTCTTCACCTACCGTCACGCCTACCACGGCGCCGTGGACACGGGCGCCGTCATCGACTGGCTCGTCGTTTCCGCCGACAACCCGCGCAGCCTGCGCTTCCAGGCGGACGAGATCAACCGCCACCTCGCCGCATTGCCCGCGGGCCTCGCGCCGCGGGCCGTGGCGACCCTGCGCCACCAGGCCGTGCGTGTGCTCGGCGGCATCCCTCTCCACGACGCCGCCCGCCTGGCCTCACATCCTGAAGAGGCCGCGCAATTGTTCCACGATCAACAACGCCACGTAGCCACGTTGAGCGACGAACTCAGCCAGATCTACTTCTCCCACACGGAGGGCCGGTGAGGATGACACCCTGCCAATCGTTCTCGTACTCTTGATCGTAATCGTCCTCTCCCTCCGCCCAGGACCTGGGATCAAGAGAAAGAGAACGATCACGAGCCCTGCTTCCCCTCCCACTTTCATTCCATGCCCCACTACCGCATCACGCACCAGACCATCTACCAGCACGCCGCCCCCGCCGGCGCGGCGTGGCAGATGCTGCAGCTGCGTCCGCGGGCCGAGGCGACGCAGGAGTGCCTCGACTTCCAGCTGGAGCTGCATCCGGCCGCGCCGGATCTGTCCACGCGCGAGGACTACTTCGGCAACACCCGGCATCTTTTCTCGGTGCGCGAGGCGCACCGGGAACTCTCCATCACCAGCCACGCCGTCGTGCGACGCGAGGCGCCGGCGCTGCCGCTGGCCGGCCTGAGCCCGTCGGTCGCAGAAACACGCGAACGCGTGCGCCACACGATCCAATCCGGCGAGGGTTTCGAGCTGGAGCAATACCTCGGGCCGACCGCGCTCGTGCCGTTGCTGCCGGGCACCGCGGCCCTCGCGGAGGGTGTCGATCCGGCGCTGCCGGTGCTCCCCTGGATCGAGGAACTGGGCCGGCGCTTTGCAGAGCAGTTCACCTTCGACCCCACCGCCACGAACGTCAGCACGCCGCTGGCCGAGGCCCTCGAAAAGCGGCGCGGCGTCTGCCAGGACTTCACGCACCTCTTCCTGAGCTGCGTGCGCCAGCACGGCCTGCCCGGCGCCTACGTCAGCGGCTACCTGCTGACCGAGCCGCCGCCCGGCCAGCCGCGCCTGCGCGGCGCGGACGCGATGCACGCCTGGGTCTCGGTGTTCGTGCCCGAAATCGGCTGGGTGGATTACGACCCGACGAACGCCTGCTTCCCTGCCGCCGGCCACATCGTGGTGGCGCGCGGACGCGACTATGCCGACGTGAGCCCCGCGCGCGGTGTGTTCACCGGGAGCCACTCGCCGAGTCTGCGCGTGGAAGTCACCGTCGAGCCGACGGAGTGACCGGTCCGCGGCGGCCCGGTCGGTTGAAGTGTGAAGTTTAAGTTGAAGCGGACCAGTCCCGCAGGTGGCGCTTCACTTCAACCTAAACTCAGACCCTGAACTGAATCATGCCGCCACGGGTTCGGCGTGGAATTTTTCAGCGAGACCGCGCAGGCCGGTGAGCAGAGCGTCGAACAATTGCTCGGCGTGATCGTCGTCCAGGCCGGCCGGCCGCGCAAAGGAAAGACGGATGATCGTGCCGTCCTCGCCATCGGACTGGATGCGCAGCGGAACCACCGCCAGCCAGCCGGACACATGCCGCAGGCGCAGATCGATCTCGTGCGCGATGTCATCCACCTTGGTCTCGACCATCAGCTCGCCGAGGGCGGTGTAGGCCCACCAGCCTTCGCGGTGGAGTTCCACCCATTCGCAGAGTCCGCCGGTCCAGGCGGGCAGGTTTTCGATGTCGGCCAGGAAATTGAAGACCGTCGCGCGCGGCGCGGCGAGAGTGAGCGTAAGAACACGGTGATGCATGGTCGGGTCTCGATCGGAGAAATTCAGTTAACCACAGAGGAACGCAGCTGCACACAGATGGACGAACCGTCGGGACAGAGAGTCCCAACCTTTGCGCAGCGCCACGGATCGCTTGTCCGGAACATCCGTGTTCATCTGTGTTTCAGACCGCCTTGGTCTCAGCCTTTGCGGCGGTGGATGATGAGGGAGTTGCCGTCGGGATCGGCGATGATGGCCATCTCGCAAACGCCGGTGTCCATCGGCTCGATGTGGAACTTCACCCCGCCGCCGCGCAGCGTCGTGATCGCCGCGGCGAAATCCGCGACCTCCAGCGCCATCGACGGGCCGTCGGCCGAGGGCTTCCATTTGTCGGCGGACATGTTCGAGATCCCGAGCGTGCCGGCGCCGATGTCGTATTCGATCCAGTGTTTGCCCTCGTGTTCGAAAATCGTGGCCGGCTTCAAGCCGAGCAAACCCTCGTAGAAGGCACGGGCGCGCAGCATGTCGGTGACGGGATAGGCGGTGTAGGCGATTTCGGTGATGGTGATCATGGCGTGGGTCAGGCGGAGCGTTTACGGTGATGAAGGAAGATTTCGTTGCCGTCGGGATCGCGGAATCCGACGCTGCGGCACGCTTCACAATCGTGCGGTCCCCAGCTGATCGCGATGCCCGCAGCCTGCACGGCGGCAAGCGCCTCGTCGTAATTGGTGATTTCCAAGGCGACGCCGGGACCACCCGACGGAGGCACGGCGGTGCCGCCGAAATTCGTGACGGCAAACCCGCTGGGACCGGCATCGTATTCGATCCACCATTGACCGGGGGCGAATTCGGCCTGCGTGCCGACCTTCAGGCCGAGGACACCCTCGTAAAACGTCCGGGCGCGGGCGACATCCGTGACATGGTAGAGGGCAAAAGCGATACCGGTGACTTGGAGCATGGGCGGTTGGGATTGAGGGTATCGACGTTCAGGAAAGCGGGCTGCAAAGTTCGACGAGATGGCCGTCGGGATCGCGCACGTAGGCGACGATCTGCCCCCAGGGCTTGGCGACCGGCGCCAGCACGGCGAGCGCGCCCGCCGCGAGGGCATGGTCGAAGGCGGCCTTCACCTCCGGGGTCACGAAGGCGATCTCGACCGCCTGCGGAGCGGCGGCCGGTGACGCGGCCACCGGCGGAGGATTCAGACTGTCCCGCGCCAGGGCCAAGCTGACGAACGCCAGGCGTGTCGCGCCCGTGTCCATTTCACCGTAGGCCTTGCCGTGGTCGTCGTGAAAAAAGCGGCGCGCGAGGCCGAAGGCCTTTTCGTAGAAAGCGAGGCTGGCGGCGACGTCCTGCACGTAAAAGATCACGTAACCGAGCGCGAGCGAGGGGGCGGAGGCAGACATGGCGGGTTCGAGGTTGCGGCGATCCTACCACCCCCGGCTGACAGCCCTATGTCAGGAGCGTGCGCCGAATTGCAGGGCGGGGTCGCCGAACCCCGCCTCGAACGCAACGAGTTCATCGAACAAAGGCGGGGTTCGGCGACCCCGCCCTACAACGCCTCACCCATGCTTGTCCGCGATCTTCTGTGCCTGGGCGCGCACGAGTTCGCGGAGGCGGGACGGCGCCACGGCCTCGGCGCGATCGCCAAACGAAAGAAGCCAGTACGCCGTCCACTCGAGCGAATAGGAATACAGCGTGAACTCCGCGCCGCCGTCGCGCCGTTTCTCCCCGATGAGCGTGGCGTAGCTCTCGCGCTGCGCGCGCTCCTGGGCGTGCTGGTGAAACCAGATGCGCACCGGCTCGCTCTGGCCCTCGGCGCCCGAGCGTTCCATGTGTTCCGCGAGCGAGAAATTCTCGGGCGGATTGAACGTCACCGGCAGCAGTTCGAGCCGCTGGATGCGATCCACGCGGAAGTGCCGCAGTCCCTTCCGCAGCCGGCACCACGCGACGAGGTACCAGCCGCCGCCGTAGAACACCACGCCGAGCGGATCGACGTCGCGCTGCGTCTCCTCCTCGCGCTCGAGGCCGCGGTAGGCCATGCGCAGCACACGCCGCAGCACGACGCCCTGTTGCACGGTGACCATCCAGCGCTGGTTGGCGGCGTCGCCCGAGTTGCGGGTCATGCGACCGCGCACGATCGTGCGGCTCACGAGTTTTTCGACGTGATCCTGCCGGTCGCGCGGGAGCACCGCGCGCAGCTTGTCCAGCGCCGAGGCCATCGGGCCGTGCAGCGAGGCGTCGGTGAACTGTTTCACCATCTCGCCGCCGACGAAGAGCGCCGAGGCCTCCTCGGCCGTGAACATCACGGGCGGCAGCTGGTAGCCCTTCATGAGGCTGTAGCCCACGCCCGCCTCGCCCGCGATCGGCACGCCGGCCTCGCCGAGCGCCGAGATGTCGCGATAGACCGTGCGTTCCGTCACCTCGAAATGCTCCGCCAGTTCCGCGGCGCGCACCACGCGCCTGCCCTGCAGGAACAACACCATCGCCACCAGCCGGTCGGTCCGATTCATGCGCGTGAGCACAAAGGGCCGCCGCATGGAGGACAATCCGAGAAAAGGGACCATTCAGCCCTTCGCGTCATTCTGAACGCGGCGAAAAATCCAGAGTATTTTGAGTAATGATGTAGCCTCTTGTCGGGCGGGGTCGCCGAACCCCGCCTTGGTTCGCTGATGATATCGCGTACGAGGCAGGGTTCGGCGACCCCGCCCGACAGTTTGGTCATCGGCTACACTTCGATTTAAACCGCTGTAGCGATCCGGGCATGACGACCGCTTGCTCCGGATCCTTCGCTGCGCCCAGGATGACAAACCGACCTGTCCCAATCTTCCTTCTGGCCTCCCTCAACCCGCCTCAAAGCCGCCACCGGCCCGGGGGTAGTGATTCAGTTTGGACGAAATCCGTCGCGGCGGTCTATGGCGGTTTAAGTGTTTCCGTGACCGTACGCCCCAAGCCGGTTTGTAACGTAATACGTTACAAACCCCTCGGAGCCGAGTTGAGTCCGGCTCGAAGGTCCGTGGCTGCAGATTTGTTTAGTCCCTCACTCGCGAACCACGACAAGGATTGAGACGTTAATCCTCGCCAACCCCGAAGCATGTTATGGCCACGAAAAACACGAGAACCCGGCGGCGGGTAAAGCGCTCAAGGCGCCTATAGGCGCGCGGAAAATATCCTCCTGCCTGGCCAAGGGCTCCTGGTGTTTTTTGTGGCCAAGACCTCTGTGGCTTGGGGTTTGGTTCCGGCTCCGCCGGGTTGGGATGCCCTATGACCGCCGCCCGAAGAAACGGCACTCACTGCGCGCCGCTACGGCAAACTGAGTCACCACCGGCCCGGGCTTTAAGTTGCACCCGCCCCGCCATTCCCTAGCCTCCGCCGTCTTTCCGCCGTGAATCCCGATCCCGCCTCCGATTCCCGCACTCCGCCTGCCGCCGGTGGACCGCCCGTTTTCCACGTGCGCGGGCTCACCAAGATCTACGGCGAAGGCACCGCCGAGGTGCAGGCGCTGGCCGGCGTGGATCTCGATCTCCGCGCGGGCGAATTCGTCGTGCTGCTCGGCCCCTCCGGCTCGGGCAAGACCACGCTGCTCAACCAACTCGGCGGCCTCGACATCCCGACGTCGGGCACGCTCCGCTACCGCGACACCGACCTCACGCACGCCACCGAGGAGCAGCTCACGCTCTACCGCCGCCGGGCGGTCGGCTTCATCTTCCAGTTCTACAATCTCATCCCAAGCCTCACCGCCCGCGAGAACGTCGGCCTGATCACCGAGATCGCCGCCGACCCGCTCGCCCCCGAAACCGCGCTCGACATGGTGGGGCTCGGCGCGCGCCTCGACCATTTTCCCGCGCAGCTCTCGGGCGGCGAGCAGCAGCGCGTGGCCATCGCCCGCGCCATCGCCAAGCGGCCCGAGGTCCTCCTCTGCGACGAGCCCACCGGCGCCCTCGACGTTAAGACCGGCATCGTCGTGCTCGAGGCCCTCGAACGCGTGAACCGCGAGCTCGGCACCCTCACCGTCATCATCACCCACAATGCCGCCATGGCCGACATGGCCGACCGCGTCATCCGTTTCAAGGACGGCCGCGTGCTGTCCGAACAACGCAACGCGACACGGGCGGAACCCTCAACCCTGCGCTGGTAGCGCCGGGCAAATTCCCAATGCCAGCATCCAAACGCCAAATAAATCCCAGCGATCACAAAGGCCCTTTCCGCTTCGGTGATTTTTGTTTTTTCGGTGTTTTTTTGGCCTTTGGCGCTTTGGCGTTTGGCATTTTCTGACCCGATGCTTCCGCGCCTGGACAGAAAGCTGCTCCGCGACCTCGCCCGCCTCAAGGGCCAGATCGCCGCGGTCGCGATCGTCATGGCCTGCGGGCTCGCGATGATGATCACGACGCGCAGCCTCATCGCCTCGCTCGACGGCACGCGCGCGGACTATTACGAGCGCAACCGCTTCGCCGACGTCTTCGGCTCGCTCAAGCGCGCCCCCAATTACGTCGCCGACCGTCTCGCCGCGATCCCCGGCGTGGCCGGCGTGCAGGCGGACATCGCCGGCCAGGTCACGCTCGACCTGCCGGGGCTCGACGAGCCGGCGAGCGGCCTCGTGCGCTCGCTGCCCGACTTCGGCGAACCCGAGCTGAACCGCCTCTTTTTGCGCCGCGGCCGCTGGCTGACGCCCGGCTCGCGGCGCGAACTGCTCGTCGGCGAGGCCTTCGCCGAGGCCAACCGGCTCGAACCCGGCGACACGCTTGCGCTCATCATGAACGGCCGGCGCCAGGACTTCCGCATCGCCGGCATCGTGCTGTCACCCGAGTACATCTTCGAATCGCGGCCCGGCGCCGCCCTGCCCGACAACCGCAGCTACGGCATCTTCTGGATGCCCTACAAGGAGGTCGCGACGGCGTGGGACCTCTACGGCGCGTTCAACCACTTTTCCCTGAAGCTCGCCCCCGGCGCCGAGCCCGCGCCCATCATCGCCGCGGCCGACGAGTTGCTGAAACCCTGGGGCGGCGCGGGCACCTACAGCCGCAAGGACCATCCCTCGCACATCCGCGTGACCGACGAAATCCGGGTGCTCACGATTCTCTCGGTGGGATTTCCCACGATCTTCCTCGGCGTGGCGGCGTTCATGACCAACGCCGTGCTGTCGCGGCTGCTCGCCCTCCAGCGCGAACAGATCGCCATCCTCAAGGCCTTCGGCTTCGGCAACGGGCGGATCACGGTGCACTACCTCAAGTTCGCCGCCGTCATCGGCGCCGGCGGCACGATCCTCGGCGGCGTCGCCGGGCTGTTTCTCGGCCGCTGGATGGTCGGGCTCTACGAGCTCTTCTTCCGTTTCCCGGAACTGTCCTTCCGCGTGGACCAGCGCGCCGTCGTCATCGCCTTCGGCGTCGGTCTCGCCGCCGTGGTCGCCGGCGTGCTGGGCTCCGTGCGCAAGGCCGCGCAACTGCCGCCCGCCGAGGCCATGCGCCCCGAGCCGCCGGCGAACTACCGCCCGTCGCTCATCGAGCGCCTCGGTCTCGGCCGCTGGTGCTCCCATCCGTTCCGCATCGCCGTGCGCAACCTCGAGCGCCGGCCCGCGCAGGCCCTGTTCACCGTCGCCGGCCTCTCGCTCGCCACCGCCCTGCTGATCCTGCCCAACACCCTCAAGGCGGGCATCGCCAACATCCTCGGTTACCAGTGGGATCTCGTGCAGCGGCAGGACCTCAACCTCGGCTTCTCCGAACCGGCCTCGGTCCGCACGTTGCACGAGCTGGAACGCCTGCCCGGCGTGCTGCATGTCGAACCGGCGCGCTCGACCGCCGTCCGCGTTCACTTCCGGGGCCGGGACCGACAGATCGGCCTGCGCAGCCTTGATCCGGGTTCCCTGCACAGCCGCGCGGTGGATCACCGCGGGCTGGAGATCACGCCGGCCGGCGACGGCCTGATCGTTTCCGCCAAGCTCGCCGAGGTGCTCGGCGCGCGCGTGGGCGACGAACTCGTGCTGGAGGCCCTGGCCGGCAGGCGGCCCGTGCGCCCGGTGCGGCTCATCGGCCTGGCCGACGACTTCACCGGCATCGCCGCCTACATGGACCGGACCGCCATCAACCGCTTCCTCGGCGAAGGCGACCTGATCACCGGTGCGAGCTTCACGGTCGACCCGGCCCGCCGCACCGAATTCCTGAGCGCCATCAAGGAGGTCCCGCGCATCAGCTGGGTTTCCGTGAAGGAGTCCATGCGCCAGAGTTTCCGCCGGACCACCGCGCAGATGATGGGCATGCTCACCACGCTCTACCTGGGCATGGCCGTGATCGTGGCCTTCGGCGTGATCTACAACAACGCCCGCATCTCGCTCGCCGAGCGCGCCCGCGAACTCGCCACCCTGCGCGTCGTCGGCATGACGCAGCGCGAGGTCGGCGCGGTCATCGTCACCGAACTGGCCATCCTCGCCCTGCTGGCCGTGCCGCCCGGGCTGCTGCTCGGCACGGGCATTTCCGCGGCGATCATCCAATCGGTGAACACCGAGACCGTGCGCCTGCCGCTGGTGTTCACGCCCTATGCCTACACCTTCGCCCTGATCGTGGTCGCCATCGCCTCGACCCTCTCGGCGCTGGTCGTCCTGCGCAAACTCAAGCACCTCGACCTCATCGGCGCATTGAAGGCGCCGGAGTGATGGCCACCACGGAACACACCGAATGCACGGAATGAAACTCTCTCTCATCCGCAGGACGGGGTCGTCAAACCCCGCCTCGAACACAGGGACGGCTGCGCCCCGGGCGGGATTCGGCGACCCCGCCCTACATGCTCCCTTCCGTGTTTTCCGTGTATTCCGTGGTTAAAAACTGATTCCCTTCCCCTCCTCCATGGCCACCGCCTCCAAGCCCAAACCCTTCCGCTGGATTCCCTACGCGCTCGGCGTGGGGCTCGTCGCGCTCATCGTCCTCGGCCTGCGTCCGCAACCCCTGCCGGTCGAGACCGCCCCGGTTGTCATCGGACCGCTGCGCGCGACCGTGAGCGAGGAGGGCAAAACCCGCATCAAGCAACGTTACGTCGTCGCCGCGCCCGTGAGCGGACAGCTCCGCCGCATCGGCTTCAAGCCCGGCGCCGAGGTCGAGGCCGGCGTGACCGTCGTCGCCGTGATCGATCCCCTGCCGGCCTCGCCGCTCGACGAGCGCACCCGCGCCCTCGCCGAGGCGCGCCGCGACACCGCCCGCGTGCAGGTGGAGAAAAGCCGCACCGCCCACGAGCTCGCCCGCAATGAACTCCGCCGCATCCGGCAGATGTTCGACGCCAACACCGTTTCCCCGCAGGAAGTCGAAAGCGCCCAAGCCCGCGAGACCGCCGCCGCCCGCGACGCCGCCGCCGCCGAGGGCGCCCTCCGCTCCGCCGAGGCCGAGTTGCTGGCCTCCGGTTCGGGCGGAGGGCCCGGCTCCGGCCGGGCCGCGAACGACCAGCCCACTCCCGCCCCTGTCGAAGTTCGCGCCAACGCCACCGGCCGCATCCTTCATGTCTTCCAGGAAAGCACCCGCGCCGTGGCCCAAGGCACGCCCCTGCTCGAGATCGGCGATCCGGCCGACCTCGAGGTTGTCGTGGAGATGCTCTCGCGCGACGGCGCCGCCATCGCGGCCGGCGCCCCGGTGTCGCTCGAACAATGGGGCGGACCGACCGCACTCGCGGGACGGGTGCGCCTCGTCGAACCCGCCGCGTTCACGAAGTACTCCGCACTCGGCGTCGAGGAGCAGCGCGTGAACGTCGTCGTGGACATCACCAGCCCGCGCGAGCAATGGCGTTCGCTCGGCGACAACTTCCGCGTCGAAGCGCGCGTCATCACGTGGGAGAGCGACCGCGTGCTCAAGGTGCCGGTCTCGGGACTCTTCCGCCAGGGCAACGCCTGGGCCGCCTACGTCGTCCGCGGCGGCCGCGCCGAAATCGTGCCCGTCCAGGCCGGCCAATCCGGCGGCGGCGAGATGCAGATCGAAGCCGGCCTGCAGGAAGGCGACGCCGTCATTCTCTACCCCGGCGACCGCATCAAGCCAGACCAGCGCGTGAAACCGACGAAGGTGTGAGATTCCCAAACCGGTCTAGCCACGAAGAGGCGCAAGAATCCCTGGGGATGCAGGTCGAGTCTCCCGCGCGCCCATCGGCGCCTTGATAGCTTCACCCGCCCCCGGGTTCTTGTGACTTTTTGCGGCTACCCTTGGCTTTTAGACTGCAGGGCGGGGTCGCCGGGGTGTTAGGCCACTGATGGGTGACACTTTCTTGTTTCGCTGAACACAGCACCCGTTATGACACGGGCATGATCAATCACCCGAAGTCCCGTGGCGCGGTCGTGGCGGCGCTGTTCGCCGCGGCGACCGTCTTTGCGGCCGACGCCAATCCCACCCAGGAGCGCGCCGACCGTTTCCTCGCCCTCGTCAACGCCTCCTACCAGGCCCTCAGCTACGTCAAAAGCGAGGCCCAGTGGAACGCCTCGACCGACGTCAGCGAGGCGCACGACGCCGCGGCGGAGACCGCCGGCAAGGCCAGCGCGGCCTTCATGGGCAACCCCGCGCTGATCAACGAGACGAAGTTGCTCCTGCTCAAGCGCCACGACCTGAACGACCTCACCGTGCGCCAGCTCGAGAAGATCCTGCTGCTCGCAGCCGAGCAGCCGATGACCAAGCCCAAGCTCACGCAGGCGCGCATCGCGGCCGAGACGAAGCAGGCCTCCACGCTCAACGGCTTCGAGTTCAAGCTGCATGGGAAGCCGGTCACGGTGAACGAAATCGACGGCCTCCTGAATTCGAGCACCGACCTCGCCGAGCGCCAGGCCGTGTGGCTCGCCTCGAAGGAATCCGGCAAGGCCCTGCGCGACGGCCTCATCCAGCTCCGCGACCTGCGCAACGGCGTCGCGCAGGAGATGGGTTACCCCGACTACTTCGCCCTCCAGGTCGCCAGCTACGGCATGACCACCGAGGAGATGATCAAGCTCAACGACGACTTCATGGCGGTGCTCAGGCCGCTCTACCTGCAGCTGCACACCTGGGTGAAATACAAGCTCGCCGAACGCTACGGCCAGCCCGTGCCGAAGCGCATCCCGGCCCACTGGATCAACAACCGCTGGTCGCAGGAGTGGGACGGCCTCGCCGAGGGCGCCGACCTCACGGAGCACTTCAAGAAGTTCACGCCCGAGTGGGTCGCGCGCTGCTCCGAGGATTTCTACGTCGGCCTCGGTTTCCCGAAACTGCCCGCCTCGTTCTGGGAGAAGTCGGACCTCTACCCCGTCGCCGCCGGCTCGAAGCGCAAGAAGAACACCCACGCCTCGGCCTGGCACCTCGACTTCGAACACGACCTGCGCTCGCTCCAGAGCATCGAGAACACGCCGTGGTGGTTCACGACGAATCACCATGAGTTCGGCCACATCTATTACTTCATGGCCTACACGCGGCCCGACGTGCCCGTGTTGCTGCGCGACGGCGCGAACCCGGCCTTCCACGAGGGCTTCGGCGAGCTGACCGCCCTCGCCGCCGGCCAGGTGCCCTACCTCAAGTCGCTCGGCGTCCTGCCCGCCGATTACCAGGCCGACGACATGGCCTTCCTGCTCAACACCGCACTCTCGCCCGGCATTCCGTTCATCTACTGGTCCTCGGGTGTGATGGCCCACTGGGAAGCCGACATCTACGCGCACAACCTGCCCGCCGACCAGTGGAACGCCCGTTGGTGGCAATACGTGCGCGACTTCCAGGGCATCGAGCCGCCCGTCGAACGCGGCGAGGAGTGGTGCGACGCGGCGACCAAGACCCACATCAACGACACGCCGGCCTACTACTACACCTACGCCATCGCGCAGGTCTTCAAGCACCAGCTCCACGACCACATCGCGCGCAAGATCCTCAAGCAGCCCCCGCAGAACTGCAATTACGCCGGCAACAAGGAGGTCGGCGACTTCCTGCGCATGATCATGGAAAAAGGGCAGACCGAGGACTGGCGCAAAGTCCTGAAGGATGCCACCGGCGAGGAGCTGAGCACGCGCGCGATGATCGAGTACTACGCCCCGCTGCTCGAGTGGCTGAAGGAACAGAACAAGGGCCGCCCCATCGGTTGGGAGTGAGCAGTGGAGCCCGCACAGTTTGGGTGTAGGGCGGGGTCGCCGAACCCCGCCCAGCGAAGTCGGCACCGCGTTCGAGGCGGGGTTCGGCGACCCCGCCCTACACCCACAATCCGCTCCGCACCGCTTGCTCCGGCCATTAGGCACTCAAATTCGTCTTCCGCCAAGGTGTTGCGCCCCCTAATAGGCGGACCCGCCTGACGCTCCGGTAGCCACCGCGCTCTTTACGAACACGCCCCTCCGGACTAGTTTTCGCACCTTTAATACCCCCATCATGGTCAGCCCGAATTCCCCCACGGCGACCGACGCGAGTGCGTCGTCCGCCACCTCCATTCCCGATGTTGTCATCCGCCTTGCCGGCAACTCCCAGGATGGCATCCAGGCCGTCGGCGGCTTCCTTGCCCGCCTCGCCGGACGCTCCGACCAGGACGTGATGACCTACATGACGATCCCGTCCACGATCTCGGGCGGGCCGTCCATCTTCCAGGTCCGCATGGGCTCCGGCGACATCCTGTCGGCCGGCGACCGCGCCGATGTGCTGGTCGCGTTCTACCAGCACAGCTACGAAAACCACCGCGCCTCGCTCCGGCCGGGCGGCGTGCTCCTGTACGACACCGACCACGTCAAACCCGAACCGGACGACAAGACGGTCACCGCCGTCGGCGTGCCGTTCACCAGCGCCACGGTCGAGGCCGTCGGCGGCAACGCCAAGGAAAAGGGCAAGAACATCTACGTGCTCGGCCTGCTCGCCCGCATGTTCGACCTCGACGTGCCGAAGCTTGCGCAGCTCATCAAGGAACGCTTCGCCGGCAAGAACGAGGACATCGTGCGCAACGCCATGCTGGCCTTCGACGCCGGCTACGCCTATCCGGCCGAAGGCCTGCGCAACTGCCTTTACCGCCTCGAGAAGTCCGACGGCGCCGCGCCCGGGGCGCGCCCGCAGGTCACCGGCGACGGCAACTCCGTCCTCGCCTACGGCCTGCTCGCCGCCGGCGTCCGCTACGGCGCCGGCTACCCGATCACGCCGTGGTCCTCGATCATGGAAACCCTCCGCACCGAACTGCCGAAGTACGGCGGCATCTTCGTGCAATGCGAGGATGAGATCGCCGCGGTCTCCACCGCGCTCGGTTTCGCCTACGGCGGCCACCTTTCCATCACCGGCAGCTCCGGCCCCGGCCTCTCCCTCAAGATGGAAGCCCTGGGCTGGGCCACGATGGCCGAGATCCCGCTCATCGTGATCAACGTCCAGCGCGGCGGTCCCTCGACCGGCCTGCCCACCAACATCGAGCAGAGCGATCTGCTGCAGGCCATCTACGGTTCGCACGGCGACGCCCCGCGCGTCGTCCTCGCGCCGAAGAACGTCGAGGACTGCTTCCACATCGCCCTCGAGGCCGGCCGCATCGCCCGCGAATTCAGCACGCCGGTCATCATCCTCACCGACCAGGCCATCGCCACCCGCATCGAGGCCTTCGAGGAACCCGACCTTCCGAAGCTCATGGCGGACGCCAAGCCCGACACGAGCCCGCGTCCGCCGGAATTCAAGCCCTACCCGCTCGGCGGCATGACCCGCCACGCCCCCCCGGGTTCGCTGATGACCTCCGGCAAGTACCCGACGGTCACCGGCCTCGAACACGACGAGCACGGCCACCCCACGGCCAGCCCGGCGCTGCACACCAAGATGACCGAGAAGCGCCGCGAGAAGATCAAGGCCGTGGCCAACTCCATTCCCGCGCCCGAACTCGCCGGCGACGAGTCCGGCGACGTGCTTCTCATCGGCTGGGGCTGCACCTACGGCCCGATCCGCGAGGCCATGGGCCGCCTGCGCCACGCCGGCGTCAAGGCCGCCCACATGCAGATGCGCCACCTCCACCCGCTGGCTCCCGGCCTCGAACAGGTGTTCGCCCGCTACAAGCACATCCTCGTGGTCGAGATCAACGACGAGGGCCTTTACGGTTACGGCCAGCTTGCGACGCTGCTCCGCGCCCGCTACGCCAACCCGGCCATCGGCTCCATCACCAAGACCGACGGCCTCACCTGGAAGGTCAGCGAAATCGTCGAGCGCGTCGCCAAGAAGATCGACCTGCCCGATTCCACCATCGGCATGCGCAAACAGAGCATCCTCGCCGTCACGCCCCGCGGCTGAGCCCAAGCCTCTTTCTCTTTCCTCTTAATCTTTCTCTTTCTCCCTCCCTCGGTTCCACGCCACAGGTCAGGGATTAAGAGAAAGAGTAAGATAAAGAGAAAGATTCCAACGTCCCAATCATTCCATCTCACCTTCACTGATCACGCCCCATGTCCTCCCCCGCTCCCGCCGCCCCCGTCGCCGTCTCCCCTGACGCCCCCCGCGCGCCCCTCACGAAGAAGGCCCTGACCGCCGACCACCCCACGTGGTGCCCCGGCTGCGGCGACTTCGCCGTGCTGGCCTCCTTCTACAAGGTCCTCGAGAAGCTCAACTACCCGCAGGAAAAGATCGTGACCTTCGCCGGCATCGGCTGCTCGTCGCGCTTCCCGTACTTCGTCAACACCCACGGCGGCCATTACATCCACGGCCGCGCCCTGCCCTTCGCCGCCGGCATCTCGCTCGGCCGCGACGATCTGCACGTCTTCGTGTTCGGCGGCGACGGCGACGGTTTCTCCATCGGCGGCAACCACCTCGTCCACACCGCCCGCAAGAACGTCCGCATCACCTACGTCATCATGGACAACTCCGTCTATGGCCTGACGAAGAAGCAGACCTCGCCCACCTCGCCGCTTGGCTTCAAGTCCAAGACCGACCCGTGGGGCGCGATCGACCAGCCGATCAACCCGATGCGCTCGCTGCTCAACAGCGGCGCCACGTTCATCGCCCGCTCGCACGCCACGCAGGTCAACCACATGGTCGAGATGATGCACAAGGCCGCGCTGCACGACGGCTTCTCCGTGGTCGAGATCCTCTCCGAGTGCGTCGAGTTCTTCGAGGGCGCCTTCGACGCCGCCAACCCCCGCAAGGGCGGCGCCTGGCAGGCGATCGAGCTCAAGAAGAACGACGGCTCCCCCGAGGACGCCGCCCGCCACGACCCGACCGACGAGGTCGCCGCCTACAAGCTCGCCTCCGAAGCCTGGCCCGGAAAGTTTGGCATTTTCTACGAGAACAAGGCGCGTCCGACCAAGAACGCCCTCGAGCAGAAGCTCATCGCCACCACCCGCGAAAAGACCAGGAACGCGAGCGACCTCGAGCTGCTCTCGAAGACCTTCGCGCGCATGCGCTGAGGTGGAACCCGGCCTCCGGACGGGTTTGTTTTCAGGCGGGGCCTCCAAGCCCCGCCTTTTCGTTTTCCGCCCCTGGCATGGAGGCGGGACTACCGGTCCCGCGTCTTCCACACGCTGCGCGCGGCGAGCGCCCGTCTAACTTTGCCTTCGACCCGGCTTGATGCGGCTGCTTCGCTCCTTCCATGTCGAAGGTCTATTTCTACTACTCGGCGATGAACGCCGGCAAATCGACGGTCCTGCTGCAGGCTTCGCACAACTACCACGAACGCGGCATGCGGACCCTCTGTTTCATCCCGGCCATCGACACCCGCGCCGGCGCCGGCGTCATCAAATCGCGCATCGGCCTCGAGGCGCAGGCGCTCGCGCTCCAGCCCGACGAGAATCTCCTCGCCCATGTGAAGGCCGCGCACGCCGCCCAACCCGTCGCCTGCGTGCTGATCGACGAGGCCCAGTTTCTCACGCGCAGCCAGGTCGAGCAGTGCACCGACATCGCCGACCAATTGCGCGTCCCTGTGCTCTGCTACGGCCTGCGCACGGATTTCCAGGCCCAGCTTTTCCCCGGCAGCGCGGCGCTGCTGGCGCTCGCCGACGACCTCATCGAGCTGAAGACCATCTGCCACTGCGGCCGCAAGGCCACCATGAACCTGCGCATCGCCGGCGACGGCCGCGCCGTCAAGGAAGGCGCCCAGGTCGAAATCGGCGGCAACGACCGCTACGTCGCCATGTGCCGGCGCCACTACAAGGAAGCGCTGGCGCAGGCGTAAGGCCTTATGCTTTATTCTGCAGGGCGGGGTCGCCGAACCCCGTCTAGAACGTGAGGCCGCCGTCGAGCGAAGGCGGGGTTCGGCGACCCCGCCCTGCAATTCCTCACTTCTTCCACTGCACCTTGCGCATGTCTCCCTGTTCGAGGAAGGCCAGGTGCATGCCGAAGGCGTTGTTCAGGGTCTGCGGCACGTGGCCCTTGCTCGAGGCGCAGAGGTAGGCGCGCAGCGTGTCGCGGTATTCGGGATGCACGCATTTCTCGATCATGAGCGTGGCGCGCTCATGCGGCGACTTGCCGCGCAGGTCGGCGACGCCGTGCTCCGTCACGACGACCTGCACCGAGTGCTCGCTGTGGTCGAGGTGCGTGACGAACGGCACGATCGTGCTGATCTTGCCCCCCTTCGCGACCGACGGACACGTGTAGATGGAAACGTGCGCATTGCGGGTGAAGTCGCCGGAGCCGCCGATGCCGTTCATCAGATCGCGGCCCATCACGTGCGTGCTGTTCACGTTGCCGAACAGATCCACCTCGATGGCCGTGTTGATCGTGATCAGACCGAGACGGCGCACGATCTCGGGGCTGTTGGAAATCTCCTGCGGACGCAGCACGACGCGGGAACGGAAATACTCGAGATTGCCGTAGAACTCCTTGAGCCGGTCCGGGCTGAGCGTGAGCGAGCAGCTGCTGGCAAAGGCGCATTTGCCCGACTGGAGCAGGTTGATGACGGAGTCCTGGAGCACCTCCGTGTACATCATGAACGGCGGGATGCCGGGATTGGAACCGAGCGCGCCGATGACGGCGTTGGCGATGTTGCCCACGCCGGATTGCAGGGGGAGGAACGAATCGGGCAAGCGGCCGATCTTGATCTCGTTGGCCAGGAAGCCGGCGACGTTCTCGCCGATGCGGTTGGTGATCTCGTCGGGCGCGTCGAAACCGCCGGACTCGTCGGGGCGGTTCGTCAGCACCACGCCCGCGATCTTGCTCGGATTGACCTTGATGAAGGTGGCGCCGATGCGGTCGGTCGGGGCGTAGACCGGGATCGCGCGGCGTCGCGGCGGATCGGCCGGTTCGTAGAGGTCATGGAAGCCCATGAGATCGCCCGGATGGTGGGCGTTGAGCTCGATCAGGATCTTGTCCGCCAGACGGGCAAAGGTGTTCGCGCAACCCACGGCGGTCGTCAGCACGATCTCGCCCTGGGCCGTCACGTGGCTGGCCTCGATGATGGCCCAGTTGAGCTTGCCCAGGACGCCGCTGCGCACGGCCGGCTGGACGGCGGAAAGGTGCAGGTCGAAGAACTGCGTTTTGCCCTCGTTGATGGATTTGCGGAGCGTCGGGTCGGACTGGTACGGCGTGCGCCAGGCGATGGCCTCGGCCTCCGCGAGCGCGCCGTCGAGCGACTTGCCCGTCGAGGCGCCGGTGATGACGCCGAGCTTGAACGGCCGGCCGGCGGCATGCTCGGCCTTGGCCCGCACGGCGATGGCGGGAGGAATCACCTTGCAGGCGCCGGCGGCGGTGAAGCCACCGAAGCCGATGATGTCCTTGTCCTGGATGAGGGCGGCGGCCTCCTCGGCCGTCAACGTGGGGAAAGGTTGTTTCATGGGCGGGAATGCGGGTGCGCCTGAAGCGGCGCGGCCCGCCAGTCTCGCAAAGAAGCGCATTTGTTGCTGCGCACGGGTTGGCGCAGGTCGTGCGCATCTTGCGCGACCGCACGTTCATCAAGCATTTAGGGATTCGCTTCCGCGTGCGGGCCTGTCACCGTGGCTCCCGCCCGCCATGATGAATCCCACGCTTCCTTCCTGGTCCGGCCGCGCCATGTCGCCCGCCGAGGCCGTCGCTCCCATCCGCAGCGCCGCCCACGTCTTCATCCACGGCGCCGCCGCCACCCCCACCCCGCTGATCGAGGCGCTCACGGCCCGCCGCGACCTCGAAGCGGTCCGGCTCTGGCATCTGCACACCAACGGTCCCGCCCCCTTCGCCGAGCCGGGACGCGAAAAGGAGTTCCGTTCCATCTCCCTGTTCACCGGCGCTCCGCTCCGCGCCGCGGTGAAGGAGGGACGCGCGGACTTCGTGCCGATCTTTCTCTCCGACATTCCCGGGCTCTTCCTTTCCGGCCAGGTGAAGCTCGACGCGGCCCTCGTTCAGCTGTCGCCGCCGGATCACAACGGCCTGTGCTCGCTGGGCACCTCCTGCGACGCCGCCAAGGCCGCCGTCGAGACCGCCAGGCTCGTCATCGCCGAGATCAACGAGCGCATGCCGCGCACCCACGGCAACAACGTCGTGCCGTTCAGCCGCGTGGACGCCTTCATCGCGACCGACCGACCGCTGCACGGCCACCACGTCGAGTCCGAATCCCCCGTGGAAGCCCGCATCGGCGAGATCATCGCCGACCTTGTGGAGGACGGCTCCACGCTCCAGATGGGCATCGGCGGCATTCCCGACGCCGCGCTCAGCCGCATGAGAAACAAGCGCGACCTCGGCATCCACACGGAGATGTTCTCCGACCGCATCGTGGACCTCGTCGAGGCGGGAGCCATCACCAACCGGTTCAAGAAGGTCGGCGCGGGCCGCATCCTCACGAGCTTCATCAACGGCTCGCAGCGGCTGTTCGACTTCGTGCACGACAACCCCCTGGTCCATTTCTACCCCTGCGACTGGACCAACGACACCTCGGTGATCCGCAAGAACCCGAAGGTCGTCGCCATCAACTCCGCCATCCAGATCGACCTCACGGGCCAGGTTTGCGCCGACTCCATCGGCGACCGCATCTATTCCGGCATCGGCGGCCAGATGGATTTCATCCGCGGCGCGGCGCTCTCACCCGGCGGCAAGCCCATCATCGCCCTCCCCTCGCTGGCCATGGGCGGCAAGGTCTCGCGCATCGTGCCGCAGCTCGCGCCCGGCGCGGGCGTCGTCACCACCCGCGGCCACGTGCACTGGGTCATCACCGAGTACGGCGCGGTCAACCTCCACGGCAAAACCCTGCGCGAACGCGGCGAGGCGCTGGTTTCCATCGCCCACCCCGACCACCGCGCCGAGCTCCGCCACAGCCTCGCCGAGCGCCGGCATTACAACCTGTCCTGACTCCGTTCAACCGATAGAGCGCGAAGCCCTTGCCAAGACCGGACATTTGGGCTTTTTCCCCGCGATGGCACCCACGACCGGTCACCTGATTTTCCTCGGCACCTACACCCCCGCCGGCGGCGCCAGCCGCGGCGTCTACGCCGTGCGGCTCGACTCCGCCACCGGCGCCCTCGGCGAACCGGTGCTCGCCGCCGAGACGGCCAATCCCACGTTCCTCGCCTGGCATCCCGACGGTCGCACCCTGTATGCCCTGGGCGAAAATGGCACCGTGAATGGAAAACCGGGCGGCGCGCTCGTCGCTTTCCGATTTGATGCCTCCACCGGCGGACTCACCCGGCTCAACACCGAGCCCACCGGCGGCATCGGCCTCGCCCACGTCGGCGTGGACGCCACCGGTCGCGCCGCCGCCGCCGTCAGCTACCATGGCGGCCAGGTGGCCTCGTTCCCGCTCCGTGCCGATGGCTCGCTCGGGACGCGAGCGACGTTCCTGACCCACGCGGGACAGCTCGGTCCCAACACCAGGCGCCAGGACAAGCCCCATCCGCATTCGGTCACCTTCTCGCCCGACAACCGCTTCGTTTACGTCTGCGACCTCGGGCTCGATCGCATCTTCCATTACCGGCTCGATCCGGCCGCCGCGACGCTCACGCCGGCGGGCGAAGCCGCCTCGTTGCCCGGTGCCGGGCCGCGGCACAGCAAGTTCTCCGCCGACGGGAAATTCCTGTACGTGATCAACGAGCTGAACGGTTCCATCGAGGTTTTCACGACGGATCCGGCCACGGGGTCGCTTTCCCGCGTGCAGACCGTCGGCACGTTGCCCGCCGGTTTCACCGGCGAAAACATCTGCGCCGAGATCCGCCTGAGCCCGGATGGGCGTTTCGTTTACGGTTCCAACCGCGGACACGACAGCCTGGCCGTCTTCGCCCGCGATCCGGCCACGGGCGCGCTGTCGCTCATCGAGATCGTGCCGACCGGCGGCAAGCACCCGCGTAACTTTGCCCTTTCGCCCGACGGCCGCTGGCTCGTGTGCGCCAACAAGGACAGCGACAACGTCACCGTCTTCGCCCGCGACGCCGTCACCGGCCGCCTGACCCGCACGCCGCAGACACTGGCCGTCCCGCAGGCGGTCTGCGTGCTCTTCGCGCCCTGATTCGATTGTCGGAGCCTGCTTGCAGGCGATTCAGCGATGGAGTCGGCGCGGAGCGCCGGTTCCCCCAAGGCAGGCTTGCCGGCCCGGCGGGCGTCCGCCTTGATGCAGGCGTGTCGTCCGCCCCGCCTGCCACGCCCCGCAAACGCCGCCCCGGCATGTGGGTTTTCCTCGGCGCGCTGCTCGGTGCGGGGCTGACCCTGGTCCTGCTGCTGTTGCCGCCGGTGCAGGCCTGGTTGCTTCGCCGCGTCCTCGCCGCACAAGCCGATACCACGGTGGACTTCAGCCGCGTCGCCCTCGGTCCCGGAGGTGCCGAGGCGGCGGACGTCCACCTGCGCCTGCCCAACCTCACGGTCGAGGCGCGGGCGCTGCGCCTTGCCCTCTCACCCTGGCAGTTGCTCTCGCGCCGCCGTCTCGCCATCGCCGATCTGCAGGCCCGGCAGCTGGACATCCGGACCGCCGCCGGCGGGGCGCCGTCCGCATCGACCCCGTTCGCCGGCCTGCTCGCCGGCATCCAGGCACCGCTGGCCTGGGCCTGCGCCAACGCGGAAGCCGACGGCTTCGTCACGCTCGACCAGCCGGGTGCCGCGCCCATCCGGGCCTCGTTCGAACTCAAAGGCCGCGATCTCGACATGGAGCGCCCCGGCCGCCTCGCCTTCCTGCTCTCCACGACCAGCGAACTCGTGCCGGGATTCTCGGGCGAATGGCGCCTCGGCGGCACGATCGATTTCACCCCTGCCGCCGATGGCGGTGTCGCCGGCCTCCGTATCGAGGGCATCGGCGAACCCGCCGCCAGCGCGGGCTGGTGGCTGCCGCGCACGAAGATCCTGTTCACCGTTGCCCGCACTCCGGCCGGCGAGGATTACCACCTGACCCTCGAACCCGAGGGCGGTGACGCGGCGCTCACGCTGGACGCCGCTTACACCAGCAAGGACGGCCTGATCGCGGGCAACTGGCACGCCCGCGGAGGCTCGGCCCTGGCCGGCCGCGTGCTCAAACGCACCGACCTGCCGGTCCTCACCACCGACACGATGGGGCGCTTCACTCTCGATCCGCTCACCGGCAAAGCGGAGGCCACGGTCAACGGCACCTTTGCAGGCACCGGCTGGGAGCGCTTCATGCCGGAGCTCGCCCAGATCGGTCGCATCACGGGCAGCCACACCGCCGGTCTGTCGCGGCACGGCTCGGTCTGGCAGCTCGACCGGCTCGAAGCCGGCGCCCGGAGCGACGGCTCGCAAGCCGGACTCACGTTCACCCTGGCGCGTCCGGTGACGCTCCCGCCCGGCGGCGACGACGATCCCTCCCCGTGGGGACGCCTGACCTTGGAAAAAATCCCGCTCGGCTGGACTGCTCCCGTGCTGGGCGTGGCCCGGATCAAGGACGGCGAAGCCGGCGGCACCTGGGCGGTATCCTCACCCGATCCTGCCACCCTGCGCTTCACGCCGCTCACGCCGTTTGCCTCCACCCCGTTCACCGTGGAGGACGCCACGCTCCCGGCCCTGCCCGCGCTTCGCCTGAGCGGTGAAGCGCGCCTCGACCTGACCGCCACGACCGCCCGTCTGCGCATCGAACCGGCCGCACTGGCCTCGGAAAAGGGTGACCGCATGGAAGGCCTGGTCGAGTCCACCGCCGACCTCGACCGGTACACCGCCGTGCTCGAAGCCCGGGGCACGGCCCGCCTGCCCACCTGGCTCGGCGCCGCCCAGGCGCCGGTGTTGCACGGACGGCTCACGGCGGATCTGCGCGAATTCGACGCCACGGTGACGGGCCTGCGAATCGCAGCCCGCGATGAGGGCGACGGCGACGACACGTTTGTCGCCGAAGCGCTGGCGCCGTTCCGTTTCGACTACGAGCGCCCCGAGGCGATCGAGTTTCCGGAAGGCAATCTCGCGCGCTTGACGGCCCAGGGCCTGCGGCTCGACTGGGCCACGCCGTTGCTGCCGGGCTTTTCGCTCGCCGGCCGGCTCGCAGGCGGCGAATCGGTGTTGCGACGCGAAGGCCCCGGGCTCGCCGTGGCCACGCCACGCCCTTGGGAAGTGCGCGGTCTGTCCGTCGTGCAGGGCGGCCTGCCGCTGCTGCTCGCGCCATCCTTCACCTTCGCACCGGAAGGCCATGTGCAGCTCGGCGCCGACTGGGTGCCGGGAGATTTCGCCGGCACGCTCGCGCTCGGCGGAGAGCTCGGCGAGATTTTCCGCCTTCGCGATCCGGACGGCACCCTGACCGCAAACGGCGCGGCGACCGTGCTGCGCACCGGCGGACGGCTCGAGGTGAAATCCTTCCAGCTCACGGCCCGGCGCAACGACGGCACCCCGCTGGTCACCGTCGAAAGCCTGCGCCCGCTGACCCTCGGCACCAAGGCGAAGGACAATGCCATCGACCAGGCCGCCGACACGCTGCGCGTGCGCACCTCCGCCGTGCCGCTGACGTGGCTGCAGCCGCTGCTGCCGGAGGGCTCGACCGTGAGCGGCGTACTCGAACCGGTCGAGTTCGTCGCCAAGGTGGACCTGCCGAATCTTTTTCTCACGCCGGCACGCCCCCTCGCGATCCACGTGGCGGCGCTTGACGACGCAACCGGCCCGCAGTTGCGCGACCTGCGCCTCGAACTTTCGCCGACCGTGATCGTCATGGGAAACCTCGCCTCGCTCGTGGTGGAAAACGGCCGCGTGCTCGTGTCCGGCCGAGAGGCCGGCACCGCCGGGTTCGCGGCCATGTATTTCATGAGCAACCTGCAGATCCCGATCAGCGCTTCGCTCGACATGAGCGGCCAGGTCGGTCTGCTTCGCCTGCAACCGGGTGCCGGCACGCTGCCCCTGCCCGCCACCGGCAAGGCCCGGCTGCTTCTCGAACACGACTTGATCGGAAGCAAGGAACCCACGCTCACCTTCCTGCTGGAGGAGGTTCAATCACCGGACAGCGGCGGGCCCCTGCCCCGCTTCGGGGCGCGCCTGACCCGGCTCAAGCGCGGCGAGACGGACACCCAGGACCGCATCCGCCTCGACTTCCAATACCAGACGGAACCCGCCTGGAGCGCCTTCACGGCCGAGTTCGGCATCGGCATGAACCAGGGACGCGCGGAGATCAACACGACGCTCAAAGGCGACTTTTTCGACGCCGGTCGCTTTCTCCAACTGGTCGAAGCCTGCACGCCCGCGACAACCGAAGCCGCCGCCCCGCCGCGTGCCAAGGAAACGCCCGTCCCCGCCGCCGAGACCGCGCCGGCGGGAGCGTTCTGGCAAACGCTGCTGGGGCGCTTCGATCTGGAGTTCGGGCAGGTCGTCTATGGCGATTACCGGATCGAAAACCTGACCGGCGAGTTCCTCGTCAACGAGGAAGCGCTGGACCTGCGCCGGCTCTCCGGGCGCATGTTCGACGGTGCCTGGCGCGGCCGGCTGCGCCTTGGCTACGAAGAAGCCCAACCGGAGCGCCCCTACCTGCTCAGCGGCGGTTTCGCCATCGAGGGATTCTCCGCCGAACGCATCGTCCAGGCCGCCTACCCCAACGAGATCGGCTCCTTCAGCGGTCGCCTGCATTTCGAATCCACGCTTCACGCCCAAGGCGCCAATCCGCGGCAGCTCCTGGCGGACAGCACCTCGGCGTTTTCCTTCCGCAGCGAGAGCGGCCGTCTGCGTCTCCAGGTTCCCCACTCCAACCTCGCCTCGGCGGCGCTCCTGGTCGGCGGTGCCATCACCTTCTCGCCCGAGTTGCGCGCCATGGGCCGGCTGATCACCCAATTTTCCGACCTTCCGGTGGATGAACTTTCCGCCCGTGGACGGAGCGAGCCGGGTGGCGCGCTCGTGCTGGATGAGCTGCGCGTATCCACGCCCCAGCTCCGCTTCTCGGCCCGCGGCACGGTGCCGGCCCGTTCCGACCTCGGCCTCGCGGCCCGCCCCTTCGAGCTGCCGCTGACCCTCACCGTACGCGACGAGATGGCGGTCATCCTGCGCGGCATGAAACTCATCGACAAGAAGCCCGATGCCGACGGCTTTTTCGCCATGACCCGCCGCCCGGTCCTGCGCGGCACCTTGGGTGAGCCGGACACCACGGAGTTTTACGATGTCCTCGCCCAAGCTGTCGCCGGCTCCTCCGGCACTTTCGGTTTCCTGATGAAAAAAGTGCAGCAAGAGGCCACCAAAACCCGCTTACGGCCTCAGCAGTAAGCGTTTGCACACCCCACCCCACCGGCTGTCGCGCGACCGCGGACCGGTTTGTGACCGGTCTGTGACTCAAGAACAGCCCCCAACGCGGCGATTATGCCTAGTGCCGCAAGGCAACCACGGGCCGTATGTCATGAACAAACTCACCATCGCCAAACGCATCACCGCCGGATTCACCGTCCTGCTCGCCATCACCGCCCTGCTCGGCGGCTTTTCCTACCTGCGCATCATCCAGCTGCAATCGTTCTCCTCCGTCGTAACCCAGCATGCCGTGCCGTCGCTCGTTCTGCTCGGCGAGATCCGGAATTACGTGAAGGAAAACCAGCTCAACCTGTTCCGCCATGCCGTCACGGATCCCACGGATACCGCGCAGATGGATAAACTCGAAGCGGACATCAAGCGCATCACCGCAGAGAACACGGAAACCTACGCCAAGCTGGAAAAGGTGGCAACCAGCGCCGAGGACCGCGCCTACCTCGCGAAGCTGCAGCAGATCCGCGCGCCCTACGATGCCATGCGCGCCGACATCCTCAAGCAAAGCCGCACCCTCGAGGCCGCGGAGGTCGCCAGGCTGCTCGTCGACCTGCGTCCGCTCTATGATGCCTACATGCAGTCCATCTACGAAGGCATCGCGATCATGAACCGGCAAAACAGCGCGACCTCCGAGGCGCTCGATGCCGCCGGCTCCAGCGCCAGAACCTGGATCATCGCCGGCATTGTCACGGCCCTGTTTGCGGGAGCCCTCGTCGCCTGGTTGATCAACCGCGGCATCTCCCGCACGCTGGTGATGATCGCAGGACAGCTCGGCGATGGTTCCGCCCAGGTCGCCGCGGCCGCCGGCCAGGTCAGCGGCAGCAGCCAGTCCCTCGCTTCCGGCGCCAGCGAACAGGCCGCCTCGCTCGAGGAAACCAGCGCCTCGCTCGAGGAGATTTCGAGCATGACGAAGCGCAACGCCGACTCCGCCTCGCAGGCGAAGACCCTTTCGAACCAGACCCGCACCGCCGCCGAAACCGGCGCCGGCGACGTCGAGGCGATGAACCACGCCATGGCCGAGATCAAGACGTCGTCCGGCAACATCGCGAAGATCATCAAGACCATCGACGAGATCGCCTTCCAGACGAACATCCTCGCCCTCAACGCCGCCGTCGAGGCCGCCCGCGCGGGCGAGGCCGGCGCGGGCTTCGCCGTCGTGGCCGAGGAGGTCCGCGCGCTCGCCCAGCGTTCCGCCACCGCCGCCAAGGAGACCGCCGACAAGATCGAGGACGCCATCACCAAGAGCGAACACGGCGCCGTCATTTCCGCGAAGGTCGCGGGATCGCTCACCGAGATCGTGGACAAGGCCCGCAGGGTGGACGGCCTCGTCGCCGAGATCGCCCAGGCCTCGCAGGAACAGGCGCAGGGCATCACCCAGGTGCTCGTCGCCGTCTCCCAGATGGACAAGGTCACGCAGGGCAACGCCGCCAGCGCCGAGGAGGGCGCCGCCGCCGCCGAGGAACTCAGCGCCCAGGCCCGCATGATGGACGAAGCCGTGCTCGAACTGAAGCAGCTCGTCGGCGGCTCCACCCGCGGGCGGCGCGAAGCGCAGCCGGCAACCGCCCCGGCCGCCATCGTGACGCCGCCGCCCAAGGCCGCCGCGCCGATGGTCGCTCACATGAGCGCCGGCACCAACGAGGACTTCTTCAAGTAAGCGAACGCCGGAGGACGCGTCCCGCCTCAGAACACCGTCTCGCCCGCCGGACGCAGCCGCGCCGGGCGCAAGGTCACCACGAGGTAATAGGCGCCGATCACCAGCACCGCGCACACGACGACGAACCAGTCGCCGTGCCGCGTGTAGAAGCTCTGCCGGTTCAACCAGCGCGCATCGCGGCTTACCACCACGGTCTGGGCGCCGCGGAAATAGACGCTGTCCTCGTCGTTGTGCAGGGTCTTGCGGATGTGGCCGTGTTCGCTGATCCAGCCGCTCCAGCCGCCGTTGCCGACGCGCAGCACGGGACGGCGATGCTCGACCGCCCGCAGCACCGAGTGCGCCGCGTGCTGGTAGGCCGCGCCGCCCTCGCCGAACCAGCCGTTGTTCGTGAGCACCGCGAGCACCTCGGCGCCGGCCTGCACGCTCTCGCGGGCCAGGGAGGGGAAAACATCCTCATAGCAGATCAACACGCCCACCGGCACCGTCGTCGTTCCGGCGCGCACCGTCAGCGGCGCGGCGTCGAGGCCGGGCGTGAAATCGCCGCCGATGGGCGTGACCTTCTCCAGCCAGCCGAAAACCGAGCGCAACGGCACGTATTCGCCGAAGGGCACGAGCTTGCGCTTGGTGTAGCTTTGCGCGGCCAGACCGTGCAACGGGTCCACCACAAAGGCGCCGTTGCGCCAGGTGTCGGGCGGGTCGCCGGGCATGTCGGCCGCCACCGAGCCGAGCAGGATCGGCTTGCCCGTGCGGCGGGCCAGCGTTTCGAGCCAGTCACGCACGCCCGAATCGCGGTACAGCGCCCAGGGGGTCACCGCCTCCGGCCAGACGATGAAATCCGGCGACCCCTTGTCATTGGCGGCGACCGTCACCTTCTCGAGCGTCTCGAGCACGTTGCGGGCGAACCGCTCGTCCCACTTCTGGTTTTGCGGGATGTAAGGCTGCACGAGCGCGACGCGCGCCAGCGGCACGTTCTGCGGGCTGACCATGCCGCCGAAGAACGGAAACGAGCAGCATACGAGCAGGATCAGCGCGGCCATGAATTCGGGGCTGCGCTTGCGCAGGCCGGTCGCCCCCTCGAAAAAGATGCGGTGCGCGTAGGCCGCCGTGCCGAGATTGAAGAGCACCAGCAGAAAACTCACCGACCAGGCGCCCGCGACCGAGGCGCTCTGCAGGACGAGCGGACGCTGCCATTGGGTCGCCGCGAGCGGCAGCCACGGGAAGCCGCCGAACAGCACGCCGCGCAGCCATTCCAAAAGCACCCAAAGCGCGGCCAGGCCGGAAAAGGCGAGGATGCGCGTCATCGCGTGATGTCCGGTCAGGCGCGGGATCACCCACCACGCGGCAAGAAACCACGAACCGACGAGCAGGCCGACAAAGGGACCGAGCAGGAACAGACCGGTCCAGGTCACATGATGCAGCCACCCGAGCAGCCAGGTCCACGCCACCACCTGGACCCCGAGCATGGTCAGCGCGTAGGGCTTGAACGCCGGCCGCCGGTAGGCCCACAACAGGGCCGGGATCGCGAAAAGGTAGGCCGCCTCGCCGCCGGTCGACGGCGGGAACGCCATGAACATGAAAAACAGCGTCAGGCCGGCGACCGCCGCGCCCCAGGCCAGCTGGGGATGCTGCTGCCAGAAAGTCGGCCGCGGCGCATAGGGATCGTTGGAATCGACGGCTTCGGACATAATCAGAGTTCCGGCAGGAGTGCCGGCAGTTCGCCCAGGCGCTGCACCCGACGGTAGCGGGACCGGCCGCGCGGCGGCTCCTCGGCATGTTCATGCGCCCAGGTCAGGTGATACGGAATGTGCACGCCCGCGCCGCCGAGCCCGAGCACGGGCAGGATGTCGGACTTGAGCGAGTTGCCGACCATCGCGAACTCCGCCCACGCGAGCCCGTGACGGCGGCGGATCCGGTCGTAGGCCGGGCCGTCTTTCTCGCTCACGATCTCGACGGCATGAAAATGAGCGGCGAGGCCCGAGGCCGCGATCTTGCGCTCCTGGTGATGCAGGTCGCCCTTCGTGATGAGGATCAGCCGGTGGTCGCGCGCGAGCACCGGCACGACCTCGGCGACGTCGGCGAGGAGCTCGACCGGATGCGCGAGCATGTCGCGGCCGGTGGCCAGAATCTCGGCCATCTCGGCTCCGGTCACCTGCCCGCCGGTGAGTTCGACCGCCGTTTCGAGGCAGCTCAGCGTGAATCCCTTCACGCCGTAGCCGTAGAGCGCCAGGTTGCGCATCTCGGTGGCGAACAACACGCGGTCGACCTCGGCGGGCGGATGATGCCGGGCCAGCAGCGTCCGGAACCGCTCGTGCGCGCGTTCGAAGATGTCCTCGTTGCGCCAGAGCGTGTCGTCGGCGTCGAAACCGATGATGCGGATCATGACCAGTTGGGAGCCGAGGGTTGAGCGGTTAGAGAACGAGGGATGGAAACGCTCAGCTCTCAGCTATTGACCCTCAACCGTCATGGCGTCCTCAGGCGCCGTGGCAGTTCTTGAATTTCTTGCCGGAGCCACAGGGGCACGGGTCGTTGCGGCCGACCTTGGGGGTCTCGCGACGGATCGTGACGGCGGGCAGCTTGATCTCCTGCTCGGCCGGCGCGGCGGCGGGCGCGGAGCCCTCCGGGGCCGAGGCCTGGGCGGCGGCGCCGAGCGCGGTGGGCGCGGCGGCCGGCCCCTGCATGCGGGCGGAGCGGGAGAGGATGGCGAAGAGATTCTCGAAGGCGTCGCGGTTCGTCGCGGAACGGAACAGGCTCGTGCAGATCTGGATCCGCACGTTGTTCATGAGCTCCTCGAAGAAGCGGAAGGCCTCGCTCTTGTATTCCGAGAGCGGATCCTTCTGACCGTAGGAACGCAGGCCGATCGAGCGGCGCAGCTCCTCCATCTCGGTCAGATGCTCCTGCCAGTGATGATCGATGGCGTTGATCACGATGTACCGCTCGAGGCCGCCGAGCGCGGCGGGGTCCTCGACGGACTCCTTGAGCGCGTAGGCCTGGCGGATGCGCTCGACGAGCGACTTGAGCAGCGAGTCCGAACTGCCGGTGAGCTCCTCGACCTTCGCGCTGATCGGGAAGTGCGAGTTGAGCCAGCCCACGAGGGCCTCGAGGTCGGACGAAGCCGCGCCACCCTTGCCGGTGTAGCCGGCGGTCTCGAGGCGGTTGGCGATCTCCTCCTCGATCATCTCGAAGATGATGTCCTTCGGCCGCTCGGAGTGCAGGGCGCCGTTGCGGATGCCGTAGACGACCTCGCGCTGCTTGTTGAGCACGTCGTCGTACTGGAGCAGGCGCTTGCGGATGGCGAAGTTCTGCTGCTCGACCTTCTTCTGCGCGGACTCGATGGAGTAGTTGAGCCACTTGTGCTCCAGCTCCTCGCCCTCCTGCATGGAGCCCTCCATGATCTTGGAGGCCAGGTTGCCCTGGAGGAAGAGGCGCATGAGGTCGTCCTCGAGCGAGAGGAAGAACTTGGTCTGGCCCGGGTCGCCCTGACGCGAGCAGCGGCCGCGCAACTGGCGGTCGATGCGGCGGGATTCGTGGCGCTCGGTGCCGACGACGAAAAGGCCGCCGAGTTCGCGCACGCCCTCGCCGAGTTTGATGTCGGTGCCGCGGCCCGCCATGTTGGTGGCGATGGTGACGGCGCCGCGCTGGCCGGCGCGGGCGACGATCTCGGCCTCCTGCTGGTGGAACTTGGCGTTGAGCACCGTGTGGATGATGCCGGCGCGCTTGAGCATGCGGCTGAGCACCTCGGACTGCTCGACGGTCACGGTGCCGACGAGCACGGGCTGGCCGCGCTGGTTGGCCTCCTGGATGGTCTTCACGACCGCGTTGTACTTGTCGCGGCGGGTCTTGAAGATCGAATCGTTGTGGTCGATGCGGATGCAGGGCTTGTTCGTGGGGATCTGCGTGACCGCGAGGCGGTAGATCTCGTTGAACTCGGTGGCCTCGGTCTCGGCGGTGCCGGTCATGCCCGCGAGCTTCTCGTACATGCGGAAGTAATTCTGGATCGTGACCGTGGCGTAGGTGCGGGTCTCGCGCTCGATCGTGACGCCTTCCTTGGCCTCGACCGCCTGGTGCAGGCCGTCGGACCAGCGCCGGCCGGCCATGATGCGGCCGGTGTTTTCATCGACGATGACGACCTTGCCGTCCTGCACGACGTATTCGACGTCGCGCTCGTAGATCGAGTAGGCGCGGAGGAGCTGGGAGAGCGCGTGGATGTCCTCGGAGATGACCTCGTAGCGCTGCTGGGCGTCGCGCTTGGCCTGTTCCTTTTCCTCGGGCGTCTTCGCGGCGTCCTTCTCGATGTCGATGAAAAGGCTCGCGAGATCGGGCAGCACGAAGGCGTCGGGATCGTCGGGACGGAGCTTCTTGCGGCCGGGTTCGGTGAGGTCGGCCTGGTGGTTCTTTTCGTCGATGCTGAAGAACAGCTCCTCCTTGTGCTTGTAGAGCTGGTCCTTGTTGAAGTCGGAGTGCATCTCGACGTCGGTCTTGTCGAGAAGCTTGCGCCACTCCGGGTTCTCCATGAGGCGGAGCAGCTGCTTGTTCTTGGGCATGCCCAGCTTGACCTGGAGCATCTTGATCGCAGCGGTCTGGCGGTCGTCGGCCGTCGCGTCCTTCTTTTCGAGCAGGTCGGAGGCCTCCCTCACGAGGCGGTTGATCAGGCGGAGCTGGTCGCCGACGAGGCGCTCGACGCCGGGCTTGAGGCGCGTGAACGGCTGCTCGCGCTCGATGGGGGCGGGACCGGAGATGATCAGCGGCGTGCGGGCCTCGTCGACGAGGATCGAGTCGATTTCGTCCACGATGCAGAACCAGTGGTCGCGCTGGACCTGGTTTTCCTTGCGCGTGGCCATGCCGTTGTCGCGCAGGTAGTCGAAGCCGAACTCGGACGCGGTGCCGTAGGTGATGTCGCGCCCGTACATCTCGCGGCGCTGCTCGGAGTGCATCTGCTGCTGGATGCAGCCGACGGTGAGGCCGAGGAAACTGTAGAGGTGCCCCATCCACTCGGAGTCGCGGCGGGCGAGGTAGTCGTTGACCGTGACGAGCTGCGTGTTGCGGCCGGTCAGGGCGTTGAGGTAGAGCGGCAGCGTGGCGACCAGGGTCTTGCCCTCGCCCGTGGCCATTTCGGCGATGCGGCCCTCGTGCAGCGTGATGCCACCGATGAGCTGGACGTCGAAGTGGACCATGTCCCACCGGAGTTCGTGGTCGCACACGATGATGGTGCGGCCACAGAGACGGCGGGCGGCGTTCTTGACCGCGGCAAAGGCCTCGGGCAGCAGCTGGTCGAGCGTTTCGCCTTGTTTCAGACGGGCGCGGAACTCGTCGGTCTTGGCGCGCAGCTGGTCTTCGGTCAGCTGCTGGTATTGCTGCTCAAACTCGTTGATGCGGGCGACGATCGGACGGCACTTCTCGATATACTTCCGGTGATGTCTGCCGGCGAATTTCTTAAGGATGAAGCTGAGCATGGAAAAGAGACCGAATGAAAACAGGCAGACAGGCCTTGGCAAATGGCAAATCCATCCCGGTGACATGCACAAATCATTGAGGACCAGCAAATGCGCGAAATTTCCTCATGGTTTGCATGGGGCCTGCTAACTCCGGTCATATCGCCATGTCTCCCAGCAAGTCCGCCCCCTCCCCTGCCGCCGAACTGCCCGGACCATTTCGCCGATACGACACCGGCGGCTATTTCGACGAGATGATGGACGCCCAGGGCAGCCTGCGTCCGCACTACCGCCAGTTTCTCCGCCATTTCGGCGAGGTCAGTCCCGAGGACTTCGCGGCCAAGCGCGGCGCGGTGGACGTCGCGTTCCTGCGCCAGGGCGTGACCTTCAACGTCTACGGTGACTCCCAGGGCACGGAACGCATCTTTCCCTTCGACCTCGTGCCGCGCGTCATCCCCGCCAGCGAGTGGGAACACCTCGAGGCCGGCCTCGTGCAGCGCATCACGGCGCTGAACCTGTTCCTCCACGACATCTACCACGAGCAGAACATCATCAAGGACGGCACGATCCCCGCGCACTATGTGATGTCGGCGAGACATTTCCGTCGCGAGTTCATGAACGTGCAGGTGCCGCGCGACATCTACATCCACATCTGCGGCACCGACATCATCCGCGACGACAAGGGGCAATACCTCGTGCTCGAGGACAACGCCCGCTGCCCCTCCGGCGTCAGCTACGTGCTGGAGAACCGCCGCGCGCTCAAGCGCACCTTTCCCGAGCTCTTCGAAGCCGGCGGCGTGCGTCCGGTGGAAAACTATTCGCAGGAGCTCCTCAAGGTCCTCCAGCACACCGCTCCCGCCGGTGTCGCCGACCCGACGGTCGTGCTGCTCACGCCGGGCCCCTACAACTCGGCCTACTTCGAGCACACCTACCTCGCGCGCCAGATGGGCATCGAGATCGTCGAGGGCCGCGACCTGGTGGTGCGCGACCAGCACGTGTTCATGCGCACGACCAAGGGCCTGCAACCCGTGCACGTCATCTACCGGCGCATCGACGACGATTTTCTCGACCCGACCGTCTTCCGCCGCGACTCCGCCCTCGGCGTGCCCGGCCTCATCAACGCCTACCGCGCGGGCAAGGTCTCGCTCGCCAACTCGATCGGCACCGGCGTCGCCGACGACAAGGTGATGTATTACTTCGTCCCGCGCATCATCAAGTACTACCTCGACCAGGATCCCATCCTGCCGAACGTCCAGACCTACCTCGCCAGCGAGGAGGCCGACCTGAAGTACATGGTCGAAAACCTCGACAAGCTCGTGGTCAAGGCCGCCAACGAGGCCGGCGGCTACGGCATGCTCATGGGCCCGCAGGCCACGCAGGCCGAACGCGACGAATTCCGCCAGCGCATCCTCGCCGACCCGCGCAACTACATCGGCCAGCCCATGATCTCGCTCTCGCGCCACCCCACATGGTGCGGCGACGAAGAGGGCTTCGGCGGCCGCCACATCGACCTGCGCCCCTTCATCCTCTACGGCGAAAAGACCGCGATCATCCCCGGCGGCCTCACCCGCGTCGCCCTTCGCAAGGGCTCGCTGGTCGTCAATTCCTCGCAGGGCGGCGGCAGCAAGGAAACCTGGGTGCTCTACGGCAACGAATGACCGCCGCAACGGCGGAAAATCCCAAACGCCAGTGCTCAAACTCCCAATAAATCCCATGCCACCGACCAAGCCCCCAACCGGGCCAAGCCATCCGGCTCTTTCCTCCCATTGGGCGTCTGGTCCTGGCGTTTGAATTTTCTCCTATGCTGAGTCGCGTTGCCAATTCCCTCTACTGGATGAGCCGCTACATCGAGCGCGCCGAGAACACCGCGCGCCTCGTCGACGTGAATCTCCAGCTTCTTCTCGATTTCCGCAGCCTCGACGACGAGGCCCTCAAGGCGCACTGGATGCCCATCGTGCAGAGCTCGGGCGACGAGGAACTCTTCCGCAGCCTGTATCCCAACGCCACCGGCAAGACCGTCACCGAGTTCCTCGTCTTCAGCCCGGGCAACTCCAACTCGATCTACTCCTCCATCGGCCAGGCGCGCGAGAACGCCCGCATGGTGCGCGACCAGATCGCGGTCGAGCTGTGGGAGGAGATCAACCGCATCTACCTCTACCTGATCTCGCCCCGGGCCAGGAAGGACTGGCGCGACAGCCCGTCGGACTTTTTCCACACCGTCCGCAACACCTCGCTGCTGCTTCAGGGCCTGACCGACGCCACCGTCGTGCGCAACGAAGGCTGGTTCTTCATCCAGGCGGGCCGCTACCTCGAGCGCGCCGACAAGACCTCGCGCATCCTCGATGTGCGCCACGCCTCCCTGCCCGCGCGCGGCGCCCCCGCCGCCACGAGCCAGGCCGACGCCCTCGGCTGGTCCGCCGTGCTCCGCTCCTGCAGCGCCTGGGACGCCTACAAGGCCCTCTACGGCGCCGAGGTGCAGCCGGCACTGGTGGCCGAGTTTCTCCTCCTCACCGACGACTTCCCCCGGTCCGTGCGCTTCTCCGTGCGCCACCTCAACAACGTGCTGCGCCGCATCTCCGGCGTGCCCGACGGCCGCTTCAGCAACGACGCCGAGAAGCTCGCCGGACGCCTGCTCGCCGAGCTCCAGTTCAGCACGGCCGACGACATCTTCGAAATCGGCCTCCACACCTACATCGACATCCTCCAGGGCAAGCTCAACGCCATCGGCGACGCGCTCTTCCAGGCCTACATCTTCCAGCCCTTCCAGAACCCCGACGAATATGCGCTCCGCCAGCAGGAGGAACAGCAGCAGCAATCGGGCCCGAAAAGCGAGTTGCAGTGAGCCGGCCGGCCCGCTCACTGCCGGTCCGCGCCACGCGATGAAACTGCACGTCCTCCACCGCACCCGTTTCAAATACGGGTCCAACGTCCAGGAGAGCTTCAACGAAGCCCGGCTCCAGCCCACCAGCACGGGCGCGCAGGTCTGCCACAGCTTCGTGCTCAAGGTCCTGCCCACGACACGCCTCTCGCACTACCTGGATTTCCATCTCAACTGCGTCCATCTCTTCGAGATCAACCAGCCGCACGCCGAGCTGAGCGTCGAGGCCAACGCCGTGGTCACCACCGGGGACCAGCCCGCCCTCACCGCCACCGCCACGCCCGCCCCGATGGGCCGCCTGCCCGAATGCGCGCGCCTCGAACGCTGCTACGACTTCCTCCAGACCAGCACCTATGTCGAGGTCTCCGCCGACACCTGGCGGCTCGCCTTGGACGCGACCGAGGGCCAGACGGACGTCTGGCAGGCCGCGCAGGCGATCATGCGTTTCATCCACCGCGAATTCCGCTACCAATCCGCCGTCACCCATGCGCACACCCACATGCGCGACGTGCTCAGGAACCGGACCGGCGTCTGCCAGGACTTCGCCCATGTCATGCTCGGGCTCTGCCGCGCGCTGAAAATTCCCGCGCGCTACGTCAGCGGCTACCTCTACAACGGTCCCGCCGATCAGTTGAAGGGCGCGCAGGCCAGCCATGCCTGGGTCGAGGTGTACGTGCTCGGCCACGGCTGGTGCGGGCTCGACCCGACCAACAACCGGGCCGCGGACGGCCATTACGTGAAGGTCGCCCATGGCCGCGACTTCGCCGATGTCTCGCCGCTCAAGGGAACCTACCGCGGCACGGCCAAGCGCGAACTGTTCGTGGATGTGCTGGTCTCGCGCCTCGAGGAGGCCGAACCCACGCCCGCGGCCGCGGTCGCCCGCGCAATCTCATGACCGCATGGAGCGGCGGTTCATGACCACCGCCGGCCCGACCTTCCACCGTCGTCGCGACAGGTTGCGAACCCTCAGATCTTCGCCTTGAAGTAGGCGATGGTCTTCTTGAGGCCCTCGGTGAGCGGGACCTTCGGCGCCCACTTGAGATGCTTTTGGGCGAGCGTGATGTCGGGACGACGCTGCTTGGGATCGTCGGCGGGCAGCGGTTTGTGCACGATCTTCGACCTGCTCTTCGTGAGCTTGAGCACGTTCTCGGCGAGTTCGAGCATCGTGAACTCGCCGGGATTGCCGATGTTCACCGGACCGACCGTTTCGGTCTGGTTCATCAGGCGGACGAAACCCTCGATCAGATCGTCAACGTAGCAGAACGAGCGCGTCTGTGTGCCGTCGCCGTAAACGGTGATGTTTTCACCCTTCAGCGCCTGCACGATGAAATTCGATACGACGCGACCGTCGTTCGGGTGCATGCGCGGGCCGTAGGTGTTGAAGATGCGAACGATGCGGATATCGACCTTGTTCTCCCGATGGTAGTCGAAGAAGAGCGTCTCCGCGACGCGCTTGCCCTCGTCGTAACACGAGCGGCGGCCGATCGGATTGACGTTGCCCCAGTAACTCTCGGGCTGGGGGTGCACCGACGGATCGCCATAGACTTCGGACGTGCTCGCCTGGAAAACGCGCGCCTTCACGCGCTTCGCGAGACCGAGGCAGTTGATCGCCCCCATCACGGAAGTCTTCGTGGTCTTGATGGGGTTATACTGGTAATGCGGCGGCGAAGCCGGGCAGGCGAGATTGTAGATCTGATCCACCTCGAACTTGAACGGATCGATGACGTCGTGGCGCACGAGTTCGAAATCGGGCCGGCCGAGCAGGTGCGCGATGTTGGCCTTCGCGCCGGTGAAGAAATTGTCGAGGCAGACGACCTCATGACCGTCCTTGAGCAGGCGGTCGCAAAGGTGGGAACCGAGGAAGCCGGCGCCGCCGGTGACGAGGATTCTCATGGCAAGTCGCTGGCAGCGTTAGCACAACGTCCCGGCTTGGCGAGCCGCAAACAAACGGGCCCGAGATCGCGCCTCCGCGATCTCGCGCGGAATTCGCTCTGCGCAACGCATCTTGCGGTGCGCCCCATGGGGAAATCGCTGAAGCCGGAACCGGGCAAAGCCTCACCCGGCCGCTTCGCCCGCCTCGTAACGCGCGATCCAAGCCCGGCTCCAGACGGCGAAATCGCCGGCTTCGATATGCGCACGGGCCTGCGCGACGAGATCGAGGTAGAAATGAAGGTTGTGAATCGTGAGCAGCGTGCTCGCGAGGATCTCGTTCGCCATGACCAGATGCCGCAGGTAGGCACGCGAGAAATTCCGGCACGCGTAATTGGCCATGCCTTCGACCAGCGGCGCCGCGTCGGTGCGGAAGCGCTCGTTGCGCAGGTTGACAAGCCCGTCGGGGGTGAAGGCCGCGCCGTTGCGTGCCACGCGGGTCGGGTGCACGCAGTCGAACATGTCCACGCCGAGCGCGATCATCTTCAGGATCTGCGGCGGCGTGCCGAGGCCCATCGTGTAACGGGGTTTGTTCACGGGCAGAAACGGCGTCGTCGCGCCGACCTGCTTGATCATCTCCGGTTCGGGCTCGCCCACGCTCACGCCGCCGACCGCATAACCGGGAAAATCCAGCGCCGCGAGCGATTCGGCCGCCTCGCGCCGCAGATCGTCGAAGGTCGAGCCCTGGACGATGGCAAACACGTGGTGCCCGCCGGCGAGAAACCCGTTGTCGGTCGCGATCTGTTTGCACTGCTGCGCCCACCGGTGGCTGCGGTCCACCGCCGCGCGACACGCCTCCTTCGTGCAGGGCCACGGCGGGCACTCGTCGATCACCATCGCGATGTCCGAGCCAAGGTTGGTCTGGATGGTCATGACCTCGCGCGGACCGAGGAACAGTTTTGCCCCGTCGAGGTGCGACTGGAACGCGATGCCGTCCTCCCGGATGTCGCGCAGTTTCGCGAGGCTGAAAACCTGGAAGCCGCCGCTGTCGGTCAGGATCGGACCATCCCAGCCCATGAACTTGTGCAAACCGCCGAGGTCGCGCACCAGTTCCGAACCGGGACGCAGGTTCAGGTGGTAGGTGTTGCCGAGGATGATCTGGGCGCCGACCTCGCGGATCTGCGCCGGCGTGATGGCCTTGACCGTGCCCTGCGTGCCGACGGGCATGAAGATGGGCGTTTCGATCGTCCCGTGCAGCGTGCGCAACCGTCCGCGGCGGGCCGCGGTGGCTGTGTCGGTTTTCAAAAGCTGGAAGTGGTCGCCCATCGTGGAGCTCACCCTGCCCGCAGACTTGACCGTCTGTCAACGGCTGGGTAAGGTTGCCAAAAGTGCTGCTAGTCATCGACAACTACGATTCCTTCACGTTCAACCTGGTCCAATACTTCGGCCAGCTGGGCGTGGCCATGCGGGTGTTTCGCAACGACGAACTCACGCCCGCCGACGCCGTGCGCCTGAACCCGGATCGCGTGCTCATTTCCCCCGGTCCCTGTTCGCCCTCGGAGGCCGGCGCAAGTCTCGACATCATAAAGACTTTTGCCGGAAAGAAACCGGTGCTCGGCGTGTGCCTCGGCCACCAGTCCATCGGCCAGTTGTTTGGCGGAAAAGTCATCCGCGCCCCGCAGCAGATGCACGGCAAACTGTCCTCCATCCACCACACCAACCAGGGCGTTTTTGCGGGCATGCCGGCGCCGTTCACGGCCACCCGCTACCACTCGCTGATCGTCGAACGTGCCACCCTGCCCGACTGCCTTGAGATCACCGCGGAGACGCCCGACGGCGTGATCATGGGGCTGCAGCACAAACAATTTTCCGTTCACGGTGTCCAATTCCATCCTGAATCCATCGCCACCGAAGGCGGCATGCGGATTCTCCAGAACTTCCTTACCCTGAACTGACCCCGCCATGCGCTGCCCCAAGTGCACCTCGATCGAGGACAAGGTCATCGACTCCCGCATCGCCCGCGACGGCAACTCCATCCGCCGCCGCCGCGAATGCCTCGAATGCGGCCACCGCTTCACCACCAACGAGGAGTTCGTGCGCGACACGCTCGTGGTGGTCAAACGCGACGGACGCCAGGAACCCTTCCTCCGCGAGAAACTCATCGGCGCCATCCGTGCCGCCTGCCACAAGCGCCCCGTGGACAACGAGCAGATCTCCATGCTCGTCGAGGATGTGATCGACGCCGTCGAAGCGCGCTACGACAGCCAGGTGCCCACCCAGGCCATCGGCGAACACGTCATGCAGCGCCTGCGCAAGATGGACCAGGTCGCCTACGTCCGCTTCGCGTCGGTCTACAAGGAATTCCGCGACGTTTCCGAATTCGTGCACGAAATCAGCAGCCTTGCGCCCGGCGCCCACGACGCTACACCGAAGCCCAAGAAATGACGCGCTCCCCGCAACTGCGCCGCCTGCACTTTCTGAACGCCCTTTTCGCCCCGCTCACCGGGCACGACCTCTATCTGGCGCAACAGATCGACGACGCCATCGCCACGAGCATCGGCGAGGTGGAAACGCGCGACCCCGGCGACCCGGCCTTCGTTGCCGCCGCCGCCGAACTCTTCGGCCGGCTCTGCGCCAACCGTCCGCAGCATGGGTTCTTCCACTGGGACGCGGCTTCCAACGAAACCGCCGCTGCGCCGCTCTTCGCCCGCGCCGGCCTGATGCAAGGCCTCAAACAGCTCGCCGCCTTTCCCGAGTCCACCCTGCTGGTGACCAACCTTCGCACCGCACACTGCCCGCCGGACAAGCGCTGGACCGGCCGCCGCCGGCGCGACTACGACGATTCGCTCGCCCTCATCCGCAGCCTCGCCGCCGCCCGCACCCGTCGCAGCGCGAACCTGAATCTGTTGTTTCTTTGAACCTCCCGCGAATCACGCAAATCTACGCCAATCAGGATTCGCGGGATTAGCGTCATTCGCAGGCCCTGCCTACCATGTCCAAGACCCTCTTCCAAAAGATCATCGACCGCGAGATTCCGGCCAAGATCGCCCACGAGGACGAGCATTGCATCGCGATCCACGACATCAATCCGCAGGCGCCGGTGCACGTGCTGGTGATCCCCAAGACCCTCATTCCCCGCATTGGCGAAGCCACGCCTGACCAGCAACCTGTGCTCGGCCACCTGCTGCTCAGCGCCGCCGCCATAGCCCGGAAACTCGGCCTCGCCGAATCGGGCTACCGCTTGGTCATCAACAACGGCCGGGATGGCGGGGAGACGGTTCCCCATCTGCACGTCCACCTGCTTGGCCAGCGCCCGCTGGCCTGGCCCCCGGGCTGAAACCTAGGGGAACAACTGACGTCTGCTCAGGGTCTGCATGAGCGACCTTCATCTATGAACAAGTATCGTCAATTTGCCACGCTGGGAGCCGGTTCACTCCTGCTGATCAGCACGTTTTTCAACTCCGGCTGTGCCTCCGACGGTTCCAGAACCGAGGCTGGCGCGATCGGCGGTGCCGTTGCCGGCGCCATCATCGGCGGCATCATCGGGCACCAATCCGGTGAAGCCGAAAAGGGCATGGCCGCGGGCGCCGCGACCGGCGCCATCATCGGTGGCGTCGCCGGCAACCGCCAGGACCGCCGCGTTTCCGAAATCCAATATGAGCGCCGGATCGCCGAGGAGTCCCTCGCCAAGGAGCGCGCTCAGGAAGAGGCCCGCCGCCAGCGCCTGATCTCGCAAGGCAAGTCCACCGAGGACGCCGAGGTCCTGGCCGCCCGCCAGCGCGCCGAAGCCGCCGAAGCCGAGGTCGCCCGCCTCCGGGCCGAGGAAGAGGCCGCCATCAAGAAGGCCAAACAACTCGAAGAATTCCGCGCCCGCGAAGCCGCGGCCAAAGCCGAGGCCGACCGCATCCGCAACGGCGGCAATTGAACAGCCTCCCTTTCAACCGAGCTCCCGGAGACATTCCGGGAGCTTTTTTATTGTCCGGATCAGAGCGTGCGCGCCTCGAAGCTCCCATCGGCGCGTTTTTGTACCAGCCGCTTCAGCTCGAGCATCATCAAGGCCGCCGATACCTCCGAGGCCGGCAAACCGGTGGCGGAGGTGAGCGCATCCAAGCCCAGGATCGATCCACCGCGCAACGCCTCGCATACCCGCCGTTCGTTGTCGTCCAACTGCGGCAGCAGCTGTTCGAGCAGCCCCGGTTCGTCTCCGCCCGGGATTGCCTGCGGACGAAGACCGTCCAGGTAGTTCAATTCCGACAGCACGTCGTCCACATCCGTCAGCAAGGTCGCACCATCGCGGATGAGCTGATGACAGCCCCGGCTGGTCGCCTGGTCGATGCGTCCGGGTACGGCAAAGAGCAGGCGTCCCTGCTCGCCCGCGAAGCGCGCGGTGATCATGGCGCCGCCCGCAGCGTCGCTCTCGACCACGATCACCCCCTGGCAGATGCCCGACACGATCCGGTTGCGCATCGCGAAGGACTGCTTGTCCGCCTTCCGGCCAAACGGGAACTCCGTGAGAATCGCACCCGTTTCGGCGATCCGTCGGTAAAGCCCGAGATTTTCCGACGGGTAGATGATGTCGATGCCGGTGCCGAGCACAGCCGCCGTCCGTCCGCCCACGGACAACGCGCCCTCGTGCGCCGCCGTATCGATGCCCCGCGCGAGCCCGCTCACCACACAAAAACCCAGCCGCGCCAGCTCGGCGCCGAGTTTTTTCGCCACCGACTGCCCGTACAGCGTGGTGCGCCGGCTGCCCACGATCGCCATGCAGGGCTGATCGAACAAATAGCCGCCCTTCCGATAGAGCCCGATGGGCGGATCGTGAATCTCGCGCAGCATCTTCGGATAGCCCTCGTCACGCGTGGTGATGAACACCGCTCCGGCCTGGGCCAGCCGCGCTTCCTCGCGCGGCAGGTCGAAGTGCTCCCGCCAGTTCAACAGTGAAGCGCTCGTCTCCGGCCCCACGCCGCGTACGGATTCGAGCCGGCGCTTGTCCGAAGCCAGGATGGCGCAGGGATCGCCCCCGAATTCCGCCATCAGACGGTTGAGCGTGATGGGACCGATGTTGGGCAGGTCGTTCAGCACCATGAACGCCTGCCTCTCGGTAAGATTGTCAGCCATGTCAGGGATGGAGCGCCGGCCCGAGCTGCTCGAGGATTTCCGAAATTTCTACGGATACCTGACCGCGGGCGCGAGCCAACAAATCGGCCGCGCGGCCATGCCACACCGCACCGCGACAAGCCGCCAGCAGCGGATCCGCGGGCGCCTGAGCCAGCAAACCTCCAATCAGCCCGGCCAGAAGATCGCCGCTCCCGCCGCGCGCCAGCACGGGGCCGCCACAAGGAGAGTAATATGCAGGGCCGGTCTCCGACCGGCCCAAGTCGCTCACGACGCGAGTCAATGGCCCCTTGAGCACGGCGACGATCCTGTCAGGCCCCGCGGCCGGCCGGAGACCGGCCCTGCCGCCGATCCGCTGGTATTCTCCGGCGTGCGGTGTGCAGATCATGGAGGACGCGGCAACCTGAGCCAGAACCTCCGGCCGCAGCGCATCCGCGTCGAGCACGACGGGAATGTTCGTATTACGAACAATCGCCTGCATCGTCGCGATGACACCGGCCCCGGCGCTCATCCCCGGCCCCATCAACAACGCCGTGCCGCGAGACTGGCGCTCCTTGACCAACGCCGCCGTATCCGCGGCGAGTCCGCCGCCGGCGTCCTCAGGGCACCCGACCCACATGGCCTCGGGGTGGCGCGCGGCGTATTCCGGAACCAGGCGTTCGGGCACGAAAGCCGTCACCAGCCCGACGCCGCTCCGCAAGGCCGCGCGCACCGCCAGCACCACGGCGCCCGGATAGCTGCGCGAGCCGCCCACGACCAGCAGATGCCCATAGGTGCGCTTGTCGGTCTGCGACGGACGCAAGGCGGCAAGCGGAGCCAGGATTTCCGGCACGAGCACCCATTGGGAAGCTCCTTCAAAACCCCGTTGGTCGGAAAAGAAACCCAGATCGAGATACCGCAGGCGCCCCACGAAAGGGGCGTTTTCCGCCCGCACCACCGGCGACTTCACGATGCCGGTGGCATACGTGAAATCGGCGCGAAACACCGTGCCGGCGCCGGCTTCGCCGAGTCCGCTGGGCAGGTCCACGGCTGCGCGCAACCGGATGCGCGGATGCGTGTTCACCCGCGCCAGCCATTCCGCCACCGGCTCCTCCAGCGGCAGGCGGAACTGGAAACCGAAAACGCCGTCGAGGCAGAGGTCGTAACCGGCGGCAAAGATCTCGTGAATCCGGTTCGCCGGCAGCGAGCGGACCCGGGCCTTGGGCAGATCCTGCCAGGCACGCGCCGCGAGCGGACGCAGCGACGCCTCCCCAAACACGAAGACCACATCCGCCGAAGCCGACGGCCGGTCGCGCAGCAGTCCGGCCGCGGCCAGCAGCGCATCGCCGCCGTTGTGGCCCTTGCCAACGAGCACGAGCAACCGGGCCGCCCCGGGCAGACCGCCGATCTCCTTGAAATCCGCGGCCACCGCCTCCGCGAGCGCGGCGCCGGCGCGCTGCATGGCCGACCACCCGGCCACCTCGTCGCGAAGCAAAGCCGTTTCCCAGGCCTTGGCCTCGGCGCAACTCAGGACCGGGTGGGAAGGCACGCGATCCACGGAAAACCCTCACTGCTTCACGAGGGCGGCGACGGCCATCGCATGGCTCTCGATGTGCGACAGGCTCAGCATGACGTGCGTCGCGCCAACCTGCTGGAGCAAGGCCTGCGCCTTGGCGTCGAGGCGGGCCAGCGGCTCGTGTCGCGGACCATGATAGACCGAAACCGACGTCCACTCGAGGTGTTCGCCGATGCCGGTGGTGAAGCACTTGGATACCGCCTCCTTCGCGGCCCAGCGGGCGGCGTAGTGCTTGTGCGGGTATTTCAACGAGTCGCAGTAGACGCGCTCCTCGTCGGTGAACACGCGCTTGAGGAAGCGCTCGCCGTGTTTTTCGAGCACGGTCCTGATGCGTTCCGTTTCGACGATGTCGCAGCCGAGACCGATGAGCACTCCGCCGGGAGGAAGCGTCAGGCTCATGGATTCATCATGGCCTTCATCGTGCGCACGGCCTCTTCGATGCCGGTGAAGAGCGCGCGGCTGATGATGCTGTGGCCGATGTTGAGCTCATGGAGGTGCGGAATGCTCCGGACCTCGGTGATGTTGATGTAATTGATGCCGTGGCCGGCGTTGACCACGAGACCGAGCGAGTGGCCCTGTTTCGCGCCTTGCACGAGACGAGCGAATTCGGCGGCACGCCCCAGGTTGTGGTAGGCGTTGGCGTAGGCGCCGGTGTGCAATTCGATCCACGGCGCCCGGAGCACGGCCGCCATGGCGATCTGCTCGGGATCGGGGTCGATGAAGAGGCTGGTCTTGATGCCGGCCGCATTCATCGCATCGGTGACGCGCGCGACCTTGTCGCGGTGCTTCACCACATCCAAGCCGCCCTCGGTGGTGATCTCCTCGCGGCTTTCGGGCACGAGGCAGACGGAATGAGGACGCAGCTCCAGCGCGATCTCCATCATGGCCGGGGTGCAGGCCATCTCCAGGTTCAGGCGGGTGGATTTCGACGCCGCCAGCAGGCGCACGTCCTCGTCCTGGATGTGGCGGCGGTCCTCGCGCAGATGGACGGTGATGCCGTCAGCGCCGGCCTTTTCGCAAAGTCCGGCGAGCGCCACGGGATCGGGCTCGACGAGGCCGCCAAAGCCGGCGTCCACCTGCCGGTAGCGGGCCTGGCGCAGGGTGGCGGCATGGTCGATGTTGACGCCGAGGAGGATCATGGAGGGGAAGGTTGACCATTAAGAACCCGCCCCTAGTCCTTGGCAAAAGCGAAATGCCCTCCCCCGCCGCCACACCGCCGCCCAAAGAAAACCTGCTGCTGAATCTCGCCTGCAACGTGGCGGCGCCCGCGCTGATCCTTTCGAAACTCAGCGAACGGCTCGGAGCCAAGCCGGCGCTGCTGCTGGCCCTGTCGTTCCCGCTCGCCTACGGTCTCTACGACCTGCTGAAGCGCCGGAATTTCAACTTCATCGCCGCCCTCGGCTTCACCAGCACGCTCGCCACCGGCGGGCTCGGATTGCTCAAGCTGGGCCCGTTCTGGTTCGCCGTGAAGGAAGCGGTGGTACCCGCACTCATCGGCCTGACCGTGCTGGTGTCGCAATGGACGAAGAAGCCGCTGGTGCGCACGATGCTGTTCAACGAACAGGTGATCGACGTGCCGCGCGTGGAATCGGCCATCGAAACGAACAACCGCCGCGGCGACTTCCGGCTGCTGATGCGATCCTCGTCGTGGCTGCTGGCCGCCTCGTTTGCCCTGAGCGCGGTCCTGAACTTCGTGCTGGCGCGGATCATCATCACCGCGCAGCCGGACACGCCGCTCTTCAACGAGCAGCTCGGGCGCCTGACCTGGATGAGCTACATCGTGATCATGGTGCCGAGCATGGCCGTGATGATCTTCGCCCTCTGGCGCCTGCTGAAGGGCCTGCAGAACCTGACCGGGCTCAAACTGGAGGATATCCTCCACCCGCCGGCGGAGAAAAAATAAGGGCGGGATCGTCGATCCCGCCCCGATGAAGCCGTTGCGCCGCGCGCTCAGGAGCGCTTGCCGATCGGCACGTAGTCGCGCCTGACCGGACCGACATAGATCTGCCGCGGACGGTAGATGCGTCCCTTCGGGTTCGAGGCGACCTCCTTCCAGTTGGCGATCCAGCCGGGCGAGCGGCCGATCGCGAACATGGTGGTGAAAAGCTCGGTCGGGATGCCGAGGGCGCGCATGATGATACCCGAGTAGAAATCCACGTTGGGATACAGCTTGCGCGAGAGGAAGTACTCGTCGCTGAGCGCGGCCTGCTCGAGGCGCTTCGCGATGTCGAGCAGCGGGTCGATCTTGCCGAGCTTGTTGAGCACCACGTCACAGGCGTGGCCGATGATGCGGGCGCGGGGATCGTAGTTGCGGTACACGGCGTGGCCGAAGCCCATCAGGCGGTTGCCCTTCGCCCCGGATTTCGCCGCGGCCACGAAGCGCGTGCCGTCGTCGCCCTCGTCGTGGATGGCCTGGAGCATCTGCATCACGGCGGTGTTGGCGCCGCCGTGCAACGGACCGGAAAGGGCGCAGATGCCTGCGGCGAGCGAGGTGAAGAGATTCGCCCCGCTCGAGCCGACCATGCGGACGGTCGAGGTGGAGCAGTTCTGCTCGTGGTCGGCGTGCAGCAGGAGAATCAGGTTGAGCGCCCGCGCGACTTCGGGAATGGCCACGTATTCCTGATACGGCTCCGAGAACATCAGATGCAGGAAATTATCGCAGAACGGAACGTCCTTCGGGTAGTTGAAGGGCAGGCCGTGGCGGTAGCGGTAGATGCCGGCGACGATCGTGCGGATCTTCGAGATGGCCATGGCGGCCGTGAGGTCGAAGTTCGCGAGGTCCTTCTCAAAATTGTTCGTGGCCAGGTGCGGGTAATAGGCGGCCATCGAGCTCACGATCGAAGTGAGCATGCCCATCGGGGGGGCTTCGCGCGGGAAACCATCGAAGATGCGGAGCATCTGGGTGTCGATCGCGGCGTTGGAGCGCAGGAGCCGGCCGAAGTCCACCCGCTGCTTCTGGTTGGGCAGCTCACCGTAAATGACGAGGTAGGCGGTCTCAACGAAGTCGGACTGCTCGGCCAGCTGCTCGATCGGATAGCCGCGGTGGCGGAGAACGCCGTTGTCGCCGTCGAGGTAGGTGATCTGGCTCTCGCAGGAGCCGGTATTGCCGTAGCCCTGATCGTAAAAAAGATAACCGGTGTCCTTGCGAAGGTTGCGGGCATCAATGGCCTTCTCCCCCTCCGAACCGGTCATGATGGGATAAGTCAGCTCCTTGCCGTCGATTTTGATAAGCGCGTCGTTGGGCATAGTGGGGTGAAGTAAAACAAAGCAGAAATCGCGCCCGATGCAAAGCAAAGCCTCGGTGACAAATCACGTTCGGACAGTCATTAGGCCGATGCGCCGGCATCGGTAGAAATCATAAAGCCCGACCGGACCGTCTCAGTGCGACTGGAACGACGGAACCGCGAAGGAGTCGGCGGGAAACGCCTCGTTGAGGATCACGCTGTCGAAGATGATCGAGGTGACGGTGCCGTTGGCGTTCTTGTTGATCACCCGCTTCGGGAAGCGGATGCCGTCGACCGTCAATGAACCCTCCTCACGGATTTCCGCCCCGTTGTCGGTCTCGGTTTTCAGCAGCTGGCCGGTGGCCTTGTTGAAATAGCGGGTGAACACGATGTTCCCGGTGTGGATGAACGTAAGCTTCACACAAGACACACCCTCCACCGTGACGTCGCCCGAAAGCTCAACCACGCAACCGGGCATGATCTTCGTCGAATAGAAGCTGAGATTCTCAAGCGTATTGGCGCGAAGACGCTTGACCTGGGCGGCGTCCAGCAGCGTCAGCTGCCATTGGGCGGGATTGGCCGCATTGGCGCGCTTCTGCCAGGCGTCGTAACCGTCCAAAGCGGTTGTTTCCGTCACGCTGGCGCCCTTGACCGTGATGCGCTGCTGGTAGGGTTTCTGGAAAACGATGTCCGTGGGCAGCTTCGTACCGTCGGGCATCTCAAGCACACCGGTAAAGTGGATGCTTTTCACGCCCGCCAGGGCCTGATCCCCGCCGAGGTAAGCCCGGGCCTTGGCGATCACGGCGTCCGCCGTCTGCGCCGGCAGGGACGCGATGACGGAAAGGAACAGGACGGCCAGAATCGAAAGGTGACGGGTTTTCATGCGAGGGGTTAAGACCTCCGAATGTGGGGTCGGTGCCCCGGTTCGCAACGGGATTTTACTCCCATTCGATGGTTGCCGGGGGCTTGGAGCTGATATCCAGCACGACGCGGCTGACGCCGCGCACCTCGTTGGTGATGCGGCTGGAAATCTTCTGCAGGACGTCGTGCGGAATCCTCGCCCAGTCGGCCGTCATGGCGTCGGTGCTCTCCACGATGCGCAGGGCGATGACATAATCATACGTGCGCTCGTCGCCAAACACGCCGACGGTCTTCACCGGCAGGAAGACGGCGAAGGATTGCCAGACCTTCCAGTAGAGGCCGGTCTTCATCATCTCGTCCTGCAGCACGGCATCGGCGTTGCGCAGGATGTCGAGTTTGTCGGCGGTGATGTCGCCCATCACGCGCACCCCGAGGCCGGGGCCCGGGAACGGCTGGCGCCAGACGACTTCGCGCGGCAGGCCGAGCGCCTCGCCGACGCGGCGCACCTCGTCCTTGAACAGTTCGCGCAGCGGCTCGATGAGCTTGAGCTTCATGCGCTCGGGCAGGCCGCCGACGTTGTGGTGGGTCTTGATGAGCGAGGCCGGATTGCCCTGGATCGAAACCGACTCGATCACGTCGGGATAGAGCGTCCCCTGCCCCAGGAATTCGGCGGTGCGGCCGATTTTCTTGAGCGTCTTTTCAAAGACCTCGACGAAGGTGCGGCCGATGATCTTGCGCTTCTGTTCGGGGTCGGTGACGCCCTTCAGGCGCTTGAGGAACAGGTCGGAGGCATCCACGACACGCAGGTCGATGTTGAAATGCCGGCCGTAGAGTTCGCGCACGTAGTCGCGCTCGCCCTTGCGGAGCAGGCCGTTGTCGACGAAGACGCAGGTGAGCTGCTTGCCGATGGCCTTGTGCAGGAGCGCGGCGGCCACGGAAGAATCAACGCCACCGGAAAGCCCGAGGAGCACGCGGCCCTTGCCGACCTTCGCGCGGATGCCGGCCACGGAGTGGGCGATGAAATCCCTGGTCGTCCAGTCCTGCTTCGAACCGCAGACACCGACGAGGAAGTTGCGGATCATGTCCACGCCGCGCTCGGTGTGGAACACCTCCGGATGAAACTGGATGCCGTAAAACCCGCGCTTGGCGTCCTCGATCGCGGAATACGGCGAGTTCTCCGAGGTGCCGACGGCGACGAAGCCGGGCGGGAGCTTGGCGAGCTTGTCGCCGTGGGAATTCCAGATGCGGAGCTTTTTCGGCAGGCCCTTGAACAGCTTGCCGGGCTTTTTGATGGTCAGGTGGCCGTGGCCGTATTCGCGGGCCTTGCTGTGCTCGACCTTGCCGCCGAGGAAGTGGCCCATGAGCTGCACGCCGTAGCAGATGCCGAGCACGGGAACGCCGAGCTTGAAGATCTCGGAATCGGGATGCGGGGCGCCCTTCGCGTAGACGCTCTGCGGACCGCCCGAGAGGATGATGCCGATCACGCCGTCTTCACGGAGTTTGGCGGCCGGCGTGCTGAAGTGGTAGATCTTCGAGTAAACCTGGCACTCGCGGATGCGACGTGCGATGACCTGCGTCAGTTGGGATCCGAAATCGAGGACGGCGATTGTCTGTGCCATGCGAAGTTATGGGGGATTCGTCGTTCGCGAATCAACCCCAATTCCGGTCATCACGGTGGGCGGCGAGCTCGTTCGCGCCCCGTTCACCCCAGAATGGCGCCTGCAAGCAGGCCGCCCACCCGCTTCTGACTTAAAACTTCAGCCGTACGTTCTCGTGACCGCACTTCGGGCAGGGTGCGGTCTCGGTGCCGGGTTTCTCGGTGTAGAGGTGGTCGCAGCGGATGCAGTGGAAGGTGACCTTCCGGCGCTGCAGATCGTAGAAGGCGCGATCACGACGGTCGTAATAGACCCAGAGAAATCCGATGACGCCCAGCACCAGCAGTCCGTAAACGGCGATTTCAAGGGTGTAGCTCGGGGGCATGGCGCGACGGCACATTCAGGCAAAGACCCGCCGCCGCCAAGGGGAAAGAAAAACGCGCCGACCCGAAGGTGCGGCGCGTTGAGAGTCGGATCGGGGAAGAACTCAGCTCTTCGCCTCGTCGGCCTTGGGGGCCTCGGTGGCGGGAGCCTCGGCGGCCGGCTTGGCGGCCTTCTTGCCCTTCTTCTTGCCGCGGGACTTGGAGTAACCCTTGTCCTCGGCGCCCACGAACTCGATCAGGGCCATCTCGGCGGCGTCGCCGATGCGCTGCGGACCGAGCTTGTAGATGCGGGTGTAACCGCCGTTGCGCTTCTCGAACTGCTTCACCTTTTCATTGAAGAGGAGGGTGATCGCACCTTCGTCACGAATGTCGGTGAGGGCGATGCGGCGCAGGTGGATGGCATCCTTCTTCTCGGTCGCGGCCGCGGCCTTCTTGGCCTTGGTGATGACCTTCTCGATGAAGGGGCGGAGGGCCTTGGCCTTCGTCAGCGTGGTCTCGATGCGACCGTGGCGGATGAGGCTGGCGCCCATGTTGGAGAGCATCGCCTTGCGGTGCTCGCGGGTGACGCCGAGGGAGGCGTGGTGTTTGTTGTGACGCATGGTGTGGTTTTTTTAGGCGATCCCCGATCGGCAATCCGGTCGCAGCGTTGGGCGGCAGCGGACGGCGCGAGGACCGTGAGATTTTCGATTCTGGATTCCCGGTTTTCGATTCGGATTCCCGACCGCCGGAGCAATCGAAAATCCGGAATCGAAAATCAAAAATGACTTCAGGCTTCCTTCTTGGTGTCGAGGAGGCGCTCGTCGAACTTCATGCCGAGCGAAAGGCCGAGGGCCTCGAGCTTCTCCTTGATCTCGTTGAGCGACTTCTTGCCGAAGTTGCGGTACTTGAGCATCTCCTGCTCGGTCTTCATCGCCAGCTCGCCGACGGTGGTGATGTTGGCGTTGTTGAGGCAGTTGGCGGCGCGGACCGACAGCTCGATCTCGTTGACCGACATGTTGAGGAGCTTGCGGAGCTTGTTCTGCTCCTCGCTGACCTCGGCGGCCTGGCTCTCGAACTCGTAGGTCTCCTGCGACACGCGGTCGAACACGTCGAGGTGGTGCTTGAGGATCGAGGCGGACTGCTTGAGGGCGTCGTCCGGCGTGATGCGACCGTCGGTCCAGACCTCGAGGACGAGCTTGTCGTAGTCGGTGATCTGGCCCACGCGGGTGTTCTCGACGGCGTAGCGGACGAGACGGACCGGGGAGAACAGCGAGTCGATCGGGATGACGCCGATGGCCTGGTCTTCCTTCTTGTTGTTCTCGCCGGGGCAGTAGCCGCGGCCGGTCTTGATCTCGATCTCGGCCTCGAAGGTCTGCTTCTTGTCGAGGGTGCAGATGACCTGCTCGGGATTGACGATCTTGATGTTGGCGTCGGCCTGGATGTCGGCGGCGGTGACCGGACCCTCCTTGTTCACCTTGAGCGACAGGCGCACGGGCTCGCGCTTCTCGGAGACGATGAGGATCTTCTTCAGGTTGAGGACGATGTCGGTGACATCCTCGACCACGCCGTCGACGGACTGGAACTCGTGGTTCACGCCCTCGATCTTGATGGAGCTGATCGCGCTGCCCTCGATCGAGCTCAGGAGGATGCGGCGGAGGGAGTTGCCGATGGTGTGGCCATAGCCGGCCTCGAAGGGCTCGGCGATGAACTTGGCGTAGGTGGCGGTGGAGCCTTCCTCGACCTTGGTAAGCTTGGAGGGAATTTCGAATTTTCCGAGACGCTTGGGCATGGGATGAGGCGAGTTGAGTTGGAGAAGTGGGATTAAGCGACCGGCAGAAACGGGATCAGAAGCGCGAGTAGTACTCGACGATGAGCTGCTCGTTGATCGAGGGCTCCATCTCGTCGCGCGTGGGCAGGCGGGTGACGGTGCCCTTGAGGGCCTCGTCGTTGCGCACGAGCCAGCCGGGGACCACGCGGGCGCGGTTCTCCTCGATGGCGCGGGTGGCGAGCTGGCGGGAGGAGTTCGAGGCGCGGATCTCGATCTCGTCGCCGGCGACGACGGTGTAGCTGGCGATGTCGACCTTGTGGCCGTTCACGCGCACGTGGCCGTGGTTGACCAGCTGGCGGGCGGCGGCGCGGCTCTTGGCGAAGCCGAGGAGGTAGACGACGCTGTCGAGACGGGTCTCAAGCAGCTGCAGGAAGCGCTCGCCGGTGACGCCGCGCTCCTTCTTGGCGATGGCGAACACGCGGCGGAACTGGCGCTCGAGCAGGCCGTAGATGAAGCGGAGCTTCTGCTTCTCGGCGAGGCCGACGGCGTATTCGGAGAGCTTGCGGCGGAGCTTGGGGCCGTGCTGGCCGGGGGGAAAGTTGCGGCGCTCGAGCACCTTCGGCGAACCGACGATGTATTGGCCGAAACGGCGGCTGACGCGGGTGGAGGGTCCGGTATAACGAGCCATGGTGGGATCCTGTTTTTAAGTGGTTTCTCGCGGGACGTTAGACGCGGCGCTTCTTGCGCGGGCGGCAGCCGTTATGCGGCACCGGGGTGACGTCGATGATGGAGGAGATCTCGAGACCGATAGCCTGGAGACCACGGATGGCGGAGTCACGGCCGAGGCCGGGACCGCTCACGCGGATCTGGACCTCCTTGAGGCCGTGGGCCATGGCGTTGCGGGCGGCGTCCTGGGCGACGACCTGGGCGGCGTAGGCGGTGGACTTGCGCGAACCGCGGAAGTTGCACTTGCCGGCCGAGGACCAGGCGATGACGTTGCCCTTGGCGTCGGTGATGGAGACGATCGTGTTGTTGAAGGTCGCCGCGATGTTGGCGATGCCGGAGCTGATGTTCTTCGAACCCTTGGCCTTGCGGACCTTGATCGTGGCGAGCTCCTCCTTGAGGAGATCCTCGGCGGTGGCGGCCTTCGGCACGCCGCCCACGAGTTCGACCGGCTTGGCGGCCTCGGCCGCGGGAGCGGCGCCTTCGGTGGCGGGCTTGTCGGCCTTGGGGGCCTTCGGAGCCTTGGCAGGCTTGGCCTCGGCGGCCGGAGCGGCGGCGCCTTCAGCGGCGGGGGCGGCCTTCTTGGGCGCCTTTTCCTTCTTGGGAGCGGATTTCTCTTCGGACATGGAGATGGGATTTTAGGATTAAGCTTCCTTGGCCTTGGTGACGCCGACGGTCTTGCGCGGGCCCTTGCGGGTGCGGGCGTTGGTGCTGGTGCGCTGGCCGCGGACGGGGAGACTGCGGCGGTGGCGGATGCCACGGTAGCAGTTGATCGCCTGAAGGCGCTTGAGGTTGCCGGCGATCTCGCGGCGGAGGTCGCCCTCCACCACCCACTTGTTGTCGGTGATGATGTGGAGGATCTTGTTCAGCTGCTCCTCGGAGAGGTCCGAGGCGCGCATGTTCGCGTCGAGACCGGCGGTCTCGATGATGAGGTCGGCCCGGGCAGGGCCAATGCCGTAGATGTACCGGAGCGAGTATCCGATCTTCTTTTTGGCGGGGAGTTCGACGCCGAGGAGACGAGGCATGGTGGTTTTTGTTGAGAGTTGGTTGTTGAGAGTTGGGAAGGGAGAGAACTTACGAGGCCTGCGGGATCGTGAGGATCTCGGGGCCGGAATCGGTGGTGAGCACGGTGTGTTCGAAGTGCGCGGAAGGGGAACCGTCGGAGGCGACGATCGTCCAGCCGTCAGCGAGAGTGCGGACCCGGTACGTGCCGAGGTTGACCATCGGCTCGATGGCGAGGGTCATGCCCGGCTTGATCTTCTCGCCGGAGTTCTTCCGGCCGAAGTTCGGGATCTGCGGCTCCTCGTGCATCGCGCGGCCGACACCATGGCCGACCATTTCGCGAACGACGCCGAAACCGCGGGCCTCGACGAAGGTCTGGACGGCATGGGAGATGTCGCCGATGCGATTGCCGACCTGCGCCTGCTGGATGCCGATGGCGAGCGCCTCCTCGGTGGCCTTCAGCAGCTCCGCGGTGCGGGGCGCGATGGCTCCAACGGGAACCGTGGTGGCGTTGTCACCGATCCAGCCGTTGTATTCGACCACAACGTCGAGCGAGATGATGTCGCCGTCACGGAGGATCCGCTTGAGGGAACCGATGCCGTGGACGACCTCCTCGTTGACGGAGAGGCAGGTGTAGGCGGGATAGCGGCGCGAGTGCAACTGATAGCCATGGCAGGCGCTGCGCGCGCCGAACGAGGCGATGAGATCGCGGCCGATCTGATCCAAGTCGTAGGTCGTGATACCGGGACGGACCTGCTCCTTCAGCTTCGCCAGAACGGTGGCGGCGATGGCGCAGGACTCACGCATGCGGCTGATGGCATCCGAATTTTTGATCGGGATCATGTCAGGCGGCGGCGTTGAAGGCCTCGCAGGCGAGGCCCTGGGTGCGGTAGTGGGTGACGACGTCCGCCGGGGCGGCGGGCGTGGCGAGGCAGGCGGTGAGGTTTTCACCGCGGGCTTCAAGCCACTCGTCGAACACCAACGCTTGGAGCAGCGTAGCCGGGAAGCCTTCGAGAAGGAATCCCGCATCGGGTTTGCGCGCCCAGAACCATTTGCGCAGAAGCGCAAGATGGGCCTGGCTCACGTCCCGCGGGAGGGCGGAACGCGTGCGTCGCGAAATCTCCTGTTGCACAAGGAACGCAGGAGAGACGTGCTCAAGATTCAAAGAACGGACTTGGGCGGTCAGACCCGCGGGGAGCGAGTCGATCGGACCAAGGAGAAGGAACTTCGCCTTCGCCGAAGCGAGAGCGGAAAAGGGGCTGGAGTGTTCAGTCCCTTGCACCGAAGTAAAGGATTAAAGAGCCCAATGACGGATGGCCCAGGCAACCAGGCCGACCAGCAGCATAACCACCATGAAGGCAGTGATTTGCATCACAGCCTTGTCGCTGGCCGCCTCGCCCAACGCCACGGAGGCGGAGGTGCTGCGACCGCGAATGCGGCCCTTCTTGAGGAAGCCATCGTAGTGACGCTGAAGGAGGAACGTTTCGATCTGGCGCATCGTGTCGAGGATGACGCCCACGGTGATCAACATGCCGGTGCCGCCGAAGAAGTAGGCGATGCGCGGCGGGACCTGCAGCTCGAACAGCAGCACGTCGGGGATGATCGCGATGATCGTGAGGAAGATCGCACCCGCGAGGGTCAGGCGCGTCATGATGAAGTCGAGGAAGCTCGCGGTCGGCTCGCCCGGACGCACGCCGGGAATGTAGCCGCCGTACTTCTTGAGATCGTCGGCGATCTGGATCGGCTTGAACATCACGGACACCCAGAAATAGCTGAAAAACAGGATCAGCAGGGTCATGCCGATGTAGTACAGCGGGTGGCCGTGCACGAGGTTGTTGGAGAAATCGACGAGGAACTTGATGTTAAATGCCGCGCCTGCCTGCGACATGATCTGCTGCGGGAACATCAGGATCGCACTGGCGAAGATCACGGGCATGACGCCCGAGTAATTGACCTTGAGCGGGAGGAACGAGCTCTGGCCGCCATAGACCTTCTGGCCGACGACGCGCTTGGCATACTGGACCGGAATTTTGCGCTGGCCCTGCGTGACGGCGATGATGCCCATGGTCACGGCGAGGAAAAGCACGAGCATCATCACACCTTCGATCGCGCCGAGCTTGGCCACGCCGACCGGGGCGAAGAACAGCTGGTAGGTGGCGACCGCGGCGCCCGGGATGTCGGCGAGGATGCCGACGGTGATGAGCAGGGAGACGCCGTTGCCGATGCCGCGCTGGGTGATCTGCTCACCGAGCCACATCAGCAACATGGTGCCGGCGGTCATGATGACCGTCGACTGGATCATGAACCAGGTCTTGCTGACGACGACGATGTGACCGTAGGTGTTGACGTCGTAACCGGGGAAAAGGCGTCCGGGATTCTCGAGCGCAAGGATGAGCAGCACGCCCTGGATCAAGCAGATCAGCACCGTCGCATAGCGGGTGTACTGCGTGAGCTTCTGGCGGCCGACGTCGCCCTCCTGCTGGAGGCGGCTGAGGGCCGGGACGACGGCCGTCATCAGCTGGAAGATGATCGAGGCGCTGATGTAGGGCATGATGCCCAGCGCGCAGACGGCGCCCTTCACGAGCGCGCCGCCGGTGAACATGTTGTAGAGGCCCACGAGGGCGCCCGAGCCCGCCGCCGTCTGGTCGGCAAAGAAGTGCTGCAGGGGCTTCGGGTCGATGCCGGGCAGCGGGATGTGCGCACCGACGCGAGCCACGAAGAGCAGGCCCAGGGTGTAGAGGATCCGCGAGCGCAGCTCGGGGATCTTCATGGAGTTCGTGAAGGCGGAAAACATGTCTGAGGGCGGATTGGGGACTGCGTAATTCGAATTAACAACAGAAGAGTGCGGTCGGGGTGGCGCGAGGCCTCAGTCCACGAACCGCACTCTCCATTCGCCGTAAGATCAGGCGACGATCGCCGCGCCGCCGGCCTTCTCGAGCTTGGCCTTGGCGGACTCGGTGAATTTCTGGGCGGTGACCTTGAGCGCACGGCCGATTTCGCCGTCGCCGAGCACCTTCAGCAGGCTGACGCCGGGGCGGACGAGGCCGGCCTGGGCGAGCACCTCGGCGTTCACCTCGGTGATCTTGGCGTCGAGGGCCGCGAGATCGCCGACATTGACGACGGCGTATTCGGTGCGGAACTCGTAATTGTTGAAACCGCGGTGCGGGAGCTTGCGGTAGAGGGGCATCTGGCCGCCTTCAAAGCCCGGACGGATCGAGCCGCCGGAGCGGGCCGTCTGGCCCTTGCCGCCCTTGCCGGAGGTCTTGCCGTGGCCGCCGCCTTCGCCGCAGCCGACGCGCTTCTTGCGGTGCACCGCACCTTTGACGTTCTTGAGAGTATGGAGACGCATGGTCTTGGATTCCTAAGGTTGGGTCGCCACCCCGCGGAGAGCGCAAGGTGACTCGGATGGATGGTGAATTAGGCGCGGATGGACTTGAAGTCCTCCTCAAGGCGGAGCTTGCGCAGGCCGTTGAGGGTGGCGTGCACGACGGCGATGTGGTTCTTGGAACCCATCGACTTCGTGAGCACGTTGTGGACGCCCGCGGCCTCGAGGACAGCGCGGACGCCGCCGCCGGCGATCAAGCCGGTGCCGGTGGAGGCAGGGCGGAGGAACACCTTGCCGCCGTCATAGGCGCCGAGGACCTCGTGCGGGATGGTGCCGCCCTTCAGCTTCACGGAAACCATGCGCTTCTTGGCGGACTCGGTGGACTTCTTGATGGCGTCGGGGACCTCGTTGGCCTTGCCGTAGCCGATGCCCACGCTGCCCTTGCCGTCGCCGACGACGGAGAGGGCGGAGAACGAGAAGCGGCGGCCACCCTTAACGACCTTGGCGCAACGATTGATGAAGACGACCTTCTCGATGAGGCCGGACTCGGCCTGGTCGGCGCCGGCGGCGCCACCGAAGGAATTGGAACGATTGTTATGAGCCATGGGCGGAGGTTAGAATTGGAGACCGCCTTCGCGGGCGGCATCGGCGAAGGTCTTGACGCGACCGTGGTAGGGACGGCCGTTGCGGTCGAACACGACGGAGGAGATGCCGGCGGCCTTGGCCTTGGCGGCGAAGGCGGTGCCGAGATTCTTGGCGCCGGAGACGTTGCTCTTGGCGCCGCTCTTCTTCACCTCGGAATCGAGGGTGGAGAGGAACACGAGCGTCGAGCCGGCGTCGTCGTTGACGGCCTGCGCATAGATGTGCTTGCCGGAGAACTTGACGCTGAGGCGCGGGCGCGCGGCGGTGCCGGTCACCTTCTTGCGGATGCGCCACTTGCGCTTCTGGAGGAGCTGGGCCTTGTAAACAGTCTTCATGGTGGGTGGTGCGGTTAGGCGACGGTCTTGCCTTCCTTGCGGCGGACGCGCTCGGCGTGCTCGCCGACGAGACGGACACCCTTGCCCTTGTATGGCTCGGGCGGGTAGTAGGCGCGGATCTCGGAGGTCACCTGACCGACGAGCTGCTTGTCGACGCCTTCGATCTTGAGCTTGGTGCCGTCGGTGACGGTCACCTTGATGCCCTCGGGGATATCGTGGAGGATCGGATGGGAGTAGCCGAGCGCGAGGTCGAGCTGCTTGCCCTTGAGCGCAGCCTTGAAGCCGACGCCCTGGATCTCGAGCTCCTTGGCGTAGCCGACGCTGACACCCTTGACCATGCCGGCGATCACCGAGCGGGCGGTGCCGAACATGGCGCGGGAGAAACGGGTCTCCTCGGTCTTGGAAACGAGGATGGCCTTGTCCTTTTGCTCGATCTTCACGACGGGCGCGAAGGTCTTGGAAACTTTGCCCTTGGGGCCCTCGACGGACACGGTGGTGCCCTTGATGTCGACCTTGACCTTGTCGGGAATCTGAACGGGTTGTTTGCCGATTCTGCTCATGGTGGTGTGGCTCCTTACCAGACGGTGCAGACGAGCTCGCCACCGAGCTTCTGGCGGCGGGCGTCCTGGTCCTTCATGAGACCCTTGGAAGTGGAGAGGATGGCGATGCCGAGGCCGTTGAGGACGCGCGGAATCTCGGTGTAGCCGGCGTACATGCGGCGGCCGGGGGTGGAGGTGCGCTTGATGCCGGTGATGACCGGGGCGCTGTCCACGTATTTCATGGTGACGACGAGGGTCTTGTGGCCGCGCTCGTCGGCGCCGGTGGCGACGTCACGGACGTAGCCCTCGGCCTTGAGGATGTTGGCGAGGCTCTCCTTGAGCTTCGAGTGCGGGGAGACGCACTGGGCGAGACCGGCCTTCGACGCGTTGCGAAGGTGGGTCAGGAAATCACTGATCGGGTCTGTCATGGATGGATGCTGTTCGGGTTGCGGCCGCGCGGGTCATATCCGACCCCCGTGGGCCAAAGGGATTACCAGGAGGACTTGGTGACGCCGGGGATCTTGCCGGAGAGCGCGAGCTCGCGGAGCGTGATGCGGGAGACACCGAAACGGCGGTTGAAGCCGCGCGGGCGACCGCTGAGCGAGCAGCGGTTGCGGATGCGGACCTTGGAGGAGTTGCGCGGAAGCTTGTTGAGCTTCTTCTGGGCGGCGAAGAACTCCTCGTCGGTGGTGGCCGGGTTGGCGAGGATGGCCTTCAGCTCGGCACGCTTGGCGGCGTGCTTCTCGGAGAGCTGGATGCGCTTCTTGTTGCGTTCGATGGCGGAGGTCTTGGGCATGGCGCGAAGTGGGTTAGGCGGCGGTGGTCTTGGCGGGAACCTGCTCGGTGCGGCGGAAGGGCATGCCGAGGAGCTTGAGCAGTTCGCGGGCCTCGTCATCGGTCTCGGCGGTGGTGACGAAGGTGACGTCCAGGCCCATCTGGCGCTTGTTGTTCTCCACGATGATCTCGGGGAAGATCGTGAAGTCGGTGACGCCGATGGTGTAGTTGCCCTGGCCGTCGAGCTTGTTCGGCACGCCGCGGAAGTCGCGGATGGTGGGCAGCGCGACCGCGAGGAGGCGCATGAGGAAGTGCCACATGTTCTCACCGCGGAGGGTGACGTGGCAGCCGGTGACCTGGTTGGGCTTCAGCTTGAAGTTGGCGATGGCCTTCTTCGAGCGGTTCAGCACCGGCTTCTGGCCGGCGATGAGGCCCATGTCGCGGGCGGTGTCGGCGATGATGTTCTTGTCGGCATCGGACGAGATGCCGGTGTTGAGAACGATCTTCTCGAGCTTCGGAACCTGATGCCTGTTCTTGTAGCCGCGCGAGGCGATCAGCGCCGGGACGACGGTCTCGGCGTAGTGTTTCTGGAGGGGTGCGAGTTGTTTGCTCATGGTGCTAACCGGATTTCCGACCCGGATGCGTTGTTGGTTTTAAGTGGTGGGACTCCCCTCGCCTCCTCAGGCCTTGGCCGGAGCGGCGGCCTTCTTGGCGCGCTTGGACTGCTCGTAGCGGGACAGGAGCATGAGATTCGAGACGTGGACGGTGCCCTCGCGCTCGGCGATCTTGCCCTGCGGGTTTTCCTGGGACTTCTTGAGGTGGCGCTTGATCATGGCCACGCCCTCGACGACGGCGCGCTGGGCGGCCGGGCGGATCTCGAGGACCTTGCCCTGCTTGCCCTTCTGGGAGCCGGCGATGACGACGACCTGGTCGTTCTTCTTGATGTGGAATTTCTGGGCCATGTTAGAGGACCTCCGGGGCGAGCGAGATGATCTTCATGTAGTTCTTCGCGCGGAGTTCGCGGGCAACGGGACCGAAGATGCGGGTGCCCTTCGGATTGCCGTCCTCGCCGATGATGACGACGGCGTTGCTGTCGAAGCGGAGGTAGCTGCCGTCGGCACGACGGAGCGGCGCCTTGGTGCGGACGATGACGGCCTTGTGGACCTCACCCTTCTTCACGGTGGCGTCGGTGCTGCTCTCCTTGATGTTGATGGTGATGATGTCGCCGACATGCGCGGTCCGGGTGTTCTGCCCGATGCGGCCGATCATGGAGGCGCGGCGGGCGCCGGTGTTGTCGGCGATGTCGAGAATGGAACGCATCTGGATCATGGTGGTGTCTCCTTGTGCGGGTTGGGGTTAGGCCTTGGCGGCGGTCGCCTTGGTGGTCTTGGTCGGGACGGCTTCAGCGACGTCCTTCTCGGTGATCGCGGCGGCGCCGACGATGGCGGCCTCGACGACGCGGATGACGCGCCAGCGCTTCAGGCGGCTGATCGGGCGGGTCTCCATGACCTCGATCTTGTCGCCAACCTTGGTCTCGTTCTTCTCGTCATGGACGTGAAGGACGGTCTTGCGGTTGATGACCTTGTGGTAAAGGGGATGCGGCGTCTTGTAGGGGACGGTCACCTTGACCGACTTGTCGCCCATCTTGGAGCTGACGAAGCCGATGACGGTCTTGCGGCGGGACTGACGTTCGTGAGTGGACATGGTTTTGTCTGGTTAGCGCCGGCGGCCTCAGGCGGCCTTGGTGGTTTTCTTCTGCTTGAGGATGGTCTCGAGGCGCGCGATGTCCTTGCGGTAGACGCGCAGCAGGTGCGGCTTCTCGACCTGGCCGGTGTTCTTGCGCAGGCGGAGCTGGAGGAGCTGCTCGCGGGTCTCGCGGAGCTTGGTGGTGATCTCGGCGGGCGAGAGTTCGCGGATTTCCTTGGAAGTCATGTGGCGTATCTCCGGTAACGGTTAGACGGCGGCGCCTTCGCGCTGGATGAAACGGCAGCGGAACGGCAGCTTGGCATCGGCGAGGCGGAAGGCCTCCTTGGCAAGCGAGGCGGGGACGCCGGCGAGCTCGAAGAGCACGGCGCCGGGCTTGATGACGGCGACGTAGAATTCGACCGGGCCCTTGCCCTGGCCCATGCGCACCTCGGCGGGCTTCTTGGTCACGGGCTTGTGGGGGAACACGCGGATCCAGAGCTTGCCCTTGCGCTTGAGGTGACGGGCGATGGTGACGCGGGCGGCCTCGATCTGCTGACCGGTCATGGGACCGCGCGAGAGCGACTGGAGGCCGAATTCACCGAAGGCGAGCGTGTTGCCGCGCTTGGCGTTGCCAGCGCGCGAGCCTTTCATCGACTTGCGGTATTTGGTGCGGGAGGGAGCGAGAGCCATGGGAAGATGCCCGGCGTTTTGGCGTCAGGCGGAAATAATGTCTGAGTTACTTAGTTGGATTCGTCTTTCTTGCAGATCCAGCACTTGACGCCGATCTTGCCCCAGACGGTCTGGGCCTCGGCGAAGCCGTAGTCGATGTTCTCGCGCAGGGTGTGCAGCGGGATGCGGCCCTGGCGCTGCCATTCGCGGCGGGCGATGTCGGCGCCGCCGAGGCGGCCCGAGCACTGGATCTTGATGCCGTCGATGCCGAGGGCCATGGCGGTCTGGATCGACTTCTTGATGGCGCGGCGGAAGGCGATGCGGCGCTCGAGCTGGAGGGCGACGCTCTCGGCGACGAGCTGGGCCTCGACCTCGGGCTTCTTCACTTCCTGGATGTCGAGGAGGACCTCCTTGCCGGTGAGCTTGCCGAGCTGAACCTTCATGTTCTCGACCTCCTGGCCCTTCTTGCCGATGACGATGCCAGGACGGGCGGTGAAGATCTTGACGCGGACGCGGTTGCCGGCGCGCTCGATGAAGATGCGCGGCACGGAGGCCTGCTTGAGCTTCTCCATCAGCGTGGAGCGGATGACCTGGTCCTCGTGGAGGAGCTTGGCGAAATCCTTCTTGCGGGCAAACCAGCGCGACTGCCAGTTGCGACGGACGGCGAGGCGAAAGCCTGTGGGGTTGGTCTTTTGTCCCATGGTGAGTGTTAGTTGGATTTGCCGTCGGTGAGGACGATGCGGAGGTGCGACATGCGCTTGACGCGCGGCTTGGCCGAGCCGCGGGCGCCGGCCTTGAAGCGCTTGAGCACGGGGCCGGGGCCGACGAGGGCGCGGCTCACGGTCAGGGAATCGGCGGCGAGGCTGTTGTTGTTCTCGGCGTTGGCCACGGCGCTCTTGAGCGTCTTGGCCAGCAGGCGGGCCGACTTGCGCGGGATGAGCGCGAGCAGGTCGAGCGCCTCGGGCACGGAGCGGCCCTGGATTTCGTTCGCGACCTCGCGCACCTTGCGGGGCGACATGCGGACGTTGCGGGTGAGAGCTTGAATTTCCATTGTAGTATACCGTTGCGACCGGGGCCTCAGATTTCCTTGCGGGTCATGCCGCCGTGCGCCTTGAAGATGCGCGTGGGGGCGAACTCGCCGAGCTTGTGGCCGACCATGTTCTCGGTGATGTAGACGGCGATGTGGGCCTTGCCGTTGTGGATGCTGAGGGTGTGCCCCACGAACTCGGGCGTGATGGTCGAGCGCCGGCTCCAGGTCTGGATGGGCTTGCGCGCGCCGCCGGCCTTGGCCGCCTTCTGGATTTTTTCCAGGAGGTGGTAGTCGACGAAGAAACCTTTCTTGATGGAACGTGCCATGGTGCGGAGTCTTTAAAGTTACTTCTTGCCGCGCGGCGGACGGCCGTTGTGGCGGACGAGGATGAGGGAGTTGGAGGGCTTGGAGCGGCGGCGCGTCGGGAAGCCCTTGGCGAGCTGACCCCACGGCGACACGAGGTGCTGGCGGCCGCCACCACCCTTCGACTTGCCCTGACCGCCACCGTTGGGGTGGTCGACCGGGTTCATGACCATGCCGCGGACACGCGGACGGCGGCCGAGCCAGCGGTTGCGACCGGCCTTGCCGAGCTTGCGCTTGGCGTGGTCCTCGTTGCCGACCTCGCCGATGGTGGCGCGGCAGTTGGCGTTCACGAGGCGGGTCTCGCCGGAGGCCAGCTTCAGCTGGGCCATGCCGTTTTCCACGGCGACGAGTTCAACGGACGTGCCGGCCGAGCGGGCGAGCTGGGCGCCGCGACCGGGCAGGAGCTCGACGGCGTGCAGCTTGGTGGCGGGCGGGATGACGGACAGCGGGAAGCTGTTGCCCGGACGGAAGTCGTTGCTGTCGGTCTTGAGCGCCGAATAGATGCTGTCGCCGACCTTCAGGCCCTTGGGGGCGAGGATGTAGGTTTTCTCGCCGTTGGCGTAGGCCAGGAGGGCGAGCAGCGCGCTGCGGTTGGGATCGTATTCGATCGCCTGGACCTTGGCGGGCAGGTCGAGCGTGGCACGCTTGAAGTCGATGATGCGGTAGAGCTTCTTGTGACCGCCGCCGCGACGACGCGACGTGAGACGGCCGTAGACGTTGCGACCGCCGGACTTGTGCTTGTGCTCGACCAGGGAGCGCTCGGGGCGCTTCTTGGCGATCTCGGCCGGGCGGTTCAGGGTGGTGAACCGCAGGGCGGGCGTGAGGGGACGGAAGGATTTGAGAGCCATGGTGGGTTGTCTCCGGATGCGATCAGGCGGTGAGCTCGATCTTGTCGCCGGCCTTCAGCGTGACGATGGCACGCTTGCTGTCGGACTTGTTGATCGGGCGGCCCTGGCGGGAGCGCTTCGGCTTGCCCTTGCGGTTCTGGATGTTCACGCGCATGACGGTGACCTTGAAGGTCTGCTCGACGGCTTCGCGAACGGTGTGCTTGGTCGCCTCGGGGTACACTTCGAAGGTGTACTGACCGAAATTGGACGAGAGCTTGTTCGACTTCTCGGTCAGGCGGATCGTTTTGAGAATTTTGTCGGCGTTAATCATGACTGACCTCCGTTGGCGCGGGCGATGATCTTCTCGAGAGCCTTGCTGGACACGACGATCTTGCCGTACTGGACGAGATCGAGGGTGTTGAGCTTGGCGGCCTCCTGGAGCGTGACGCGGTCGAGGTTGCGGGCGGCGCGGCTGGCCTCGCCCGTGAACGGGGCGTCGACGATGAGCACCTTGCCCTTCGGGGCGATGCGGTTGATGACGGCGTTGATGCCCTTGGTCTTGGCGTCCTTCGAAACGAAGGCCTCGATGACGCTGACGTCACCGGCCGAGGCGCGGTCGAACAGGGCCCGGCTGAAGGCGAGCGCCTTCACCTTGCCGTTGATCTTCTTGGAATAGTCGCGGGGCTTGGGACCGAAGACGACGCCACCGCCGGACCACAGCGGGGAGCGGTTGGAGCCGGCGCGGGCGCGACCGGTGCCCTTCTGGTTCCACGGCTTCTTGCCGCCGCCGCGGACTTCACCGCGGGTCTTGGTGGAATGCGTGCCGAGGCGGGCGTTGGCCTTGTGGGCCACGACGACTTCCTTGACGGCTTGAACGCCCTTGTCGCCCTCGAAAACCGGGAGGTTGAAGTCCTGCTCGGAGCTCTTGGAGGCGTCGGATGTGAAGACAGTAAGTTTCATGTGCGGTCAGTCTCCGGGTTAGGCTTTCTTGGCCTTCTTGGCGCCGCGCACGAGCACGGTGTCGCCATTGGCGCCGGGGATGGCTCCCTTGACGAGGAGCAGATTCTTGTCGGCCAGAACCTTCACGATGCGGAGGTTCTGGACGGTGCGGCGATCGCTGCCCATGTGGCCGGGCATGGCCTGGTTCTTCCAGGTGCGACCGGGGGTCTGGCGCATGCCGATCGCGCCGATGCGGCGATGGAACATCGAGCCGTGCGAGGCGGGACCGCCGCCGGCACCGTGCTTTTTCACGACGCCCTGGAAGCCCTTGCCCTTCGTGATGCCGACGACGTCGATCATCTGGCCTTCGGCGAAGGCGGCGACGGTGACGACGTCACCGGCCTTGAGCGTGGGGGCCTCGGCGAGGCGGATCTCGCTCAGCTCGCGAGGCGTGACCTCGAGGCCGGCCTTCTTGGCGTGGTTGGCTTCGGCCTTGGAGGCGTTCTTCGCCTTCAGGGCGCCGAAACCGATCTGGACGGCATTGTAACCGTCGGTGGCGACGGTCTTGACCTGGACGACCGGGCAGGGGCCGGCTTCGACCACGGTGACGGGCACGAGCACGTTCTGTGCATCGTAGACCTGCGTCATGCCGATTTTCTTACCTAGGAGTGTAGCGATCATGGGCTAAGCGGTAGGTGGCGCGGGGCGCCGTTTGGTTTAGACCTACTTTAGCAAGGGCCGGGATGAGCCGGCTGGCTGCTAAGCTGGTATGTGGGTTGAAAACTTAGACGTTGATGGTGATGTCGACGCCCGACGGAAGGTTGAGCTTCTTGAGTTCGTCCACCGTCTGGGCGGTAGGTTCGAGGATGTCGATGAGGCGCTTGTGCGTGCGGCTCTCGAACTGCTCCATCGACTTCTTGTCGACGTGCGGGGAACGGTTCACGGAGAGCTTTTCGATGCGGGTCGGCAGCGGGATGGGACCCGAGACGCGCGCGCCGGAGCGCTTGGCGGTTTCGACGATTTCCGAGGCCGACTGGTCGATGACGCGATAGTCGAAGCCTTGGAGTTTGATGCGAATGCGTTGGCCTTTCATGGCGTATAAAGAACGGGTTGATCAGGTGCGGGCGGGAGCCTTCACGGAAGTCTCCACGATCTTGGCGAGGAGCGAGTTCGGAACCTGCTCGAAGTGCGACGGCGTGATGGAGGCGCTGGCGCGACCCTTGGAGAGGGAGCGGATGTCGGTGACGTAGCCGAACAGCGTCTCGAGCGGAACCTTCGCGGCGATGATGCAGGCTCCGTTCTTGTTCTCCATGCCCTGGATCTGGCCGCGGCGACGGTTGATGTCGCCCATGAGATCGCCTTGGTAGTCCTCGGGCGTGGTCACCTCGACGCCCATGATGGGCTCGAGGAGGATGGGCTTGGCGGCCTTCATCGCCTCCTTGAAACCGAAGATACCGGCCATCTTGAACGCGAGTTCCGACGAGTCGACCTCGTGGAAGGAACCGTCGACGATGCGGACGATGACGTCCACGACCGGATAACCGGCGACGACGCCGTTGTTCGCGCCCTCGAGGATGCCGTCGGTGGCGGGCTTGATGAATTCCTTCGGGATGACGCCGCCGACGATCTCGTTGACGACCTCGACGCCCTTGCCCTTCTCGTTGGGCTCGATCTTGACGACGACGTGGCCGTACTGGCCCTTGCCACCGGACTGACGGATGAACTTGCCTTCGCCATCGGCGGTGGCCGTGACGGTCTCGCGGTACGCGATCTGGGGCTTGCCGACGGTGGCCTCGACCTTGAATTCGCGCTTCATGCGGTCGACAATGATTTCGAGGTGCAGCTCGCCCATGCCGGCGAGAATCGTCTGGCCGGTATCCTGGTCGGTCTTCACGCGCAGCGTCGGATCCTCGGCCACGAGGCGCTGAAGCGCGATGCCGAGCTTTTCCTGGTCACCCTTCGAGTTCGGCTCGATCGACATCGCGATGACGGGCTCGGGGAAGGACGGCGGCTCGAGGCGGATGTCGTAATCCTCGTGGCAGAGGGTGTCGCCCGTGATGACGTCCTTGACGCCGACGAGGGCGCAGATGTCACCCGAGTAGGCGACATCGATCTCCTCGCGATCCATCGCGCGCATCAACACGAGGCGCGAAACGCGCTCGGAACGGCGGGTGCGGGGGTTGTAGAGGGACATGCCCTTGTTCAGGGTGCCGGTGTAGACGCGATAGAACACGAGCTTGCCGACAAACGGGTCGGTCCAGAGCTTGAAGGCGAGACCGGCGAGCTTGCTCTTGTCATCGACCACGGCTTCGACTTGTTTGCCGTCGCTGTCCTGACCCGTCATCGGCGGAACGTCGATGGGGCTGGGCAGGTAATTCACGACCGCATCGAGCAGGCGCTGGATGCCCTTCTTTTTGAAGGCGGAGCCAGGGATGGCACCGGTGAACTTCATCGAGCAGGTCGCCTTGCGGACGGCGAGGATGAGTTCGGGGGTGGTGATTTCCTGACCTTCGAGATACTTGTTGGCGATGACGTCGTCGAAATCGGAGACGGCCTCGATGAGGCGCTCGCGATATTCCTTCGCCTGGTCCGCGTACTCCGCGGGAATCGCGGAGGTGACCGGATTCATGCCGAGCGCATCCTTCGTGTCGTCGAAGAGGTAGGCGATGTTCTGAACGAGGTCGATGACGCCGTTGAAATTCTCCTCCTGGCCGATCGGGATGTAGAGCGGGTGCGCGTTGGCCTTGAGCTTCTCGCGCATTTCCTCGACGGCGCGGAAGAAGTTGGCGCCGGTGCGGTCCATCTTGTTGACGAACGCAATGCGGGGAACGCCGTATTTGTTGGCCTGACGCCAGACGGTTTCGGACTGGGGCTGCACGCCGGCGACGGCGCAGAACACCGCGATCGCACCGTCGAGCACGCGCATGGAGCGCTCGACCTCGGCGGTGAAGTCGACGTGCCCGGGGGTGTCGATGATGTTGATGCGCTGCTTGATGCCGGCCCAGGGACCGTAGGAGGCGTTCCAAGCGCAGGAAATGGCGGCGGCGGTGATGGTGATGCCGCGCTCGCGCTCCTGCTCCATCCAGTCGGTCACCGCGGTGCCTTCATGCACTTCGCCCATCTTGTGGACCGCGCCGGTGTAGAAAAGAATACGCTCACTCGTGGTCGTCTTGCCGGCGTCGATGTGCGCGGCGATGCCGATGTTGCGCGTCCACTCCAGCGGAAACGCACGGTCCTTGGCGTTGGCCGGGGAGACCTTGTTCTTGTCGGTGACGACGGTGATGTTGATCGGAGAAGACATTGCGTGGAGTCCTTACCAGCGGAGATGGGCGAACGCACGGTTGGCCTGGGCCATCTTGTGCATTTCTTCCTTCTTCTTCACCACGGAGCCCGTGTTGTTGTAGGCGTCGATGATCTCGGCGGCGATGGCCTCGCGCATCGGGATGCCCTTGCGGCCGTTGGCGGCGTCGACGATCCAGCGGAGGGCCAGCGACTCCTGACGCTCGAACGAGATTTCAACCGGAACCTGGTAGGTGGCGCCACCGACGCGGCGGCTCTTCACCTCAAGCTTCGGACGGGCGTTTTCCATCGCGCCCATGAGCAGGTCAACGGGATCACCCTTCTGGAGCTTCTCGCTCACGCGCTCGAAGGCGCCGTAAACGATGCGCTCGGCGAGCGTGCGCTTGCCGCTCTTCATGATGACGTTGATCAAATGGGTCACCAGCGTGCTGTTATAGCGAACATCCGGGACGGTGGGGCGGTGCGTAGCTCTGCGACGACGAGACATGGTGCGAAAAAAGAACGATGGTTACTTGGCCTTCGGGCGCTTGACGCCGTACTTGGAACGGGAACGACGACGCTTCTCCACGCCGGTGGCGTCGAGGGTGCCGCGAACGATGTGGTAACGCACGCCGGGGAGATCCTTCACACGACCGCCGCGCACGAGCACGATCGAGTGCTCCTGGAGGTTGTGCCCCTCGTCGGGGATGTAGGAAATCACTTCCGTGCCATTCGTGAGACGGACCTTGGCGACCTTGCGGATGGCCGAGTTGGGCTTCTTCGGCGTGCGGGTCATGACCTGCACACAAACGCCGCGGCGGAAGGGGTTGCCCTGCAGCGCCGGAGCCTTGGACTTCGCAACGACCTTGCGGCGTCCTTTTCTCACGAGTTGGTTGATGGTTGGCATGTGGTTAGATGGAAGGTTGTGAAAAGTGGAAAAGGCGCGGAACCTACCGGAGCTCGGGCCCCCGGCAAGAACTATTTCGCGCTTTGGTGATAATCACGGTTTCGAGAGGGTTTATTCTGCCCGAAATCGCGGCGTCTCAGGTGCCTCCTTAGTTTGGCTAAAGCGGCTGTAAGTGACGATAGGGAGAGTCAGAAAAGCAGGTCGCAGGAATGTACTTCAAGTGCTAAATCAAGAAAAACAGCCAAAAGTTATTCACAGCCCGTGCCGCCAGCCCCGCCGAAGCTGGCTTTACGATCACCCGCGTCTCCTTCCACCACACGTGAGGGAGACAGCTCTCGCCGGTTGTGTCCGGGCCAAAAAGAACGCCCGGCCCCGAGGGGCCGGGCGAGAAGACACCCGGAGCAAGGCTCTACAGGCATCTTTTTGGCGGGAGGACCTTCAGGCTCCACTCCCTCTCCCAAAAAACAAGACCAATTTTGGCGGAGCGGCTTCAGGAAACACCGTCCTCCAGACGCCTCAGGCGTGACAAGCCCGCCCCACCCTGTCTTGCTTCGACGCCAATGAGTTCGACGAAGTCCACCGGGATCTCCGGCGAGAAATTCAAACCTTGGTTCCGCAACGAACTCATCCGGGCGCTCAAACAGGGTGTCGTGCTTCTGGTCGCGAGCGTGGTCATCAGTTGGGCGGCGACGAGCTTCTCCCCCGGTATCCGCACGCACTGGACCACCTTCAACTACGAACTCTCCAGCGCCGCGCTCGATCAACATCCCGTGGCCCTGGTCCGGACCTTCGCCACGCGTCTGCGCGAAAACGAATATGGCTGGAAACCGCTCGGCCTTAAAACGCCCTTCAACGTCACCGCCGCGCGCGCGGCGCTGAAGCGCGACTACCCCGAGGTGGCCAGCGTCGTGAACGGCGTGCCGCAAGTCCCGCGCGCGCTCGGCCTCAAGCGTGCGAACCCCGAACTCTACGAGCAGAGGCTCGCCTCCTACATGGAACGCCACCGGTGGATCGAGGCCGGCCGCTTCACAAGCCTCTATGATCGCGACGATCTGTTCTCTCCGCCCAACGCAAACGTGAAGCTGGGCCTTTTTGTGACCAAGGCCTTCGGTCTGATCGACGCCTTCATCTACACGATCGGCACCATTGTTGCCGGCGGCCTGCCCGGCGTGTTGCTTTTCGCCACCGTGCTCGCGCTGACCGCCACCCCGCTCTGGCGCTCGCGCCGTCCGGCACGCACATGGCTGAAGGTGCTCGCCTGGCCGACGCTCGGCAGCGCCCTGATCTGGGGGGCGATTTTCTTCATGGCCATCGCGTCGGCCTTCTTCGGCGGCTTCACGCCCAACACCTCGGCCATCGCGCTTATCACCACCCTGCCCCTGCTCTCCACCCTCGCAAAAACCCCGTTGCACCTGGCCGAAACGCTCGTCGCCCAACCCAAACGGTGGGACGGAATCGATCGCCGCAAACCGCGCCGCCCCGAGCCGCCGCCCGGCATGACGGTCCCGCCCATCGGCGGCGCCTGAAGCCCCTTTCCGTTCAGGACAAACCGTCCGCAGTTTTCCGGGCGGGCAATAAATCGCTGAAGCCAGCCGCTTGGTGTGTTGTTTCGGTTCGGCCGGAGCGCCTTTTCAGCCCGTGGTTTGTCATCCAAAAACAAAAAGGCCGCGGCTTGCGCCGCGGCCTTGAAATGAATCGCGAGGATCAGCTCGCCTCGGCCGTGGCCGGCTTCGGAGCCTCGTCCATCGGGATCTCACCGCCGAGCGGGAGCGTGACCTTCAGCTTCTTGTAAGCCGGGAGGCCCGTGCCCGCGGGGATGAGATGACCCATGATGACGTTTTCCTTGAAGCCCTTCAGGCCGTCGACCTTGCCAAGCGTCGAGGCGTCGGTGAGGACGCGGGTCGTCTCCTGGAAGGAGGCGGCCGAGATGAAGCTCTCGGTCTCGAGCGAGGCCTTGGTGATGCCCAGGAGGATCGGCTCGGCTTCGGCGGGCTTGCCGCCGGCGGCCTCGATGCGCTTGTTTTCGCGCAGGAAGGCCGTGCGGTCGATCTGCTCGCCCCAGAACCACTCGGTGTCACCCGGATCGCTGATGCGCACCTTGCGGAGCATCTGGCGGATGATGACCTCGATGTGCTTGTCGTTGATCGACACGCCCTGGAGACGGTAGACCTCCTGCACCTGGCCGATGAGGAACTCGTACAGCGCGGTCGGCCCAAGGATCTCGAGGATCTCGTGCGGATCGGCGGAGCCTTCGGTGAGGTGCTGGCCCTTGTGGACGACGTCGCCGGCCTGCACGATGATGTGCTTGCCGTGCGGGATCAGGTGCTCCTCCTCGGTGCCGGACTCCTCGTTGCGGACGACGAGCTTGCGCTTGCCGCGGATGGAGCCCTCGAACGAGACGACACCGTCGATGCGGGCCATCTCGGCGGCTTCCTTCGGACGGCGGGCTTCGAAGAGCTCGGCCACGCGCGGGAGACCACCGGTGATGTCCTTGGTGACGGACGCCTGGCGGGGCGTCTTGGCGAGCAGCGCACCGGGCTGGATGATGTCGCCTTCGGCGACGGCCACCTGGGCGCCGGTCGGGATCGAGTACGCCGCCACGGGCTTGCCGCTGTCGTCGCGCACTTCGATCTGGGGATTGAGGTCCTCCTTGTGCTCGATGACCACGGTCGCGATGCGGCCGGTGGACTCGTCGAGTTCGCGCTTCACGGTCACACCCGGGATCATGTCCTTGAAGTGGAGCGTGCCGGCCTTCTCGGAGAGCACCGGGATGTTGTACGGGTCCCACTGGGCGATCGTCTGGCCCTTGGTGACCTTGTCGCCGTCACCAACCGAGAGGAAGGTGCCGACCACGATCGGGTAGGCTTCCAACTCGCGGTCGTTGTCGTCGAGGATCTGGATCGAACCGGTCTTGTTGAGGACGATGTTGAACCCTTCGGCGGTCTGCACGAGGCGGAGGCCGCGGTACTTGATGATACCGGTGTTGCGCACCTTGATCTCGGGGTTTTTGGAACCGGCCGAGGCGACGCCACCGATGTGGAACGTACGCATGGTGAGCTGCGTGCCGGGCTCGCCGATGGACTGGGCGGCAATGATGCCGACGGAATCGCCCTGCTTGGCGACCTTGTTGGTCGCCGGGTTGATGCCGTAGGACTTCGCGTCGATGCCGTGATCGCTCGTGGAGGTGAGCGGGGACATGACCTTGACGCGCTCGATGCCGGAATCCTCGATGCGGCGGGACAGCTCCTCGGTGACGAGTTCACCGGCGCCGACGAGGGCCTTGGTGGGATTGAGCGGATCCATGACGTCATCGGCCGAGAAGCGGCCGACGATGCGCTCGGCGAGCGAGACCAGCATGGTTTCGCCTTCGAAGATCGCCTTCTTCCAGATGCCGTCGCGGCTGCCGCAATCCTCCTCGGTGATGACCACGTCCATGGCCACGTCGCAGAGCTTGCGGGTCATGTAACCGGCGTCGGCGGTCTTGAGCGCGGTGTCGGCGAGACCCTTGCGGGCGCCGTGCGTCGAGATGAAGTACTCGAGCACCGTGAGGCCCTCGCGGAACGAGGACAGGATGGGGCGCTCGATGATCTCGCCGGAGGGCTTGGCCATGAGGCCGCGGAGACCGCAGAGCTGGCGCACCTGCTGTTTGTTACCGCGGGCGCCGGAGTCCATCATGATGTAGACGGGGTTCACCTCGACGCGGCCGTCGTTGTTCTCGAGCTTCGAGAACACGGACTTCGCGATGCGATCGGTGGCGCCGGTCCAGATGTCGATGATCTTGTTGTAGCGCTCGCCGGAGGTGATGATGCCCTTCTTGTACTGGGACTCGACCTCGTCGACCTTCTTGCGGGCGTCGCCGACGATCTCCTTCTTGTTCTCGGGGATGATCATGTCGTCGATGCCGATCGAGATGCCGGCCTGGAAGGCGGTCTGGAAGCCCAGTTCCTTCAGCTTGTCCAGCGTCTCGACGGTCACGCGTTCGCCGGCGACCTTGTAGGTGTTGAGGATCAGGTCGCCCAGCTTGCCCTTCGGCACGGGGAAGTTGATGAAGCCGAGACCGGCGGGCCAGATCTGGTTGAAGATCACGCGGCCGACGGTCGTGAGGAGGACCTTGCGCTCCTTGTTGCCGAAGACGGTGTCCTTGCCGAAGTCGGGATTCGGCACCTGGATCCAGTCGTGCATCTTGAGGGCGCCGTCCGCCTTGACGTACTGCACTTCCTGCAGGCCGGAGAGCAGCGGCACGTGGGTGCCCTTGGCGGGCTTGGTGCGCGGCTCGACGGTGAGGTAGTAGGCGCCGAGGACGATGTCCTGCGAGGGCGTGAGGATCGGCTTGCCCGAGGAGGGCGAGAAGATGTTGTTCGTGGACATCATCAGGAGCTTGCACTCCAGGATGGCCTCGAGCGACAGCGGCACGTGCACGGCCATCTGGTCACCGTCGAAGTCGGCGTTGTACGCCGTGCAGACGAGCGGGTGGACGCGGATGGACGAACCCTCGATGAGCACGGGCTCGAAGGCCTGGATCGAGAGACGGTGCAGCGTCGGCGCGCGGTTGAGCAGCACCGGGTGGCCCTTGGTGACTTCCTCGAGGATGTCCCAGACTTCCGGGGACTTCTTCTCGATCATCTTGCGGGCACCGCGGACGGTGTGCACGAAACCGAGTTCCTTGAGGCGGCGGATGATGAACGGCTCGAAAAGGACGAGCGCCATCTTCTTCGGCAGACCGCACTGGTTGAGCTTGAGCTCGGGACCGATGACGATGACGGAACGGCCGGAGTAGTCGACGCGCTTGCCGAGGAGGTTCTGGCGGAAGCGGCCCTGCTTGCCCTTGAGCATGTCGGAAAGCGACTTCAGGGCACGGTTGCCGGCACCCGTGACGGGGCGGCCATGGCGGCCGTTGTCGAACAGAGCGTCGACGGCCTCCTGGAGCATGCGCTTTTCGTTGTGGATGATGACGTCGGGCGTCTTCAGCTGCATCAGATTCCGCAGACGGTTGTTGCGGTTGATGACGCGGCGGTAGAGGTCGTTGAGATCGGAGGTCGCGAAGCGGCCGCCCTCGAGCGGGACGAGCGGGCGCAGGTCCGGCGGGATGACGGGCAGCACTTCCATGACCATCCACTCGGGACGGGACTTGGAGCTGATGAAGCCGCCGATGACCTTGAGGCGCTTGGAGAGCTTCTTCTTGATCTGCTTCGAACGCGTGGCGCGCATCGTCTCGTGCAGCTCGGCGACGGTGGCCTCCATGTCGACCTGGGTGAGCACGTCGCGCACGGCCTCGGCGCCCATCTTGGCGGTGAAGGCATCGGCGCCGTACTCGTCCACGGCCTGCTGGTACTCCGTCTCGGTGAGGAGCTGCTTGAGTTCGAGCGGGGTCTTGCCCGGGTTCGTCACCATGTAGTTCTCGTAGTAGATGACGCGCTCGAGGGAACGGGCGGTCATGTCGAGCAGGAGGCCGAGGCGGCTCGGCATGCTCTTGAGGAACCAGATGTGGGCGACCGGGACGGCCAGCTCGATGTGGCCCATGCGCTCGCGGCGGACGCGGGCGATGGTGACCTCGACGCCGCAGCGGTCGCAGACGACGTCCTTGTACTTGATGCGCTTGTACTTTCCGCAGGCGCACTCGTAGTCGCGCACGGGGCCGAAGATCTTCTGGCAGAAGAGGCCGCCCGGCTCGGGCTTGAACGTGCGGTAGTTGATGGTCTCGGGATTCTTGACCTCACCCTTCGACCACGCGCGGATGGTTTCCGGCGCGGCGACGGTGATGGAAACGCTGTCGAAGAGATTTTCGTCCGAACCGAGGACGGAACGGACTTCTTCGCGGGCTTGTTCGGTGCTCATGGCGATTGTGCTCCCAGTATCGTGTTAAGGGTTAGCGGGCGCCGCCGAGGGCTTCCCCAAGGGCGGTGCGTTTGTTGAGCCGGATGTCGAGGCCGAGGGCCTGCATTTCCTTGACCAACACGTTGAACGACTCGGGCGTGCCGGCGCTCAGCGTGTTGTCGCCCTTGACGAGCGACTCGTAGATCTTGGTGCGGCCGTTGACGTCGTCGGACTTGACGGTGAGGAGCTCCTGCAGGGTGTGCGCCGCGCCGTAGGCTTCGAGCGCCCACACCTCCATTTCGCCGAAGCGCTGGCCGCCGTACTGGGCCTTGCCGCCCAGGGGCTGCTGCGTGACGAGGGAGTACGGACCGACCGCGCGCGCGTGGATCTTGTGCGACACGAGGTGGTTCAGCTTCATCATGTAGATGTAGCCGACGACGACTTCCTGATCGAGCTTCTCGCCGGTGCGTCCGTCGAAGAGCGTGGCCTTGCCGTTGGTGCCGACGCACACGGGGTGGCCGTGCTTCTTCTCGGACTCGATGGCGTCCTTGAGGTATTCGCGGACCTTCTTCTCGGAGATACCGTCGAAGACGGGGGTCGCGACCTTCAGGCCGAGCTTTTTGCAGGCCCAGCCGAGGTGCGTCTCGAGCACCTGGCCCACGTTCATGCGCGAAGGCACGCCGAGGGGGTTGAGGCAGATTTCGATCGGGGTGCCGTCGGGCAGGAAGGGCATGTCTTCCTCGGGCACGATCTTGGCGACCACGCCCTTGTTGCCGTGACGGCCGGCCATCTTGTCGCCGACCTCGAGCTTCTGCTTGGTGGCGATGTAGACCTTGACCTGCTTGATGACGCCGGGGCCGCCATCCTCACCGGTCTCGATGGAGGCGATCTTGCGCTCGCGGTCGCCTTCCAGCTCGTCGAACTTCGACTGGAAGGAGGCGATGATCTCCATGATCTTGATGCGGACGGGCGAAGGATCGATTTCGATGTGCTTCGCGACGGCGGCCAGCTTGCGGAGGAGCGTCTTGGTGATCTTGCGGTTGGCCGGGATGATGATTTCGCCGGTCTGGCCGTTGATCACGTCGAGCGGGATCTTCTCGCCGAGGAGGATGTTGGACAGGGCCTCCGTGAGCTGCTCGCGGAGCTTGTCCATCTGGGTCTTGTAGTCCTCCTGGATCTGCTTCACCTGGCGGCGGCGGTCGGACGGGGACATGCGGTCGCGCTCCGCGTCGAGGCGGCTGGTCGAGACCTTCACGTCCATGATGATGCCGTTCACGCCGGAGGGGACGATGAGGGAGGTGTCCTTCACGTCGGCGGCCTTCTCACCGAAGATGGCGCGGAGGAGCTTTTCCTCGGGCGCGAGCTCGGTCTCGGACTTCGGGGTGATCTTGCCGACGAGGATGTCGCCGGGCTTCACCTCCGCACCGACGCGGATGACGCCGTTGTGATCGAGGTTCTTGAGCGCTTCCTCGCCGATGTTCGGGATGTCGCGCGTGATCTCCTCGGGCCCGAGCTTGGTGTCGCGGGCGGTGACCTCGAATTCCTGGATGTGGATCGAGGTGAAGATGTCCTCCTTGAGGACCTTCTCGGAGATGAGGATGGCGTCCTCGAAGTTGTAGCCGTTCCACGGCATGAAGCCGACGAGCACGTTGCGGCCGAGCGCGAGCTCGCCATGATCGGTCGAGGGACCGTCGGCGATGCAGTCGCCCTTCTTCACCTTCTGGCCCTTCTTGACGATCGGGCGCTGGGAGAAACAGGTGCCGGCGTTCGAGCGCATGAACTTGCGGAGCTCATACACGAACACGTGGTCCTTCGGGTTGTGCTTCGGGTGGCGGGGCAGCTCGCCGTCCTTGGTGACGATGATCTGCTTCGCGTCCACGGAGGCGACGATGCCGGACTCCTCGGCGATGACGACCGTCTTGGAGTCGCCGGCGAGGCGGGACTCGAGACCGGTGCCGACGAACGGCGCCTCGGTCTGCAGGAGCGGCACGCCCTGGCGTTGCATGTTCGAGCCCATGAGCGCGCGATTGGCGTCGTCGTGCTCGAGGAAGGGGATGAGACCGGCGGCGACGGAGACGACCTGCTTCGGCGAGACGTCCATCAGGTCCACCTCGTCGGCGGTGACTTCGAGGAAGTTGCCGGAGTTACGGGCGGTGACCTTGCCGATGAAGTTGCCCTTCTCGTCGACTTCGGCGTTCGCCTGGGCGATCGTCTTGCCTTCCTCCTGGTCGGCGGTGAGGTAGACGACCTTGTCGAGCACGCGGCCCTTCTCCACGAGGCGGTAGGGAGCTTCGATGAAGCCGAACTCGTTCACGCGGGCGTAGGTCGAGAGGGAGTTGATGAGACCGATGTTCGGACCTTCGGGGGTCTCGATCGGGCAGATGCGGCCGTAGTGCGACGGATGCACGTCGCGGACTTCGAAGCCGGCGCGCTCGCGGTTGAGACCGCCCGGTCCAAGGGCCGACAGACGGCGCTTGTGGGTGAGCTCGGCGAGCGGGTTGATCTGGTCCATGAACTGCGACAGCTGCGAACGGGCGAAGAAGTCGCGGATCACGGTCGTCAGGGCCTTCGGGTTGATCAGCTTCTGCGGCGTGATCGAGTCGACGGATTGGTCGTAGAGCGTCATGCGCTCGCGCACCAAACGCTCGGTACGGGAGAGGCCGACGCGGCACTGGTTGGCGAGCAGTTCGCCCACGGTGCGCACGCGGCGCGAGCCGAGGTGATCGATGTCGTCGACGATGCCGTCGCTCTTCTTGAGGCGGACGAGATACTTGGTGGCGGCGACCACGTCGGCGCTCTCGAGGATGCGGTTCTCGAGGTCGATCTTGAGGTCGAGCTTCTGGTTGATCTTGTAGCGACCGACACGGCCGAGGTCGTAGCGCTTGGGATCGAAGAACAGGCGCTTGAGCAGGGCCTTGGCGTTCGCCGTGGTCGGCGGCTCGCCCGGACGCAGCTTCTTGTAGATTTCCTTGAGCGCCTCCTCCTCGTTGCGGGTCGGGTCCTTCTTGAGCGCGCGGATGATGGCGCCCTCGTCGGCCGTCGTGTCGATGACGCGCATCGACTTGATGTCGTGCTTCTCGAAGGTGCGGACGATGGCCTTGGTGAGCGGCTCGAAGGCACGGGCGAGCACGACACCCTTCTGGGCGTCGATCACGTCCTCGACGAGGACGAGCGTCGACACGTTCTCCATGTCGAGGGCCTTGCTGACCTTGAGATCCTGCAGCTCGTAGAAGAGATTGAGGATGTCGAGGTCGTTGCTGAAGCCGATGGCGCGGAGCAGCGTCGTGATGAGGAATTTCCGGCGGCGGCGGCGGCGGTCGAGGTAGACGTAGAGCAGATCGTTGTTGTCGAACTGCACCTCGAGCCAGGTGCCGCGGTCGGGGATGATGCGGAAGGAGTGCAGCAGCTTGCCGTTCGGATGCGTGGCGACCTCGAAGCAGATGCCGGGCGAGCGGTGCAGCTGGGAGACGACGACGCGCTCGGCGCCGTTGATGATGAACGAGCCGCGCTCGGTGACCATCGGGATGTCGCCCATGAAGATCTCCTCGTCCTTGATGAAGTCCTCCTCGCGGAGGCGGAGCTTCACGTAAAGCGGGACGGCGTAGGTGGTGCCCTCGCGGAGGCACTCGATCTCCGAGCTCTTGGCGTCGCCGATCGTGTAGGACACGTACTCGAGCGTCAGGCGCTCGTCATAGGAATGGATCGGGAAGACCTCCCTGAAGACGGCCTCGAGGCCGTAGGGCTTCCGCTGCTTCTCGGGCGTGTCCTTCTGGAGGTACTCGAGATACGAGCTGATCTGGAGCTCGATCAGGTTCGGCGGCTGGATGACTTCGCGGAGTTTGCCGAAGTTGATGCGTTCGGAGTGAGTGCGGTCGGCCATGGAATTTCCCGTTGAGATGTGGAACGAAACGAAAGTGACGGACTCAGCGTTTCAGGAGCGAAACGCCGGCAGTAATGCGCCCGGACGCGAGGCCGCGGGACGCGGAAAGAACGAAAGAACAAAAGCCGAAGGACAGGCCGCGGTTGGACGCGGCCTGTCCGGGGAAGGAACGAATTGAAGAGTCGGTAAACGCCAAGCAGCGGTTACTTGAGCTCCACTTTGGCACCGGCGGCCTCGAGCTTCTTCTTGATCTCCTCGGCCTCGGCCTTGGAAGCGCCCTCCTTGACGGGCTTCGGCGCGCCCTCGACGAGATCCTTGGCCTCCTTGAGACCGAGGCCCGTGATGGCACGGACTTCCTTGATGACGCCGATCTTGTTCGCGCCGGCGTCCGTGAGGACGACGTTGAACTCGGTTTTCTCCTCGGCGGGGGCGGCGCCAGCGGCGGCGGCGCCGGGGGCGGCGACCGCGACGGCGGCGGCGGCGGAAACGCCCCACTTGGCCTCGAGGTCCTTGACGAGAGCGGCGAGCTCAAGAATGGGCTGGGCGGACAGCCACTCGATGACTTGGTCTTTGGTGATGTTGCTCATGATGGTCTCCTGAAGCGGATAGCGGTCTCGATTGGTGAAACGCGTTTAAGGGACGTATCCCCTAGCCTGCTCCTTTGGATGTTTGGGCTCCCCGGCTTGCGCCGGGGAAAGGGTTGATGGGACGGGTTAGGCGGCCGGAGCAGCGGGCTGCTCCTTCTTGACCTTGGCGTCGAGGACGCGGACGAAGGCGGCACCGGTCTGCGTGAGCAGGCCGAGCAGCTGGGCGCGGAGGACGTCGAGCGAAGGCAGATCGGCGAGCTTGGCCAGGTCGGCGGCGCTCATCAGCTTCTTGTCGATCACGCCGACCTTCACCTCGAGCTTCTGCTTTTCCTCGAAGAACTTCTTGAGGACCTTGGCGATGCCCGGGGTGTTATTGCCGCCGACGACCACGGCCGTCTGGCCGGCGAGGGAGGCATCGAGGTCGGGCAGGCCAAGGGCCTTGGCCGCGACACGGAAGGAGCTGTTCTTCACGACGTGGAACTCGGCCTTCTCGACGGCGAGGCGCTTGCGCAGCTCGGCGGTCTCGGAGACGGTCAGTTTCGTGAAATTGGCGAGGATGACGTAGTCGGACTTCTTCAGGTGCCCGCTGACTTCATCGATCAGGTATTGTTTTTCGGCTCTCATGGTGCGGCGCTCCTTAGAACTTGTTGAACTCGGTGGCGGCCAGCTTCACGCCCGGGCTCATGGACGCGGAGATGGTGACGCTCTTGATGTAGTGGCCCTTGAATGCGGCCGGCTTGGCCTTGCCGATGGCCTCGATGACCGCGGCGGCGTTCTCGACGATCTGGGCGGGGGTGAAGGAGCGCTTGCCCACGCCGACGCCGATGTTGGCGGTCTTGTCGACCTTGAACTCCACGCGGCCGGCCTTCACGGCCTTGATGCCAGCGGCGACGTCGTCGGTGACGGTGCCGGACTTCGGGTTGGGCATGAGGCCCTTGGGACCGAGCACGCGGGCGAGCGTGCGGACCTGCTTCATGGCCTCGGTGGTCGCGATGGCGACGTCGAAGTCGAGCCAGCCTTCGTTGATCTTGGCCATCAGGTCGGCGAGGCCGGCCTGGTCGGCGCCCGCGGCAAGGGCCTTCTCCGGGTCGTCGGTGAAGACGATCACGCGGATCTTCTTGCCGGAGCCGTTGGGCAGCGGCGTGGTGCCGCGCACCATCTGGTCGCCCTGGGCGGGATCGACGCCGAGGCGGAACGACAGCTCGACGGTCTCGTCGAACTTGGTCTTCGGGAACTTGGCGAGGATATCCACCGCTTCGGCGAGGGAATATTCCTTGGTGAGGTCAGCGACCTTGGCGGCGCTGTTGTATCGTTTGCTGTGTTTGACGGGCATGGGTTACTCCTTGCGGTGCGAACGTCCCGGGGGACTCCCGCGGTGAGTGGTTGGACGGGCGAAACTCAGTCGACGACCTCGATGCCCATGTTCTTCGCGGTGCCGGCGATCATGCGGATCGCGGCCTCGTCGGAGCTGGCGTTGAGGTCGGCCTTCTTGATTTTGATGATCTCGAGGATCTGCTTCTTGGTCACCTTGCCGACCTTGTCGGAATTCGGCTTGGCGGAACCGGAGGCGACGCCGGCGGCCTTCTTGAGGAGCACGGAAGCCGGCGGGGACTTCAGGATGAACGTGAAGGACTTGTCGGAGTAGACGGTGATCACCACGGGGATGATCATGCCGTTCTGGTCCTTGGTCTTCGCGTTGAACTCCTTGCAGAAGCCCATGATGTTGACGCCCTGCGCGCCGAGGGCGGGACCGACGGGAGGAGCAGGATTGGCGGCACCGGCGGGCAGCTGGAGGCGCACGTAACCTTGAATTTTCTTGGCCATGTTGAGCTAGGGATGACTGGTTGTGGTGAGGGCGGCTGGATCAGCTTTCAGAGGCGCGCTGGACCTGCCAGTATTCGAGTTCGACGGGCGTAAACCGTCCGAAAATGGAAACGGAAATCTTGAGCTTGCCGCGGGTCGGGTCGACCTCGTCGACGCGGCCGGTGAGGTTGGCGAAGGCGCCGTCGGTGATCTTGAGTTCCTCGCCGACCTCGAAGGTGACCTTCGGCACTTCCTTGCCGCTGGCGGCCTCGACGCGGGCCTTGATCTCGTCGATCTCGGTCTGGCGGAGCGGAGCGGGGTTGTCGCCGCCCACGAAGCCGATCACGCCGGCCGCGTCCTTCACGAAATAAAACGGCTTGATCATGACCTTCTTCGACTCGTCGAAGAGGCACATGTTGATGAACACGTAACCCGGATAGAGCTTGCGGGTCTTGACGGACTTCTTGCCGCCCTTGACCTCGGACACGACCTCCGTGGGCAGCAGCACCTCGTGGATCAGGTCGTCGAGCTCCTCGGCCTTTTTGAACTTCTCGATGTAGTTCTTCACCTTGTTCTCCTGGCCGGAGAGCGTATGGAGCGCGAACCACTGGGCGTTGGAAGTCTGGGTGGACATCGGGGGTCGGGGAAACGAAACGGTTTAGCGGCTGACCCACTCGGTCACGGCATTGACCACGTTGAGCAGGGCGAAATCGCTGATGCTGGTGAAGAGGCCGAGCAGGAGGCAGGCAACGACGACGACGATAGTCGAGTCCTTGAGTTCTGACTTGGTCGGCCAGCTGGCCTTCTGCAGCTCGCCGATGAGCTCGCTGAAGAAGAGACGGGCGCTGCGGAACGGATTTGCCATGGGAATTATCGGGAAAGTGGCAGGGGCGGAGGGAATCGAACCCCCAACCAACGGTTTTGGAGACCGCTACTCTACCAATTGAGCTACACCCCTGTGATTATTTCTTTTAGACGACACAGCCGGGACCCCAAAAAGGAGCCCCGGCGGCGTCGGTTTGAAGCTGGTTGAAGGACGCTTACTCGACGATCTCGGTGATACGACCGGCACCGATGGTGCGGCCGCCTTCACGGATGGCGAACTTCTGGAGCTTCTCCATGGCGATCGGAGCGATGAGCTCGATGTCCACGGAGATGTTGTCGCCAGGCATGATCATCTCGACGCCCTTCGGCAGGTTCACCACGCCGGTCACGTCCGTCGTGCGGAAGTAGAACTGCGGGCGGTAACCGGTGAAGAACGGCGTGTGGCGGCCACCCTCGTCCTTGGAGAGGACGTAGATCTCGGCCTTGGCCTTCTTGTGCGGGTTGATGGACTTCGGGGCGGCGATGACCTGGCCGCGCTCGATGCCGTCCTTGTCGATACCGCGAAGGAGGATGCCGACGTTGTCGCCCGCCTGACCCTGGTCGAGGAGCTTGCGGAACATTTCGATGCCGGTCACGACGGTGGTCGTGGTGTCCTTGAGGCCGACGATCTCAACATTGTCGTTGAGCTTGACGATGCCGCGCTCGATACGACCGGTGGCGACGGTGCCGCGGCCGGTGATCGAGAAGACGTCCTCGACGGACATCAGGAAGGGCTTGTCGAGCTCGCGCTGCGGCTCGGGGATCTCAGCGTCGATCGCCTCCATCAGGGCCTGGATGGCGGCCTCGCCCTCGGGCTTGCCCTCGAGCGCGGCGGTGGCGGAACCGCGGATGATCTTGGCGTTCTTGCCGTCGAACTGGTACTTGGAGAGGAGATCGCGGATCTCTTCCTCGACGAGGTCGAGGAGGTCCTTGTCGTCGATGAGGTCGACCTTGTTGAGGAACACCACGATCTTCGGCACGCCGACCTGGCGGGCGAGGAGGATGTGCTCGCGGGTCTGCGGCATCGGGCCGTCAGCGGCGGAAACCACCAGGATCGCACCGTCCATCTGGGCGGCGCCGGTGATCATGTTCTTCACGAAGTCGGCGTGGCCGGGGCAGTCGACGTGCGCATAGTGACGCTTGTCGGACTCGTACTCCACGTGGGCGACCGAGATCGTCACGATCTTGGAAGCGTCGCGCACGGTGCCGCCCTTGGCGATATCGGCGTAGGTCTTCACCTCGGCGAGACCCTTGCGGGCCTGCACGGCGAGGATCGAAGTGGTCAGCGTGGTCTTGCCGTGGTCGACGTGACCGATGGTGCCGACGTTGACGTGCGGCTTTTTGCGTTCGAATGTTCCTTTAGCCATGTGGAGCTTGGAGTATGTTGTTGTGGTTGAAGTTGTTGATTTTGATTAACGTCGAATCACCGACGGGTGGTACCCTGGAGCCCAGAACCGGATTCGAACCGGCGACCTCGTCCTTACCAAGAACGTGCTCTGCCAACTGAGCTATCTGGGCAGACCAAAGCACTGGCAAAAAACAAAGAGAACGACGAGGGAATGATCCCTGAAAAAGTCCGTCAACTAGATTTTGCGCGATTTTGCCAAAATTCCTACGCGCCGACCACGACCCGATAACGACCGGGCGACAAACGCTCACCCAGATGGTAGGTCGTCGTGAGGTAGGTTCGGAAATATTCATCCACCTCCTCCCACCCTGACCCCGTGAGCAGGAGCGGAGCCCCGACCAAGCCGCTCGGGCCCACCACAACCATGAACTCCAGCGGGGCAAAGTCCGTCCTGGGTAATTGGATTCCCGTAAGGGACTGCTCTATAACATTTAAAGCCTCCCCCACCCGGCTCACCTCCAGGTAGGCAGCTCGCACCGGCAAGGTGGCAACACGTGTGTCAACCCGGCCCATGCCGGCAAAGGGTGCTTCATTCCCCTGTACCAACACGTCCGACAACTTCTCGGGTACCGGTGCCGCCTCGTCCACATGAGGGGCGATGCCCTGCTCCGCCACGATGAGCTTGGGCTCAAAGCTTCCGAAAAACTGCCCTGGCTGCCGCAAGCGGCCTTCGCTCAGCGGACGCTGCCCGTAATTCCACTCGGTCGGAAAAAACAACGGCGTCGGGTCCATCAGCTCGGCCTTTTCCTGCAAAATGCGGCTGCCGTCGGCTGAACCCGCGCCTGCCAGCTGGACAAACGGCTGCGCGCCGCGGACCGGACCGGCGTCCGGCACCTGTCGGCTCCACGCCCACCAACTCCACGCCCCGATCCCGACGACCGATGCGGCCAGGCCGAACCAGACACGGCGCTTGATGATGAATCGCGCTTCCGGCATCTCCATTGGGTGCCGCGCTCAGGGAGCGGCGCTGGTTTGCGGAGGCTCCGCCGCCGCGAGCACATGCGCGAATCCCACCTGCCGCGCCATTTCGCAAAGATCCAGGAACGCCTGCATGGAGACCTGCCGGTCCGCGCGCACGAGCAACACCGCGCCGGGATGCTGCTTCGCATAGACCTCCATGTGCCGGCGCAGCTCGGCGAGCGTGTATTTGCCGCCCTCGAAGAGGATCACGTTGTCGCGACGGTAGCTCACCACCACCGACGTCGGCGCGGCGACCTGCGTGCCTCCGCCCACCTGTGGCAAGACCAGCTCGGCCTCGCTCGACACCCCGATCGGCAGACCCGGGGCCAGCACGAAACGCGATCCGAGCAGGGCAAAGAACAACACGATGACGCCCACGTTCACCCAGGCGAAAAAATCCAGGTCGCGCGGGGGCGGGCTGAGCCGCGAACGAAGTTCAAGCGGCCCGGTGATCATGCCTTGTCCCCCGGCTCACGGTGCGCGCCTTGGAGATATCGGAGCAGTTCGTTGCCGGCCCATTCCATGTCCTGCACGAGTGCGCGCACCCGGCTGGTCAGGAAATGCCGGCCGAGATGGGCGGGGATCGCGACCATGAGGCCGGCCGCGGCCGTGAGCAGCGCCTCCCACATGCCGCCGGCGAGCACCGCCGGCGTGGCGTAATCGCCGCCTTGGTTGAACAGCCAGAAGGTGCGGATCATGCCCAGCAGCGTTCCCAGCAGGCCGAACAACGGCGCGATCTGCGCGATCGCCGCCAGCGCCCCGACCCGGCGCTCGAGCACGGGCAGTTCCGTCAGCGCCGCCTCCTGTACCGCATGCCGCAGCGCCGCCTCGTCCTCGTTCGCGTGGCGGAGCCCGGCCTTCACCAGCTTGGCCACGGGACCGGGCGTCTCCTCGCATAGCGTGAGCGCCTCCATCAGCCGGTCCTTCTGCAGAAGGTTCTTGATGCCGCCGAGAAACTCCGTCGAGCGGATCTGGCTCCGGTGCAAAAACAGCGCGCGCTCGACGAACACCACGATCGCCGCGAGCCCGAGCAGCAGCAGCAGCCACATCACGGGACCGCCCTTCGCGAAGACACTGTAACTGAAAGCCGTCATGATTGGGTGCGCATGATGCCCCGGCGCTCCGGTGCGTCCATGCCAAAGCTCACGGCGCGCCGCCTCCCGCGGCGCGGAACCGCGCCAGCTTCGCCTGCGCCTGCGCGGAACCGCCGAGCCGGTTGTCCACGATCAGCTGGTAGGCCCGCTGCGCCTCGTCGAACCGGCCGGCGTCCTCGTGGATCTGCGCGAGCTCGAGCAGCGACCGCGACAGCCAGTAACGCCCCTTGGCGCCGAGCCGCCCCGCCATCGCCGGATCCAGCAGGAACCCCTGCACCACCGACCAGAAGACACCCTGCGCCTTTTCGGGCTGGCTTCGTTTCGCGAGCGCATAGCCCCATTTGAAGCCGGCCTCCACGCGCAGGTCGGGCGGGGCCGACGGCAGGTCGCGCAACCGCTCGAACAACGCCGAGGCGCTCTCGTAATTCGAGACGTTGTTGGCGCCCTGCGCGAACAGCGTGTCGGCCAGCGCCAGTTGCGCGAGCAGTTCGTCGGGATGCCCCGCGTAATTGTTCACCAGGTACTCGTAGACCAGGCGGGCGTTCGGAAAATCGTTCAGCTTGCGCAGCAGATCGCCCTGCTTGAGCCGCGCATGGAAAACGACCGGATCGCGCGGGTAATCGCGGATGAGGCGCTCGAGCAGTTCATTGGCCTCCCGCAGATGGCGGTCGAGCCCCTGGCGTTCGAGCAGCAGAGCGGCCTGATAAAGCGCCAGCGGCGCGTATTCGCTCTGCGGGTAGCCGGCGGGATCAACAAAGCCGATCAGGACGCGCTGGGCCCCCGCGAGATCGCCGCGCTGCGAGAGATGTCCGGCCTGCACCAGATAGGAATATTCGGCGGCAACCGTACGCCGGTACTCCGCCCGCAAACGCTCGAAGACCGCCAGCCCTTCCGCGTCGCGACCGAGCGACAGCAAAGACTGGGCCTTCAGCAAGAGCGCCGTGCTCGTCACATCCGTGCGCAGCGTCGCCTCGAGCGCGGGGCTGCCCTTGAGCTGCTCCAGCAGTTCGTCGGCCTGGCGGAGCGCGGTTTCGGCCTGGCCGCTGTCGAACGCCAGCCGGGCCCTCAGCCACATCAAACGGATGCGCAACTCCTCCGGCACGCCGGCCGACCCGCCGGAGAGCAGGCGGTCCACGCGCGCATAGGCCGCCTGCGTCTGGCCGTGAACCTGCATCTCGCGCACGAGGTTCCATTCGGCCTGCCAGCGGTTGACCGGATCGAAGGCCGGCTCCGTCGCCGCCGCATCCAGCTGCTGCGCCGCAATCTCGAGCCGGTCGGCCCGGATCTCGGACAACACGCGCTGAAAGATGAGCACGCCCGCCGGTGCGGCGAGCGGCGCCTCCCGCAGGGCCGCGTCGTAGGCATCGGCGGCGTTGCGGTAATCCTCGGCGCGGAAAAAAGCCTCGGCCAGGAGCACACCCAGTTCGGCGCGATTGCGTCCCGCTCCCAGCACGCCGCGCAATTGCGCAATCAGGTCGGCCGCCGACCGGTAGCGTTTCAAATCCCAGGCCACCGACAGGCGCACATCCAGCGCGGCCGGACGCAGCGCCGTGGCCGGGTGGCTCTCCAGCAGCCGGCGGGCCTCCTCCTCCGCGAGCGCATAATCCTTGTCGATCAGGGCGGACTGCGCGCGCACCAGCAGCAGATCCTCGACGATCGGACTCGGCGGCGTCGCATCGATCAACGTGCCGAGATCGCGCCGAAGCTGCTCGCGTTCCGCCGGCGTCCGGGCCCCGCGCACCAGCAGATGCAGCGCCAGCCGGCGCGTCTCGGGCCGCTGGGCGTCACGCACCAGTTGCCGGAAGGCCTGGCGACCAGCCCCGCTTTCCGCGCCGGCGATAAGCCCGAGCAGGAGCCGGAACTGGTCGGCCACGTTGCGCTCCGTCGCCGGGATGAACGGCAGCTGGCGCTCCAGCACCGCCTGCGCCTCGCCCGACCGGCCGAGGGCCGCCAGCGCGGCGGCATAGGAACGCGCCGCGTCGTAGCCGGTGCGCTGCCCCTGGAAACGCTCCATGTTGCCGCGCAGGACGCCCAGCCGCGACTCGTCGACCTGACCAGCCTGCAGACGCGACTGCTCGCGGCCCAGTTCGAAGCGGGCCCGCTGCAGATCGGACACCGCCGCATCCATCGCCTGCGCATACAGGGTGTTGGCCTGCGTGATGTCCCCTTCGCCAAGGACGATCGTTGCGGATAGAAAATACCACCACCCGCGATCCGGCCCGGGCAATTCGTCGACCTTGCTCGCGTTGAGTCCGGCGCGCGCCTGCGCCGTGCGCCCCGCCGCGGCGGCCACGAGACCGACCCGCAACTGGTAGGCGCTGTTCTCCGGGCCGCTGTAATCCAGCAAAGCGCGCTCCGCATTCGCGATCTCGCCCGCATCGAGCAACGCGGTCACCAGCGACAGCGTCACACGCGCGCGCAGCTCGCCACCGATCGCGGGATCCCCGAGGATCTGCCGGTACAGGCCGGCGGCCGTCGCCGGAAATCCGGTCTGCAACGCCTGGTCGGCGCGGCCTTCGGTGATGATCCAGTGGCCGGGCACGGCGCGCGCGGCGGCCGCAGCATCGGCCAGCGGGCTCGGATCCGCGACCTGCGCGGTGACACGGCCGGCCAGCAGGCACAGCAACAGCAGAAGGGGGCGCACCGGCGTCTTCATGGACGGCGCATCGTGCAACCCGCCGCTGGGGCTGGCAAGCGCCGCCTGCTCCAAAGTTGCCGCCGGCCTGTAATGGGAAATTTCTCGCACCGCATGGCGGCTTTCGACACACATGCGCTCGCTCGGTTCAACCCTCCTCCCTTATGAGTATCGCCCTTGTTCTCCTCCTCGTCCTCCTCGGCGGCGCGCTGTTGGTCGGCCTCTGGCTCATCGGCGCCTACAACGGCCTCGTCACGCTGCGCAACCGCTTCAAGAACGCCTTCGCCCAGATCGACGTCCAGCTGAAGCGCCGCTACGACCTCATTCCGAATCTGGTCGAGACCGCGAAGGGCTACCTCAAACACGAGCGTGAAACCCTCGAGGCCGTCATCCAGGCACGCAACATCGCCGCCACCGCAGCCAAGGCCGCCGCCGCCAACCCGGCCGACGCCGCAGCCATGAAGGGCCTGCTCGGCGCCGAGTCCGGCCTCGCCGGCGCCCTCTCCCGCCTGATGGTCGTCTCCGAGGCCTACCCCGACCTCAAGGCCAACCAGAACATGATGCAACTCACCGAGGAGCTCACCTCCACGGAAAACAAGATCTCCTTCGCCCGCCAGGCGTACAACGACGCCGTCACCACCTACAACACGAAGCGCGAGGTATTTCCCACCAACCTCATCGCCGGCATGTTCAACTTCAGCGAGGCACAGCTCTTCCAGGTCGAAAACGCCGCCGAACGCGAAGCGCCGAAGGTGAAGTTCAGCTGAGGCGAAGCCCCGCAAGCGGCGGGCAGCGGACAACGAGCATGAGGATGCCACCGCCCTCCTCCCCTCGCTCCGGCCTGCCCGCGGCCCGCTCCCGCTAGATCATGGATTTTTTCGACGCCCAGGACCGCGCGCGCACCCGCTCCAAGCGGCTGGTGTTCCTCTTCAGCCTCGCCGTGCTCGGCACGATTGCGGCGAGTTACACGGCCGCCTGGTTCATCGCCGGCGGGCTCGAAGGCCGCGATTACGCCTACGATCAGTCGGGCCACCTCATCCATCACCCGTCCGACGCGAGGCCGGTCTTCGACCCCGGGCTCTTCCTCGCGGTTGCCGGCGGCACCCTGGCGATCGTCGGCTTCGCCTCGCTCTACAAGTGGTCGCAGATGCGCCACGGCGGCGCTGCCGTGGCCGAGATGGTCGGCGGACGACGCGTGGATCCGACGACCCGCGACCTGCACGAGCGCCGGCTGCTGAACGTTGTCGAGGAAATGGCCATCGCTTCCGGCATACCCATGCCGGCCGTCTTCATCCTCGACGAAGAGCCCGCGCTCAACGCCTTCGCCGCCGGCCTCACCACCGCCGACGCCGCCGTGGCCGTCACCCGCGGCACGCTCGACAAGCTCACACGCGACGAACTGCAGGGCGTCATCGCCCACGAGTTCAGCCACATCCTCAACGGCGACATGCGGCTCAACGTCCGCATCACCGCCATCGTCTTCGGCATCCTCGTCATCGGACTCATCGGGCGAGGCATCCTCTATTCCGTCGGACGCGGCCGCATGCGCTCCTCCGGCGGCGGCAAGAACAAGGGCGGCGGCGTGGCGCTCGTGCTGGCGATCGGCGTCGCGCTGTTCATCATCGGCTACATCGGCTACTTCTTCGGCCGGCTCATCCAGGCCGCCGTGTCGCGCCAGCGCGAGTTTCTCGCCGACGCCTCGGCCGTGCAGTTCACGCGCAACCCGCTCGGCATCGGCGGCGCGCTCAAAAAGATCGGCGGCTACGCCCTCGGCGGCAACATGCTCAACCGCCACGCCGGCGAAATCGGCCACTTCTTCTTCGCCCAGTCCTTCAAGTCGAATTTCGGCGGGATGTGGGCCACGCACCCGCCGCTCGACGAACGCATCCGTGCCGTCGAACCCGGCTGGGATGGCAAGTTGTTCGAACCGCCTGAGGTCGTGGATATCCGCACCGAATCCTTCGCCACGGCGGGCTTCGGCGGTGGCACGCGCCATACCCCCGACGAAACGTTCCGCCGCGTGCACGAAGCCCGGCCCGACCTGCCTCCGCCTCGGGCGCAGGAAAGAATCGCTTTTGCCCCTGCGCTGGTCGTGGCCGACATCGGCGCCCTCACCGAATCGCACTTTCGCAACGCCCAGTTGCTGGTCCAGTCCATCCCCGAACGCCTGCGCGAGGCCGTGCATGATCCCGCGGGTGCCCAGGCCGTCGTCTGCGGCCTGCTCCTCAACGCCGACCAGCCCACCCGCGACACCCAGCAGGCCCTTGTGGAAAAGCACGCCGGAGCCGGGATCGCCGCGCAACTCGCCGGTTACCGCTCCGCCCTCAGCGTGCTCGATCCCGCCGCGCGGCTGCCGCTGCTGCAGCTGGCGCTGCCCGCGCTCCGCTCCCTGGATGCCGCCGCGCTCGACCGTTTCGCCACGACGCTCGACGAGCTCGTCCACGCCGACGCCCAGGTCACGCCCTACGAGTTCGCCATGCAGAAGATGCTGCTCAGCCAGCTGCGTCTCGCCCAACATCCGCACCGCGCCGTGCAGTTCGACTCCTTCCCCGCCGTGGCCCGCGAGATCGCGATCGTCCTCTCGGCGCTGGCCCATTTCTCGCCCGATGAGTCCGGCAAGGCTTTCGCCGCCGGCGCCGCCCAGCTGCCATTGCTGGCCGGGCAGCTCGTGTTGCTCGACCCCGCCGCCTGCGGTCTCGATGCGGTGGACACCGCGCTCGACAAGCTCGCCGTGAGTTCCCTGCCCATCAAGAAACGCCTGCTCGTCGCCGCCGCCCACGTCATCGGCAGCGACGGCACCATCAGCGCCGGGGAAGGCGAACTCTACCGCGCCCTCGCCGCCACGCTCGATGTGCCGATGCCGGCCTTGGGCGGATCCGCAACCTGAGGCTCAAATCATTCCCCGCTCCCTCATGCGGAAGTTTGTCATATAATAGATGACAAACTTTCCCTCCACCGCTGCTACATTTCACGAATGAAGCATCATGGCAGAGAGGTGCTCCTGCGACTTTGTCATACATTATATGACAAATATCCTCGGGATCATTTTCTGAATTGAGGCCTTTCGTTCTGGGACCCGCGGGTGAGTGCCACGACGGACTCCGATGACCAAACGGGCGCGGGCCGGGGCAGCCGGATCTCACTCTCCGCGCCATCGACGGCGCCAGTCCCAACGCCAGCCCCAGCGAAAATCACCGGTTTGCGGCGGCGTCCGGATGCCGGCCTCGGGCAACGCGACCAGCCGCTCTCCGACCGCCCGGTCGCCAAGCAGGAGCTTCAGGTCGCTGGGCACATACGGGATCTGGTAATCCGACGCTTCCAACATCGCGCGCTCATCGAGGCGCAACGCGGTCACCTTTTCCAACGGCTCACCGGCGAAGTGCACCCAGAGCGGACGATCCCCAGGCAGGCGCTTCACCTCGCCGGGTATCGCTTCCGCCGGCAACGGCCGCTCCACGAGCTGCAATCCGCCGGCGACAATCAGCAACAGCAGCGCCGCCGCCCAACCGCCCCACACCGCCTTGATCCGCCAGCCGGCCCAGCACGCCGCGGCCGCGGCGGCCAGTAGCGGCAGGAACAGCCAGGACACATAATGAATCAGGCTGTAACGAAAGAAGGAGGACGGAAAAAAGTCATTGTAACCCAGGTAGAGCAACGCGCTCAGGCCCATCGTGGCGAGAGCCGCCAGGCCGGCTGCGCCCTCGCGCTTCACCCAGAAAACCACCCCCGGCACCGCCAGCAGCAACCACGGATAACGCCACAGCAACGCTGTGTCCGTCTCGCCGAAGAACGGCCGCCCGTCCACCAAGGTCCAGTAGAGTTTCTCCGGCAGCGGATACGAAAAGAATCCCACCATGGCATGGGCCGATTGCTCGTAAGGCGTGCGCCAGGCGTCCCACACCGCAAGGTTGAGCGCCCCCACCGCCGCCATCGCCGTGCCGATCACCGCCATGCCGCCGAGTCCGCACAGGATCCGCTCCCGCCAGGTCGCCAGCCGCAACACGGACCACACGAGCATCGGCGCAAAACATGCCGCATCCGCCGGCCGCACGAGCCACGTCGCCGCCGTCAGTCCCGCCAGCCACCCGACGGCGCGCGGACCGCGCGTTTCCAGCATCATCCGCACGCCCGCCAGCAAGGTCAGTTGCGTGGGCAGCGTGTTCCACGGCACCACCATCGTCAGGCGGAGCAAGTCTCCGTGCGTAAACAAAAACCCCGCGGCCACCGCGAGCGCGACCGTCGCCGGCATCCAGCGCCGCGCCAGCCTCCACCACACCGCTGCCGTCGCGATCACGAGCAGCAAATCGGGCACGAAATACGGATGCGCCGGCCACACACGCGCAAACGGCGCGCCCAGCAACGAATACCCGAGCGGGTAATGGTACGTCTCGCGCGTCACCCGGCCCGCCGCGAGATCCTGCGTGGCGAGCAGGTACTTGTATTGGTCGGACCAGCTCCACCACCCCACGCGCTCCTCCACCGGCGTCGCGCCCGGATTCAGCGGGTGCGTCCAGTAGGCCCACGTGTAGAGTCCCGCCAGCAGGCCGAGCAACACCCAGCCCGCGCCCCGGCGGTTCAGCCAGGACTCGAGCGTCCCGCGCCAGTGCGAGGCCCGGCTCATTTTCGCAGCCACGCGATCATCAGCCCCAGCACGAGTGAACCGAGAATCAAGCCGCGCGCCCAGCGCTTGCGCACCTTTTCGTCGGGCATCCATTTTTCCTCGCGTCTGGCCAGCCAGCTGAAGAACAGCCCGGGGATCACGAGGGCAAAGAGCCAGTGCACGCCGTGCGTGCGCAGAAAAAACCACAGGCTGCCCGTCACCGACCAGCCGAGCATCAGGCAGGCGAACAGCAACGCGAACGTCACGCTGTTGCCCTTGAACCCGCGCCAGAGCCAGTTGATCGCAAACGGATTGACCATGCGCGCAGTCAAGGCGCCGGTCCCGGTGCTTGCAAGCCACGCGGCGCGCGGCAGCGTCGGTCCCCGTGACCCTGGCCAAGAAACAGCAGCAGATGATCGACGACCTCCTCCTGATCGAGGACGCCCAGGAACGCCTGGCCGCCGCCGTGGACCGTGCCAAGTCGCGCCCTCCGCTGACCGCCTCCGAACGCACGGAGGACAACCGCGTGAAGGGCTGCATCTCCGCGGCGTGGGTCGCCAGCGAATGGCGCGACGGCCGCTGTCACTTTCGCAGCGATGCCGATTCGCCTCTCGTGCGCGGCCTGGTCCAGTTGCTGACCGACCTTTACAGCGACGCAACCCCCGCGGAGATCGTGGCCACCGAACCCGTCCTCCTCGAAAAGGCCGGTCTCGCACGCAGCCTCTCCCCGACCCGGCTCAACGGACTCCGCTCGGTCCGAGCCAGGATCCGCGACTTCGCCGCCGCGCACGCGACCGCCTGAATGCCGCCTCCACCGGAAGGCCGCGCGCACACGCTTCGCCGTGGCCGTTCACTCGGAACGAAGCAACTGGGCGACATTCACCCGCGCGGCCCGACGCGCGGGCAACACGCACGCCAGCACCGACGTCGCCAGCAAGAGGCCCGCGACTGCGACCAGCACCCACGGATCGCTTCCGGTGACGCCGAACAGCAGGGACTGGACGTAACGGGTCAGCATCAGCGCGCTGGCCAACCCCGCGAGCATCCCGCCCAGCGCCAGCAGCACGCCACGGCGCACCACGAGCGCCGCGAGATCGGCGGGCGTGGCCCCGAGCGCGAGACGCACGCCAAACTCGCCGCGGCGCCGGTCCACGGTGTAGGCCAGCACGGAGAAAAGCCCCACGACCGTGAGCAGCAGCGCGATGCCTGCGAGCACCGTCAGCACGGCGTTGACCGTGCGCTCCGTCCATAGCTGCTGGTCGCGATGCGCGCTGACCGGCAGGGTGTGATGCACCACGATCTGCGGGTCGAAGGCATAGAGCCGGCGCCGCACCGCGTCGCCCAGGGCTGCTTCACCCCCGGACGCCACGCGGAGCACAAAGCAATGGAAGGCCGCCGCGTTCCACGCCTCCGGACCGTACAAATAATGGCCCGGAGCCTCCCGCAACGTGCCGCGGAGATCGGCCACCACGCCGACCACGAGCCACCCTTTCCAATCGGGACCGGCACCGGGATTGCCTCCCTCCAGGCGCACGTGCTGGCCGACCGGGTCCGTCCCCTCCGGCCAAAGCGCGCGGGCCAGCGACTCGTTGATCAAAACTTCATTGCCTTGCGACTGGTTGTGCCAGCGTCCGCGCTTCAGCTTGATGCCGGCGACCGCCTCGAACCCGTTGCCGAAGCCGGTCATCGCCGCCTTCACCGGCCGCCCGTCCGTCGCCAGCAACGTGTGCGTGGCCTGATACCAACCGGGCAACAGTACATCCTGACCGAAGCCGGCGGCCTGCACGCCCGGAATCCGCCGCAGTTCAGCTTCGATTTCGCGCAGCCGGTGCAACCGCGCCTCCCAGCCATCACCCTGCGGCGGAAAGTTGCGCGGATATCCGAAGAAGACCTTCACCAAGCCGGCCGGCTCGAAACCCAGATCGACCTTCTGAAAATTCGCGAGGGTGCGGATCATCAGGCCGGCGCCGACCAGCAGGACGACGGCAAACGCCGCCTGTAACACCACCAGCAGGCCGCGCAAACGCGCCAGGCCCCGTCCCTCCCCAAGCGTGGCGCCGCCATCCTTCAGCCCGGAATGGATGTCGGTGCGCAACACCCGCACCGCCGGGATCAGGGCCGGCAGCACGCTGGCGACCACCGTCAGAATGGCCATGACGCCGACGATACGCCACCCCAGCGTCCAGTTCGCCCAACCGCGGCTGCCGGGCACCGGGCCGCCCGCCGAACTCAGGAGCAACGGGAAAAGCCAGTTCGCGACCAGCAACCCTGCCAAGGCGGACAGGAGCGCCAGCACGGCGCTTTCCAGTCCCAGCAAACGGATGATCCGCCAACGTCCGCCGCCGAGGGCGAGCCGGATGCTCATTTCCCGCCGCAACCCCAGCATGCGCACGAGCATCAGGTTCGAGGCATTCAGGCAGGCGATGGCGTAGAGAAACCCGACCGCGCCGAGCATCATCCAATGTACCTCGGGCCGCGCCACGCGGTTCAATTCGGCCAGGCTAGAAAGGGTTGCCCGCTCTCTGCTGAAATAGGGCGGCGTATGCGGCGGGAAGTCGATCTTGACGGTGCGCAGCGCCGCCTCCGCCTGCTCCCGGGTGACGCCCTCGGCGAGCTGGGCGAGGAGGAAAAACTGCAAGGCCCAGGGTTGGGCCGGATCAACCCGGTAGACGAGCGGCCGATAGACCCCGCGATAGAGGTACATCGGAAACACCTGCTCCTCGCCCAGGATTCCCACGACCGTGCACACGGTCCCGTCGACCATGATCCGGCTGCCCAACGCATCCTCCCGCGCTCCGAGATGGCGCCGCCAAAAATGATTTGAAACGATCACGACCTGGTCGCGTCCCTCGGCCGCTTCTTCGGGCAGGAAGCCCCGTCCCTGCCACGGCGTGATTCCGAGCATCGGCAGCAAATTCGGGCTGACGCCCAGCCACGAGGATTCCACGGGCTGGTCGCCGATCACGACGTTTCCCTGCCGGGGCGCGGCCTTGGCAAAGGCCTGGAACGCCCGCGTCTCGGTCTCGTAAGCGCGGGTCATGAACTCGAGCCGTATCGGCGAAAACGGACGGTCATCCCCCTGCCCGCCCACCAAGTGGACATCTCCGGGAAACCGGCCGGCGCGAAACAACACCCAATCCACCACGCTGAAAATCGAGGCCGCCGCGCCGATGCCGACCGCCAGCGTGAGAACCGTAACCCAGGTATATGTCCGGTTGCGCGCAAGCGCCCGGAAGACAAAGCGGAGGTCGGAAAGCATGGCCGGGGTATGGGGGCGACCCTACCACGTGCGGCCCACGCGTTTCTTAGGGAGTTCCGTCCGGACCGGACGTTTTCTCGGCGGTTTCCGGTCCGGTGCTCAACGAGCGCAGGGCGGTCTGAGAAACTCAGATCGCCCTGGCTACAACCATAATCACGCTGCTGTTGTTATGGCCCCAAAAATCTCGGTTCGATGCCCGGTCCGCCATCGAGGAGATCCTCGTCGGAGCCCCCCGGCTGAAATGTCACGGGTTCGCCGGCCTCGAGGAAGCGGCGGCCATGGGCGTAATCCCACAGCCAGCACGAACCGTCGTGGCTGTCGTTCACAAGCATGAACTCCGGCTCGCCGGCTTCGCTGGCGCAGGCGATGTTGAAACGATGCCCGGTGATCTTCTCGACCGTGAGGCGGAGCCGGCGCAACAGTTCGGCATCGTCCACCAGCACGGTCCACAAACCGGCCACGACCACCGCGCGCGAACCGGCAAAATAGTAACCGAAAAAGCGCGGCACCTTGAAACGACCGCTGATCCCGAGCCGGCGGGCATGTTCCTCGACCGCCTCGATGAACTTCACGCGCCAGGCCATGTCGCGCGGCAGGCGCAGTTCGGGTATGTCGATGATCATGTTGTCCGTCATGGACGCGTTTCCTTCCTTGGTCGGTTTGCATCCTTAACGGCCACTTTCGGCTCCAACTTGAGTCTTATTGGTTGCAGCCTTCCCCGCCGTGACCCCGCTCTACGACGCCCATCAGCACTTCCATTTCGACCCGCTGCGTCCGCACCGGCCGGCGCTGCTGGCCGATCTGCGGGCGATCGGACTCGGTAAAGCCGTCGTAAACGCCACCAACGAGGCGGAATGGGCGGTCGTCGCCGCCCTCGCCCGCGAACACCCGTGGGTCGTGCCCAGCCACGGCATTCACCCTTGGGACTGCGGCAACCGGTCCGCCAACTGGCTGGCCGGCCTGCGTCGCACCTTGCTCGACGATCCGGCCGCAGGCGTGGGCGAAATCGGCCTCGATCGCTGGATCGTGCACGGCATCCGGCCCGATGACCCGCGCATCGCCGGCCTGCGCGTGGCTCCGATGGCGGAACAGGCCGAGGTCTTCGCCGCCCAGTTTGCCCTCGCGGCCGAGCTCAACCGCGCGGCGTCGATCCATTGTGTCCAGGCCTTTGGCGCCCTGCTCGACGTGCTCAAGGCCGCCTCTCCCCGCCCCGCCCGCGGATTCCTGATCCACGGCTACGGCGGCCCGGCCGAGATGGTGGGCCCCTTCGCCGACCTCGGCGCCTACTTCTCCTTTAACGTCGAGCTGCTCCAACCCCGTCACCGCGCCCGCCTCCAGAATTTCAAAAGCATCCCCGCCGACCGGCTGCTGGTGGAAACCGACGCTCCGACCAAGCCGCCGCCCGACAAACTCAACCGTTACCCGCTCCCGCCCGGCCCCGAAGGCGCGATCAACCACCCGGCGAATCTCATCGTGGCCTACGAGCAACTCGCCACCCTCCGCGGCCTCCCGTTCGACCGGCTGGCCGATCAGGTGGAACAGAACTTCCGCCGGCTGTTCCTGTAGGCGCGCCGGGGCCGGAACGCCCGCGGCCGCCTGCGCGGATCTTGCCAATTCCTCACCCGGATGCACTCGCGCCTTCCCTTGGAACGCCGACTGCGGGAAGCATGGTTCCCTTCACGCATGACCACGAGCACTCCAACCATCATCCAAGGCGGCATGGGCGTCGGCGTTTCCGGCTGGCGACTGGCGCGGGCCGTCGCTTCGACCGGCCAGCTCGGCGTCGTTTCCGGCACCGCCCTCCCCCTCGTCCTCGCCCGCCAGCTCCAGCTCGGCGATCCGGACGGCGATCTGGCCCGCGCCGCCGTCCGCTTTCCGCGCGCCGACGTGGTCGAACGCGTGTGGACAACCTATTTCGTTCCCGGCGGCAAACCCGCCGAGGCCCCCTTCAAGGCCGTGCCCATGCCCGCCCTGCACCCCAGCCAGGCCTTTCTCGACCTCGCCGTGCTGGCCGCCTTCATCGAAGTGGCCCTGGCGAAGGAAGGTCACGACGGCCCCGTCGGCATCAATCTCCTCGAAAAGATCCAGCTGCCGACCCTGCCGACCCTGTTCGGAGCGATGCTCGCCGGCGCGGACTACGTGCTCATGGGCGCCGGCATCCCGCGCGCCATCCCGGGTGTGCTCGACGGCCTCGCACGCGGCGAGCCGGTCGAATTGAAAATGGACGTCACGGGTGCGCTCGAAACCGACGACTGCCTCAACCGCTTCGACCCGCGCCCCTACCTCGGCCATGCCTCCGGGGTCATGCGTCCGCGCTTCCTGCCGATCATTTCCTCCGCCACGCTGGCGCTCACGCTGGCGCGCAAGTCCAACGGCCGCGTGGACGGCTTCGTCGTCGAAGGCCCGCTCGCCGGCGGCCACAACGCCCCGCCCCGCGGCCCGCTCACGCTCAACGAGCAGGGTGAACCCGTTTACGGTCCGCGCGACGTGCCGGAACTGCCGAAAATCCGCGACCTCGGCCTGCCTTTCTGGCTCGCCGGCTCCTGCACCGACCCCGGCAAACTCGCCGAGGCCCGCACCGCCGGCGCCGCCGGCGTGCAGGTCGGGACCGCTTTCGCCTTCTGCGAGGAATCCGGCATGCTCCCCGAGCTCAAACGCCGCGTCTGCGCGCTCAGCCGCTCGCTCGGCGCCCTGAAGGTCCGCACCGATCCGCGCGCCTCGCCCACGGGCTTTCCGTTCAAGGTGCTGCAGATGCTCGGCACGCTCTCCGACGAGGTCCGCATCGCGGCCCGCCAGCGCATCTGCGACCTCGGCTACCTCCGTGAACTCTACCGCCGGCCGGACGGTTCCGTGGGCTACCGCTGCGCCGCCGAGCCGGTCGACGACTATGTGCGCAAGGGCGGCAAGGCCGAGGACACCAAGGGACGCCTCTGCCTGTGCAACGGCCTGATGGCCAATCTCGGCCTCGGCCAGTTCCGCGCCAATGGCCGCGAGGATCCGCTCATCACCGCCGGCGACGACGTCGCCAACCTCGCCCGCTTCCTGCCTGCCGGCGCCGATTCCTACCGCGCCGCCGATGTCATCCGCTGGCTGCTGGGTTCGCCGGCCACCGCATAAGCTGCATCTCTGTAGTGCGGGGTCGCCGAACCCCGCCTGTTCATCTCAGACGTCAGATACGGCGATCGAGCTTTCCATGACGTCGAGGCGGGGTTCGGCGACCCCGCACTACAAACGACAACTCACCCCACCGCCACGCGCTTCACCACCTCGCCGGCAGCCGCGAGCCCGAAGGCCGCGGTGACAAACACCGCCGTGCCAAACCCGCTCGCGCAGTCCAGCTGGAGAGCCGAACCCGGCTCGGGTTCCGCCGCACAGGTGCCGTCGGCCCAGGGATAGACCGGCTTCTCCTGCGACGATACGCAGGGGATGTCGTAATGATTCCCCTCGCCTTTCGCGAAACCGTGGTCGCGACGCAACTTCCGGCGCACCAGCTTGAGCAGATCGTCGCCGTGCGCGCCCCCCAGGTCACCCGTGCGGATGCGCGTGGCGTCCCGCTTGCCGCCGGCCCCGCCGACGGTAACGACCGGCTGGCCGCGCTTCACGCACTCGGCCAGCACGAGCGCCTTGTTGGACACCTTGTCGATGCAATCCACCAGCCAGTCGTAGCGTGTCGCCAGCAGACGTTCAGCCGACTGCGTGGTGAAGAATTCCGCCAGGGCCGTCACCCGGCACTCCGGGTTGATCAGGCGTACGCGCTCGGCCAGCGCCGCCACCTTGGGCCGGCCGATGTTGCCATCGAGCGCGGGCAGCTGGCGGTTGACGTTCGTCACGCAGACGTCGTCCAGGTCGATGAGCGTCAGGGCGCCGATGCCCGAACGGACGAGCCCCTCGACGGTCCACGACCCCACGCCGCCCACGCCGATCACGGCCACATGCGCCGCGTGCAGACGCGGCAGGGCCGCCGCGCCGTAGAGCCGGCCGAGTCCGCCGAAACGCCGGAGGTAATCCTCGGTCATGCGCGCACCGTCTCCTGCCGTTCCGCCGCCCGCGGCGTGGCCAGCGCCGCCAGCACCTCCTGCACATCGTTGCCCGACGGCGACTGGAACACCCTCAATCCGAACTCGCCGCACACGGCCAGCAGGTGGTCGAAGATGTCCGCCTGGATGCCCTCGTGAAACGCCCAGCGCGTGTCCTTGGTGAACACGTAGATCTCGATCGGCATGCCGTGCTCGGTGGGAGCGAGCTGGCGCACGAGGAACGTCATGTCCTGGTGGATCTGGGGATGCGCCCGCAGGTAGGCGATGCAGTAGGCGCGGAAGGTGCCCAGGTTGGTGAGACGCCGGCCGTTGCCGAGGATCGTCAGGTCCGTGCCGCGCCGGCGGTTGTCCTCGTCGATCTCCGTCTGTTTTTCAGCCAGGTATTGCCGCAGCAGGTCCATCCGGCGCCAGCGCGCCAGCAACTGCTCGTCGGCAAACCGCACCGTGCGCATGTCGACGTGGAGGGCGCGCTTGATGCGCCGCCCGCCCGAGTCGAACATGCCGCGCCAGTTCTTGAACGAATCGGAAATGAGCGAATAGGTCGGGATCGTCGTGATCGTGCGGTCCCAGTTCTGCACCTTGACCGTGGTGAGCGACACATCGGTCACGAATCCGTCGGCGCCCGCCTTGGGCATCTCGATCCAGTCGCCGATGCGCACCATCTGGTTGACCGAAATCATGATGCCCGCGACGAAACCGAGCAGGGCGTCTCGAAAGACCAGCAGCAGCACCGCGGTCAGCGCCCCGAGGCCCGACAGCAGGTAGAGGGGGGATTTGTCCAGCAGCGTCGCCAGGATGAGGATCAGCGCAAGCAGGCTGGCCACCAGCTTGACGGCCTGCACGAAGCCCTTCACCGGCATCCGCCCGCTGTCCTCGCGTTCATGGCTCAACAACAGGAGGCCGTCGAGGAAGGCGAAGAACACCGCGACCCAGATGATCGTGAGGTAGACGTTCACCGCCGCATGGACGCCGGCGAGCACGGCGGGCGTCTCTCCAAGCACGTCGGGGCCGAAGGCGTTGATCGCCAGCGCCGGCGCGAGATGCGACAAACGCGTGAACACGCCGGCCTTCAGCATCATGTCGTCCCATTGGAAGGAGGTCCGCCGCACCACCACCGACACGCCGCGCAGGATGACCTGCTTGGCCACGAAGTTGGCCAGCCAGGCCAGCGCGCCGAGCAGGACGATGCCGAGCGTGATCGCGCCGAGGCGCGCGTATTCCACCGGGATCCCGAGGGATGCCATCCATTCGTTGAGCCAGATCATCACGCCATCCATAGAAAGGCTACGGACCCAATCGCCCCGCGCCCGTCCCGCAAGTCCTTTCTCTTTGCCAAACCAGCCTCGCGCCGGCCTTCCACGCATAACCCGCCGTTTGCTGCGCGCTTTTTGCCAAGCCCCGGTTATTAGGCCCCGTCACGATTCCTCGTGAAAATCATGATGAACGTTCCGCGCGGCCTCATCGGCATTGGTTGGCGGCGTCCGGAGTGCTAGCCTGTCCGCGTTCTTCCTCCACGCGCCCCCACCCACTCCTCCGATGAAATCCCATTGTCATGGCAAGCGCGGCGCCGCTCTGCTGCACGATCCCCTCCTCAACAAAGGCACCGCCTTCACCGAAGCCGAACGCGACGCTTTCGGCCTGCGCGGACTCCTCCCGCCGCACGTCAACACCCAGGAGGGCCAGGTCCGCCGGGTGATGGACAGCCTGCGACGCAAGACGAGCGACCTCGAGAAATACATCTACCTCGTCTCGCTGCAGGAGCGCAACGAGACCCTCTTTTACCGCGTGGTGATGGACCACCTCGACGAGACGATGCCGCTCATCTACACGCCCACGGTAGGGCTCGCCTGCCAGCGCTGGGGTTACATTTTCCGCCGCTCCCGCGGGCTCTACATCACGGCCCAGGATCGCGGCCGCATCCGCCAGATCCTCGCCAACTGGCCGCACGCGGACGTGCGCATGATCGTGCTCACCGACGGCGAGCGCATCCTCGGCCTTGGCGACCTCGGCGCCAACGGCATGGGCATCCCGGTCGGCAAGCTCGCCCTCTACACCGCCTGCGCCGGCGTGCATCCGGCGCAATGCCTTCCCATCATGCTCGACGTGGGCACCAACAACGAGGATCTGCGCAACGACCCGCTCTACCTCGGCACCCCGTCGCCCCGCCTCCGCGGCCCGGCCTACGACGAACTTGTCGAGGAGCTCGTCACCGCCGTGATCGAGCGCTTCCCCGACGTCTGCCTGCAGTTCGAAGACTTCGGCAACGCCAACGCCTTCCGCCTGCTGCACCGCTACCAGAACCGCATCTGCACGTTCAACGACGACATCCAGGGCACCGCCGGCGTGACGCTGGCCGGGCTCTACTCCGCCGCCCGGCTCACCGGCACACCGCTGCGGGAGATGCGCATCCTCTTCTATGGCGCCGGCGAGGCCGGCATCGGCATCGGCGATCTCATCGTCGACGCCTTGATGGCCGAGGGCGTGGACGAGGCGTCCGCGCGCCGCCAGTGCTGGTTTGTGGACTCCAAGGGTCTCGTCGTCGCCTCGCGCGACGATCTCGTCGAGCACAAGCGCCGCTTCGCGCACGACCATGCCCCGCTGGCCGATCTCGCCGCGATCGTCGAATCGCTCCAACCCCACGCCCTCATCGGCGTCTCGGGCATGCCGCAGACCTTCACCGAACCGGTCGTGCGCGCCATGGCGCGCCAGCACCAGCGTCCGATCGTCTTCGCGCTCTCGAATCCGACCTCGAAGGCCGAGTGCACCGCCGAGCAGGCCTACACCTGGAGCGACGGCCGCGCGATCTTCGCCAGCGGCAGCCCCTTCGCCCCGGTCGAGCTCAACGGCCGCATGCACGTCCCGGGCCAGGGCAACAACGCCTACATCTTCCCCGGCGTCGGCCTCGGCGTCATCGCCAGCCGGGCCAGCCGCGTGAACAACGAGATGTTCTCCGTCGCCGCGCGCGAACTCGCCCGCCTCGTCACCGACGACGATCTCGCGCTGGGCCGCGTCTATCCCGCGCTCACGCGTATCCGCGAAGTCTCCACCGCCATCGCGCTCGCCGTGGCGGAATACGCCCTGGCCCGCGGTTTTGCGCGCCAGATCCGCCCCGCCGACCTCGCCGCCCACGTCCGCAGCCACATCTTCGAGCCGGACTACCCCGATTACTCCTGACGGACTTCCTCCCTTCATAGCCGGTCCCATGCACAAGTACCCTAATAGGGTACTTGTGCATGAAACAGACGTCCACGCTGCGGTACGCTTTGAGCCGTGGCGGGACTGCCTTCGTCAGTCCGTTTTGCGTTCCATCAGTCCTTGCACGGCCGCGATGGCGGCCTGCTCGCGGGCGGCCCAGTCGCCGCGGATCAGCACGTAGGGCAGCCCGCGCCGGTCGAGCGCGCCGCGCCAGATGCGCATCGCCTTTTTTCGGTCGTCCGGATCGGGAAAACAGCGCTGCGGATCCGCCGCAAAGGGCACATCGATGTCGAGGAGCAGGTAGAGCGCGTAGTTCCGGCAACGCTTCTCCGCCCCGCGCCGCAACTCATCGGGCGTCGTCCCGTAAAGCAGGTCGCTCCACAGCATCGTCGTCAGCGCATCGGTGTCGCAGATGACCACCCCGGGCATGTCATCCATTGGTTGACATTGGGCGGCGGCCGCGTCCTCGCGGCGCCATTGCTCCCGGGCCACGGGCAGCATGTCCTCGAGGGCCAGCGCGCCCTGGGCGTCCCAGCGCTCGCGGGCGTATTCCGGCACGAGCGGGGCCCGGAAATGCGCGGCCAACCGCGTGGCGAGCTCGGTCTTGCCCGTGGATTCAGGGCCGTAGACGGCGACGCGCAGGGGGGCGGTCATCGGACGGCCTCCCGCATCGTGCCGCGCCACTCGCGCCAGCCCCAAACGGCCATGCCCCAAAAAATCACGTAGAGCCCGGCGGTCAGGTGCAGGTCCTTCGCCCAGTAGACGCCGATGGCCACCGTGTTGACCGCCACCCAGCCGGCCCAGCACTCGAGCTGCTTGCGCGCCTGGAGCCATTGCGCAATCAGGCTGAACACGAGGATAAAGGCATCCCAATGCGGCAGCGCGGCGTCGGTCGTGCGCGCCATGAACGTGCCCCATCCGGCGGTCAGCGCCGAGCCGAGCGCCACCCAGCCGGCGAGCGCGGCCCCGGAAAGCCGGATCACGGGCAGATCGCTGTGCGACGCCGTGTGCTTGTTCCTCAGCCAATGCCACCAGCCGTAGGCCTGGATGACAAAAAAGAATCCCTGCAGGATCGTGTCGGAGTAGAGCTTCGCATCGAAAAACACCCACGCGTAAACCGACACCTGCACCAGCCCGACGGGCCAGCCCCAGATGTTCTGCCGGATCATCAGCCAGACGCCGGCCACGCCCAGCACGGTGCCCGCGATCTCCCAGAGGCTCATGGCCTTTTCCGGCCGGCCGCCAGCCACGCCTCCATCGCCTCGCGCGTGATCGCATGCGAGGCCGCGCAACGCGGACACTGCACATGGATCAGCTCGCTGTCGCCGAACAGTTCCTCGAGCCCGCCGCTCGCGGCCGGGCCGAGCGCGGCGATGATCTTGCGCTGCTCGCACCCGCAATGCCAGCGGTAGGCCCGCCGTTCGATCCGCGCCAGCGTCTCGGTGCCGGCCAGGTCCTTCACGTCGGCGAGCGTCACCCCGCGCAGCCAGGCCTCGTCGCAGTCCGGATGCGAGAGCAGCATCGCGTAACGCTCCTCGCCGAGATCGAAGAAGCGCGCCGGCCGCTGCTCGCTCGCGGCGTAGAAGGATTCGGCCGCCCCGAAAAGATCCGCCCCGTCGAAGTCCACCACGCTGCGCCGCTTCTCGGCGCCGCGTCCTGGCATGACCTCGCTGTAGAAGACGTTCTTCGGCGCCTCCCGCACGTTCTCGGTGAAAAGCCGGCCGACGACCGTGCAGTCCTCGTTGTCGCCCGCGAAGAACAGGTTCAGCCGCGGGTCCTGCAGCCCGATGGTCCAGGCGAGGTGCTCGTTCCGCGGGCGCGAGGCGCAATGCAGGGTGAAGGCCACGAGCGCCTGCTTGAGCAGGGCGTCGTGCGCGGGTTCGTGCCGCAGCTGGTGGTCGGCGAGATGCAGGTAATAATCCACGAACAGCGGGCCGAAATCGGACTGCACGAGCATGACGTTGCGATGGCGGACAAAGTCCACCGTCACGACGGCGCCGTTGGGTTCGCTACCGGGCTCTTCAGGCATGGTGTCGCAATGTAATGATGTATGGCCAAAGTCCAGCGCGCCTAGGCGCACATCAGGAAATCCCGGCCTTCGCCATAGCCGCGGCGCGCCAGTTCCGCGCGGATCAGGTCGCGTGCGCCGCGCGTGGAGACGTAACCGAGCACGAAGATCTCTCCCGGAGGCGGCAGCGACTGCGGGCCGATGACCGGCACGCCTCCGACGATCTTCCCCGTCTTTTTCGCATCCACGTCGATGTAACCCGCAATCGTCACACCGTGGGAGGCGAGATGCGCGGCGCGTTTGCGCGTGGGCCGGCCGGCGCCCCAGATCCACAGCGGCCACGCCTGCCCGCGGGCCTCGTTTCTCCGCTTCAGCTCGCGGGCCACATAGCCCGCCTTCACCCGGAAAAATGCCTCGGGATCGTAACGCGGATCGGTGCGCGACAGCCGCCCCGGCGCGTCGTGCCAGGTGAGCAGTTCCCGCGGCACCTTGGTCATCGCCACCCCGGCCTCGAGCCAGCGCAGCCAGAGTTCGTAATCCTCCGGAAAATCCCCGTCGCGATAGCCGCCATGCCGGTCCACCAGCTCGCGCCGGAACATCACGCTCGGATGTGCCAGCGGCGACTCGACGAACCGGTTCAAGGCGATCTGCTCCGGCGTCACCAGCGCATTCAACCAGTCCACGTACAGCGCGTAGCCCGCGCCCGTCGTCCGGGCGCCGCCGAAACCCACCAGGCATGAAACCAATCCGATGCCCGGGTTCGCCTCCAGACAGCCGGCCTGCGCGGCCAGGCGCCCGGGGTGGCATTCATCGTCCGCATCCAGCCGGGCGATGAAGCGACCGCGCGCCGCGGACAGGCCGGCATTCAACGCGGACACCAGGCCGCGTGGAGGCTGCTCGATCAGCCGGAGGCGCGCGTCGTCGGCGGCGGCCCGGCGCAGCCACTCGCGCGTGCCGTCCGTCGAACCGTCATCGACCGCCACCAGTTCCCAATCCGCCCGGTCCTGCGCCAGCACGCCGGCCACCGCGCGACCGATCGTGCCGGCGGCATTGCGCACGGGCAGGAGCACGGAAATCGCTGGATCGGCGGACACGTTGTCATGCTCGCACCCGCGGCGGCCGGCCGTCGAGCCTTGGACACAGCGTTCAAATATTGGTCGAAATTATTCCGAAACGGCGTTTGCCATCGAGAAACCGCCCGCGAAACTCCCGCCAGCATGTCGCACTCGCATTCCCACCACGCCGAGGAAGAGTTCTCCCTTTCCCTCTTCATCGCCACCATCGTGCTATCCTTCGCAGGCCTGATCGGCCTGCTCTGGCTGGCCGCTCCACATCAGGTCTGGATCGCACAGGTGGGGGCCCCGGCGGGCGCCTTCGCGGCGGCCTTCCTGATCATGCACCTGTTCGCCTGCTTCGTGGAATTTTTCTTCCATCGCTACGTGCTGCACAAGCCCGTGATCCCGCTGCTCAGCCGCTTCTACCGCCAGCACACGTTGCACCACAACCTCACCCGCATCGGCCGCAAGCGCACGCCGGGCGGCCGCGAGATTCCGTTCGTCGAGAACATCTACCCGATCATCGAGGAGGATCAGAAGGAGGCCTCGTTCTTCCCGTGGTACACGCTGGCCGTCTTCGGGCTGCTGCTCACGCCGCTGCTGGCCCTGCTGCACTTTCTCGTGCCTTCGCTCCCGTGGTTCTTCGCCGGCTATTCGGCCATGGCCTTCTCGATGGCGCTCTACGAGATCTTCCACGCCATCGAACACTGGCCGTTCGAGAAATGGGCCGTGTTGATCGAGAACCCGCGCTGGGGCTGGATCTGGCGCAAGATCTACAGCTTCCACCTGCGCCACCATGCGGTCATCGACTGCAACGAGGGCATCTCCGGCTTCCTCACCATTCCCGTGGCCGACTTCGTCTTCAGCACCTGGATCTTCCCGAAGTCGCTGTACACCGACGGCGGCGAATGGGAGGCCTCCGAGTTCACCAGCCCCAAACCCGTGCGCTTCATCCGCTGGCTCGATCGCGCCAGCGACGAGATCGTGCGCAACCGCCGTCTCGCCGCGCAGGGTGCGCCCGTGGCGCCCCTGCTGGCCCCCGAGCCCGGCCCCATGCGCACGCGCCTCGAGCGCGCCGTGCACACGCTGACCCACGGCATCGGCCTGGCCCTCAGCACCGCCAGCCTCGTGCTGCTCGTGGTCTTTGCGGCCGTGGAGGGCAACGCGTGGCACCTCGCCAGCTTCACCGTCTTCGGCGTCTCGCTCGTGCTGCTCTACGTCGCCTTCGCGCTCTACCATCGCCGCGAGGAAACCGAATGGAAACTCACGCTGCGCAAGTACGCGCACGCGGCCGTGTTCCTCGTGATCGCCGGCACGGCGACGCCGTTCCTGCTCGTGTCCATGCGCGGCCCGTGGGGCTGGTCGCTGTTCGGCGTCGTGTGGGGCCTGTGCACCGCCGGCGTCGCCCTGCAGTTCCTGTTTTCCGGACGCTATCGTGTCGCCACCGCCTTTGCTTATCTGCTGGTCGGCACGCTGGCCGTCGTCGCGATCAAGCCGGCCGTCGCCTCGCTCAGCGCGGGCGAGCTCTGGCTTGTGCTCGCCGGTGTCGCCTGCTACACGGCCGGCCTCGCCTTCACGTTCTGGCGCCTGCCGCGCTTCGAAATCGTGCCGCGCCAGCTGCTCTTCCAGGCCGGCAGCGTGTGCCACCTCCTCGCCGTGCTGCTCTTCGTGCTGCCGCACACCTGAGCCGGTTGCCGGATTTCAAAACCCAAGGCGGGACTTCGGTCCCGCCTTTTTTGTTTCATGTCGTCCCGCATTCAAAAGGTCCTCCACGGGCGGACGCAAGGTCCGCCCCTACAGGCTGGACCCGCTTGACTGCAAAGAAGGCATATTCCGGATTTCAGCACCGGCCAGGCGGGAGCCCGGCTGGTGCCGGGCCCTCCACGACAATCCGGCGCCGCCCCCCGCTCAGCGGCCGATCACACCCTTCTTGATCAGCTTGGACACCTTCGGGCGGATCACGACGGTGCAGTAGCCCTTGCCGGGATTGTTTTTGAAATAGTCCTGGTGGTAGTTTTCCGCCGGGTAAAACCGGGGCAACGGGCTGATTTCGGTGACGATCGGGTCGTCGAAATTCGCCTGGGCGGCGGCCTTCACCTTCCCGGCCGCGGCCTTCTGGGCTTCGTTGTGATAGAAGATCACCGAACGGTACTGCGTGCCCTCGTCCGCGCCCTGGCGGTTGAGCGTCGTGGGATCGTGCGCCTCGAAGAAGATCTCCACCAGGCGCTCGTAGCTCACCTCCTGCGGCTGGAATTCCACGCGGATCACCTCGGCGTGACCGGTGCGGCCCGTGCAGACGTCCTCATAGGTCGGATTGGCCGTCGTGCCGCCCGCGTAGCCGCTGACCACGGCCTTCACGCCGGCCACATGTTCGAACACCGCCTCCGTGCACCAGAAACAGCCGCCCCCGAAGGTGGCGAATTCGGTTTTCGAAGCGGACGGAGACTCGGCGTGGGCGGACATGGCGAGGAGAAAAAGGAAGCAGGAAGGGATGATGCGTGGAAGCATGGATGTGCGAGAGAGGCTAACCGGGTTTTATTCCGGCGCAACCGCACCCGCGGCCAGGCTGAGGGAAACTACGGAAGTCCAACGGTCCAAATCCAAAAAATCCGAAATGGAGCGCTTCATGGGCATCGGGTTTTCCAGTTTTGGCGTTTGGACTTTTGGCCTCGGGGATTTACTCCTTTCTCATGTCCGATCCCCGGCTCGACAAATGGCTCTGGTGCGTGCGCGTGTGCAAGACCCGCGCCGAAGCCACCGCGCTCTGCCGCAACGGCCGGGTGCAGGTCAACGACCTCGACGCCAAGCCCGGGCGCGACCTGCACGCCGGCGAAACCGTCGTCGCGCGCATCGGCATGGTCACGCGCACCCTGAAGGTGCTGGGCCACCCGCGCTCACGCGTGGCCGCAAAACAGGTGTCGGAGTTCGCCGCGGATCTCACACCCGCCGCCGAATACGAGCGCGCGAAACAGGCCGCGCTCGAGCACATGCTTGCGCGCGAACGCGGCCTCGGCCGGCCCACCAAGAAGGACCGCCGCGACCTGGGCCGGCTCTTCGGCTTCGACTGAGCCGCGCTTCCCGCTCAACCACGCGCCCTTTGCGCCGTTTTTGTCTGGGGGGTTCCCTGCTTGCCGTCGGCCCCACGCCCGTCATGCTCGCCCCAACCTCTCACCCCGGCGCCGCCGCGTCTGCCTTGGCCCGCCCCTTTTTCCATTTCCTGCGCTGCCTGCTGGCCGGCCTGTTGCTCGGCGGTTCGGCCCGCGCCTCAACCTCGCCGCACCGGCTCATCGCGGCGACCGCCCCCGGATTGCAGGAAGCGGGTTCGCCTGCGTTCACCGTCCTGAACAAGGAGGTGCTTGGACTCGACTCGCCGCCCACCGACCTGCACCTGCTGCCCGACGGACGCGTGCTCGTGATCGCCGCACGCCAGATCGCCATGGGCGACGGCGTGCGCTGGGCCGTCTTCACCCAGGCGCGGGGCGAGCCCGACGCCCGCGCCCTCAGTGTCGCGGTGGATCGCGACGGCTCGATCTATCAGGCGACGCGCGGAGGCTTCGCCCGGGTGGAATTCGGGGAGGACGGATACTGGCGCCTTCACCGCGTGGCCGACTGGCCGGCCGGGGAAACAACAAACCGTCCCGTGCCGCGCGAAGTCATCATGACGGACCGCGACTGGTTCTGGCACAGCAACAGCGGCACGATCCTCTCCTGGCGGCCCGGCCAGCCCGCCCGCTCGATGGGCCAGGCGGACACCGTGGCGCACCTCTTCGCGTTCCGCGGCGATTACGTGTTATGCGGCTGGAACGGCGGCTGGGTCACGCGCCTGCCCCGCCCCGGCGAGGCCCTCGACGCCCCGCGCCCCCGCTATCACGAGGAGCTGTATGTCACCGCCTCGCAACCGCTCGAAGGCGACCGGCAGCTCGTCGGCACGATCAACGCCGGACTGCAGGTCTTCGACGGCACGACGTTCCGCCCGTTGCTTGCCCACGGCACGCTCGCCGGCGGAGCCCGCATCAACAGCCTGTGCCGCATCGGCCGCGACTATTACGCCGTCGCCGTCGAGAATCACGGTGTGATCCTCCTCGATGCCACCGGCCGGACCATCCAGACGCTCGACCGGGCCCTGGACCACCGGCTCGGCCGCGTGCTCCGTCTCCAAACGACGCAAAACGGCATCGTCTGGGGCCTGCTCAGCGACGGAATCTTCCGCGTCGATTTCCCCTCCCGGCTTTCCCATTTCGAACCGGTCATCAACCTGGGCTTCGAGACGGTCCATCCGCTCCGCCAGGACGACCGCCTCTGGTTCGACGGTGACGACCGGGCCTTGCGCGCCGTCTACGACGACGACGGACACATCACGCACTTCGAAAGCGACATGCCGGAGGGCCAGCCGATCAGTTCGCTGTCCACCGCACCCGGCGTGCTCGTCGCCGGCACGGCCAGCGGATCCTACTGGCGGAACGCCGGGACGTGGGTGCGTTTCTCGCCGGATGTCCGGATGATGCGCCTGGCCGGCCCCCGGGCCGTCGACGGCGAATGGTTCTACACCGCGCTCAACGAAGGCGGCTGGATCCGCCGCACCGCAGCCGGCCTCGAGGTGCGCCGCCATCCGCTGCCCGGACTCGACCGGGTTTTCAATTCCGTCGTCGATGGCGACGGCAACGTGTGGACCGAACTGGGCACGGGACGCATCGGGCACATCAAGCCCGGCCGGCCCGGCGGCACGCCACCGGTCTTCGAATTGTTCGACGGCGCGCGCGGCGTGCCCGCGGGCTGGCCGCAGGTCTTCGTCGTGGACGGCGTCACCCGTTTCAACATCTCCGACCACATCCTGCGTTACGACGCCGGGTCGGGGACTCTCGTGCCAGACGAGGACTTCGAGCGCCGGTTCGCCGGTCTCGGCACGATCGTCGGACGTCCCGGCCGGGATGCCAACGACCGCCTCTGGCTCACCACCGAACAGGGGGTGCATATTTTCACCGGCCCGCTCGAAAACCTGCAACCGGTCGCCGAAACCCTGCCGCCGGGATTCCAGCCTTATTATTTCACGTTCCAGGAGGACGGCGTGGTCTGGATGCACGCCCACCGGCGGCTGATGCGCTACGACCCCGGGATCGCCCTGCCCGCCCCGGCGCCCCTGAAGGCGATCATCTCCCACGTCACGCTGCCGACCTCCGACCGCACGCTGCATCCGATGGCCGGGACGCTGCCCGATCTGCCCTTCACCGACAACACCCTCGTCGCCCATTTCTTTTCCTCCCCCACCCCCTACAGCTCCGCCGTCGCCTTCGACGTGCGGCTCGCCGGCGAGCAGGAATGGGTGTCGGCCGGGGGCGGCGGCTCCGCCCTTTTCAACCAGCTCGGCGCGGGAGACTACGAGCTGCAGGTGCGGCCGCGGGCCGGTCAGGTGCCGGGCGACATCGCACGCCTCGCCTTTACCATCCATCCACCCTGGTACCAGAGCACGTATGCCTATGCCATCGCCGGCCTGCTGGTCCTGCTGCTCGGCTTCCTCGGCGTGCGCGTGGTCTCGTACCTTCAACGCCGGGAAAAACGCCGCCTGGAAAAACTCGTCACACGCCGCACCGCCGAGCTGCGCGAAGCCAACGCCCGCCTCGCCGCGCAGGCCGAGGAAAACCGCACGCTCTCGCAGGCCATCCAGCAAAGCCCGGTGGGCGTGCTGCTCACCCGCCCCGACGGCGCCATCGTGTTCGCCAACAGCCGCGTCTGCGAACTGAGCGGCTACCTGTTCACCGAGCTCGCGGGCCGGCCCGTGGAACTGCTCCGCGAACCGGGCGTCACGCAGACGGCGCTCGCGACCGCCTTCGCCGAGGCGCGGCGGCGCGGCGACTCCTGGCAGGGCCAGGTCGTGAACCGCACCAAGGACGGCCGCCTCCTCCATGTCCGCGTGACCGCCTCGCCGCTGCGCAGCCAGCAGGGTGACATCGCGCTCTACCTTCAGCTCGAGGAGGACATCACCGAGTCCCTGGCCGAGCAGGAACGCCGCCGCCGGCTCGAAGCGCAGCTGTTCCAGGCCCAGAAGCGCGAAAGCCTCGGCACGCTCGCCGGCGGCATCGCCCACGATTTCAACAACATCCTCACCGGCATCCTCGGTTACTGCGAACTGGCCCGGCTCACGCTCGGCCCCGGTTCCACCGTCGAGCAGGAGCTCGACTCGATCGCCGCCGCCGGCCGGCGCGCCCGCGACCTCGTGAGCCAGATCCTGTCGTTCACCCGGCCGGGCCAGTCCCAGCTGGCGCCGCTCACGCTCGCGCAACCGGTCGCCGAGGCGCTCCGCCTTTTCCGCGCCTCCACGCCGGCCAGCGTCGAACTGGTCCAATCGCTCCAACCCGGCGCCGTGCAGGCCGACGCCTCGCAAATCCACCAGGTCGTGCTCAACCTCTGCACCAACGCGGCCCATGCCCTGCGCAAGCGCACCGGCCGCATCGAGGTGAGGATCGACCCCGTCGTGCTCGACGCCGCCCAGGCCGCGGAGTTCGGCAGCCTGCCCGCGGGCGAATACCTGCGCCTGCAGGTCGCCGACAACGGCACCGGCATGGAGCCGGCCGTCGTCGAGCGCATCTTCGATCCGTTCTTCACCACCAAGGAACCCGGCGAAGGCACCGGCCTCGGCCTGCCCATCGTGCTGGGCATCGTGACCGGACACCGCGGCGGCCTTCGCGTGCGCAGCACGCCGGGTGAGGGCACGACGTTCGACCTGGTCTTCCCCGTGAGCCGAGAGACGCGGCCCGATACCCGGACTCCGTTCGCTCCCCCGGGAGGCGCCCAGGAGGAAATCCTCATCGTGGACGACGAGCCGATGGTGGCTGATTTCGTCGCCGCACGCCTGACCCAGCTCGGCTACCGGACCACGGCGCTCAACAACCCGCGGGCCGCGCTCGAGGCGCTCGTCGCCGAGCCCCGGCGCTACGCCGCCCTGATCACCGACCTCACCATGCCCCAGCTTTCCGGCATCGAACTGGTGGAGCAGCTGCAGGCACGCGGCGTCTCCCTGCCCGTGCTCATCATCACCGGCTACAACCGCAATTCCGCCCGCGCCGACCTCGCCTCGGTTCCGCACCTCCCCGTCCTGCAAAAGCCCTTCACCGGCGAGGAACTCGCGCAGGCGGTGCACCGGGTGCTCGCGTCCCGCGCCCGGCCCGCCTCATCGGCATGACGCCGTAATCGGGATTGATGACGGCGCTCCGCCGGTCCTCACCCGTCAAGCCGGTCCCGGCTTGCCCGCCTGCGCACTGGACGACCGCGCTGTCCAAATCAGACATTCTTCGCCCTGGATCGGACATGACGACCTATCCCCTTGAGCCGGGCCGGAGCGCACACTGATGTCGGGCCAAGCCGGCCGAACGGCATCCCGACCATGAAATTCCCCGCCCTCCTGCTTTCGTTCTCCGCACTTCTTCTGTCCGCCCACGCCCAGTTCACCCTGGTGGAAACCGGCGGCACCTTCCGCACCGGCGTCACCAACATCGCCATCGGCGCCACAGCCACCAGCACCGGCGAATACGGCGCGCCTCATTTCACGTACAAAATCAACGACGGCCTCTACGGTAATTCCAACAGCTGGCTGGGCGCCGGCTTCGCCCACAACGATTACATCGCCCTCAGTTTCGCCACGCCGGTGACCATCGCCTCCTTTGCCTTCGGCCGCGACAACACCGGCGGGTTCGTCGACCGGTCGCTCATGCCCATCATCATCGAGTATTCCACCGACTACGTCCCGGGCGACTCGTTGTTCACCGGCACCTGGATCACGGTCGGCACGCTGGACTACTTCTCCTCCCCTCCGCCGAGCCCTTCCTTCCGGCACCTCTACAACCTCGACACGCCTCTGACCGGCGTGACCGGCTTCCGCCTCAGCATCCCGGCACCTGCCAATCCGGTCTATGGCGGCGGCGCCATCGACGAACTGGAACTCTACGCCACGTCCGCCATCCCCGAGCCCTCCACCTATGCCTTGCTCGCCGGGGCAGCGGTCCTGAGCCTGACGATCTGGCGCCGCCGTGGATGCCGGACTTCCACCTGATCCCTTTTTGCCCGGAAGGTGTTTTTCGGGAGCGGCATCCCTGGTTGGTTTCACGCTCCCGCCCTTCCGGGTTTCCTTTTTGGCCGGAACGTCCGGCCGGCCCCGCAACGCTTCCGTCAACGGTCAACGACCCGGCCGGCCGGCCGGCGTCTGACGGTAACGGCGCGAGAAATAACCGGGTGACAACCCGACCGCATGCGCCACTTCCGCGAGCGTTTCATGACGTCGCGCGGCGATCAATTCACGGGCCCGCGCCAGCCGCCGTTCCAACAGCAGGGCCGCGGGCGTGATTTCGTAGTGCACCAGGACGCGCCGCTGCAGCTGGCGGCTGCTGTAACCCATGGCGCGCGCCAGTTGCCCGACATCGAAACCGCTCCGCCCGAGGTTCTCGCCCACGCAGGTCTCCAGCTTCTGCGCCCAACCGTCACCGGCCTCGGCCGGCGCGGCCGGAGCCGGCAACCGCAGCTTCAGGCGCTGCAGCAGCTCCGACATCGAAAAGGGCTTCGCGAGGTAGTCGTCGGCCCCGGCCTTCAGGCCTTCGACCCGGTGATCCACCGCGCCCTTGGCCGACAGCAACAACAGCGGCACGCTCCGCCACCGCGGATGCGCCTTGAGCCGGCGGCAGAGCTCCAGTCCGTCAAGCTGCGGCATCATCACGTCCGACAAAATGATCGCAGGCACCGTCCGCTCGAGCGCCTGGAGCGCCGCGTGGCCGTTCTCCGCCTCCACCACCCGGTAATGCGCGTCGAGCTGCATGCGGAGGTAGGTGCGCATGTCGATGTTGTCCTCCACGAGCAGCAACACGGGCCGGGCGCCGGCTTCGCCCGGCTCATCCATCGGCGCGGGCCGCGCGGGCGCCGGGCCCACGGTCAGCCGCGGCTCGGGTACCTCCGCGTTGTCGATGTCGTCGGGATCGAGATGCTCGCAGCCGAGCGGCAGCGAGAAGGTGAACGTGCTGCCGGCGCCGGGCGCGCTCGCCACCTCCAGCGTGCCGCCATGCATCTCCACCATCTCCCGCGCGATCGCCAGGCCGACGCCCATGCCCTCGTGGCCCCGGGCCAGCCCGGCATCCCCCTGAAAGAAGCGGTCGAAGGCGCGCCGCCGCGTCGTCTCGTCCATGCCCGGCCCCTCGTCGCACACCGCCACCCGCACGCGGCCGGCCGCCGGCTCCTCCTGCACGGCCACGCGGACCGTCGAGCCCGCGGGGGAGAACTTGATCGCGTTGCCCAGCAGGTTGCCGACGATCTTGTCCAGCTTGGGTCCGTCGAAAAACACCTCGCACTCCCTCGGGGCGTCGAGGCGCAGCGCAATCGACTTCCGTCCGGCCGCCTGCGCCGCCCAGTCCAGCTGGGTGCGCATGCGCGCGACGAGGTCGTGCCGGCCGGCACGCAACGCAAACGCCCCCGCCTCGAGGCGCGCGAGGTCGATCAGCTCCGTGAGCAGCGCGTCGAGGCGGTCCACGTTGCGCCGCACCAGCGCGAGGGTGTCGGCCTCCGGTCCGGACCGCCCGGCGGCCAGTTCCTCCAGCGGGCCGCGGATGAGCGTCAGGGGCGTCTTGAACTCGTGCGAGAGGTTCGTGAGGAAGTGCTGCTGCAGCCGCTGCGCCTCCTCGGCCGCCTCCTTCGCGCGGCGCAGCTCGCGGTCCGACTCGATGCGGGCGGTGACGTCGCGAAAGTTGTTCACCAGGCCGCCGACGCGCGGATCGTCGGTGGCGTTCAGCACGACGCCTTCGAGGTAGAGGTAATGGCCGGCCTTGTGGCGGAAACGCACGATGTCGGTCTCGATCACGCCGGGCCCCTCCGCGAGATGCCGGAAGCGGGGCATGACCCGCGCCATGTCCTCCGGATGGCAGAAATCGAACAGGTTGCGTCCGACCATCTCGGCCGCGTCGTAGCCGTGGATGCGCTTGTTCGACGGGCTCTCGTACAGGATGTTTGCGTGCACGTCGAAGATGGAGATGCCTTCGGCCGAGCGTTCGATCAGCGCGTGGAAATGCGCGCCCTCGCGACGCATGCGTTCGAGCCCCGCGTGTTCCGCCGTGACATCCTCCACGTTCAACATCCCCTCGCCGGCTCCGGCCTTCGCCGGCCAGTGCGCCCGCAGACGCAGCCAGCGCCGGCCGCCTTGCGCCGCCGCGACATGAGGCGCCGCGCCGCCGGCCGACCACCACGCCAACGCCTGGTCCGGAACATCCAACGCCAGGCTTTCAGGCCACGCCCGGCCCGGACTCGCCCCGAACGCGCGCCGGAACTCCGGTGTGGCGTCGACCACCCGGCCCGCCCGGATCCGGACAAGGCTCAGCCCGCTCAGGGCCCATTCAGTGACGGCGTGGTCCGACAGCAGGGAGTTCAAAGCAGGAAGAAAGCGGGCGTGTTTCACTGTAATCCAACCCGGCGGGCAAACACGAAAACCACCGCACGCGGTGGAAAATCTCACCGGCTGCCCGCCGGACGTCCAAACCGGACATCGCATGTCCGATTTGGACCGGCCGATGCGAACCTCATCGTGTCAGCTTGCGGTACTTTGATCCGGTGCGGCTAGGTCGGCGTCCCTTGCCTCGGTTTCGCTTCAGCGAGAACCGGGGACAAGCACCGGGCGGCCGGCAGGCCGCAACGGTGTTCCCCGTAAGCGACGATCGGACACCCTATCGCGTCAGCTTGCGGTACTTGATGCGGTGCGGCTGGTCGGCGTCCTTCCCCTTCCGCTTCTTGTAATCCTCGAGGTACGCGGAGTAGTTCCCGGCGAACCAGTGCACGTAGCTGTCGCCCTCGAACGCCATGATGTGCGTGGCGGTGCGGTCGAGGAACCAGCGGTCGTGCGAGATGATCACGGCGCACCCGGCGAAGGTCTCGAGCGCCTCCTCCAGCGCGCGGATCGAATTCACGTCGAGGTCGTTCGTCGGCTCGTCGAGCAGCAGCAGATTCGCCTCGCTCTTGAGCACACGCGCCAGCAGCACGCGGTTGCGCTCGCCGCCGGACAACACGCCGACCTTCTTCTGCTGGTCGGCGCCGGTGAAGCCGAATTGCGCGCAGTAGGCGCGGCTGTTAACGGAGCGCTTGCCGAGCTGCATGATCTCCTGGCCGCCGCTGATGACCTCCCAGATCGTCTTGTCGCCCTCGAGCGAGTCGCGCGACTGCTCGACGTACGCCGTCTTGACCGTGTCGCCGATCTTGAAGCTGCCCGCGTCGGGCTGCTCCATGCCGGTGATGAGCTTGAACAGTGTGGTCTTGCCCGCGCCGTTGGGGCCGATGATGCCCACGATGCCGCCGGGCGGCAGCGAAAACTCCAGGGCGTCGTAGAGCAGCTTGTCGCCGTAGGCCTTGGCCACGCCCTGCGCCTGCACGACCAGGTTGCCGAGGCGCGGGCCGGGCGGGATGATGATCTCGAACTTCTTTTCCTGCTCGGCGACGTCCTGCTTGAGCATCGCCTCGTAGGCGTTGATGCGCGCCTGGCCCTTCGACTGCCGGGCCTTGGCCGACGACCGGATCCACTCCAGTTCGCGTGCCATGGCCTTCTGCCGCTTGCTCTCGGTGCGCTCGGCGATCGTGGCCATCGCCTGCTTCTGCTCCAGCCACGAGGAATAGTTGCCCTTGAACGGCAGGCCGTGGCCGTGATCCAGCTCGAGGATCCAGCCGGCTACGTTGTCCAGGAAGTAGCGGTCGTGCGTCACGGCGATGACCGTGCCCTCGTAGCGGGACAGGTGCTGCTCCAGCCAGTGCACCGAGTCGGCGTCGAGGTGGTTGGTCGGCTCGTCGAGGAGCAGAATGGACGGCTTCTGCAACAGCAGGCGCGCGAGTGCGACGCGGCGGCGCTCGCCGCCGGACAGGTTGTCCACGATCTGGTCGGGCGGCGGACAGCGCAGGGCGTCCATCGCCTGCTCGACCAGCGGCGCGACGTCCCAGGCGCCGAGGTGCTCGATCTTTTCCTGGAGCTTCGCCTGCTTCTCGGCGATCGCATCGCGCGCGGCGTCGTCGGCGGCCTCGGCGAGTTCGTCCCAGCTCGCATCGTACGCGGCCGTGAGGTCGGTGAGGTGCTTCACGCCCTCCTCGACGCAGGCGCGCACCGTCGCGCCGGGCGTGAGCTGCGGCTCCTGCGGCAGGAAGCCGACGGGGTAGCCCGGCTCGAAATGCACGCGGCCGTCGATCTCGGTGTCGATGCCTGCGAGGATGCGCATGAGCGAGGACTTGCCGGAGCCGTTCAGGCCGAGCACGCCGATCTTCGCGCCGTAGTAGAACGACAGCGAGATGTCGCGGAGGATTTCCTTGCGCTCGATCTTCTTCGAGACGCCGAGCATCGAGAAGATGATCTTCGGGGTGGATTCGTCGGACTTGGCCATGGGCGGGGCAGGAAGAAAGTTGAGAGTTGAGGGCCGAGTGTTGAGAGAGCCGGAGAACGGAGACAAGCACCGGAATTCAGCGCTTCCGACCCTCAACCCTCAGCTCTCAACCGCGGTGATTCCGGCACAGCTCACACCTCGTACATGCGCAGCGGCACGGGGTCGACCACCCGGGCCTTCGGCAATTGCTCGGCGAGCCGGGCCTTGAACCAGTCGCGGGCGTCGGGATCGCCGTGGGTGAGCACGATGCTGCGGGCCTTCGTCTGGACGGCAAACTCCAGCAATTCGCCGCGTTCGGCATGGCCGCTCAGCTCGAACCGCTCGACGCGGGCGCGGACCTTGGCGCGCACATCCACGGCATCGAAGTGGAAGGTCGCGCCCGGCTTGGTCGCGAGCAGCTGGCCGCCGGGGGTGTCGGGATCGCAAAAGCCGACAAAGCCGACCGTGTTGCGGGCATGGCCGACGAGACCCGAGGCGAGCGTGTAACTGGGGGTCTTTTCCACCAGCATGCCGGAGCTGACGATGTAGAGGCCCTTCTGGGCGGGCTCCCGGCCGGGGGAGAGTTTCTTGGGCAGCTTGCGCAGGCCGAGGTCGCGCAGGATGCGGGCGTCGAACTGCACGTCGTTGGTCTTGCGCGAGACCTCGTCGAACAGCTCGGACAGACCGATGCCGAGGCCGCCCGCGTAGATCGGGCACTCGATGAGCCGGCCGAAACGCCGGGCATCGTGGAACACCGCGAGCAACTCCTGCATGCGGCCAAGCGCAAACACCGGCAGCAAAAACGAACCGCCGCGCGCGATGGTGTCGTTGATCGAATCGATGAGCCGCGCGATCTCGTGCACCCGCTCCTTGCCGTAGGCGCGCTCGGTCATGCCGCGCGTCGTCTCGATGATGAGCGTGTCGAAGTGCCCGATGGGAAAATGCGCGCCCTTGAGCGTGCGCAGGTGGTCGAAGAGCACGTCGCCCGTGAGGAAGATCTTGCGCATGCCGTGGTGGATCTCGACGGCGGTCGCGCCGGCGACGTGGCCGGAAGGGTGGAACATCAGCTCCAGCTCGCCCTTCTTGCCCTTGATCCTCTTCACCTTCTTGAACGGCAGGCCGTGGAAGCGGGACGTGAGCCGCTCGATCTCCTTGTGGGTGAACAGCGGGTAACCGGGGATGTGGTCCTCCTCCTTCTGCTTCTGCATCACGTTGGCCGAATTGTGCAGCATCTTCTCGATGAGCATCCGGCTCGACTGCGTGAGCAGCACGGGCGTCTTCGGGTGCTGGCGCATCAGCACCGGCAGGCCGCCGATGTGATCGAGGTGGCAGTGCGTGATGATGATCAGGTCCAGTTCGATGTCGCGGAGCTGCGAGAGGTCGGGCAGCGCCTCCAGCCCCGGCGTCTTGGGATTCAGCCCGCAATCCACGAGGATGTTGAGTTCACCGATCATGAGGAGGAGGCAATTGGCGCCGATGCCGCCCTGGCGGTTGAGATCGATGAGTTTCATGCTGGGCTGCGCATCCAGACGGCCCGCATCCCACACGCAAGCCCTGCTTTGGGCCCGCCGCGCCGCCACCCCGCCAAAAAAGGGCGCCGGACCCGCACGGTCCGGCGCCAGACCAACCTGACCAAACCATCAGAAAATGTAGCGCATGCCTGCGGCGTACGGCTGGAGATCGAGGCGCGCCTCGGTGCGCCTGGCATCGCGCGGGAAATAACGGAGGACTCGGTTCATGAATGAGGTGAGGAGCGAAACGGACGAATCCGGACCGCACCTGCAATCTACCGCATCAAGCCACCCCCGGCTCCCCGTCGCTTGACCGGCATGGTGCATTTCTTGCGTGAACACGCTGTGCAGGAATTGCGCTCAGCCGGCGATGCCGCGGAGCTGGAGCGACTTGCCCCAAGTCACTGGCCCGGAGCGGCTTTGCCGCAACGCATCGAGACCGCTGAAAGCCCGCTTCATCTGAAGCGGCGAAGCGCGATTCCGGGGAATCCTCCGCCTCAATCTCATTGGCGTCGATTAGCGAAGATTAGCGGTTAACCAACGGCGGAATTTAGGCTGAACCTCCGGCATGCTTCCGGCTCAAGGCAGCCGCCGGTCGTCCGGTTTCTCCGCCACCGGAGTCGCTTCGACGTCGATGACGTCTCCGCCGGCTGCCGGTCCGCGCCGGCCCGCAGAAGGCCTCATGGCCGCCGGACGGACCTGCTTCGGACGGAAAAGCTGCGCCACCCAGCCCACCAAGCCGGTGAACAGCACCAACACGGCGGTGAAGAATACCGCCGCCATCGCCATCAGGGCGACCAGTCCGGCCATCAAAAGACGCAACAAGGGCATGGTCTCAAGACTCGCACACCTGCCCCGAAGTTTCACAGAAGAATCTTCTATCATCCACGGGCCGCGCCGCCCCTCGCTCCAACCGTCCGATCTGAAGCCACGACGCCCTCGCCGTGGAGCCGCGACTGCCGCCAGATTTAAGACGCCCCAAACCGCCCGCACCTCCCGGCCAGTCCGGCCTTGCCCTGAAGCGGTCCGCCGCAAAGCTGTCGCCACTCCACGGCATGAACAACGAAGTCCTCTGGCTCATCCGCCTCGGCCTCACTGAAAAGTTGTTCAGCCGCGAACAGGCCCTCGCCACGCTGAAGGCCGTCGGCCGCGACGCCGGCCTCATGGACTACGCGCAACGGCTCATCGACGACAGCATCGTCGCCGACGTGGACAAGCTCGAGACCGTGGCCAGCCAGGCGGTGCTCCGCGCGCAGGGAGGCCCGCCGCCCGGCAATCCCCTGCTCGACGACACCACGCCGCCGATGGAGGTCGCCCCCGGCAAGGCCGGCGCCGGGAAAGCCAAGCCGGTGATGGCCGCCAACGGCCCCGCGCCCCGCTTCGCTTTCGACCGTATCGCCTCGATGGACGACAAGGCCCTGGCCGACGCCATGCGCCAGTTGCTCGTCGACTGCGGCAACTACGGCGCCAGCGACCTCCACCTCTCCGCCGGCTCCAAGCCCTTTGTCCGCCGCCAGCGCGCGCTCACCCCGATCACCGAACACGTGCTCAAGGAGGCCGACTCGCTGCGCCTCAACACCGTGCTCCTCGCCGAGCACCAGAAGAAGCTCTACCTCGAGCGCCGGGACTTCGACCTCGCGCTCGCGCTCGACGCCCAGCACCGCTACCGCGTCAACCTGATGTTCCACAAGTGGGGCGCCTCCGGCGCCTACCGCATGGTGCCCGCCGGCGTCCCCAAGCTCGACGAACTCGGCCTGCGCAACCTCGACACCATCCGCAAGCTCCTCACCTACCACAACGGCCTGATCCTCGTCACCGGCCCCGTCGGCGCCGGCAAGACCACCACCCTCGCCGCCATGGTCGCCGAGCTCAACGAGCAGCGCGAGGACCACATCATCACCGTCGAGGATCCCATCGAGGTCGTCCAGCTGCCCAAGGGCTGCAACGTCACCCAGCGCGAAGTCGGCCCGCACACCAAATCGTTCTTCTCCGCCCTCAAGGGCGCCCTGCGCGAGGACCCTGACGTCATCGTCATCGGCGAACTCCGCGACCTCGAGACGATCGAGATGGCCATCAGCGCCTCCGAGACCGGCCACCTCGTGATCGGCACCATGCACACGAGCGACGCGGCCACCACGCTCAACCGCCTGCTCGACGTCTTCGCCCCGGCCCAGCAGGCGCAGATCCGCACCAGCGTGGCCGAATCCCTCCGCGGCATCGTCTGCCAGCGCCTCCTGCCCTCCACCGACGGCGGCCTCGTCGCCGCCTGCGAGATCCTCGTCTCCAACACCGCCGTCCAGGCCCTCATCCGCGAGGGCAAATCCTCCGGTCTGCGCAACACGATGGAGACCGGCGTCAAGGAAGGCATGTGCATCATGGAGAACGTCGTCCTCGACCTCTACCAGCAGGGCAAAATCTCGAAGGAAACCGCCCTGACCAACGTCACCACGCGCAACGTCCGCGCCAAGATCACCTGAGTCAAAGCCCGGAAACGCATGGCCACAAAAAACACCAAGAACGCAAAAAAACGTCGGCCAAACGGCACCGGCTCCTGCCTGGGGGCCTCGGACATTTTTGTGTTTCTCGTGTTTTTCGTGGCCAATCATTCCGAGTCCGGCCCCTTCAGCCCCTCAGCCCTTCGGCCTTTCAGCCTTTCCTGACCCATGGCCGCCATCGACGCACTCCTGAAGACCATGCTCGACAAGAGCGGCTCCGACCTGCACCTGACCGTCGGCCTGCCGCCCAAGTCCCGCATCTCCGGCTCGCTCGTGCCCATCGGCGACGCGCCGCTCACGGCCCAGCAGATGGAGGCCTACCTCAAGGAAATCTGCCCCGAGAAGCGCTGGCTCGAATTCCTCGACAAAAAGGACCTCGACCTCGCCCACGAGGTGCCCGGCCTCGCGCGTTTCCGCGGCAACTATCTCTACAACCACTGGGGCCAGGCCGCCGTCTTCCGCCAGATTCCCGCGAAGATCCTCTCCTTCTCCCAGCTCAACCTGCCTGAGGCGCTGAAGAAGCTCTGCCACCTCGACCAGGGCCTTGTCGTGGTCACCGGCCCCACCGGCTCCGGCAAGTCGACGACGCTCGCGGCGATGATCGACTACATCAACGACAACCTCGCGAAGCACATCATCACGATCGAGGACCCGATCGAGTTCGTCCACCCCTGCAAGAAGTCCGTCATCGTGCACCGCGAGGTCGGCGAGCACACCGGCTCGTTCGGCGCCGCGCTGAAGGGCGCCATGCGGCACGACCCCGACATCCTCCTCCTCGGCGAGATGCGCGAGATGGAGACGATCAAGCTCGCGCTTTCCTGCGCCTCGATGGGCATGCTCGTGTTCGGCACGCTGCACACGAACAACGCCCCGAAGACGGTGGACCGCATCATCAACACCTTTCCCGCCGAGGAGCAGAACCAGGTGCGCGTGATGCTCGCGAGCTGCCTCGCCGGCGTCGTCGCCCAGCTCCTCTGCAAGAAGGTGCCCAAGGGCCGCGTCGCCGTGCATGAGATTCTGCTCCAGCACGAGGCCCTGCCCAACACGATCCGCTCCGGCCAGATCGCCAACATCCGCTCGATCATCGAAAGCGGCAAGGAGGACGGCATGATCACGATGGACAACAGCCTCATGGCCCGGGTGAAGGACGGCACCGTCGAGCCCAAGGAAGCCTACATGAAGAGCAGCAACAAAGCGCTCTTCGCCCCCCTCCTCAAACCCGGCGACCTCGAAGCCAGCCACTGAGCCCGCCCTCCCTTCGTTCTCTTTCTCGTGATCGTTCTCTTAATCCCGTCCGGATCCACGATCTCATCGCGGTCGAGCCACACGAGAGAACGAGAAAGATTAAGAGAAAGAGAACGATTCCGCGATGCTGACAGCGCACAAGGTGAAGCGACTTACCCCAAAAGCCGCCCAAGGCGTTTCGGGCTACTGCTTCTGCAAAGTCGAACCAAGGACGATTCGCTCGAACCCGAAACCCAAAGTCGCAACCAATGTCCAGCAGCAGACAATTCTCCAAGACCACGACAGCGAGGAATCCGCCTATGCGTTCTAATCAGATCTTGAAATCAAACGACTTCCCACTTGGGAACCCTAACCAATAGAGCATCGGAGGCTGCATGAAAAACAAAAGAGCCCTGGTCATCACCCTCGTGTGGTTGTCCGCATGTGCCCTGTTCGCGCTCGCATATCGCCGCAGCCAGCCAAAACCATTCGTGTTAGGCGCACCCGAGGTGGTTTATCAGTTCGGCAAACAAAACGCTCCGATAAAACAGGAAAGCGAAGCCCAGCAGGAGCTCGACCGCCGGGAGTTCGAACTGGCGCAGAAACGTGTAGAGGAAGCGGTGGAGAGGGCAAAAAAAGAAGGTCGAATGGCCACCGCCACTCCCGTGCCGCCCCCCTGACGTTTGAATACGTCAGGACCGACTCTGAAGAAACATCAAATGGCGGGTTGAAGTTCAACGAGTTGAAAGCCGAGGTTTTGGGCTTTGGCGCGGAGTTTGGCGAGGGCCTTGGAGCGACGGAGCGGGCTGTTCTAGTCGTGCCGGGCAGGGTCGTAACCGACAAGGCCGTTTTAGATGCGCTCGCAGAGCTTAAGAAAAGAAACACCTAACCAGGCGCCACAGCCAACGCCGGTAAACCGGCGTGGCTGAGCTGAAACGTTGGGCAAAAATCAATGAACCCCATTCGTAGACGCGCCATCGCCATCGGCGGCCTGCTTGCCCTCATCGTCGCTCAGCGAGCAGCAAGGGCGCTCGCGCCAGCGCAGCCTTCCAGTCCGAAAAACG